>UEXM01000021.1_pt1 | contig 195895 bp, 179 predicted proteins | sample 1796661 | NCBI WGS metagenome assembly UEXM01 (sample SAMEA4772469, study PRJEB27181) | metagenome | reverse complement strand
CAGTCCGGCGGCAACCAGTCAGGCAAAATGCGCCATATCGACCATGAAGATCGCACCAACGGCATCGGCAATCGCGCGGAACTTGGCGAAATCGATCTGGCGCGGATAAGCGGAGCCACCGGCAATGATAAGGTTCGGCTGATGCTCCTTGGCCAGAGCCTCGACTTCTTCATAGTTGATCAGGTGATCATCATCGTTGACGCCATATTGAATGGCGTTGAACCATTTGCCCGATTGCGCCGGTTTCGCGCCATGGGTCAGGTGGCCGCCGGCATCAAGCGACATTCCAAGAATAGTATCACCCGGCTTGACCAAAGCCAGCATCACCGCGCCATTGGCTTGCGCACCCGAATGCGGTTGCACATTGGCGAAGCCGCAATCGAATAGCTGCTTGGCGCGCTCGATCGCCAGCGTCTCGACATCATCCGAAGGCGCGCAACCCTGATAATAACGACGTCCGGGATAGCCTTCGGCATATTTGTTGGTGAAGACCGAACCTTGCGCCTGCAGCACAGCTTTGGAGACAATATTCTCCGACGCAATCAGTTCGATCTGGTTCTGCTGGCGCGTCAATTCGGAATTGATCGCTCCGGCAACCGCAGGATCGCTCTCGTCGACCGAAAAGTCGAAGAAACCAGTCTGCCTGATATCCTGTATATCTGCGACGTTGCTCATGCGCTTGCTCCTTGGGCTTGTGGTGCGGACAGTTTATCGACGCGGCGTTGATGCCGGTCGCCGCCAAATGGGGTTTTCAGAAAGACGTCGAGACAGTCTTTCGCGATTTCGATACCGACGAGCCTGGCGCCCATCGCGATGACATTCGCGTCATTATGTTCGCGCGAGAGCTTCGCCGAAAGGCCTTCGGAGACCAGTGCACAGCGACAGGCCGGATTGCGATTGACAGCCATGGAAATGCCGATACCGGATCCGCACAATGCCACGCCGCGCTCCGCGCGACCGGAGGCCACTTCCTCGGCCAGCTTATAGCCATAATCGGGATAGTCGACACTATCGGCTGTCATCGGCCCCAGATCGCTGACCTCGTGACCCGCCTCTTGCAACCAATCCACCAGCGCAGCCTTCATATCGAGGGCTGCATGATCGGAGGCAATGGCGACGCGCATGGGCTGTTCCTGTCATTAGAATCGGGATGGCCGCTATTTAGTAGAGAGCGCAATGATAGGCCACCAAATATTTGACGCGCCGCGTCATGCGAAGCGTGACAAACCATCAATCCAGACGAAGGCCGGAGACTCTTTCCGACTAAAAGGCAGATGCTTTCTCAACCATGCCGGATAAGGCCCTGATTTACCCCCCGGATAACAGCTTATCCCGCCCGTCAGATTTCCATCTGACTCCCAAGTTCCACCACGCGGTTGCTAGGCAGTTTGAAAAATTCCATCGCGGTCGCCGCGTTGCGCAGCAGCCAGGCGAAGAGTTTTTCCCGCCAGATCATCATTTCCGGTTTCTTCGACGGCAGCAAAGTCTGCCGCGACAGGAAGAAGCTGGTGGTCATCATGTCAAATTCCATGCCGCAGCCTTTGACCTGTTTCAGCGCTTCCGGAACATCGGTTTCCTGCATGAAGCCGAAATGGAGGATGAGGCGGTAGAAGCCATGACCGAGATCCTTCACTTCGCAGCGTTTGTTGGCAGAAACCGTCGGGACGTCCTTGATGTTGACGGTCAGGATTACCACCCGCTCGTGAATCACCTTGTTATGCTTGATATTGTGGAGCAGCGCCGATGGTACGCCGGCAGAAGAAGACGCCATGAAAATTGCCGTCCCGGGTACACGGGTGGCGCTATTGGCAGCGGACTTGGTGAAAATTTCGATCGGCATCGCCGCTTCCGCCATATTCTTCCGCATGATCTGCCGCCCTTTGGCCCAGGTCGTCAGAATGATGAAAGCGACGCCGCCGACAGCCAACGGGAACCAGCCGCCATCGGGGACCTTGGTCAGATTGGCGGCAAAATAAGCACCATCGACGATGAAGAAAATGGCCAGCAGCGGCACGGTGATCCAGAGCTTCCATTTCCACAGCACGATCATCACAATGGCCAGCAGGCAGGTGTCGATGAACATCGCGCCGGTAACCGCAATACCATAAGCCGATGCCAGATTGCTCGAACTCTGGAAGGTCAGCACCAGCAGGATGACCGCGATCATGATCGCCCAATTGACGAACGGGATGTAAATCTGCCCCGCTTCCGACGCGCTTGTATGCTTGATCGTCAGGCGCGGAATGAAGCCAAGCTGGATCGCCTGATGGGTGACCGAGAAGGAGCCCGAAATCACGGCCTGGCTGGCAATGAATGTCGCCATGGTCGCAAGGATGACGAGCGGCAGGCGCAGCATCTCGGGCGCCATGATGAAGAACGGACTTTCAATCGCGGCCGCGGCTCCGGCAGCATCGAGCGAGAGGATCATCGCGCCCTGCCCGAAATAGTTGCAGAGCAGAGCCGGCATGACAAAGCCGTACCAGGCGACCCGCATCGGCTTCTTGCCGAAATGGCCCATGTCGGCAAACAGGGCTTCGGAGCCGGTTACAGCCAGCACGACCGAACCGAGGGCGAGAAATGCTTTCACTCCGTCGGTGATGAAAAACTGGACGGCATACCAGGGGTTAAAGGCGAAAAGAATGGAAGGATGTTCAACAATCTGAATGATGCCAAGCGTGGCGATGACGGCAAAATAGACAAACATCACCGGCGCAAATAATGCGCCTATTTTCGCGGTACCGCGCGACTGCAGCAGGAAGAGAAATATCAGCAGGGTAAGCGCGATCGGAATGACCAGATGGCCCAGTCCGGGCTGAACAATCGCCAGGCCCTCGACCGCCGACAGAACCGAAATAGCCGGCGTGATCATGCTGTCGCCATAGAAGAGCGCCGTCGCAAAGACGCCGAGCAATATCGCCAGCCAGCCATATTTTGATCGTCGCATGGCTCCGGAAATCAGCGCAACAAGCGCCAGGCTGCCGCCCTGCCCCTTGTTGTCCGCCCGCATGGTGATCGAGACATATTGAATGGTCACGACCAGCGTCATCGACCAGAATATCAGGCTGACCACGCCCAAAACGTGGACGCGGTCCAGTTCCAGCGGATGCGCACCGATAAACGTTTCGCGAAAGGCGTATAGCGGGCTGGTGCCGATATCGCCGAACACGATCCCAATCGCGCCCGCAGCCAGCTTGGCAATGGCAGTGTTGCGCTGAGGCGAGCCATGGGTTTGCACCGTGCTGCCTTGCGCTTCTGCGCTTTCGGTTGGTTCTGCAGACATTGGTTGGCCGTTAAGGCGTACCCCGATCAATTTGGACACAACAGTCTTTTACTGACATTCATTTCAGCAAGCGCGAGCGCTTAGCACCGGCATTTAGCAGGCGCAACAAAACGACGGACTGCGAATAGCAAGCCATTCATAATACAAGGTTTTTACTGCCCTGCAGAGGACTCCGGCACCACAGGAAGCGACGGTTGTATCTTTTCCATCGTCGCCAGCCGCGACTCGAGATCTGCGCGCCACGGGGCGTCTTCGCTGCTCCGGGCCAGCAATTCGGTCCAGATTGCCCGTGCCTGGTCGATCTTGCCCGACTGCGCATAAGCCAGCCCGAGGAAAAACGGTGGACCTGGATGTTCCGGCGATAGATCGGCGGCTTTCTGGAAAGCAAATTGCGCGGCAGGCGTAATCACGCCGTCAGCATGGACCACCAGCGCATTGCCCAATCCGACCCAGAGATCGGGATCGTCCGGATGCTCTTTCACGCCGTTGCGTAAATAATTGGCCGCAGCCCCGTGCTTGCCGGCCCGATTGAGCGAGTCTGAAAAAATCAGCCATTCCTGCGCGGTGCCAAAACGCTCACCCAGATCGTTGCGCGCGTCGATTGTATCATCGTCAAAGCTATTGGCCTTTTCGGTCGGCACGACCGAGACACCCGCCATGCCGGGATGCCCTTGCCAGGCATAGCCGGCAATCCCGAGCAACAGCGCGGCAGCGGTGATTTCATAGGTACCGCGCGACAATTTGCCGAGCCATATCAAGGCAGCGATACAAATTAGCACCAGGACAGATAATATAATCCAGCCCATCATTCATCATCCTTGGATTTGCGGAAACGTCCGCGCGCCAGCCACAAGGCAGCGAGCAACAGGATTATCGGGGCAATCCAAAGCGGCCAGGTAACAGCCGATGCTATTGGCGGATTATAAGAAACCCAATTGCCATAACGGTCAATCAGCCAGCTTCTGACCTCTTCCGGTGTTTCACCCGCAGCGATTCTCTCACGAACCTGGCTGCGCATATCCCCTGCCATCGGAGCATTGCTATCGGCAATCGACTGGCTCTGGCATTTCAGACAGCGCAATTCATCCATCAAGCCACGCGCGGCGGCTTCCTGTTGCGGGTCGTCCAGCTGACGGTCGGCATAAGGTGCCGGCGGCAGGCCGGTTTGCGCGGCAATCGGAGTGGCAATACAGATAACCAGCAGGGCAAGGAAGTATTTCATTCCGCTTCCTCCAGCAATTTCAATAACTCGGGAACATCTTCTTCGCGGATATCCCCGATATGCTGATGGATAATAATGCCATTGCCATCGATGACGAAGGTCTCGGGCACTCCGGACGAGCCCAGTTCCAGCTGCACCTTGCTCGTCGTGTCGGTACCGATCCGGGCATAAGGATTGCCCCAGCGGTTAAGAAAATTGGCAATATCTTCGGGCGTATCGCGGCTGGCGATCGCGTTGATTTCAACACCCGCCCGCTGCAGCGCCAGCAATTGCGGAGCTTCGGCTATGCAGGGCACGCACCAGCTGGCGAAGATATTGAGCAATGTCGGCTTGCCCTGCTTGATGTCGGCGCTGCTCAAGGCAGGCCGTTGTTCAACCGCTCCCGGCAAGGCAAATGTGGGCATCGGCTTGCCCACCATCTTGCTCTCGACAATATTATCCTTGGGCATGATCAAGCCGGTCGCCACTGCGGCAAAGAAGATACCGAACAGAACAAGCGGCAGCCAGAGTAGCCAGCGGTTCATACCATTGCCTCAGCATATTCTCTTTGCTTGCGCTGCTTGTAGCCACGCCGCAATCGGCCGACCATCGCCAGAAATCCACCCAGCGCGATCAATATTCCACCATACCAGATCCATGTCACAAATGGCTTCCACCAGACCCGCACCTGCCAGCGCCCTTCGCTGTCGCCCTCGCCCAGCACCACATAAAGCTGCCCGTTCCAGCGGGTCAATAAAGCGGCTTCGCTGGTTTGCGTCTGGGCTGCAGGAAACATGCGGTTCTGCGGCTTGATTTCGTGCACTGCCCCGTCGCCATATTGCGCAGAAATCCGGCTTTCAAGCGCGGTCCAATTAGGGCCCGCCATCGGCTCGATGGCTTCAAATTTCAATTTCCATTGATTGACAAGAATCTCGTCACCCGGCTTTGCCGCGACGAGCTTTTCTTCGGTAAAACTACTATCGCAAGCCATGCCGACGAGAGCCACCGCGATACCGAAATGAGCAATGACCATGCCATAAGTGTGGAGCGGCGTGCGGCGCAAATTACGTTTCCACAAAGGTGCAAAACTGGCAACACCGATACCCGCGGCCAGCGACAGACCGAGCAGCGCGAGAACCGACATGCCGGTGGTGAACAAGGCTAGAGCAAATAGAGCAGAGGCGGTAATCAGAATCGGTATCGAAATACGGTTCAACAATGCCTTCGGATTATCCCGTCGCCAGCGCAGCAGTGGTCCGACTGCCATCACCGCGACCAGCATTAGCGCCAGCGGTCCGGTCGCCAGATTGAAATAGGGAGGGCCAACGGACAGCTTGTCCCCGGTCAATGCTTCAACCAGCAACGGATAAAGCGTACCAATGAAGACCAGCGCCAAAATGACCGACAGCAGGAGGTTGTTGGCGACCAGCGCGCCTTCCCGGCTCACCAGTTCGAACCGAGATCCTTCTTTCACGGTGCTGACCCGCAGGGCGAACAAAGCCATGGCGCCGCCGATATAGATGGCGAGCAGAGCCAGAATGAAACTGCCTCTTTCTGGATCGACGGCAAAGGCGTGAACGCTGGTCAGGATGCCGGAGCGAACCAGAAATGTACCGATCATCGACATAGAGAAAGCGACCACAGCCAGCATCAGCGTCCATGCACGCAGTCCATCGCGCGTCGCCAGAACGGTAACCGAGTGGAGCAGCGCTGTCGCTGCCAGCCAGGGCATCAGCGCGGCATTCTCGACTGGGTCCCAGAACCACCAGCCGCCCCAGCCCAGTTCGTAATAAGCCCAATAGCTGCCCGCCGTAATACCGAGCGTCAGGAATATCCATGCGCCCAGCACCCATGGCCGCATCGCCTTGGCAAAGGCCGCGCCGACATCGCGGGTGATCATCGCTCCGACAGCGAAAGAAAAGGCTACCGAAAGTCCGACATAACCGAAATAGAGCGTTGGCGGATGAAAGGCGAGACCGGGGTCTTGCAGCAAGGGATTAAGCCCCTGCCCGTCCGCAGGCACCGGAAACATCCGTTCAAACGGATTGGATGATACCAACAGAAAAGCATAAAACCCGAGGCTGATAAAAGCCTGCGCCGCCAGAGTTGCGACCAGAGTCCTGGTTTTCAGGGAGCGTTCGAATAATGCGATAAAGGCGCCTGCCAAACCCATTACCGTTACCCATAGCAGCATCGATCCTTCGTGATTGCCCCAGGTTCCGGAAAACTTGTAAATGAAAGGCTTCACCGAAACGCTGTTCATGACGACCAGCCGGACCGACATGTCGGAACGCAAGAACAGCCAGATCAGGAGCAGGAATGACAAGGCAACAAACACGCCCTGCGCAACCGCGACTGGCCGGATCGCGGCATAATAGTCTTCCCGCTGCGCCCGCAGGCCAATCGCGCCCAGAGCGAATTGCAGGAGGGCGAGCGCCGCCGCTAACCAGAGCGTGATCAGGCCTGTTTCGGCGATCATTGGACCAGCGTCTCCGTCTTTTGTTGTCCGGATGTCATATCAATGCCTTCCAGCTCTCGCGGGATGTAATTTTCATCATGTTTGGCGAGCAGTGTCTCGGCGACAAACATGCCATTGGCATCAAGCCGGCCATCGGCGACCACGCCCGAACCTTCTACAAACAGGTCTGGAGTAATACCGGTATAGGTGACTTTTTGCCGGGCACCGGCGTCCTGCACTATAAACTGCACTGTAATACCGTCGGTCGAACGCTCGATCGAGCCGGTCTCGACCATCCCGCCCAATCGAATGGCTGTACCAGCAGCCGGTTTCTTGGCGGCGATATCAGAAGGCGTATAAAAATAGCTGGCCTGATCCTTCAGCGCATAAGCACCGAGCAATCCGGCGCCGATCAGTGCGACCACAGCCAGCAGCACCAGTATCAGTCTTTGATGCTTTGCTTTCATTTCCGCTTGCTCAACTGATTTGCCTTCGCTTCCGCCTTGCGCATCGCCAGATAGCTATGCGCCACGACCAAGGCTGTGCCCAACAGCACAAACGCGTAGGAAGCAATCACAAAGGGCAAATGATTCATTCTGCTGCCATCCTTTTCAGCCGGGCATCGACTTTGGTTTGTGCCAGACTGGCGCGCATCCGCATAAGCACAATCGCGCCGAATAGCAGAGAGAAACCTATCGCCGAAACCAATAGAGGCCATAAATAGAGCGGATCGATGGTCGATTTGCCCAAGATGTTGATGCTGGTACCCTGATGATGGGTCTCCCACCATTCGACAGAAAAGCGGATGATCGGCAGATTGATGATGCCGACGACCCCGAAAATGGCGGCTATCCGGCTCTGGCCTTTGCTCTTGCTGGTCTCGTTGGCCAGCACGATATAGGCGAGATAGAGAAAAAACAGCACCAGCATCGAGGTCAGACGGCCGTCCCAGACCCACCATGTCCCCCATGCCGGACGCCCCCAGATTGCCCCGGTGATCAGACATAATAGGGAAAACAACGCCCCGGGCACAGCAATCGCGCGCGCGGCGTGCGAGGCGAGCGGATGGCGCCAGATCAATTCGGTAATACTGGCAATGGCAATGCCGGACCATCCGGCCATACCGAGCCACGCCATCGGCACATGGACGAAGATGATCTTCACCGTATCGCCCTGCAACCGCTCGGCCGGCGTTCCCCACAGGCCCCAGATGCAGGCGACCAATACCATGGCGATCCCGCCGAAAAGTAAAAACGGCGTCAGCGGCCTGGCAAATGACAGGAAGCGGGTGGGATTGGCATATGCGTGCATGGGTAAAGCGATATTGCCTCGGTTACGGATGTTCAACATCAATCGCGGCTTTCGATGGCAGAAGCGCGGCAAGGCGACAAGCGTTTTTCCGAATTGCGACCTGTAATATGGTCGCGGACCGATTCTCGGAACATTGTCCGCAGACCATCCTTCGTGACTGGTCACAAGCGGCTAGTGGATGGTAATCAGTGTCAATTTTTCGGCGAGTTCCAGCGAAGCCTTATAGTCGGACTCAAAATAGACACCCGCGACATCATTCTCGACCAGACCGATCCGCCCGAGCATTTCCTGCGGCTGTGGTTGCACGCCCGACAGGATGATCTTTGCCCCGGACACGCGGGCCTGCTCGATAAATTCCTCGATCATCGTAACTCCGCTCGCGTCGAGCATCGGCACCAGCCGCATGCGTAATATGATGACTTTCGGCGTCCGCCCGATCTTGCGCATGGCATCGAGCAATTCACCGGCGACGCCAAAAAACACCGGGCCATTGATCCGGAACACTTCGACGCCCGGGGGAAGATCGTCCCGCTGGCTCAGGTCATCGAGATCATCATCACGATCCGGCGCATTGCCGTTGTCCAGCTGCACGGTCTCGCTCATCCGCGCCATGAACAACAGTGACGCCAGGGTAACGCCAACACCGATCGCCACGGTCAGATCGACCAGAACCGTCAGCCCGAAGGTCAGCAACAGCACCGCACGATCACTATTGGGCATACGGAGCAACGCGATAAACCGGTCAATCTCGCCCATGCCCCAGGCGACCACGAACAGGATCGCGGCCAGCGCAGCCATCGGCACATAGGCCATCAGGCCGCTGCCGAACAGAATGAACAAAAGGATGAAAAGCGCGTGCATCATGCCGGCCACGGGCGTTTTCGCGCCGGCCTTGATGTTGGTCGCGGTCCGCGCGATCGCTCCGGTTGCAGGCAGTCCGCCAAACAGGACCGACCCGAGATTGGCGATGCCCTGCCCGATCAACTCCTGGTTGGAGCGGTGGCGGGTGCCGGTCATGCCGTCCGCTACCACTGCTGAGAGCAGCGCTTCGATCCCGGCAAGAAAGGCGATCGTGAAAGCCGAAGGCAGCAATTCAGCAACCCTTGCCCAGGTCACGACTGGCAGCGACGGCATCGGCATGGTCGCCGGCATATCCGGAAAGCGCGTCCCGATCGTATCGACGGGCAGCTTGAGCAGCGCGACGACGATCGAGGCCAGCACCAGCGCGATCAGGAAACCGGGCAGCTTGGGCGCGAATCTCTTAAGCGCGACAATCACGAAGAACGCGCCGAGACCGACCAGCAGGGTGGCCATATGCACCGTCGACATGGCGCCGAAATAGGCCTGCCATTTCGGCAGAAATTCGGAAGGAACTTCTTCAAGCGACAGTCCCAGAAAATCCTTCACCTGACTGGAGGCAATGATCACCGCGATCCCGGCGGTAAAGCCAGTTACCACCGGATGCGGGATGAACTTGATCAGCCGCCCGATCTTGAACGCCCCGGCGGCGATCAGGATCAGCCCCGCCATTAATGTGGCGATCAGCAGGCCGTCATAGCCATGCTGGGCAATGACATTGAACACGACCACGACAAAAGCGCCCGTTGGTCCCCCGACCTGAACCCGGGAACCGCCGAGGAAGGAAATCAGAAAGCCGGCGATGACTGCAGTAATCAGCCCCTTGTCTGGCGATGCGCCGCTGGCAATGGCCAGCGCCATCGATAAAGGCAGAGCAACAATCGCTACGGTGAGACCTGCAAGCGCATCAGCCTTGAACAGGCCGGGATTATAGCCTTCGCGCATCGTCGTAATGATTTTGGGGGTAAAGCTCTGCATCGGACGAACCTCTATTCCGCGCCCGCGTCCGACCCTGCCTGGTCGAACAGGATCGAGCCTACCGCATTGGCCGCCTTGCCATCCATGGTCTCGCGCATCCGCACACCGCGGCCGATGCCGGTGCTCGGTGCATTTTCGCCAATCAACTCGATCCCGCTATTCTCAAGCGCCCCGATAACTTTGACCAAAGTATCGACGACACCGCGCACCTGCCCGCCCGACGCTTCCATGCGCTGAATCGTGGGAAGCGACAGACCGGCCAGTTCTGCCAGCTGCCGCTGATCGATACCCAGCAAGGCGCGCGACGCCCGCATTTGTTGCGACGTGATCATTAATTTATCCCTTATGATATATAAAACATCAAATATCAGTATTAACAATTTATTCTAATAGTGTATAGAGGATATTCGCCGATGACGGTATATCAGGACCGGCGATCCTGACAGGAACACAAACCAGACCAATTTCACCGCGATGATGGTACCTGTCTTTTGATCGGCCCGTTCATCGCCCTCACGGACGCCTGCGGAATATTCCGCAGCTGCCGCAAACCAGAGGCTGCCATAAAGTCAGCCGGAATTTCCAAAGAAGATTGGACAGGAAAATATTAATGGCCGGATTTGAAACTTTGCTCGACAGAATCGTTGATGACATGAGTAGCAGCGATGGAGCAGAAGATAATATGACGGAGAAACGCATTATCCCCGCTCTACCGAAAACGGCGTTGGAAGCGTGCACCCGCGGTCTGCTGGGCCGCTGTCCGAGCTGCGGCGAAGGCAAGATGTTCCCTCGCCTGCTCAAGCCGATCGAACATTGCCCGGTATGTGGCCAGGACTGGACCGCGCAACAGGCCGATGATTTTCCAGCCTATGTCGCGATCATCGTGACCGGGCATTTATTGGCACCCGTCATCATCTTCATGATCAACGAGACCGGCTTTTCCATGTGGACCAATCTCGCGATCATTATAATCCTCGCGCTCATTCTAATTGCGGCCTTGCTGCAACCGGCCAAGGGCGCGATCATCGCCCTGCAATGGTGGATGGGGCTGAACGGATTTGAAAAGCCCGCGCGGCCGACCGCGGCGATAATCCCCGATAAAGGCCGTGACCTCTGACAGCCGGAATTTCGGTCTGGAAACGCGACCCCCGCGCGACATGGTTTTGGCGTGTTCGTGCTTGTCACGAAACCGTCAATAAAGATTCATCTAGCAGTCTTCGAAACGGTCATTTCCCTTCACAATTAGCGCCTAGAGGCCCGGTACATCAGATTTACCGGAGGGCATCATGGCCAGAATATCTAAGTTTCGCAAAGAGTTACTAATCGGATCAGCGGCTATTCTGCTCGCTCTTCCGGGCGCGGCATGGGCCGGTACGGTCAGCGGCGTGGTCAGTGACCCGAGCGACACCAGAGGATTGCAGTCCGCCCAGGTCCGCATCGTCGAACTGGACCGCGTGGTCACCACCGGTCGCGATGGCAGCTATCGCTTTCCCGATGTTCCCGCCGGCACCTATACGCTGGAAACCCGCTATATCGGCGCAGACACCAGCCAGACCAGCATCACGGTCAGCGAAACCGCCCCGACTGTCACCAATATCGTGCTCAAAAGCGGTGGGGGTTCGGAAATTCTGGTGATTGGCCAAAGCGCCAACCAGGCGAGTTCCCTGTCCCGCAAGCGCGAAGCCGATGGCGTTTCCTCGGTCCTGACCCGCGACTCGATCGGCCAGTTCCCCGACCAGAATGTGGCGGAATCGCTCCGCCGCATACCGGGCGTCAACATCCTCAACGATCAGGGTGAAGGCCGGTTTGTTTCGGTGCGCGGTCTTGATCCCAATCTGAATGCCTCCTCGCTCAACGGCGTGCGCATCCCCTCCCCCGAAAGCGATGTCCGTTCGGTCGCGCTCGACGTGATTTCCAGCGATCTTATCGAGTCGATCGAAATCAAGAAATCGCTGACCCCCGATATGGATGCCGACACGATCGGCGCCTCGATCGAAATCAAGACCGTCAGCGCCTTTGACCGCAAGAAAGACCTGCTGACCGGAAAGATCGAGGGCAGCTACAATGATTATGCCGACCATATCTCGCCAAAGGGCAGCATCGATTTCTCCACCCGGCTGACCGACAATATTGGCGTTGCAGGCGGCATATCTTATTATAAGCGCAAGTTTGAAACCGACAATATCGAAGCCGAAGGCTGGGACGTCAACGATGATGGTGTCGTCTATGCCGAGGAAGTCCAGTATCGCGACTATGATGTCGAACGCGAACGGATCAGCGCGTCACTCTCCTTCGATTTCCGCGCCAGCGACAGCACAGAATTATATGCTCGCGGTATCTACAGCCAGTTCGACGATCAGGAATTTCGGACCCGCACTACCTTCAAGCTCGACGAGGAAGCCAGCAGTGGCGATGCCACTAGCGCCCAGTTTGATGACGCCGATGGCGAAATTGAGATCGAACGGGACGTCAAGGACCGCATGGAAAGCCAGAAAATCCGCTCGCTCGTGCTCGGCGGCAAGACCGAAACCGGTCCCTGGAAAATCGAATATTCGGGCAGCTGGTCGAAATCGAGCGAATATGAAAATGGTTCGCTTGATCCCACCACCTTTTCCAACAAGTTCGAAGGCGACGGCGTCGGCGTCTTGTTCGACTATAGCGACCCCCGGATTCCCCTTTACAGCATCGTTTCCGGCGCGGCCCTCGCCAATGATGCCAGCGTTTACGAACTGGACGATGTCGAACTGACCACATTATCCGATGCGCAGGACGAAGAATATTCGGCCCGCCTCGACGTCTCCCACATCTTCGCAATGGATAGTGGCGACTTCACCGTACAGGGCGGCTTCAAGGGCCGCTGGCGCGAGAAAAGCCACGATAACAACGTGGAATTCTATGAGGACGGTACCGGCAATTACACATTGGCCGATGTGCTCGGCACACAAACCTATCGCATCACCGATCTAGGCCCGGTTGCCAGCCATACTGGCCCGACGGAATATTTCCGCGCCAATTTCGGCGATTTCGAGCTGCAGGAAATCGACAGCCAGTTCGACTCCGCTGTTTCGGACTATGTGAACCAGGAAGATATTTACGCCGGCTATCTGCTCGGCCGCTGGGACAGCAACAAGCTTCGAGTGATCGGCGGTCTTCGTTTCGAACGTACCGAAAATGTCATTTCGGCCAATACGGTGACCCTGGTCGAGGAGGATGCCACGTTCGGCGGCGTGCTGTTTACCGAAGACACCGTGGTCGTTGCGCCCAACAGCTTCTCACGCAGTTATGACCACTGGCTGCCGAGCCTCAACATCCGCTTCGAACCGCAGCGGAACCTGGTCCTGCGCGCCGCCGGCTATCGCAGTGTCGTGCGCCCAAACCTGTCCGATCTGGCCCCCCGCTTTGCGGTCGAGCAGAATGACGACGACGAGCGTGAAGGTGAATTCGGTAATCCCGACCTCCAGCCTTATGAAGCCTGGAATTTCGACGCTTCCGCAGAATATTATTTCAGTTCGAACGGCGCGCTGACGGCCAATGTCTTCTACAAGGACATCAAGAATTTCATCGTGGATTCGCTCGAGGAAGACGGCACCCGCTTCGGCATTGACTTTGACGAGGCAACCATACCGATCAACGGCAGCAGCGCCGAAGTCTTCGGCATCGAACTGGGCTTCGCACAAGCGCTCAACTTTCTGCCCGACCCGCTCGACGGCTTTCTGGTCAATTTCAACTATACCTATACCGATGCGACCGGAACGGTGCCGACCGATGGCGACATCAATGATCTGCGTAACATCGCTCTGCCAAGCAGCTCCAAACACACATTCAATGCGGTGCTTGGTTATGAAAAGGGCCCGTTTGATTTCCGGCTGGCGGGCACATACCGCGACCGGTATCTTGATGAACTGGGTGCCGAAGCCAGCGAGGACCGCTATGTCGACAATCATTTCCAGCTCGACGCCAGTGTGAAATTCAAGCTGAACAAGAATGTGCGGCTGTTTGCGGAATGGATCAACATCAACAACGCCAAATATTTCGCCTATCAGAATTTCGAATCGACCCAGAGACTGCTGCAATATGAAGAATATGGCTCGACGTTCAAATTTGGCGCAAAGATAACAATGTGATGAAAAATATAATCTCCCCTCTCCTGCTCGGCAGCCTGGCCCTTTCCGGTTGCATCACCACCGCCGTTGCCGTCTCTTCGGCCCCGACTCTGGAACTGACCGCTGACGCGGAAACGGTTCCCGTCGGTACGGTCAACCGCGACGCTGCGGATGATCCGGCAATCTGGCGCAATGCCAAGGATCCGGCGAAAAGCCTGATCATCGGCACCGACAAGCGCGCCGGTCTCTATGTCTACGGGCTGGACGGATCGAAAAAATCCTTCCTGCCAGAAGGCGAACTCAACAATGTCGATCTGCGCGAAGTCATAATCGGTGGCGAAAAAACCGTGCTGGTCGGGGCAAGCATCCGCAATGATCCCGCCAATGCCCATGTCGGTCTCTACAAGCTCGACACGGATAGCGCCGAGCTGGAGCTGCTGGGCAAATTTCCGGTCGGTTCCGGCGAAGCTTACGGCTTTTGCTTTGGCCAGGATCAAGGCGGAGAGACCTTTGCCTATATGATCGAGAAAAGCGGTTTTGTCCGCGAAATCGCCCTGTCCTTTGACGGTGGCACGCCAGCCGCAACCATCGGCCGGGAACACAAGCTGGCAACCCAGCCGGAAGGCTGCGTCGTCGATGACCGGACCGGGCGGCTCTATGTTGGCGAAGAAAATAGCGGCATCTGGCTGTTCGATCTTAACGCGGACAATTTCGTCCCGCAACGTTTCGCAAATATCAATGGCCGCGAGCTGGTCGCCGATGTCGAAGGTCTGGCTCTGGCGCCCGAAGGCGCAAATGGCGGCTATCTGGTCGCTTCGAGCCAGGGAGATAATGCCTATGTGCTCTATGACCTGAAAACAGGAACCTATGTGAACCGCTTCCGTCTCATCGACGGCGCCATCGATGGCACCTCGGAAACAGACGGCATCGAAGTCATAATGGGCGACTTTGGCCCGGCCTATCCCGCAGGCCTGATGGTCATGCAGGATGGTGCCAATGAAGGCGGCACGCAGAATTTCAAACTTGTAAGCTGGTCAAAGATCAAGGCTGCGGTCGCGCCATAATATTGAACGCTGGAACGGAAGGGAGCGCATCTGCGCAGCTCTCTTCCGTCAAAACTTCTTTCCTACAACCGACCCGGTCCTCTATCCTCCGGCCTGTCCTTCGCCATGCGCGGGACAGGCTCTTTGACATTCAAACGGAAGGAGGATGCTCACACGACCTTTGAAACCCCGCGCACCGGTGCGGAAAATCCAAAGGTTACACTAGGCGCCGGAATGGCAGCCAGGAAATGTTAGAAAACCAAGCCTTTCAGGCAAAGGTCACAGAAAACAAAACAATTGAACTGTGTAAAGTTCGGCCTGGGCCTAGCCCCGGCCGATCAACGCCATTGCCATATTGTCGGCGACATCGGAATCCGGCAATTTTTGTGCCGCGCTCTGTTCCCAGATTTCGGTCAGACGCTCTGGAATCATCGCAACCCTGCGATTGACTTCCTTGACGTCGCCATCGCCGAGATATTCCAGGCCGACGCTGATGATACCGCCGCTGTTGATAACATAATCCGGCGCAAAGAGGATGTTACGGTCAAAGATTCGCTGGCCGTCTTCCGGAGTAGCCAGCTGGTTGTTGGCGCCGCCTGCAACGATCGGAACGTTCAGATGGGCGATAGAGACTTTGTCCAGTATCGCGCCCAAGGCATTGGGACTAAACACATCCGCTTCGATCCGCATGACTTCATCGAGGCCAACGACCGTTGCGCCAATTTCCTCTGCCAGCGCCGAAGCATGGTCCTTGTTGATATCGGCGATGCTCAGCTTCGCGCCATCCTTGGCCAGCAGACGGGCAAGACCGCCGCCAACGCTGCCCACGCCCTGGATCGCGACGTGGACGCCATCCATAGTGTCGCGGCCAAGCTTGTGCGCCACAGCCGCCTTCACGCCGAGATAGACGCCCATCGCGGTGAACGGACCGGGATCGCCACCGGCTTCGCCGCTGTTGCTGACCGGCAAGCCGGAAACATATTTGGTCTCCTTGGTCAAAGCGACCATGTCGGCGGCGGTGATACCGACATCTTCCGCAGTCACATATTGGCCGCCAAGCGACTCGACCATCCGGCCGAAAGCGGCCAGCATTTCCGGTGTCTTGGTGCGATTGCGGTCGGCGAGAATCACTGCCTTGCCGCCGCCCAGCGGCAGACCGGCCATCGCGTTCTTGAAGCTCATGCCGCGCGACAGGCGCAGCGCATCGGTCACCGCAGTTTCACGGTTCTCGTAATGCCAGAAACGGGTTCCGCCGGCACCGGGGCCGAGATGCGTGCTGTGCAGGGCGATAATCGCACTGAGGCCACTGTCGGCATCATGAAAAAAATGGACCGCTTCATGGTCGTCAAAATCCGGCAAATCCCACATCACGCTCATGGCGGTTGTCCCTAGCAAACTGGAGTAATTAAATATCTCATAGCTGTAATTTAATTACAAATAAAGAGAGACTTTGCAGCACGGCCAGGTGGTGATGGCCTTATGCTTCTAAGGGGAAAATGGGGCGATCGAGGGGTCTTGAACCCCCGACCTCCGGTACCACAAACCGGCGCTCTAACCAACTGAGCTACGATCGCCACAAGCCGCGCACTATATAGCCGCATTGCGATGGGGTCCATAGGGATAGCCGGTAGCCATCGTCAAGCATTTAGCGGACCGTTTGCCAATTAAAACGCATCGCCGCGCTGGCGGTGGACAAGCCGGGCCGGTTGACGCGCCGCATCGATCAACGCCCGCTCCTCGACCAGCGCGCTTTGCATCTCGACCGCCAGATCGACGCGGAACCAGCGTGTGGTCAGCTTGACCTGGCTTTGGACTTCGGACGTTGCTCCCAGACTGGCAGGATAGGATTGCGCCCAGAAATCATTCAGACTGCCATATCCCAGTTCCGGCCGCCGCCCGAGAAATTGCCGCGCGGGCGTAAGATCGGAGGGCACAGCTCCCAGCATCGCCAGCAATATCGCCTGCTCCGGCCGCAGGGTATTGATATTGATCGGCGACAGATCGGTGGTCGGCAAGGCGCATATCCATGGTGCGAGGCGGACATACACATCGTCGGACACGCCCTTGATCGTTCGTAACTCGCTGACATCGACGATCAGCGCATTGGCCGTGCGATAGGGATTTTCTTGCTGCAGATAATATTGATCCTCTGCCCCTCGGGGGGCCGCCACCATATCGTTGTCGATCCAGTCCGCGACCGATTCCGCAATATCAGCGGCATCGCCATCCAATATGCCCAGCATGGCCATTAACCGCGAAAATTGCACCAGACCTTCGGGCCTTGCCGTCAGGACATCCTGCTGCTGCGTCACGAGGCTGTTGATATTGAAGCAATTGCCGCCGTCGGCCAGCGATGCGTTGATCATCCCGCCGGGCACCGGAAAACTCTGTTCCTTGCCGTTCCAGCCGCCAACGTTGATCGTCCGGCCCGGCGAAGCGGACACAATCTCTTCGGCAGAGCGCATCCCGATCGATTCTGCGGCAATCAGATAGGCCTTGGCCTGTGACAATTCCCGCGCATTGGAGGCAAGCTTGGTCGCGCCAGCTAGCCGGTCAATCCCGTGCGCTGCCAAAATCGCGATCACCGCGACCAGCAATAACACCGTCAACAGCGCCGCGCCACGTTCCCTCCCGGTCCCTATCTCCCGAAATTCGCTCACAAATAGCCCGTCCCGACCAGAAACAAATGGCGATATCGCCGCCCCTGCTGATCAAACCGGATCTCGATAGCCCGCGGCAAGTCTGCCAGTCTCTCGGTTTCCCAACGACCGGACCACAGCCCGCGCTTGTCACGAAAGCGAACCTCCAGTGTACCGATGCTCGAGATCAGCACCGCCGGCTGATCAATCGTGCCGCCATCGGTCATCCGGTATCGCCACCGCTCCACATTGCCGTCCGTCAGCCGATATTCGACCCGTTCCAGATTGGATCGCGCCTGCCCGTTAATATTGCTCTGGCCACCCCGGGTGAATTTCAGGAAAGCCGCATCCGGCCCGCCGGTCTCGCTGACAAACGCCGGCATCCGGTCACCGCGATCATCGCGATAGCTCCGCGGTAAAGCCTGGCTTAGGTCCGCCTCCATCAACGAAACAAAGCGCTGCATTTCCGCCATCTGGCCCAGATTCTCTGCGGTTGTCTCGTCACTGTCGACAGCAGACCGCAGCATGATCACCCCCGCCACAGACAGCATCGCGAAAATGAACAGCGCCACCATCATCTCGACCAGAGTGAAGCCGTTGCGATTGCGGGAGTTGGCGAAAAATTCGTTCATCGTCCTCGCTTATATTCAGATTGGTCCAAGCCGCAAACAGCGGTTGCGATCAACGGGGATTCATTTATCGTGAGACAGGGTAGTTAGGCACAATTTTGGACGATCATATGACAGAGGCCAATAATACATCGGCTGACTATCTTGTCGCATTGGGAAAAGTGCAGCGTTTTCCGCGCAAGGAAATAGAATTGTGCATCGTCAGGAATTTCCTCAGTCCTGACGAATGCACCAAGCTGGTGGCGCTGATCGACGACCAGCGGCGTCCTTCCACCATTGCCGATCCGAACGGTGACGATTATTTCCGGACCAGCGAAACCTGCGACCTCAATCATGAAGACGGCTTCGTCGCCGAGATCGATGCGAAGATCTGCGCTTTTGCGAATATCGACAAGAAATTTGGCGAACCGCTGCAGGGTCAGCGCTATGCGGTCGGTCAGGAATTTAAGGCGCACACGGATTTTTTCGATCCCGCTGGTCAGGATTTCCCAAAATATTGCTCGATCTCCGGCCAGCGCACCTGGACATTCATGCTCTATCTCAACGAACCCGACGCTGGCGGGGCCACACGCTTCACCGAATTCAAGAAGAGCTTCACCCCGGAAACCGGTACGCTGTTGTGCTGGAACAACCGGAATAAAGATGGCAGCGTCAACAACTGGACATTGCACCACGGGATGAAAGTCCGGCGCGGCACAAAATATGTGATCACCAAATGGTATCGCGAGAAACCCTGGCCATGGGGCGGTTGAATCAATTGAACCAAAGACGATGAAACTTAGCAGTTATCGGCCCGGTCCGGGCATGATGGTTTCCGCTGCCTTCATCGGCCCCGGAACCGTGACTGCCTGCACGTTGGCGGGCGCAAATTTCGGCTTCGCGCTGCTGTGGGCATTGGTATTCGCCACCATCACGACAATCATCCTCCAGTCCTTCGCCATCCGCATTGCGCTGGTCACCCAGTTGGGACTGGCAGAAGCGATGCTCAAATCCGTCACGTCGCCAATCGTTCGAGCGCTGGCTGCCTTGCTGCTGATTTCCGCTCTGGTACTAGGCAATGCGGCCTATGAAGCCGGCAATATGTCGGGCGCAGCGCTGGGCCTGGAAGCTATTAATGGTGGCTCGTTGGCCTTTGGCATGGCGCCGGTCATCATCACTATTGCCCTGTTCGCGTCCGCGATGTTGATATTCTCGAAACCGAGATGGGTGGAGAATGTCTTGATAGGCTTGGTGTTATTGATGAGCGCTGCCTTCATCCTGACGTTTCTGCTCATCAAGCCCGACCTTGGGGCCTTGCTGCAAGGTTTTGTACCTTCAATCCCCGATGGCGGCCTGATGACCGCGATCGCTCTGATTGGCACCACGATCGTCCCCTATAATCTATTCCTGCATGCCGCGAGCGTGCGGGAGCGCTGGGACAAAGAACAACTGCCCGAAGCGCAGCTTGATACCACGATCTCGATCGGAATCGGCGGATTGGTATCCATGACGATATTGGCAACCGCCGCAGCCAGCCTTTTTGGCAGCGGCAAGACGATAGAGAATGCGGTCGACATGGCCCAGCAGCTCACGCCTCTGTTCGGCAACATGGCGACCATAACGCTGGGCGCGGGACTATTTGCAGCGGGCCTGACCTCCGCAATCACCGCGCCACTGGCCACCGGCTATATCGTGCAGGAGATTTTCAAATCTTCCAACTCGCGAAGACCGTTTCAGATCGGCGCGCTGCTTGTGATCCTCTCCGGAACGTCCGCAGCGCTGCTAGGCTATCGCCCGGTTGAGCTGATTTTCGTTGCCCAGATCGCCAACGGGCTGCTGCTCCCGATCATCGCGATTTTCCTGCTTCGGCTGGCGAATAACAGGAAACTGCTCGGAGAATATGCAAATGGTCTCAAGGCCAATATCCTCGGAGCCGCCATTTTGCTGATCACCACCGCTTTGGGTTTCCGGTTGATTGCCCGTGCTGTAGGATTCTGGCCATGACCTTGACAATCGATCTGAACGCCGATCTCGGCGAGGACGAGAGCCCTGCGGGTATCGCGCGCGATATCGCAATCATGGATATCATCTCCAGCTGCAATATCGCCACCGGCGGCCATGCCGGCTCTCCAGATAGCATGCGGACGATGCTGGCGGCTGCCAAATTGAGGAATATTGCACCCGGAGCCCATCCTTCCTACCCGGATCGCAGCAATTTTGGTCGCCAGTCGATGGATATCTCGCTGGAAGAATTGGAAGCATGTTTGACCGGCCAGCTGGACGATATCATATCCATAGCGGAACAAGTCGGTGTACCGTTAACCCACCTCAAGCCGCATGGCGCCCTGTACAACGATGCACAGGATGATCCGCATCTCGCGAGTCTGCTCGTCGAGTTGGCAAGCAGAAGCAATCTTGCGCTGGTCGGCATGCCAAGATCCCTGATCCAGAAAACCGCCAAGGAGAGAAAAATATCGTTCATCGCCGAAGCTTTTATCGATCGGCGATATAGCAAAGACGGTCGACTGGTACCCCGCAGCGAAGCGGGAGCCGTACTTGCAAACGAGGGTGAACGTATCCGTCAGGGCCTGTCACTGGCTCAGGGAACCGAGCTGACAGTGCAGGATGAAAGCCTCCTGAGAATCGAAGCGCACAGTCTGTGTATTCATTCCGATAGCGATGGCTCTCTGGAAACCGCGAAGAAAATGCGGCTGGCGCTGGAAAGAGCCGGCATAGCGATTAGGCCGGTCGGATAGTGGCGGACGACGAACCGGCGATCCACATCTGCGATGACTGGATCAATTTGACATTTCCCGACTGGAAAGCGGTTCGGGCAGCACAAATTGCCCTTTCTGCCGACAAATACTGGACAGAAATTGTCCCCGGTATCGACAGCATAGCAATCCAGTACGACCCTGCCCTTGTTTCACCCGATGAAGCCGTCACCATGATAAGAGACCAACTGGATCACGCGGCACCCGCTTCCAACAAAACCAACATTTTAGTGACAATTCCAGTATGTTATGATGCAGATCTGGCTCCGGATCGAGAATATGTAGCCAGAGAACTGGGAATTGCGGCTGAGGCATTGCCATCCTGGCATGCATCACGCCTGCAACGCGTGGCCATGCTGGGCTTCATGCCGGGTTTTGCCTATCTCGAGAGCGCGGAGACATGCCCCGCCATTGGCCGACTGGCAAATCCCAGACAACTGGTCAAAGCCGGCTCCATTGGCATCATTGGCCGGCAAAGCTGCATCTATTCCTTCGACAGTCCTGGCGGATGGCCGATCATTGGCCGTACCCCACTCCGCCTGTTCGATCCCGCTAAAACCCAACCAGCATTGCTTTCAGCGGGAGCTACTGTGCGCTTCGAGTCCATTTCCAAAGAGGCGTTCGACCACTGGCCACAAGAAGCGGAAGAATGAGCTTCACCGTTCTCAAAGCCGGGTTGCAAACGACTTTGCAAGGCGCACCCTTCACCGGGCATCGATATCTGGGCATGCCTGCGGCAGGCGCCGCCGATTGTCTCTCACTGGCACTGGCGAATTTCCTGGTCGGCAAGTCCTTTGGTGCAATCGCGATCGAAATCACGCTCACGGATGCGCTTTTCCAGATGAACGAGCCCTGCTCGGTCGCTGTCGTCGGTGCGGCGGAATATGTCCGGATCAATGGCCACGCCCATCCCCAGCACCAGACGCTGAAAGTCATGGCGGGAGACAGGGTCGACATCGGTCCGAGCCGTCCGGGATGCCGGACCTATGTGGCGATATCTGCGGAGATTAATGCGGATCGGCTACTCGGTGGCCAGTCTACCTATCTCGCGGCGGCTCTCGGCGGCTTTCACGGGAGGGCGCTCAGGAAGGACGATATCATTTCCTTCGCACCGGATTCGCCAGTCACCGACGTGGAACGATTCACCCCGCAAAATCTCAAGCTACATTATAGCGATGACCATATGCTGCGGATTACACGGGGGCCCGAGGCTGCTAATGCTCATGCCGGAGTGCTCGATGATTTATGCCGGAGCGCATATGCTGTCGGAGCACGCGCCAATCGAATGGGCTTGGCGCTGGAAGGTGCGCCTCTAAACGCTAGCAACTCGTCCAATATGCCTAGCGCCGCAGTTTTCCCCGGTACAATCCAGTTAACGCCAAGCGGCCAACCCTATCTGCTCGGTCCCGATGCGCAGACAACCGGAGGCTATCCCCGGATCGCACAGGTAATCAGGGCCGACCGTCATCTGATCGGTCAACTGGGTTCGGGATCACGGATTCAGTTTGTGCAAACCACGACAGAACGGGCCACAGAAATATACCGGGAAAAGCTTTCCCTGCTATCTTCCTGGCTGGGCCAGATCAAATTGTGGTAATCTATCGAGGCTATCCAATAGCCTCGATAAATATCAGCTCTTTTTGAGCGACAAACCACCAAAGCGCTTATTGAAGCGAGCCACCTGGCCACCTTGATCGAGCAGGCGCTGATTGCCGCCGGTCCATGCAGGGTGCGAGGAAGGATCGATGTCCAGTTGCAGCGTGTCGCCTTCTTTGCCCCATGTTGAACGGGTTTCAAAAGTCGTGCCATCGGTCATCTGAACGGTGATCATGTGATAGTCTGGATGCGTATCGGATTTCATTTTCGGCTCCTAAACAGGCTGGTTACCGACCAGACCCAAAGCGAATAAATTTAACGGAAGCGGCGCATTAACCGCCGAATGACAAAAGGGCAAGATTCTTTTGAAAAAGCCTATGCCGCAGGAGGGTCGGCTATCATGGCAGTAAAGCTCGCCTCTGCGGCCAACTTGTCGCCAATCATCGCCCGTCCGGAAAATTTGCAGACACGCGCGCGCTTCTGCTCAAATTTCACGTTCAGGGACAAGAGGCAACCCGGCTCCACCGGCTGACGGAATTTCGCTCCGTCTATCGCCATGAAATAAACCAGCTTGCCCGATCCGACCATGTCAAAGCTCTCCATCGCTAGCACGCCGGCTGCCTGAGCCAGCGCCTCGACAATCATCACCCCGGGCATGATTGGACGACCCGGAAAATGGCCCTGGAAAAAGCCTTCGTTAATTGTAACAGCTTTCACCGCCCGAATGGATTCGTCTTTTACGAGCTCTTCCACCCGGTCCACCAGAAGCATGGGATAGCGATGCGGCAGCACCGCCATCACCCTGGTTACATCATAATCGAGAAGCTCGGACATCAGCGATCAACTAGCGACTGGCTGGCTGAGCAGCCGGCGGTTGTTGTTGCTGAGCCTGAGCCGCCTGGTTACGGGCACTGGCTACCAGCAGCTGCTGCAACTGCTGATGAAGCGCAACGGTGTTGCGCTGCGGTTGCCAATCTGCACCGGGCGTCGTGCTGACAGTCGGAATCCTTGCATCCAAAGCCGCGGCGATGGCATCGGTTACGTCGATCTGGGAAGGTGCATAGAGAAATACTTCCGGATCCAGAATAACGCTGATTTTCTTGTCTGCGACCACTTTCTGCTGGGCGTTGCCATATTCAGCAAAAATGCCTTCAACCGCAAACATCTGGGCCTTGATTGCCGGAGTCTGCAACTTCTGGATTTCATTTTCTTCCGTCTGGATGGTCTGCAAAACGGGGTTTTTCGCCTTGACCGCAGCATCAAGCTCTTCCTGCGTCAATTGGTTGTCGTTGTTCGTATCCAGCTGCGCGCGCAATCCGTTGAGGGTTTTATTACGGGCATCGATCTGGTCGAAATAAGACTTATATTGCGTGCCGATTTGCGAATAGGCAGCCGAGAAAGCTTTTGTCTTGGCAATGGCGACCGTGGGGTTCGCCGTAGCAATGCCGGAAACCTGAGCGTTCGCGACCGAACCAAAAGCCAATGGCGCAGCAGTTACAGTGAGAACGGTGAGTGCAGTTTTAAAAAAACGTGTCATCAGAATTGTGTTCCTACGTTGAAAGTGAATAATTTGGTATCATCGCCCGGCTCTTTCAACAGAGCCTTGGCTATATCGATCCTGAATGGACCAAATGGTGAATTCCAGTTCACACCAAAGCCTACGGACAAGCGTGGACTTATTGTATCACCAAAGAAACGTTCGGTGAAGCTGGTAGCGATCGGATTGGCGATACCGTTAGTCGTTGCGTCGAACGTGGTTGCCGCCGCCCCGTTGGCATCGGTGGTAAGGTAAAGCGGCGCGGCAGCTCCGGTGGGTGACGCATTACCCTGACTGTCGAGAGTGCTGAATGACTGGGTCTGAGCGTCTGTCAGTAGCAGAGGCTGGGTCACATTGAAGACGGCTCCGACATCGAGAAAGATCGACGGCCGCAAGCCAAGTTCACTGGCACCGGAACCGAGAGGAATTTCCAGTTCTGCACGCCCCAGATAATAAGCGCGACCACCGATCGCATCATCGGTTTGCGTAGCACTGCTGGCATCCGCGATCATGTTGATCGGATTACCATTGGTGTCGAGCCCGGGAATGGTTGTCGAACGTACAACGCGTGGACCAACACCGCGGATGTCAAAGCCACGAATTTGCGGTTCACCCAGGAAAAAGCGGTCTGTCAGCCGGACGTCGTCAATACCGTCACCCGGAGTTTGCGAGCGCTTTTCCAGCGGATGGATATATCCGCCCTCGGCCTTGGCTGTGAAGATGAAGTCGCCCAGGACACGCCAGTGCTTGGAGGCATTAAAACGGCCGCGGAGATATTTGACACTACCGCCCAGACCGGCGAAATCGACACTTCCAACCACGGTCTGGCCGCGGGTTGGCCGGATACGATTGTCCCGGTCATCATAAATCAGCGAAGCGCCGACCGAGGATGTAGTGCGATTGCCCAGTGCGTCGCAAAGAAAGCGCCCTGCGATTAGCGGGTCACAAGCATCTGCGTTGCTGTTTCCCCTGATCCCGTCTCCATTGCTATCCGTGAAATATAGCGACGGCTCCAGCGTCACATCATCCTGGCTGAGGCCATAGCGAAATGATGCAGAGAGATATTCGGTGATCGGCACGCCCGCCCGGACCTGGAAACCCGTGGTCAGCTGCTCGAAGGTTGTTTCGCGGCTATTGTTGACGAAATTAAAGCTGTTCAGGTCGCGGCGAAACAGGTCGACGCCGACCGCGATATTCCGGTCGAACAAATAGGGTTCGGTGAAACCGAGTTCGATCGATTGCGAATAGCTCGAATAGCTGACGCTTGCGCGCAGCTCCTGACCTTTGCCGCGGAAGTTGCGTTGGCGCACGGATGCCTGGAGAATGAAATTCTCGACGCTGGAGAAACCTGCGGAAAGTTGCAGTTCGCCGGTCGCCTTTTCTTCAACATTGGCTTCCAATATGATGCGGTCGGGCGCACTGCCCTGCTTCTGCTCGATTTCCAGATCTTCCTGGAAGAAGCCGAGCGATTTGATACGGTTGGCGGAACGCTTGACCTGGAAGCTGTTGAACGCGTCACCTTCATTCAGGCGGAATTCCCGGCGTACAACCTTGTCCTGGGTCAGAGTGTTGCCGTTGATATCGATCCGTTCGACATACACACGGTCACTTTCCGCGACCTGGAAGAGAACATCCATGGTCAGCGTTTCTTTGTTCCGCGTAAATTGCGGACGGACATCAGCGAAAGCATAGCCGAAAAGTCCGGCGGTTTCTGACAACCGCTCGACGGTATCTTCAACCTGCTTGGCGTCGTAAAAGTCTCCGGCTTTCATCGGCAATTGCGGCGTTAGAAATTCGGGAGTGAAATCGCGGATGTCGCTTTCAACCGACACTTCGCCAAACTGATACCGCTCACCTTCTTCAAGCACATAGGTGATGATGAAGTCGCGCTTGTCCGGCGTAAGCTCGGCTACAGCCGAGATGACGCGAAAATCTGCATAGCCTTCGGTCAGATAGAACTGACGCAATTTTTGCTGGTCAAAGGCGAGACGATCCGGATCATAAGTGTCACTGGAACTGAAGAAACGATAGAAGCGCGATTGCTTGGTAACCATTTCCCCGCGCAGCTTGCCGTCTGAAAATTCTTCATTCCCGATGATGTTGATCTGCTGAACCTTGGACTTTGGTCCTTCATTGATCTCGAAAACAATATCGACGCGATTCTGGTCCAGTTGAACCATCTTCGGTTCAACATTCGCCGCGAAGCGACCCTTGCGCTTATAGAGCTCGACGATCCGGGCCACATCGGCGCGGACTTTTGAACGGGTGAATATCTGTCGTGGAGCCAGCCGGATTTCAGGATAGATCTTGTCTTCCTTGATCCGCTTGTTGCCTTCCAGCAAGATGCGGTTGATCACCGGATTCTCGACAACCTCGATGATCACGGCACCCTGATTGTTCCGGATGCTGACATCCTTGAACAATTCCGTCCCGAACAGATCCTTCAGCGCCTGATCGGCAGATTCTTGCGTATAGGGCTGGCCGGTCCGCAGTTTCATATAGGACAAGACCGTGGTCGGCTCCAGTCTCTGGGCGCCATTGACAACAATCGTACGGATAATATCTTCAGCAGGAGCCGCTGGCGCGGCTGGCGCCGCTTCCTGCGCTAGCGCCTGCGAAGAAACCGCTGCGCCACTCAAAATAGTGCCGCACATTAACAAGGGCAAAAGCCGCTTTTTATGATTCACAGACAAACTCGCTTTCACACCATAAATAAAAATGAAACTGACACCAAGGCACCAACTTCGCCAACCCCCTGCCCCAATGCAGCGTGTCAATCAATGGCCAATCAGCCAGAGATGGCTCGGAACACGCCAAATGACGATAAATCGTTAAATGTCACCACCAGCATGAACACCATGACCAATGCGAACCCGGACCGGAACGCCCATTCTTGTATCTTCGGACTGGCAGGCTTCCTCCGAACCGCTTCCAATGCATAGAACATCAAATGCCCTCCATCGAGCATCGGGATTGGCAGCAGGTTGATGAACCCCAAGTTAATTGAGATCAGCGCTACAAAAAGAATGAAGCTTTCCAGCCCCAGTTTGAACTGTTCGCCGGAAACCTGGGCAATCTTGAGCGGCCCGCCAAGTTCCTTGATAGAACGCTTGCCCGTGATCACCTGCCCGAGCGTGGTGACGATCTGGTCGACGATGCCGATTGTTTTCTCTACAGCGACGGCAGGCGCCTCAAGCGGAGTGACTTCGCGCCACTCGACTTTGCTGGATGACATGCCCAGCATGCCGAGCCGATATTCGTTACCGAACCGGTCCTTCATTATATGAACACCGATCGTGGCCTGCTTGGCGATGCGCTGGCCATCCCGTTCGTAGACGATTTCGACATTCTGATCGGGGATCAGAATCATTTTCTGCCGCAGATCCTCAAACAGGTCAATTCTGTCTCCGTCGACCGACACAATCCGGTCGCCGGGCTTCATGCCAATCGCGGCTGCGGTCGAATCCGGGGAAATTTCATGCGCAACCGGCAGGGTTGCGCTGGTGCCATAAGCGATGACAAAGCCCATGATGATCAAAATGGCGAAGATAAAATTGATCGCCGGTCCCGCGAACACAATTGCGGCGCGCTTCCAGAGGGATTTGGACTGGAAGGTTTGATTGCGTTCCGCCGCCGGCAGACTCAGCCATTCTTTGCTCTTTGTCCCTGCCGGATCCATATCTCCGGCAAACTGGACATAACCGCCGAGTGGCAACATGCCGATTTTCCAGCGCGTTCCGCGTTTGTCGGTCCATCCGGTGATTTCTTTGCCAAAACCGATCGAAAAGGTCTCGGCCTTGACGCCACACCAGCGCCCGACAAGATAATGCCCCATTTCGTGCACGAACACGAGCACGCCAATGACGATCAGAAATGAAAATAAATAAATCAAAATACCGGGATTGTCCGTCAAACTTTCAATTCCTCAACCAGCTGTTCGGTCCGAACGCGGGTTTCCTTGTCTATCGCAAAAATATCCGCCAACGCGCTCGGGTCCGGCGGGCTATAACTATCTAACAGCCGCGATACAATCTCTGTGATGTCCAGAAACTGAACCGCACGATTGAGAAATGCAGCGACGGCAACCTCATTGGCGGCGTTCAGCATCGCCGGCTTGGCGCCGCCCGCCATGATTGCGGCTCGCGCAATCTTTGTTGCCGGGAAGCGGTTTTCATCGGGCTGTTCGAAATCCAGCCTGGCGATTTCGGCCAAATTGAGCGGCTGGCAATTGGTGGTCATCCGGTCCGGCCATGCCAGAGCGTTGGCAATCGGTATCCGCATATCTGGCGAGCCCAGCTGCGCCAGCGTCGAACAATCCCGATATTCGACCATGGAATGAATCACCGACTGCGGATGCACCAGTACCTCGATGTTTTCGAGACCGACCGGAAAAAGATGATGGGCTTCGATCAGTTCCAGCCCCTTGTTCATCATCGTCGCGCTGTCGACAGAAATTTTAGCGCCCATATCCCAGTTGGGATGGGCAACCGCCTGCTCCGGCGTGACGTCGGCCATCTGCTCGCGCGACCATGTCCGAAACGGCCCGCCGCTGGCGGTCAGGGTAATCTTGCGGACCTGATCGATCCGCCCGCCCTGCAGCGCCTGGAATATCGCATTATGCTCTGAATCCACGGGCAACAGGGTAGCACCGGCTTTTCCTGCCTCGGTGATCATCAAGGCACCTGCGGAAACCAGGGCTTCCTTGTTAGCCAGAGCCACCGTCTTGCCGCAACGCAGGGCTTCGAGTGTGGGCGGCAGCCCGGCACAACCGACAATTGCCGCCATCGTCCAGTCTGCGCCCAGAGCAGCCGCGGCAATCAGCGCATCCGGACCGCTTGCGGCCTCGATCGATGTTCCTGCCAGTTGCTGCTTGAGTTCGGGATAGGCGGCGTCATCTGCAACCACTGCGATCTCTGCAGAAAATTCCTTGGCCAGCGCGGCAAGCTGCGCAGCGTTGCCGTTGGCGGTCAGGGCAATGATATTATATTGCTCCCGATGCTGGCGAACAAGATCCAGAGTCGACAGACCTACCGATCCTGTTGCACCAAATATCGAGATTGATTTGGTCATGACAGGCTGGGCCAGTTTTCGACCAGCATGATCACGGCAACGACCGGCGCGACCGGAATCAAACCGTCGAGACGATCCATCACGCCGCCATGGCCAGGGAAGATTGTCCCGCTATCCTTGGCACCCGCTTTTCGCTTGAGCCAGCTTTCGAACAAGTCACCCATTTGCGCCAACGCCGCCAGAGGGATGCTGAGCAGCACCAGATGGAAGGGCAGTCCCCAATAGATATGCAGCACGAAACTCAGCGCCGCTGTCAGGACGACGCCACCGATCAAGCCGGCCCAGGTTTTGTTGGGACTGACTTGCGGTGCCAATTTGGGCCCACCGATCGCACGACCGGAAAAATAGGCGCCTATATCCGTCGCCCAGACCAGAGCAAGCGTCCACAGCATGACAAGAATGCCGTTATCGATTTCGCGCAGGTAGAGGATCGCCAGAGCCGGAAGGCCGGCGTAGATCACACCCGCAGCGAGCTTGATCGAGCGGTCGAATACCGCGACAAACATTGCAGCCCCGAAAATCAGGCCGAGCGCCAAAAATGATGGGCCCGCAGCCCAGGGAGACATGATCGCCAGGGGAACGGACAGTGCATACATGGCGAGCAGTCGTTTTTCGCGACGCCCTGTCAGCCCTGCCCACTCACTCATGATCCCCAGCGACATCAGCACCGTCAGCAACCAGAGATACATGCCGCCAAAATAACCCGCCAGCAAAGCGGCCATGATCAATAGAACGCCGACAATGACGCGGGTTTGCAATTCACTGGCCTTGCCGGGGGCTGGTGCAGCTGGTTCAACCATGTTCAGCGTCCACCAAAGCGTCGTTCACGATTGCCAAATGACTGCAATGCCTTTTCAAGCTCGGCCTTGTCGAAATCGGGCCAGAGCGTATCGGTAAAATATAGTTCCGAATAAGCCGCCTGCCACAACAGGAAATTGGACAGACGCAATTCGCCGGAGGTCCTGATCAGCAGATCCAGCGGTGGCAGACCGGCCGTATCCAGCGCACCCGAAATATGATCGAGACTGATCGCTTCCGGCTTCAGCTCGCCTTGCTTTACATTGCTCGCGATATGCTGGACCGCGCGCAGCATTTCGTCTTGCGCGCCATAGTTGAGCGCGACCGCCAGCGTCATCCTGTCATTCCCGGCCGTTTTCTCAATCGCATTGTCGATCATCGTGACGATGTCGGGATCCAGCGCTTTATAATTGCCAATGACCGTCAACCGCACGCCATTTTCGACAAATTCATCGATATCCGACTGTATATATTGCCGCAGCAACCCCATGAGATCGCTGATTTCCTCTTCCGGCCGGTTCCAGTTTTCGGATGAGAAAGCATAGAGCGTCATGGCTTCGATGCCGATTTTTCCGGCTACGCGGACAATATTGCGGACCGCCTCGACACCTTTCTTGTGCCCCAGGGCGCGCGGCAAATGCTTGCGCTTCGCCCACCGTCCGTTGCCGTCCATGATGATCGCGACATGACGTGCACCATATGTCGGGTCGGATATCCCGGTCTGAGCCGGGACCGAGTCTGAAGAACCATTTTTTGAACGCGTAAGCTTCACTGCGTCAGAATTTCCTGTTCCTTTGCATCCGCCAGCTTGTCGGCTTCCGCAATCATCTCGTCGGTCAGCTTCTGAACTTCGGTCTCGAGCCTCTTCCGGTCGTCCTCGCTGATTTCCTTCTTATTCTCGTCAGCTTTCAGGTCATCCATACCGTCCCGCCGGACGTTGCGAATGGCGATACGGGCCTTCTCGGCAAATTGTCCGGTCAGTTTCGCAAGATCTTTGCGGCGCTCTTCGGTAAGATCAGGAATGGGAAGTCTGACATTGGGACCATCGGTCATCGGGTTTAGCCCAAGACCGGCGGAACGGATTGCCTTTTCCACTGGCTGGATATTCGCCTTGTCCCACACCTGGACCGACAACATGCGCGGCTCCGGCACGGATACCGTGGACACCTGGTTGAGCGGCATTTTCGAGCCGTAAACCTCGACCGTGATTGTATCCAGCAGTGCTATATTAGCCCGGCCGGTACGCAGACCGCTCAAATCATGCTTGAGCGCCTCCAGTGTACTGTTCATCCTCTTTTGCAGATCCGCTTTGTCATATTTTGCCATTGCTGGTTCCCCTAAATAATTATTCGGTTGTTCCGACCATGGTCGCAGTTCCACCACCACCCAATACGGTTGCGAGATTGCCCTGTTCCCGGATCGAGAACACGACGATCGGTATCTTGTTTTCACGGCAGAGCGCCACGGCACTGGCGTCCATGACCTTCAGATTATCGCTCAAAACGCGATCGAAACTCAATTCTTCATAGCGGGTCGCGTTCGGATCGATTTTCGGATCGGCGTTATAGACGCCATCGACACTGGTGCCTTTAAAAAGCGCTTCACAGCCCATTTCCGCTGCCCGCAATGCAGCGGCGGTATCCGTTGTGAAATAAGGATTTCCGGTGCCCGCCGCGAAAATAACGATGCGGCCCTTTTCCAGATGCCGCACGGCCTTGCGGCGAATATAGGGTTCGCACACGCTCGCCATCGGTATGGCGGACAGGACCCGCGTGTCGCAGCCCATCTGTTCGAGTGCATTCTGGACGGCGAGCGCATTCATCACCGTCGCCAACATGCCCATATAATCGGCGCTGGTCCGCTCAAAGCCCTTTGCGGCCGCAGCCAGACCGCGAAAAATATTGCCTCCGCCTACCACCAGGCAAAGCTCAAATCCTGCCTCTTTTGCAGACTTCACTTCGTTAGCGATGCGGTTGACCGTTTCCGGGTCGATCCCGAATTCGCTCGAGCCCATCAGGACTTCACCAGAAAGCTTCAGCAAAATGCGCTTGAACGCCGGTCGTTTCATGCAAATCCCATCCTGCCGGAATCAAAGCCCGGCCCCAAAAACAGATATGGCGCAGACCATAGATAGTCCGCGCCATGCTGCCAAGCGTTACCGCTTGAAATCTTCAATCGGTTGCTCGATTAGCCGGCAACCGCAGCAGCGACTTCTGCTGCAAAATCTTCTTCTTTCTTCTCAATGCCTTCGCCAAGCTGGAAACGGACATATTCCGTCAGCTTGATTTCTGCGCCGGCATCTTTTCCTGCTTGCTCGATGACCTGAGCGACAGGCGTCTTGTTATCCATCACGAATGTCTGGCTGAGCAGCGCATTTTCCTTGGCAAATTTTGCCATCGCGCCGTCGACCATTTTTTCGACGATATTGTCAGGCTTGCCGGACTCGGCTGCCTTTTCGGTGGCAATTGCGCGTTCACGAGCGAGCAGTTCCGGATCAAGGCCGTCTGCGTTCAGAGCCAGCGGGAATGCAGCGGCGATATGCATCGCAATCTGCTTGCCAAGTGGCTCGAGAACATCAGCGCCAGCGGTGCTTTCCAGCGCAACCAGCACGCCGATCTTGCCCATCGCGGGAGTGACGGCATTGTGAATATAGGGAACGACGAGGCCGCTGGAAACCGCAACGGTCTTCATGCGCCGGATCGCCTGGTTTTCACCAATTGTCGCAATATTGTTGGTCAGCACTTCTTTTACGGTACCGCCGGAAGGATAATCCGCAGCGGCAAGCGCTTCGATATCATCATCGTTCAGGCCCAGTGCAACGCCCGTTACCTTGGCAACGAAATCCTGAAACTGTTCGTTTTTAGCGACGAAATCGGTTTCGCTGTTCACTTCAACGGCGACGCCCTTGGTGCCTTCGACGGATACGCCGACAAGGCCTTCAGCCGCTGTACGGCTCGATTTTTTCTGTGCGGCGGCGAGACCTTTGGTCCGCAACAGGTCAACCGCTGCTTCGACGTCACCATTGGTTTCGCTCAGTGCCTTTTTGCAATCCATCATGCCCGCACCGGTGCGCTCACGCAGTTCTTTCACTGCTGCTGCTGTAATAGCCATTATTCGTTCCTCAATTTCTTGACCGGGAAATGTGAAATTGGGGCGGCAAAAATGCCGCCCCGTATTTATTCTATTACGGCCAATATATGACCGCAGAAAGAAGCTTCAAGTTCAGGCTTTTTCGCCTGCCTTTTCGTCAGCTTTTTCCGGAGCCGCTTTTTCTTCAGCTTTCGGTTCTTCTACCGGAGCTTTTTCAGCCGCTGTCATTTCTGCTGCGATGTCCGCAATATCGGCAACCGCTGCTTCTTCGCCAGAAACCATCGCGCTTGCATTGGCTTCGCTCGAAACGATCTGCTCGACCGGAGGAGCAACCGCTGCTCCAAGATCTGCACCAGCTGCAACCATAGCGTCCTGGCCACCCTTGGTGGCTGCCGCAGCAACGGATTCGCAATAAAGGCGAATCGCACGCGCGGCATCGTCATTGCCGGGAACCGGGAAAGCGATGTTGCTTGGATCAACATTCGAATCGAGGATCGCGACAACCGGAATACCCAGAACATTGGCTTCCTTGATTGCGAGTTCTTCCTTGTTGGCATCGATCACGAACATGACATCAGGAATGCCGCCCATGTCGCGAATACCGCCAAGCGAAAGTTCCAGCTTGATGTGCTCACGCGTCATCTGCAGGACTTCTTTCTTGGTGAAGCCAGCGGTGTCACCACCCAGTTGCTCTTCCAAGGTTTTCATCCGGCGGATCGAGTTGGAAATCGTTTTCCAGTTGGTCAGCATACCGCCGAGCCAGCGATGGTTTACGAAATGCTGGCCGCTTGCGCGGGCTGCTTCAGCGATAGGCTCTTGCGCCTGACGCTTGGTACCAACGAACAGGACCTTGCCGCCAGCCGAAGCGGCATTGGCGATAAAATCAAGCGCCCGTGCGAACAAGGGCACGCTCTGCGAAAGGTCAAGAATGTGGACACTGTTGCGGGCGCCGAAGATATATGGTTTCATCTTCGGGTTCCAGCGGTGGGTCTGGTGGCCGAAGTGAGCTCCGGCTTCAATCAATTGCTGTAGGGTGACGACAGGGGCCGCCATAATATTTCTCCTTATCCGGTTATGCCTCTGGAAAGCTGAGAACCTCAAACGACCTGAAAGACCGCTATTGGCACCGGTATGAGTGCTTTCCATGTGGAATGAGCGTGCCGTTAAGGTGAAGCGGAGAAAAATGCAACCATATTTTGCGCGAAGGCAAGAACTTCTCCACAACCACAACCTGACGGATCAACTGGCGACAGGCGCATAAACACGTTCCGCACATTGCCTGGCGGTCACCCGGCATATTTCGGTCAGTGGGTTTGACGGGCCTCCTGGTTTGCCGTCGGTTCAAGCAACTGACCCAGCTCTTTAACCAGGAGCGCTGATTGAATCGGCTTCGCCAGATGAGGAGAATCGCTAAATATATCAGGCCGGTCTTCTCTGCTACGACCCGAGATCGAGAGATAAGGTGTTCCCGTTTCGGAAAGCAGCTTGGCAATGGGCGCCGATGTCTCTTTACCCAAATTTATATCCAGCACCGCAGCATCGCACATCTCATTCTCCAATATGGCAAGCGCCCCTGCGGCCGTGGCTACCGGGCCAAAAATTTCGAATCCGGCAGCCTTCAATATTTCGGCTATTTCCATTCCAATCAGTATTTCGTCTTCCACGACCAAAATGCGGAGGGAATCCGAAGCAGACGATTGCCCGGTGCGGGAAGCAACCCGCGATTGCTGGCTCGATATCTCCAGATTATCGAGTACCTTCTCGGCCGGGCAGCTTACATGGCAGGCAAGACCGGTCGGGAGCCAGTCCATGTTGACATCGCCATTGATGCTGGCTTCCAATATCTGGTCAATCACCGTGGAGCCGAAACCGTTCCGGGACGGCTTGGTGACTTCCGGCCCTCCCCGTTCGATCCAATCCAGCAACAGCCGTTGCTCCGAGACGCCGCTTCCGTCGAGCTTCCAGTCGATTTCGATCGTACCGTCTTCGTTGGACAGCGCGCCATATTTCGCAGCATTTGTAGCGAGTTCATGCAACGCCATGCCAATCGCCTGCGCCGCCGGAGCTGTGATCTTGAGCGACGGACCTGATAGCTTTATCCGCGCTCCGAATATGTCCTGAAAATGTCCCAGCTGCGATCTGACGAGTTCATCCAGCGGCACATTCTGCCAATAGCTGTTTACCAGAACATCATGACTTGCGGACAGCGCGAGAATGCGTTCGTCAAAACGCTGCGCGAACGTGTGCGCGTCATTGGCGGCGGTCTGGCGCGCAATCACCTGCACCAGCGTCAGCATGTTTTTCGCTCGATGGTTCACCTCTCCCATAAGCAGCTGCTCGCGCGCCTCTGCGAGCTTTCTATCGCTTATGTCATGGGCAATTTTCGATGCGCCAACTATTCTGCCGACAGGATCGAAAATCGGAGAGACGGTGACGGAAACATCCACCTCTCGACCGCCTTTGCACAATCGTACCGTTTCGTAATTATTGACCTGCTCGGCGCGACTGATCTGCGCGAGTATATCTTCCTCTTCATTCTGCCGGTCAGCAGGGATGAGCAGGCGAATGGACTTTCCGATCATCTCCTCTGCTGAATAACCGAAGATCTTTTCCGCTCCGTTGTTCCAGCTTTTGATCGTCCCGTCCAAAGTCTTGGATATGATCGCTTCGCTGGAGCATGAGACAATGGCTGCAAGATGGGCTTGCGCTTCTTCTGCACGTTTCCGATCGGTGATATCGCTAATCGAAGCATAAAAAAGATTTTCAATCCCCGGGAAAAACTGCACCTGCACCGCAACGTCATAGACGGAACCGTCTTTTCGCTGATGCTGCGTTTCAAATAGCTGATTTGCAACCTCGCCCTTCCGTAGCGGCGTCACATGCTGGATGAATTCGTCCTTGGTGAACTGGGGCTTGATATCCCAGGGCGTCAATTGACGAAGTTCCTCCATGGAATAGCCGAGATTTTCCCGTGCCCCCCGGTTTACCAGCTCGAAATGATAGCTGTCCGCATCGAAAATATACACTTCACTGACCGAATCCTCGACAATACGCCCGAGCCGTTCGTTCAGCGAAGCCGTGGCCAGCCGCTCCAGTTCAGCCGCGGCGCGCCCGGAAAAGACTTCGACCACTTCGGAAGCATGTTCTACATTTTCAAACGGCTTTTCATCCAGCACGGACAGCAGACCCAGAACTTCCCCCGACGAACTCCGCAACGGCGTTCCGACATAGCTTACGGCGCCCATGTCTTTCAGCATCTGGTCCCGCGGAAAGAGATCGGCAATATTATCGGGATAACAACAGGCGCCCTCCCCCACGATATTTTCACAGGGACTGTCTTTCAGATCATATTCGAAATTGTCACCAGGTCCGTTGTCCCATACCGCGACCGTACAAGCTTTTCCGCGGTCAACCGGATGGAGCGTACTCAAAAGCACCCATCGAGCCGAAAGCGCCTCTGCCAGCGCTTCTACCATGACCGGGAAAAATGCCTCTCCCACGACTTGGGAGCAGGAGGCCAATTTGGCCTGAATGGATGGAAAGGAAGAAACAGAGCTTTTTGTCGGCTGAGTAAATTGAACCATCGATCAGTTCCCAAAGAATGACGAGATAAAAGTTTCCTATGGTTACTGCAATAGATTCCTGGGGTCGACGCACGTCGGCCGCCCCCGGTTCCCGAAGATTTTCGAATAGCGCTTGACAATGAGAACAGAAATGGAACATTAAGGGTTCATCGAAAGAACAAACGGGATTGTCACATGCTTGCTATCGCCATCTCAACCTTTTTTGCCCTCGCCTTTTTGGGCTCGGTCGCCGTCATTGCGATGATGTTTTTCCAATATCGTGACAGGATCTCAGATGTCATTCAAAGCGAGTTGAATGGCCACCGGCCCGAAACCGTTATCCCGCCGACAGCCTATCGCCACCGGACGGTCAAAGCGCCGCAGCTTATGACCCAGCATCGCTCGCTGCAGCCCGCTCCGCTGCGCGCTGCCGCTTGACCCTGGCATAGCTGCGGACGCTGAACGGAATCATTATCAGATAGATGATACTGATCGCTGACAGCATGATCCACGGTGAATTGATCAGCGCAACACCGATCAAGGCGATGATAGCAATTGCTTCCAGCCTGATATTCTTTCGCAGACGCAAGGAAGACCAACTGTAGGTAGCGGTGTTGGAGAGCATCAGAAAAGCAATCAGAACGATCCAGGGCGATACCAACGCATAATGGCGGAAGATTTCCTGATCGGTTATCATCCAGAGATAGAGCGGCAGCATCGCCAGACCGGCGCCTACGGGTGCCGGAATTCCGGTAAGAAAGCCTGCAGATTTATGCGGCTGATCTTCATCATCGATCAAAGCGTTGAAGCGCGCCAGCCTGAGGGCACAGGCGACCACCATCGTCAGCGCCAGCACCCAGCCGAATTGCGGCATATATTGAGTCGACCAGAGAAACATCACCAGCGCCGGCGACACACCGAAGGCGATCACATCGGACAGCGAGTCCAGTTCCGCGCCAAAGCGGCTCTGCGCATTCAGCAACCGGGCAATCCGGCCATCAAGGCCGTCCAATATGCCAGCCAGCACAATCGCTGCGGCTGCCAGCACCCAATTGTCCATATAAGCGAAGCGAACGCTGCTCAATCCCACGCAAAGCGCGAGCGCGGTCACCGCGTTCGGAACAAAGGCACGCAGCGGAATACCGCGTTCGGGGCGCTTCATCGAACCTTTGCCAACCATCAGCGTTGCTCCATCCGGCCATCAGCCCGCCCGGAGGTCATTGGCCGACGCCTTCAATTTCTTTTGTCTGGCCGATCACGGCAAGGACTGTTTCACCGGCAATGGCCCGCTGCCCCAGAACAACATTGGGTTCCGTTCCCTTGGGCAAATAGACATCAACCCGGCTGCCGAAGCGGATCAGTCCGATTCGCTGTCCGGCGGCAACGAAGTCGCCTTCCTTGACAAAGGCCATGATCCGCCGGGCCACCAGCCCCGCAATCTGGGTAAAGCCGACCTTCAGGCCGTCATTGCGTTCGACCATGAAATGCTGCCGTTCATTTTCTTCGCTGGCCTTGTCGAGGTCCGCGTTCAGAAATTTTCCGGAAATATAGGCCTGGCGTTTCACGGTTCCTTCAATCGGAGTCCGATTAACATGAACATCAAACACACTCATGAAAATCGAGACACGGATCAGCTCTTCGCTGCCAAGACCGCCCTCGCCCTGCAATTCGACCGGCGGCGTAACCGGCATGATCAGATTCACCAGACCATCAGCCGGCGCGATGATATATTTTTCATCGAGCGGCGTGACCCGTTTGGGGTCGCGGAAAAACGCCAATACCCAGATGGTTAGGCCGGCCATAGGCCAGGCAAGAGTTTCCCAGGCCAAGAGCGCAAAAAACACGGTGATGCCCCCCGCGATGACTGCAAATTTGCGGCCCTCAGGATGAATCGGCGGGAAAGACCATTTAGCCTCGCCCAACCCCTTGTTTGAATATTTCTCGATTGCCATCATCGCTACTTAGTGGCGGGCCCTTGTTCTGACAACACTCCCGTTGATATATTGGAAATTCGATATCGGGATTTGCCCGACCGCCAGCAAATCGCCCCCCGCAACTCTGGGTTGAACAAATGGCAATCTTTGCTAAGAGGCTGGCAACATCATTCCTCCCTACTTGTTCCCGTTTCAGGAAAGAAATAAACGATATGTCGAAAATCAAGGTCAAAAACCCGGTCGTCGAAATTGACGGCGACGAAATGACTCGCATCATCTGGCAATGGATTCGCGAGCGGTTGATTGAACCTTATCTCGACATTGATTTGCATTATTATGACCTTTCCATCGAGGTCCGCGATGACACAAACGACAAAATCACGGTCGACGCGGCCAATGCGATCAAGAAGCACGGCGTTGGCGTGAAATGCGCGACGATTACCCCCGACGAAGACCGGGTCGAGGAATTCGGCCTGAAGCGGATGTGGAAATCGCCGAACGGCACCATTCGCAACATTCTCGGCGGCGTTGTATTCCGCGAACCAATCGTGATCGACAATGTCCCGCGTCTTGTACCGGGCTGGACCGATCCTATCGTTGTCGGCCGTCATGCTTTTGGCGACCAATATCGTTGCACAGACTTCAAGGTACCGGGCCCCGGCAAGTTGCGGCTGGTCTTCGACGGTGACGATGGCACGAAAATTGACGAAGAAGTGTTCCAGTTCCCGTCACCCGGCATTGCCATGGCGATGTACAATCTCGACGATTCGATTCGCGATTTTGCCCGCGCATCGATGAACTACGGCCTCAACCGCGAATGGCCGGTTTATCTGTCGACCAAGAACACGATCATGAAAGCCTATGACGGCCGCTTCAAGGATCTGTTCGAAGAAATCTTCCAGGCCGAATTCAAGGACAAGTTCGACAAGGCCGGAATCACCTACGAACATCGTCTGATCGATGACATGGTCGCTTCCGCTCTGAAATGGAGCGGCAAATTTGTCTGGGCTTGCAAAAACTATGACGGCGACGTCCAGTCGGACACGGTCGCACAGGGCTTCGGTTCGCTCGGCCTGATGACCTCGGTATTGATGACACCTACCGGCGATTGCGTCGAAGCGGAAGCAGCGCACGGCACGGTCACCCGCCACTATCGCCAGCATCAGCAAGGCAAGGCGACATCGACCAATCCGATCGCCTCAATCTTTGCCTGGACCCGCGGCCTGATCTATCGCGGCAAATTTGATGATACGCCTGATGTCACGCGCTTTGCCGAAACACTGGAGCGCGTCTGTATCCAGACCGTTGAAAATGGCGACATGACCAAGGATCTGGCGATCCTTATCGGACCAGACCAGTCCTGGATGACGACCGAGCAGTTTTTTGAAGCCGTTCGCTCCAATCTGGAAACGGAAATGGAAAACTGGCAGAAATCATAACGGTTTAACGGGATTTTCGGGCGAGTGGATATCCTCTCGCCCGAACCCCATACCGATGACCCTACCGGGAATGCGCCGCAACAGCGGCATCCGGTCCAACAGCCTCAATATCAGAAATGGTTTTTCGATCGGCTTTGTCCGTCGCAAAAGCGGTGCAATGACTCGATCCTGCGCGAATTTCTGAAATGCCTGCATCCGGCGCACCGGCTTTATTCTCCGGGCATAAACTTGCTCCAACAAAGAATCGGGATTGTCGCCCCTCGCCATCGGTCCGGCGAGCACATTGGCCGCAGTCACTGCGTCCTGAACAGCAATATTGATACCGACACCCCCAATTGGCGACATCGCATGGGCAGCATCACCAATCGCCAGCAATCCCGGCCGATGCCAGCGCTCCAGTCGATCAAGCGCCACTTCCAGCATTTTGACCTGATCCCAACTGGTTATCTGGCTAAAAGCCTCGCTCAAGTCGGGAACCAGTGACCGCAAACCGGCGCGAAACGCCTCCAGGCCAGCGGCCCTCACTTCGTCGGCCTGCCCCTTGTTGAAAATATAGGCGCATTGATAATAATCCTGGCGATCGATCATCACCATGAACCGCCCCGCCTGAACCGTCCCGAAGACGTCGCCGCCCGCATTGTCCGGTTTGTCGACCCGAAACCAGAAAACGTCCATGGGAGCGCCGATATTCTGTAGCGGCAATTCAGCTTTGCCGCGCAACACCGATCGTCTGCCGTCCGCAGCAATGACCAGTTTTGCTTCCAGGCTTTCTCCGGCCCTTGTCTCCACGCCACGGACGCGCTCGGCATCATCGTAAAGCAGGTCCATCGCCTCGGTTTCCATAAGCAGATCAAACCCGGGATATTGCTTTGCCTTGGTCGCGATGAAATTGAGCAAATCCCATTGCGGCATCATTGCGATATAGGGCGCGGCTACAGGCAAATGCCTGAAATCCAGCACTTTCATCTTTTGCCCGGCGATGTGAATCATGGCCTGATCCACTCTGCTGTGCGGCAATTTCAACAGGTCGTCGAGCATCCCCAGCTGATGGAACAACTCCAATGTTGAAGGATGGATTGTATCGCCTCGGAAATCCCGCAAAAAATCAGCATGTTTCTCCAGCACCGCCACTTTCAGCCCGGCGCGGGCGAACAGCACTCCGGCCATCATCCCCGCAGGACCGCCACCCACAATCACGACATCGCGCCTATTTTCCAACATTCTATCTCTCCGCCATGTAACCTGCTGACAAATAGCATTGTTCGCGTATAGAGTCGCCCCATGCACAATCCGCTCGAAAATCCAGCCTTCATTGACGCCATCGTGATCCTCGGTGCAGCAGGGATCGTCATCCCCGCCTTTGCCCGCTTTCGAATCACGCCGATCATCGGATTCATTTTGGTCGGGGTATTGCTCGGCCCATCCGGGTTGGGATCGCTTCAGGGCCAGTATAGCTGGCTGCAATTTGTCACGATCAACGATCGCGAGGCTATCGAGCCATTCGCCGAGATGGGCATCATATTATTGCTCTTTTCCATCGGACTGGAGCTATCGTTCAAGCGCCTCTGGTCCTTGCGCCGCCTCGTCTTTGGCGTCGGTGCCGCCGAATTGCTGGCATCCGGTCTGATTATCGGTTCTGTCCTGTATCTTCTCGGCCAGAATTCCGCCGGTGCCCTGGGCCTGGGACTGGCATTGGCACTCTCGTCCACCGCCCTGGTTCTCCCCATGTCGGGCACCAAAAGTCCGGTCGGACGAGCCGCACTAGCCATGCTTCTGTTTGAGGATGTCGCCATTGTTCCGATCATTTTCCTCCTCGGTGCCATCTCTCCGGCGATAACTGCCGATGGCGGCTGGGATGATCTTGGCCGTACGTTGTTGATGGGTGGCGCGGTGATCATCGGCATGCTCGTTCTCGGTCGACTGCTGCTGCCGCGCATATTCGCGCAGGCAGCGCGCACCAAAAGCCCGGAACTGTTCCTCGCCGTCAGCTTGCTGGTCATCATTCTGGCCAGTCTGGCAACCGCCGCTACCGGCCTATCGCCGATCGTGGGCGCCCTGCTCGCTGGCCTGCTGATCGCGGAAACCGAATATCACGGTGAAGTCGAAGTCATCACCCAACCATTTAAGGGCCTGGCGCTTGGCGTGTTTCTGATCACCGTCGGCATGCAGATCGATATTCGCGTGATCATCGCCAACTGGTCGGATTTGCTGATCGCTGTGGTCGGGGTTGTATTGATCAAGGCCGTCGTTACCAGCAGCCTTCTCCGCGTTGCCGGTGCCCGTCCTGGCACCGCGACCGAGGCTGGCGTTTTAATGTCCAGCCCGTCCGAAACGACCCTGATCGTATTGGCAGCAGCGACGCAGGCCCAGTTGATCCAGCCACAGACGGCAGCCTTCTGGCAGATTGTAACCGCCATCGGACTGACCATCACCCCCTTGCTGGCCCGCTTTGGTCATGACATCGCCCGGCGGATGGAAATGCGCAGCGGTGGTGGTGCAGCGGCGGATGAATTGCCTGTGGAAGCCCAGCAGACCATCATCATCGGCTTTGGCCGGGTCGGCAAGCTGATCGCCGACCTGCTGACGACCCATAATCAGAAATATCTGGCGGTCGAAACCAACATCGATACGGTCGCCAAGGCGCGGCGCGACGGCTATCCGATCATGTTCGGTAATGTGTCCCGCAACGAAATGCTCGACCGATTGCGGCTGGGCCATGCAAAGGCTCTTGTCCTGACGATGGACGAGCCGGTTCTCTCGGTACAGATTGTCAAAAAGGTCCGCGCCTGGGTGCCCGACCTGCCGATCATCGCGAGGGCAAGAGACATTGAGCATGCCGCCGAACTCTATCAGGCCGGCGCGACCAATGCCGTGCCCGAGGCGCTCGAGGGGTCCCTGCAATTGTCAGAGGCCGTGCTCGTCGAAAATGGCGTGGCTATGGGGCCGGTCATCGCCTCGATCCATGAATTGCGCGACATTTATCGCAAAAGGATTCAGGAAGAAGGCGATCTGGAACAGGAACCGAAGCTGAAATCCATGTCCACTTCCACCGGACAGGCGACGGCCGACGATCTGGTGCCGGACGGGCTCAGCCCGCAAGAACAGACCTGATAGCGGCAATCGCGTCATCGGCTTTGGCGCCATCGGGACCACCGCCCTGCGCCATATCCGGACGGCCGCCGCCGCCCTTGCCGCCAACCGCAGCCACCCCGGCCTGAACCAGATCAACCGCGCTGAAGCTTTCGGTCAGATCATCAGTTACACCAACGGCAACCGTTGCCCGACCGTCATTTACCGCCACCAGTGCACTTACGCCGCTGGACAGCTGCTTCTTCGACTGGTCGATCAGGCCGCGCAATTCCTTGGGATTCAACCCCTGGATGACCTGACCGCTGAAGGTGACATTACCAACGGTTTCCGCTTCCGCTGCTTTCGCTCCGCCGCCATCGCCGGCCAACGCCAGGGCCTTTTTCGCCTCGGTCAGTTCGCGTTCGAGCTTCTTGCGCTCGTCGATCAATATGGCAACGCGATCCGCAGCCTCTTCGGGTGATGCCTTCAGCGCTGCTGCAATTGACTTCAGCTTGGTATCCCGATCAGCAAGCCACAGCCGTGCCGCTTCGCCGGTCAGCGCTTCGATCCTTCTGACGCCGCTGGCAACGGCAGATTCCGAAACGATCACCATCAGACCGATATCGCCTAAAGCATGGACATGAGTGCCGCCGCATAGCTCTACCGAATAGTCGAGATCAACCTCACGGCCCATCGAAAGAACCCGCACTTCATCGCCATATTTCTCTCCGAACAGAGCGAGCGCGCCGGCGGCGACCGCTTCATCGGGACTCATCAAGCGCGTGGTCACCGGGCTGTTGCCGCGAATCTGTGCATTCACATCCGCTTCGACCGCCTTCAATTCGGAATCGGTCAGTGCCGAAACGTGCGAAAAATCGAACCGCAGACGATCCGGGGCAACAAGACTGCCCTTCTGCGTCACATGGTCGCCGAGATGATGGCGCAGCGCCTTGTGCAGCAAATGGGTGGCGCTGTGATTGGCCCGCAGCGCGGTGCGCCGGTCTCCATCCACCATGAGATGGACCATATCGCCGACCGACACGGAGCCCGATTTGATGTCAATCTGATGGGCGTGGAGCCGTCCGAGCGGCTTTCTGGTGTCGGTCACGGTGGCTGCGAAACCGTCCGCGCCGGAAATTTCGCCAGCATCGCCCATCTGGCCGCCGCTTTCGCCGTAAAACGGCGTCTGGTTGGTTAGCAATGTGATCGTATCGCCGCTCTGGGCGGTTTCGATTTCTGCGCCATCCTTGACCAGCGCGACAACGACGCCCTCGCCTTCTTCGGACGTATAACCGGTAAATTCGGTACTGCCTTCGCGTTCCGCTATGTCGAACCAGACCGTGTCGGAAGCCTGGTCGCCGGAGCCTTTCCAGGCGGCGCGGGCAGCTGTTTTCTGCTCTTCCATCGCCTCGTCAAAGCCTTCGCGATCCACACCCAGCGATTTGGCGCGCAATGCGTCCTCGGTCAGATCATAAGGGAAACCGAATGTATCATAGAGTTTGAACGCGGTTGCGCCGGGCAGGATATCACCTTCGTCCATGTCGGCGATTTCGGCATCGAGCAGCTTCAGGCCATTGGCCAATGTCTGCCGGAAATTGGTTTCCTCGCGCAGCAACGTCTCTTCGATCAGCGGCTTGGCGCGGATCAATTCGGGGAAAGCATTGCCCATCTCGCCGGTCAGCGAGCCGACCATACGATGCATCAACGGATCCTTGGCGCCGAGCAAATGGGCGTGGCGCATCGCCCGCCGCATGATCCGGCGCAGCACATAGCCGCGCCCCTCGTTCGATGGCAGCACGCCGTCGGCCACCAGAAAAGATGACGCCCGCAAATGGTCGGCAATCACCCGGTGGCTGGCCTGATTGTCACCGGTCGTGACAGTCCCGGTCAGCGAGCCGGATTCGGCGATCAGCGCCTTGAACAGGTCGATATCATAATTGTCGTGCACACCCTGCATGACCGCAGCAACGCGCTCGAGTCCCATGCCGGTATCAATAGAGGGTTTGGGCAGATCAACGCGGTCGCCTTCGCCGCGCTGGTCATATTGCATGAACACCAGATTCCAGATTTCGACAAAGCGATCGCCATCCTCGTCCGGGCTGCCCGGAGGGCCACCAAAAATATGCTCGCCATGATCGTAGAAAATCTCGCTGCAGGGACCGCAAGGACCGGTATCGCCCATTGACCAGAAATTGTCGTTGGTCGCGATGCGAATGATCCGCTCGTCCGGCAACCCGGCAATTTTCTTCCAGAGGGAAAAGGCTTCGTCGTCGGTATGATAGACGGTCACGGTCAACCGGTCCGGCGAAATACCCCAGACCTTTGTAATCAGGGTCCACGCATGAACAATCGCCTGCTCCTTGAAATAGTCGCCAAAGGAGAAATTCCCCAGCATCTCAAAGAAGGTATGATGGCGCGCGGTATAGCCGACATTGTCGAGATCATTATGCTTGCCGCCGGCGCGAACGCATTTCTGGCTCGATGTCGCGGTGGAATAAGAGCTCTTCTCCGCCCCGGTGAAGATATTCTTGAACGGGACCATCCCCGCATTGATGAACATCAGCGTCGGATCATTATAGGGAATGAGCGGCGACGAAGGGACGATCTCGTGACCTTCGGCCGCGAAATAGTCCAGAAAAGAGCGTCTTATATCATTGGTGGTTTGCATGAAATCGACTTAGGCGACCGATCTGCCGTTGACAATCCCGAGAATGGACCAAAAGCTAATCCCGCCAGCAGGTAACGCGCGTGGTCTCTCCGTCTCCAGACGATGGACTGATGCCGATCGAGGCATATCCTTCGAGCCCGTCGATGTCTCTCGCCTGACCGATCGGAGGCAAATTCCATCCCCGCTGATTCCAGACTGCCCGCACATCATCGGGTCCGTCCGCGAACATCAGAGAATAGTTATAGGGTCCCCGCTCAACCCCGAAATACAGATGGAAACCGGAGAGTTTCAGACCGTGCCAGTTGACCGGTTCATCCAGTTCAAGATGGTGCTCGATATTCCCCGACACGGTTTGCAAGATCGAAAGGTCGGGTTGCTCGCCAGCCATCATCTCGACAATCTTCTGAAACCCGGCATTAGGGGTACAATCCGGCTCGAAACCTATCTGGACTGGATCGAAAAAATCCCGGGGCTCCGGAAGCGGCTCCGTGGCGACACTAGCGAGCGAGGAGAGCCCCAGAAGCAAAAGACCATCAAGCATAGGCGTAGGGCCCGCCTTTTTCGAGGGCCGTCTGATATTGCGGGCGGGCGTGGATCCGCTCGAGAAATGCCATCAGATTGGGATAATGCTCGTCCAGTCCGGCGCGGGACTGGCAGGCTTCGAGCGGGAAGCTCATCATGATATCAGCTGCCGTCAGTTCATCGCCAGCAAAATAGTTGCGGTCGGCCAGTTCGGTTTCCAGCCAGACCAGCAGGTCGGTGGTCATTTTGGCAACCGGCTTTCGCGCGGGCAAGCCGAGCAGGCCAAGACGGCCCACGACGAGCAGGCCATAGAGCGGCGGCATCATCGAACCTTCGGCAAAATGGAGATATTGATTATAGAGGCGCGCGCTCCTGGCGTCTTTCGGAGCACCCAGCTTACCGCCCGCCTTCTCGACCAGATATTCGGCAATCACCGCGGTCTCGATAATCACTTCGCCGTCATCCTCGATCATCGGCGATTTGCCGAGCGGATGGATGGCTTTCAGGCTGTCCGGGGCTTTCTGGGTTTTGGGGTCCCGCTCGTAGCGCTTGATTTCGTAAGGCAAGCCAAGCTCCTCGAGCAGCCAGATGATCCGTTGCGAACGGCTATTTTCGAGATGATGGAGGATGATGGTCATGGTGGTCCCTATCAGTAATTGATGTGCCTGACCTTCGCTGCCATCAGGAAGGTCATGATCCAAAAGAAACGAACCACCCAAAGGCCCCATGCCCCGGGCGGTTCCATTTCAATCGATCGAAGACGGTAAAGCCGATAATCGATATCGAGCTATGCTATTCCGGTTGCGAGCCGTCCGGTTCATTTTCGGATTCCTCGGCAACAGCTTCTGAAGGCAGTTCATTTTCCTGCGAATCGACAGTCTCTTCAGAATTGGCTTTTGCTTGTATAAGGGCTGCCTCTTCCTCGGTCACAATCATTACAGGTTTGTCGGTCGATGTCATCAGGCCTCTTTTCATCAAAGACTTTTCAACATCATCACGAACCTTGTAATTATGCTCCGCGACGGTTGAGACGACTTCGCCCTCTTTGCCGAGCAACACTGCTTCGTCTGTCGAACCGTCAGCCACGAGCCGGACATGCAGCGGGCGAGGATACAGGCTGTTTGACGCGCCATTGCTGGCGTCAACAACACCGCCGATCAGGCCCCCCACCAAGATATTGCCAGCAGCGGCTCCTCCGGTGCGGCTTTGCACATATACATATTCAGATTTATAGCCATCGAGCACAAAATCCGCTCTGTAATCATCCTTCCGCTTCAAGCTGAGCTCGCAGGGAGCGGTACAGCCAATGCCGCCGGTAAATTCGACCGTTGCACCGGATGGCTGCGAAGCAACCTGAACATCCTGACTCGTGCCATTGATAACCGTTGCACAGCCGCCAAGCCCCATTGGCAGCACTATCAGTGCCGCCATCGCTTTTATAGTTTTCATGTATTCCCCCACAAATGTCAGAATTGACGGCTAACTATTTCAATCAAAATTGATGTTGGCAAGTACAATTTTGGACCCGCAAATATTGAAGGCCTGGCAGCCTTTAATTCGATCTTATTTTCAGACACAAAAATGGGCCGTCCTTGATGTCGGGGGACAGAAGGACGGCCCTATGCCAGGGATCGCCTCGGGGGAGAGTGATCCGGCAAAACTCGTAATGCTCTTATATCTTCGTAACAGCGCCTGCCGGGTCACCGGAGGCGATGCTCAGATGAAAGTGGCGATCGTCAAGGCGGTAACAATGGTCACCGCCTTGACGACGAAATCACCTATTTTTCATCATCATCGGCTTTGCCGATCGGACCCGTCATCATTTCCTCGGCCACTTCTTCCTGTTTGCCGCGAATCTGGTTTTCCAGCTTGGCCATCATCTCCGGATTCTCGAGGAGGAAGCGCTTGGAATTTTCACGGCCCTGCCCGATGCGGACCGAGTCGTATGAGAACCAGGCACCCGATTTTTCGACGACGCCGGCTTTCACGCCAAGGTCGATAATCTCGCCAACCTTGGAAATGCCCTGACCGTACATGATGTCAAACTCGACCTGCTTGAACGGCGGCGCAACCTTGTTCTTGACCACTTTGACGCGCGTCGAGTTGCCGACAATATCGTCGCGTTCCTTGATCTGGCCGGTCCGTCTGATGTCGAGCCGTACAGATGCATAGAATTTCAGCGCATTACCGCCCGAGGTGGTTTCCGGATTGCCGTACATCACGCCGATTTTCATGCGAATCTGGTTGATGAAAATCACCATGCACTTGGAACGACTGATCGAACCGGTCAGCTTGCGCAGCGCCTGACTCATCAAACGCGCCTGCAGACCGACATGGGTATCGCCCATCTCGCCTTCGATTTCAGCGCGCGGCACCAGAGCGGCAACCGAATCGACAACCAAAATATCAATCGCGTTGGAACGCACCAATGTATCGGTAATTTCCAGTGCCTGCTCGCCGGTATCGGGCTGAGAGATGATCAGCTCGTCGGTATTGACGCCCAATGCCTTGGCATAGACCGGATCAAGCGCATGTTCCGCATCAACAAAAGCAGCGGTACCGCCATTTTTCTGTGCTTCCGCGATCACGTGCAAGGCGAGCGTCGTCTTGCCGGAGCTTTCCGGTCCGTAGACTTCGATCACGCGGCCTTTTGGTAATCCCCCGATTCCCAACGCGATATCCAGTCCCAGGCTACCGGTGGAGATAGCTTCTATTTCTAGCGCCTTGCGCTGGCCCAGCTTCATTGCCGAGCCCTTGCCGAAGGCGCGATCGATTTGCGCCAATGCGGCGTCGAGCGCCTTTTGTCTGTCTGATGAGTTCAACTGATTATCCGATTCTACGACTTTTAAATTGCCGGCCATTTGCCTGTCCCCTTCGCTAAATGCTTAACCATCATCAATCAATGATTGTGATGATGTACCGCATTTGTTCTCACAGAACAAGGGGAGAACATAATTTTTTTAGAGCGAAGCCAATTTGTTGAAAATTAATTGAAATATCTCGGCTTTCTAGTCTTTCTTGGCATGTTCGGCCAAAGTCTCCCCGACCGCTTCTGCTATTTGTGCCACAGAAAAAGGTTTGGGCAGAAAATTCACCTTGTCGAGATCGATGGACTTGCGCAGCTGCTCCTCGGCATAGCCGGACATGAAAAGGATCGGCAGCTCCGGATAATTTTTCCGGACATGTTGCGCCATGGTCGGGCCGTCCATATTGGGCATCACCACGTCGGAAACGATCAGGTCGAACTGCGGCTCCTTGTCGGCCTGCTCCGCGAGCAGCCCCAGCGCCTCCTCGCCCTCGCTGGCCGTCACAACCTTATAGCCCTGACGGGTCAGAGCCCGTTCCGCCACGGCGCGCACCATATCCTCGTCCTCGACCAGCAATATATGGGCGCTGCCCCACAATTCCTTCTTCGCCGTCGCCTTGACCGGCAGCGAATTCAACGTCGCCCTGTCCAGATCGTCCCTGGTCGGATGGTGAACCGGAAAATAGATCGAGAAGGTCGTGCCCTCGCCCGGTTTGGAATCGGCAAAAATATAGCCGCCGGATTGTTTGATAATCCCGTAAACCGTGGACAAGCCCAGTCCCGTGCCCTTGCCGACCGCCTTGGTCGTGAAAAACGGTTCGAAGATCTTGCCGATGACATGCGGCGGAATACCGTTCCCGCTGTCGGAGAAGATCAACGCCGTATAGTCGCCAACCGGCAGGATATCGCTTTTCAGCGCGCGCACATCGGATGCCACCACCGCCTGGGTCGAGATCGAAATCTTGCCGCCCTTGGGCATGGCATCGCGGGCGTTGACACCCAGATTGATGATCACTTGTTCCAGCTGCCCCGGATCCGCGCGAACCAACCCCAGATTGCGGCCATGGCGGACTTCCAGCTCGATGGTCTCGTCGAGCAGGCGCTTGAGCAGGTTCGAGACATCGGCTACCACGTCCGGCAATTGCAACACTTGCGGCCGCAGGGTCTGCTGCCGCGAGAAAGCGAGCAATTGCCGGGTCAGGCCGGCCGCGCGGTTGCTGTTATTCTTGACCTGCTGGATATCGTCATAATCGCTGTCACCCGGCGCATGGCGCAACAGCATCAGGTCGCAATGGCCGATGATGGCGGTAAGAATATTGTTGAAATCATGAGCAACACCACCGGCCAGCTGGCCGACGGCCTGCATCTTCGTGGCCTGCGCCACCTGGCTCTTCAATTTCGACTCTTCGCTATTGTCGCGGATCGACAGCAGCACCGCCGCTTCGCCAAGGCCACGAACGCCGGCAATGCCCAGCGCGACGGGCTCCTCGCCGCCATTGCGCAGCCGGACCGCCAGATCGCCCGCCAGTGGCGGGCCGCTCGCATAGCGACGCACGGCATCGGAAACCGCCGATTTGTCGTCGCGGATCATCAAGTCGCCGGGATAGAGCGGCTGCTCCTTTTCCCCAATGCCGGCGGTTTTGGCAAAAGCCTCGTTGGGAAACAGGAACCGTCCGGCGCGATCCGTCAGGGCCAGGCCCAGCGGCAGCCGCGACAGCATCGATTCCACCTGTTCCAGCGCCTTGCCGCGCTCGACCATTCCGCCATCATCGTCGATCAGCAGGATCAGCGCCGGACCCTTTTCCTTTTCCCGGTCGAGCGGCACATGGAAAAGACGCACCGGCGTACCATGCTGTCCTTCGCGTTCGAAAAAGATCGTGCCCTTGTCATCCGAACGCAGGAAATTGATGAAGTTACGACCGGCAATATTGGCGTCGACCCGGCCGGTCGCGCGCAAGGCAAAGGCCTGATTGGATGCGCGTATGCGGCCTTCGCCGCCGATAACGCTGGCCAATATGCCGACTTCTGAAAAGGCCCGGCCGCCACCGCCGCTAACCAGACTGACCATCTCGTCCAGCAGGTCCGCCTGGATTTGCGGTATCATCTGCCAAAGCAGATATTCATCACCCTGCCCCGCGCGAACAACTTTCGCGCTATATTCGGCGACTCCGCGCTTCAGGCCCTCGGCATAGCCGCGACCATCGCGCCAGGCGGTGCGGCCGGCCGTCGCCAGCAATTCATTGCCGCCCGCCTGCAACGGCAGTTCGGGAGGTACGGCCGCACCATTGAACCACTTGGTAAAAAGCTCGTTGGCACAGACCAGCCGGCCCGCCCGGTCGGTAATCGCCAGACCGATAGCTGACTGATCGGCGACCATTCGGGTCACCGCCCAGTCTTCGGGATCGGCTTGGTCCTGATCGGCAGCTATATTTTGCGGGCGCAGGAAAAACGCGACTCCGGCCAGGCTGAGCACCAGGGCCAGAAAGGCGATGAGCAGGGTGACATTCTGCACTTGCCAGTAGAGCAGTCCCGCCGAAGCCAGCACCGCCACGACCAGAAACAGAGCACGTGTCCGCACATCGCTTTGCGCCTTGCGCGTACTGGGGTTCAGCAATCCGGTCCTGTTCTGCGCCTTACTGGCCATCGTCGGTCCTGTTGGCGCGAATCTTGTTCAATCGCCCTTTCCGTTTCCGGCCAATCCACCAGCGCCACCCGAACGAACTGACCAGATAGCCGACCGCCGCGAAAACTATCGCAAAAATCAGAAATCCGAACGCGGTCACTCCCGCTTCGCGTCCCAGCCAGCTCAGCCACTGGCCGAATTCGCTCTGGATATGGGTGTTGATCGGCTGGCTTGATGTCATTGCATCGATTTGCAGGGCGAATTTTCCGGTCTGGTTGGCCGCAGCGATCCAGAACGGATAGGTCAAGGGGTTGGTAATGAATGTCGTGATCGCTGCGATCGGGACATTGGCGCGCACCGGAAGCGCCAGAAAAACCGCCGCGAATATCTGGCCGACCGGGACCAGAAAGGCAGCCAGCATGCCCAGGGCAACGCCGCGCGGCACCGAGCGACGGGTGAATCGCCACAGTTCCGAATGCAGAAAGCGATGGGCTATCGGCTTGAGATATTTATTCCGTTCCATCCCTGCGCGGGTCGGCATTCTTTTCTGCAACCAGTGGACAACGAGCATGATCGTACGCGCCGCAAAATCCTTGTCATGGATATTGGGCTTGGGGTCAGCCATGTTCGCGCATCAGCCGGCCCTGCTGCCTTTTCCAGTCGCGATCTTTTTCGGTCTGCCGTTTATCCGGCGCTTTCTTGCCCTTGGCCAGAGCCAGTTCCAGCTTCGCCCGTCCCTTGCTGTTGAAATAGATCGACAGCGGCACAATCGTCATGCCCTTGCGCATCACAGCGCCGTGCAGCTTGTTTATCTCGCGACGGCTGAGCAGCAATTTGCGCGGTCGCGTCGGGGTATGATTGTGCCGGTTCCCGTGGCTCCATTCCTGGATATTGGCGTTGATCAGCCAGACCTCGTCATCCTTCACCTCGGCATAGCTTTCGGCAATGGTGCCCGACCCGGAACGCAGCGATTTCACTTCGGTCCCGGTCAGCATGATACCCGCTTCAAACTTGTCATCCAGAAAATAGTCATAACGCGCGCGCCGGTTTTCGGCGACGACCTTCTGCTTGTCAAATTCTTCTGGCCGCGGTTTTGCCATCAGACCAGCCCAGCCCCTTCCAGAGCAGCATCCACAGCTTTGCGGCTGGCTTCGGACGGCGGCGTCATCGGCAAGCGCAAGTCGGTCGAAAAGTCTTCGAGAACCCGCGACATGGCATATTTGATCGGACCGGGAGACGCATCCGAGAACAAGGACTTGTGCAATGGATAGAGCACATCATTGAGTTCACGTGCCTTGGCATAGTCGCCAGCGGCACAGGCGGCCTGGAATTCGGCACATAATTTGGGCGCGACATTGGCGGTGACCGAAATGCAGCCGACACCGCCGGCGGCGTTAAACGCCAGCGACAGTTCGTCGACACCCGAAAGCATCACAAAATCATCGGCACAATTGAGACGATGTTCAGTAACCCGGTCGAGATCGCCACTGGCATCCTTGATCGCAACGACATTGGGCAGCTTCGACAAGGCCGCAACCGTGTCGGGCATGATGTCCGTCACCGTCCGGGCCGGGACATTGTAAAGAACCAGCGGCAAATCCACATTTTCCGTCAACGTGGTAAAATGGGCGGTAATGCCCTCCTGATTGGGCCGGTTATAATAAGGGGCAACGACCAGACCGGCGGTGGCTCCGCATTTCTTCGAGAAATTGAGGTGCAGCAAGGCGTTGGTCGTATCATTGGAACCGCAACCGGCGATAACCGGCACCCGGCCAGCCGCCTGCTCGATGCATATTTCGATAACCCGATGATGCTCCGCATTGGACAATGTGGAAGCTTCTCCGGTTGTCCCGCAGGGCACGAGGGCGCTGCTGCCCTGGTCGATCTGCCAGTCCACCAGAGCGCGAAACTGGTCTTCGGCAAACGATCCGTCGCGAAAGGGAGTCGCCAGAGCCGGTATTGAGCCCGAGAACATCTAATAATCCTTTATGTTTGCCTTGGATATTGGCAAAGCCGCCACCAAGTCATTTTCAATATTAACGGTGATATAGTTCGCCGTTCAGCGCCTGATAAGGAGCCTAACCGTAAAATGTCCAGCATGGTATCAAGATTTGTTATAGCGGCACTGCTTTTAAGCCCTGCCACCTGCATCGCAGCCGACAATATCGGCGAACAAACCGGCTGGCAAAATGAAAGCGCCGGCCTGTCCGATCCGACCGGCGGCAATGCGGTACTGGGCCTGCAACGCTGGCGCGTGCTGACGCAATCCGACAATTATTCTTTCGAGGATTATGCCGGCTTTCTGGTCACCTTCCCGGGCTGGCCGGAAGACACGAGAATGCAGCGCAATGCCGAGCAGGCGATCAATATCAACAGCTTCTCGCCCGCTCGCGTGCTTGCCTATTTCGGTCGATTCGAACCGACCACCAACGCTGGCGCGGCAAAATTTGCGGTAGCCCTGCAGGCAACCGGGCAGCAGGACCTGGCCAATCAATGGGCCAGAACGGCCTGGCGCGGCGGCACGCTCACCGACGAGGATGAAGCGGCGCTGATCTCGCGGTTCAGCTCTGCGTTCAGCATCGACGACCATGACGCGCGCATGGATTCGCTATTATGGGCCAGAGCGACGCGCGATGCCGCGCGTCAACTTGGCTTCACCTCGCCGACACGGCGGCCGGTATTCGAAGCGCGACTGTCTCAGCTAACCGAAGCATCCGACGCCAATGCACAGGCCAGCGCCGTCGGTGCCATCGCCCGCGATGACGCTGGCTATCTGGCCGATCGCGCCCGCTATTTGCGCAACCAGGGACAAAGCGCGGCGGCGCGGCAATTGCTCGCCACCCGTCCGGAGCTGCGCGTCAAACCGGCTGCTCCCGATACCTGGTTCGAGGCCATGCTGATCAATGCCGAAGCGGCTGCCAATGACCGGCAATGGTCGACGGCCTATAATATCGCCTCGAAAATCGAGGATGCCTATGCCGTGCCGACCCGGATCGCCGACCAGAATTCACGCGTGCGGGACAAATATTCCGATCTCGCGTGGATTGCCGGCACGTCCGCGCTGAACGGCTTGCGCCAACCGGCCAAAGCTGTGCCGATGTTCGATCTTTATGCGCAATCCTACGACTCGCCCAACATCACGTCCAAGGGCTATTACTGGGCGGGCCGCGCCGCTGCCGAAGCGGGCCAGACCAAACAAGCCACTGCCTATTTCGAGAAAGCTGCTGCCTTTCCCGACTATTTCTACGGCCAGTTGTCGCTGGAACGGCTGGGTCGCCCGCTGCCGGAATTCAACCGCAAGCCGGCGATCGAAATAACCGAGGAAGACCGTAAAGCCTATGACAGCGAACCGCTTGTCATCGCGGCCAAGGCATCGATCCGCACCGGTCCGTGGAAAGAGCAGATCCGCTTTCACAGGGCGCTCGCCTATAATGCCAAGACAGCCAAGGACTATCTGCTGCTGAGCGATCTCGCAACTCGCATCGGCGCCCGCGATCTTGGCGTGATCAAGGGCATCAGCGCGCTGAGCGCTGGCGTCGGCGCGATCGACGAAACCTCCTTCCCGACCATGAATGTTCCCTTTGGCCATGAAAGCAGCTGGACGCTGATCCACGCAATCACCCGGCAGGAAAGCCAGTTTGCCGAAGGCGCGATCAGCCATGCTGGGGCGCGCGGCCTGATGCAATTGATGCCGGGAACCGCCCGCGAACAGTCGGGCAAGGCAAACCTGTCCTATAATCTGTCGTCGCTGACTGGAGACCCGCAATATAATATCCAGCTCGGCAGCGGCTATATCCAGCGGATGATGGACTATTATGGCGGCAGCTACCCGCTCGCCGTCGCCGCCTATAATGCCGGTCCCGGCAATGTAAACAAATGGCTGCGTGCCAACGGCGACCCTCGCATGGGCGGTATCGACTGGGTGCAGTGGATCGAGGATATCCCGATTTCCGAAACCCGCAATTATGTCAAACGGGTGCTGGAGAATGCGGTCGTCTATGACACGAAAAACCCGCGCGGTCCGACGATCCGCAGCGACACGCCACTGACCCGCTATATCGGAAAGAATTACAAGGGTTGAGCGCTCGGCGTTCCAATCCGTTTCAAGCCGAAAGTTGATCGTGAAATATTTCCCGGCATTTCTTCCCGCCATATTGGCGGCCATGGCCCTGACTGCTTGCGCAACTCCGAACGAACGAGTCGCGAAATCCGGTTTCGTCGCCTGCGACGACCAGAAATCGCACGCGAATCTGTCCGACAGCCTGTGTATTGAAACCACAGTTGACCACAGCGAACTGCAAGATCAACCCGTCGACCTTTTCGTCCGGAAATTCCCGGCGCGCGGAGACCATCAGGGCGAGATATGGCTGATTGCCGGCGGCCCAGGCGAGTCCGGCGCCAGTTTCTACGCCGATATGGAATTTTTCAGACAGACATTCGCAAATTACGATGTGATGGTCCCCGATCATCGTGGCACCGGCTACTCGTCGAAACTGTGCATGCCGGAGGAAACGCCGGATAGTCCGGACGGCCTCGCTCTCGCCGGAGCAGAATGGGGAACCTGTTTCGGGCAATTATATGCAGCCCCCGGGAGGGCAGATAGCTTCAGCCAGAGAAACGCCGCGCTTGATCTCGACACGCTCGTTTCCACATTGGGTTCGAAAGACAAGACGCTGATCTACGGCGTCTCTTATGGCACTTCGCTGGTGCTGGAATATGCCAAGCTGGCAACCACGGACATCGACGGCATCATCCTCGACTCTCTGGCACCCGCACCATCCGATCATCTGAATGGCTTGAGCTATCGTTCGCAGACCACGGATCGGGTCGGGATGGCCTTGCTCGACCGCTGTGCAGCTGACAACAAATGCAGTCTCGGGACGGATGCAGTCGAAACCTATCGTACGCTCCTGACGGATATCGATGCAGGCGCAGAGATCCCCGGTCTGGACAGCGTTCCCAATGGCGATTTGCGGCAACTGCTTGGTCTGCTTCTCGATGTACCGAGCGCCCGCAACCGGATCCCCGATATCATAGCCACCTTGTCGCAAAGAAATCCCGCAGCCGGGCCGCTGATCAAGGATGTCATCCAGGGCGCCGAGACTTATTGGAGCGAGATCACCCGGTTCCAGCAGGCGACAGCTTCCATTCCCCTGTCCGCTATTATCACCGGCTCCGAATCCAACGCCCGACCCGATCTGACGGCCGAGATACTGGCATCGGAAAAAGCAGCGCTAGGATTTACCAGCCCGCTCCCCGGCCTGCTGGTGAGCAACCAGTTCCCGCTCTATAAAGCACCGCCGGCGCTGGCCATGCCCGCCAATATGCCACCAATGCTGATCTTGCAGGGAACATTGGATCCCAAAACGCCCTATGATTCTGCGGTAAAGCGCGCAGCCAGCCTCCGCGCCAGCGGCTCCGTTGCAATGATCACATTAACCGACGCGCCGCATGCTGCCTATATCACCAGCCAGGATTGCCTGGCCAAGCCACTAGCCCGCTTTGCCAGGAACCCGAGAGCAGTAAGCTCACAAACCTGTGCCCCGGAAAATGTCGCAATTACTTTTTCCACAAAATAGCGCATCATAAGCCCAGGAAATCTTCCTGCGGCTGTAACGAATCAACACGTCCGCTTGAATAGCCTTCAAACCATCAGGAATTCTGGAGAATTTATGCCACAGACGAACCGCCGTGTAGCGATACTGGTATCGATAATGCTTCTGCTCACCGTAGCGACGCAAGTGCTCTATATCATGACTCTGAAGGGCATAGGGATTGTTGACGGCTGGCCGTTGCGGTCGACCATCTGGACCATAGAACTTCTCCTGTTTACCGGCATCACGATCGCGTCGCTCGTCGGCCTGGTCCGGTCTCCGGCGATGCAATGGGGCTGGGCCGCTCTGGTCGCGGCAGGGCTGATAAATATCGTCCAGTCGGGCATCGGACTGTCGATGTTTCTGCCAGCAGCCAAAGCCGGTCCCGAGTTCGCGCCGCTTATGGGCACCTTGCTCGCCGGATCATTTCTATTCTACAATCTGTCAAAGGCGATAATCGGACTGGCTGCTCTGCTCTTCGGACTGTCGCTATTCCGCAACGAAAAGACAAAAGTCCGGGTGATCGGTCTGATCAGCATGATCGCCGGCGTGATTGCAATTGTCCTGAATATTGCTGCTGTGCGCCTCGGACTTGGATCCGTGCCTTTTTCAGGAGCGAGCGGAGCTATTGCAACCTTGTTTGCCGGTGGCACAATCTGGTTGTCCGCTCGCTCGGCGGAATGATACTGGTTCGAACTTTGCCGGACTGAGAATTAGCGCTTCGACTGCTAATCCTTGACCTCGTAACCAAAAGCGTCATGTGCCAGTTTCACCAGTTCCGGGTCGGCATCCGGAAAATCCTTGGGCAGCGCAGCTTCCAGCGTGTCGGCGACATGGGTCATGGCGGCGATGCGCGCGGATTTCTTGTCGTTACCGGCGATCACTTTCCATGGTGCCCAGCGGGTGTCGGTATATTTGAACATGTCGTGCATCGCTTCGAGATAGGCGTCGCGTTTTTCCCGGTTGCGAAAATCCTCGGCGGTAATCTTCCAGCGCTTGTACGGCGTGTCGAGCCGTTTGGTCAGACGCTCGTCCTGCTCTTCCTGCGTCGTGTGAAAGAATAGTTTCACCAGATTGGTGCCGCCATCAATCTGCTGCGCTTCAAATTCGTTGATCTCGTCATAGCCGCGCTTCCAGTCGGCAGGCTCGCAAAAGCCCTCGACCCGTTCGACCAATACGCGGCCATACCAGCTGCGGTCGAACACGCCGATTTCGCGGCTGCCCGGCAATTTCTGCCAGAAACGCCAGAGGAAATGCCGGTCTTTCTCTTCCTTGGTCGGCGCGCCGATCGGCCAGACGTCATAATAGCGCGGGTCCCATTCCCCGGTCATCCGGCGGATCGAGCCGCCCTTGCCCGCTGCGTCCCAGCCCTCGAACACCAATATCGAGCGGCTGCCGTGGATGATATGCTTGAAATGGATATGCGCAAGCCGGTCCTGCAGCGCTTCCAGCGCTTCACTATAATCGCCATCAAATTTGTCATCGGATTCATAGTCGGACAGGTCTATGGTCATTCTCACTCCGTTCGCGCTGCACCTCTCAACCCGGAGGGCGAGGCACATCAGTGGCATCTATCGCATATCGCGAGCCTTTGACAAGCTCAGGCCGAGCAGGTCAATCTATATCAGATGCGCCGGGACGGCCAGCCGCTTAACCACGGTCTTCAGCCGTGATTTCAGGAGCTTCCGGACTGCCGCAATGCCCACTCGTCCAATGCTCGCCGGTGATCGCTCACGCGCCGCAGGGATTCCGTCACTTCAAGCTTGCCGCGCGAAAATCCGTCCGCTTCTTCGTAAAGCGCCAGCGCAGCATCAAGATCGCCGCGCTGTTCCGCGCAAAGACCGCGATTGAATGTCAGCGAGATATGAACCTGTCCGTTTCCGGCAGCCTCGTCCCACATCCGGCAGGCTTCAGTGGCGTCGCTCTTGGTCATCTTGATCGCCGCCTTGAAGAAATTTCCTTCGACCTTGCTCATGCCCTTGCGGCTTTCCAATATCCGGATATCCCGCCGATATTCTCTCGGGGCCAGATCGTCGCGGACGGCGCTGGCGGTCTGCGAGATCATCGTCCGGATCACCGACTCGCTGCTGGCAAAATCCTCGTCATCGCCGAAACATATCGTCTGCTCATTCTTGTCCGGAAAGCTCTTTGCATAGATACTCCGCCCGTCGCTATATCGCGTCGCCCGTACCTGCGCCCGATAATCGATGATCCGGGTCTGGCACGGCACTTTGATATTTTTACGGGTGACACATTTGTCCTTGTCATCCCGCTCGACGCAGCGCCGCCGCTTCGCGGTCGTTTCATATTGTTCCACGCCAACATTAACATTGCCCGAAAGACTCGCATCGAACTGCACCGCCGACCGACCGCCGATCACAGCAAAATAGGGCTGGCCAAAGATGGTGATGGCGGAAAGCCGATCTTCCAGCTCAAACGCCAGTGCCCGGCCATCGCGGCCACGAAAACGCTCGATGGACAAGGATTGAATGTCGGCAAATTCCGGGGAGTTGGCCGGCGTCATCCCCTCGATGGTCAGAACCTCTGCCTGCGCGGCAGTCGAAAGGCCTGTGAGGGCCATCGCAGCCGTGATTGCTGTGATCAATAATCTGTTCATGTCCATCCCCCGCAGTTGGTCGTTCACAAATATCGTCGCTAATATGAACGGAACATTAGCCGCTAATGATCAGTTCCGCAATCCGTTTCGGGTCCTGCATCGGCATGAAATGGGTAAGATCGGGCAAATATATGTCTGTGCCATGGGCAAAATCGCCGGCCAGTCCAGGTGGTGTCGGCGAGCCGGCAAAATCAAACGCGCCTTCCCGCTGGATCTGCGGCGCCCGCAGGACAGTGACTGGCTGCTTGATCGTGTCAATCAGCGGCCAGGGATCAACAGTGGTGCTGGTCGCATAGACCGACGCCTCGGTCTGCGGCGGACAGGCCAGCCTATAGTCGCCCTGTCCGTCCGGCAGCAGTCCATAATCGCAATAATCCTTGAGCACGGCAGGGTCCCACAGCTTGTACGGATGCCGGTCCCTGAACCGCTCGAACATCGCATCCGGCCCGGTCCAGCTGTTACGGCGCTTGGCGACCATCTCGTAGGTGGCACTAAAATCAGACGGATTTTGATAGGCCTGCCGTTCCATGATCACCGGGTCGATCAAAACGAGCCGCTCCAGCAGATCAGGGTGGCTGGCCGCGACCTGCACCAGACAATGGCCGCCCATGCTGTGCCCTGCTCCGACCGCGAAGCGGATCCCCAGCGATTGCACCAGTTCAGCGGTCGCGCCTCCGACGTCGGCCCAATCGGTGATGATCGGTGCGGCGCTACGGCCGTGGCCGAGTTGATCGACCGCAATCACATGACTGCCGTCCGGAAAAGCAGCGACGACCTGATCCCAGCACCGCGCATGAAAGCCGGTTGCGTGAAGCAACAGGATCGACGGACCGTCGCCCGGCTTGCCCCATTCGAAATAGCAGATATCGCCATGGGATGACGCGAAATGACGTTCGGTGGGATGGATACTGGTCAATTCATAACTCCGTTCGTCTCGAGCGAAGTCGAGAGACATGGCCTGCTTCCCGGCGTGTCTCGACTAAGCTCGACACGAACGGAACTGGCTATAATGTTGAGCCTAGCCTTCCTTTGGCGGCTCGACCACCCGGATATGCAATTCGCGCAGCTGTTTCGCGGCAACCGGACTCGGTGCGCTCATCATCAGGTCTTCGGCCTTCTGGTTCATCGGGAACAGCACCACTTCGCGGATATTCGGCTCGTTGGCCAGCATCATCACGATCCGGTCGACGCCCGGAGCTGAACCACCATGTGGCGGCGCGCCATATTTCAGCGCGTTGATCATGCCGGAAAATTCGGTGTCGACCTGATCCTTGGTGTAACCGGCAATTTCAAACGCCTTGTACATGATGTCAGGCCGGTGGTTCCGGATCGCGCCGGAGGACAGCTCGATGCCGTTGCAGACAATATCATATTGCCAGGCGAGAATGTCGAGCGGGTCCTGGTTTTCCAGCGCTTCCAGTTCGCCCTGCGGCATCGAGAATGGGTTGTGCGAGAAATCCATTTTCTTCAGCTCGTCATCATATTCGAACATCGGATAGTCGACGATCCAGCAGAATTTGAAGGCATTTTTGTCGATCAGGTCGAGCTGCTCGGCTGCCCGTGTCCGCGCAACACCGGCCAGCTTCGCCGCATCGGCTTCCTTGCCGGCGGCAAAGAACACGCCGTCGTCAGGGCCACAGCCGAGATCGGCCAGCAGCTTCGCCGTGCCTTCCTCGCCATGGTTCTTGGCAATCGGCCCGCCAGCCGAACCCTCTTTCATATTGATATAGCCGAGCCCGGCGAAACCTTCGCCGCGCGCCCAGTCATTCATCGAATCAAAGAATTTGCGGCTATTCTTGCCGGCTTCCGGCGCGACAAAGGCGCGGACGGTGCCGCCGGACGAGGTAATCTTGTCGAACAGGCCGAAACCGGAACCCTTGAAATGGTCGCTGACGTCCTGGATGATGATCGGGTTGCGCAAATCCGGCTTGTCATTGCCATATTTCAGCATCGATTCCTTGTAAGGAATGCGCGGAAATTCACCGGCGGGCGTCACCGAGCGGCCATTGGCAAATTCCTCGAACACACCGGCCAGAACCGGCTCCAGCGTCTGGAACACATCTTCCTGGGTAACAAAGCTCATTTCGAAATCGAGCTGGTAAAATTCACCCGGCGAACGGTCGGCGCGGGCGTCTTCGTCGCGGAAACAGGGCGCGATCTGGAAATAGCGGTCGAAACCGGCGACCATCAGCATCTGCTTGAACATCTGCGGTGCCTGCGGCAGCGCGTAGAATTTGCCGGGATGAACACGACTCGGCACGAGATAATCGCGCGCGCCTTCCGGTGACGAGGCGGTCAGGATCGGCGTCTGGAATTCGGTAAAGCCCTGCTCGGTCATCCGGTTGCGCAGGCTGGCGATAACCTTGGAACGCAGCATCATGTTCGCGTGAACAGACTCGCGTCGCAGATCGAGGAAGCGGTAGCGCAGCCGGATATCCTCGGGATATTCCTGCTCGCCAAACACCGGCATCGGCAATTCGTCAGCCGGACCCTGCATGCTCACCGTATCGGCGACCAGCTCGACGTCGCCGGTCGGCAGATTCTTGTTCACCGTTTCATCATCGCGGGCGACAACCTTGCCGGTCACCGTGACAACCGACTCAACCCGTGCGCCATCGAGCGTCTTGAAAGCCTCGCTGCCGGTTTCGCTGACAATCTGGGTCAGACCGAAATGGTCGCGCAGATCGACAAACAGCAGATTGCCGTGATCGCGCTTGCGATGAATCCAGCCGGACAGACGAACTTCCTCGCCGACGTTCGAAGAGCGGAGCGCGGAACAATTATGGGTGCGATATGCGTGCATGATGGACCTTTGGAATTGGGTGCTTTCCCAGATGGAAAGATTGCACGCGTAACACAGGTCTGCGGGCCATTTGTCAAGGCTTGAGATTGCCGCAACGGGCTGTGCGCCGCGCTTGATGCGGCGTTTTGGGAGGGACAAGGCTATGGTCGCCGCAAGTACCGCATCATGTGCAAGAAACTAGCGGCGCATCATATCGTTATCACACGCTCAAGCCTGGCTGTCCTTACGGTCTTTAAGCGGATAGTCTTCGGGCCGCACGGTGGAGACATTGGGGCGGTCGCTGACCTTTTCCGGGGATTTTCCTCCGGGGGTCAGATCATCGTCTTTTTTCTCCGGTACATTGTCGGCATCTCCGTACGTACCCCCGGCCTTTCCCTTATCCATGCCATAAGAAGTATCTGGTCTGTGCGGGGTCCCCGGTGCTGCCCCGGGGTTCAACCGTTCATATTCGTGCGAATGTCCGGTTTTCTTATTGTCACTCGTGGCCATAGCGAAACCTCCATTATGTGATGTCATACCGGAATTACGCTGCGACCGCCGGATAGTTCCCGTGATTTGGTCGCAAAAACAGCCAATTCACGAGCAAATAAGGGTCAGTGTCCAATGGTCAGGGATTGCCTCGCATTCCCAAAAAAAAAATAGCCCCGCACAGGCATCTTGGCGACGCTGCACGGGGCTATCTTTGGGTGATATTATCTGGGTTGGATGCAATCAGAGGCTGCGTTCGAACTCGTCGATTTCGCGCTCCGCTTCATCCTCGGCGCGGCCATATTTTTCCTGGATTTTACCGGCAAGAATTTTGCGGTCGCCATTGATTTGGTCGAGCTCGTCGTTGGTCAATTCGCCCCATTTCTTCTGGACATTGCCTTTGACCTGCTCCCAGTTTCCTTTGATCATATTCTCGTTCATAATATTCTCCATTGTCGTTCGTGATACTTAATCAATGGACGACAATCGTTTCTGTTCCCGGATATCGGAAAATTTTTCAAAATTGGCGAAACTGGAATAGAGACAAGATTATATCATGAGCGGGCAATTATAAGCGGACAATAGAGTGAACGCCCGCAGTTACCTGCAACAGACATGAAGTTCCCGATCGCTCATCAGCAAATCCGGCGCAATGGGCGAGAAGCTGAGTTTATGCTCCATCTGATCAGTTTAAATGACAGATAGTGGGTGGGGAGCTGGCATTAGGATATGCCGTCGAGAATGACAGCTTTATCTCGAAAGCGCACATAAGGTGATCGTCGAAGGAATAAGAAACACGCAAACTCAATTGGACCCACAAGGGAATCGGGAATATTTATGCCTTTTGTAATCTGGATTAGATATGATGGACAAAGCAACGCCATCTGATTCCCTGGTAACGAAGAAAACTGTTGAGCTGTTAACATCTGTTACTTTACCGAATTCATAGGCCTTGCCATCCAAAATTTTTTCAGCACTAGTCAACAGCACCCTCGGCCTAGCGATAATTACTTCGTAAGCATTGAGGCCGTGTGTGGCAAACTGGTATTTAGGGTAGACAATTATTCCTTCGCTCCGTATATCATTCTTTGTTATTTTAATTGATGGCAATCCATTTGATTGATAGCAACCTTGAACGATTTTGTTATCCAATACTTCAACTATACCGTCACCGTCCATTGGGCCGCATCCAGCTAATACCATTGGCAATAAGAATGAGATGTATTTCATATGGCTTTTTCGTCGCGGATCATAGAAGCCGAAAGATAGCGCTGCCATTTGAACGAAGCAAATTCTAATGTCCGCGTCTGCGCCCACAGGAGCCATTAAAGACGGATAACGTGAACGACCGCAATTGGGGGGCTTCAGCATATTTTTAATCGGGCAGCCTAGATCAACCCCAGTTTGACCAATTCATCATTGGCGAATACCTGCCGGTCGGCCGGATCGGGCATCACTTGCGCCTGGGCCCATTTCCAGTCGGCAAACTTCTGCCCGTAGTCCCGCTGCACCCGCCGCTCGTCGAGATTGTTGGTCTTGCCCCAATGGCGAGTGAAGGCGATCCCGGCATCATCCAGCGCCTCGATCACTTTCTTGTAACCCTTGTGGCTGGATTCGACATTGGGTCCGTCAAAGTCGATAACGACATTGTCCGGCCAGTGGGCGGGCGCCAGCAGACCTTCGGCTTGCCGGACGAAGCGCAGGGTGACAACCGTGCCGCCGCCACCGCGCCTAAAACTATCTATAATTAAATCAAACGCTTCACTCAATTTATTACGGTCCAATGTCACGGATCCGTTGAACAGGCTGGCAATCGGCGCATGTTCCTCGGTCGTATGGCCCCAGGTGGCAATGGCCGGAGGATCGTCGACATCGCGATTGTCGGGATAGCCCTGTTCCATCGCAAATTGCATGATCGCGCCCTTGAACAGATCGCTTTGCGCCATCGCCTTGCCGAGTAGGGTCAGTGCGTCATAGCCCGCCCCCATGTCCCGCGGCGGCGGCGGCGGAATGCTGGCGTCGAATGGCCGCTTGTAGAGAAAGCGCAGCAGGCATTTCTTGTCGAAAGGATCGAAAGGATTTAGAATAACCTGTTGAAAATACGGGCCTTCGTTCAGGCCGAACGCGCAGGAAAATTTCTTGAATTCTCCGCGACACAGCCAGTCGATATGCTCGCGGCTGATCTTTGCCGCCTTCTGGATATTCTGCACCATATAGATCGGATCGGTCTCGATCAGCATCGCGGTAACAAAGCCCATGGCGCCGACGTGCAACTGGGCAGCGGCAAATATCCGGTCGTCGCGGATGATCTCCGATCCGGTTTGCGCGATAAACGCATCCGACAGCACACCCTTTTTCGGTTCAATCCACAATATCCGGTCGGGCGTGACTAGCTGCACCGCCCGGACATGATCCTGGATGCCGCCCGCCTGCCAGACGCTGCCATGAGTTCCGGTCGCGCAGGCGCCGGCAAAGCTCTGGCCATTGCTCGCCCCGCCGGTGCGCAGCGACCGGCCGATTTCTTCCGCGCTTTCATAGACCTCGTCTACCGTCGCACCCGCCTGTACCAGCAGCAGCGAATCGGCGTCGACATCACAATCTGCGTGCAGATTCGCTGCGGACAGCTTGTAGGTCCGGTTCAGCCGCAACGTCTCGACCAGCCAGCCGTCCTCCACGACATTGATCGGCGAAGGCGACCAGCCTGCCCCGATCGGCCTTACGGGAATCTGATATTGCTTCGCTTCCCGGAGCAGCGCCAAGACTGTCTCTGCCACGCCTTTCAGATGCGCCCGGCCGTTTTTCTCGTCGCCGTTGGCCAGCTCGATCCGGTCCTTGAGATTACATTCCGCGGTTTCGTGATAGTTGGCCCAGACTTGCTGGCCGAGATGAACAACCCGCGCCATCAGGCTTCTCCCACGTCATGGTCGCCGGCATAGCAGCGATAGGCAATGCTGACCTTCCGGACAAAACCGAAGGTTACCAGACAGACCAGAACAGCCTTACCGGTCATGAAAAAGCGCATGTCGTTGATACCGAGCTGATAGCAGTCATCAACTTGCAGCGATCGCCCTCGCCGCGAAGCAAAGCCCCAGGCCAATATCGTGATCTCGATTGTCTTGCCGCCGACCGGCCGCGGATCGGCAACCGCCAGACAGGCGTCACCCCACAGCGCCATAATCTGCCCCAGCAATAACAACGCCAATGCACCGATCAGAACCAGTGACCAAAATGTCATGATTTCCCCCAAATTTTATCCTGCACCCACGAATTGTTTGCGGGATGAGCCGCCCGCTGTATAGGATAAAAATGCACATCCATAATTTGCTGACGACCAATCAGGACATCGCCGATATCTGCACTCGCTTTGCGACTGCCGATTTCGTGGCGGTTGATACAGAGTTCATGCGCGAGAATACCTATTGGCCCATTCTCTGCCTCATCCAGATTTCCGATGGCAAGGAAGCCGCCGCGATTGATCCCTTGGCCAAAGGTATCGACCTCGGTCCGCTGATGGAATTGCTGGTCAACAATGAAAATGTGCTCAAGATTTTCCATGCCGGCGGACAGGATGTCGAAATCATCCACAATATCACCGGCAAGACCCCCCACCCGATTTTCGATACCCAGATTGCCGCCATGGCGATCGGCCAGAGCGAACAGATCGGCTATGCGAATCTCGTGGATAGCTGGCTCGGCATCACTTTGGACAAAGGTGCTCGCTTTACCGACTGGTCGCGGCGCCCGCTCAACGCACGCCAGCTGGAATATGCAATCGCGGATGTCACCCATCTCGCAGATATTTTCCCGAGAATGCTCGATAAATTGCGGGAGACCGGTCGCGGCATGTGGATCAATGCAGAGATGGAAAAGCTCGCTGATCCCGACAATTATGTCAACGATCCGGAGAAATCCTGGCTGCGGGTCAAATCGCAAGGCCGCAATCTGGAGATGCTGGGAAGGCTGAAAGCAATCGCCGCCTGGCGGGAGATTGAAGCCCAGTCGAAAGACTTGCCACGCGGGCGGATCATGCGCGACGAAACACTCGCCGACATTGCTGCCAATCCGCCCAGGGACCAGGTCAAGCTGGGACAGGTCCGCGGTCTTTCAGCCGGCTGGAAAAATAACGATATCGGCGCGCGTTTGATGGAAGTGATCGAACAGGCGCCCTCCCTGTCACGGGACGATTTGCCACTAAAAATTGGCCGGCGCCCCAAAAATGGCAAGTCCAATGCTCTGGTGACCGATCTGCTCAAATTGTTGCTCAAGATCCGGTCGGCGGAAATGAATGTTGCATCCCGTCTGCTGGCCCGCGCCGATGATCTGGAACGTATTGTCGCTGGAGAGCGCGAAGGTGTTCCGCTGCTGGAGGGCTGGCGCTACGAAGAATTCGGCAGGGACGCGCTGGATCTGGTCGAAGGCCGGGTGAGCTTCACGGTCAAGGACGGCAAGCTCAAAATGACCCACCAGCAGGAAGGTGACACCGCCGAAGCGGAATAGCTAGACGGCGGTCATCACCGGCTCCAGCCCCATCATGCTCGCCAGATGTCCGTGCCTTTTGGCAACCGCATCGCCGTAAAGATGGACCAGGTCACCGGCGATCGTCAGCTCGAGCTTTTTCCCGGACTTACGAATTTGCGTTTGCTCCAGCGGATTGCGGGTACCGCCGCTGAGCCGCTGCGCCAGCCGCATCGCAAGCCCCCAACTGATCGCACGCTGCGTTGCCTGTTCACTGGCAAGCTTGCCACCTCCGGGAAATATGTGATTGCCGCCGCCAAAACTTGTATAGAGCGCCTGTCCCAGCATCTCGCGTTCCGGGCCGCTTATAGCCACCCAATTGCCGTGCAGCCCAATCTCCAGTCCACGCTCGGCCCGAAAATTCGGGTTCGCCCGCCACGCGACATCGCCCAGATTGCAGGCGGCTTGCCGGATACGATGCCATTCGACCGGCTCATCGGAAAAAATGTCGGCAATCCATTTGCCGAGCAATTTGCTGTTCGCCGGGAAACGGGCTTGTGCCGCTCCGGCATCTTCGGTCGCAAGCAACAGCGGATCGCGTGCCGCTTCCTGCTTGCTGATGCTCTGGTAGAGTAAGCCTTCCCGCACGCCATAAGCGGAAACCACCATCTTGCTGCTGTTCAGATAGCGCACCAGCATCGACAACAGCCAGGCGGCATCCTTCAGCGTCGGTATCCGGGAGGTAGAGAGTCCGGGCACATTCTTGAGCTTGTCCCGGTTCAGTTGCGCCAACCGACTGACCAGCCGCTGTGCGCGGCGCGGTTCCATTTCGTAATTGTGAATAACGGGAAGCGGATAATGACTGTCAAACATGTCGAGCCGCGCCAGCGACCGCCAGGAACCACCGACCAGATAGAAGGGAAGCTCCTGCGCCTGCTTCTCCCATCCGGTTTTTTTGAGCATCTTGCGCACCTGGGTTTTCAGGGCATCTTGTCCCTTGGCGCGCAGATCGGCGACCCTCAGCACACCAAGCGGGAAGGAAAAGCGTTCCAGAACCTTGCCTTTTTCGACCATCGCCAGCTCCAGGCTGCCACCGCCCAGATCGCCGACTATGCCCCTGGCATCCGGTATTCCCGAGATCACACCCAACGCCGCGGATTCGGCTTCTTCGTCCCCTTGCAGAACCGCTACATCATAGCCGATCTCTTGCGCGGCTTTCAGCAGATCCTTACCGTTGCTGGCATCCCGCACGGCAGCCGTGGCGAAACTCTTGATGCTGTCGACTTCCATTTCCGCGCACAGGCGATGGAAACGCTTCAGGCCGCGCACGGCGAGCGCCATTGAATCCTTTGCAATTGCTCCGGTGGTCGACAATTCCTTGCCGAGGCCGGCCATCACCTTTTCATTGAACAATATCGCCGGAACCCTGACCGGCCCCTGGTAGACAACCAGCCGGATCGAGTTCGAGCCGATATCGACGATTGCCGTACGCTGGCGGCCGTGTTTCTTTCTCGCCTGGACGGATCGAGACTCGGCAGCTTTTTGCACCAGCACCCCGGTCACGCCTTTTTCTTGCGGCGGCGCAAGCTGAGCCGGGGAACCGCATTGCTCTTCTTGAGCGCCTTGCCACGTCCAGAGAGCGATGGATTGGTCATAAAATAACGATGCAGGTTGAACGGCTTGTCGGAAGGTTTCACTCTGGTATAGCTGCCGTCGGAATTCAGCTCCCAGCTCTGCTCGTCATCGATCAGATTGGCCACCATGACCTGATCCAATATCTGGTCATGGACGGTCCGGTTGGTGATCGGCATCATATATTCCACACGCCTGTCTAGGTTGCGCGGCATCCAGTCAGCCGATGATATATAGAGTTTTGCTCCGTCATTGGGCAAATCCTTGCCGTTGCCAAAGGCCCATATGCGGCTGTGTTCGAGAAAGCGGCCAACCACAGATTTCACGCGGATATGATCCGACATGCCCGGCACATCGGGCCTCAGGCAGCAGATACCCCGGACCACCAGATCAATTTCGACACCGGCATTGCTCGCCTGATACAGTTTCTCGATCAACGCGGGGTCAACCAGTGAATTCATCTTGGCCCAGATCATGCCGGGTTTGCCAGCACGGACATTGGCAATTTCCTGATCGATCAGTCCCATCAGGTCGTTTCGCATGTCCCGCGGCGACATCGAGATAAGCTCCAGCGCTTTCGGCTCAACATAGCCGGTGATATAGTTGAACAACTGCGCCGCATCGCGCGCGGCCCTTGGGTCGGCGGTGAAGAAGCTGAGATCGGTATAGATTTTGGCGGTTATCGGATGATAATTGCCGGTGCCGAAATGGCAGTAGGTGCGATAGCCTTCCTGCTCCTTGCGCACGACCATCGATATTTTCGCGTGGGTCTTCCATTCGATGAATCCGTAGACGACCTGCACACCGGCACGCTCCAGAGCGCTCGCCCAGAGCAGATTCTGCTCTTCGTCAAAACGCGCCTTGAGTTCGACGATTGCGGTTACCGATTTGCCCGCTTCGGCGGCATCGATCAGCGCTCGTATGATGGCGGATTGCTTGCCTGCACGATATAGCGTCTGTTTGATCGCCACCACATCCGGATCGGCAGCGGCCTGCCGCAGAAACTCAATCACCACCTCGAACGATTCATAGGGATGATGGACGAGGATATCCTTGTCACGGATCGCGGCAAAACAGTCACCGCCATGATCGCGAATGCGTTCTGGAAAACGCGGGCTGTAAGGCGTAAATTTAAGATCAGGGCGATCTTCATCGACCAATATGTCGAGATCACCGACACCAACCAAACCATTGATGCGGCTTTCGGTGGCACCATCATCGAGCAGATTTGCACGCAACATTGCAATCACCGGTTCGGCGAGATTCGGCCCCATTTCCAGCCGGATTACATCACCGCGCCGCCGACGCTTGATCGCACTGCGGAAATAGCGGACAAGATCTTCTGCCTCTTCTTCAACCTCGATATCGCTGTCGCGGATGATCCGGAAAAGTCCGCTGTTTTTCACTGCATAGCCGGGAAAAAGAATGTCGGAAAATGCCTGGATTGCCGTCTCGACAGAAACATAGATGGCCGATTCACCGGGCAAGCGGATGAAACGCGGGAGGCCCGACGGAATCATCACCAGTTCCCTGATACCCTGATTGTCCGATTCCCTGACAAGATCGAAAACCAGGCTCAGCCCCTTGTTGGGGATGAACGGGAAGGGATGGGCCGGATCGAGCGCTTGCGGAGTCAGCACCGGAAATATCTGGTCGATGAAATGTTGTCTCAACCAGGCCTTCGAGCCCTTGGGAAGATCGCCCACCGCCGAGACAAAAATATCCTCGTCGGCAAGCGTCTTGGACAGGGCCGCCCAGACCCGTTGCTGATGTTCGATCAGCAAATCCGTTCGGGCAGCTATGGCGTCCAGCTGCTGCGTGGCGGTCAGGCCATCGGCTGAACGTTCCTCTATCTTCTGGCGATATTGCCCGACCAGTCCGGCAAAGCGAACCATGAAGAATTCGTCGAGATTGTTACCCGATATCGACAGGAAGCGCAGCCGCTCGAGCAATGGATGAGCGCTGTTCTCGGCCTCTTCGATAACCCGCTCGTTAAAACCCAGCCAGCTTATTTCACGATTGAAATAGCGCTTGCTGCCATCTTCCGAAAAAGCACCGGAGGCATCATCTGCTGTCGATATGTCCGTATCCGGTGACTCTGTAGCAGGATTTTCCATGGGCTAAATATCCACCTTTTCATCATCAGCGTCAAAAAAGCCGAGCGCTGATTTCGCGATCGCCAGATTGATCGGCTTTTTACTCTCAATCGCAAGCGCATCCATTTTTTGCGCCAGTTGACGCACCATGGCATAGGACCGGACCATGCGTTTTTCCAGATAGCGCAGCGCGTCTTCGGATATCGTCAGACCGCGTATCGCGAAATATTTCTGAAACAGCCCGTCGATCATCGCCTGATCGGGTGCGCCGATTTCCAGGTGCAGCGATGCGGCAAGACGGGATTTCAAGTCCGGAAGCATGATCTCCCACTCCGAAACCGGTTTTGACGACAAAAGCAAAAGCGGCTTATGCTCGCCATTGGCCCGGTTCCAGAGATGGAATATCTCCGTATCCTCATATTCTGCAGCATCGTCGAGACAGAGCCCGCCACTCTCCGCTTCAAACGCCGCAGCCATGGCGGTTTTTCCCGAGCCTTCGGGGCCAGTCAAAATCAGCGTGTTGTGCGCCCAGTCCTGCCAGTTCTGCAAGTGCCGATGCACCTCGGCATTGGCAGCGGTCACCAGATATCCACCCTGTTCCGACGACAGTTTTTGTTCAAGAGGGAGAGCGATCTGACTCACGGTCTCGCTACATTATTGTCCGGAGCGACTGATACGCAAGGCGCCCGCTCCTTGCTGGACTTGCCAGCCTTGTGCCCGAAGCGCCTGGGCCAGCGTCGAAATATCGCCTCTGTACGTCACGCTCATGACAGAAACACCGCCCAGCGCGAGGCTGGATGTGGAAGCGGACGTGACACCCGGGATCGAGCGTACCGAAGTTTCACCGCGTCCGACAGCGCCGACATCCGGCGTATCGAATTGCAGCGACACACTGGTGGTGGCAGCCGGCGCCGACACGGGCGCTTCTCCGCCTGGTTCGGATGCGCTGGTACCCGCTGCACTTGTCGAAACATCGTCCTCACCGACCTCGACAGCCAATTCGTCATCGAGATCGAAATCATCGAGATTCAGTTCGTCGAGATTGAACGGATCCTCAATGATCAGCGACTTGTCGGTTTTCAAAATGCCGCGCGACAAGGCGCTCGAATAGATATTATCCAGTCGCACGATGCCCTGATCCATCATCTTGGGAATATCTTCGCTGCGATCCACTTTCAGGGTGAAGCTGTCGATATATCGGTTGTCGGGACCATAGCGGGCGGTAAAGCGGCCCGTCACCGGACCACCGGGATATTTATAGGTGAGCCGGACAATCGGGATGATGACATCCGCTGCGCCAAATTGATCAAGAATATTGCGCCACCATCGGCGACTCGGACGATTGGCCTGCCCTGCCGTCAGCACCAGTGATTCGCTGTCGGACCCATAAGGGCGCACATAGTCGATAGCGCTGTCGCCCGAGCGGAATCGCGCCCAGGCCTTTTGCCATTCGGTACGGCTTTCGAATACCTGGGGTGAACCCCCGCTCCACATGATCGGCAGCACCAGCAGCGGCGGCGATCGCAATCGCCGGCCGCCAACGCCCAGAATCGACCCTGTTCTGGCACGATCGAACATCACGCCGAGCGTGGCGATATAGCGTTTAGGTCCGATCTGCTCCTGCTCGACGATGATCGCGGAGACGATTGTATTGAGGGTGCCGTCAGGCAGGCCGGCGGTTTCTCCACCCTGCGTCCGTTTGTAGAGCATCTTCCAGGCTTTGCGCTGCGCTTCTTCCCAGCCTTTTCGGCGCGCATCAAAAGCATTGTCACCATGGACATCAACTTCCACGCCCATCACTTCGAAATCGCCGGTGCTGGCCAATGGCGCGACGCCGCGTTGGGTGCCTTCCAGCTGGGCATAGACAACCGTTCCGGCGAGCACAGTCACAACGGTAATGGCGGCGGCAATCTTGACCCGGAAGTTACTCAAAAAACTCATTTGCGCCCTTTTGACGATTATGGCGTGGAAATCCAGCCGCGACTTGTCTAATCGCTCAAGTTATGAGTGAAAAGCAAAATGAGCCGGATTCGTACACCTATGCAAAAGCGGGTGTGTCCATCGAAGCGGGCAATGCCCTGATAAAGGCGATCGCGCCACTGGCAAAAGCCACGGCGCGTGCGGGTGCCAACGCCGAACTCGGCGGTTTCGGGGGATTTTTCGATCTGAAAGCGGCTGGCTATCAGGACCCTCTGCTGGTCGCTGCCAATGACGGTGTCGGAACAAAGCTCAAGCTGGCAATAGATTATGACCGCCATGACACGGTCGGCATCGATCTCGTCGCCATGTGCGTCAATGATCTGATTGTTCAGGGCGCGGAACCTTTGTTCTTCCTCGACTATTTTGCCACCGGCAAGCTGGAAAACGGCATCGCCGAACGAGTCGTCGCCGGGATAGCCGATGGCTGTAAAATGTCAGGCTGCGCTCTGATCGGTGGCGAAACGGCGGAAATGCCCGGCATGTATGCCGAAGGCGACTATGATCTCGCCGGTTTCTGCGTCGGCGCAGTCGAGCGCGAAAAAGCCGTTACCGGAGCGACAATCGAAGCAGGCGATGTCCTGCTTGGGCTCGAATCTTCGGGCGTACATTCCAACGGATTTTCCCTTGTCCGGCGGCTGGCTGCGGACAAGGGCTGGAGAATGGATCGCCCTGCCCTGTTCAACCCCGACATATTGTTGATCGAAGCCTTGATCGCACCAACCCGGATCTATGTGAAGTCGCTCTTGCCGCTGATGCAGTGTGGCCGGGTCAAGGCACTTGCCCATATCACCGGAGGCGGTTTGCTGGAAAATATCCCGCGCGTATTGCCGGATGGCATGCACGCCCATGTCGATGCGTCAAACTGGGACCAGCCGCGTCTGATGGCCTTCCTGCAGGCGCAGGGCAATATCGAGCCGGAAGAAATGGCGCGGACGTTCAATTGCGGCATCGGCATGGTGCTGGCTGTGTCAGCAGACGAAGCGGGTGCAATCACATCGGATCTCGAGGCGGCTGGCGAGACAGTCCACAGGATCGGCGATGTTCGCGATGGCCCCAAAGGCTGCTCGGTATCAGGCGCACGCGGCACATGGTCGGCAACGGACGACTGGACCGCCACCCACAATGGCTGAAAAAGCCAGAATCGCGATATTAATTTCCGGCCGCGGGTCGAATATGGCGGCGATGGCCTATGCCGCCAAATCATCCGACTGCCCCTATGAAATCATGCTCGTGGCGTCCAACGATCCTGATGCCCCCGGCCTGAAGCTGGCCGAGGCAGAAGGCATCGCGACCTTCGCCCATCCGCACAAAGGCCTGACGCGCGAAGCGCATGATGGCATCATGCACGATGCTATCGTCGCATCTGGTGCCGAATATGTCGTGCTGGCCGGCTATATGCGGATCCTCAGCGATGGTTTTGTCAGGAAATGGACGGATCATATGCTCAACATCCATCCCAGCCTGCTGCCGAAATATAAGGGCCTCGACACCTATCAGCGCGCTATCGATGCCGGCGACAGCGTCGCTGGATGCAGCGTACATCTGGTCACCGCCGAACTGGATGACGGCCCGGTGCTGGCCCAGACCGAGGTCGCTATCCTGCCCGCTGACGATGCCAACAGTCTGGCCAGCCGTATCTTGATCGCCGAACATCAACTCTATCCCGCCACGCTGGCCAAATATGTCACGCGCGAGGCCGACCCGGACTGGATCTTGGCGCAAATTCGCGAGCGTGCGCTGGCGCTCGAGGAAACCCACGAGCGGGCCAGTTTCGGTGCCCCCGGCTGGCGGGTGGGGAGCAAAACGACGGGAAAATATTTCGCCTATTTCGCGCAGAGTCATCATGGCGAAGCCAGTATCGCCCTGCTCGTCAAAACGGCTGGCCTGGACGAACAGTCTGCGCTGATCGATGCCGACCCCGAACTATATTATGCGCCCAAATTCTACGGAAAGTCTGGCTGGATCGCGATCCGCCTCGACACCGGCCGCACCGATTGGGACCATATTGCAAGCCGGCTTTACAGCAGCTGGTGCCAGGTCGCGCCGAAGCGGCTGACTAGGTTGATCGCGATCGCCGATCAATTTTAGGGAAAAGTGCATCACGGGCTGAAAATCTTTGGACAACAAGGAGGAGGGAGAAATGTTATCCAAAAAGGTCTGCGGCCCGAATAGGGAAAAGAAACTCCAACCCGCGATGCATTTTTATAACTAGGCTGTGACAAGCGCCAAATCCATACGGCCCTTGGACCGTATGATTACATTCCCGCTTCGACAGCCAGCCGGACCATGTCCGCCGCGCTTGGGACATCGAGCCGTTTCATCAGGATCGAACGATGCATTTTCACGGTCCGCTCGCTGAGACCCAGTTCGTGCGCGATCTGTTTGTTGAGCAGTCCCTTGGCAATGAACTGCAGCACTTCCCGTTGCCGTTTCGACAGGTCTTTCACAATCCCGACAGCCCGCATCCGCCGCGCTTTCGCCAGGCTCGGCACATCGGCATCGATTTCCACCTGTGATCCGAGAAAATACTCAAGTTCGCCTTCTTCGTCGAACAAGGGAGCCACGAGCACGGCATTCTGGAAAGGCGTGCCATCCTTCTTGTAATTCAAGATCTCGACCAGAACGGACTTTTGCTGTCTTACGCCGCGCCGGATTTCCTCTGTCAGCCAGGGCTTTGTCTCTTCGCCAGACAGAAAGCGGCAATTTCGGCCGATAATGAAATCCCGGTCATAGCCCGTCAGTTCCACGAACGCATCATTGACGGCGACAAGCGGATTGTCCGGCAAACGCGGATTGCTAACCACCGAGGCAATCGGGCTTTTTTCGATCAACCCCATTACCGAGGCCGTCGGCAAATCCGATGTGGAAATCGCCATCTGGTTTTCCATGCTGGAATTTTGTTCGCGCTCCATCAGGATAAGCTACTCTAGATTCATGGTTAAAGGCAAGCGTAGAGCGAGCCGCTAGCCACGATCATTACCCGCGGCTGAAGCGGCCCGACCGCATCCAAAACCCCTCAGGTCAGTAGCGAGACATTCCCCCCTGCGGCGGTTGTATCGATACAGACGTGCCGTTCGACCAGACATTGATGACCGAACTTCTCTTCGGTGATGATCGGGATCAGCGGTCCGTCCCGTTCGGCAAGCGCCTTCCGGATGGCGCGAATATCCTCGATTTCGCTCCAGCAGACAACGGCGTCCATACCGGTCAACGCGGACAAAGTTTCGCGAGGCACAAATCCGTCGAGCGCCTGCTCTCCCGTAGCGCCAGGAACGCAGATCAGCGATACACATCCTTGCTGATGCGCCGTCTCCGCCTGCTTTGCAGCATCTTCCGGCGTCGGACCGAGGCACAATATCGTTCCCCGCGCATAGGTGAACAGCTCGTTCGATTCCCCGGTAGGTCCGGGCATGATCTCGGAACTGCGTGGTCGCGTATCGACCGCCGGCAGATTGTTCAATGCCTTTTGCACCGCTTCAATGCTCAATTCCCCATCACGGATCACTGGCGATACCGGTCTGGAGCCCTGATAAAAACGCGGCAGATAATGCGGACCACCAGCCTTGGGACCAGTACCGGAAAGGCCTTCCCCGCCAAAGGGTTGCGAACCGACCACAGCGCCGACCTGGTTGCGATTGACGTAGATATTGCCGACCTTCATCGCACTGGTCAATTTGTCGATGCGCCGCTCGATGCGTGTCTGCAGGCCGAAGGTCAGCCCATATCCGCGGCCATTGATATCGCTGATCGCTTTATCGAGTTCACCGCTTTTGAATGTCGCGACATGCAGGACCGGACCAAATATCTCTTCGTCAAGATCGTTGACTCCGTCGACCTTGATCACCGCTGGTCCGACGAAATAACCACCATCCGGACTGCCCAGCTGTTTCAACAATCGGCCGTCCACATGGGCGGCGGCAATATGGGCGCTGATCTTGTCGTGCGCCGCCTGATCGATAACCGGTCCAATGTCGGTCGACAGCCACCATGGATTGCCCATCTCCGTCGCATCCATTGCACCGTATAGCATGTTCAGAAATGGCTCGGCGACATCCTCTTGCAGATAGAGCACCCGCAACGCCGAGCAACGCTGGCCGGCCGACTGGAACGCCGACGTGATAATATCGCGAACCGATTGTTCCGGCAAAGCGGTCGAATCCACGATCATGCAGTTCAGGCCGCCGGTCTCTGCGATCAGCAGCGAGTCAGCCTGACCATTTTCAGCGATATTCCGGTTTATCGTCTGCGCTGTTGTCGTGGAGCCGGTAAAAACGACGCCATTGATGCGGGCGTCACCACTGATTGTGGCCCCCACCGTGGCGCCGGCACCTGGCAGCAACTGCAAAGCAGCCGCAGGCACGCCGGCTTCGTGCAGCAAATTGGTGGCAAGAGCGGCAATAAGCGGCGTCTGATCCGCCGGTTTCGCCAGTACCCCGTTGCCGGCAGCCAGAGCCGCAGCCACCTGACCGGTAAAAATCGCCAGCGGGAAGTTCCAGGGAGAGATGCAGCTGATTATGCCGCGCGGCTTGCCCAGGGGATGTTTCTCAGCTTCCTTCGCGTAATAGCGCAAAAAGTCGACCGCCTCGCGCAATTCAGCGATGGTATCGAACTGGGTCTTGCCCGCTTCCCGCGCCAGCAATGCGAAAATTTCGCCGTGATGATGCTCGTAAAGGTCGGCAGCCCTGCGCAGTATCGCAGCGCGCTCGGCGACGGGCGCATCCCAGACGCGCGCATCTTCTATCGCTTCAAGCGCCTGGCTTTCATCGGCCTCGATCACTTCGCCAACCTGACTGTCGTCGCGCGCCGGATTGAAAATCTTCCGCGCGCTTCCGCTGGTCACCGGCCGCACAGTAATCGGCGAGGAGCGCCACAGCTTCTCGGCAAAGGGAGCGCGCTCGCCGACATATTCATTCATGTCGGTGCGATTGGCCAGATCCCAGCCACGCGAGTTGACGCGTTCCGGCTGGTACAGATCGGCCGGTTTGATGATCTTCGACTGGCTGGATTGCTGATCAGCCTTCAGCGTCTCGAACGGATCAGTGGCAATCATTTCGGCAGCCACCGTATGGTTGGCCAGCTGGTTGACGAAGGACGAGTTCGCTCCGTTTTCGAGCAAGCGTCGGACAAGATAGGCCAGCAATTCGCGATGCTTGCCGACCGGCGCATAGATTCGTGACCGGACTTTTTCGTTGCGGAGCAGCGCATCGTGCAAGGTCTCGCCCATGCCGTGCAGCCGCTGGAACTCGAAATCCTGCTGGTTGCCCGCCATCTCGAGAATGGCCGCAACGCTGTGTGCATTATGCGTAGCAAATTGCGGATAGATGCGATCGGTCATTTTCAACAGCTGCGACGCGCAGCAGATATAGCTGATATCGGTCGCCGATTTGGTCGTGAATACGGAAAAGTCGGGCACACCATCCATTTGCGCGCGCTTGATCTCGCTATCCCAATAGGCGCCCTTGACCAGACGAACCATGATCTTTCTGTCGAGCTGGGTCGCCAGCGAATAGAGCCAGTCGAGCACGAAGCTGGCCCGTTTGCCAAAGGCCTGCACGACAACGCCAAAGCCGTCCCAGCCGGCGAGCCGCGGATCGCTCAGCACCATTTCGATCATGTCGAGCGATATCCCGAGACGATAGGCTTCTTCAGCATCGATATTCAGCCCGACATTGGCATCGCGGGCAGCGCGCGCCAGTTCACCGACACGGTCGGCGAGTTCGGGAACCGCTTTTGCCTGCTGGCTCATCTCGTAACGGGGATAAAGCGCCGATAATTTTATCGACAGGCCCGGATTTTCCCGGAGGTCATCAGAAACGGCAACCTTGGCGATTTCCTGAATCGCATCGGCATAAGCGGCGAAATATTCATCCGCACCTTCCTGCGTGATCGCCGCCTCTCCCAGCATGTCATAGGAATAAGTCGCGCCCTTGGCTTTCCACTTTTCCGCCCGCTTCAGCGCCAGCTTCATATCCTCGCCGAGCACGAACTGATTGCCGAGTTCTTTCATCGCCTGGCGCACGGCCACCCGGATCACCGGCTCGCCCAACCGCTTTATCGCGCCCCGCAGAGCGTCGAGCGGTCCGCGGCTTGCCGGCTTGTTGATTACGCTGCGCGTCATCTCCAGCGCATAGGTCGACGCATTGACCAGCGAGCTTTCCGACTGACCGATATGCTCGCGCCAGTTGGAGGGGCCGATCTTGTCCTCGATCAGCGCGTCAATCGTCTGGTTGTCCGGCACCCGCAACAGCGCCTCGGCCAGCGTCATCAGGGCGAGCCCCTCGTCGGTGGACAGACCATATTCGCCCAGAAAACTCTCGGTCAGTGTCGGCCCGGAAGCGCTTCGAACGTCCCGGACAACCTGGATCGCTCGCTCCTGAATACGCTTGCGGGTTTGCTCGTCCGGACCGAAATTCGATATCAGATGTTCCAGAATCTCGCCTTCATCGCTGCGATGATGCGTACGAATTTTTTCCCGGTAGTCCATCAGAGTGTTCATGGATCAGAGGCTTTCTAATAAATTTGCCGACATGTTTTCGATTGGGGGATTCAAATATCATTGTGAGAGCAGACAATGATCAATGGGTTCGTCGTGTTGATCAGTTGCCAGAGGAAAACCGATTATCTCACTTCGGGTTGCAAACGCAACCTTTGTCGCCGGGCGGGCGCAAATTTGCACAATCGGGACGTCATCGTAATTCGAAGATAGCGAGGGATCGGGCGCTGTCTTCCAGACTTAATGACTTCGTACCAACCTGATCACCCCGCGTCGCAACGTAAACTTTACAGAAATGACTGCTTTTGTTTTCCGTGACTTTTGCCCCGAAGCCAGAGCTTTCCTCGACTTTCGCGCCAGCAGTAGTGCGGCGAGTGTGACCTTTCGATTTTCGCTGCCGTTCGGTCCGTTCAGTTTTTGCGGGCGTGCGGAAGGGGTTTCGTAATCGCTAAATTGTCAAAGAGCCAGGTCCCCGCCTGCGCTGAGCAGGCCGAGAGATCTGCGGCAATGATAAACGAAGGGATCGGGTGTAGGAAAGCGGTTTTCAGGCAGCAATCAGTTCGGGCTGGCCGGGCGATGCCACGCGTATCCGGTTCCTGCCGGCTCTCTTCGCTTCATAGAGCGCCTTGTCGGCCAAACGGAAACTTGTTTCCAGATCGGCCTCTGACTCGTTGTCCAGCACGTGCAGACCGATACTCAGGGTCACCTGACCGATATTATCTTTACCGTTCTTGAAAACATGCTCGGCGCAGCTGTCCACCAGTTCCTGCGCAAAGCGCGCTACATCATTTGTGGTCCGGGCGGAAATCAGCACGGCAAATTCCTCACCGCCGAAACGCGCGAAATAGTCACCATGGCCGCAGCGGCTGTTCAGGATTGAGGCCACTTCTACCAATACCTTGTCACCGACGTCATGGCCGTAGCGGTCATTCACATTCTTGAAATTGTCGACGTCGATAACCCCCAATGCCCAGATCTGATCCCGGTTCTTCCGGAGCGCGGCAAATTTGGAAAATGCCATTGAAAAGGCACGGCGATTGGGCACGCCAGTCAGTTCGTCAGTATAGGCGATATCCTCGAGCCCCTGCCTGACCATGAGGGCATCATCTCGCTCGCGACGCATACCCATTGCTCGATATCCGACGACAATGCTGGTCGCCAATACTTCGGCCAGAATAGCGATGTAAAATCCGAAATCGAAAATCGGCAGATCGTCTATCCAGCCGAAAGCGCGGATAATCCGGCACAGAGCTATAAATCCCGCACCAGACAGGCCCATCAGCAACAACATCGCCATTTTGTCGCCCTTGACCGCGCAGTGTAGCAAATTGCCGAGCGCGACAAGAGCCATGGAACCGTAGACAATATGGAAGATTAACGAACCGGTCAGCGACAATTGATCGGCAAAAATCATGACAATAGTGGTCGTGACCAAAGTGCTCCAGGCCACAAATTTTAGTGAAAACGCACCCCATTTTCCAAGCTTGTCCGGATTGCAAAGCGAGCGGATCAGCATGCATCCGCCAAAGGCCAGGGTCGCCAACGCGATAAACGCAATCCACGATCGCTGCACCAGGGTCGCCGCAGGAAACAGGTCAAATATCTGCCCCGACCAGCAGATGTGATTGACCACAATGGCGACCACCATCAAGCTATGGTAGAGAATGAAACGCTGGCGCATCACGATGAAAAACACCAAGTCCAGTAACAATGGCGCGAGTAGCAATCCGGCAACCAGGACACTGACCATCTCGCCGCGTTCATGCAACGCCAGATCGTCCTTGGCATCAACCAATTCTATGTCATTCCAGTTGGATGGATCCCATGGATTTGCGGCGCCGACCAGAACCGTTTCCGGATGCTGGCCATCTTGGCTGACCAAAGGCAGCGCGACTGCATAAGGCGAGCGCCAGCGTGCGGTCATCTCGGCCTGATTATATAATTTTGTCTGGCTGCTACCATCGGGATAAATGCTATGGAGCGTCACCGCGCCCTGCCGCGCCGCGCGAAAGCGCAGCACCGGCTCCGCCATATCTTTTTGCAAATCACCGATATCCGCTATCATCCACAACATATCGGTGTTTTTGGCCAGCTTGTCGGGACCGCAATCAAAAGCGGGGCGCAATTTCAATATCTCTTCAGGCCCGGCCTCGGCATGGCCTGCCAGACTACAAATGCGGTGACTGAAATTCGTTATGGCCGTCGTCTCTGCCATCGCCGGAGACATTGCTGGCGCTATGAAAAGCGGGCTGATCAGAAACAGCCACAATAGATAACGCAATTTCATCATTATAAGCGCGCCGATTTCCAGAATTTTTTTATTTTCAACCCTGGAAGGACGCTAGCCCAACATCCTTTACGGAACGTAAACAAGCGTACCCAGTCACGCATCAGGACAAGCTCAACGGCAATCAGATCCGCATCGCCCTCTCGTTGCGCGGACGGTGAGAAATCGCGCTGGCTATCATACGAAATCTGGAAACATCGGTGCCTATTGTGCCTGTAGGGGGAAGCGAGGATTGTTCGGCAGCAGTGGATGAGACTCACCATCGCAGGCAAGCGTCGAAAAGCGAACCATCAGATCAAGGGGCAACCTGTTCTGCGCTGCAGCGACAGGGACTGTATATGACGCAGGCACAGGCCTGCGCCAACATAACGACTCGACTGCGATCGAGAGCGATAATCCAGACCGCTGCTCTTCCTCAAGACATCAGGGAACCACGCCCTCGACCACCGATTTCGCATTATCCACGCGGATCGCCGCGCCGTTGATGAACTTGCTTTCGTCAGAAGCCAGGAACAGCACGGTGTTGGCGATATCATCCGGTTCGCCCAGCGCGCTCGGCGCCGGTCCGTCGCTTGACGGGCGGAGATCGTCGCGGCCCATGACTTTCGGGCCGATGGCCTCGACCATCGGCGTCAATATGCCGGCGGGATGGACGCTGTTGCAGCGAATATTATATTGGTTATTCGCGCAATGCACGGCCACGCTGCGGGTCAGGCTTTCGATTGCGCCTTTCGCCATCGAATAAGCGACGACAATCGGCTCGCCGATGATCGAGGCGATCGAGCACATATTGATGATCGCGCCGCCGCCTGAGGCCTTCATCGCCGGCACCGCATATTTGCAGCCATAAAAAGCGCCATCGGCGCTGACTGCCATGACGAACCGATATTCCTCGGTGGTTTGCGTCTCGATCGTTCCGGGTTCGACCACGCCGGCATTATTGACCAATATGTCGAGTCTGCCATGGCGCGATACAACATCGGCAATCAGATCCTCCCAGCCCTGTTCATCAGCGACATCCTGAACCAGAAACTCCGCAGCGGCTCCGATCTCTCCGGCAACCCGCTCGCCATTTTCTGCATCCATGTCAGTCAGGATGACGGTCGCGCCCTCGCGCGCGAACATCCGCGCATCGGCTTCACCCAGTCCTTTGGCTGCGCCTGTTATTATTGCCACTTTGCCTTGCAGTCTGCCCATGCTTTATCTCCTCATCAGATATTGGTTTCAGGCTAGGACCAGAGTCAAATAATAACGACTGACAAAATTAGGAGATATCAAGCATGTACACTTTGGAGCAACTGTCGGCACGCGAGGAAATTCGCGATATCCTGCACCGATATTGCAAGGGGATCGATCGCCGCGACTGGCCGCTGGTCCGCTCCTGCTTCGCCGATGACCATGTCCACAAACATGGCGATTATGAGGGGCCCCCGGACGAGTTTATCGGATTTGCCAGCGAGACGCTGAAAAACATCCCGGGCACCCACCACTCCATCTCCAATGTCCATATCGAACTGTCGGACGATGGCAACAGCGCCACCACCGAAGCCAATTTTGTTGCCTATCACTATATCGAGGCAGGCAACCCGGATTTTCATGCCTGCCACGGCAGCAGCAAGGCCACCGACTGGACCGTTGCCGGCCGCTATTGCGACACGCTGGAAAGACGCGATGGTGCTTGGATCATAGTCCGCCGCAACGCATTTCACGACTGGGAACGCTCGGAAGAGGCAACCGGCGCAGCGCTGACGGTGGGGAATCATGTGGGTGACGGTTAGACGTGCTGGTTTGGATGGTAGTGGCTATGGCGATCCTTCCAGACCGCTCCTGAGAGATGGCGCGCAAGATCTACCATTGCTGAATTTGACTTCGATAGATGCCGATAATCGGGTACGTTGCAATCTGGGGCGAGATGCACGTCGCCGCTTCACGTCCGCAGCGCTTGAGACGGATCATCCGAGGCACAAATTTCGCGAACTTCACTTGATTCAAAGACAGGCATGCACCTTTAACTTTCCTCTTCGATACGCTCCAAAGTGATTTTTGCACTGCTGCCCACCGCGCGGTCTTTGAGATAGAGCCGGTTGCCAACCAATCGCCAGCCAAAGATGATATCGCTTTCTTTGAAGAATATATGTTTTTCATTCACCGCAAATTCTTCAGTTTCATCCTCCTCGACACCCTGTGGCGGGCTAACGCGCTCGGTTTTAACATAGCTTTCGTCATCATCATTTGTCTCGAAGGTCATGACATTTCCCTTGAAAACGTCGACGAACCCCGTCGTATGCACCACCTTCCAGCGGCCAGAAATTGCACGGTGCCGGATATTTTTGGGAAGCTCACCTGAATATCCGGAATAATAGGCGGCCTCTGCGCGCATATCAGCCACGAGTTTGAGTTCAGGATTCAGTCCGGCCAGCGAAGCATTTTTCAGCCGGTTTTCGAGATCCGAAAGAATGCTGAATGCCCGTTTTGGATCATTGTCTATATGATAGGCGGTCGTGGCAGTCCGCATACTCAGAAACTGGTCAACCAGATTTTGCGACAGACGCAAAGGCGCACTGGCGGCGTTACCCGGCGGCGCTATAGCCAACTGGTCAGCCCCTGATTGGCCCGACTTCGCCTCTGTATAGCTGAGCGATACATTCATGAGCGGAATTCCCGCGTCAATGATCGGCGCAGGCAAGTCTGCACGTTCGCTCGACTTGCCGAGCGTAACATAGATGCCGCCGCCATTGTTGCTTAGAAAAATCGTTGGGATTGCAACCGTGATTGCACCATCATTACCGCTTGTCATCAGGCCATCGGGGACGCCAAAGACACCGGTTGCAGCCCAGCCTTCACCAGGTGCGATGGTAAGTTTCAAATCATGTGCTACCTCACCGCCCATCAATTCGAATTGTTTGGAAAAGACCTCATCGACAGCGGCTTCATCGTCAACAAAGAACAGATTGCCACCGCGCACACTCGATATTTTTGTCGCCAGACTGTCATCGAATATGACGCCGACACCGATCGTCGTGAGGCCGACATCACGCTGCGAGGCAGCTATCGCCATGCCCATAAAGCCTTCTGCAGACGTATCACCGACATTGGCATTTTCATCGGTGAACAGCATCACACGGGTCGAACCGGGAAATCCGTTCTGGCTATCAAACGCCGTATCATAGCCCACCTTGAGACCCGCTTCCATATTGGTGGAGCCAGCGCTCTCTATTGCGTTGATTTTTGACAGGATGGCACGGCGGTTCTGTTTCAACATGGTGGGCTTCATCCACACATGTGATTCATCACCATAAAGGACGATAGAAAGCTGGTCATCATCCTGCATCTGCCTGACAATATGACGCAAGCTCTGCCGGACAAGGTCGAGTGGTTCGCCGGACATCGACCCCGATTTGTCAACGACAGCAACCAGATTGAGCGGCGGACGCCTGCAGAGGGTTTCATTGATATTGGTCGCAAAGCCAAGCCCGACAAATAGCTTGTCATCGGGGCGCCCGGGCAAAGATGCGGGCATGGCTTCCGTTACCAGACAGAACATCTGTTCACATTTCTGAGTGCTGGGAAGGGTCAGATCATGCTCGCCCATCAGCCCCTCGATGGTCAGCATTTCGGGCCGTGGCATCCCGTCTTCAGCGGCTTTTCGAAAACGGCGGGCGTCCTGGGCTCCGCCCTGGCGAAGGGATGTAACAATTATGACGTTATACTCGTCCTCTTCTTGCAGGACTTGCGCCAATGATAGCTCGGGGAAACTCAAGAACAGTGCTGAGACGAACAATATTCCAAGCTTGCTATAGACACCCATCAGCGCTTCCCCCTGCCATATCGCTATTTTGTCAACATCTTGCCATGGGCTGGAGGAATCGCAAGTTTTTATGGTCATCAATCGGAAACAGTTATTCTTCCACTGATACTCGTCAGTGACGGGGGGAATTACATACGGGGCGGTTAATCATTGTAACGCTCTGAACCCCGCGAACCTCTGACAACGGCCGCTATGGATGCAAGCAAAACACCCATTCCGTTAGGTTTAAACCAGCAAATACCCGCCATCGACCGTGATGATCTCGCCGGTCATGAAGGCCCCTGCACTGCTTGCCAGCAAGAGTGCCGGTCCCATTATATCCGCGTCATGGCCCCAGCGGTGCAGCGGTATCATTTTGATTTCCCGCTCATATTGTTCCTTGTCTTGCTCGACGAGACTGGTCATTTTGGAATGGAAGCGTCCGGGCGCAATTGCGTTCACCCGTATATGATCATCGGCTAGCAAGCTGGCGAGATTCCGGGTCATCTGGTGGATAGCCGCCTTGGAAATACCATAGCTGATACCGCTACCGGCGCTTCCCAGGATGCCTGCAATCGAGCCGATGTTGATGACGGAGGCGCTTTTTTCTGCCGTCGCATTTGCTTTCAATAATGGCAAAAGCTGCTGGGTCAGGAAGAACGGAGACTTCACATTCAGGTCCATGACCTTGTCCCAGCCTATTTCGGGAAATTCTTCGACCGACGCGGTCCAGCCAGTGCCGGCATTATTGACCAGAACGTCGATATGATCTTCCCGTTTAGCCAGCGCCTTTGTGAATGCCGCTATTTCTTCTCCGTTACTCATGTCAGCGGGAAGCGCAACGCACTCACCATTTTCGCTCAAACCGGACAGTTCTTTCGCGGTCGCCTCGCATTCTTCGGCCTTGCGTGCGGTGACATAGACCCGTTTGGCGCCAGCCTCCAGAAAGGCGCGCGCCATGGCTTTCCCCAACCCCCGGGACCCTCCCGTGATCACGCAGACTTTATCGTGCATGGAAAACAGAGCATTTGTCATAGTGAGACTTCCTTCAGACGGGGTGCAAATTCTCGCAGCACGCTACACGGAAATCCTGTCAATTGTCAGGAAGTTTCAACGCATTGTCGCGGTGAATATTCGTCCTGTAAAACCGGCACCCTGCCATGCCGATCAGATCAACAAAAAACGCCCGGTCGCAGAATGTGCAACCGGGCGTCTTTGACTGCCGGAAAGGCGGTTGGTTTAGCCGACGATTTCGTCGTCGTTGAAGAAATAGGCGATTTCGATCGCTGCATTTTCTTCACTGTCCGAACCGTGAACGGTGTTGGCTTCGAGGCTTTCGGCGAGTTCCTTGCGGATCGTGCCGGGAGCCGCGTCGGCAGGATTGGTCGCGCCCATGATGTCGCGGTTGGCCTGCATCGCATTTTCGCCTTCAAGAACCTGCACGACGCATGGGCCGCTGATCATGAAGTCAACCAGTTCGCCAAAGAAAGGGCGTTCCTTGTGAACTGCGTAAAAGCCTTCGGCCTGTTCCTTGCTCATGTGGATGCGCTTGGAAGCGACAACGCGCAGTCCGGCTTCTTCCAGCATCTTGGTGACAGCGCCGGTGATGTTGCGGCGGGTAGCGTCGGGTTTAATGATCGAAAATGTCCGTGTCACGGCCATGATAAAACTCCATAAATATAGGGATAGTCAAAAGTTGCGCCGCCCTTAGCCGCTGCACTTCACCATGGCAAGTTTTCGATGATGTGCCATTGTACCCACGGCAGCATTCCCAAATCAGGGTCCTTCGACCCAGCGGCCACCATCCTGTTTCCAGTAGCGCGGCGTGACATCGTCTTTGGCCTTGAGATCCCGCCAGACAGTGCGCGCATGATCGATCTGCTCGGCGGTAAACAGGAAGAAGGCGCGCTCGAAAGCCAGTGCTTCGTCCCGCCACAGTCCATCGGACAAGATGATATAAGGCGCACCATTGGCCGGTTCGCATTGGTCAGAAATCAGGATCGGTTGCTCCGCTTGCTGCTCGGAACCGCCAAAATCATGAGCGAGGAAGCTGGCCGGCTCAGCGCTCCACAAGGCGTCGCTGAGCGCGGCACGGCGGCCCTCGTCCTGCGACAGCAGCAGCAGCCTTTTTCCGACATCTAGCGATTTTCCGGCGAGCATCGGCACCAGTTTATCCGCCGGATCGCGGGTCAGGTGATAGAAATCAACCCGCACCGCACGACCTTCGAGCCAGACTTCGCCGCATCGTTACAACCGAATCAATCTTCGAAATTGTCAGCAACATATTGGTTGAGCAGGCGCACGCCATAGCCGGTCGCGCCTTTGTCCCAGACCGGGCCGGGCTTGTCGGCCCAGACCATACCGGCAATATCGAGATGCGCCCATTTGACGCCGTCCTTGACGAAGCGTTTGAGGAATTGCGCCGCGGTAATCGAGCCTGCCCCGCGCGGCCCGACATTCTTCATGTCGGCGATCGGCGAGTTGATCAGCTTGTCATAGGCAGGACCAACGGGCAGCCGCCACAGCGGATCACCGGCATCCTTGCCCGCATCGATCAGGTCTTCGGCGAGATCGTCGTCATTGCTGAAGCAACCGGCATGTTCGTTGCCCAGCGCGATAATCATCGCACCGGTCAGAGTCGCCAGATCGATCAGCACTTCCGGTTTGAAGGTTTCCTGCGTCCAGTGCATCGCATCGCACAATACCAGCCGCCCTTCGGCATCGGTGTTGATCACTTCGATGGTCTGGCCATTCATGCTGGTCACCACGTCACCGGGGCGCTGCGCCTTGCCGTCCGGCATATTCTCGACCAGTCCGCAAACACCGACGACATGCGCCTTGGCCTTGCGACCAGCGAGCGCCTTCATGGTTCCGGCAACGGCTCCGGCGCCGCCCATGTCCCATTTCATCTCTTCCATGCCAGCGCCCGGTTTCAACGAAATGCCACCGGTGTCGAAGGTGACGCCCTTGCCGACCAGAGCCAGCGGAGTCTTCTGTTCGCCATTGGTGCCGTCCCAGCGCATCGCCAGCAACCGTGGAGGACGCTCGGAACCTTGCGAAACACCGAGCAGCGCGCCCATGCCGAGTTTTTCCATCTCGTCCCAGCCGAGCACGGTGAATTCGACGCCAAGCTCTTTCAGCTCCTCGCATCGGGCGACAAAGCTTTCCGGGTAGATGGCGTTGGCCGGTTCGGCGACCAGTTCGCGAGTCAGGGCAACACCGTCCGCCACGGCCGACAAATCTGTCCAGGCTTTGGCGGTTTCCAGATCCTGGTCGAGCATGGTGATTGTCTGGAGCGTTACCTTTTGCTTTTCAGGCATGGTCGTCCGGTATTTATCATGCCGCCAGCTGCGCAATTTTGCACCAAAGAGCAATTTCGCCAGACGCTCATCGTCGAGACCCGATGGTTCGATGACCGCATGCCTGGCACCGGATGCGAGAATTTTGGCGATTGCCGAACCACCGGCTGATTCCGCATTATTCGGCTTCCCCGTACCCAATCCGGTCAAGACGACCCGCAAGACCTTGTCCGCTTCGGTCACGAAAGTTTCAAAGACTTCTCCCAGTTTCCCCGCAAATCGTGCGGCTTTTGCTCCCGCCTTGACTATATTCGCTTGCTCAAGCTTGAGGTCGAAATCGTCCAGTCCATTCTCGGCGATTGCAAAGATAATCGCATCAGCATCTGCGGGCCGCTCGTTGGCAAAGTTGAAATTCATTGGAAAACTGTCCCTATTTTTATGTTCTGAGGAGTGAAAAGCCTTATTGGCTCACTCGTCGATCCGACTCATTGATGAACGGGCCGACATTCATTCTATCGTGGGCCGTTGCTGCACCGTCTAGGTTTTCTGGTCAAGCATCTGTTCATCAGAATCTGTCAAAGAAAATTTGCAGACGAAGCAAACTGGTGCAATAGGCGTTCGGAATGTGGACAGTGCGATATTCAATGCCGTCCAAAATGGGGCTAAAAGCAGGTTGAGCCAGTCGATGAAATCTTCACTCGCCGTTTTTACTCTGGGTCTGGCCGCTGTGACGCCGGCTGCCGCTATGGGACAGTCGCAAAGCGACGATGCCGTTTCAGCTGATCAGCAAGCCGATGAAATCGAATTTAGCGCCGACAGCATCGACTATGATTTCGAGAATGACTTTGTCACGGCGGAAGGCAATGTGGTACTCAATCGCGACGGATATGAACTGCGTGCCGACCAGGTTGTGTGGAACCGGAAAACCGGCGCTGTGGTGGCAGAAGGCAATATTAAGTCCGTCAGCCCCGATGGCGACGTTGCCTATGGCGATCGCATCGAACTGACCGACAGCCTGCGCGACGGCGCTGTCGACAACCTCCTGCTCGTCCTGGAAGATGGCAGCCGGCTGGCAGCACGCCGCAGCGAACGATTTGTCGACGGCTCGCTCGCGCTGCACAATGCCGCCTACACTGCATGTGCGGTCACGACCGAAGAGGGATGCCCGAAAAACCCCAGCTGGCAGATCAAGGCCGTGAAGGTGATCTATGATCCGGTCAAAAAGCGCGTAAAATATCAGGGCGCGCGTATCGAAATTTTCGGACTACCGGTCATTCCCCTGCCCGGCCTCTCCCACCCGGTTAGCGACGAAAACCGCAGCGGCGTTCTGGTGCCGGATGTCCAGTTCGATTCCGTCAACGGCGTTGGCGTAACGGTGCCATATTATTTCAGCATCGCGCCTAATCAGGATGCCACCGTTACCGCGCAGATATTTACGGACGTCGCACCGCTGCTCAGCGGTACTTTTCGCAGCCTTGATCAGAAAGGCGCCTTTCAGATTACCGGCTATGCCACTTATGGTTCGCGCATTGCCGCGGGTGCATCCGAGGTTTCACCGGATGCAGAAGAAGATTTTCGGGGTTATTTTTCGACCAGCGGTCGGTTCGTACTTGATGATAATTGGACGATTTCCCAGTCGGCACGCATCGTTTCAGATCGCACATTTCTGAGGCGCTATGACATTAGCGACGACGACAGCCTTCGCTCTACCATCAATGTCGAACGCACCAGCAACAGCAGTTATTTTTCGCTGGCGGGCTGGGCTTTCCAGACTCTAAGGGTCGATGATCCGCAAAGCAGCGTTCCGGTTGCATTGCCGGTGATGGACTATCGAAAACGCCTGGATGATCCCATCTTGGGCGGTCGGCTCGAGATACAGGCCAACAGTCTGGCAATCGGGCGTGGAGAAGGTCAGGACACACAACGGGCCTTTGGTTCGGTACGGTGGGACATGCGAAAACTCACCGACTGGGGTCAGGAAATCACGTTGACCGGATTCGCCCGCGGTGACGTCTATCACAGCGATGATAATTTGCTGAATGAAACAGCAATCTATCGCGGCGACGGCGGATGGCAAACACGCGCCATCGCATCGGTTGCAATTGATGTGAAGTGGCCGTTTATCGGCGAGGCTTTCGGTGGCACACAGACGATCACGCCGCGCTTCCAGATCGTGGCAACTCCAGGCCTGGCCAATAATTCCCTTCCCAATGAAGATTCCCGTTCGGTCGATCTGGACGACAGCAACCTTTTCGCGCTCAACCGCTTTCCCGGCTATGACCGTTACGAAGATAATGTCCGGGCGACTTATGGAGCCGAATGGGAGTTGAATCGGCCGAATTTGCAAGTGAACATGATCGTCGGCCAGAGCTATCGATTGGAAAATAACAACAATATTGTACCGGAGGGCACCGGCCTGTCCGATCGCTTTTCCGATATTGTTGGTCGCACCAATGTGCGGTTCAAGGACATTGTAAAATTCACACACCGCTATCGTCTGGACAAGGACAACCTCGCAGTTCGCCGCAATGAAATTGACGCGACCGTCGGTTCGAAAAGCACTTACGCGCAAATTGGCTATCTACGGTTGAACCGCAATATCAGCGCGGAACTTGAAGATCTCAGAGACCGCGAAGAAGTCCGGGTCGGGGGACGTTATCAGATTAATCAATATTGGTCGGTTTTTGGATCTGCAATCGTCGATCTGACCGATCGTAGCGAAGACCCCCTTTCCGTAGCCGATGGGTACGATCCGGTAAGACACCGGCTTGGCGTTGCCTATGACGATGGCTGCCTGTCAATGGGCGTCACCTGGCGCTATGATTATGAAGATACCGGCGACGCCACTCGTGGCAGTACCTTCCTGTTCCGGCTGGCCTTGCGCAATCTGGGCGTGTAAAGAGCTCTCAAACGGGTTGGCCCGCTCATATTGGGTTCAGCAGATATTTGCTATTTGCTTCGTAAAATTTACTCTTTGTAGTTGAGAAGAAACAAGAAATGAATGTATTGAGCATGAAAATCCAGGGCTTCAAAACCAAGGCTATATTGATCACAGCGCTTGCCGTTGCAGGGGCTTCACCGTCCGTCAGTCAAACGGTAGCGGATGCATCGCTGCCGCAGACCGGACTGGATATTCCCGACGAATTGACGATATTTGGCGAGAATGACCCGAACATTCGCCGGGCCACCGCAAAGGTCAACGGAGACATTATCACCGGAACCGATGTCGGTCATCGCCTCGCCCTGATAGTTGCCGCTAATGGCGGCGAAGTCTCGGATGAAGAGAAACAGCGTCTGCGGCTCCAGGTGTTGCGCAATCTGATTGATGAAACACTGCAAATTCAGGAAGCCGAGGCCAATGAAATCGTCATTGCGCCAGAGGAAGTCGAAGCCACTTTCCGCCAAGTTGCGCAGCAAAATTTCAAGCAGGACCTTAGCGCATTCGATCAGTATCTACGCACGCAAGGTTCGTCTGCCGACACGCTGAAACGCCAGATCAAGGGCGAACTGGCTTGGAGCCGCCTGCTTCGCCGCAACATCCAGCCGTTCATCAATGTCGGCGATGAAGAGGTCAACGCCATCATCGAGCGGCTGAACGCGTCCAAGGGCACCAGCGAATTCCGTATCGGTGAAATCTATATGTCGGCCAATCAGGAAACCGTCGAGCAGGTCGCCGAAAATATGCGCAAAATATTGGAGCAGATCCGCGCCGGTGGTTCCTTTGTTGCTTATGCCCGTCAGTTTTCGGAAGCTTCGACCGCCGCGACCGGGGGCGATCTCGGTTGGGTCCGCCCGGCTCAATTGCCGCAGACACTTGCCGAAGCTGCAGAGCAAATGCAGGTGGGACAGGTTGTTGGCCCGATCGAAGTACCAGGCGGACTCTCGATCCTCTATCTGATCGATTCGCGTCAGGTGCTCACCGCCGATCCCCGCAACGCGTTGCTAAGCCTCAAACAGTTGGCGATTGATTTTCCAAAAGGCGTCACCGAAGCACAAGCATCTGCAAGAGCCGCGAAATTTGCCGCGGAGACTCAGAGCATCAAGGGTTGCGGCGCAGCCAATGAAGTGGCTGCTCAACTGGGCGCCACTGTGGTCGACAACGATCAGGTGAGACTGCGCGACCTTCCTGCCGCCTTGCAGGGCGCGATTGCGGAACTGCAGATCGGACAGGCGAGCCAGCCATTCGGTTCGGTCGAAGATGGTGTCCGCGTTCTTATTCTCTGCGGTCGGGATGATCCGCAGAGCGCCGCAGCACCGTCGTTCGACGCGATCATGTCGCGGCTGGAAAATGACCGGGTCAACAAACGGGCGCAAATCTATCTGCGCGACCTTAGACGCGACGCCATTATCGAATATAATTAATGGCGGATCGGAACGCCAAGCCATTTGCCATCTCATGCGGAGACCCCGCTGGCGTAGGGCCGGAAATTATCGGTAAGAGCTGGCAACAGCGGATGGAAGCCGGGCTCAAACCGTTTTTTGCGATCGGGAATATTGCCGACTTTAAAAATCTCGCCGGCGTTCCGGTCCGGAAAATCGAACAGCCGGTGGAAGCCAGCGAGGCTTTTAATGAGGCATTGCCGGTGTTCCATATCCATGACGCCGCAGCCGCTGTTCCGGGCGAGGCAACGCTGGACAGCGCGCAATGTTCGCTTCACGCGCTCGAGATCGCCTGCGGGCTGGCGCGTTCCGGGGATGCCGGAGCGGTTATCACCGCTCCCGTATCCAAGACGCAGCTTTACAAGATTGGTTTTCGCTATCCGGGTCAGACCGAATTTGTTTCGGAGCGCTGCGGAATAGCGAGAGAGAATGCGGTGATGATGCTGGCGGGACCGACGTTGCGCGTCATTCCGATGACAACGCATATCGCTCTGAAGGACGTACCGGAGCAGTTGACGGGGCGACTGATCCTCGCGCGCGCGCGCGCTGCGGAGAAAGCATTGGTCCGCAATTTTGGCATCGCAAAACCCCGCATTGCGGTAGCGGGACTTAATCCGCATGCCGGCGAGAACGGGAATCTTGGCGATGAAGAACAGCGGATCATGCAACCGGCGATCGATGAGTTGCGCCAGGACGGAATGGATATCACCGATCCGCTACCAGCCGACACAATGTTTCACGAAGAAGCGCGGGTTAAATATGATGTCGTGCTGTGCCCTTATCATGATCAGGCATTGATACCTCTGAAGACCCTGCATTTCTTTGACGGAGTCAATATCACTCTGGGTCTTCCGATTGTCCGCACGTCGCCGGATCATGGCACCGCATTCAATATCGCCGGCCAGGATTGTGCCGATCCCCGCTCAATGATAGCCGCGATCCAGATGGCCGCAATCGCCGTCGCCAATCGCCAGATTCACGACAATTGAAACAGCGGGTCGCCCTGCCCCCGCTGCGCGAGGTGATCAAGAAATATGGCCTGTCCGCCAACAAGGCGCTGGGCCAGAATTTCCTGTTCGACCTGCAGCTTCTCGACCGGATCGCCGCCGTTCCCGGGGACCTCGACGGTCAAAGGGTTTTCGAAGTGGGCCCCGGCCCGGGCGGATTGACCCAGGCATTGCTGCAAGCCGGTGCGCGGGTAACCGCGGTGGAACGGGACAGTCGCTGCCTACCGGCTTTGGCCGAACTGGGCGGCTATTTCCCGGACCAGCTCGCGGTCATTGACGATGACGCCCTGAAAATCGATCTGGCCAATCTGTTCGACGAGCCCTTCCACATCATTTCCAATCTGCCCTATAATGTCGGCTCGGCCTTGCTGATCAAATGGCTGTCGGAACCGCAATGGCCGCCGCAATGGCAGTCGCTCACCCTGATGTTCCAGCGCGAGGTCGCCGACCGGATTGTCGCCAGTGAGGGCAGCGAGGCCTATGGTCGCCTGTCGATATTGGCGCAATGGCGGTGCGAAGCGAAATTGGCAATGACGGTACATCGCTCCGCTTTCACGCCGCCGCCGAAAGTGATGTCGGCAATTGTCCACCTGACACCAAAGGCCCAGCCTGAGGGCGTCAGTCCCGAGGTCCTGGCCCATCTCACACAGGCCGCCTTCGGCCAGCGGCGCAAGATGCTCAGGCAGAGTCTGAAAGGCCTCGCGGGAGCGCTCGATGCGCTGGAAAGCTTGGGAATCGACAGTTCCAGACGCCCCGAAACGGTGAGCGTCGAAGAATTTGTCAATATCGCCCGCCTGCTTTCCTGAAAGCCCGCCCCTTCAGAGGAAGCTTAACCCGCAGCCTTCAGCTTCCGCCGATAAGCGTGCAGCAACGGTTCGGTATAGCCGCTCGGTTGCTCGACACCCTTGAACACCAGATCACGGGCAGCCTGGAACGCCAGACTATCATCCGGATTTGGTGCCATTGGCCGGTACAGCGGATCGCCTGCATTCTGCCCGTCAACCTTGGCTGCCATCCGCAACAGGGCCGCATCGACCTGCTCGGGTGAACAGACACCGTGCAACATCCAGTTGGCCATATGCTGCGATGAAATCCGCAGGGTCGCGCGATCTTCCATCAAGCCGACGTCATTGATGTCAGGAACCTTGGAACAGCCGATTCCCTGATCGATCCAGCGGACCACATAGCCTAAAATGCCCTGCGCATTATTGTCGAGCTCGTGCTCGATTTCTGCATCTGACCAGTTATGGCCATCGGCCAAGGGAATGGTCAGCAATTTGTCGAGTGGCGCAATCCCGTCAGCCGCGACCTCTTTCTGCCGGTCAAAAACATTGACCCGGTGATAGTGGATCGCGTGCAGCGTTGCCGCGGTCGGGCTCGGTACCCAGGCGGTGTTGGCGCCGGTCATCGGGTGGCCGATTTTCTGTTCCATCATGTCCGCCATCATATCGGGCGCAGCCCACATGCCCTTGCCGATTTGCGCCTTGCCGGACATGCCGCAAGCGAGACCGATGGCGACATTGCGCTGCTCATAGGCAGTGATCCAGTCGCTTGTCTTGATATCGCCCTTGGCCAGCATCGCCCCGGCCTGCATCGATGTGTGGATTTCGTCACCGGTCCGGTCGAGGAAGCCCGTGTTGATGAACACAACCCGGTCCTTCACGGCATGGATACAGGCAGCGAGGTTTGCAGAGGTCCGGCGTTCTTCGTCCATCACGCCGACCTTGATCGTGTGTCGGTCCAAGCCAAGCAAGTCTTCCACCGCGTCGAACAGATCGTTGGTGAAAGCACATTCTTCCGGCCCGTGCATCTTCGGCTTCACGATATAGATGGATCCGGCGCGACTGTTGCGCAGCTCGCCCAGGCCCTTGATGTCGTGCATCGCGATCAGGCTGGTGAAGACACCGTCGAGCAGCCCTTCCGGCGCTTCCGACCCGTCCGCCAGCAATACCGCCGGGTTGCTCATCAGATGGCCGACATTGCGGACAAACATCAAGCTGCGGCCCGGCAGAGTGAAAGCATTGCCCTCCAGATCGGCATAGTCGCGATCCGGATTTGCCTTGCGTTCGACGGTCTTGCCGCCCTTGTCGAAGGACGCATCGAGATCGCCGCGCATCAGACCAAGCCAGTTGCTGTAAGCCAGCACCTTGTCTTCAGCATCCACCGCTGCGACCGAATCTTCCATATCGATGATCGTGGTCAACGCCGCTTCCATCAGTACATCTGCGATATGGGCGGGGTCATCCTTGCCGATCGGGTGCGCCGGGTCGATCACGACTTCCGCGTGCAATCCGTTATGTTTGAGCAGCAGCGACTGGCCATTCCGGCCAACCAGTTGCGACGGATCCGCCAGGGCGGGTTCACCGCCCGTATAATCGGTCCATGATCCATTCGACAGAGGAAAGGCTTCGTCGAGAAAGGCCTTCGCCGCCGTGATAACCGCAGCCCCGCGCTGGGGATCATAACCGCCCGGCTTGGCAGGCGGTGCGTCCAGCGCATCGGTGCCATAAAAAGCATCATAGAGGCTGCCCCAGCGCGCATTGGCCGCGTTCAGAACGAAACGGTCGTTGAGCGAGGGCACGACCAGCTGTGGGCCAGCCATGGTCGCGATTTCAGGATCAACATTTTCCGTGGTGATGGAAAAAGCCGCTGGCTCTTCAACCAGATAGCCGATGCTCTTCAGAAAGGCCTGATATTCAGCCTGATCAATCGGCTGCCCCTTGTGGTCGATATGCCACGTATCAATCTGCGCCTGAATATCTTCCCGCTTTGCCAGCAGATCGGCATTGCGGGGAGCGAATTTGCCGAGCAGGGTCGCAAACCCGGCCCAGAATTGTGTACCGTCCACACCGGTTCCCGGCAACGCACGGTCATTGACGAAATCAAATAGCTCCTGCGCGATCTGGATACCATTCTGGCTGACATATTTGGACATGGGATTTCCTCTTCAATGATAAGGCACTTTTCGATGCTGAAAGCGAGTATCAGTGCCGATTTGCAGATAGTCCGGGGAGGAATTACGGCGGGATATGACGTTGTGAACCCATTTTGTAAATGGCAGAATTGAGTCATTGCGGGCCCAATCTTATAGGTTCAGGTATCGGGACATATGCAAACGAAACAAAAAAATGAACTTCTGGAAGCCGGTCTTGATCGGGCTGCAACGATTTTGGGTGATGTGACGGAGCCCGTGATGGCAAAATATTATGCCAGCCATCCCGGGGCAAAAACTTCTTTTCAGGAACATGGCCTCGGCAACAGCGTCAAGCTCGAGGCTGAAATGGTCGAAAGCGTGATCTATTGCCTGATGAACTGGTATGACAGACCGGAGGAAATCCGGATCATGTTCGGCAGCACCGTTCCCCATCACAAACATGCCCTGAACGTTTCAAATGAATGGTTTGCGGGATTAATCGACGCCGCGATCACGATCATTGCGGACACGGTACCGGAAACGAGCCCGGAGGAACTGGCGGTCTGGGCAGAAATGCGCACCGGCTTCAAGACGCTTGTCGAGGAAGCGCAAAGCTGATGACCCGCTCTTCAGGAAGTCGAAGAGAAACGGGTTACGATTAGTGGCTCGAAATGCTATCGGTTTCAAATGAAAGCAGATTCCTTCCCCGAACAAGAGATGCTGGATAGCGCCGTCAGCCTGCCACTTCTGCCGCGCACGCTTGAATGGGCAAAAATCAACAGCGGCACCGCCAATCTCGACGGCCTGGCAACCGTTGCCGGAATGTTGGCAGATGCCTTCTCGATTTTGCCCGGAGAGACCAGCCTGATCGATCCCGCACCAGTCGAGGCGGTGCGCGCCGATGGGACGGTAGATCAGGTCCAGCGCGGCCAGCACTTGATCACCTCCGTACGGCCCGAAGCGCCAGTTCGCATTCTGCTGACCGGCCACATGGACACGGTATTTGCAGCGGATCATCCCTTTCAACAGATCGTGGAACTGGAAAGCGGTGTTTTGAACGGCCCCGGCCTTGCCGATATGAAGGGCGGTCTTTCGGTCATGCTCGGCGCGCTGCAATTGCTTGAGCGAAGCGAATTTGCCAGCCGTATCGGCTATGACGTGATGATCAACAGCGACGAGGAAGTCGGCTCCGGATCATCAGCATCGCTGATCACGCGACTGGCCAAGGGCAAGACCGCCGCCCTAACCTATGAGCCCGCCCTCCCCGACGGCACGCTAGCCGGAGAGCGCGGCGGCAGTGGCAATTTCTCGATCATATTTACCGGCAAGAGCGCTCATGCCGGGCGTAATCCGGATGAAGGCCGCAACGCGCTAATCGCGGCGGCCGATATGGCGCTACGGTTAAAGGCCATTCACCGCGAAGGCCTGAGCGTCAACCCGGCAAAGATCGACGGCGGCGGCCCGAACAATAGCGTGCCGGATCATGCGATATTGCGAGTCAATTTCCGGCCCAAGACATTGGAAGATCAGGCCTTGGCGCAATGCGCTCTTGATCAGATCGCGGCAGAGATCGCAAAATCACATGATCTCGGCGTCCATTGCCATGGTGGTTTCGGCCGACCGCCCAAACCGATTGATACGGAAGCGCAGAAGCTTTTTGGTCTGGTGAAGCAATGTGGTGCAGAACTGGGCCTCGATATCAACTGGCGCGGCACCGGCGGGGTTTGCGACGGCAATAATATCGCGGCTTGCGGCATCCCGGTGGTGGATACGATGGGCGTGCGCGGAGGAGCCATCCATAGCTCCGACGAATTTCTGATCACAGAAAGTCTGGTCGAACGGACACAATTATCGGCGCTGACGATCATGCGGATCGCCGAAAAGGGAGGATTATGAGTTTCCGGATACGCGCAGCGCGGGTCGATGATCTGCAGCATCTTTACGAAATGGCGAAACTGACCGGCGGGGGGTTTACCAATCTGCCGGCAGACCGGGACTCGCTGACCCAGAAGCTGGAGCGGTCAGAGCGCGCCTATCAGAGTGACAGCAATGCGCATGGCGATGACCTGTTCGTCATGGTGCTGGAAAATGTCGAAACCGGAGCGGTCCGCGGCACCTCGCAATTGTTTACCAAAGTGGGCCAGACCTGGCCCTTCTATTCTTATCGCCTGAGCACCTTGTCGCAAACCAGCAAAGAGCTGAACCGGACATTCAGCGCCCAGATGCTGGGCCTTGTTACCGATCTCGAAGGCGCCAGCGAAGTCGGCGGCCTGTTCCTCCACCCTGGCGAACGCGCCGGGGGACTGGGCATGTTGCTGGCCCGCAGTCGCTATCTGTTCATCAAGGAGCATCGCGAACGTTTTGGCGACAAGATTTTTGCGGAGCTGCGGGGTATTATCGACGAAGCCGGAGGCTCTCCCTTCTGGGATGGTCTCGCCGGTCGTTTCTTCGGCATGAGCTTTCAGGAAGCCGATTATTTCAATGCCATCCACGGCAACCAGTTCATCGCCGACCTGATGCCCAAACATCCGATCTATACCGCGATGCTAAGCGAGTCCGCTCGAGCCGCCATTGGCATCCCGCATCCCAATGGCCGTGCCGCCATGCGGATGCTGGAGAACGAGAATTTCTCCTACGACGGCTATGTCGATATTTTTGACGGAGGCCCGACCATGATTGCCAAGACCGATGACGTGACCAGCATTCGCAACGCAAAATCGGCAAAGATAAGCGCTCTCGAAGAAGGCGAAAGGAAAGTGATCATTTCGCACGGCAATCTGAGCGACTTTCAGGCGACCTACGCCATGCTGAGCGAGACCGACGACGGCGTAATGATAGACGAACAGGCGGCGGCCAATATTGGTCTCTCGGTCGGTGACGAAATCCGGTATATCCCGCGATGAGCGCGCTGGTTGAGATCAATTTCGACGGGATCATCGGCCCCAGCCATAATTATGCCGGACTGAGCCACGGCAATATTGCCTCTTCGACCAATGCCGGCGCGACCGCCTATCCGCGCGAAGCGGCCTTGCAAGGCATCGCGAAGATGCGGCACAATCTGGAGCTCGGGCTGGCGCAAGGGTTTTTCATGCCGCTCAATCGTCCGAACGAAGGCTGGCTAGAGGCGCTCGGGACGACGGTATCCGGCGCCGAGCCGCATTTGCGGGCGGCAGCTTTTTCCGCATCCTCGATGTGGGCGGCCAATGCCGCGACCATTTCGCCTGCACCTGATGCGCCGGACGGCAAATGCCATCTCACCGTCGCCAATCTGCAAACAATGCCGCACCGCAGCCATGAATGGCCCGGCACGCTGGCGCAACTCGAGCTGGCCTTTGCCAACGAAGACTATTTCTCGGTTCACGCGCCGGTGCCGTCACCATTCGGAGACGAAGGCGCCGCCAATCATATGCGGCTATGTTCCACCCACGATGCGGCCGGTATCGAGATTTTTGTCTATGGCAAGAGCGGTGGTCCGTTTCCTGCCCGCCAGCATATCGAGGCGAGCAAGGCAGTGGCGCGACTACATGGCCTGAACCAGGACCACACGATTTTCGCTCAGCAGGCGGAAGTCGCCATCGCTGCGGGCGCGTTCCACAATGATGTCGTCGCCGTTGCCAACGAGCGGGTGCTGTTCACCCACGAACAGGCCTTCGAACAGCCCGAGGCGCTCTATGGCGCGATCCGGAAACAGATGCCGGACGCGGAGATTGTCATCGTACCAGCCGACAAGGTCAGTCTGGCAGACGCAATAAAATCCTATCTTTTCAACGCGCAACTGGTGACCCTTCCCGACGACGGCGGCATGGCGCTGATCCTGCCCAGCGAGGCGCGCGAAAATATATCGGTCTGGCGCTATCTGACCGATCTGGTTACTGGCAATGGGCCAATACGCCGACTCTGCCCGGTCGACGTCCGGCAGTCCATGGCCAATGGCGGCGGCCCGGCGTGTCTGCGATTGCGGGTGGTTGCGGATCCGGCCAATGTCGATCAGCGCTTTCTGGCGACCACTGAAAAACTGGAAGCGATTAGCCGGGTAGTGACGGAATATTGGCCGGAAGCGATCAATCCGGATCAATTGTCCGATCCTGGACTGGCCAAGGCCATCGTCAAGGCCAGAAACAGCCTGCTCGACGCCTGTGGTCTGATCGAATTGCAGGGCTAGGAACAGCTACCAACTGTCGGGTTAACTTACAGTTTACCATATTTATTTGATGGAAACGCCGGTTTTCTGCGCTTGGCACGGCGCTTGCTACGGAAAGCTCATGTGGAAAAAATTCAGACGGCTATTCGTGATAAAGACCAAGTTCGAAGCTTTCCTGATTACCTATGCCCTCGCCACTGGTGCTGTTCAGCGTGGTCAGCATTATCTGGTTGAATATCCCGGCTGGGGTGGAAAGATGCTGTTCCTCGCGGTAACCGGCGCGGTGTTCATGGCGGGCGCCAAGATGATCGAGGCGATCGACCTCAACCGGATTTACAGCTCCGAGTATTAAAGCCGGTCCGTAGCGGCACATCGATCCGATCAATGGATGATGGGGATCTTTCTGTCATTTTGAATGAAGTGGAAGGCTTCTGTTGCCCGGTGCCTTCCAAACCGCTGAATTCCCTTCTGTTGCCCGGTGGGTTCAACCGCGCGTAGCTTTCTAACTTATGACCGTGAGGTCAATGGGTTAGGCAGCGATAGCGAGTGCTTCATTATCGTTTGCACTTATAGGTTTTGAGCAATCACGGCATACTCAGGCCGGGCAAAAATAACGCCTTTGAACACCCGTCGATCCTAGTTCGGCCCCATCAACAAAAGCGTTCCGCATTGCTGCAAATCGCCTGAGATGGTGGAGCCGCCGGGTACTGCCCCCGGGTCCGTAGTGTCTATTACACATCACAATTTATCACCATAGTCCGTCGAAACGGACAGTGCCTATATAGGCGTTTAATTCTGAATGAACAGTGCACAGACAAGAAAAAGGGCCAACCAGTCTCCTGGTTGACCCTCCTCTAGTTCCCCAAAGGGAATTCGTGATTACTGGGCGAGAACGCCTTCTTCAGCATCGGCTTTGTCTTCCAGGGCGTCAGCCTTGTCTTCCATGGCCGCTGCCTTGTTTTCCATCATGTCTTCGCCGGCTTCGGTCGGAGCCGCGTCAGCAGCCTCGTCCAGACGGTCTGCTTCCATCTCAGCTTCCTGAGCCTGCATTTCGGTTTCGGTTTCCGCGCCGCTGGTGTCTTCCTGAGCGCAAGCACTCAACGCCAGAGCAGCGGTAGAAGCGGTTAAAATCATCAATTTACGCATAATAATCCCTCGTCAATTGGAAGAAGCAAAATAGGCTCCTCGGCTATATGAACACGTCGAACGAAAATAGGTTCCCGCGCGCAGAAAAAAATAGCAAAAAAAGGGCCAACCGGTTGCCCGGTTGACCCTTCTCTAGTTCCCCAAAGGGAATTTCAGTTGTTACGAGCTTACTCGGCAACAGCTTCTTCAGCAGGTACAGCAGCTTCGTCAGCAGGAGCAACTTCAGCAGTTGCAGGAGCAACTTCTTCAGCAACCATTGCGTCTTCAGCAGGTGCAACTTCTTCGGTAGCAACTTCGTCGGTTACAACAGCATCTTCAGCTGGAGCATTACAAGCAGACAAAGCGAATACGGCTGCTGATGCAGCCAAAACAGCGAATTTACGCATAATAATTAGTCCCCATATCGTCGTTCAAATCGGCTGAGAATCAATCCAGCCGAGCGAGCCTATAGGATCGAAAAATCCCAATGTATCTCAAAAAATGATGCTAATTGTTATGTTATTGTAATAGAACGATTATTATTAGATTCTGGCCGCATTTCAACCGGTTTCCGCGGCACCTTCCCGACCTTTGGAAACAAAAAACGCCCCTTTTGCGATGCATGTTTGCGTTACACAAACCACGCTGCAAAAGGGGCGAATGTGGCGATCTCGAATTTTACTTTTTCAGGCTGTCCCGGATTTCGGTCAGCAAATCAATTTCGCTTGGGCCCGGATCCGCCGCTTCCTCTTCCGCTTTTTTCATCACCTTGTTGGCATAGCGGACGATCATGAAGATGATGAACGCCAGAATGATGAAGTTGATCACCACGGTCAGGAACTGGCCCCATCCGAGCATCGGTACGCCCGCTTCCTTCAGCGCCGCATAGTCGGTCATCGCACCGGCATAGTCGGCAGGCGGCGAGCCGAGCAGAATGAACATGCCGGAGAAATCGGGAACACCAAATAGGGCGCTGACAATCGGCATGATCACATCTTCGGTCAATGATGTGGTGATTGTCGCGAAAGCCGCGCCGATAATGACTGCGACAGCCAGGTCGAGCACATTGCCCTTCAGAATAAATGCCTTGAACTCGTTTAACATATATATTGCCTTCCCATTTCTAAAGGCGTGTAAATGCATGAAAAATCCAAAATAGTCGAGCGAAGTCGTTGCAAACGCGACCATTGATACCTATTTTTACAAAGTGGTGCGGCGTTTCGCCGTGTGGATGGAGGGTTTTCAAATATGCTGAATAAATTGATCAAGTTTCTAGTGGTTCCAGCCGTGGCCTTGTCGCTGAGCGCCTGCGGGATCAACAGCGTACCGACGGCGGAAGAAAATGCCAAAGCCAAATGGGCTGATGTTGAAAGCACCTATCAGCGCCGTGCCGATCTTATCCCGAATCTCGTCGAGACCGTGAAAGGCTTTGCTACCCAGGAGCAGGACACGCTGACCGCCGTGGTAGAAGCCCGGGCGAAAGCAAGCTCGATACAGCTCAGCGCCGATGATCTTGGCGATGCCGCGAAGGTTCAGGAATTTGCCGCAGCTCAAGGCGCGCTCTCGCAAGGGCTTGGACGCCTGATGGCGACGGTAGAAGCCTATCCCGAGCTCAAATCGAACCAGAATTTCCTCGCGCTGCAAAGCCAGCTGGAAGGCACCGAGAACCGTATCAACGTCGCTCGTCGCGATTATAACGAAGCGGTCCGCGAATATAATACGACGATCCGGACCTTTCCGGACATTATCGGCGCAAAGATCATCCACGGTGCCGAACCGATGGAGCCCTTTGCTGCAACCAGCGAAGGCGCTGACGAAGCACCTGAAGTCAGCTTTTAAGGGTGATTGCACTTCGGTCCATCACTCCGCTTAAGACTGTCATTGTCGGCTTGGCTATCGCCTTCATGGCGGTAGCCAGCCCGGCTTTTGCTCAAAGCTTCCCCGAACTGACCGGCCGCGTTGTCGATCAGGCGGATTTGCTTGATCCTGCGCAGGAAGCGGAGCTCACCGCGAAGCTGGCTGCGCTGGAAACCCAGTCCAATCGCCAGTTGGTTGTCGCGACGGTCAACAGTCTCGAAGGCTATGATATCGCAGACTATGGCTATCAGCTTGGCCGAACATGGGGCATCGGCCAGGACGGCGAAGGCGAGGCGGAAAAGGACAATGGCCTGATTCTGCTGATTGCACCCAATGAGCGCAAGGTGCGCGTCGAAGTGGGCTACGGCCTTGAGGGCATCATGACCGATGCCCTGTCGAGCATCATCATCCAGAATGATATCCTCCCGCAGTTCCGCAACGATAATATGGCCGGCGGTATAATCGCTGGCGTGGACCGTATATCGACACAATTGACGCTGCCGGAGGAACAAGCTCTCGCGGTTGCCCAACAGGCTGGTCAACAAGCCAGCAAAGGCGATGGTGAGAATATCGGCCTGATTATCTTCTGGGCGTTCATTCTGATATTCTTTGTTATTATCCCGATGTTTTCGAACCGCGGTGGCAAACGCTACCGTCACGGTGCTGGTCCGGTCGTCATCTGGGGCGGCGGATCCGGCTTTGGTGGTGGCAGTTCCGGCTTTGGCGGCGGCGGATTCGGTGGCGGCGGTTTTGGCGGAGGCGGCGGCAGCTTTGGCGGCGGCGGCGCATCGGGGGGCTGGTAATGAGTAAAGTGAACCAGTTTACGCCCGACGACCACAGGATCGTCACGTCCGCAGTCTCGCAGGCAGAGAAATCAACCGATGGTGAAATCGTCACCATAGTGACCGGCGAATCCGATCATTATGGCGATGTCGCCTGGGCCCTGTCGGGCCTGGTAGCGCTGACCGCGTTGCTGGTCGTCAGCCTTTTTCCGGAAATCTATCTGAATATCATCGACTGGCTGGCCGGTGGCTGGAGCGGCATCACCGCCCTGCCCTATTGGGCCCTGTTTGTTTTTACCGCGATGAAATTTTTCGGCACCAGGCTGATCCTGATCTGGAAACCGTTGCTGTTCCTTCTCATCCCGTCACCGATCAAAAAAGCCCGGGTACGCAAACGGGCGGTATCCTTGTTCCGGGTTTCGACGGACCATCGGACGGTCGGGCGCACCGGGATATTGCTCTATCTGTCAATGCGCGAACATCGCGCGGAAATCGTGGCCGACGAAGCCATTGTCGCCAAAGTGGAGCCGGCGATCTGGGGTGATGCGATGGTTGCCATGATCGATCTGGTACGCGCTGGTACACCAGGTGAAGGCATGGCCGAAGCGGTCCGGCAGATCGGCATTGTCCTGACCGAACATTTTCCCAAAACCGACCAGAACCCCAACGAGCTGCCCGACAGGTTGATCGAACTTTGACATTCCATTCTCCCTGAGCTTGTCGAAGGGTGAATTTTGCGGCAGGCATATTAGGACAGGCTCAGCAAGAACGGGGTAGAAATGGCCGACAATATCGAAGTCATGTGGGAAGGCCGGTTCATCACGGCCAAACGCGAAGGCAAGTGGGAATATGTCTCACGCAGCCGCGGCATCAAGGCTGCGGTCATTCTCGCCATCGATGCAGGCCATGTGCTGCTGGTTGAACAATATCGTGTTCCGCTCGGCAAGAACTGTATCGAGCTTCCGGCGGGGCTGGTCGGCGATCATGACGACAATGCCGACGAAGACAGTGTTATCGCGGCGATCCGCGAACTGGAGGAAGAAACCGGCTACCGCGCAGAAATCATGGAGAATTGCGGTGAATATTATTCCTCGCCAGGCATGGTCTCGGAGAGCTTTTCGCTGTTCAAGGCCAGCGGGTTGACCAAGGTCAGCGAAGGCGGAGGCGTCGACGGGGAGAATATCACGGTGCACCGCGTCGCATTGAGCGAGCTTAGCAATTTCATCGAGAGCAAGCGTCAGGAAGGCGGCTGTATCGACGTCAAGCTGATGATGTTTCTACAGCTGGCCTGAATGCGCCGTCGGTATTCCACCGAGCAGACGGGGATGTAACTAGCGGAAATTGTCGGCGTAAGCCTGAATTTTCAGCGTCTTGTGCGGTGTCGGAATGACCGCATAGGCAATCGCATGTTTATCGGCATAAGCCTTTGCCGCTTCGCAGCTATCGAAAGTCAGCTCTACCTGCCGCTGCGTATCACCGGAACCGGCCCAACCGGTCAGGGGATCGGGCTTGCGCGGTTCAGCCGGTTCAAATTCCAGCACCCATTTATCGGTTAGCGCTCTACCCGACTGCATTGCATTTCTGGGAATTTGATAAATCCGTGCGGCCATTTTCTGTTCCTGTTTTGAACCGGCTCAATAAGCGCGGGAGATGGCAAATTCAACCGCTTCGGTCATAGCGTCTTTCGCTTTGCCCGACGCAAATATGCCTAGCGCATCAATTGCCCGTTGACCATAGTGGCGAGCTCTCGACATCGTGTCTTTCATCGCCCCGGTCGAGTGGATCAACGCGGTGGCCCGGGCGAGATCTTCGTCCGATGATTTGTGCCCGATAATCGCGTCTTTCCAGAATTTGCGGTCTTCTTCATTGCCTCGCGCATAGGCCAATATGACCGGCAAGGTCACCTTGCCTTCGCGGAAATCATCACCGGCATCCTTGCCCATGGTTTCCCGATCGGATGAATAGTCAATCGCGTCATCGACCAGCTGAAAGGCTATGCCGAGATTGCGACCATAGCTGTCCAGAGCCAGTTCAACTTCATCATCGCATTCCGCAACCACGGCGGAAATCCGGCTGGCTGCGGCGAACAGGGCCGCTGTCTTGGCACCGATGATATCAAGATAGCGATCTTCGCTGGTCTCGATCTTGCGCTGCGCGGTCAGTTGATTGACTTCGCCTTCGGCTATCACTGCAGAAGCATTGGACAATATTTTCAGCACTTTGAGCGAGCCGTCTTCGACCATCAGCTCGAATGAGCGGCTGAACAGGAAGTCACCGACCAATACGGTCGCCGGATTGCCGAAAATGAGATTGGCTGCGGTTTTCCCGCGCCGCATGTCGGAACCGTCGACAACGTCATCATGCAGCAGAGTCGCTGTATGAATGAACTCCACCGCCGCCGCGAGCTTGAAATGGCGATCGCCCGGATAACCGATCAGCTTGGCTGCTGCCAAGGTCAGCATCGGACGCATCCGCTTTCCGCCGCCAGCGATAAGATGCCCGGCAAGCTCCGGAATCAGGGGTATTTCCGATTGCATCCGGTCCAATATGACGCTGTTGACCTGATTCATATCGCTGGCGACCAGCGATATGATGGGTTCAAGTGAAGGCGCGGTGTCCCGCCCGATATGATGGACCGTTGCTGACATGTTGCACCGGATGTGGCAATTCACTAGGGATAAGGCAAGTGAAATCAGGCCATATTCGGTTGCATCTCGTGCATGAAGTGCTGAAATCGAAACAGGTGCAATTGGGGCAGCGTAAAATGGACGAAAAGCTTAAGCAATATCGCGAAAGCATCAACAATATTGATGCGGCGTTGGTGTTCATGCTGGCAGAACGCTTCAAAGTGACCCAGGCGGTCGGCGAATATAAAGCAAAAAACAGCCTGCCACCGGCCGATGGCGCCCGCGAACAGGAACAGATAGCCCGCCTGCGCCAGCTTGCCAGCGATGCCAATCTCGATCCCGAATTTTCGGAAAAATTCCTGCGTTTCATCATCGACGAAGTGATCCGCCACCATGAGCGAATCCGCAGCGAGGGCTAAGGGCGATGGCCAAGCCATTAAACCAAGCCGGCGCAAATATTTCCTAGATCATAATGCCCAGTGCGATTCAAAGTCCAACTCAATGCTTTGGCGCGGAAACAGCCTGAATTGACTCACTCTGCTTCAATTGCCAATAATCGATTGATCCAGCTTTTTCGATTAGACCTTTTTTCCTCAGCAATTTTCCGCCATTCATTCAGTTCAATCAAGCTAGGGACGTACGCCCCATCATCATCGATTACGACTTGGCGGCCAAATTCGCCTTCTTTTGGCTCACGCTCGGTCGTCGAGCCATGTTGTAATCCATAAGACATATGCGCCAGTCCGCCGGTGCATAAAAATGCGCTATCAAAATCTGTCACTCGCTTTTCTTTGGTCCTGTCGTCCAACATAGCGATAAAGTTTGCGATGAGCGCCTTGCTTTTGGGATCGGCATTTCGCGCCCATTCCAGTATCGGATATGCTGCGGTCATTATCTTGAGCGACCGGTCACTCGGCGCTGACCGGTCCGAACATCGAGCACCATCTATGTCTAATACCCAAAGGGTATATACGATCTGTGCGGCAGCGGTCTGCTTGGCCTGATCGATACGGGGATCGGTGCTTTGGCCTATCACGACCCACAGATTCTGACCGTAAATCAAATTGCTATATGCTGTATAGCCATCCAAGCTTTGGCGCTGCAACCACATCAAATCCGCGTCAAATATCTTTCTCGAACTGGCATTCTGGAGCAAAGCAAGCATCTTCGAATATTCTCGTTCAGCAAGCAGACTATCCAGAGTTGCATACCGGTCTTTTGGCTTTTCGGCAGCGACCAGATCGGAAGGTGTAGCCAAATCCGGCTGAGCCGGCTCCGCGGCCTGAACCGACATTAGCATCCAAATTGCTTCTAGCATTTTTTCTCCCAAAATTTTTATGGACAATCATATTGAACCCGGATCGCAGCACTAGTTCAGGCCATATCACTCTTCGGTAATCGCAACCGCACCAGCAGACCGCCCAGATCTTCGCTTTCTTCGAGCGATACAGAGCCTTCATATATTTCCGCAACATCGCGAACGATGGCCAGCCCCAGACCGGTGCCGGGCTTGCCGCTGTCCAGCCGGACGCCGCGATCGAATATGCGCTGGCGTTCTTCCTCGGGGATACCGCGGCCGTCGTCTTCAATCAGCAGTTCGACAAATTTGTCGTTGCTTTCGACGGTGATGAACACGCTGCCACCGCCATATTTGGCGGCATTTTCGACGAGATTGCCGATCATTTCGTCCAGATCCTGGCGCTCGACCGAAGCAACCGCATCCTTGTCGCCGTCAATGTCGATCCGGACATGCGGGTATAGCCGTCCGACCGCGCGTTCGACCGCCTGCAGACTTTGCCAGACCTTGGCCCGGCTATGCGCGTGGCCGCGCCGGCCCACCGCCCGCGCGCGCGCCAGATGATGGTCGACCTGCCGCCGCATCACGCCGGCTTCACGGATCACCGTATCGGCGAGATCGTCGGCTTTGGCGGTGGCGCTGTTCATGATAACGGTGAGCGGGGTCTTCAGGGCGTGAGCGAGATTGCCCGCATGCCGCCGCGCTTCCTCTGCCTGCTTCTCGTTATGATCGAGCAAGGCGTTGAGTTCATCGACCATCGGCGTGACCTCATTCGGCATCGGTTCCACCACCCGGCGCTGCTGGCCGGTTCGCATGGAGGCAATGGCGATGCGAATCTTGCGAAGCGGCCATAGACCGTAAAGCGTCTGCAACGCTGCCATGCCGATCAGGCCGAGCGCCAATATCAGAAAGCTGTTCACCAATATTGACCGAATATTGGAAATCTGGCCATCCAGACCATCGCGGCTTTGCGCCACCTGGAACAGCCATTTCGTATCCGAATCGGGCAATATTATCGTGCGTTCAAGCACCCGCAACGGCTCGTCCGGGAACTGGCTGCTGTTGTAAATATGGGTTTCGCGGTCATCGTGGGTGATATTCGACACCATCGTGCGATCCCAAAGCGAGCGGGACGGGAAATCGTCATGACCCTTGCCGCTGATCTGCCAGTAGAGTCCGCTATTGGGCTCGAGAAAACGCTGGTCTCCCAGCGGCCGGTTGAGAAAAACCTCTCCGTCGGGACCGATCTCTGCCGAGGCGATCATCGCCGTCAGCACATATTCCAGTTGATTGTCGAAATTGCGGGTCACCGCGTCGTTCAGCACCCGGTCCAGCGCGAAACCGCCGCCGAACAGCAGGATGACAATCCATGCCGCCGCAATGCCGATCATCCGGCGACCGAGCGATCCGGTGGTCTGTGTGCCTAGCCGAAATTGGGTTGTCGGTGCCTTTTCATCGACCGGACTATCTATCTGGCTGGATTCATTCAGGCTTCGGGATCCTCTAGACTATAGCCAAGCCCCCGAATCGTCGAAATGACTTCTGCACCCAGTTTTTTGCGAATGCGGGTGACGAACACCTCGATCGTGTTGGAATCCCGATCGAAATCCTGATCGTAAATATGCTCGATCAACTCCGTGCGCGACACGACCTTGCCCTTGTGATGCATCAGATAGGAGAGCAATTTATATTCCTGTGCGGTCAGCTTGACCGGACTGCCATCGAGCGTCACTTTCCCCGACCGCGTATCGAGACGCACGGCACCGGCGGTTAGTTCGGACGAGGCATTGCCGGAAGCACGACGGATGAGCGCGCGCAGACGGGCAATCAGTTCCTCGGTCTGAAACGGTTTTGCCAGATAATCGTCGGCACCGGCGTCGAGACCGGCAACCTTGTCCGACCAACTGTCGCGCGCCGTCAGCACCAGCACCGGAAAATTGCGTTCTTCCTTGCGCCAGCGATCAAGCACGGTCAGGCCGTCAATTTCGGGCAGGCCGAGATCGAGGATCACCGCGTCATAGTCCTCGGTCGAACCCATGAAATGGCCATCCTCGCCATCTGTCGACAGGTCAATGGCATAGCCATTGGCTTCCAATGTCGATTTCAGCTGTTGTCCCAGCGTGGGTTCGTCTTCAACGATCAAGACGCGCATGCTTGTCCTCCGAAATAATGCCTGTTTCTATGAAATAGCCTATATCACCATCCCGAAAACGCACAATGATATTAGAAAATTGGAAAATGACTGATTTTGATCAGCGGGTCTGGCGCAAGATCGTGCCGGTCCGGCCATCAACGTCGACAAAAATCACCCGCCCGTCGCGAATGAATTTCAAGCGATAAACCTGCGCACCCGGGTCGAATTCGGGACCTATATATTCGCTATCGCCCATTCTTGGCAAAACCCGGTTCTCGATAGAACGGATTGACTTAACCTTGCCCGCCATCATTTGCGCGCGCGCTTCATTCTGTTCACCACGGCGATCCTTGGCACCAGCAATCTGCGGCGCCAGCAGCGGCAATCCGAGCGCTAGAAAGGATAAAAAGGCGAATTTCTTCAACATCGTCATCCTTCTAGGCTCGGTGGTTTTAACATCAGGTGAATGGCGGGTTCAGGCTACAGATCGCTCTGCTAGCGCGTCATCTCATAAGTAATGTTGAGCGAAACAACGGTTCCGACCTGCCCGGGTGCTACCGGCGGTGTAGAAGAAGAGGCAGAAGCCTCCATCCGCATCATCGGCGCTTCCGACTGGTGCGACATGCCTTCGCCAATCGAAAGCACCCGGACGCCACTATATCCTTCGGACCGCGCATAGCTCATGGCCCGCGCCTTGCCGTTGGCAAGCGCCCGCTCCCGCGCGAGATCCTTCAGCTTGCTGTCATCGCTGATCGAGAAAGACGGACCGTTTAAATTGGTCGCACCGCTGCTGACGATCGCGTCGAGAATCTGGCCAAGCTTGGAAATATCATTCACCGTCGCCGAGACCTGATTGGAAACAACATAGCCGACGAAGCGGTTCTGCCGGCTTTCCTGATCATAATCATAATCGGCGCGGAGGTTGATACCGGTGGTCTGGATATCCTTTTCGGCAATGCCCAGCGATTTGAGCCGATTGATCACTGCGCGTGCCTGCACCGAATTCTGGCGCAGCGCTTCGGTCGCGGTCTTCGCCTTGGTTTCGACGCCAGTGCTGAACGTGGCTGCGTCCGGCGCGCTATCAACCTGTTCGGATACGCTGAGTTCGATCACCGGGTTCTGGGCGACAATCTCGACATTCGCAGCTTGCGCTACGGTGATTGGGGTAAATGCTAAGGCTGCTCCGGCCAGTAAAATTGGAAATCTCATATTATTCTCCGTTGTTTCAGATCGTTATAGATCAAGGTCTCTGAACGACAGCTAAATAGTTTTGACGGATTTTCTCCGTCCGGTCGCCCGGCAATCCATCACCAATTTTGTCACCGTCGATTTCGACCACGGGCATGATCAGCAAGGTTGAAGACGAGACGAATGCTTCTGCCGCGTTTTTCGCTTCGTCAATCGAGAAAGCGCGCTCCTCGACCGTTAGTTCCATGGCTTTTGCCTGTGTGAGCATTTCGATACGGGTCACACCGGGCAGGATGCGGCGGTCAAGCTGATGCGAGATCAGGACACCATCATGGCTGATGATATGCGCATTTTGCGAGGTCCCTTCGGTGATCATATCGTCGCGGGTCAACCAGACATCATCGACTCCCGCCGCCACGGCCTCCATTGTCATCAGCGATGCATAGAGCAACTGGGTAGTCTTGATATCACATCTTTGCCAGCGCAGGTCTGGCCGTGTGATGATTGCCATGCCGCGATCGGCCATCGGGTTGGCGACCAGCACCCGGTTCTGGGCGAAGGCGAATATCGTCGGAGCCGTTTCCGGTGCTGGCCAGCGATAGTCCCGCTCGTCCATCACTCCGCGCGACACTTGCAGATAGACCAGACCTTCCCGCAATCCATTTTCTGTTACCAGATTCTCCGAAATGGCTGCCCAGTCGGCAAAAGCATCAATGGAAAGTTCGCCAAGCGATCGCTCCAGTCGGCTGATGTGTCGATCCATATCGATCAAGCGGCTATCGATAACCGAAATCACCTCATAGACCGCGTCGGAAAACAGCAGTCCCCGGTCAAATATCGATATTTTGGCGGATGACTTGGGAACATAATCGCCGTTCAGATAGACCAGTTCCAAATCGCTTACCTATCCTTGGGATGCCATGTACATCACTAACAATCCGATATGGCGCGGCAGGTCAATGGCCTTTGTTCAAAAGAGAACGCTTGAGCCCAGGCCCGCTTGGCCCTAACGCCCGGGAACCATGGCTCAACCCCCGATCTTCGCTTATGAAAACCTGTCCCTCCATCAAGGAGAGGGCTGGCTGTTTGAAAATCTCGATCTCCACGTCGGGCCGCGCGACCGGCTCGCCCTGATTGGCCGTAACGGTGCCGGAAAAACGACGCTGCTGCGCCTGATTGCCGACCAGATCGAAGCGGACAAGGGCCAGCGGATGATCCAGCCCGGCACCAATATCGTTTATCTGGAACAAGAGCCCGATTTCACGCCGTTTGAAACGTTACTCGATTTCGCCATATCGGGCGAGCAAGGCCCTGCCCTCCACGAAGTTCAAGCCATTGCCGATCAATTGGGTACCGACCTGTCCAAGGGAGCGGCAAAGGCCAGCGGCGGCGAGAAACGCCGCGCAGCCATATGCCGGGCGCTGGCATCCGATCCAGATCTGCTTTTGCTCGACGAACCAACCAACCACCTTGATCTCGGAGCGATTGACTGGCTGGAAGACTGGCTTGGCCGCTACAAGGGCGCGTTCATCACTATTTCCCACGACAGAACCTTCCTGACCCGGCTGACTAAACAGACGATCTGGCTGGATCGCGGGGCGCTGCGGCGGCAGGAAATCGGTTTTGGCGGCTATGACGCGTGGATGGAGAAAATCCATGCTGACGAAGCACAGGCCGCGAGCAAGATTGACGCGAAGCTGAAGCTTGAAGCGCGCTGGCTGGAACGCGGTGTCACCGCGCGGCGCAAGCGCAATCAGGGGCGGCTCGAGAAATTGTGGCAGATGCGGGAAGCCCGTGCGGCAATGATCGGCCCTGCTGGTACCGCCAATCTCAAGATCCAGAATGACGACAGCCGCACCAAATCTGTCATTACGGCCGAGCATATCTCCAAGTCCTTTGGTGAAGGCGAGAAGGAACGCCAGATCATCCGCGACTTTTCGCTGCGTATTCAGCGCGGTGACCGGATCGGTATCGTGGGAGCCAATGGCGCTGGCAAGACCACCTTGCTGAAAATGCTCACCGGCGAGTTGCAGCCGGATAGCGGCAAAGTGTCTCTCGCCAAGACACTCAACGGCGTTTTCATCGACCAGCAGCGCAGCCTGCTCGAGGGCAATAAATCGGTCCGCGATGTGCTTGCCGATGGCAGCGACTGGATTGATGTGCGCGGCGACAAGAAACATGTTCAGGGCTATCTCAAGGAATTCCTGTTTGCCCCGTCGCTGATCGACGCCAAAGTCGGTACATTGTCGGGTGGAGAACAATCACGGCTTTTGTTGGCAAGAGAATTTGCCCGGATGTCCAATCTGCTGGTGCTCGACGAACCGACCAATGATCTCGACCTGGAGACACTCGATCTCTTGCAGGAAGTGATCGCCGATTACGAAGGCACCGTTCTGCTGGTCAGCCATGACCGCGACTTTCTCGATCGCACGGTGACGGTGACGCTGGGCCTCGATGGCAGCGGAATGGTCGACATTGTCGCCGGCGGCTATGCGGAATGGGAGCAGCAGCGCAAAGACCGGAATTCTCCAAAAAAGGCAGCAAGCGCGCAGAAAAGCTCCACCAACCACCAACCTCCGCGCTCCGGCAGCCCGGTCAAGAAATTGAGCTACAAGGACCAGCGCGATTATGATCTGTTGCCAGAGCGGATCGAGGCGATTGACCAGCGCATGGCCGAAATCGAACAGTCGCTGGCCGATCCCAATCTTTATACGCGTGATTTCCCGCGCTTTGACGCACTTTCCAAAGAGAATAGCGCGCTGATCGAAGAGAAGGACGCTGCCGAAATGCGCTGGCTGGAACTGGCAGAAGAAGTCGAGCGATTGGCCGATAACTGATCAGCCCGGCAGGCGGTAGAAATTCGCCAGCCGGTCCAGTGCGATCTTCAAAACCAGCTTGCCTGAGCGCGCTGGCCAGCCGAGATTTTTCTCCGCGACGGGCGTCCCCTCCCCGCCGCAGATAATCCGCCAGGCGATATCGGACAAATCGCTGCCCAAATGATCAATGGCATTTTCGAAGCGCAGCTTGGCGGCAAGTTGCGCTTCTGTTTCGTTCAATATCGCGGGGGCCGCGCGTTTTCCTCCCGCAACCGGCGCCGCATCCCAGCGCATCGTCACGCTCGGTGCCAGATTGGCTCTTTCCCAGTCGGCGCGCAGCTTTTCGCCCGCATCAAACTGTCGGTCGGACAAATGGCCTCTGGCATGCAGCCAACCCAATGGCGACTCCGACAGATTGACCGTGACGCTCCGCGCGCGCCTGCCCTTTGGTTCGCTTCCATTACGCTCCTCGCCATCCTGCGGCAGCGCCCGTTCGGCAAGGATTCTCGGATCATATAGAGATTTGTCTGTTTTGGTTGTACGGGCTGACATAGAATCTCCTGTTTGGCTTCGTTACTCTCTTGCCATTTTGGCGATAATGTAGGAAAGGATAAAACCATATAGGTTTGGAGATATATATGATCAGCCGCATCAGAGAGGTTCGCAAAGCCAAGGGATTGACGCTGGATGACGTAGCGCAGCGGTGCGAACCACCTACCACCGCACAAACGATTGGACGGCTTGAGACCGGCACAAGGACATTGTCACTCGATTGGTTAAACCGGATTGCCGATGCGCTCGGCGTGGACAGCGCCGCACTGCTATCCTTGCCTGACCAGGAAGAGCTTCCCGTTGCCGCAATCCTCGACCACAAGGGTGCGCACGCTCTGGGCAAGGTCGAGAATATTTATCAGCCCACGATCGAACCTGCGATGGTCGCGCTGCGCGTCAAGAGCAGCGTCGGCGATTATCGCGCCGGAGACGATGTCTGGCTTTCGCGGCGTACTTCGGACCAATTTAGCGGGGCACTCAACCGTGACGTTTTGGTTCCTCGTCCTGCCGGACGCTATCTGTTTGGGCGCCTGATCGGGCGCCAGGACAATAGACTACAAATCCTGCCCCTTGGCAGTGGAGCCCGGCAACAGATTGTCAGCGATCCCGAGTGGATCGGCGTTGCGGTCCGGCTGGTAAGGGAGCTTTAGGGCCTAGATGCTAGGATGCCTGCCATGACCCAGCCGCTTCGCATTCTGACCTTGTCGACATTATTCCCCAATGCGGCAGCGCCAAATTTCGGGATATTTGTCGAGCGGCAAACGGCGGAACTGGCCAGTCGCCCGGAGGCCGAGATAACCGTCGTCAACCCTGTCGGGATACCGCTTTGGCCATTGAGCAAACTGCCGCAATATCAGGCGCTGGAAGCTCTGGCAGAGCATGAAGAATGGCGCGGCCTGGACGTTCATCGCCCCCGGTTCAGGTTGATCCCGAAGATCGGAGGTAGTGGCAACCCGCGACGTATCGCTGACGCGACCCTGTCCTTGGTAAAAGAGTTACACAAGGAAGCGCCCTTTGATCTGATCGATGCGGAGTTTTTCTATCCTGATGGACCGGCGGCGATGCGGCTGGCGGCTGCACTCGACATCCCCTTTACGATCAAGGCCCGCGGGGCGGATATCCATCATTGGGGCAGCGAGCCAAAATGCCGCGCCCAGATTCTGCAAGCGGCGGGGAAGGCCAGCGCCTTGCTGGCGGTGTCCGAAGCGCTGAAGCAGGATATGGTTGAGCTTGGAATAGATGGAAGCAAGATTGCGGTTCACTATACGGGCCTGGACCAGAACAGCTTTGTTCCCGTTGATCGGGTCGCCACGAAACGAGAACTCGGCGTCAGCGGACCGTTGTTCATTACCACCGGCGCACTGATCAAACGCAAGAACCAGGATTTGGTTATCCGCGCCATGGCGAACTTCCCCGATGCCGAGCTGATCCTCGCTGGCTCCGGCGAAGAAGAGCAGAATTACCGCGCGCTTGCCGCACGGCTGGGCATCGCTGACCGTGTACGATTTCTGGGCAGCGTGCCGCACGAGCAGCTGTCGCATCTGACCGCCACCGCCGATATTGCCATTCTTGTGTCGAAGTCCGAGGGGCTTGCCAATGCATGGGTTGAAGCCCTCTCCTGCGGCACGCCGGTGATCATCAGCGAGGCCGGTGGTGCACGGGAACTGGTTTCCAGTGCTGATGCCGGACGGGTTGTTGATCAGACCGTCGAAGCGATTGTCGAAGCCGCGACGGCCATCCTTGAAGCGCCGCCGGCACAGGATATGGTGCGATCATCGGTGAGTCATTTCAGCTGGAAAAATAACGGCGATCAGTTGCTGGTAATCCTGCAGCAGGCCGCGGGCAAGCGTTAGGACAGCGGCAGAAACGCGCCGATTATCCAGCGCTCTTCGGCCCGCAACACGCCCCAGGTCCGTGCCGCAGCGCGACTGTCCATGACTTCCAGACCCATCCCTGCCGCCCCTACTTCCCGCCGGAAGGCGGCAGGCGGTTGTAGCATCGACGAGCCGCTGCCAAGCAGCAGGAATTCCGGCTTGGGCGACAGGTTCAGGCTGGACAATATCTCCGCCAGATTCAGCCGGTCGAGACCTGGACCAGCCCAGCCGACAGCCTGTTCGGGCGAAATCAGCAGGCCTTGTTCAAACCGCTGGTCACCGCTTTTGAAGCCGCTAGCCGTAAAACCGGTGATAACCGGCCCGGTAAATTCGACGTCCTTGCGTAATTCTACCAACGGTCAGCCAACCTGCTCTGGCCCACCGAGCTTCTCCGCCTTGTCATTGTCTGATTCAGCGGGGACGAATGTGTCCGGACCAACCTTCAGCCAGATCAGGATCGGCGCGGCCATGTAGATCGAACTATAGGTGCCGACAAAGACGCCGAAGAACATCGCCACGGAGAAACCGAAAATCACATCCGGGCCCCAGAGGATCAAGGCGCCCAGCGCAATCAACATGGTCAAGCTGGTCATCACAGTACGCGCAAGGGTCTCGTTCACCGACAGGTCGAGCAAGCCGATGATGTCCATCTTGCGATATTTCTTCAGATTCTCGCGAATCCGGTCGAACACGACAATCGTATCGTTGAGCGAATAGCCGATAATGGTCAGCAGCGCGGCGACGATATTGAGGTTGAACTCCATCTGGGTCAGCGCGAACAGACCGAAGGTCAGAGCAACGTCGTGCACCAGTGCGAACAGCGCACCGACACCGAACTGCCATTCAAAACGGATCCAGATATAGATGGATATAGCGATCATCGCGAACAGCAGAGAATAGGCACCGGTTTCAAACAGTTCCGACGAAACCTTTCCGGAAACCGACTCCACCCCATCGATGCGGACATCGGGGTGATCGGCCTTGAGCGTCGAAACGATCTTTTCGGTCATTTCATTGGCTGCTTCCGGGCGCGTTTCCGCTTCGGTTGGTAGCCGCATCCGGATCGAGACTTCATTGGCATCGCCAAACCGCTGGATCGTCGCTTCGCCATAACCCAGCCCGCCAATACTGTCGCGCAACTCGGGAATCGGTGCGGTTTCGGTCTCGGTGAAAGTGGCCTGAATCATCTGGCCGCCGATGAAGTCGACGCCGAAATTCAATCCCTTGGCTGCCACCAGCCCGATCGATGCTATGATCGTCAATATGCTGAACGCCATGGCGACATTCCGCCATTTCAGGAAGCTGATGTTGGTGTCGTCCGGAACAAGTTTGATCAATCTCATATCACCAACTCCTGCGGCCGGGCTTTCCTCGCCCAGAGCGCCACAAACATTCTGGTTACGACCACTGCGGTAAAGACGGAGGATGCGATACCGATCATCAGCACGACCGCGAAACCTTTAACGGGTCCGGAACCGAACATGAACAGCAACACGCCAGCAATGATATTGGTGACATTGGCGTCCATGATCGCCCTTGATGCTTCCTTATAGCCGACTTCAATCGCCTGAATGACTCTTCGCCCTCGCCGTCGTTCTTCGCGTATTCGCTCGTTGATCAGCACATTGGCATCAACCGCGGCGCCAACAGTGAGAACGAAGCCGGCGATACCCGGCAGCGTCAGCGTGGCGTTGAACATTGCCATGACGCCGACAATGATGAACAGGTTCAGCGCCAGCGCGATATTGGCGTACATGCCAAAGCGGCCATAGGTGACGACCATGAAGGTCAGCACGGCAACGGTTGCGATAATGGCGGCAATCATGCCCTTATCGATCGAATCCTTGCCAAGATCTGGACCGACGGTGCGCTCCTCGACAATCTTCAATTCCACAGGCAGTGCGCCGGACCGCAAGGCAATCGCCAGCTGGTTGGCGCTTTCCACCGAGAAATTCCCGGAAATCTGGGCCGAACCACCAAGGATCGGCTCGTTGATATTCGGCGCGGAAAGCACTTTGCCATCGAGAATGATCGCAAAAGGCTTGCCGACATTATTCTGTGTCAGGCGCGCAAATTTCGAACCACCTTCGCTGTCGAAGGTGATGTTGACTACCGCTGCGTTGGTTTGCTGGTCAAAGCCCTGACCGGCATCGGTCAGCTTGTCGCCGCTGATACCGCCGAGGCGCTTGACCGCGAGGTTTGGCAATCCGGACGGATTGTCGGGATAAGGGAAAATCTGGCTGCCGACCGGCGCCCGGCCTGCGGCGACCATATTGGGATCGGCTTCAAAATCAACCAGCTTGAAATCCAGCTTGGCAGTCTGTCCGAGCAGGGCTTTCAGCGCTTCCGGATCATCCAGACCCGGCACCTGCACCACGATCCTGTTGTCACCCTGCCGGATGATCGTCGGTTCGCGGGTACCCATTTCATCGATCCGGCGGCGGATCACGTCGGTTGCCGTCTCCATCGCATTTTCGACGGCATTTTCCAGACCGGCTGCGGTCGGAGTCAGCACAAAGCGCGTATCATCGCGCACTTCGATATCCCAGTCGCGCTGACCGGTCAGGCCGGCACCGCTGGTCAGCGGAACAATCGCGTCACGCGCGGCATCGACCTGGGTACTATCGCGCACCATGAAGCTCAAAACGCCGTTTTTGCGAGAAATATCGCCAATGCCGATACGCGGATCGGCGCGGCGCATTTCCGCGCGGACCGATTCTTCCATCGTCTCGAGCCGGGTTGTCGCAACATCCGCCGGATCGGCTTCCAGCAGAATATGGCTACCACCCTGGAGATCGAGCCCCAGATTGATGGTTTCACTGGGCAGAAAGCTCGGCCAATATTGGCGACCATTCTCGCCAAGCAGGCTGGGAATGGACATCAGCACGCCAAAGGCCAGCAGCAAAGAGATGGAAATGACTTTCCAGCGCGGGAAATCGAGCATCGAAACTAACTTTCTATATCACCGCGATCAGTCGTTCGCAGGTTTGGCACCGCCGCGTGGCATGACATCGGTCAGGGTCGCCTTGATCGCCTTGACGCGGACGCCGTTGGCGATTTCGACTTCTACATATTCGTCATCAACCTTGACTGCTTTACCAACCAGTCCGCCGCCGGTCACGACTTCGTCATTCTTCTTGACCGAGCCGACCTTTGCCTGATGCTCTTTCATCTTCTTTTGCTGGGGGCGAATGAGCAGAAAATAGAAAACCGCGAAAATAAGCACCAGCGGCATTACCGAAATCAGAAATCCTCCGGCGCCGCCAGCGCCAGCTGCTGCAGATAATATAGTGATTGATGTCATGAACTCGTCCCGATTGTTGCAATTTTTTATGTGTGATGTCCGAGCTCGCGTTTCAAGCCCTGGAACAGCCGACCCAGATGTTGCGCGCGCCTATCACGCGCTTGTCACAGGTGCAACGGAATCCGTATTCGGGAAAGGTTACGAGCATGACGCAAACGACTTGCCAAGCCTTACCGACCTCCATATATGCGCAGCCTCGGTCGGGACGTAGCGCAGCCTGGTAGCGCATCACACTGGGGGTGTGGGGGTCGGAGGTTCGAATCCTCTCGTCCCGACCAATTTTCAGCCATTTTTCAAAATGCGGGATTCTTATATCACTGCTGTAAGTGCAATGTAAGTGCAGATTCTCTGCTTTTGTTCTCTCAATAATCGTTGTTGTGTATTCGGTGATCATCGAACGGAAATCCGCACCAACCAGATCGGTTCTTCAAGAATGGGGTGACCTGAATAGAGTTGATCCCAAGCACAATCAACTTGTCTCCTCTTGCGACTACTTACTTTTAATCAGTAGGTCGCTGGTTCGAACCCAGCAGGGCTCACCATTATTTCAAATACTTATGGATGGTGCGTGAAGCGCGAGATATGCTGGGGCAGCTGTAGGGTACGCGCATATCGAGTTGTCTTCGCGTCGAAGCAGGATCAATTCCTTCATCGACCAACCGCAAAACCTCGATTGCTTTGTTACGGGCTTCGGCCAGCGAAATGCGCGGATATACGCCTAATTTGTGGCGACCTTGCTTGAGACCAAGGCGGTACTTTTGTATGAAGGTCCTTTGCCCGTTGGGACCAATCCGAACCGCAAATCCTGGGAAATTGGCATCACGCACTTCGTACCGCTTTTCCCGCGGCATTTGGGCGGCGCTTTCCAAAGCGATTACGTCAGCAAGTGGGCCGTTTGCGGACTATCCGGTTTAAGCAAAAAACTTCAAGTGAGCAGCCATTCAAGGCCTACAAAAATTATATTCGCTTCCACTTTCCATCTCGGTCATTCAGGCTGCCGATTTTTTTCTTCAGCTCTGCCGTTTATCCCTGCGATCCGACGGTAGAAACTACAGGTTCGAATCCTGTCGGGCGCACCAGTTTTTCTTCCATTTTCTGGCTTGCAGACATTTAGAACTCCGGTGTTTTTCCGGTGTAATCGGGAAGATTATCGGTCTTCGTGGCGCTCGCAACGGCTATCGATGGCGCTCATGCAACACGGTTCAGCCCTTCCCGGAAGACGTCGAATTTACTGCCAGGCCGTGTCGCCCGGCAGGCCGAGTCTGAGGGCGGCCTGATAGGCCGGAGACTCGGTGTCGACTTTCTTGTCTGCCTGCCGTCCGATAAATTTCACCATCAGTCTCTCCGGTAGCGACAGGTTCCATTCCGGGCCGAGCTCGAGCTTCTCGCGCACGATCGGCGGCAGGATGTCGACGGCCGCGCGCGCGAGCGCGCGGTGGATGAAGGCGGGAATTTGCGGACGCGCCTTTCCGGAGGAAACAATCTCGAGGAAATCGCTGTTGATCTGATGGGGTTCGAAGCGCGGGACCAGACGCTCCATCATGACGAGGAAATCGGCTTCCGAATGGGGGATTTCGGTGACGCCGTAGAGTTTCGCGATTTCGTCGCCGCCGGTCCAGTAGTCAAGCTTCTCTTCCTCGCTCAGTTTGTGGACGAAGCGGTCGTAGGCCGTGAGGAAGCCATATTGCGCGGTGGCCGAGACCCAGTCGAGCAATTCGGGATCTTGCGCGGTATATTTCTCGCCTTTCGGCGTTTCGCCCGCAACCTTTGCGTGCATCCGGTTTACCCCGCCGATCACCCGCTGCGCCATGCTTTTCGGGCCATATACGCCCAGCATCGCTGCCATGCCGGTCCGTTGCGAACGGCCGATCGGATCAACCGGATAGACCGAATGGTCCCATACGCCGGACCGGATGCGCGCGTCGGCAAATTCGAGCAGCACCGCAGCGACCCCGCCAATACCCATGGCAATGCTGTTCTTGAAGATGCGCCAGTGCATCGAACCGGGCGCGCAAAGGGCTTCCTCGCCTTCCGGCCTGGTAAAGTCTATCTTTGTCGGAGTCGTGCTCTTCTGATAGGTTCTGGTTGCCGGTTTTGTGATCGACGCATGTTCGTTCATGATGCCTTGGCCCTTCGCGCGGAGTTGACGTTATGACGAAAGATGTTATCAGAACTGATAAATAATGGCAAACGGATATAGTATGAACCTCGACTGGTCCCCCGAAGACAAGGCATTTGCAGCCGACCACGCAGCGCTGCTCGAACGCGAGCTAACCGAGGATATCCGCGATGCCGGGCGGCATGCGACAAGCGTCTATCCCGACCACGAAGCCTCGATGGCCTGGCAACTGAAACTCAATGCAGCCGGTCTTGCCGCGCCGCACTGGCCGGTCGAGCATGGCGGCAAGGAATGGAGCGTTGCCCAGCATTATCTCTACGCCAACGAAAAGGCGAGAGCCGGCGCGCCCTCGCTCTCGCCGATGGGCATCCATATGGTCGCCCATGTCATCGCCGCCTTTGGCACGCCCGAACAGAAGGACTATTTCCTGCCGCGGATTCTCACTGGCGAGGTTTTCTTCTGTCAGGGCTATTCCGAACCCAATGCCGGTTCCGATCTCGCCGCATTGCAAATGAGCGCCATTTCCGATGGTGAGGATTTTATACTCAATGGCTCGAAAATCTGGACCACGCATGCGCAGGAGGCGAACTGGATCTTCTGCCTTGTGCGCACCAGCAGCGAGGGCAGGAAACAGCAGGGTATCACCTTCATTCTGGTGCCGATGGACCGGGATGGCATAACCGTTCACCCCCTGACCATGCTGTCGGGCGAAACGGTGCAGAACCAGGTATTTTTCGACGATGCCCGCGTGGCCAAGACCAATGTCATCGGCGAAGTCGACGAGGGCTGGCGGGTGGCGAAATATCTGCTCGAGTTCGAGCGCGGCGGCTCGGCCTATTCGGCGGGCCTCAGGATTCGCGCACAGGCAATCGAAAAGCATGCGCTTGCGCAGATGCGCGGAGACAAGCCTTATTACGAGCATGGCGACTTCGTCCAGCGGCTGGCGCGGGCCATGATCCGCATCGATGTACTCGAAGTGCTGGAGCTGAAGCTGCTGTCATCGGCTGGCCGGGGCCAGAGCGTGGGTGCCATGTCCTCCCTCATGAAGATCATGGGCACCGAACTGGCACAACATCTGACCGAGCTCGCACTCGAGGTTGCCGGTCCGAGCGGAAGCGTGTTCCAGCCGCATCCGACACGGCCCGGAGCAGACATTCCCGACTATCAAGCCCCCGAGGATGGATATGTCTCTGGCGAAACCTGGCAGGCAATAGCGCCGCTGCAATATCTCAACGAGCGTGCGGGTTCTATCTACGCGGGTTCAAACGAGGTGCAGCGCAATATCCTCGCCAAGGCCGTGCTCGGGCTCTAGGCGGCCTGCCGCGTCTTGCGGTAGCGCTCGACATGGTCGGCTGCACTGCCAAGCTTATATTCGAGCACCGTAGCGCGCTTGAAATAATGGCCGACGCGCAGTTCTTCGGTCAGGCCCATCGCGCCGTGCAGCTGCACCGCTTCCTGACCGATCCGGCGCAGGCCATCGGAGGCGGTCGCCTTGGCTGCCGAGACCGCGCAGGGCTGATCGACCTTGAGCGCGGCCAGCAACGAAGCCGCTTCGATCTCCTGTGCTTTCGCCCACATATCGACCATCCGGTGCTGCAACGCCTGGAACGATGAAATCGGCACACCGAATTGCTCACGCTCCTTGCTGTACGCCACCGTGTCCGCGACCATGACCGAAGCAATGCCCGCACTTTCCGCGCATAGTGCCGAAAGCGCGCGATCAACGGCCGCTTCAAGGGCTGGCAGGACCGATTCCCCGCGCGCGATCAGCGCGTCTGCCGGGACTTTGAAGTCGTCGAGCAGGATGTCCGCCGAGGGTGTATCGTCGATCAGGGCAAAGGACTTGAGCGACGTTCCGAGCGCGGCCGGTTCGACCGCGAAGAGACCAAATTCGCCGCCTTCCAGCCGGGCCGGTATCAGGACAAGATTGGCATGGCTGGCGAAATCGACGACGAGTTTCGTGCCCGACAGGGTCCAGCCTTCCCCTGTTTCGCTTGCGCGGGTTTCGACCAGAGAGACATCACCCCGTGTCTGTGGCTCCTCGATAGCCGTGGTTACGAGCAGGCCTTCCTCGGCAATCGCCTTTACCATAGCGGTGGCGCCGACGCTTTCAAGCAGCGTGGCCGAAAGGACATGGCAGGTAATATAGGGGGTGACGGCTAGTGCACGTCCCTGGGCAGCAGCGATCGTCATCTCGCTTTCGCTACCGCCAGCAAAACCGCCCAGCTCTTCCGGCAGACCCGCAGCAGCAACACCAAGCTCCGCATCCATTGCGCGCCAGAATACCAGAAATTCATCGCCGCCTTTCTGGCTGCGGCGGATGTCGAACGGCAGACGCTTCTCGAGATATCGATCAAGCGATTGCTGGAGCAGTTGCTGGTCTTCGTCAAATTGTAGATTCATGCCCGCGCTTATGACATGGCGAAGAAAATTATCAAGTCTGATAATTAAACGAGCAGGCCCGCCATCAGCGTTGCGACTGTCTGCTTCTTGTAGCGTTCGTGCAGCGCATCATCCGCCTTCGCGATTCCGCCAAAGACGGCTGAAAGCGTGAACCGGTTGGCATATAAGCCATCGGCCGATCCGATCGTGTTGAAGTAGAACAGCTTGGGATCGACCTTGCGGAACTCGCCCGCCGCAATCCCCTCCTGAATGATCCGGTGCTGCGCATTGGCAATCGGCTTGAGCAGTTCTTCCGCGATATGATGAACGCGCTCGGGTGTGGCGTCGCGGACCATCAGCTGGATCAAGCGGTTGAGATAGGGAATCTGGTAATAGGTATCGAGTATGCCTTCGAGGTGAATGCGCATCCGTTCGGTCGGGCTGACATCAAGCCGGAACAGCGCTCCCAACTGTCTGATCCGGACACCGACGTCACGGTCCAGCAAGGCAAGCAACATTCCTTCCTTGCTGCCGAAATAATAGCGGATCATGCCGTGATTGACCTCGGCGCGCGCGGCAATGTCGAGGATTCCGATCTCCACCGTATCCAGTTCGCGCATCAGCGAACTGGCCGCATCGAGCAACGTTTCGCGGATCGCCCCCTTAGCCGATTGGCGGGTCGCAGTGGCGGACTGGGATCGTGTCATCCTTCTATCCATGCGCATTTTGCCACTCGATAGCAATCGCTCTTGCTAAAATTATCAGACCTGATAATCTATCAATCCTGATAACGTTTCGCAAAGATAACGGGGAGAGGAATGATGAAGAGGATCACAAGGGACTTTTTCGCCTGTGGTGTGGCTGGAATTGCACTGGGCCTGCCTTCTATGGGCTATGCGCAGTCGGCCAGCGACGATGAAGTGACGGCCGAACAGGGCGTAGATCGCAACGCCATCATTGTTACGGCCAACCGGCGCGAGGAAGCGATCACCGATGTCGGAGTCGCCATTCAGGCATTTTCGGGAGAGCAGCTCGACAAATTGCAGGTCAATTCGACCGAAGATCTTCAGGCCGTGGTTCCCAGCCTCAATGTGTCGAGAGGCTATCAGGGCATCCCGATCTACACGCTGCGCGGAATCGGTTTCAACACCATCAACCTTTCGGCGACCTCGACGGTCGGCACCTATCAGGACGAAGTCGCACTCGCCTATCCGTTCATGAACAGCGGCCCGGTGTTTGATCTTGAACGTGTCGAGGTTCTCAAGGGGCCGCAGGGCACGCTTTATGGGCGCAACACGACCGGCGGCCTCGTCAATTTCATATCTGCCAAACCAGAATTCGGCGACTTCAACGGAAGCATCGCGGTCGATCTCGGGTCCGAGGAGACGCTCAACACCAAGGGACATCTCAATATCCCCATCGGCGAGTCGGTTGCCCTGCGCGCAGCTTGGCGAACCGAGCGCAGCTGGGAAGGCTGGCAGAAAAGTATCTCGCGCGACGAGAAACAGGGCGAGGTTGAACGCTACGGCGGGCGTTTGACGATCGCTGCCGACCCGATCCCCGATATGCATATCGAACTGGCAGCAAATTTCTGGGTCAACAAATCGGATACACTCGCGGCACAGGCCGTAGGCTTCACGCCGAACACCGATCCGGCCAACGGCACGCTGTTCAGCCTTTTCAATGCTCCTGGTCTTCCCGCCTACGTGGCAGCGAATGGCAATAACTGGAGCAGCGACACGGCCGACTGGCAACCGCTCGACCAGCGTGCACAGAATATCGGTCGCGGGACCGGCATCGACCGTCCCAATGCCGAAGACAGCAATTTCTATGGTTTGCGCGCCATGTTGCAGTTCGACTTCACGCCCGATGTCAGCTTCATTTCGTTAACCGGCTTCAACCATGTGAAGCGCGATGCAAGCTATGACTGGAGCGGCGCGCCATATGAAATTCTCAGTCAGCATGCCGAAGGTGAAATCGACTCGCTTTCGCAGGAAATTCGTTTCCAAGGGACCACTGGCCCCGCCGAATGGGTCGTTGGCGGATATTATGCGAACGACAAGGTGGTCGATACCAACCAGACTTTGCTGGGCGAAAATGCGAATGTTGGCGCAATCCGCACGCTGATCCTCGCGCCGCAGGCGGCGCTGGGCGGTGCGAGCATTTTCGATGCCTTCAACACCTTCGGCTACACACCCGCCGATGTCCTGACATCCTTCCGCACCTATCGCGACGAGGCTGAATTCGACGTCGAAACCTTCAGTGCCTTCGCGAGTGCGGACTGGGAGCTTTCACCCTCGCTGACGCTGACCACCGGAATCCGCTACACCCAGGATACCCAGGATTACGAAGGCTGCTCGCGCGATTTGAACGGATCGATGCTGCCCAATGTGAACCTGTTCAACCGCTTCTTCTTCTTTGCGAATTATGGCGCGATCACCGCTCCGATATCGGAAAACCAGTGCAACACCTTCGACGTCGACACGCTGACCTTCGGACCCGTTACTTCAAGACTGAAGGAAGATAATGTCGCCTGGCGCGGGGCGCTGACCTGGCAGCCGAATGACGATACGCTGCTCTACGCCTCGGTTTCGCGCGGATATAAAGCCGGATCGACCCCGGTCAATGCTGCCAATATTGCCACGCAGAACCGCCCGGCACGGCAGGAGCAACTGACCGCCTACGAAGTCGGAACCAAGCTCGCTCTTGCCAATCGGTCGTTCAACCTCAACCTTGCCGGCTTCTATTATGACTATTCCGACAAGCAACTGGCGGTCTATTTCGCTGACCCGATCTACACGACTTTGCTGCGGCTCGATAATATCCCTGAATCGCGGGCCTACGGCATCGACGGAGATTTCACTTGGTTTGCCACCGACGAGCTGACCCTATCGGTAGCGGGCACCTGGCTGCAAACGGAGATCATCGGTTACCAGGGCATCAATGCCGCTGGCCAGCCTCTGGATTATGACGGCTTTGCATTTCCCTACAGCCCCGAATTCTCGGGTGCCGCAACAATCACTTATGATACGCCGATCACCTCAGACCTCGGCCTGCGTGCCATGGTGAATGGTCGCTACCAGTCATCCACTTCGAGTACGATTGAGGACTTCGATCCGCTGGCGATTGACAGCTACGGCATTCTCAACACCAGCCTTGCGATCTACGATCTGGATGGTGTGTGGGAAGCCTCCATCTGGGGCCGCAATGTGACCGACACCTATTATTGGTCATCGGCCGCGACCAACGCCAATACCGCGGTTCGCTTTCCCGGTCGTTCTGGCAGCTACGGTGCCACCGTCCGTATGCGCTTTTAAGAAAGGATAGTCCCGGTACCGTTTGTCTTCGGACAGGGTGCCGGGGGTAATTTATGACCGATACTGCTCTCCCCTTCCGCCCGCTTTCCCAGAAACCTGCCGCCGTGAATGTCGAGCGGCGCGACGATGGGACTATCCTTGTCTGGTCGAAGCACGAGCCGTTCGCCGTCCCGGTCAATCTCGCCGCCATTTTCCGCGACCGCAGCGAGGCGCATCCCGATCATGCTCTCCTGTTCGAACGCAAGCCCGGTCATGGCGAATGGGCAGGAGTCACCTGGGGCGAGGCACGGGCCGCGGCCGATTCCATCGCACAATGGCTGATCGACGGCGGATATGGTCAGGACGACCCCGTCATGGTCATTTCCGGCAACTCGCTGGAACATGGCCTGCTGATGCTCGGCTGCTATACCGCAGGGGTTCCGATCGCGCCGGTCAGTGCAGCCTATTCGCTGATGTCGCAGGACCACGAGAAGCTGCTGCACTGTTTTCGCAAGATCGGCGCGAAGGTGGTCTTCGCCAAGGAAGGCAGCCTGCATGCGAAGGCGCTTGCACGACTGTTGAACGAAGATCCCGAGCTGACAATCGTCACCTGTGACGGCGTGCCGGAACAGGCTTTGGACTTCTCGCAGATATGCGCCGTGGAACCGGGCGCAGCGGTAGACGACCGTGTCGCCTCAATCGGCGCGGACACGGTGGGGAAATATCTTTTCACATCCGGTTCTACCGGGATGCCGAAATGTGTCCCGCAGACTCATGGCATGATGACGACGCTGATCGCCGGACAGGAAGGACTGTCGAGCGAGGCACGCGGAGATCGCGAACCACCGGTGACACTTGAATGGATGCCATGGAGCCACATCAGTGGCGGCAATGTGTTCTTCAACGGCCACATCTGGTCGGGCGGCACAATGTATCTTGATGCCGGCAAGCCGCTCCCGGGCATGTTCGAGACCACGATCAGGAATCTCTACGAGATTTCCCCCACCGGCTTCGGTTCTGCGCCGGTCGCCTTTGCCATGCTGGCCGACGCGATGGAAAGCGACAGGAAGCTGCGCGCGTCCTTTTTCAGCAAGGTGCAGTCTCTCGGCTACGGCGGAGCAACCCTGTCAGACGATCTCTATGATCGCCTGCAGGCGCTGGCCATCGCCGAGACCGGGAAACGCATCCCGATTACCACCATGTACGGCGCGACTGAAACGCAGGGTATCACCATGGTCCACTGGGAGGTCGACCGCGTCGGCCTCATCGGTCTGCCGATGCCCGGCACCACATTGAAGCTGGTTCCCAACGGCCCCAAGATGGAGGTGCGCGTAAAAGGCCCGTCCGTCACCAAAGGCTATAAGGACGACCCGGAAAAAAATGCCGAGGCGTTCGACGAAGAAGGTTTCTATAAACTTGGCGATGCGGCGCGGTTCCTTGATGATGATCATCCCGAAAAAGGCCTCGAGTTCGACGGCCGTGTGACCGAGGATTTCAAGCTCTCTACCGGTACGTGGGTGTCGGTCGGCACGCTTCGTCCGGAGATCGTCAGCGCGTGCAGCCCGCTGATCCATGACTGCGTAATCGCCGGACAGGACAGGGAATTCGTTAGTATTCTGGCCTGGCCCAGCCCGACAGCGGCGCAAACCTATGCCGGAGAGAAGGGCCCGCAGGGGCTGACCGACCTGCTCGGCGACATCGCCGGGAAACTGGCCGCATTCAACGAAAAGGCCGGGGGAAGCTCGCGCAGGATCGGCAAGGTGATGCTGCTTACCGATCCGCCCTCGCTGGACGCCGGGGAAATTACCGACAAGGGATATATCAACCAGGCAGCGGTTCTGTCGCTGCGCGCGAATGCCATCGAAGCTCTATACTCTGAAAAATGTGCACCATTTGTCATGGAGATCGTCTGATTCCGGAAATAATTTCGTACCATGTTCACGCGCAGGAGATTGCTGCGTCGATATTTGATCGCGGCCCGGAAACCCCCTTTATCGCAAGAAAAGGGAAGTGCCGTTGCCGGGTAAGGACAGTCGGCAGCTGCTCGGGCCCACAAAGCTGCCATATGTTTCCGGGAGAAGCACCCGGCGCGAAGCTTTCCGCGTCAACGCAAGGTGAACCCTGACAGATTTCTATATACCATTCGCAGGACCTTATCCCTCCTCCGGGTACATGGCGTGACGAAGTCGACATGATCACCAGCGACAACCCAAAGCGTTGGCTTGGGCAGGCCCGGTCGATCGGAATTTGCGTGCTGAGACCAGATTCGACCACAGACTGAACGCCAGCTCCTGTATCCGCGAGACCTCCAAGCAACCGCAGCACTTGGGCGCAAAGCTGCCATTCTTCGAATGGGAGTTATGAGTTAGTCGAACTGATATTCCGAATAGACAGGCGCAAGTGTTTTTGGGCAGGCCATATACCCGCCGGTCACTTGCTTCGCCCCCATTGCTGAATTCCACCACTTGCAGGTGCGCAACTGATTCTGGATTATGGGGGTTCACTGAAATGCGTGAATAATGGGCACAATATGGGTATCGGACGCTAATGCTTGTATGCTTGGGTATGATCCGGTCTGCATCGGCTTGCAGCGTTTGAGATCTTGAAACATCGCGATCTTTGGTGCGAAATGCGCCTATACGCGTCAGCGTGGTCGGATTACTAGACCAACTTTTAATCAGTAGGTCGCTGGTTCGAACCCAGCAGGGCTCACCATAATTATTTGAAAATAAACGGTTTTCTGACAGAATGATATTCGAAGTTGCAATATTTGCAACTTGGGTAGCATTTTGGGTAGCAAATGGAAGAAATTCCAATATTCAAAGAACTGATGATGGACCAGTTCTTTCAAAGGTAGGGAATACAACAGCGTTGATTGCTAAACCAACGAACCATCCAACCCAAAACAGTGATACAAAACAGTGATAAATGTTAAAACGATTTCTGGTAGCGGCGCCTGCTACCATTTCTCGTCGCGAGTAAACTCGACTGCGGTCGCGTCAAGATCTTTCGCCAATTGATTGAACTCACGATATGCTCCAAGGCGCTCTAGACCATCAAGTCGCTGATCGCCGGAAAGGCGGTCCATGCGGGTTCGAATTAGCGCCGCCACAATTTTCAATGTTGCTGGATCTGGCTTGGTCATAGTTGCGTTGTATCACGATTCAAATTGCGATGCGAACAAGAGCTTTAGGTATTCAGCGAAACAACACCTGAGGGCAGACGAATAAGATGTGTCATGGTAATCTTTTTTTCTGAGAGCCCGATCCGAAAGTAGTTGAGCAATACCAGGATGTTGTGATTCAGTCCGTCTTTACGAAGAGATGGAGTGAACGATGACATGGACTGGTATTGCCCGGCGTGAGCACAGCCGGGAAGGGTTACGATATCCAAGCGATATGACGGACCGGGAATGGCTACTGACAGCGCCGTTTATCCCGTCCGCCAAGAGCGGGGGCCGCCCTCGCACGACCGATATGCGCGAAGTTGTGAATGCGTTGCTCTATATTGCGGCGAGGGGTTGTTCGTGGCGACTGTTGCCAAAATGCTTTGCACCGGTGTCGACGGTGCGGCGCTATTTCTACGCCTGGCGTGACACGGGTTTGTTTGATGCGATCAACATGGTGCTGGTTATGAACCTGCGCGAAATCGAGGGTCGCGAAGCCTCGCCCAGTGGCGGTGTCATCGACAGCCAGAGCGTCAAAACCACGGAAAGTGGCGGAGTTTGCGGCTATGACGCGGGCAAGAAGGTCAAAGGCCGCAAACGGCATATCGTTACTGACACCTGCGGCTATCTGATCTTCATCCTGGTCCATGCCGCCGATATTCAGGACCGCGACGGGGCCGTCGATGTCCTCAAAGCTATCCGCTATCGCTTCCCATGGCTGCGCCATATGTTCGCCGATGGCGGCTATGCGCGGGACAAGCTCAGGCGCGCGCTCAAAGGCCATGGAAGCTGGACGCTGGAAATCATCAAACGCTCCGACACCGCCAAAGGCTTCGAACTCTTGCCGCGCCGCTGGGTCGTCGAGCGGACGTTCGCATGGCTGGGCCGATGCCGACGCCTCGCGAAAGACTGGGAACGGTCCATCGCCTCATCAACAGCCTGGGCGTTGATCGCCTCCATCCGCATGCTCACAAGGCGAACCGCAAGATATTGCTACGATTGAAAAACTTTCGAATCGGGCTCTGACAAAAATAAACACTGATTGAACAATCCTGGCTAAAGATGATCGCGTTATCCTGAGCAGTCGATGCTGGGGGGGGGATCGGAGGTTCGAATCCTCTCGTCCCGGCCAGTTTTCAGCCATTTTTTCAAAATGCTGAATTCTTATATCACCGCTGTAAGTGCAATGTAAGTGCGGATATTCTCTTTTTGTTCTCATCGCACCCTATGGATTTCACGCTCATTCTAGAACATGGTCAAAAAGATCAACCAAATAGGTTCAATTGAAAACAATTTCAATTGAGCGATCTTGGCATGACAAATCAGGCTTTCCTATACTATTTTCAGAAAGTGGCAGTCGCACGTCAGGCTTGAACGACCTGCTGGTCGATCACACCACATGGGGATGAGCCGTCAATTCCGCGCCCTTCGATGCGAATAGGGTCACCAAAAGACAGGAACGGCGTTGTGGCTAGGCCCTTGTCGCGGATCACCTCGATCGCACGAACCTCTGAAATACAGCTTGATCCGACTTCTGTATAGTTTGAATCGGAAACGGTACCCGACTCAATAATCGTTGCCGCCACCAGATCGCGCGTCAATGCAGCATGAGCAACCAGTCCCTGGAAACCAAAATCCATGGCTGCACCAAAACGTTCACCGTACAAGTCAATTTATAAGTCGAGTCAAACACGCCATCTTTCTAGACTTCACCCAGTTCATCGGGTGTCACCGCAAAGGGCACCATCGAACAGTCCGGTTTTGCCTGCACCCAACGAAAGCCGGTTGCCATTTCTATCGGAGCAATCGCGCGCAAAGAGCAGTCGTTGATTTTGACGATTAGTCTGATGTGTTTCGTTGGGTCCGTAGCGCATGTTCCCATTGGAACATGATCTACAATAACACCGAACTCGCCTTCAAAATCAATACCATGTTCGATAGTGGGCAACGACACATCTTCGGTCGGGCCGAAAAACCGATCCGAACACCCTGATACATGAGCGGTTTGTCGGTATTGATTGGATCCAGACCAAACGCGACTTGCATAAGGTCTCCATGAGTTGAAAAGGCAGAGCCGTCGAGCCATTGCCAGCTGCGCGGCATCAGCGCAGCACAGTCGGTGGTCGCAAACTCGTCACCTTCCCCCGAAAAAAGGCGATCAAGTGCTTCGGCAACGCTCGGCTGAACCACTTGCCAGTCACCGAAAACAGCGAGCAAATTGGTTGCCGGACCATCGACCCGAAAAACAGCGCCTCCTGCATCACCGTCCGCTCGCCCATCATCGCAGCATCTCCCGCTTCTACAGGAATGCTGAATCGCATCTCTACAATGCTGACAAGACCGAGTTTTTCAACACAACCCGCCCTCTTGTCGGTCGGTCGACCACCTCTTCGGTATTCTTACAAGCAAACACAATCCGCGCTGGGAGATTCTCGGTAGTCTCGGGCGCTATGCCGTCCAACGGCTACATGGCGCAGTGTAGATCATATCCGCTGTATATAAGGATGAGGATATCTACTCTATCCACGTCGTACATCCCGTTAAGCAACTTCTAGCCGCGGATGACTGCCTGATTTATGCTCCGGCAGGAGTCGATCGCTAGCAACGCCAATAACTGGCTTATACCAAAAAAAAAAGGGAGCGAGTGGCCCCAGCCACTCGCTCCAGCTGATCCAACGGGAGAGAGGGATCAGAACCAGTTAAATTTCGGGATCTGATGGGTTCAACACCCTTAGATTTCCAACCATTTTTTCCAGCGCGGTTCGTATGATGGCTATGTTTGCGCTGGATATGCCTTTGAACATTTTCCTATAAACGGCGTCAGCTTCTTTCCGGAGTTCCGGAATGATGTCGATTGCCTTTGGACGCAGGAATATCCGCCAGACACGCCTGTCGTCTTCTGCCGCCCGACGTTCGACAAAATCCAGTTTTTCCAGATGATCAATCGTCAATCCGATCGTAGCTCGTTCCAGTTCTAGGCAAACTGCCAGCTCGGTTTGCGTCATTCCCTCGGTCTTGATCAGATAGGCCAATGTTCTCCACTGGGTGCGGGACAAGCCGAACTGGGCAATCGATTCATCAAATGCCTTGCGCAGAACTCGGGGCACTTCCTCCAGCAAAAACGCAAACTCATCGGTCTCATTAAGGAACCCGTCTTGCGCATTGGCACTCATTGTAGCTGTTTCGGTTGTCATGATAGTGATCATATCGTAAATTCAATATAATATAAAGCCCTTTACTGCATAAATGCCGTCAAGGCGACTCGCTCCCGCGATTACTCCATGAAGGTTCACGGGTGGTGGCTGAAGCCTGTTTTCTTTGTCTTGGGATGCTTGTCGAGATAATTCAGGATGACCTGGTCGGTGATATTGCCTGAGGTGGTCGAGAAATAGCCTCGTTGCCAGAAGCGCTAGCCCCAATAGCGTTTGCGAATAAGTTCAAACTCCTGCTGTATCTTGCGCGATGAGCGGCCCTTTGCCCGGCGCACGAAGTCGCTGACCACAATGTGGGGAGGGATTTCGACGAATCTATGGACGCCTCCTGCGCAAGGTGTTTTTGCATGATGCAGTCAGCATGGTTTGCACGAATCTATCCGGCCTGTTGTTGGAGCAATTTTGCGCCTAGCCTTGATGGGAATCCGCTACTTCCGGCCTCCGAACATGTTCGGCCTCACAGGCCTTCGTCGAAATCAGGCTTCGAAGCGGCGATCCTTGCCGTTGCACCATCAGTATCCACCTCGCATTCATTACCGCCTTGGCGGCGATCCCGTTGGCATACCCCTATTATGCAGGCACATATTCTTCGTTGCGCGCTAGTATCACCCAAGCCATTCGCGCAGTCTTATTGGCGAGCGCAACCAATGCTTTGTTAAAGCCCGCCCGCGCGATAACGCTTTTCAACCAGACCGATCGGCGATCATCCTGATCAGCCAATCGGCTAGTGACAGCACGCGCACCATGGATGAGCTGGCGCCGCAGATAATGATTGGCACGTTTACCTATCCCGCCAAGTCTCGGCTTGCCCCCGGTCGTGTATTGACGGGGCACCAAGCCAATCCAGGCCGCGAGCTCACGGCCTGAACGGAAGTGATGGCCATCACCAACAGCGGCAACAAGTGCGGTAGCGATGACGGGGCCCACGCCGGGCAAGGCTACCAATCGACGGCAGGCGTCATGCTCGCGGCAAATAGCGACGATCCTGGTATCGAGCTTGGATAGCCGCGCATCAACGTCGCGCAATTGATCCAGCAATTCAGAAAACAGAAAGTAAGCGAGTTCGGATAATTCTGTCTCTGCAACCGCCGCCGGAGCCTGATCACGAAAGCGCCAAGCACCTTTAGGCAACGCCACGCCATATTCGGCAAGTAGCCCGCGTGTATGGTTGATCAGCGATGTGCGCTGAGTGATCAATCGCTCCCGTACACGATGCAGCGATTGCAAGTCCTGCTGTTCGGTCGTCTTTACAGGCGCGAAACGCATCGTCGGTCTGGATGCAGCATCGTAGATCGCTTCGGCATCGATCGCATCGTTTTTGGAGCCGCGCACGAATGCTTTCACAAACCGGGGGTTCACCAAACGTATTTCCCGTCCAGATGCTTTGAAACGCCTGCCCCAGTGATGGGCGCTCGCACAGGCTTCCATCGTAATGACAACTGGATCAAGCTTAGTCACAGCTGCCTCGAACTTAGAGTGGCTTACCTTGCGAGAAACCACTGCACCATCAGCAGTGATCCCGTGCATATGAAATGATCGCTTCCCCAAATCTACCGCCAGTAATTGAATCGTCATCGTATTTCTCCTTTCCATTAGATCATTTAATATTGATCGGAAAACAGGAGGCGTCCATCCCATAACATATGGACATGATCTCGTGACAGAGCGCCGTGGACAATCGTCACACCCAATTCGCTACAAACCTGCCGGATGATCTCCCGCACACGCAGACGCACCTCTCCATGCAGCACCTTGAAGCGGTATTTTGGAGTCCGGACAATATGATAACGATGATGAAAAGCCGTGTGGCTCCCGCGTGAATATGGCATGAGCACAACCCTCGAGAAAATGACTTCGTCTGCGAGCTGGTCATTTTCTGGAGGATAGTGCTGAGCAAACAACAACGGCTGAAGCCTTCTACCAGCTATAAGCTGGTGAGTTTCCTTCAAAGGTGAGACATTAAATAACTTTACTGTTTGGGGCGCCGGAAGCTAGGGGTAGTCCCATGTATTGCGAAACAGTCAGCATTGAAGGAGCTGGAGGCTTGACCCTCACAGCCGAAGCCAACGGCGAGAGTGGTGCGATGCCCATCCTGCTCGCTCATGGTGGTGGGCAAACACGTCGTGCATGGAAGAACGTGGTCGGCGACCTTGCGGAGGCGGGTTTCCACGCAATCGCCATCGACATGCGGGGCCACGGCGACAGCGAATGGGCAGTCGATGGCGCTTACGAAACACACGATTTCGCGTCCGATCTGGTCGCCATCGTATCACGGATGGAGCGCAAGCCTGCGCTGGTCGGGGCGTCGCTGGGCGGAATGGCCGGTATACTCGCCGAAGGGGATTTGGCGCCCGGCAGCTTCGCTTCCCTGACACTTGTCGACATCGCACCGCAGATGGAAGTAAGCGGGGTCAACCGCATTGTCGGATTTATGGAAGAGCATATCGAAACCGGTTTCGCTTCGCCCGAAGAGGCGTCGGAAGCGATCGCGCGTTATATGCCCCTTCGACGCAAGCGGTCGAGCGGCGAAGGGCTGCGTAACTATCTACGACACAAAGCCGATGGGCGGTATTACTGGCATTGGGATCCAGCCTTTATCCTTAGCAGCAGGACGGTCAGCAAACGCGATGAAGGGCGCAATCAACGCCAATTTGAAGCATTAAGCCAGGCGACCCAGAACCTCACCTTGCAGGTCCATCTCATTCGCGGCGGTTCGAGCGACCTCGTTTCCGAAGACGCGGTGGAGCATCTACGCGAACTTGCGCCGCATGCGGAATATACCGACATCGCCGGCGCCACTCACATGGTTGTGGGCGATGCGAACGATTCGTTTTCTCACGCCATTCTCGATTTCCTGAAACGACATCACTCCATGCGGGGGCGAGAAACATGAGCGAGGCGCCAGCGCGAATAGATCGGGCACGCATAGAGGAAATTCTCCGTATCGCGCCTTTCCATGCGTGGCTCGATCTGAAGGTTAGGTCGCTGACTCCGCAGCGGCTGGAGCTCGAAATGCCATGGCGCGACGAAATCGTTTCCAATCCTATAATCGGATCGGCCCATGGCGGCGTACTTGCGTCTCTGATCGACCTGACCGGTTTCTACGCCCTCATTGCACAGGGCACGAAAGTAAAGGCTACTGCCGATCTGTGGGTCGATTATCATCGCCCGGCAACCTCAGGCCCGCTCGTCGCAACCGGTTTGATTGTGAAAGTCGGTCAGCAAATTTCAGTGGCCGAAACCAGCGTTACCGGGCCGAATGAAAAATTGCTCGCTAGCGGGCGCGGTGCCTATATATGCGGTGACCTGTAGGGTCGGCATCTAGGATGGCGCCTGCCATCCCAGGCCGAGCGATTTTTGCACCGCAATCCACGCAAGAGTAAGGGCAGCTCTGCCCCGGGCCAAGTCCGTATTGGCCTTCTCCTGCTCGCGCAAAGTCCGGTTGAGATCGATGCGCGAGATCGCCCCCGACTCAAAGCGCTGCCGTTTGAGATCTGCCGATTTATCGGCATGTCGCTTGACCTGGATCAAAGCCGCCAGCGCAGCGCGCTGCTGCGCGAAACGGGCTAAGGCGCGCTCGGCATCCTGCAAAGCTGCAAGCACGTTCTGCCGGTAATTTGCAGCAGCCTCGCGGCGAGCCGCACCTGCCCGGTCGATCGACGCGTCGACCCTTCCGAAATCAAGGAAATTCCATTGCAGGCGCGGAATCGCAATGGCAGAAAACTCGCCTACGTCGAAGATATCTTCCGGCGAGGTTCCCCCCAGCCCGAGGATGCCCATGAACGAGAGTTTCGGAAACTTCGCAGCCTCGGCCACACCGACCCGCGCCGTCGCGGCGGCCAAGGTGCGTTCAGCGGCGCGGATATCAGGCCGCCGCGCGATGAGACTAGCGGGATCACCTACCGCCACTCTTTCGGGCGGCAGGGGGATCTCGCCAATCGGTGCAACTTCGAGAGAAGGCGCTCCCGGAGCGCGCCCGGTCAGAACGGCGAGCGCATCGAGCAACACGGCCTCATCTGCTTCGGCCTCGGCCAGTTGCGACTTGAGCAACTCTAGTTCAGCATTAGCATTTCCGACCGGGAACAGCGGTAGGGTGCCTTGCTGATAACGCTGATAGGTCAGCGCGCGTATCTGCTTTTGCAGACCGCTTTGCTTGCGGTACAGCACGGCCCGCTGCTGTGCCTCGCGTAGGTTCACATAGGCATTGGCGACTTCGGCAGTTAGCTGGACTCGCGCATCCTCGGCATTCGCTACGGCAGCGGCCAACTGTGCATTGGCTGCCTCGATTCGCCGTCCGGTTCCGCCACCAAAATCGATCTCCCAATTGGCGTTGAGGCCGGCATTATAAAAACTGATGGTATCATCTTCCTCTTCTTGCGCCATTCCGGGCGTCTCTGGAGGCAGGGGCGGACCATCCTGAATGTCTAGCCCCGGCAGGCGGCCCTGCAAGGCCGTTGCCTGGGTGCCAAGCGATGGCAGGCGGCCTGCGCTTTCCTGCGCGAGGGATGCGCGGGACTGCGCGATGCGCGCACCCACCGCCTCCAGCGAAGGATTATCGGCGAGCGCCGCCTCGATCAGTCGATCGAGTCCGGGATCGTCGAGTAGAATCCACCACTCGGCGAGTTCCGGCACTGTGCTGCTCACTTTGTCGCCGGCCCGGATGAAACCCCCGGCTCCGCCGGCGGCAGCCAACTCGGGCGGCCCCGCATAGTCTGGGCCGGCGGTGCATCCTGCCAGAGTGGCGGCAATAAGAAGAAAAGGAATTGATTTTCGGATCATGTCGGTATCAGTGCATCGAGAGGGAAACGTTCTTGGGCAGCGGCTTGAGGAACACGACAAGCGGCACCGTTATCACCGTCAACAGACCCATCACGAAGAACACGTCGTTATAGGTCATAACAAAGGCTTCACGTTGGATGGTCCGGTCCAGCACGGCCATTGCTTCATCCATACCGCCGAAGGTCCGCGCCAGCGAATCCAGGTAGCTCTGCAGCGAGACGCTGTTTGCATTCAGAGTTTCTTCCATCCGGCGGCTGTGATGCCAGGTGCGCTGGTCCTGGAACGAGGCGAGGCCCGCTAATGCGAATGACCCCCCCAGATTGCGCGCGGCATTGAAGATGCCCGAAGCATCGCCGGCTTCGTCCTTCGCCACCGAGGCAACAGTCGCCTGGTTGAGGAACATCATCGCCAGGATCATACCCACCCCGCGTATTAGCTGGCTTTCGGTAAACACTGCGCCACCGGATTCGGCTGTAAGGCTGGTGCTCACAAAACAGCTAAGGGCCATCAAGAGCATACCAGCCCCTACTGCGATGCGGATATCAACGCGACGGATCATGAAGGGTAGAACCGGCATCAACAGGAACGCCGGCACACCCATCCAGAAGATTACCAGCCCGGTCTGGAAGGCGTTGTAATCAGATATAATCGCCAGGAACTGCGGGATAACGTAGATTGAGCCATACATCACCATCCCCAACGCGAGCGCCATCACAGCGACGCTCCCGAATTGCCGACTTAAGAGTAGCCGGAGTTTAAGAACGGGTTTGGAGGCGTACAATTGACCGTAGATGAGGGACGCGAACCCGATTACAGTGATCAGGGTAAGCCATCGGATGAGAGAGGAATCGAACCATTCCTCGCGGTGGCCTTCCTCGAGCACGACCGTCAGTCCACCAAGCCCGAGAATCATGCCAAGGATACCGGCCCAGTCTGCCTGGGTCAGATATTCCCAGTTCGGCTTTTCGTGTGGCAAACCTACGAATAGGAGCAAGAGGAGGGTCGCGCAGACCGGGACATTAACAAAGAAGGCGTAGTGCCAACTAAGATTCTCAGTCAACCATCCGCCGATCAGCGGCCCCATGACCGGACCTAAGACGACGGTCATGCCGAACAGCGCCATACCGATGGGTTGCTGGTGGGGAGGCAGCCGCTTCGCCACGATCGTCATCGCAGTCGGAATCAGTACGCCGCCCATAAAACCCTGCCCTGTACGACCGATAATCATAGTCGTCAGATCGGTCGCGATCCCGCATAGTATCGAGAAGCCTGTAAACGCAGTCACGGCGATGATGAGCAGCGTACGCAAGCCAAACAGGCGCTCCAGCCAGGCGCTGAGCGGGATGACGACAATCTCGGCGACAAGAAAGGAGGTAGCGATCCAGGTGCCCTCGGTACCGGTCGCCCCGATTTCGCCCTGAATGACGGGAAGCGCGGAATTGACGATTGAGATGTCCAAGGTCGCCAGCATAGCGCCGAGCGCGCCCGCCGCCACCGCGACCCAGGCAGTGACGTCGGCATTCTGCGGCTTGGTTGGAGCACCGGTCGGGCCAGCTTGGACAGGCGCTGCCTCGGTCATTCGGCAGCGCTCGAAATCTCTTCGAGTTCGCCGACGGCACCGCGGGTGTCGATGGTAGCGACGACCGACATGCCGGGCACGAGCAGGCGGCGCACTTCGGGTGCTGCGTCGATGGATATGCGGACCGGGATACGCTGGACGATCTTGGTGAAGTTCCCGGTCGCGTTTTCTGGTGGCAAAATCGAAAATTCGGCCCCGGTTCCGGGCGAGATGCTGTCCACCGTTCCAGCAATCTTGCCATCTGGCAATGCATCCACTTCGAGCCTGACCGGCTGACCCGGTCGCACGAGACCGACCTGCGTTTCCTTGAAATTGGCGGTAACGTAGATCTGGCTCACCGGCACCAGAGTCATGAGCCGCTGGCCGGGCTGGACGAACTGCCCGACCCGGACCGACAGGTCACCAATGCGCCCTGCCCTGCTCGCTTCCAGCCGGGTCGAAGAGACATTGATGTCGGCAACATCGAGCTGCGCGCGAGCAGCATCGGCCTGTGCCCGGGTCTGCTCGATCTGCTCAAACAACGTGGCGCGGCGCCCTGTGGCGGCCGCGACCGCAGCCTGCGCGGAGGCAAGTTCGGCCCGAGCCTGCTGCGCTTGTGTCACGTACTGGTCGAGTTTTTCGCGCGGTTCCGCCCCGCTGGCGGCGAGCGGGCGATAGCGGTTCACCTGTTTGTTGGCAAGGTCTAGCGTCGCGCGCGCGACGGCCAATTGCGCGCGCGCCTGGCGGATCGCGGCGTTCTGTTCGCTCACCTGCGAGCGGATCGTGTCGGCACCGGCCACCGTGGCCGCGATCTGGGCGCGTGCCTGAGCGGCTTGGGCGCGGTAATCACGCAGGTCGAGCTGGACCAGTGCTTCGCCGCGGGCAACCTGTTGGTTTTCCGAAACCAGCACCGCATCGACGTATCCGGCCACCTTGGAAGAGACCACCACACTGTCCGCTGCAACGTAGGCATTGTCGGTTGACTGCATGTATTGCCCGTAGGTAACATAACGATAATACCACCAGGCACCTGCAAGAACGGCCACGATCACCGCCGCGAGGATGAACAGGCGTAGTTTCCTGTTGGAACGCGATCCCGCAGCCGGTGCATTGTCGCCCTCTACAGCTTCGGAAATATCCTTCATTTGTCCGCTCACTCTATCGAACCCGATTCATTTAACGGGTGAGTTAGAGATAGCCCGACAGATCGTAAAGCACTTTGAAGGAATTGCCGTCACATGTTCGGCTCTTTCTTCCGTAACGGGATACCCCCGGTAGATAAGAGGCTGCGCGCGCAGGCCGCCGTACTGGCGGCTGCGGCGGTGGCGGATATGCCACTCGACATCAGAGCCCGCTCATGGGTGGGTTGCGATGCATAATTCTGCCGCGAGCTGGGAATGGCCGGGTTCGTCGGCCTGATGCTGCCTTCCGGATACCGCGGCGCTGGCCGCGCGCCCTTTGCCCGATTCGTCGTCGTTGAAGAACTCCTCTCGGCGGGCGCACCGGTCGCAGCCCACCGGATAGCCGAATGCCAGAGCGCGCCGTTTCTCCTCAAGTTGGGTACGAACAAGCAGTGCCGCCGGCAAATCCCCTGAATTTGCCACGGTGATATATTTTTCTGCATCGGCAAGGACGAATCTGGGGCGGGTTCCGAGCTCGCCGGCGGTCTGGATCGCGCCAGAAGCTGTCGGCAAGGGTTGGCTGCTCAATGGCCAGAAGATCTGGACCACCAACGTCGCTAAGTCAGATTACATGATCGCCCTCTTGCGGACCTCGGGCGAGCTGCGGTATCGACACAGTAGGCTATCCCACATGATCGTGGACCTGAGGCTACTGGGCGTCGACATCCTCCCCATCTACGATCTGACCGGGGACGAACATTTCGCAGAAGTATTCTTTGACGATGTCGAACTTGGTTCCGACTCGCTGATCGGAGAGGAAGGCAGAGGTTGGCAGCAGGTCGGCGCCGAACTCGCTTACGAAAGAAGTAGGCCCGAATGCATTTATACCTCCACTGTGCTGTTCGACGGACAGTCTCAGCACCTGCGAAAAATGATTGGGCGGATGAGACGACCGCTCGGATCGTGGGCGCGAGAGTTGCGTGCGCACATGCCGCTTAGCTAGCCTTCCTCGCGCAGCTAGCGGCAGGCGAAAGCTCAGCGCGGTACTGAAGCGCTAAGAAGGTGGCGAGCATCTGGTTGAACCGCACGTGCTGCTTCAGGTAGTCAAGCGTGCTGTCGGACAATGCCTGCGCCAAATCGAGCATCTCGGCAGCAGCCTGCCACTGCCTCATATGCCTTGGGCCCAGTGGGCGTGCCCAGCCCCGAGCACCGATATGACTCACGCCATTTTGTATGGAGAGGCGTTTCGTTTGTCGGAATTTTCAGGCCTGCTAGCAAGGTTGACCTTGCTCTTGAGTTCTTCCGGTAATTTTTCGCTAAGAAATTCGTGTACTTCTGTGCGAAACGCGTCGTCGTCCGCGTGGGTGTTCTCTTTCAGCTGGGTCGCCATCATGGTCTCCATCTGAGGATCAGGGTTGCTTCTCCATCGATTGGACGAGGATTGCGAGACCTATCTCGATGGATCAATATTGCTGTTCGGGCACGTGAAGCACTAGGCCATCCAGCATCGGCTTCATCGGAATCTGGCACGCGAGGCGGCTGTATTCTGTAGTGCCTTCGGCGAACTGCAGCAGCTCGGCTTCCATCCCGTCTTCCTGCAGCCGACCGACCTTGTCGATCCATTCGGGGTCGACATGGACGTGACAGGTCGCGCAGGCGCAAACGCCTCCGCAATCGCCGTCGATACCCGGCACGTCATTGAACAATGCCGCTTCGCGCGCGGTTTCGCCTTTGTCGATCTCGACTTCCCGGCGCTCTCCGCCGCTCGCGACGAACGTTACCTTTACCATTTCTATCTCCGCAATATTTGGTTCGGACAATCAGCGGGCATGCAAACGCACCGGCAGATTGGTGATTCCCCGCACCAGATTTGAATACAGGCGCTCAGGCTCGCCTGTCACTTCGACCCTTGAGAAACGCTTGTGAATCTCTTCCCAGATGATACGCAGTTGCAGTTCGGCGAGGCGGTTGCCCATGCAGCGATGAATTCCATAGCCAAAAGAGAGGTGATGGCGCGGATTTTTGCGGTCGATAATGAATTCGTCCGCTCGGTCGATGACGCTGCCGTCGCGGTTGCCGGAGAGATACCACATCACGACCTTGTCGCCCTTTTTAATCTGTTTGCCGCCGATCTCCCAATCCTGGAGCGCAGTGCGGCGCATATGGGTCAGCGGCGTCTGCCACCGGATGATTTCCGGCACCATGCTGCCAATGAGCGAAGGGTCGTCCGACAGCCTGCGATATTGATCGGGGTTCTCATTAAGAGCCAGCACGCCTCCGCTGATCGAATTGCGGGTCGTGTCGTTGCCGCCCACGATGAGCAGCAGAAGGTTACCCAGAAATTCCAGGAAGGGCATGTCCCTTGTCGCCGGGGAGTGCGCCATAATGGAGATCAGGTCGTTCTTTGGCTCCTCATTGATGCGCTGTTCCCACAGCCCCTTGAAATACATTGCGCACTCGATGAGCTCTTCGCGCCTCGCCTCGTAGGATTCGACGATGCCAGTTTCCGGCGCAGCCGTTGTGATGTCCGACCAGCGGGTGAGCTTGCGCCGTTCTTCCCAGGGAAAGTCGAACAGCGTCGCGAGCGTCATAGTGGTCAATTCGATCGAAACCTTGTCGACCCAGTCAATCTCCTCACCGACCGGCAGGTCGTCGAGAATCTTGGCGGCACGTTGGCGAATGATCGGTTCCAGCAGCTGCAAGTTGGACGGCGCGACCGAGGGAGTCACAGCCTTTCGCTGCTGATCGTGCTTGGGTGGATCCATGGCAATGAACATTTCCAGGTCAAGCGCACCCTCAACCGAATGCATGTCCTGAATCGCGATACCGCCAAGCTTCGCCTCGGACGAGAACACCTTGTGGTTGGTATCGACCGCCATGATGTCGTCGAACTTGGTGATCGACCAATAAGGGCCGACATAGCTGTCGCGGCAGTAATGAACCGGATCTTCCTTGCGCAGCCGATCAAAGAACAATCCGATGGTATCGTTCTGGAACAGGCTTGGCCGGGCAACGTCGATCTCTTCAATCGGAATCGCGGCGATCTTGTTTGCAGTATCCATTTCCATGATCTGGGTATTCATATCCTGTCTTCCTCTCCCGCAAGCAATCCTGCCCTAATCTTACAAAAATAATGGTCTAGCCGATTCTTGTCAAGAAAGCTTATAATATTTTCTACTTTTTATCCCGCCCTATCGTTTCAAGGCCATTGACAGCGGGCATCGAACGCTTTTAAATGTTATACGACTTTAGCCAAGGGGCAACGATGCAGCCGCAGGTCGAAACAGTGAAGAAAACCAAGCGCGCCTTATCGCTCGCCCAGAACATCGTGCGCGACATCGAGGCGGGGGCGCATTCTCCTGGGGACCGGCTGCCGCACGAGGACGAGATGCTGGCGCGCTACGAGGTTGCCCGTGCGACCTTGCGCGAAGCCTTGCGCTTCCTGGAACTCCAGGGCGTGATCCACCTGCAACTGGGGCGCGGAGGCGGGCCGGTGGTGGCACGTCCGCAGACTGGTGATTTCGCCAATAGCCTGTCGCTGATCCTGCATTTCATGGAAGCGGACCTGCGCGGATTGCTGGAACTGCGCGAGGCGATTGCGCCCGATGTCGCTGCCTATGCCGCGCTGCGCGCGACCACGGGCGACCTGAGTGCACTTGCCGATTGCTTCAAAGAACTGGAGCGCAATGAAGCCGACAATAATTTCGAGGAACTGAACCGCCGTTTTCACGACCTGCTTGGCTGGGCAAGCGGCAATCCGCTCTTTGGCTTGCTAACCTCGACGATGCATTTGCTGACCCGCGAATTCTCGAACTCGCTGGGGTATTCGGCACAAGAGCGAGCGGTCCAACTACGGTTTTTGCGCAGCGTTCTCGAATCGGTGCGCACTGGCGACCAGGCAGCTGAGCGGCAGGCGATGAGCCGCCTCGTCTCGGGCTCGGCATCCTATCTTGCGGAACGCAGCCCGGAACTGGTGTCCCAACGGGTCAAATGGGGGCAAATTTAGCAGTTGTAACCAATTGAAGCGTGCCAAAAGGCATCGATGCGGAGAGGAAGAGAAAATGGCGCTGAAAAGCCGAATTTGCGAAATGCTGGGAATCGAATATCCGATCCTGCTGGCCGGCATGGGCGGTGCAAGCGTTCCGGCACTGGCTGCGGCAGTATCGAATGCGGGCGGGTTGGGCGTGCTGGGTGCGGCGGCGTGTTCGCCTGAACAGCTGCGCGACTGGATTCGTCAGACCCGCGAGCTGACCGACAAGCCCTTCGGCGTCGATACGCTGCTGCCCGCCTCGGTCAGGCGCGGATCCGCACCGCAGAGCGGTGGCGCACCCGAAAATCCGATGGAACTGCTGGGCGAATACCAGCAGTTCACCCGCGATTTCATGGACCGCGAAGGCCTTCCTCAAGTTGATACTGAGGCGGCCATGCGGGCGGCTGGCGCCGCCGAAATGGGGAAAGGCGGGCCTCAGCTCTTCTCGAAGGAGTTCTTTGAAGCACAGATGGAAGTGGTGATCGAGGAAAAAGTGTCCGTCTATGCTGCGGGTCTTGGCAATCCCGAACCGTGGATGGACCGCCTGCATGCCAATGGCACCAAGGTCATGGCGGTGATCGGCAAGGTTAAACATGCCGAGCAAGTGGTCGGTTCGGGCATCGACATGATTGTGGCGCAGGGTCACGATGGTGGCGGTCACAATTCGCCGATCGGCACCATCTCGCTCATCCCGCAAGTGGTCGATGCGGTAGGCGATCGCGTTCCCGTCATCGGTGCCGGCGGCATTTCGGATGGCCGCGGCGTTGCTGCCGCGATGATGCTTGGCGCCGAGGGCGCATGGATCGGAACGGCGTTCCTCGCGACCGAGGAAGCGGGTATCGAACACTTCCAGAAAGAAGCGATCACCGAAAGCGGCGAGGACGACACGGTGGTCAGCCGATCGCTTACCGGCAAGCCTGCGCGCATGATTCGCAACAGATGGGCCGATGCATGGGCTGCAGCCGACAAAGAGCCCCTCCCCATGCCGTACCAATCGATGATTTCCGGGCCGGTAATGGCCTCCGGCATCAAGGCGGAGCGAAAAGACGTTATTCCCGGTTTCGCAGGTCAGGGGATCGGACTGATCCACGCGATCCGTCCCGCCTCCGAGGTCATGCAGGATCTCGTCACGGGGGCCGAAGAGGCGCTTTCATCCGCCAAGTCCTACTCGTGAACCGCGACGGAGGTATTGTCATGAACGAAGTACCAAACTTGCCGCAAGGGCACGAATTGCGCCGCGGCATTCGCCCTGGAGAAGCCTTTTCGGCAATGCGCCGGCTGATAGCGGACAAGGAAGACACTTCGCAGGTATTTCGCATCGTCCAGGCGCTATCGGGCAATTCCTACTACCGCAACTTCCGCCGCTTCGCCGCCTCGCCGCAAGGGCAGACGATCCTGACGGAACGGGCCGATTTGCTCGGCACGCTCAGCGACCGGGAGCGTCTGGCGCGCTGCGCGCCGGGGACGCTTGGCCGCGCTTATCTCGATTTCGTCTATGGCGAGGGACTGACCGCTCAGGGCTTGGCCGAGGCGAGCGAGGCAAGCGGCATGGCAGAATTCAGCGATCCTGCGGTCACGCTCTATCGCCAACGTCTGCGCGATTCGCACGATCTGTTCCATGTGGTGACCGGTTATGGCCGCGATGCATTGGGCGAATTGTGCGTACTCTCTTTTGGCAATGCACAATTCTACAATCACGGCATCACCTTCATCGTTGCGGTCGGTATCCCCAAACTGCTGGCGGAGCAATGGCAGCTCCCCGTCGCGCGCGCCGCGTTTGAGGCGTGGCGACTGGGTCGCAAGGCAGCGGACCTGACCACGTTCTATTGGGAAAGGTACCTCGATCGCCCGCTTGAGGAAGTGCGCCGCGATCTGAACCTCCAGCCCCCGGCAGTATATGTAGGCGTGCGTGATCTTTCACAGCGACTGGAGCGTGAGTTTCAGGCGCGCCGGCAAGGCGAGCTGCAGGCATGAACGGTCCCGCCGCCCTAAGCTTCAGCGACAGGTCCGCTATCACTGGCGTTGGCGAAACCGCTTTCGTCAAAGGCACCGAACGCACCGCAGTGGACATGATGCTGGAAGCATCGCGCCGCGCCATCGCGGATGCCGGGCTGAAACCTTCCGATATCGATGGCATGGTGCCGCCGCCGATCTATACGACGTCAGAGGAAATGGCCGCCAATCTGGGTATCGATGTGCTGCGCTATGCCGCCACAGTGCATATGGGCGGGGCCAGCCCGACTACGGCGCTGCAAAACGCGGCAATGGCGATCGCAAGCGGCCTGTGCGACCATGTGCTCATAACGCTGGGCTGGAACGGATATTCGGCGCTCAGGCCCAAGCCAGGTGCGCCGCCGACGCGGCCGATGAACATGAACACGCTGACCAACACGGTCAAAGGCTATTACAGTCCCTATGGCGTGTTTTTGCCGGTGCAAATGTATGCCTGGCTCGCGACCCGCCATTCAAAGCTTTACGGCGTCGGGCCTGACGCAATGGCGGCCGTCGCGCTGGCCTGCCGCCGCCATGCGCAGATGAATCCGCAGGCCTTTACCTATGGGCGCGAGCTGGACGCGGAAACCTATCACTCGGCGCGGTTGATTTCCGAACCTTTCCGCCTTTACGATTGCTGCCTGGAAACCGACGGAGCCTGCGCGGTCGTCGTCTCGCGGATGGACCGGGCAAAAGACATGCCGCATGTCCCCATCAGCATTGCGGGCGCAGCCGAGGGACATCCCTATCCGGCCGACGACATCCCTTCCCGGCCCGATCCGTTCAAAATCGGCCTCAGCTATGCCGCCCCGCGCGCCTTCGACATGGCGGGCGTTCGCCGCGAGGACATGGATTTCCTGCAGATCTACGACTGCTTTACCTATGTCGTCCTGCTACAGCTCGAAGCGCTGGGTTATTACGAGCCGGGCGGACAGGGTGAATTTGTCGCCGACGGGCAGATCGAGCTGGGCGGGCGCTATCCGGTCAACACCCATGGCGGCCTGCTGAGCGAAGCGCATGTCTGGGGCCTCAACCACGTGGTCGAGGCGGTGCGTCAACTGCGCCACGATTGCGGCGAACGCCAGGTCGAAGGCGCGCAGACCGGGCTGGTCACCGGCTGGGGCGACTTGGGCGATGGCAGTATCGCTATCCTGAGGAGGTTTGCATGAGCGACGAGAAGAATCTTCCGCCCAAAATGCGTGCCTCGGCGCAGAAGGCGCCGCCAAAGCCGCAACCGCGCCCGCAGGATCCGGTGGAACAGGAATTCTGGAACCGTTGCCAGGACGGCAATCTCTATTTCCAGCGCTGCGGCGAATGTGGCACCTTCCGCCACCTGCCGCGCTACATGTGCGCAAAATGCGGCTCGCCCGACTTTTCTTGGGGGCAAAGCAGCGGAAAAGGTACGCTGTTTTCCTGGACGGTCACACATCAGGCTCTGCACCCTGCCTTTGCCGCTGACATTCCGTTCGTCTCGGCGGTGGTGGAACTGGAAGAAGGCGTCCGCATGGCCACGCGTCTGATCGATTGCGACCGCGACAAGCTGGAACTGGACCTTCCGGTAACGCTCGATTTCGAACTGATCGGCGCGGATTTCCGCCTGCCGGTTTTCCGCCCCGATACGAACCTACCCCACGAAGGATAAGCACGAAATGGATCTCGAATATGGACCCGAATATGACGCTTTCCGCGAGGAAGTGCGACAATTCTTAAAGACGTACGGGAATCGTGCGCCAGCCGAGCAGGGCCGGGCCGCCCGCCCCTGTCCCGAGGCGGTCGAGTGGCAAAAGCTGCTGATCGAACATGGCTATACCGCGCGCACGATCCCCACGGAATACGGGGGTTACGGGGCCGAGCCCGACATTCTCAAATCGCGAATCATCGCCGAGGAATTCGCGCGCGCCGGCATTCCCGGCGGACTTGCCAACCAAGGCATATCGATGCTGGTCCCTACACTGCTGGAACTGGGAACTGAGGCACAGAAACGCCAGTGGGTCGAGCCGACGCTGAAAGGCGAGGTCGTATGGTGCCAGGGCTATTCCGAGCCCGGCGCGGGATCGGACCTTGCCAGCCTGAAAACCAGCGCGCGGATCGAAAACGGCGAATTCGTGATCAACGGCCAGAAGATCTGGACCAGCACGGCCAAGCAGGCGGACATGATCTTCTGCCTGGTCAGGACCGAACCTGACGCGCCCAAGCACGGGGGCATTTCCTACCTGATCTTCTCGATGGATACGCCGGGGATTGAGGTGCGTCCGCTCAAGACCATGACCGGTCACGCCGAATTTAACGAGACGTTCTTCACCGACGTGCGGGTGCCGATGGACCAGATCGTCGGCCAGCGTGGTCAAGGCTGGTTCGTCGCCAATGCGACACTGGGTCACGAACGCGGCATGCTGGGCGATCCCGATGCGCTGGAAAACCGATTTCAGGCACTGGTCAAGCTAATGCAGAAAGAACGTGTCGGCCAAGGCCGCGCGATCGACAATGCCGTGCTGCGCGACCGGTTGGCGGCGCTTCAGGCCGAAGTTGCAGCGATGAAATACAACGGAATGCGTATCCTTTCGGACAATCTGAAGGGCGATCCCGGCGGCATGGCCAAGTTGATTGTCAAGCTGCAAAGCTGCGAACTGGCGCATCAGATATCGGCTCTGGCGATCGACGCCATGGGCGAGATCGGCATCCTTTATCACGGTAGCAATCGCGAGCGCGAAGGAGGCGCGTGGCAGTGGAACTACATGTTCCAGCTGGGCCTGATCATCGGTGGAGGTACCGCGCAGATCCAGAAGAACATCATCGCCGAACGCGGGCTCGATATGCCGCGCGAACCTAAGCTGGCCAAACCTGCGCCGGCCGAACAGGCCGCTGCGGTCGCGGCCCGCCAGAAACAGGGAGCCGCCTGATGGATTTCGGACTGTCGCAAGACCAGCAGATGCTGCGCGATACAGTCGCGCGATGCCTCGCCGACACCTGCCCGCTCGACCATGTGCGTGAGTGCGCCGAAGGCGAAGCTTCTTACAGCGAAAAGGTGCAGTCTGCACTGAGCAAACTGGGCATCACAGGAATGATGGTTCCCGAACAGCATGGCGGCCTCGGTATGACCTTGCTAGATGCAGCCGTTGTGGCCGAACAGCTTGCCTATGCGGTCGCTCCGGTGCCGTTTCTCGCCAGCCATGTGCTTGCACCCATCGCGCTGGCGCAAGCCGGCAACGAGCAGCAGCAGGCTGAGTGGTTGCCTCAGATCGCCAGCGGCAAAGCGCAGATCGCCGTTGCCATTGCCGAGACTATTGAGGCGCGCGACGGGGCGGGCGTAACCTGCAACAGCGGCAAGCTGGACGGCACGGCGCTGTTCGCACTCGATTTCACCGGCGCCGAGGCCTTCCTGGTGGCCGATACCGCGGGGCGGATGCACTTCGTCCCCGCCGATGCACCGGGGCTGGAGAAAATCCCGCTGACGACGATCGACCGCACCCGCAGCGTAGGGGAAATGCGGTTCGAGACCGTTGCGGCCGAACCACTGGCCGAAGATGGCGGAGCGACTGCGGCACGGCTGCGCGATGCGGGCCGGGTGATCCTGGCCGCTGACAGCCTCGGCGCGGGTCAGGCCATGATTGAGAAGGCGGTCGATTATGCCGGACAGCGCGAACAATTCGGGCGGATCATTGGCAGCTTTCAGGCGGTCAAGCATATGTGCGCGGAAATGGCAGCTCGTCACGAACCATGCCGCTCCCTGATTTGGTACGCAGCGCATGCTTTCGACGCGGCGTCGGATGAAGCCACGCTCGCCGCGTGCCATGCGAAATCGCATACCGGCGAGGTGTATCGCTTCGTCGCGCGCACTTCCACCGAAGTGCATGGCGGGATGGGCTTCACCGACCTGCTTGGGCTCCATTATTGGTTCAAGCGGATCGGTTTCGATCGCCAGGTTCTTGGCGGCCCCGAAGCGGTGAGAGCCGAAGCAGCAGCGCGGCAGGGGTGGACCCGGGCAGCGTGATTTAAATAGCTGCGGGGACGCCGCGAGACAAGCGGCGCCCCGCCAAGAGATGAGATGGAAACGTGATCGACTGGAACCTTGGCGACATTCTTGATGCTATCGAACCGGCTATGCCGAAGGATGCGCCCGCGCTGATCCATGGCGACCGGATCATCACATGGCCGGAAATGTCAGTCCGTTCGAACAATCTCGCGCGCAACCTGCGGGAACGCGGTGCCGTCGACGGGGCGAAGGTGGCGTTCTACATGCGAAACCGTCCCGAATACGGCGAGCTGATGGCGGCCTGCTTCAAGGGTCGGCTCACGCATGTGAACATCAATTATCGCTACGTGCCCAAAGAAGTATTCTACATCTTCGACGATTCCGACAGCGAGGTGATCGTCTACAGCTCCGAATTTCGCGACTATATCCTTGAGCTGAAGGACCGGCTTGAGAAGGTCCACACTTTCGTCGAGATCGGTGATGCGTCGGAAATCGCCCCTTTCGCCGTTCCCTATGAACATCTCACGACGCAGGGAGACGGTTCGCCTCTAGGCATCGAGCGCTCACCAGGCGATCTGCTGTTCATCTATACCGGCGGCACCACCGGCATGCCCAAGGGCGTGATGTGGCGGCACGACGACATGCGCAAGGCTCAGCTCGATGCGCAAAAGCTGCTCGGCCCGGTGCCGCAGTCGCACGAAGAAAACGTCGCGCTGATCAAGAGCCAGGGGCCGGGACGCCGCACCCTCCCCTCCTGCCCGCTGATGCACGGCACAGGCTTTATCACCGGGATCGGCGCGCTGATGTCGGGCGGTGCAATCGTTACACTCTCCGACCCGTCATTCGATGCCGAAGAGTTGTGGGAGACGGTCGAGAAACACAAGGTCGAGAGTATCGCAATCGTGGGTGACGCTTTCGCCAAGCCGATGCTTCGCGCCCTCGACGAACATCCCGGCCGCTGGGATACCAGCAGCCTCGTGTCGATCATCTCGTCCGGCGTGATGTGGAGCAAGGAGGTCAAGGCCGGTCTTTGCAAGCACATTTCTCAAGTCATCCTGATGGACAGTTTCGGCGCTTCCGAAGGCCTCGGCTACGGCCTTTCGGTCACCACCGCGCAAGGCGGCACCAACACCGCCAAATTCGGCATCGGTGAGTTCTGCGACGTGTTCGACGAGAACGACCAGAAGATTGAGCCGGGCAGCGGAGTATCCGGCTTTATCGCGCGCAAGGGTGCGATCCCGCTCGGCTATTACAAGGACCCTGAAAAGTCGGCGAAGACCTTCAAGACAATCGACGGTGTGCGTTACTCGATACCGGGCGACTGGTGCCGCGTGGAGACCGATGGCAGCCTGACCCTGCTCGGCCGGGGCAGCGTGTGCATCAACACCGCCGGTGAAAAGGTCTATCCCGAAGAAGTCGAAGAGGTGCTGAAGACTCACCCCGCGATCGCCGATGCGCTGGTCGTCGGGGTACCGCACGAGAAATGGGGTCAGGCGGTGACCGCCGTGGTCCATCTCGACAAGCAGGGCGAATTCGATGAGCAAACTGTAAAGGACCACGTCCGCGAACAGCTGGCAGGATATAAGACGCCCAAGTCGATCCATCCTACCGACACGCCTCTGCGCGCCTCGAACGGAAAGGCGGATTACGCAGCGGCAAAGAAAATTGCGGAAGGCAGCAGGGTGGCAGCGTGAGCGGCAAGACCACGCCAGACTATGACGCGGTGATCGTCGGTGCCGGTTTCAGCGGCGTCTACCTGCTTCACAGACTGCGCGAGGCCGGGTTCAATGTCCTGCTGGTCGATGCTGCCGCCCAGCCCGGCGGCATCTGGTACTGGAATCGCTACCCGGGCGCGCGGGTCGATTCGCAGGTTCCGCTTTACGAATTCTCTCTTCCCGAAGTCTGGCGGACATGGTCGTGGACTGAGCGCTTCCCCGGCTGGAAAGAGCTCCGGGCCTATTTCCGCCATGTTTGCGATACCTTCGATCTGTGGCCGCAAATGCGCTTGGGCACGAGGGTCGAAAGCGCACGCTTCGCCGAAAAGGCATCGCTCTGGCGCCTGCATCTGGACGGTGGGGACACGGTGACAGCGCGGTTTCTCCTGCCGGCTCTCGGCTTCGCGTCGAAGCCTTATGTCCCCGACATTCCCGGCCTCGACACCTTCGCTGGCGAATGGTGCCACACCGCGCGCTGGCCTCAGGAAGGCATTGATCTGGCAGGTCGCAAGATCGCCCTGATCGGTACCGGGGCGAGCGGCGTACAGGTAGCGCAGGAGGCGGCGAAATCCGCAGATCGACTGACGCTGTTCCAGAGAACGCCGATCCTGGCCTTGCCCATGCGCCAGGAGACCTTAACCGAAGAAAGGCAGGAGCGCGAAAAGCAAGATTATTCCGACATTTTCCGTCAGCGCAAACAAACAAGCGGCGGGTTCGAATGCCAGTCGCTCAAGGCCTCGGCACTCGAGGTCGGCAAAGACGAACGCGATGCACATTTCGAGAATCTCTGGCAGCGCGGCGGCCTAAGATACTGGTATCACAATTTCGCAGACATGCTCACGAATAGCGAAGCGAACCGCCACGCCTATGATTTCTGGCGTGACAAGGTCCGGGCGCGGATCGCCGACCCGGCGCTTGCTGAAAAACTGGCTCCCGCCGAGCCACCTCACCCCTTCGGCACCAAGCGGCCATCGCTCGAACGGGGCTATTTCGAGATTTTTGCGCAGGACAATGTTGCCCTCGTCGATCTGAAGGAAACGCCGATAACCCGGATCACGGCGGACGGGATTGAGACCGAGGGGAGCGCCTTCGAATGCGATCTGATCGTCTTTGCGACCGGCTTCGATGCCGGACGCGGCGGGCTGATCGACATGAACATATCCGGACGCGGCGGGATCGGCTTGGCGCAGGCTTGGGACGATGGCCTGCGCGCTTATTTGGGCATGGCCGTGGCGGACTTTCCCAATATGCTGTTCGCCTACGGTCCTCTAAGCCCTTCGGGTTTTTCGAATGGTCCGACGACCGCCGAGATACAAGGCGACTGGATTTGCGATTTCCTGGTCCGGCTAAGAGACGAAGGCATCGTCCTTTTCGATACGGAACCCGAAGCCGAGACGACCTGGACCGAAATGGTCGCGCAGGCGGGGGCGATGACGCTCTTTCCCGAAGCAGACTCCTGGTACATGGGCGCCAATATCCCGGGCAAAAAGCGTCAACTGATCAATTTTCCCAGCGTGGTCGGTTATGCCGCACTTTGTGATGATGTAGCGCATGACGGCTATCGCGGCTTCGTAACCGAAAAACCCACAAACACGGAACCCTTCGCGCAATGAATGAAATGACCCCTGTAAACAACCTTCCGACTGACATCGATTCCTTGTGGGCCGGGGACGGTTCGCACCTGCCCGAATGGTTCATAGCAGCACTGAACGTGCCGCGCGAAGAAGCTTATGTAGAGATTTCCGGTGCCAAGGTGCACTATCTCCGCTGGGGCAGCCCCGAGAAGCCCAAATTGCTGATAACGCATGGCTTCCTCGCCCATGCCCGATGCTTCGCCTTCATCGCCCCCTTCTTTGCCCAGGATTATGACGTCGTAGCCTTTGATCTGGCGGGCATGGGTGACAGCGAAATGCGGGGGGCATCTGACACGGCGGCCCGCGGGAGGGAATTCACCGAGGTTGCCGAGGCCCTGAACATGTTTGCGGATGGCCAAAAGCCAACGATCATCGCGCACAGCTTCGGTTCGGGTGCCGCGCTGACAGCCGTGACCCAGTCGCCCGACGCCTTTGCTGGAGTGGTCGTATGCGACCTTATGATCATGCGCCCTGAATTGCTTGAAAAATACTGGAAGAACGATCGGTCGAGCCCGGGATCAGGGAATCCGGACAAGCCCAACAAGCGCTATCCCAGCTATGAAGCAGCGCGTGCGCGCTACATCCTATCCCCGCCTCAGCCCGTCGAGGAGCCATTCCTGCTAGATTATATTGCGTATCATTCGCTGAAGCATGAAAGAGGCAGTTGGACGTGGAAATTCTCGCCAGAGGTTTTCCGGCGGAGCAATAGGCCCGAGGAGTGGTTGAACATGGGTAAGCGGCTGGTGCAAGCGCCGGGCCGCAAAGCAATCGTGCACGGCGGTAACAGCCTGCTCTTCTCACAGGATTCTGCCGATTACATCCGCGAGATGGGTGGAAACGGCATCCCGATAATAGCCATACCGGAAGCCCGCCACCACCTGATGCTCGATCAGCCATTGGCCTTTGTCGCAGCTCTCAGGAGCGTTCTTTCTTTTTGGAAAAGCTCCCACGAACGCTAACTGCAATGTTAAAATGACCCGTCATATCTTCGATGAATTGGGTGGTCGAGAATACCAAATATGAATTTTTGATACCTTATTTGAAGCTAGGATCAGGACTTCTGTGGTTGCCGCCCGTGATGAAAGAAGTTTCTAAACCTATGTGCAAGTGATCGAGTGCGGTCGTTTAATCGTCGTTTAATCGTGGCCCGGTCAAGGATAATTTGGGGCACCATTATTCGATCTACGATTGGTTATCGCAGATGACTGGGTGAGCAAGGTTGTTTGCGCCTTCAGATCGGTCACGCCAGCAAGGCCGTTTGTCGGGTACATGGTCGTTTACGCGGTCGAGACATGCCCGCCGCAGGATAGGTTTTCGAGGGCTGGATCTTCCTATGTCTTCTACGCACTTTGGGTCTGGGATGATGCCAGGTGCAGCGCACTTAACGGAATGATCCTGTCCGCGTCCCGACAGGGACGGCTCGGCACGTCCACAGCATGGACGCAAACTATAGGGAAGTTCAGTTCATTGATGGCCTTTCTGTCATGTTGTTCATGTCAGACCTCGGCAGCAATTGAGCGGTCGAATAGTTCACCTGATCGAAGCATAGTATGCATGATCACGGCGAGCTTGCGCGCGACCGCGACGGCGGCTCGTTTAAAGCCGATTTTCTCCTTGAGTTTCAGCCCCCAAATACGCAACGCGCTGTTCGCCGTGGTGCGAGTGAGGATCACGACTGCCGCTTCGTACAACAGTCCGCGCAGATGACTGTCGCCACGCCTAGATATATGGCCGTCATAATCGACTTCGCCCGATTGGTAACGCCTGGTCGTCAGGCCGATCCAGGCTCCAACCGAACGCGACTTCCGGAAGTTTTCCGGGTCTTCGATCGCCGCAACGAAGGACGAGGCGGTCACCGCGCCAACGCCAGGTATCGAGGATAGCAACTGGCATTGCTCGCTTGCGCGCGCCGAGGCAATAAGCTGTTTGCTCAATTCGGCGGCGCGGGTGCGGATACCCCGCCAAGCCTCGAGAACCGGCGTGATGATCTGCTCGAGCCCTGCATTGTTTGCCAGCAGGCTGCGTACATGGCCTTCAAAAACGCGCCCGGCGCTCTTGGGAACCACCATGCCGAACGTTTTCATCAGACCGCGGATCTGGTTCGACAGTTGCGTCGTCGCCCTCAACATCTGATTGCGCGCTGCAACCAGCGTGCGGGTCAGCATGCTATCGAAGCTCTTGACGCGCACCTCGCGGTAAAAGCCGACCTCGGCCAGATGTGCAAGGCCGTCTGCGTCGTTCGCATCGGTCTTGTTCGGCGCCATGTCGAGGGCTGCCTTGGCATGGCGGGCATCGATGCAGATTGCCGGCAAGCCTTCCTGCTTCAGCGCGTGATAGAACCAAACCGAAAGAGAACCCGTCTCGAACACGACACGTTTCACGTTCGAAGCGCGCCTGCGGATCACTTCTGCTATCAGTTTAGGGTCAGACGGGCACTTGCCGCGCCAGAGCCGTCGGCCGCTTTCGCGAACCGAGATGAAAGTGTCTTTCAAAGACACGTCGAGGCCGATAAACTGTTCCATGGTTGTCCTCCGTTTGATGTTGGGCCCGGTCACAATCGTGAGACCGTGTTTCATACTACCGGGGGGCAACCAAACTTCCAACACATCGCAATCGCGCTGCTGGTTCCAACCCCCCGATTACCCTATGTCTTCTGTAAGGCCTATGAATGGGGCATTTTCGAAAAGCCGCTGGCCGGTATGGTGATCTGCGGATCAGATGCAAATCTCATAAGCGAGCTGTAACGCTTAGAGTCCTGAACTGTTTTTCTGATCCAGATATGTTCGATCATTTTGCCCATTCGGGTCATCGGGAGTGTCAGTAATTTCGTGTGTGGTGGGGCATAATGGATAAAAGGAGTCCCACTATGTCACGACGCAAAGAGCCGACGATCCCCGCAGAGTTACTGGATCAACTTTTGGCAGGCTCGGATGCAGCTTCTGCTCTGGATCAGGGAGGATCGCTGGATTCGTTGAAGAAGGCCCTCGCCGAACGGCCGCTGAATGCCGAGATGGATTATCATTTGGGTGGCGATGAACAGGCAGGTAACAGCCGCAATGGCTATGGCCGCAAGTGTGCAATCACCGACGGTGAGCATCGCGCCGTGCCGGGGGCACGGGAAGACGCGCAGCGCTGGAAGAAGTTGCCGCATGGCAGCAACGGCCGCTTGACCCGGCCTATCCACTGGTGTTTTTCGACGCCATTCGCGTCAAGATCCGCAGTAGAGCAGGCGTCGGATGGGCCGGCGGTTAATCCTATCCATATCGCGCTTGGCGTCCGCGCTGATGGCCGCAAAGAGGTTCTCGGCCTGTGGATTGAACAAAATGAGGGTGCCAAATTCTGGCTGCGCGTTATGAACGAGCTTTAAAAACCGGGGCACCGAGGATATCATGCTGGCAGTCGTTGATGGTCTCAAGGGCTTTCCCGATGCGATAACGGCGGTGTTCCCCGAAGCCGTCGTCCAGACATGCATCGTCCATTTGCTAAGCAACAGCATGGATTTCGTATCGTGGAAAGATCGTAAGCCATTGGCAACGGCCCTCAAGGCCATTTATCGCGCGGTCGATGCCAAGGCTGCCGAAGACGCGCTGATTGCCTTCGAAGCCAGCGAATGGGGCCTGCGCTATGTCGCCATTGCCCGGAGCTGGCGGCGCGCATGGAATGAGGTTATTCCGTTCTTCGCTTTTCCCGAGGCGGTGCGCAAAATCATCTATACCACGAATGCTATCGAGGCCCTGAACTGAAAGCTCAGGCGGGCGATCAGAGCCAAAGGTCACTTCCCCAATGACGAGGTGGCAACGAAATTGCTTTATCTGGTCTTGAACAGACCAGAAAAAGAGTGGAAGATGCCACCTCGTGAGTGGACCATGGCAAAAGCACAGTTCGCAGTTATCTTCGGCGAACGCTTCATCAAAGCCATGACGGCATAATGTTCAACCGCCCCACCACACAGGAAATTACTGACACTCCCGCGAGCGGCGGCCGTTCATAGGGAATCACGTCCGCACAAAATCGAGCGGCTCCTTGCGGCTCACTGCCGATCGCTGGCCATGACACATGATCGTGACGTGTTGTAGTTTCCGTTAGAGAATCGACTTTCTGCCAAACAGCGCCACAATGTTCGGCCACATATCAGGACACCGACCCTCTCGTGATGTTGGCGCTATCCGATAATTTCTTCACGCCGGGCGACGAACCGATCACTGGCCTCTTTGACGATCATTGGCAGACGATTTGCTGCAAGGAATGTGACCTTCCTACGCTTGCTAATGTCGAAGGTATCGGCAAGGGTTCGAACTTTCGCTCGGTCCCGATTATAGTGGATGTGTTGAATCGTCTATCCGCCGGACTTCAAAGCAATTCCTTAAGCTGGCGCGAGGTGTCGGCAAGGTCTTTACGTGCAACTACCAATCCTGTCTCGACAAGCCTTCTACCCTGCACATAGTCCTTCATGGAATTAACGCAATCGAGCGCCACGACTTTTCCATTCTTCAGATATACAATGGAAAAGGACCGATTGGATGGATCACCACGTGTCACGGAGTCATCGTATCCCGCACTCAGTCCTACCGTCTGAATTTTCAAGTCATACTGATCGGACCAGAACCAAGGTGTTGCGTGATATGGTTCAAAGTTGCCGCAAATGACACTCGCGACGACGCTCGCCATGTCGTTGGCATTCTGGACACTTTCGAGCCGAATGCGCTGGCCTTCCGCAAACGGATTTATGTGAGCGGCACAATCCCCGATTGCATACACACAGGGTAGTGTGGTTTGGCAATATTCGTCGACTTCGACTCCGTTCGCGGTTTTCGCGCCTGCCTTGGCCAATGCATTAATGCATGGTTTAATTCCGATGCCGACAAGAACGATGTCGGTTTGAATCACCTCGCCTGTTTCGAGTACAACGCCAGTCAGAAGTCCCCCGTCTCCCTCGATGCGGCTGACACCTGATTCGAGGTGTATTTTTACTTCTCTGCTCACGTGCTCATTTTGAATAAAGCGGGAAACTTCGGGACCAGTCACTCTGGAAAGCACACGATTGAAAGCTTCTACTAAGACGACTGTATGGCCAAGTTTTCGAAACACTGCTGCCGCTTCCAGGCCAATGTAGCCACCACCTATTATCGTACACCGCTCTGTTCCTGCTTTCATGTCATCGATTAAAGCATCCACATCTGCCTTGGAGCGCAAAGTATGTACGCCACGTAGGTCCGATCCATCGCAGGTAAGGCGGTTCGCATCACCACCCGCTGACCAAACAAGCTGCTCGTATGCATATTACTGACCGTTGCCACAGGAAATTGTTTTCGCCAGAGGATCGAGTGAAGAAACGTTGCTCCCACCTAGCAGATGTATATCCCTATCCCGCCAAAATTTCTCAGGTCGAATAAGTATCCTTTCGAAGATTTTCTCTCCAGAGAGATACTCCTTCGTAAGAGGTGGTCTTTCGTAGGGGAGGGCGCGACTGCGGTCGAGCAACCCGATGCTTCCGCCGAAACCCTTCTTACGCAGCCCAATAGCAGTCTGAGCACCGCCATGTCCGCTGCCGACGATCAGAACATCGTATTTCTCCATCTGTTATCCCTCCTTCTCCAGAATAATCACGACTCTACTGCGGCAAGCATGCATTGAGTGTTCAGTCGGTTCGCGAAAGTCGTCGGTCCATGCCATACAATAGCCGTGTCTGAAGAAGCTACCCCGATCCTTAATAACGCTCTTCAGGATCGGTACCCAAAGGCAACGATACAGCATGCGAATGGCGAGCTATGCAAATCAAAGGAATGTGTTAATATTCTTTGCTTGCAAAACGGTCTGCTGCAGGATCACTTTGCGACGGGCCAGTTTCAGCGAGCCGTCCGTATCCCGCCTGATCAGATCGACGCGTCTGGCCTTCAGCTCCATCTCGTCATCCTCCGCGTGGTGGCGATTGTTGATGACTAGTGAATGAACGGTCCATTCGGTGGGGGTATCGGTCGGTTCGACCTCGATATTGCTCACAAGATGAAAGTGCCGGGTCGGCGGGTCTTCAGCCCATGCGGAGGGCTGCTTGGCGCGGGCTACGCGAATCTTGAGATATTCGAGATCGTCATCGAAAAAGGCCATCCTTGTGGGACTGAACTTGGCGTCGTCATTCCGGTAGCGTGTTTGCACCCCTGGAATCCAATAGTGGATGTCGTCTGCCAGCAATTCCAGCCATTCATGCAAATACTCGCCGTCGAGTAGGCGGGCTTCGCGATAGAGAAATTGCTGAATTTCGATAATTAGATCGACGGAAACTGCACGATGTTCGCGGGTTTCGATTTTTTCGGCGTGGTTCACGGTCACCTCAAACTGGTATTTAGCGGACTGGTACGTCGGCCCAGGTTTCTGCATTCATTAGATCGGCCCAGCGTTGGTAGAACGCCCGCTGGTTCGCTTCGTTGATCTGGCTCTGATGGACATTGCCCTTCAGTTCCTCGTGTTCGATACGCGAATCGAGGCCCATTCCAGCATGGAGTTTCTGTCGTCGCGTGACGACACCTGCATTGACAGCGGTGCAATTTTCGAAATTCTCACCGTCGTCCATCTCGAAGACCCCTGCTGGAGAGAAAGTCAGCATTACGCCGCGGCGATATTCTTTCTTTAGCTCCTCCGGGGCATTGGCGTTCAGAAATACCCAGGTATGAAGCTCCGTTTCTCTCGGACCTTTTGGGTTCCACGTGCGGAAGGTATTGTGCCCGGCCAGGAAGGACAGGTTCGGAAAAACATTGGCTGAACTGAGCGAGGCGACCATCCTGCTGCGGACCTTCCCCAGCCGTTCGGCAAACCTCGCCTCGTGTTCACGCAGATATTCGACGATTTGCGGCGAATTGAGCGTGGCCGCGTTGCCGATGAAATCCAGGCCGAACTCCCACCCGTGGCCATTGACGTTGGCGTGATAGGAACGATCGGGCCGCATCGTCGGCTGTTTGCCGAACATGGCGATGAGAGCCGAACTGTGCGTCCATGGAGCGTGGTAGGAATCGCCTACGAAGTTTTCTGCTGGGAACTTCCAGTTGCACTTGAGGCGGGACTTGATGTTGCCGTCGATAAATTCGATGCCGCCTTCGTCATTGTCGAGAATGACGTCGAGATACCAGCGAAAGTCGCCCAGATATTCCTCTAGCGAGGGTGCGTCCGGATCGAAGCAAGCAAAATGCATGCCCTTGTAGCTCTCCACCCGAGCCTGGTGGAGGCCGAGCCGAGACTTATCGAAATTGGACTTGCCATCGTAGGACTTTGGTCGGCTGACGCTCTTCAGACTGCCGTCGAGGCCGTATGACCAGCCGTGGAAATTACATGTGAAACGGCGGGTCTTGCCAACTTCGGCAAAACACACGCGGTTGCCGCGGTGGGAACAGGAATTGAGGAAAGTATGAATCTTGCCGTCTTCGCCGCGCGAAACGATCACCGCATCCTCCCCTATCGTAGTGGTAAGGAAATCCCCGACCTCTGGCAGTTGCGAATCGTGCGCAACGAAAATCCAGCAGCGTGCAAAAACTCGCTCGAGCTCGAGCGAGTAGATCGCATCGTCCCAGAATATCCGGCGATCAATGTAACCTTCTTCCGCATCAACCCAGTCGTTGACCTTGGAGGCGAGTTCCGTTTTATCGTCCGTTTTTGTGGATAGGTTTGTCACCCTATTCTCCTATTGAAATTGGTTTTCCTGCCGCCATCAGGCCGGTAGGATTTCGGCAAAGCCTAGGCCAGTGACACCGCCCGACCAGGCTTCGTAAGTAAGCACTTCTCCCCGGCCAGCCGGAAGGGCTCCCATCACCGCTAGATAATGGCGGATTTCCATGCCCCCATTGCCCCCGTCGCGCATGATCTCTTCGTCGGTCATCGAAAGCAGCGTGGACGGGTCGCCGGACACGATGGCATCGAGGACCTTCTTGTCGAACTCGGGGTTGATTCGGCCCATTTCCCCTGTGCCGACCCAGTGGCTGATCCCACCACTGCCGATCAGTACGACGCGTTCGTCACCCGGCATGCCTCCAACCGCATCGCGCACCATCTGCCCGAACTCATACGCCCGCTGAAGGCGAACATATGGCTCGACGCCGCTGGCCATGTAAACGGGAACGGTCTGAACCGATCCGTCGGTCGGAAGGGCAAGTTGGGCCGGAACGCCGATTGCATGATCCACGCCCAGATCGCGCGCGACGGATACATCGAACCCGCTACCGTGGGCGTGTTTCACCAGGTAGTTGGCGAAGTCCGGATCGCTCGCAATCGGTGCATTAGCTACGCCTGGCAGCCGATCAATCGGACCATGCAGCTCGCCGGTAGCGATGAGGAACTGCGGCAGGCAGCGCGGGCCGAACAGAATATAGTGGTCGGCGCCGAAAATTATCGCTTTGGTCGCGCCCGATGCGCGAACCTTATCGCATATCCGGGAATAGACCGCGAGAAGGTGATCGCGCTCCTTCTTCTGCGGATTTACGAACAGCAAGGGGTCATGCGGCATTATATAGCCGCCAACGATATTCGCCATTTAACAACTCTCTCCTGTGTGTCGAAAACTCGGCGACGTGATGTCGCGCAAACTACAAACTATCCTTACCGCCGCTCGACGCTTCCAACCGTGATGCAAGCTTGGGAACCCGGGCAAGATATTCGGGCATTGATTGCGGTCCGCGGACGCTGGTCCAAAAGCCCATCAAGAGCATCGGATTGATTCCGTATTCGAACAGGTTTTCTACCTGCATTGAAATAACCATCTCGCGTTCGGTCTCGCTGAGTGCATATTTGCCCGCGACTTCTCCGGAATCTTCGCGAAATGCTTCCTTCCGGTTACGTGAAGTACTCACGTCATAAAACAATTGCTCGACAGCCCCGTAGCTCATCCCATTCGCTTTCTTTTTGCATTGCGACGACGGGGATAATCCCCAGTGTCTTTTTAGACATTGGCAGGAATGAGTCAATACCCTTGCGTATGGTTGGCAATTTTGGGGCCGCCGACTTACCTATTTTTCTGTGCTTTTCTGCGGTGTTACTAAGACAGCACAACTTTACCGACCGTTTCTCGCGATCGCAGTGCCTTCATCGCCGCGACCAACTCACCCATTGGATAGACATCCCGAATCAGCGGGCGAATCCCGCCTGCGGCACAAAGCTCGACCAGTTCTTGCTGGATCGCGCGGATTTCGTCGGGATCGCGGTCAAAGCTCCAGTAAACGCCGTGCACGCTGGCTGATTTTACCAGCATGTAATTCGCCTTCAGCGCTGGTATCTCGCCGCTCGCGAATCCGCATATGAGCAGTTTTCCCTGCCAGGCGAGCAGCCGCAGACTCTGTTCCGAAGTTGCGCCGCCGACCGGATCAACCACGATGTCGACGCCATTTGGTGACAATGATTTGACCTCTTTGTACCAATCCGGCTGGCGGTAATCGATGACATGGTCCGCGCCATTTTCGATTGCGAAGCGGCGCTTTTCCTCTGACCCAGCCGTGGCGATAATGCGGGCTCCGGCGGACCGGGCAAGCTGGGTCGCTGCGACCCCGAGACCGCCACTCGCAGCGTGGATCAGGACCGTCTGACCCGCAGTCAGATTGCCTTTTTGAAACAAGGCAACATGCGCCGTGGTATAGGAAACCGGAAGCGCAGCGGCGGCGCGGGCATCGATGTCTCCAATCGCCATCAATCGATCTGATGCAACCGCGCAATATTCCGCGAAGGCACCGCTGCGAACCTGACAAGCGACCCTGTCACCAGGCTGAAACCGCGAGTCTGCGCTGGTCTCGACGACTGTTCCGGCAAGCTCGTTACCGGGGACAAATGGCGGCTCAATACGGTCCTGATAGCGGCCCGCGATGGCGATTTCGTCAGCGAAATTGAGCGCCGCAGCCTCCACCTTCACCAGCGTATCGACCGCATTCGGACCGCCTTGTTCCAATGGAGGAACGGGAATCCGGTCGAACACCAGATCTTCTGGCTTGCCATATTCGCTAACGACCCATGCCTGCATAGTTTTCAATTCATTCCCCTCTTGCATATTATCCATTCGCACCAGTATGGAGAGAACCATATACTGACAAGTCGTATCGGCAAAAAGGGGAAATTATTCATGGTAGCGAGCAATGACGGACACGCATGGCAGGACCATTATCCCCAAAGTGCCCGCGACCTTTCCCTCCCCGAACCACGCGCGCTGGTCGGGCTGCTCGATGATGCCGCCCGTGATTTTGCTGACCGGCCCTGCCTAACGCTAGAGGATTGGACGCTCTCTTATGGTGAGGTCGCCGAACTTGTGTCACGCATCGGGGCCGGGCTTTCTCAAATGGGTATCAAGCCGGGGGAAAGAGTTGGCTATATGGGCCCGCCCCATCCCCTGTTCACGCTCGGCTGTTTCGCGATGTGGCAAATCGGTGCAGTCTATGTCGGGCTTAATCCATTATACAGCGCGGAGCGATTGGCCGGGCAATGTGTCGACAGCAGCCTGAAAGCGATCATCACTTTCGATGAGCCCGGGCTGCTTGCCAAAGCGCAACAGATTTGCGATCACATCGGCCATCCCGTGCCCTTGCTGGTCGGTTCCTTTACACAGGATCCGCGCGAAGCCATCGCGCTGCAAGGGACAGAGAACCGCTCAGCCGTGCAGACCATTCCCGACTTGCTAGCCGCTGACGGGACGGCGGAGCGAGCCATTTTCGATCCTATCGCTCATCCGGCGGTGCTGCAGTTCACAGGCGGCACCACCGGTGTGCCCAAGGCTGCGGTCCTCACCCATCACAATCTGCTGGTTAATTCGGCCCAAATGGTTAGCTGGTATCCCCATCTTGAACCGAGCAGGGAAGTAATGCTGTCCGCCGCGCCGGTGACCCATGCGGGCGGGATTGGCCCGGTTCAAAATTTCACGATGCAACTGGCGGGCGAACTGGTTTCGCTTCCGCGCTTTGATCCGATGAAGACGCTCGACCTGATCGAAAAACGGAAGATCACCATTCTTCTGATGGCCCCAACGATGGCCATCGCTTTGCTTGAGGCGGCGCGGGAACGACCGATTGATTGGTCAGGGATGAAATGCGTTCAGTGCGGTGCGGGACCGGTCCCAGCAGAGCTGAAGGAAAGATTCATGCAGGCCACCGGCCACTGGATCACCACTCTTTACGGCATGAGCGAAACCGCCCCTGCCGTCGTCTATTCCCCGCCTGAGCGTAAACTTGCGCAGTTCACCGGTATTCCTCTGCCCTTCACCGAAGTGGAAATCCGCAAGACCGATGATCCCCATCAACAGGCGGCAGCCGGCGAAGTTGGCGAAATCTGTCTACGCGGTCCGCAGGTGATGAAGGAATATTGGCGCAGTCCTGAAGCTACGGAGCAGGCATTTGTCGACGGCTTCTTCCGCAGCGGCGATCTGGGTTCGATGAATGAAGAGGGGCTGGTTACCGTTAGTGACAGGCTGAAGGACATGATTATTGCTAGCGGCTTCAATATCTACCCTGCTGACATTGAAAGCGCGATTCTGGCCCATCCCGCTGTCCGAGAGGCGGCGGTCATCGGCGTACCCGACGATTACCGGGGTGAAACCGCCAAAGCTATTGTAAGTTTGCGCCGGGGAGAGCAGCTTGATCTCGAGCAGCTCAAGGATTTTCTCACTGGACGTCTTTCACCGATGGAAATTCCGACGATCCTGTCGATCGTCGACGAAATTCCGCGCAATGAAAATATGAAGATTTCACGGCTGGACCTGCGTGAACGCGAAGGCCACACTCCGCGCTGATCGGCTCGCATGCGGGTCCATTCCGTACGAAACATGGCGAAATGGGCCGGGCAGCGGAATTACACCGCCACCCGACCCCTTTTTTCGCCAAACACAGGCTAGACCAGGTCGCGTTCCTTGGCCATTGATAGAGCTGTGTCCTCGATCATGTCTTCCTGTCCGCCGATCATCTTCTTGCGAGCCAATTCAATCAGGATGTCGCGCGCGGATAGGCCGTATTTCTGCTCCGCTTCCTTGGCTTGATACAAGAAGGTCGAATAGACACCCGCAAAGCCGAGCGTGATAGAATCCCGGTCTGCACGGGGCGGTTGCGGCATGATCGGCAGCACCCGGTCTTCCGCCACGTCCATGAGCTTGAACAGGTCGACGCCGGTTTCGATACCCATCCGTTCGCTGACGGCGGCCATTAATTCCAGCGGTGTATTGCCCGCTCCAGCGCCCAGTCCGGCCGCCGAACCATCGATACGATCCGCGCCGGCCGCCACTGCCGCCAGCGAATTTGCTACACCCATGCCAAGATTGTGATGGGCATGAAAACCGATCTCGGTCGCATCCTGCAAGGCTGTGCGCAGCCCGCCAATGCGAATTGTTACGTCATCGGGTAGCATGTAGCCGGCCGAATCCACGCAATAGATTGTTGTCGCCCCATATCCTTCCATCAGCAATGCCTGTTCGATCAAATGTTCAGGCGTAGTCATATGCGCCATCATCAGGAAGCCGACCGTATCGAGGCCAAGTTCGCGCCCCAGACCGATATGTTGTTCGGTAACATCAGCCTCGGTGCAGTGGGAGGCCACATGAACGCAACCGGCTCCGCTATCAGCGGCCATCCGCAATTCGTCCAGCGTCCCGATGCCCGGAACGTGAAGGACCGAAATGGTTGTATTCTTAACGACTTTGGCCACTGCCGAAATATATTCACGATCCGAATGCAGACCGCGCCCGTAATTGAGAGACGATCCCCCCAGCCCGTCACCATGGGTGACCTGAATCAAGGGTACTCCGGCATCATCAAGACCCGAGGCGATGTCGACCATCTGATCCAGAGTAATTTGATGGCGCATCGAATGCATACCATCACGCAGGCACATGTCATGCAGTTTCAGCTTACGTCCTCTGACCTGATCATCCAGCGTCATTATGCGTTCTCCTTCACGGGTTCTAGTTTAAGCTGGCCATCCAGAATGTCCTGAGCGAACATTTCGGCGGTGCGGGCAGCGGCTGCAGTCATAATATCAAGATTTCCGGCATATTTCGGAAGGAAATCGCCAAGTCCCTCAACCTCAAGGAAGATCGACACCTTACGGCCTTCGAAAGTCGGCCCGTTCTTCAACTGATAGCCGGGGACATATTGTTGCACGGCAGCGATCATCTCGTGGACGGCGGCAGTGATAGCTTCCTGGTCGGGTTCATCGGCGGTTTCGCAAAAAACCGTATCGCGCATCATAAGCGGGGGCTCCGCCGGATTCACGATCACTATAGCCTTGCCTTTCGTCGCGCCGCCAACCTTGGCTACCGCAGCGGAGGTCGTGCGGGTGAACTCGTCGATATTTTTGCGCGTGCCCATGCCGATCGACTTCGAAGCGACGGTGGCGATGATTTCAGCATAATCCACCTTCTGCACGCTGCTGACCGCAGCGACCATCGGAATCGTGGCCTGCCCGGCGCAGGTGACCATGTTGACGTTCATGGTTTTACGCCCGGCAAGGTCTTTCAGGTTAATCGGCGGAACGCACAGCGGGCCGATGGCAGCCGGCGTCAGATCGATCATCAGGACACCCAGTTCATTAAGCTTGCGACTGTTTTCCGCATGAACATAGGCCGAAGTTGCATCGAACGCTATCTGAACTCCATCTTCAATCACATGGGGAACCAACCCGTCGACCCCTTCTGCAGTGGTCTTGAGTCCCAGTTCCTTCGCGCGGGCCAGCCCTTCAGATTCGGGTTCGATGCCCACCATCCAGACCGGTTCGAGAACCTCGGAACGCAGCAGTTTGTATAGAAGATCGGTACCGATATTTCCCGGCCCGATTATTGCGCATTTGATTTTATCCATCTCTTCTTCTTTCAGTTGAATTGAGCTTGTTCGCGAATGTTTAAACGCTTGCGGTCGACCTGTACCTCCGGCTAGCGGCAGCCTAGATGAAGGTCATCCGGCAGGTTCCCAGACCATCGCTAAGACTGAGCCGCAGCGTGTCGCCGGCCGATATTTCGACCATCGGGCCAAGCGCCCCGGAAAGGATGATTTCACCTGCTTTGAACGGCATGCCCAGACGACCCAGCGTATTGGCGAGCCATGCGACCGAGTTGAGCGGCGAACCTTGAACCGCAGCGCCGACGCCATTTGAAACTTCGGTTCCATTGCAGTCGATTTTCATGCTCACGCTGGCTAGATCAATGTCGCGCGGATCGACCTTTTGCGTGCCGATCGCGAAAATTCCGCATGAAGCATTGTCGGCAACAGTATCTTGAATCCGGATGTCCCAGTCGCGAATACGGCTGTCGACAATTTCGAAGCAGGCAGTGACATATTCGGTCGCCTCAAGAACATCTGCCGCCGTCACACCCGGCCCTGTCAGGTCGTGTTTCAAGATAAAGGCGATCTCTCCCTCGGCCTTTGGCTGGATGAGAGACTTGCACTCTACTGTGGCGTCATCGGCAACCAACATGGCATCGGTTAACTGGCCAAAATCGGGTTCAAACACCCCGATCATCTCCTGCACTATCTTGGATGTGACTCCGATTTTCTTGCCGATAATCTTCTCACCGGTCTCCAACCGCCGCGCAACCATGCGTTCCTGGATGCGGTAAGCATCGACGATATCTATATCCGGATTCCGGTCCCGAAGATTGGGGATCGTTTCATTAGCGAGCAGGGCATCGTAAAGCTCATCACCCAATGAAGTGATGGTCGAAGGTTCAATTGTCATTGCCTAAAAATCTCCCAAACAGATACTAAATTGCGCAGCCGTGACTTATCGGCTCACTCCTTCCAGCCCGGATTTAGTGCGTCATCAGCCACAAATTGGATGAGTTCGCGAATCTCCCGTGTTCTGAAAGCGGTCGGATCAATCGTTCTTCAGAACATTGGGCCAACTCTCCGCATTCTACCAGCCTTGACAACCGAGCCTTTTGGTCTAGAGCCTCACCCTGTGAGAAAAATCATCGAGATGAATGAAGAGGCGGGTACATCGGTTGCCGAGCGATTGCTCGACTTGCTTGAGTGCCTTTCATCGTCACCTTTGACGGTAAGGGAAATATCCGAAACTTCCGGAATACCTCTTTCGACCGCTCATCGGTTGCTGCGGCCACTGGTGGCGCGCAAATATGTGTTGCGGCATGGGCGGGGGCGCTACCTGCTCGGGATCGCCAGCTTGGAACTTGGAGCGCGCGTGGATCTCGATTCCATTATCACCAGCGCTACCCGTCCAATCATCGCGGACCTCGCCAAAACCTGCAGGCGCACGGTGCATCTTGGCGTTTTTCGGGACAATCTGGTCCGCTACCTGGTAAAAGTCGATGCTGGATATTCGCGTACTCCCTCTCAGGAGATGACCGAAGTCGAGGCCTATTGCACCGGGGTCGGCAAGATGCTGCTTGCCCAGCTCGCTCACGATCAGCTGGAGGAGTATCTGGCACCAGACGATTTCGTCCCTCTGACGCAGAACACCATTTCGCAGGCCGATGCCTTGCGGAAGGAGATCGGCGACGTGCGCAGGCAAGGCTGGGCGATGGACCGGGGTGAGATATATTCCGAATTGCGCTGTCTGGCGGTGCCGATAGAGGATCGGACCGGGCGGCTGATGGCGGCAGTTTCGGTCACCGAGGTGTGCACCGACGAAAATTTCGAAGAGGCGGAGGAGAGGCTGCTCACGCTCCTGCCGAGCATCGTCGAGGCGGCGGAGGCAATCTCCGTCCTGCTGCGGGCTTCGTAGGGTCGCCGCGCTGGCAAATGGCCCCTGCGCCTGACCAATGCACTTATCCCATTCTCGAACTGAGTCCGCCGTCGCTGACCAGGATCGTTCCATTGAGGTTCTTGCCGTCGCGCCGGGACGCAAGCAGCACGTAGCATCCTGAATGATCCTCTGCCGCGGCAGCTCTTCCTAGCGGCGATGCCTTCGCCACCATTTCAACGGTCCGTTCTTCGGAGTCGAGCCGACGTGAAGAGCTCTCCAACGCGTCGAGACCCGACAGGCCGGTTATCGTCCCGCCCGGAGCGACCCCATTAACGCGCACTTGCGGTGCCCATTCATAAGCCAACTGATAGACCACGCCGCGCAGCGCAAACTTGCTCGCAGTATAGAGCGTCCCGCCCCCGCCAGCTCTGAAACTGGCGTTGGAACAGCTCACTATCAAGGAGCCGCCCGATTCCCGCAGCGCCTCAATAGAGGATCGTGCGATCAATAAGGTTGAAAGTACATTGATACGGAACAGCTCCTCGAACGCGCCCTCCACATCGGCCGTGTCCATCCGGTCTATTCGCTTGTACCAATCGTACACACCTGCATTTGCAACCACGCAGTCCAGCTTACCGAATTTTTGCAGCGCAAGCGCGACGCCGCGTTTGCAGATCTCGGCATCAGTGCAATCGCCCGCTATGACCGCACATCGATCGCCCAGACGATCCGCCAAGTCAGCAAGCGCATCCGCATTACGATCCAACGCGACCACATTCGCTCCCTCTTCTACGAAGCGCAGGGCCACCGCTTCTCCGATGCCCGAAGCAGCCCCTGTGATCACCGCAGTCTGTCCCGATAGAATCTCCACCATTTCTCACCCTCTGATTTTTGGTTCATGCCCATTTTGGAAAACCATACTCTTACGTATTGACATTTCTGCGAAGGTCTCGCAACAGATATTTCACAAGAATGTGACAAATTGCGTGGTGTGGAGAGAGATATGTCCAGTAATCTGAGGCTCCCCGATATCGGGGCTTCGATAGACGTCGACGGTATCCAGACGAATTATCATGAACACGGTGAAGGCGATCCAGTGATCCTCCTTCACGGTTCGGGTCCGGGCGTCACGGCATGGCAGAATTGGCAAGGAATCCTGCCTCGCCTTGGCGAAACGCACAGGGTTCTGGCCCCTGATATCGTGGGATTTGGCTTCAGCCCTTTGCCCGAAGGCGAAAAACCGGGGATCAAGCTGTGGACCCGGCATCTGGCGGGCTTCATCGACGCCATGGGCCTCGATCGAGTGATACTAGTTGGCAACAGTTTCGGCGGCGCGCTGGCGCTTGGGATGATGGCTAATCACTCCGACAAGGTGCGCTCGCTCGTTCTCATGGGGACGCCAGCGGGCGAGTTCGAGCAGACCCAAGGTCTGGCGAACAGCCGGACCTTCGAACCCAGCATGGATGCCATGCGCGCAATGATGCAGGCCTTTCCCTACGATCCGTCGATCGTCACCGACGAGGCCGTCGCCGCGCGGTTGCGCGTCGCCGAGATCGCCAGCGGTAAAGAAACCATCCGCAAACTGCAGCCCGGCGAGGAACAGAATGCCAAGGGGTCGCGCATCGTGAAGGGCATCCCGCTGCAGCAGCTTGATGCGATCACCGTGCCGGTGCTGATCCTTCACGGGCGGGAAGACAAGATGATCCCGCTGCAGGTGGCGGTACGTATGCACGAGCACCTCAAGCGTTCGGAAATGCACGTATTTGGTCAGTGCGGCCATTGGGTGCAACTGGAACGCGAGGAACAGTTCCTTGAACAGGTCCGGGGTTTTCTCCGCAACAACTGAACGCCTAGCAAACTCGCAAGCGCGTTTCAATCCGCCCTCAACTCAACTTCCTCCTACGATGGTACTTTATGCAGAAATCGAAAACCAGATCCGAAATACTTCGTCGCCTCAGTGAAGGCGATCCGGTTTTTACGCGGAAAGAATATTCCGATGTCGTAACCATGTTCTGGGACACCGTAGAGGCGTGCCCGGACCAGCTTGCCTTGGTCGAAGGCGGCAGAAGCCTTTCTTACGCGCAGTTTGGCGCCGCGGTGGCTGGCCTCGCGGCGCGGATCAGTCAGATAGTCCCGCCTTCAGGGCGCGTCGCGATCTGCATTCCGAATTCGATCGAGGCCAATGTCGCGATCTACGCCGCGCTAAGCGCCGGCGCGGAAATTTCGACGGCCAACGCCGAATATACCCCGCGCGAACTGGGTGCACTGTTCGAAATAGCGCCGCCCGGTCTGGTCCTAGCTGGTGAGCGTAACTCCAACGTTGCCGGGGAAGCCGCCGACAATGCCCATGCACAGCTGATTACCGTGGGCGAAGGTGGCATTGCAATCGAGCAATTGCTCGACACCCAGCCCACCCGGCCCGAGGTGAAAATCACGGGCGACAGTCCCTGCATCATCATGTTCACCGGCGGATCGACCGGCACGCCGAAGGGCGTGCAGCGCAGCCACCGATCGGAAATGAGCATCATCAAGGCGATGCATACGGCATGGCCGACGCGCGATCAGGAAGAGGTGTGGCTCAATGTCGCCCCGGTCAGCCATGTGTGGGGGACACACATGGGCTGCTTCAACCCGGTCTATGGCCGCTCGCCCCTCATCATTGTACCCCGCTTTCAGCCGGATCTGGTCGCGCGTTTGATGGAGGAACATCGGGTCAGCGTGTTCAGCGGCGGTCCGGCAGCGATCTATCAGGGCTTGCTTGCGGCCCCGGATACGGACCTTTCTGCCCTGTGGCTGTGTCCGGGCGGCGGCTCGGTCTTTTCCCGGCAAACCCTGTCGCGGTGGGAGGCCAAGACCGGCCTACCGATCCTTGAGGCGTTCGGCATGACGGAAGGCGGCCCACTCACCGCGCAGCCACTCGATGGCAAGCATGAATTCGGCACCACCGGACTTCCCCTGCCAGGCATAGAAGTAGCCATAACAGCACTCGACGGCAGCGGCAAGCGGCTGCCCGCGAACGAGAAAGGCGAGATACTGATCCGGGGCGAGCGGGTGATCGATCGCTACATGGGTTTACCTGCCGTGGCTGAAGACGGCTGGCTCCCCACCGGAGATATAGGTTTTAAGACACCGGACGGATTTCTGGCCGTCGTTGATCGCAAGAAAGACATGCTGATCGTCGCCGGGTTCAATGTCTATCCTAGCGAAATCGAGGAAGTGCTTTCCTTGCTTCCCGAGGTTTCGGACGCTGCGGTGGTCTCCGCGGCGGATGATCGCAAGGGTGAGGTGCCATTCGCCTTCGTGGCCGCCGATCCGGACTCCGGCGTGACGGAAAAAGTCTTGCTGAGCCACTGCGCCGAACACCTCATAAGTTACAAGATTCCTCAAGCCATCGTCGTGCTTGACGAACTTCCGAAAACTCCTGCTCGCAAGCCGGACAAGAGACGACTGGGAGAGATGGCCAAGCTGTTCACACAGAAACGAAAGGGTTCGAAATAAGTTAGTTCCAAATAAAATAACGTAGAAACACACAGTCGAAATATTATTATACCTGGGAGGTAAAAATGAAGAAATCATTGTTAACAACAGCAGCCATACTGCCTTTCCTGCTCTGTCCGGCTGCGGCCAATGCCCAGAGTGACACCTCGGATGAGGCCGACCAGGCGGGCGAGGCCCAGCCAAAGGCGGATGCGCAAGCTGATGGCGCGGGCGGAATGATCATCGTCACCGCCACGCGCCGGGAAGAAAGCCTGCAGAAAGTCCCCGTGGCAGTGACCGCCGTGTCGACTGAGGTGCTGACGACCTCGGGCGTCGAACAAGTCCGATCTCTCAACCAGGTCGTGCCAGGGTTCAACGGCGGCCGCAACCAGAACGTAATGCAGCCCAGCATTCGCGGTGTCGGTTCGAGCGGTACTTCGGTCGGCGATGAGTCAAACGTCGCCGTCTATGTGGACGGAGTTTACCAGGGCGATCCCTATTCGACACAGATCGACCTTGTCGAAATCTCCCGCGTTGAGGTTCTTCGCGGGCCGCAGGGCACGGTGTTCGGCCGCAACGCCACTGGTGGTCTGGTCAACGTCGTGACCCCGGATCCTCAGTTCACACCGCGCGCCCGTATCAAGGGAAGCTGGGGTCGCCTGCGCGAGGATGCGAACAATTTCGACATCCGTGCCTACGTTACCGGCGGCTTGACCGACACAATCGCTGCCGATCTCGCCGTACTCTATCGCAATCAGGACGGATACGCGACGAACCTACTCAATGGCGGCGCTGTCGGCGATACCGAAATTGCGTCGATCCGGTCCAAGCTGCTGTTCCAGCCGAGCGACCAGGCCGAGTTCATTCTGACGGTCGCATATGTCGATACGCACGAAGAAATTGCGGCCACTGCCCAGCCGTTCGAGGGGAACTCGCTGGGCGCGCAGTTCGCCGGCGCGATCATTCCCGACGAACCTTGGGAAATCTCCAATTTCGCCTTCGGAACGGCTGGCCTGTCTGACTTCACCCGACTGGACATCGCGCTGAAGGGACAGCTCGATCTGGGCGGGGTCATTCTGGAATCGACCAGCTCTTACATGCGTACGCGCGTGCACCAGATCGCCGATTCCGATAGCACCAATATTCTTCTCGGCGAAACTAACATGCGGGTCAAACCCGATACGTTCACACAGGAACTGCGGCTTATTTCGGACAATGGTAGTCCCCTCAGCTGGACTGCTGGCGTCTATTATTACCAGCTGAAGGGTGAGCAGCCGCTTATCCTGATCAATCGCCGGGACGTCGCTACCCCGGTCACGCCGATCACGATCGAGCCGGAAGTGGAGAATTCGTCAATCGCTGCCTTTGTCGAAGGCACCTATGATCTGACGCCGAGCCTCTCGGTAACGCTGGGCGGACGTTACACCACGGAGACGCGAAAGTTCTCGCAGCGTATCAACGGCAACCAACTGTTCACGGATGCGGAGGAGGATTTCGACAAATTCACTTACCGCGTGGCCGTCCAGTACGAAGCTTCGCCTGATCTGAACCTCTACGCCACCTATGGCACCGGGTTCAAAAGCGGCACCTTCAACACTTTCGGCACTTCGAACGTAGCGGTCGAGCCGGAAACGATCGAGGCGATCGAGTTTGGCATAAAATCCGATCCACTGCCGTGGCTGCGGGCGAACCTTGCAACCTTCTATTACACCTATGATAACTTGCAAGTGACCGCGCGGGCAGCCAATAATGCGTTCGTCCTGCAGAACGCGGCCAGCGCAGAGATCTACGGTGGAGAGCTCGAGCTTGCGGCAGAACCTATTGTCGGTTTGAATCTGCGTGCGGCCATCGCCTACACTCATGCCGAGTATGATGAATTTTCCAACGCGCAGGTATTCATTCCCCAAGCGGGCGGCGGAAACATGGTTTCATCCGCCGATGCCTCTGGCAATCAGCTGGTCCGCACCCCGGAGTTCACTCTGACACTGGGCGGACGTTACACATTCGATGCGTTCGATGGAGAAGCCTTCATCGGTGGCAACCTCTTCCATTCGAGTGCGGTATATTACGATTACCTCAACATCTTTAGCCAGGATTCTTATGAACTTCTGTCGGCAGAGATCGGTTGGACCAGCCCTGATGACGATCTTACTTTCCGCATCTTCTCGAAGAATCTCACCAACGCAGCGGTGGCCCAGCAAATCTCGCCTGGACCGCTCGCCGCCTACATCATCTACGAACGCCCACGTGAAGTAGGCGCAAGCTTAGAATTCAGGTTCTGATCTAACGTTCGACGCAGGGCACGCGGATTAACAGGCCCTGTGTTGCCATGCCTTAGGGGCCTCGTACTCTTGCGGGTAGCGAGGTCCCCAAATTTTTGGCGCTGCCGCATCGCAGCAATCGACACGCGGTGCCCCCGAATAAGACTCTGGCCGGGTTCGGCGAAGATTCAACCCGCAGTCGAAGCAGTCACTTCGGTTGTACCGGTGGTATTGTTGGAATCCTTTTTGGGCAGTTCCTGCCCTACTGTTGCCGGAAGAAATACTGCAAGGAATGCCTTGGTATCTTGGGCATGGTTCCGCTTCGACTGAGAGCGTGACAGGATGTTCAGGCCGATGATTTGAGCCAGCGCCATTGTCGCCGTCTGGAGCGCCTGATGCTCGCTCTTTCCCAGTTCGATATAGGCATCGGCAATCAAGCTGATCCGGTCCTGATCGACGCGCCGGGTGGTTTCGGCAGCAATCTCGGAAACCCGCGCCCATTCTTGCAGCGCCCGTTCGACTGAGCCGCCCGGAACATCGTGCCGTCGGTTCAGGGCAAGGGTGAAAAAATATCGCAGACGATCCAATGGATCGTCAAAGTCGCGTTTGCCCGCAAGGCCAATGGCCTTGGTCGCCGAAATATACCAATATGACAGCGTCTCGTAGAGAAGCGTCTCTCTGTCCTGGAAATGCCAATAGAAGCTTCCTTTAGTTACATTCAGCTCCTTGGCTAATGTTTCTATCTGAATGCCGGCGACACCAACTTCACCTATCTTGCTGAGCGTATGCTTTAACCAGATGTCCTTTGACAGCCTGTTCCGTTTTTTCGATCCGTTACTAGCTTCGGACATGGCATTCCCTAATTTTACAATCCAGTTCGAAGGTTTCGTTTTTCGGACCGCTTATCGCTTAAGTGGCGAAACGCGTTGACATTACATGTGCTGATGGCCGTATCTGCAGCATCAAGGCCGCTTTGACAATCCACCTAAGTATACGACGGCGGCGAGGATTGGGTCAAGGAACCTTCTGATAATCCGTCATTGATTATGCTGGCCGAACTTGTGGAACTCAGACTTCAAACGGATATGCGCATCGTGTCGCAGGAAATCAGCGAACTTCGACATATCGCGGTTACAGTCACGACCCAGGTGAAGATCAGCCGGGCTCTCAAGGGAACGTCGAGCCGCGGGTGAAATGGATATTCCATTCCCTTTCTGAATCTGCGCCGTTCATTAGCTGCCAGACGCTGAAACCGGTTAATCGACGCACCAATATCGGTACGCTCTGATTCAAGCTCTCTGGTAAATTGGGACTGGGAATTCCTTCGACTCCCGACACGGTAAACGGATTGCTACCAGCGCGTTTAGAGTCCGATTCGAAAGTTTTTCAATCGTAGCAATGTCTTGCGGTTCGCCTTGTGAGCATGCGGATGGAGGCGATCAACGCCCAGGCTGTTGATGAGGCGATGGACCGTTCCCAGTCTTTCGCGAGGCGTCGGCATCGGCCCAGCCATGCGAACGTCCGCTCGACGACCCAGCGGCGCGGCAAGAGTTCGAAGCCTTTGGCGGTGTCGGAGCGTTTGATGATTTCCAGCGTCCAGCTTCCATGGCCTTTGAGCGCGCGCCTGAGCTTGTCCCGCGCATAGCCGCCATCGGCGAACATATGGCGCAGCCATGGGAAGCGATAGCGGATAGCTTTGAGGACATCGACGGCCCCGTCGCGGTCCTGAATATCGGCGGCATGGACCAGGATGAAGATCAGATAGCCGCAGGTGTCAGTAACGATATGCCGTTTGCGGCCTTTGACCTTCTTGCCCGCGTCATAGTGCAAACTCCTCCACTTTCCGTGGTTTTGACGCTCTGGCTGTCGATGACATCGCCATTGGGCGAGGCATCGCGACCCTCGATTTCGCGCAGGTTCATAATCAACACCATGTTGATCGCATCAAACAAACTCGTATCACGCCAGGAGTAGAAATAGCGCCCCACCATCGACACCGGCGCAAAGCATTTTGGCAACAGTCGCCACGAACAACCGCTCACCGCAATAAAGAGCAACGCATTCACAACTTCGCGCATATCGGTCGTGCGAGGGCGACCACTTACATCTGTTCCGACTTCATCATCCACTGCGCAGTTCCGTCCAGAGGTGACGAATATCGCAGCAATCAGATTATCGGCAAGGCGGCCTACGCGCCAAGCTTACCGATCACCGCCCATTCCACGTCGCTTAAATCAAAACGTCCCATAGCCAATCTCCTCGCGGAGATTGAATCACATCTCTATACAAATGGGAATACGGAGGGTTCTGTGAGGTTGCGCAGCGCTGATCGTGGTGACAGGCACGGTGCGCGACCTCATTGAAGCCGGATTGAGCGAACTCGGTGATGCGGTGGTCAGTATGGATTTAGTGGTGGTCGGCTTGATGGCGGGCGTCAGCTCTCAGTGGCTGGCCCGGCGTTGATCCGATATCTTCCCCCGTCCGACGATCCGGAAAGTCGCTTTGCACTCCCTGTTGACAGACTATGCCTTGTACGAAGCCCGTCCAGGCGACGGTCGACAGAGCGTCCCGCCCTGCCGCCCGACCGAGGTTTTGCGGCACCATGCAAGATACTTTGGAAAATGCGATGCTCATGTCATTCCCGGTGGTGCCCGAGCCCGACAGGCTGGATCACGCGGCAACGTTGCCACGATGCGCAGCGTTCCACCGCAGCATGGGCATGCCGTGGGATCAAAGACGGGGAGCTGGCGGCGCGATGCGGTGCTTTCGTTGTCGGACGCTGTCGGCATTGCTAATGCCAGCAACGGTCGAATGATCGCGAGACGGGCGCGTCGGCAGCCGTTGGCGAGAAAGCCATAATGCCGGATGCGATGGAAACCGTCGGGTAGGCTGTGCAGCAGGAAACGGCGAATAAACTCGTCGGCGTCCAGGGTCATATGCTTTTGGGTATTGCCATGTCGGTAGTCACGCCACCTGAAGCTGACGGTTCTGTCCTTCAGACTAACGAGGCGGCTGTTCGCTATCGCAACGCGGTGGGTGTAGCGACCGAGATAGGCAAGGACGTGCTCCGGCGAACCGAACGGTGGCTTTGCATAGACGACCCAGGACTTTTTGCGCATTGGCTTGAGGGCGTCGACAAACGCGGACTTGGTGCTCAGGCCGTCAAGGGAACCGAAAAACCTCAATTGCCCGGCGGTATGGGCTGCCCGCAAGCGGTCCAGAAACAAACGACGGAACAAAAGCGACAGAACCGGAATGGGCAGGAAGAAACGCGGTCGGCAGGCGATCCAGCGCTGACCGTCGACCGACAGCGCGCCGCCGGGCACGAGACAATGGATATGTGGATGATGTGTGAGCGTCTGCCCCCAGGTGTGGAGAATGGCAATGAAGCCGAGTTTGCCGCCAAGATGCCTGGGATCGGCACCAATGGTCTTGAGCGTCTCGGCCACAGCATCGAACAGGATCGTGTAGACGACTGCCTTGTTCTGATAGGCGATGGCCGCGATATCGGCGGGGACCGTAAATACGACGTGAAAATACGGGATCGGCAGAAGGTCAGCTTCGCGAGCGGCGATCCATCGTTCACGCGCCGTCGCCTGGCACTTGGGACAATGTCTGTTGCGGCATGAGTTGTAAGCGATCCGGCTGTGGTCACAGTCGTCGCAGGCCTCAACATGTCCGCCAAGTGCTGGGGTGCGACATATCTCGATCGCCGACATTACCCGGCGTTCGACGCGTCCGAGATGGCCGTAATGGATCAGTCGATAAGCAGGGCCATGGCGACGAAAGATATCCGCCACCTCCAAAGCAGGACGCACGAGCCGGACTCAGGTCGGGGGCACCACTTCCAGTACCAACCGGTCGAGCGGGCTCTGTGTCGCAGCGATCGTTGATGTTGCGACCTGAGTATAAAGCGCTGTCGTCGACAAGTTACGATGACCCAGCAGCACCTGAATGATCCGGATATCGACCCCGCTTTCGAGCAGGTGCGTGGCAAAGCTGTGTCTGAGCGTATGGACGCTGACACGCTTGGTCAGGCCTGCAGCCTTAGTCGCCGAGCGGCAGGCCGCGTGGAGGACCGTGATGGCAATCGGCTTGCTGGGCGTACGTCCGGGAAATAGGCACTCTGGCGGGCGCGCCAGTCGCCAATAGGTCCGCAAGATCGAAAGCAGCTGCGGCGAGAGCATGACGGTGCGATCCTGGGCCCCTTTGCCATGATGAATCTGGATCACCATCCGATCGGCGTCGATATCGGTGACCCGCAGACTTGCCACTTCCGAGGCGCGCAGTCCTGCTGCATAGGCCGTGGTCAGCGCAGCACGAGCCTTGAGCGACGGTACTGCCTCGAGAAAGCGTACCACCTCGTCGGCGCTCAAGATCGTCGGCAATTTGCGCGGCATGCGGGCGTACACAATCCGTTCGGGAATCTCCCCGCGATCCAGCGTGACGCCATAAAAAAAGCGCAGCGCGCATACGATCTGGTTCAGCGATCCCCAGGAAATACCTTGCGAGACCAAATGGACCTGAAAGGCCCGGACATCCTCAAGCCCAAGGCAATCGGGTGAACGCCCGTAATAACGACTGAACTTCGTGACAGCGTGCAAATAAGATCGCTGGGTGGCGGGCGATAGATTGCGTAGACTCATGTCGTCGATCATACGACGGCGCAGCGGGCTGACCGCTATTGTGGCTTTGGTCATGGGATGGTCTCCTGATGAGGGTTGGTCTTAAGCAACCAAACCTTCCCATCAGGAGGCCATTACCGCCAGTCTAAATACACCAGTCGAGCGTCAGCGAGTTCGTTCAATCCCCTTTATGAGTACACAACCTAAGCGCGGCGTTCTTTCCAAAATCCTCCCGAAAGCCTCGCGCGCACGCGAGTTTTGAACCGAGCATAGTCATCGGGCAAAGCATAAGCAGCCGGCACGACCAACAGCGTCAAAAAGGTCGATGTCGCTAATCCGCCCATAATGATAAAGCCCATGGCATTGCGCCATTCGGCTCCATCCGACTGAGCAAAGGCGACAGGCATCATTCCGAAAATTGCTGCCAGAGCCGTCATTAACACTGGCCGGAGCCGTTCGGGCGCGGCTTTTTGCATGGCCTCCGCTGCGCCCATACCTCTCCGTCGATATTCATTGGCAAGGTCCACCAGAAGAATCCCGTTTTTCATCACGATTCCCATCAGGGCAATCATTCCGATTTGGGCGAACATGCTCAATTCCTGATTGGAAAGCCAAAGTGCAATAAACGCTCCGGAAAAAGAAAGGGGAGCCGTAAGCATGATCAGGACAGGTTGTCCGAAGCTGTTAAATTGGCTGGCAAGGACAATGTATAGGGCCACAAAAGCAAGCGCAAACGCCAGCAATATGGCAGAAGTTGTGTCTGCCAGTCTCCGCGCCATACCCTCCATTTTGGTCGACATTCCTTCCGGTGGAGGATTGTTGATCAGGATTTTTTCAACCTGAGCGACAGCGACGCTCAATGCTACGCCGGGCGGCGTGTTTGCCATGACTGTAATTTGCCTCGCTCGGTCGACGCGATCAATCTGAGCTGGGCTGTCGGCAACTTCAATATCAGCAACTGCTGCCAGGTCGACCAAACCCCCGCTCCCCGATCGAACCGGGAGTCGGGCAATGTCATTCAAAGTTTGCCGTTTATCTTCATCCACTCGCACTCTCACATCATAGCGCCTCCCATCCGCTTCAAATGTTCCCGCATCACTTCCGCCAATTAAAGTTCGCGATGCTGCTGCGACGTCCCGCGCCGTTACCCCTAAATCTGCTGCCCGATTGCGGTCCAACCTGATCTGCAATTCCGGTCTGCCGCCTTCGTAGGTAGAGGCAACATCCACCAATTCCGGCGTAGCACGCATTTCCTCCGCGATGATATTTGCATATTCATTGATGGTCGAAAGGTCAGAACCAGAAATTATAAGCTCTATCTGAGCAGAACCTATTCCACCACCCGAGACCCAAGGGACTTCCTCGGCGGAAATATCCTTGGTCTCCGGTAGCGTCTTTGCAAGAATCTCACGCGCTTGGTCCATGATCGCGCCCTGCTCGACCGATCGACCTTGCTTGGGTGTGAGATCGACATAGAAATCGAGCAAGTTGGTTTGCTGATTTGTTCCTGCCCCTACGGTTACAAAAACATATTCTACATCATCAATATTGCGTAGCGCTTCGTCGGCTCGCAGCGACGCCTCTTTAGCTGTCGCAATCCCAGTTCCCAATGGAAGTTCAACACTTGCAAGGAACTCTGATCTGTCCGTGAGGGCCATGAACGTGGCCGGCACCATTGCTGCGAAAAGACCGCCGATTACAAGACTTATGATCGCTCCCAAAAAAACGAGATATCGTCTCCTGATCGACCAGCCTACAAGCTGCTCGTATCGCATCCGCATGATCTCGTGGAAGACTTCAATTTTCCCCAACCAGCCCGTTTTCTCTTTTTCCGATTTCAGGAATCGCGAAGCAAGCATGGGCGACAGGGTAAGCGCAACCAGCAATGACACGCTAACCGAAAACACAATCGCCAAACCATATTGAAAAAAGAAACGCCCAACTATCCCTTCCATAAAGGCAATAGGCACAAACACGGCCAATGTGGCAAATGTCCCGGCAAGCACCGCCAAAGCAACCCGCTTGGTTGCTTTTGGTGCGGCCTCCATTGGATCAGCGCCTTCATCGACATCGCTTTGCACGGCTTCAACAACGACGATAGCGTCATCAACAAGCAATCCAATCGCGACCGTCAAGGCCAATAATGTCATGAAATTAAGCGTAAAATGGAAGGCGGCAAAGGCAGCGAACGTGGCAATAACGGAAGTCGGGATGGCCAGCATAACGATAAAAGTTGCCCGCCAGCTGAGCAGAAAAAAGAATGTGACAAAAACAACCAATACCACCGCGATCATCAGATCAAACAGAACATCACCAATGGCCGATTCGATGAATCTCGCTGTTTCTCTCGTGACAACAATTTCAACCCCGCTCGGCAGCTGGTCCTTGATCTGCTCGATTTCCGCTTTGATTGCTCTGGTCATTGCAACGGTATTGCTTCCAGATTGCTTGCGAACCTCAAGCACAACCCCGGGGCGACCATTTAATTGGGCATAGCTGGTTTCATCCTCGACCGAGTCTTCCACGCGACCGATATCGCGGACCCGTGTGACCTGTCCGTTGGGCCGATATGCTACCGCGAGATTGCCAAATTCCGAGGCTGTATTGGCTTCCGCCAATGTTCTGGTCCCATATTGCTTGCTGCGACCATCAATCTCAAGGCGGCCGCCCGGCAACTCGGCATTTTCGTTTCTCAAGGCGGCTACGACATTATCCGTGCTAATAGCGCTTGCCCGCATTTTTGCCGGATCAAGCCAGACCCGCATTTCTCTCTCGCGCCCACCTACAATGGAGATAGAACCTACGCCGCGAATACGCTGCAGCCTCTCTTTAACGACCTCATCTGCAAAGACTGTAAGTTCTCGGACCGGCGCATCTCCTGCTATCAGCAGCGACAATATCGGCGCTGCATCCGGATCAAGCTTTTCGACAATAGGCGCGTCCGATTCTTCCGGCAAATTGCTTAATATGCTGGCCACCCGGTCCCTGACATCCTGGGCCTTCACGTCGGCATCTTCCGACAACTCAAACTCCAACACGACCTGACTGACGCCTTCGGCGCTGACTGAACGCATTTGCCGAATGCCAGAAACGCTGTTGACCTCTTCCTCGATAACGTCGGTGATTTCAGTCTCGATCGTATCTGGAGACGCGCCGGGCAAAGTCGTTGTTACCGAAACATAAGGAAATTCGATTTTGGGGAACAGATCAACACCCAGTCTCCCGAAACTCAACAGACCCAGAACGACTAGCGAAGCAATCACCATTGTCGCAAAAACGGGACGCCGGATCGAGACATCAGAAATCCACATCAGCTTACCGTGCAGGCTTTCTTTGCTTGCGCTCTACTTTTTGCCCATCGCGCAAAGTGGATGGTGGGTTTTGGATGATTTTTTCGCCGGTCCGGACGCCCTGGGTGACCTTGACCCGTTCGAAATCTATGCTTTCGACCTTTACATCCCTTCGGCGTGCGATGCCTTTCTCAAACAGGAATATATATGCGGCTGCGCTATCACCTTTCACGGCTGATCTAGGAAGAATAATTGCGGATTCCGGCGGCGTCTCGATAAGCGCGCGCACGCCAAGTCCGCTACTGATTCGATAATTGGGGTTTCTTATCGGCAATCGCAATTCGACCGTCCGGGATTCCGGGTCAACCCGGTCATTGATGATGAACACAAAGCTGTCGAAAGGCTCATCAAAGCCATCAATATAAACTTTTGCCTTCTGGTTGAGCTTGAAATCATCAACCCGGGCCTGCGGAGCACTGACGATTGCTGCCACTATTTCTAATTCCTGCAGTTGCAAGGCTGCAGATTGTTCACCCATCGAAAAGCGATTGTTGAGATAGGACCCCTCATCGACCAATCTGGCTGTAACGACGCCGTTATATGGAGCGCGGGCAACAGTATCGCGCAGCGCCTGTTTGGCCGTGGCCAGTAGCGATTGCGATTGAGATACCTGCGCTTTCGCGACGACCAGGTCTGTTTCAACCCTTTCGACCTGTGCTTTCGATACAAAGCCTCGCGGGGAAAGCGCAATTACGCGGTCATATTGGCGCTGGGCCTGTGTCGCCTGCGCTTCCGTCAGGCGTAGCGCTGCGGATGCTTCCGCAACCCGTCTTTTATAATCTGCTTGCCTGATCTGGAAAAGCGCTTGGCCCTTTTTGACCCTATCGCCGACGGTCACAAACATAGTTTCAAGCGGTCCTTCCACGAGAGCGCCGATTGCGCTGCTCTGCTTGGCCGCAATCGTTCCAAAAACCTCGACAGGATCGGCCAAAGGTTCGGGCTTCGCTATCAGAAAGTCTACTTCGAGTGCGGCGCTTGTTTGAATGTCATCATCATTGGCATTCGCAGTATCGTCGTTCGCACAGCCCGAAACCAAGCCCAGCATGGCTACAGACAAGAGAAATATGATATTTTTGACACCCATTTACGTGCTCAAATATGTCCCGCGCCCGCTGGCTACCAAGCGATCATCATCATCTAAAATGCGGGTGTCTGCGGTGCTTATGGTTTTTCCTAGCTTCACGACCTGCCCAATTGCACGAAGCGGGCCGTTGGTGGCTGCCCGATGATAATCTACCCTCAGATCCACGGTCGCCCTGGCAATACCCCCTGCAGCAATAATCGCATAAAGCCCGGTTAAATCGATCAAAGACGCCAATATGCCGCCGTGCACGGCTCCAATCACGGGATTAGATACGAGTTCGTCCCGCCACGGCATTTCCAGTTCCAGTTGATCGTTGTTTTGCTGAACAATTTTCAGACCCAACCAGCGATGGAAAGGCGCAATCTGCATTACGTCAGCAAGATTTTCCGTATCATATTTCATGCTGCGGCACCGCGATTGTGGGTCGCATTCAAAAAGGAGATTATCGCCGAACAAAACGCATCATTGCGGTCACCGACGACCATATGGCTAGCATCCGCAATGTCGGTTAAAAGCGCGCTAGGAACCAGCGTTTGGAAATGGGCCACAGCTTCTTCAGAGACCATGTCGCTGGAACCTCCGCGTATGAGATGAACCGGCAGTGTCAACCTGGCAGCCGCAGCGCTTAACCTGTCGAAACCATTCTCTTTTGCTTCGGCAGCGTTGTCCCGAGCGTGCGTCACATGGTGAATAAAATTGGGGTCCCAATGCCAATAATATCGCCCGTTTTCCCGTTTGCGTAAATATCGATCAAGCTTGCCTGTGCCGGTGCGTTTCTCTCGCTGTGGCATATACTCGGCGATAATTTTGGCAGCTTCTTCTGGGGAGGAGAATCCATCTGTCATGTGGGCCTGCATGAACCCGACCACTCTCGATACTCCCACGGCTTCCATCTTCGGCGCGATATCAACCAAGGTGAGCGACGTAAAACCTGCAGGGGCCAGCTCACCCGCAGCAATCATACCCGCAATTCCGCCCAGTGACGCTCCGACTAACGCTGGAGGATTTCCAAGCTGCTTGGAAATAGCGATTAGATCACGCGCAAAATCACGCATATCGTAAGCGCCATCTGATGCCCATTCACTGTCCCCATGGCCACGCATATCGATGGCCGTCGCGCGGTAGCCAGCATTGGCAAGTTCATCCAGTACCTTCGCCCAGGCATGACGGGTTTGCCCGCCGCCATGCGCAAGCATTACCGGAAAGCCGGTTTTTGGCCCAGTCGTGCTTGCTTTAATCTTCAAGCCGTTGTGGCCCGTAAAGGTGCTCTCTTCATGATCCATACCGATTTTATAGGCTGTATAGTGATAGACAGTAAAGGGCTTTATATTATATTAAATTTACGATATGGTCACTATCATGACAACCGAAACAGCTACAATGAGTGCCAACGCGCAAGACGGGTTCCTTAATGAGACCGATGAGTTTGCGTTTTTGCTGGAGGAGGTACCCCGAGTTCTGCGCAAGGCATTTGATGAATCGATTGCCCAGTTCGGCCTGTCCCGCACACAGTGGAGAACATTGGCCTATCTAATCAAGACCGAGGGAATGACGCAAACAGAGCTGGCAAATTGCCTTGAGCTGGAACGGGCTACGATCGGATTGACGATTGATCATCTCGAAAAACTGGAATTTGTCGAACGTCGGTCCGCAGAAGGTGACCGGCGTGTCTGGCGAATATTCCTGCGTCCAAAGGCGATCGATATTATTCCGGAACTTCGGAAAGAAGCTAACGCTGTTTATAAGAAGATGTTCAAAGGCGTTTCCAACGCAGACGTGGCCATCATACGAAACGCGATGGAAAAAATGGTCGGGAATCTAAGGGTGTGCTGAACACCTCCAATCCCAAAATCTAACTGATTCTGATCCTTCTCTCCCGTTGGATCAGTCGGAGCGAGTGGTGGGGGCCATTCGCTCCATTTTTTTGCAGTCCTGGCCAAATAATTTAATAATTATCGGACGGCGAATTATACCGTTGATACCTGCCGGGACACCAATCAAATATGCGCTAGCGCACAAAAGTTGCTATCGCTGTGGCTAGTGGTTTCTCTGGTTCATGGAAACAGGTGGCGCGGACAAAGCTCGCGGCTTTGCCTTCACGTTCAAAACAGCTGTTCGTGAATAGATCGCGCGAACCTATGGCTGGACGCACATAACGAATGTCGATCGACTCTAGCTGTTGGCCGATCGAACTTTCACCACCTGCAACACGGCCTTGGCATGCAGCCATCAGCGCCGCAGCAACCGCGCCCCCATGGACAATATTTCCGCTCTCCCAGCCCAAAACGGCCCGGTTTCCTGCTACAATTTGTGGCGATACTGGTACGCCCGATAATCCCAAACTGGTGGTCATCGGTCCGGGCATTGCTTGAGCATCGAAATCACCGACCAAATTATAGTCGGCCGGAGCGCCCCCCGGAAAGCTCCCCAAACGAAACAGTCCTGTTGCTGTTCCGACGATATCTTTGGACGAGTTTGTTACGCTACCTGTTGCAGTGGCCGATGTTTTTCCAACCATCACCGCTTCGGCCGTCAGCGTCAACTCATCCCCCATTGAAGATCCTGATGAAAGTCCGATCCGCAAATCAAAAGTTGAAATTCCGATTTCTGTACCAATCAAACCTTGCAACGATTCGGACAATCCTTGGTCGATAAAACCCATGAGCGCCAGCGGATCAAGGTTTGGATTTCCCGGTGCTTTGGCAATCCGCCTATTGGCTTTCATTCGACTGATCGAACGCCCGCTGCTGCTTTCCAGCAATTCCATTCCGAGCGTCAATTGGTAAGGGGTTACAAGTCGAACCCGCATTTTCTCACCCGTCTGTTCATCTGGCTTAGATTGCGCAGTCATCCAATTATCTTCCAATAAGGCATGGTAAACAAGGCATACTCAAAATTCCTTGGTTAGGCATAAGCTGCAAACAAAGGACTCCGTTCGCCGGAGAGACGAAAAATTATGTCCGCAAAAACCCGAATGGTGCAAGGTAATCATGATTTTGAAGGATAAGGTCCAATGATTGCGTTTACAATCCTGACCAACATCCCCTTTGTCATTTGGTCATGTTAATAGGAGGTGGCCGCGGTGCCGGTTCGGCTTGCCGAAAGTTTCGCAGCGTTGCTCATGCCACCCATCAGAACTTCACCGTTGCTTCGATGCCATATGTGCGCGGTGTTCCCCGGTTAAGATAATCGAGTCCGAAGATGTCTATGTTCAACCCGTAGCTATAATATACCTTGTTGGTCAGGTTCTTGGCCCACAGGCTCGCTGAAAAATTATCCTTCTGATATGTCAACCGGCTATTGACGAGCCAGTAGCCCGGGTTTCCGCATGTGATCGCCGGGCCTGCAGGACGGACGCTACCAGGTGCACCTGGGCGATCACAGGGTGTTTGGCCGTAGTCGCCAAACGGATCGAAGAAATATTTACCCGTATACGCAGCATCACCGCGCAGACTTAGCTTGCCTGAATCAGTGTCAAAAACGTCCCAGTCGAACCCTGCAGAGAACGTCTCGCGTGGAGCGTTGGGGAACGGATTTCCGTTTACATTGCGTGTGGGACTTCGAGGATCAGTAGGATCGACAACATTTCCTTGATATTTACTGCGCAACAAGCTGACCGATGCGTCAAAGCGCAGATTATCGGTAGCTATGATTGCGAGTTCCGCCTCACCGCCATAGAGTTTGCCATCGGCGCTGCGAACAAACGTCGTCGCTCCAATCACCTGAGTGACCTGATGGTTGCTGTAGTCGTAGTAGAAGCCAGCTAAATTAAGCTGGACGCGCCGATCAAACAGGAGCGTTTTCAGACCGCCTTCATATGCGTTTATCTGCTCCGGTTCAACATAATAGACCTGATCGGTTCCCTGATACGCTAACCCATTAAAACTGCCGCTGCGATATCCTCGGCTGAAATTGACATATCCCAACACATCGTCGGTGAAATCATAACTGACATTGATCCGCCCTGTCACTCGGCTTTCTTTTTCGCGTTGCTCAAGCGGAGGTTGGTTTGGGTCGAAGGGGAAGGTATAGGGAATCGTACTTGCTCGCTCTGTTCCCCCCAAATCAACCAGCACTGTTCGCCCGTTGAGGTAGTTCACTTTATCTTTGGTGTAGCGCAAGCCGACACTGACCGTCAGTTCGTTGGTCACATCATAACTGGCATCAGCATAAATGGCAGCGGAAGGACGTTCGACGGTGAAATTCTGTTTACCGGTTATTGGTCCAAATGGGGGGGCGCCAGCTGCCCGGCACGCGGCTGATAGGGCTCCACCAAAGCCGCCGCCAGCCGAATTATCAATCTGGATATCGGTTTGGAAGGCAACAAGGGACCTCGCATCAAGGAACCCGTTGGGATTCCCGGTTGCAACCGGTGCACAGCTCGATGCAAGAGTTGGGTCAAGGGCTGGATTGACCAAAAATGCCGGGACAATCGCAGCAGCCTGAGGTGCTGAAACAGGCGCGTTGAAAAACGAGTCTCCAATGCCAAAACTGCGCAAAACTGGATCTAGAACGCCAAAGAAATCGATCCCGTTCCGCGTTTTGATTTTATCTACACCATAATAAAGTCCTGCGATCAGATTGAATCGGTCGTCCTTGTAAGCAAAGCGCAAATCCTGATTGAAATTTTTGCTCGTTGAATTGAAGCGGATAGCGCAAACGTCATTCGGTGAACCGTCACAGTCAAACGGAGAAATGCTGTATTTTCCAGCATCATAACCGGTAATTGACGTAACCGAGAGGCTGTCACTGATCTCATACGAGACGTTTAGCGCCAGACCCTTCGACAGAGTGTAGTAGTTTCCGCCCGTATCGGCAGATACCTCGTCACGGTTTAGCGCGCGCCCTCCGTTCTGGGCGGGGTCGAAACGTGAATAACCTAAAACATCACGGCCTTCTGCATATTGACCAAATGCATAAGGGTTGGGTGCAACCGGATTATCCCGGGAAATATATCCCTTCAAGTTGATATCCAGTGTATCAGTTGGCTTGAAACGGACCGACAGACGGCCAGCAATCGAATTTGTCGTGCCCGTATCGCGGTTCTGAACGGGATTGAATTGCCAACCATCGCCTTTGGCAAAGGTTCCCGCAAAGCGGATACCAAGCACATCAGGAACTAGAGTTGTCTCGATCGCACCTTGGATTGTCTTTGTGTCGTAATTTCCGTAGCCAACCGAAAGCGTTCCCGTTGTATCAACAAGTTCGGGTTTGTTTGTAACAAAGCTTATTGCTCCGCCGGTTGTGTTCCGCCCATAAAGTGTTCCTTGCGGACCGCGCAGCACCTCAACGCGTTCCAGATCGTAAAGCTGCTGACCGTGGCTGGCCCGAAAGCTCTGGTAAACCTCGTCGACGTACACACCGACGGGCGAAGCGGTTGAAGCGTTAAATTCATTAGCCACTGAAACGCCGCGCAGTGCAAAATTCGGTTGGGTGCGGCCATAAGGTGTGGTGATCTGAAGACTTGGTACAAATCCCTGCAAATCTGATGTTTCATCTACCCCACGAGATTCCAGTTCCTTTGCCGTCAATGCGGACACAGCGACGGGAACATCTTGAAGCGCTTGTGACCGCTTTTGCGCAGTCACAACAATTACCTCAAAGCCACTGGGATCTTTTTCTTTGGTTTGGGCCAAGGCAGTTCCTGATAGAGCGATTTGCAATACGAAGTACGCGCAACCTCCAGCCAAATATGTTTTGTTCATGTTCTTCCTCCCTTTTTTTCGATTTTTTTATTTTTGGTTTTCCAGAATAAACTCTGCAGCGCGCTCGGCGATCATCGCGACGGGGGCATTGGTGTTGCCGGATATTAGATTGGGCATAACGGAGGCATCGGCGATCCAGATATTTTGAATGCCGCGAACCTTTAATTTTTCGTCACACACCGCGGCTTCATCGTTCCCCATCCGGCATGTGCCAACCGGGTGATAGACTGTGTCTGCGCGCGCCTTTATCGCATCAATGAGTTCTGAATCTCCGCTCATGCCCTTTGTAAAAAGCTCAGTGCCGCGAATGGACTTAAGCGCGTCCGATTCCATAATATCGCGCACCAGCTTGAAGCCCGACAATAGTGTTTTAATATCACCATCTGTTGCGAGAAAATTTGGATCGATGACAGGAGCGGCAAGAGGGTCGGCCGAACCGAGTGTCACGGATCCCCTGCTCTCGGGTCGCAGCACGCAAACATGGCAGCTCATCCCTCCGCCCAAATGGATCTTTCGAGAATGATCATCAATAATGCCGTGGACGAAGTGCATCTGGACATCTGGTCGATTGCCGCGACCTTTGGTGGATAGAAAAGCACCGCCTTCCGCCGCGTTGCTGGTAAGCGGACCACGACCATTACGGATATAGTCGGGAATCGACGCACCAATACGCGCGACACCGCCAGGGCTGACAGCAAATAAATCAGGACTTTTGGCGCGATATACCGTGACATGATCAGGATGATCCTGAAGATTCTGGCCAATTCCTGGTATGTTAAACCGAACGGGGATAGAATGGCGTCGAAGTTCGATCTCCGGTCCAACGCCCGATACCATCAGAAGGTGCGGCGTACCGAACGCACCGCTCGTCAGCACAACGCCGGCATCAGCGCCAAGTGTCATAGACCGTTTGTTGCAAAGCACCTCCAGGCCCGTCGCTCGTTCACCATCCAATATAATGCGAAGCGCCTTTGTTCGTGTCATCACCGTAAGGTTCGGTCGATCAAGGATTGGTCGCAGATACCCGCGCGCTACACTCCAACGCCGGCCATCCTTTTGGTTTACCTGATAACGCCCAACGCCTTCTTGTTCGGCTCCGTTAAAATCGTTTGTTGTTTTGTGTTGTTGTTCCGCTGCAGCCTCGATGAAGAGATCGGTAACGGGGTTGGGTGAACGGTGATCTGCTACGTTAAGCGGTCCCGACACGCCGTGATATTGATCTTCACCGCGTTCATTGCATTCCGACATCTTGAAATAAGGCAGCACATCATCATAGGACCAGCCCGGCGCACTGTCCGCCGCCCAAGCGTCATAATCCTCGGCCTGGCCGCGGATATAGCACATCGCATTGATCGAGCTTGATCCACCAAGCACACGGCCACGCGGCTGATAACCTTTTCGGCCATTGAGTCCCGGCTGCGGAACAGTTTGATAGCCGTAATTATTGATTTTGGTCGGCAACATGGCAGCCATGCCGAGCGGCACGTTGACCAGCATCTGATCGTCATCTCCGCCAGCTTCAATCAAGCAGACCTGTATCGCCGGGTTCGCTGAAAGACGGTTAGCCACTACGCATCCGCCTGAACCTGCCCCAACGATTATATAGTCGAAATTATTTTTCCGGCTGGCCCCGGTCATTGAACGGAAATCAATGCTGCGCGAGAGGCAAGCGAACGATCAGTCCGTCAAGCTCTTCCGTAATCGATATTTGGCAGGCCAGACGGCTATATTCATCGGCTCCTTCCACAAATTCGAGCATATCGCTCTCACTGCCGTCCGAAGCGTGACCGGTTTTTTCAATCCACGCCGCGTCGATATGAACATGGCAGGTGCCGCAAGCTGCACATCCGCCGCAATCGCCATCGATGCCCGGGACTCCGTTGTCTCGGGCTGCCTCCATGACTGATGAATTGGCATTTACATTGACAAGATGGTCGTCACCTTGAGCGGTAATAAACTTTACTAATGGCATTGGTATTCCTTCACTCTTATCGCGCGTGAACGCGGACCATCATTTTGGTGTAACCTCGGACAAAATTCGACTGAACACGTTCGGGCTCACCGATCACTTCAATGCGGTCGAAGCGATTGAGTATTTCCTCCCACAAAATTCGCAGTTGCATTTCGGCAAGCCGATTACCGACGCAGCGGTGGATGCCGAACCCGAAGGATAAATGCTGCCGAGAGTTCGGGCGATCGATGATAAACGCGTCAGGCCGATCAATGACTTCATCATCACGGTTTCCTGAAAAATACCACATGACGACTTTGTCACCTTTGCGGATGGTTTTACCGCCAACAACCGAATCTTCCTTTGCTGTGCGCCGCATGTGCGCCAAGGGTGTTTGCCAACGGATAATTTCCGGCACCATGCTTTCAATTAGCGCTGGAGAGGCCTTCAATCTCGCCATCTGGTCCGGGTTCTGATGCAGCGCAAGAACCCCACCCGTCATCGAATTTCGGGTTGTGTCATTGCCACCCACAATCAGCAGCAAAACGTTGCCGAGATATTCCTCCGGTGTCATGTTTCGGGTCGCCGGGGAATGGGCTAACATTGAAATCAGGTCATTGCCTGGATCCTCGTTTACTCGTTCATTCCAAAGCGTCTGGAAATATTGCGCACATTCCATTAATTCATCTTTGCGCTGCGCCCATGAATCAACGACGCCCCCGCCAGGTGCAGCTGTCGTCACATCCGACCAGCGAGTCAGCTTACGACGATCTTCAAACGGAAAATCAAAGAGAGTGGCCAGCATCTGGGTGGTAATTTCGATCGAGACCCGATCAACCCAGTCAAATTCTTCATCTATTGGCAGGCTATCCAATACGGCCCCGACACGCTCGCGAATGGTGCTTTCCAGAAGAGCAAGGTTACCGGGAGCTACGATGGGGCTGACGGCTTTTCGCTGTTCGTCATGGCGCGGTCGGTCCATCGCAATGAAATTAGGAAGGTCAAGCCCCTCTTCACCACCACCTTTTTGAATATTGTCATCGATGATGATGCCGCCGAAGCCTGCCGCGGACGAAAAGATGTCATGGTGGGTATCAACATGCATGATGTCTTTATATTTGGTGATCGACCAATAGGGCCCGTAAGCACTCTCAGCGCAATAGTGGACAGGGTCTTCTTTGCGCAGACGTTCAAAATAGGTGCCAGCCGAATCGTCCTTGAATGTTCCCCGTCAGCGCTTATGCCGCCAAATAGAGGTTGAGATTTAAGGATTGTTTCGGTTTCATCGTAGAGACGAAGGAACGAAGATGAAACCGAAACAATCAAGCTCAAAAAGATCTGCCGATAAG
>UEXM01000018.1_pt1 | contig 204016 bp, 192 predicted proteins | sample 1796661 | NCBI WGS metagenome assembly UEXM01 (sample SAMEA4772469, study PRJEB27181) | metagenome | reverse complement strand
AACTTTTTAAAGAGCGTTTGAGCTGTTGCTCAATCAAGGTGGCGTATTCTACATCGTTCCGCCGCCTTGTCAACCGTTTATCTGAAGAATTTCAAAACTCATTTTCTTCAACACTTTCAAACAGTTGCCCCTCGAATCCGGAGCCGCCTAACCGGCCTGCCCCTCGAAGGAGTTGCGCATTCTACAGACCTGCCCGAAGGTGTCAACGAGCAACCTGGATTATTTTCGAGAAGTAGCGGTTTCCCCCTACACAGCCGCTCAGAAGTCGATCACTTTGATCAGTGAGCGAGCAATTCACAGCTTTTTAGTCGCGAAACGATGACGAACCGCGGGTGACCACCAGAGCCTGAGCCCCAATAACAGGACCACCACCGCCCCGTACACAACCATTTCGCCGATATCGCTCCGTGCCTGCCACAGGAAATGCACCCACGCCGCAAGAGCGACAACATAAATCGACTTGTGCAGCACTTTCCAACGCTTACCCAGCCGCCTGACCATGCCCTGTGTGGAGGTCACCGCCAGGGGCACCATCAGCAGAAACGCGGCCAGGCCCACAACGATATAGGGTCGCTTGGTGAATGTCGCCCACACATCCTGCCACCCCAGGATGAACTGTAAAAACGCGAGCACGTGTAGCACTACATAGAAGAAACTGAACAGGCCGAGCATCCGCCTCACCCGAATCCATCCGGGCCAGCCGGTCCATTTACGCAAGGGAGTCATGAACAGTGTGGCGAGTAGCAACTGGAAAGCCGCAAGGCCGAGCGACTCGGTGACCTCCTGCCCGGGGTCCGGACCAAGATCCCCGCCGGTCAGGCGGGAAACCAACAGCGCCAGGGGAAGTAGAGCAGCCAACGCCACCAGTGCCCGGAACGCCAGCAACCCGCGACGACTTGCGGGCCAGCGGAAGGACACTGACATCAATACTGTTTCCTGAGATCCATATCCTTATAGAGGTGCGCGACCTGCTCACCGTAACCGTTGAACTTCAGCGTCTCTCGCCAGTTCGGTGACAGCAGTCCGGATGGCAGGCGTCGTTCACGCTTCTGGCTCCATCGCGGATGATCCACCTCGGGATTCACGTTGGCATAGAAGCCGTATTCATCAGGCGCCAGCATTTCCCAGGTTGTGTTCGGGCGCTCTTCCTGGAACCGGATCTTGACGATGGATTTGATACTCTTGAAGCCATACTTCCAGGGCACGACCAGCCTCAAAGGGGCGCCATTCTGATTGGGCAGGGTTTTTCCATACAGGCCGACGGCCATGAAAGACAACTCGTTCATGGCCTCATCCATGCGCAAACCTTCCTGATACGGCCAATCGATCGTGCTGAAGCGGGATCTCTGCCCCCGCATCTGCTCGGGATCGTGGAGGGTTTCAAAATAAACGTACTTTGCTTTGCCCGTAGGCTCGAACTGTTCAAGAAGATCGGCAAGTGGCACACCTACCCACGGGATGACCATGGACCAGGCCTCGACACAGCGAAGCCGGTAGATGCGCTCTTCGTAATTGTGGGGTTTGAGCACGTCTTCAAGCGCGTATTGCCCCGGCTTGCCACACGCACCCTCTACCGTCACGGACCAGGGGTCGACGGACATTTCCCCGGCATACGTGGCGGGATCGCCCTTGCCCGTCCCGAACTCGTAGAAGTTGTTATAACGAACAACGTCATCAAGCGGTGTCTGCTTTTCGTCAGTACTGAACTGCGGCATTTTGTCGAACATCAGCGACTGGCCAGGCACCGGCAAAGAAGCAGCCGACAATAATCCCGGCGCCAACAGCGACGCGGCGACGCCGGCACTGCTGGCCATGAAGCGGCGACGGTCGCGGAATATTGGCTCGGGAGTGACCTCAGACCAGGGCAGAGCCCAGGATGGACGTTTCTTGATAAACATTGATACCTCCGCGACCAATCATGCGCCAGAACACGCGATTTGTCCTGATAGCGTACAGGGTTGACCGGGAGAGTTCGGGAAGATTCCCGACCCGCCAGACGGGTCGGGGAAGCCACATATCAGTCTGCGGAGGCCGATTTGCGGCGTGCTTTGCGCGTCAACGCAAGGAAGGGACCGGACAACCCATAAATCAGGAACCCGGTAAACAATACGGTGGCCGGATCCAGCGCGATCACCACGAAGGTCAGCACCACCAGCAAGATGGCGGCAAAAGGCACCCGCCCCCGCAAATCAAGATCCTTGAAACTGCGATACAGGATGTTGCTGACCATCAGCACGCCACTACCACCAACCACGATAATGGTCATCAGGGTCAACCAGGTTGCCGGATCGACATCGTGGAAACACCACACCAACCCGGCCACACAGGCGGCGGCCGCAGGACTGGCGAGCCCCACAAAGAACTTCTTGTCGACCGAGCCGATCTGGGTATTGAAACGTGCCAGGCGCAATGCGGCCCCCGCCACGTAAATGAAGGTGACGGCCCAACCTACCTGGCCCAACTCGTTCAATGACCAGAAGAACGCAACCAGCCCCGGCGCCACCCCGAAGGCAACCATGTCCGACAGGCTGTCATATTCCTCGCCGAACTTGCTCTGGGTGTTGGTCATTCGCGCGACCCGACCGTCCAGGCCGTCCAGGATCATTGACACAAACACTGCGATGGCAGCGTTGTCGAACATGCCGTTGGCTGCCGACACAATGGCATAAAAACCGGAGAACAAAGACGCCGTGGTCAGCGCATTCGGCAGCAGATAGATTCCCTTGCGCCGCACCGGGGCGCCCTCTACCAGCTCCTCTTCCACCACTTCGCCGGGCTCATACTCACCAACAGACGATGATGCCGTCAGCTTGTCTGATCCGGCGACCTTTTCCGATTCCGGGATATTTTTGTCTTCACTCATTCCATTCACTCCGGAAAGTATATGTGCGGAGTATATACGAAAAACGCGGCCACCCGGGCCGCGTTCTCAGAACTGTACCGGAAGTCCGACTCAGTTCTTGTCCTTGTCCACGATCTTGTTCGCGGAGATCCACGGCATCATGCCGCGCAGCTTCTCACCCACCACTTCAATGTCGTGAGCGGCGTTCTGGCGACGACGCGCGGTCATGGACGGGTAGTTCAGAGCACCCTCGGAAATGAACATCTTGGCATACTCACCGCTCTGGATACGCTTCAGCGCATTGCGCATGGCTTCGCGGGACTGCTCGTTGATGACTTCCGGGCCAGTCACGTACTCACCGTACTCCGCATTGTTGGAGATGGAGTAGTTCATGTTGGCGATGCCGCCCTCGTACATCAGGTCGACGATCAGCTTGAGCTCGTGCAGACACTCGAAGTACGCCATTTCCGGTGCGTAACCGGCTTCGGTCAGGGTTTCAAAACCGGCTTTGACCAGCTCAACCGCACCACCACACAGAACGGCCTGCTCACCGAACAGATCGGTTTCGGTTTCGTCCTTGAAGGTGGTTTCAATGATACCGGTGCGGCCGCCGCCGATGCCGCTGGCGTAGGACAGGGCCAGATTCTTGGCGTTACCGGACGCGTCCTGGAAGATCGCGATCAGATCAGGAATGCCGCCGCCCTTGGTGAACTCGGTGCGAACCGTGTGGCCCGGCGCCTTCGGGGCGACCATGATGACATCCAGATCCTTGCGCGGAACGATCTGGTTGTAGTGAATCGCAAAACCGTGGGCGAACGCCAGGGTAGCGCCCTGCTTCAGATTGGGCTCGATTTCCGCCGCGTACAACTGCGCCTGGAACTCGTCCGGAGTCAGCACCATGACCACATCAGCGGCGGCAACCGCAGACGGCACATCGCTGGTCTTCAGGCCATAGGCCTCGGCCTTGGCAACGGAAGACGAACCGGGACGCAGGCCCACGGTGACGTCAACGCCGGACTCTTTCAGGTTGCACGCGTGGGCGTGACCCTGGGAACCGAAACCGATCACGGCAACTTTCTTGCCCTGGATGATGGAAAGATCACAATCCTTATCGTAATAAACCTGCATGGGATAACCTCAGTAATTTACCGGCCCCGCCCAGGGGGCCATGATTTGAAAATGGATTGGGCGCCGGTCAGAGACTCAGCACCTTTTCGCCGCGAGCGATGCCGGATACACCGGTACGAACCACCTCGAGCACGCCGGATGTGCCTACCGCCTGAATAAAGCCGTCCAGCTTTTCGCTGTCGCCCGCCAGCTGCACGGTATACACCGAACTGGTAACATCAACGATCTGGCCGCGGAAGATGTCGACGGTGCGCTTGATTTCGGCGCGCTGGGACCCCGTGGCCTTGAGCTTGACCAGCATCAGCTCTCGCTCGATGTGGGAACCCTCGGTCAGGTCCACCAGCTTCACCACTTCAATCAGCTTGTTCAACTGCTTGGTGATCTGCTCGATAACCTTGTCCGAACCCGTGGTGGTCACGGTCAGACGGGACAGGGTCTCGTCCTCGGTCGGCGCCACGGTGAGGGTTTCAATGTTGTAGTTGCGCTGGGAAAAAAGCCCCACCACCCGGGACAGGGCGCCCGGTTCGTTCTCCAGCAAAACAGAAATGATTCGACGCATGATCACACCCTCTCCGTCTTGCTGAGCCACATGTCTTTCATGGAACCGCGGGCAACCTGCATCGGATACACGTGCTCGAAGCGGTCAACGTAGATGTCCACAAACACCAGCTCGTCTTTCATCGCCAGCACTTCTTTCAGCTTGGCTTCCAGGTCTTCCTTGCGGTCGATCCGGACCCCCACGTGGCCGTAGGCTTCCGCCAGCTTGATGAAGTCCGGCAGGGATTCCATGTAGGACTGGGAGTGGCGGGACTCGTAGTTCATGTCCTGCCACTGCTTGACCATGCCCAACGCCTGATTGTTCAGGTTGATGATCTTCACCGGCAAATTGTACTGCTTGCAGGTGGACAGCTCCTGGATGTTCATCTGGATACTGCCTTCCCCGGTGATGCAGAGCACCTCGTCGTCCGGATGCGTCAGCTTGACGCCCATGGCCGCGGGAAGACCGAAGCCCATGGTGCCGAGGCCGCCAGAGTTGATCCAGCGGTTGGGCTTGTCAAACTTGTAGTACTGGGCGGCGAACATCTGGTGCTGCCCCACATCCGAGGTGACATACGCCTCGCCGTTGGTCAGGCGACACAGGGTTTCGATCACTTCCTGCGGCTTGATGGTGTCGCCACTGTTTTCATAGCGCATACCGTGGAACGCCCGCCATTCGTCGATCTGCTTCCACCAGGAAGCGATTGCGTCGGCATCGGGCTTGTCCTTGCTTTCCTTGACCAGGGTGATCATCTCTTTCAGCACCGCGTCGACGGGCCCGACGATTGGCACATCGGCGTCAATGGTCTTGGAGATGGACGCCGGATCAATGTCAATGTGGACGATCCGTGCCCCGGGACAGAACTTCTCGGTGGCGTTGGTCACCCGATCATCGAATCGCGCACCCACACAGAGGATCAGGTCCGAGTGATGCATGGCCATGTTGGATTCGTAGGTGCCGTGCATACCCAGCCAACCAAGGTGCTGCTTGTCCGATGCAGGGTAACAACCAATCCCCATCAGGGTGTTGGTGATCGGATACCCCAGCATGCGCACCAGCTCGGTCAGCTGATCGGAGGCTTTGCCAAGAATTACACCACCGCCCGCGTAGATGATCGGGCGCTTGGCCGCCATCAACATGTCGACCGCTTTCTTGATCTGACCGGCGTGGCCACGGATGGCCGGATTGTAGGAGCGCAGCTTGATCTTTTTCGGGAACACGTATTCAAAGCGCTCATTCGGTGTGGTCATATCCTTGGGGATATCCACCACTACCGGCCCGGGGCGACCGGTCGAGGCAATGTAATAGGCCTTGCGGATCACCTCGGGAATCTCTTCCGGGTGGCGAACGCTCAGGTTGTGTTTAACCACGGGACGGGAGACACCGATCATATCGGTCTCCTGGAACGCATCCTCGCCGATCAGTGTAGACGCAACCTGACCGCACAGAACCACCATCGGGATGGAGTCCATGAATGCAGTGGCAATGCCAGTAATGGTGTTGGTGGCTCCAGGACCCGAGGTAACCAGCACGGTGCCCGGTTTTCCGGTTGCCCGCGCGTAACCGTCAGCCATGTGGACTGCGGCCTGCTCGTGCCGGACCAGAATGTGTTTGACCTTATCCTGCCTGAACAGCGCATCATAAATATGAAGGGCTGCACCACCCGGATAGCCGTATATGTATTCGATGCCTTCATCTTGAAGGGACCGGATCAGCATATCGGCGCCAGACAATAACTCCACGATTTTCTACCCTCTTCTACGAGTGAATGAGCCGGGATAGCTCCCGGTTGCCTGGATACCCGGTCTGTCTGCTTCTTTTGAAAGCGACACCGGCTGCTCCTCCACACTACCTTTAAGAGGTTGTCTCCTGGCCAGCCGCCCTCCTGAGGGTTGCGGAGAACGGCCAATCGACGGGTTGCAAATAAGCAACAACCATCCCGCGACCTGTGCGCGGCGCGTTCAGTGTGGTGATTAACGGGGGATACTCGCTCGGGATTGCCTGCCGTATTGACCCCTGTCTTCAGGCAATCGGTAATTTTGACAGCGGGAAACTCCCTGTCAATAGCAGTGTGAGGATTCTACGCCCATAGTGGTGAAAGGTCTGCCATACTTTGTGCAGGTATTTGAACCAACCTGAAGAAATCAGGAACGCCAACTGGCATGATAAATAGATCAAAACACAACGGGGCAACCCTCAATTGCCCCGGCCTGGCTAACGCGAGACGAGTAGACTGATGAACAAAAAAGCCCTGACACTGGCAATGATTCTGGCAGTAGTGCCTTTGACGGTTCCCCAGGCAGCTACCGCCGCCTCCGTTTACAAGTGGACGGACGAGAACGGTGTGACGCACTTTGGCGACAGAGAGCCCACCGGCAAGCAGACCGAGCGGGTCAATATCCGCACCGGCAAAACCTCCGGCGATCAGCGGCCGAAAAGCCCACAGCAGCAACTGGAAGAGCTGGAGGCGCGCGAAGCGGATGCCGCCGGCAAGCGTGAGGAATCCGCCGTGGAGGAGGCCCGCCGCAAGCAGCGCGAGGCCAACTGTGAGACCGCACGCAGCAATCTCACCATACTCGAACGCAACAGCCGGATCCGGGTCGAGGAAAACGGTGAACAGCGCTACCTGTCCGCGGAAGAGATTCAGGAGCAACGGCAGAAATTTGAAGACATCGCCAGCGAAAACTGTGGCGCGGAAAGCAGCGAAAACGCTGAACGCTGAACACAGCCGAAAAAAAAGAGGCGACCAATCAGGTCGCCTCTTTTGTTTTCAGCCGCTGGCCCCGAAGAGGGCGTTGTCAGGCTTTGTCAAACACCAGCTTGTGATCACTCACCGTGCCGCGAATGGTGTCACCGGACACGAAATCGCCCTGTAACAACCGCTGCGCCAGCGGGTTTTCGATCATACGCTGGATAGCCCGCTTCAACGGTCGCGCGCCATACACCGGGTCGTATCCTACTTCCGCCAGCAGTTCCATGGCCGCCTCATCCAGCTCAAGCTTCATCTCCTGCTCTTTCAGCCGCTTGCTGAGCGACTCAATCTGGATCTTGGCAATACCCTGAATCTGGGTTTCGGCCAGCGGATGGAACACCACAACCTCGTCCACGCGGTTGATGAACTCGGGGCGGAAATGCGTTCCCACCACCTCCATCACCGCGTGCTTCATGGACTCGTAATTTTCCTCTCCCGCCTTCTGCTGGATGATGTCAGAGCCGAGGTTCGAGGTCATCACGATCACGGTATTGCGGAAATCCACCGTTCTGCCCTGACCGTCGGTCAGGCGCCCGTCTTCCAGCACCTGCAACAGGATATTGAACACATCCGGGTGTGCTTTCTCCACCTCATCGAGCAGCAGCACCGAGTAGGGTCTGCGGCGAACCGCCTCGGTGAGGTAACCGCCCTCCTCATAGCCAACGTAGCCCGGGGGGGCACCGATCAGACGGGCGACAGAGTGCTTTTCCATGAACTCCGACATATCAATGCGCACCATGGCCTCTTCGGTGTCAAACAGGAATGAGGCCAACGCCTTACACAGCTCGGTCTTGCCCACGCCGGTGGGGCCGAGGAACAGGAACGAGCCGTTGGGCCGGTTCGGGTCCGACAGCCCGGCCCGGGAGCGGCGCACCGCGTTGGACACGGCTTCCACCGCCTCTTCCTGACCGATAACCCGGCCATGGAGCGCTTCCTCCATGCGCATCAGCTTGTCACGTTCGCCCTCCAGCATCTTGGAGACGGGAATGCCGGTCCACTTGGAGACGATCTCGGCGATTTCCTCATCCGTGACCCGGTTGCGCAGCAGTTTCATTTCCATCATCTCTGCCTGGCTGGCCATGTCGAGCTGGCGCTCCAGCTCAGGGATCTTGCCGTACTGCAACTCTGACATGCGCCCCAGGTCACCCCCACGGCGGGCGTTTTCCAGATCGATCCTGGCCTGCTCGAGCTGGCTCTTGATCTTCTGGGAGCCATGCAAGGCGGCCTTTTCGGTGTTCCAGATTTCTTCCAGGTCGGCGTATTCAAGCTCGACCTTGGTGATCACATCGGACAGCTCTTCAAGTCGCTTTTTCGATGCCGCATCGGTTTCTTTCTTCAGGGCTTCGCGCTCAATCTTGAGCTGAATCAGGCGGCGCTCGAGACGATCAAGGGCTTCCGGTTTGGAATCCATCTCCATGCGGATCTGGCTTGCTGCCTCATCCACCAGATCAATGGCCTTGTCCGGCAGCTGACGATCGGCGATGTAACGGTGCGACAGCCGGGCCGCTGCGATGATCGCCCCATCGGTTACCTCAACCCCGTGGTGCACTTCGTAGCGCTCCTTGAGGCCCCGCAGGATAGCAATGGTGTCCTCTTCACTGGGCTCGCTGACCAGAACTTTCTGGAAGCGACGCTCCAGTGCCGCATCTTTTTCAATGTTCTCGCGGTACTCGTCCAGCGTTGTGGCACCCACACAGTGCAGCTCGCCGCGGGCCAACGCCGGCTTGAGCATGTTGCCCGCGTCCATCGAGCCCTCGGCCTTGCCGGCACCCACCATGGTGTGGATCTCATCAATGAACAGAATGATCTGCCCTTCCTGCTTGGACAGCTCATTCAGCACCGCCTTCAGGCGCTCTTCAAACTCACCGCGGAACTTGGCGCCGGCGATCAGCGAGCCCATGTCCAGCGACAGTACTTTCTTGTCTTTCAGGCCGTCGGGCACTTCGCCGTTCACGATGCGCTGGGCCAGGCCCTCGACGATGGCGGTCTTGCCCACCCCGGGCTCACCGATCAGTACCGGGTTGTTCTTGCGGCGACGCTGCAACACCTGAATCGTGCGGCGAATCTCGTCATCGCGCCCGATCACCGGATCGAGCTTGCCGGCTTCAGCGCGCTCGGTCAGATCGATGGTGTACTTGGAGAGCGCCTGGCGGCTTTCCTCGGCGGCGGCATCGTTCACCGGCTCACCGCCGCGCACCTCGTCGATGGCCTTTTCCAGCGCGGCCTTGTCGACCCCCTGCTCTCTCAGCACCCGCCCCAGCGTGCCGCGATCCTCCAGCGCCGCCAGCAGCATCAGTTCGCTGGAGATGAACTGATCCTTTCGCTTCTGCGCCAGCTTGTCTGCAATATTGAATAACCGCCCCATGTCGTTGGACATGGACACATCCCCCGCCGAGCCCTGAACTTCCGGCAGATGTTCAATCTCGCGGGCAACCGCCTGTCGAACCCGGCCGGGTTCCACGCCCACCTGTTTCAGCAGCGGCTTGATGGAGCTGGCGTCCTGATCCAGCAATGCCTGCATCAGATGCAGGGGCTCGATAAAATTGTGATCCTTACCGACGGCAAGTGACTGCGCATCCGCGAGAGCGGTTTGCAGCCGGCTGGTGAGTTTGTCAATTCGCATAATCTGTTTTCCCCGATTCGGTGACCGGATGCCCGGGCGCTATCGCCGACATCCCGTTTGCTTTGTCTTAAATGTAGGGGCAACCGGGGGGACTTCAAGCGGGGGCCGACAGAAACTGTCAGAAAATTGACAGGGGTCAGGATTGGTCAGCCAGCCAGATCAGGCTGGCCATGCGTCCGGTCTGGCCGTCGCGACGGTAGGAGAAGAACTGCTGCGGCTCTGACACCGTGCACCGGTCACCGCCGTAGACCTGGCTGACACCACAGGCCGCGAGACGCTGCCGCGCCAGAAGGTAGATGTCCGCCAGATAATGGTTTTCCCGTGCGCCGCGAGACTCAAACGCACTGGCCGCGGCGGCATCATGTGCCAGGAACTCGGCCCGCACCTCCGGACCCACCTCGAACCGCGTCGGCCCGATGGCCGGACCCAGCCAGGCCATCAATTCCGCAGGCTGGCCCCCCATGGCGCTGACCAGCGCCTCAACCACACCGCCACACAGGCTGCGCCAGCCAGCATGGGCCGCGCCCACCCGCGAGCCTGACCGGTCACACAGCAAAACAGGCAGGCAATCTGCGGTCATGATGACGCAGGCGTTTCCGCTTTCGCGGGTGAAACTGGCGTCAGCCCTTGGCATGCCGGCCGTGGGCAGAGACACCACGGTGGTACCGTGAACCTGCTCCAGCCAACCGATGTTGCCGGGCGCGATCCCGGCAGCGGCGGCCAGACGCCGGCGGTTCTGCCGCACCCGATCAGGATCGTCACCCACGTGGGAACCGAGATTCAGCGAATCCCAGGGCGCCTCGCTCACACCGCCAAGACGCGTCGAACACAAGGCTTTCACGTGCTCCGGCGCCGGCCAGTCAGGGGTGATCAGCGGCACCTCAGAAGTCATTACTTTCCAGCTCCTTGACGTGCTGGCGCAACGCCGCCAGCAGCTGTTGCATGTCGTCCGGCATGGGCACTTCCCAACTCAGGGTTTCCCCGGTTTCCGGATGATCGAGCGTCAGCTGGCGCGCATGCAGGGCCTGGCGATGGAACGCCGCCAGCACCTGTCGCAGGGCCTCGGTGGTGCCTTTAGGAAGACGCAGGCGACCTCCGTACTGCGGGTCACCGATCAGCGGGTGTTTGGCATGGGCCATGTGAACGCGAATCTGATGGGTGCGGCCGCTCTCCAGTTTGCAGCGCACGTGGGTGTGAGCAGCGAATCGCTCAACCAGCCGATAGTGGGTCACGGCCGGCTTGCCACCGGGCACCACGGCCATTTTTTTGCGCTCCTGCGGGTGACGACCGATGGGTGCGTCGACGGTGGCGCCACCGGTCAGCGTGCCGACAACCACGGCCTCGTATTCCCGCCCCATGGTGCGGGTCTGCAGCTGATCCACCAGTGAGGTATGCGCGATCAGACTGCGCGCCACCACCATGATACCGGAGGTGTCCTTGTCCAGCCGGTGCACAATCCCCGCCCGGGGCAGGTTCTCCACTTCCGGGGCGTAATTGAGCAGCGCGTTCACCAAGGTCCCGCCGGCATGGCCGGCAGCCGGGTGCACCACCAGCCCGGCCGGTTTGTTGATCACCAGCAGGTGTTCGTCCTCATAGACCACATCGAGGGTAATCGCTTCTGCCTGCCAGCTCACCTGAACTTCCGGCTCGGCGTCGAGTTCCAGGCGATCGTTCAGCATCACCTTGTCCCGCGGTTTGCGGCTCTCGCCATTCACGGTAAGGGCACCGCTCTTGATCCATCCCTGAAGACGTGAACGGGAATGTTCCGGCATCAGTTCCGCTGCGGCCTGGTCAAGGCGACGGTCACTCAGTTCCGGCGGAACGGAAAAGGCAGCGGTAATTCGATTTTCAACAGACATTAAGCCCCCGAGGCCGGTAAAGGTGTGTTACGTTTCGGTCAGAAATTTCCAATCAGTCTGGCCAGCCACTGCACAAGGCAATGGTTCCTCGTTACAATGGCCGATCATTCGTTTTTGTCATTATACGGGATTCCGGCATGAGATCAGTTGTTCGATTATTGCTATTGGCCACGACCGCGCTGTTGATCAGCGCCTGCGCCTCCAATCAGGAGGAGGAAGTGCTGCCGGAACAGACCTATTACGAGAATGCCCGCGATGCCATGAGCTCCGGCAACTTCAACGAGGCCGAGGAGAATCTCGACGCCCTGGAAACCTACTACCCGTTCGGCCGCTATGCCGAGCAGGCCCAGATGGACCTGATTTACGCCCGTTACCAGAACCTTGATCTTGAGGGTGCCCGGGCGGCCGCTGACCGTTTCCTGCGACTGAATCCCCAGAGCGAGCATGCGGATTACGCCATGTACATGCGGGGCCTGGCCTCCTACAACCTGGATATCGGCCTGGCCGCCCGTTATTTCCCGATTGATGTGTCGGCCCGCGATCCCGGTGAGCAACGCCAGGCCTTCCGGGATTTCTCCGACCTGCTCAACCGCTATCCGAACAGCGACTACGCACCCGATGCACGGCAGCGTATGATCGCGATCCGCAACCGCATGGCCGAGCTGGAGGTTCATGCGGCGCGTTATTACATCAAGCGTGAAGCCTATGTGGCCGCCAACAACCGCGCCCGTTATGTGGTTGAGAACTACTCCACGTCGCCGGCGGTTGAGGAGGCACTGATCATTCTGGTGGAAACCTTCCGCTTCATGGAGCTGAACAAGGCCGCGGATGACTCAATTGCCCTGCTGGCGGAGAACTTCCCGGACAGCGACGCGCTCGACGACAACGGCGAATTCGTGCCCACGCTGCTGAAACGCGAAAACCGCTCGCTCACCAGCGTGGTGACCTTCGGCCTGATGGGCGATGAATAACACCGCCGGGAAATAAGGCCACCCCTTATTTCCCGATTTTCCAGCCATTGGTGATCGGGTATCGGCGATCCTTGCCGAAGCCCCGCTCGGTGATCCGCACGCCAATGGGCGCCTGGCGGCGCTTGTACTCATTGATATCCACCAGGCGCGTCACCCGCTCCACGTCCTGCCGCTCAAAGCCCTCAGCCACAATGGCGTCGGCACTGAAGTCCCGCTCCACGTAAAGGTTGAGGATCTGGTCCAGCACGTCGTAGCCCGGCAGGCTGTCTTCATCCTTCTGGTCTGGCGCCAATTCCGCCGACGGTGGGCGGGTTATCACCCGCTCCGGAATCACCGCAGACAGGGTATTGCGATACCTGGCCAACTGGAACACCAGGGTTTTCGGCACATCCTTCAGTACATCAAAGCCGCCGGCCATGTCCCCGTACAGGGTTGAGTACCCCACGGCCATCTCGCTCTTGTTACCGGTGGTCAACACCAGTGAACGGAACTTGTTGGAGAGCGACATCAGCAGCACACCCCGCAGCCGCGCCTGCAGATTTTCTTCGGTGGTGTCTGGTGTTGTGCCCTCAAACGGCTTTGACAAGGCGGCCATGAAGGCGTCGTACATGGGCTCAATGGAGTACACATCGTACTGCACGCCGAGAGCCACCGCTTCTGCCTCGGCATCCTCCAGGCTCATGCCCGAGGTGTAGCGGAACGGCATCATCACCGCTCTGACCCGCTCCGGCCCCAGGGCATCGACGGCCACCGCCAGCGTCACCGCAGAATCGATGCCACCGGACAGGCCCAGTACAACGGATCTGAATCCGTTCTTGTTGACGTAGTCCCGCACGCCCAGCACCAGCGCGCGGTAAACATTCGCCTCCAGCGATGGCTCCGCCGGCACCGGCTGGGAGATGGGCTGGCAGTGATGCTCACAAAGGAAGTCCACCGGGAACAGCCCCTCCTCGAACTGAGGCACTTCCACATCCAGATGCCCGGAATGGTCGAACACCATGGAGCCGCCATCAAAGACCAGCTCGTCCTGACCGCCCACCAGATTGACGTAAACGATGCTCACCCGGTTTTCACGGGACTTGCGCTCCAGTAACGCCTTGCGACGCGCCTGTTTGTCGATGTCGTAGGGCGAAGCGTTCAGGTTGAAAATCAGCTGGGCCCCGGCCGCCGCGGCATCCTCGACCGGATCATCACTCCAGAGATCCTCACACACCGTAATACCCACCGGTACGCCGCGGATGCTCATTACCAGGGTATCGCGGCCTTCCGCAAAGTACCGTTTCTCATCAAACACCTGGTAGTTCGGTGGAAAACGCTTGAAGTAGCTTCCGGTGATGACACCCTCGTCAATAACCACGGCGGCGTTGTACAGCAGCCCTCCCTGTCGGAGCGGCGCACCCACTACAATGGCAGGAGCCAGGCTTGCCTGCCGGAGGGTTTCCAGCGCCTCGTTCACGCGCAGGTCCAGGCTCGGGCGCAGCAACAGGTCCTCTGGCGGGTAGCCGGTCAGGCATAGCTCTGGAAACACCACCACGTCGGCGCCGTGTTCCTCATGAGCTCTCTGGGCTGCTTCGATCACCGCGCGGGTGTTTCCCGGAATATCACCCACCAGAAAATCCAGCTGGGCCATCACAACACGCAAACGCCGGGGCGCCTCGCCGGTGGCAGACGGTGGCCGTGACTCAGACATAAAGGCAGCTCCTGTAACTTATTGCCGTGAAAAGGCTATTATAACCCGTCAAAGCCACGGAATTCTCACGAGAAACCCATCCAATTATGACCACACCGGCCACCAACACCCGGGACAACTGGCCCAGCAGCCCCGCCATGACCCAGCGCGGCAAACTGTTCCGCATCTACAACCACTACCGCCTGGTCATCAGCCTGGTGCTGGTGGCACTGCTGTTCGTTGACCCGGTGAATTTCGATATCCAGTTCCGCATGCTGGATATCTATCAGGCCGGGGTGGTCAGCTACTTTGCGCTGAACGGCTTTATCGCGCTGATCATGCTGGCCGGCTTTCATCCCCATCAACGGCACATCACGCTGTCGGTTCTGCTCGATATCCTGATCATGCACGCCCTGCTGCTGACCAGCACCGGCATCACCAATGGTCTGGCCAACCTGGTGATCGTGTCCGTGGCGGCAGGCAACATCCTGACGCCAAGCCGTATGGGCACCTTCTATGCCGCGCTTGCGGCTATCTGCTCCCTCGGCATTTCCGGCTGGGCCGTGCTGGCGTTCGGCGAGTCGGCGGATGACATCGTTCGCGCCGGCTCCCTCGGTATCCTCTATTTCGCAGCGGCCTTCATCCTGCAGAACATCTCCAAACGCATGCTGCGCAGTGAGGAGCTGGCGTCGTCACGGGCACGCAGCATCGCCGAGCTGGAGCAGATCAACCGGCAGACCATTCAGCGCATGCGCACCGGCATTCTGGTGCTGGACCGGTACGGGCAAATCCGGCTGGCCAACGCTGCCGCCGAAGAGTTGCTGTTCGGTGCCGGTGCGGGCTATTCGGACAATGGCAACCGCGGGCGTATCCTGCCGCAGCCGCTCCGCCTGGGGCTGGAAGCCTGGCTGAAAGATCCGCTGCGCAAGGTCGAACCCTTCCAGGCGTCGTCAACCTCGCCCCTGCTGCAGGTGAACTTTACCCAGCTTGATCAGGACCGTGGCGACCACATCCTGGTGTTTGTGGAAGACATGAGCAAAGTCACCCAGCAGGCCCAGCAAATGAAGCTGGCCTCGCTCGGGCGGCTGACCGCCGGCATAGCCCATGAGATCCGCAACCCTCTCGGCGCGATCAGCCATGCCGCCCAGTTAATGGAGGAGTCCACCCACCTGGACACCAGCGACCGGCAGATGCTCGACATCATTCACCGGCACTCGCGGCGGGTCAACGGCATCATCGAGAACGTGCTCGATCTGTCACGACGTCGCGCCGCCAACAGTGAGCTGATCAACGTGGGCGAGTGGCTGGAAGAATTCCGCCAGGAGTATCTGCAAACCCAGAGTCACGATCACCAGCCCGATCCCGAGATTGAGCTCGAGCTGGACAACACCCTGGCCGCGGCACGGTTCGATAAAAGCCAGATCGAGCAGGTGCTGATCAATCTCTGCGATAATGGCCTGCGTTACAGTGAACAACACAGCGGAAGGCGCTATGTTCATCTGCACGCCGGCGCCACCGCCGACGGGGAAAGAACCTATCTGGACGTTCGCGATATTGGCCCCGGCATCGCGGCGGACAATCGGGCTTCGGTTTTTGAGCCTTTTTTCACAACCGACAAACGCGGAACCGGCCTCGGCCTTTATCTGGCCAGGGAACTGTGCGAGGCTAATCAGGCCCATCTTTCCCTGGTGGAAGACGATAAACCCGGCTGCTGCTTTCGCATAACCTTTGCCCACCCCGGGCGAATGATTTAACGCTGGCAACCTGACCGGCGACAGAATAATGAAAGGGAACTGATATCACACGATGACCACTCACACCGCGCTGATCGTAGACGATGAACCGGATATCCGGGACCTGCTGGAAATAACCCTCACGCGCATGGGCATTAAAACCCTGACCGCCCCCGACATTACCTGCGCCAAAAAACTGCTGGAAGAGCATAAACCCCAGCTCTGCCTGACCGACATGAACCTGCCGGACGGCAATGGCATTGACCTGGTGCACTGGATTCAGCAACACACCCCGTGCACGCCGGTAGCAGTGATCACCGCATACGGCAATATGGACACCGCCATCGAATCGCTAAAAGCGGGCGCGTTCGATTTCGTCTCCAAGCCGGTCGAGCTGCCGCGTTTGCGCGAGCTGGTGAGTAGCGCACTGAAACTGTCTGAGGCCCGGCCGGATGACCAACCGATCTCCGATGAGCCCGGCCTCCTACTGGGTAACTCCAGCGAAATCAAGCGGCTGCGCAATCAGGTGCGTAAACTGGCGCGCAGCCAGGCGCCGGTGTTTATCAGCGGGGAATCCGGCAGCGGCAAGGAACTGGTGGCGCGGATGATTCACCTGCAGGGGCCGAGACGAGATGGTCCGTTTATTGCGGTCAACTGTGGCGCCATTCCTTCCGAGCTGATGGAAAGCGAATTCTTCGGCCACAAGAAAGGCAGCTTCACGGGCGCGGTGGACAACAAGGACGGGCTGTTCCGCTCCGCTGACGGTGGCACCCTGTTTCTGGACGAAGTGGCCGACCTGCCACTGGCGATGCAAGTAAAACTGCTGCGGGCCATTCAGGAGAAAGCCGTACGCCCGGTGGGCGATACCAAGGAAGTGCCGGTGGATATCCGGGTACTCAGCGCGACCCACAAGAACCTGCCGCAACTGGTGCAGGACGGCACCTTCCGCCAGGACCTGTTCTATCGCATCAACGTGATCGAACTGGCGGTGCCCTCCCTGCGCCAGCGCCCGGACGACATCGAACTGCTGGCCAATCACATTCTTGAACGCATCGCCCGGGAATACGAGTGTGATCCCGCCACCCTGACACCGGAGGCCATCGAACGCCTGCAGGCCCATGACTTTCCGGGTAACGTACGGGAACTGGAGAACGTTCTGGAGCGGGCCTTCACACTCTGCGACGACGAACGCATCGGCGCATCCGACCTGCACATCGGCAACGCCCCCATACCCGCGGAGCCTGGAGGAGCCCCTACCCGGGAAATCACCCGCAACGCAGAGCCCGCCGAGGTGCCCGACGGCGAAATCGACCTGGAGGGCTACCTCGAAACCATTGAGCGACAGACCATCGAGAAAGCACTCGAGGCTACACGCTGGAACAAGACCGCGGCGGCAAAACGCTTGGGGATCAGCTTCCGGGCGTTGCGGTATCGGTTGAAGAAGTTGGGGATGGAGTGATTATTCGTTAAAGTGTCACTGGGCAGGAAGCCCACGCCTATATATACAACATGGAGTGTTATATGACTTACTGCAGGGAACGCGGTGTAACTCTAATCGAATTGCTTATCGCCATGACCATTCTATCGATTGTGTCAGGCCTGACAATCACGTCTTGGACGGGGTTTATTGAGCGGAACAAGCACAGGAAGATCATACAAACATACCACCAGACGTTCGAATACGCACGATGGATGGCAGCAAGCTCTAAGAGCTTGGTCACCGTATGCCCTCTGGGCGAGGACTCGACCTGTGTCGATGACTGGAACCTTCCTGTTTCAGTTTTCCCCGACACTGACAACGACAAGAAGCCCGACGCAGGCCAAGTTTGGCGGAGAGTCGAGCCACCCTCCAAACCTTATTCAGTAAAATCCCGCACAGCCAAACGTGGATATTTGCAGTTCAGCTCGGACGGCATGGTCCATGGAGGTTCCGGTGGGCTCGTCCTTTGTCCCGATCAAGCCGGCGCCGGTCGAAAAATTTCCTATATGGCGGTCAACAAAGGCGGCCGATTCCGCAGCCAGAGCGTTGGTAGCCACATTGGTTCAATCAAACTGAAATGGGGAGCGTCAATTGAGTGCCCCCATTCCTCATCTTAATTGGCACCAACGTTTCAGCGCTCCCAGGTATCGTCTCCGGCAGCCAAACCGTCGTTATCACGATCCCACCGCTTGATTCCGGTGGACGTTAGCTCCAACACGCCATCCCCTGCCTGGGCATTCTTCGGGGTGGCGCGAACAGTGTATGTCGTTGCAGTGGCGGCGGTGATAGAGAGGTCATAATACTTGTCGTTTCCATCGCGAGGCACTTCATCAGGAAAGATACTAGGCGCTCCGGTATCCGGCGCGGCCGCTCCCAAATACGTATTATTGGCCGTATGATGCCGTTCCATCGCATTCGCAAGCCCTAATAATGCACCTTGGGCATCCGTGCGCCGTGATCGCTCGACGTATTCCAAGTAACTGGGATATGCAATCGCAGCGAGTATCCCCACTATAGCAACCACGATCATCAACTCGATCAGCGTAAACCCAGAACTTCTTCTGCTCGTTACGTTCAACATCTAGTCCTCGTACCAATAGGTCTCGACCACACCCGTTACAGTATCCACCGGGCGACACTCAGCACCGACGCATATGATGTCCTTACCATCCACCCGCATGCGCTGCGGATCGGGCGGCAAACCAACTGTATTGAGAGTGACCTCTCTATCGGTGGACGTCAGATCGTCTCCACCCGCATTGTCATAATTCACAACAGGAGTCCCGTCCTTCACATAAACATGATAGAGCCGGGCGGTACCCGCTGATGGCAAACAGGCGTTGTTGCTCGGCGTCGGCTCATAAGAAGTTATAAATGTCTGGCCGTTAACAGTCTGGCTGGTAGACAGAATCTTCTCACCATCGCGAGTCATTCTGATGTACCAGCCCTTTGCTTCGGCCAGATCATTTTGAGCTTGCGTGCGCTGGGCATCGTTACCCTGACCTATCACGTTGTCAGTAGTGTCGAACAGATCCGTTTCAGTGACCTTTACACTCGAGTAATCGACCTCACCATCGGCATTTTCGGGTGGTTCAGTCACGTCTGCGATGCGGACCATATAAATACGGTCATCAATGGCCGTGTCGAGCGGGTGAGCCTGCCAGCCCGAGCCAATAACCATCCCAAGACTGCGGCTAGCACCAAACTTCAGACCGAAAAGGTCAGGTGTGTGGTAGAAACGACGATTGCTCTGCGCCGTATCTCCGGCAAACTCAGCAATCACACCAGCAGTCACGAGATCTGAAGCCCTTTCGCCGTTAAGCATGTCAAACCGCCAGATCTGGCCGCCCATATCGCCGACATAAACCTGGTCCACCAAACCGTCACCGTTCAAGTCCAGAGCTCTTGGCGATGCCGGAATGCTGTACTCCATATCAGCCAATTCAAGGTCAGCGCCACTTCCTGAAGGCCCTGCCCACCACAACCTTTGGCCGGTGCTTGCGTCAACAATAAACAAGGCACGACCCACTGAGTCCGCTTCCCGAATTGTCAGTTCATCCTGCTGCGCATCGTAACCGCCCGAGAAGATGAGCACCTCCTCGACAGAGTTCTGGATTTTAATCTTGGTCTTTACAGGCTTCGACCAAGTCTCGCCAAGCTCCGCAAAGTCACCTTGGCCTCCCTTAATATCCCACAGCCTCTGGGGCGATGTGCGAGTCGTTACATCCAGTGCGTAGTAATTTCGTCCACCACGACGCATGCCGGAGTAGATATAAAGATGGTCGCCATCAGCTGCATCGATGGCACCATCGTTATTGTCATCGTACTGCCAACTCATAATGGAACCGTCCATTCCATATACATGATCCGTCACACTGCCGCTGTTTTCCATCAGAGTCTGCTGGTTATCAAGCAACTCGTCCGGCATGAAGGAAAAATAAGTTTCGCCGGAATTGCCATCGATGGCGTGGATAAATCCTTGATTATCGCCGAAGAAAACAGTGGTATCCGGAGTTTCTGAGTCTCCGCCATAAATGACCAGATGAGGAACCGAGTGCAGGGGGTCCGCGATGTATTTACGCGCATCGGTTGTCAACCCGTCGTTATCGTCATCATCGACATCGAGGCCTCGTGTCCAATTTATGAGTTTTTCATGTAACTCATCGGACATGTCCGCATCGCCAAACATCGTTTTTGACAGATTTGCTTTGTTAGCGACCGATACTGAGTTGGCGGCCAGGGTCAGATCGTTCGATGAGCCTGCATAGTGCGTATACACTTTCCGGTTTGCATTTAGATTAGGCTGCTGCGACGAGGCACCGCCTTTGGAGACAACCGGGCCGTCTGGCTCAGGGCTCCACCAGCTCTGCGCATCGTTCTTGAAGAACCCGGTGGTATCGCTAACGGCTTCGCTGCCGGTACTGTCGTATATCTTGCCATCGGAACCCAACCTGTAGCGCTTCAGGTTGCCGCTCCACTGCGGCGAGATATCAGGCTGAAATACGGAGAAATACAAAGAGTCCAGGTGGTTCAAACGGTTGAAGGTGTTCACGGCAACCCCCGGCGCGACGAAGGTGGTGTTCACCGCCAGTACCGAGCGCACTATATCCGAAAACGCCTCCTGCAATGATTCTGAGTCGTTCGCAGTGTAATACGCGCCACCGCCCTTGACAGCTGCATCGGAAAGCAGCTCCTGATCCGTTTCAAATCCAACTGTGAAGGTGTTTACTGTCTGAGTGCCAGACATTCCCGCCAGCAGATCGTTCTCATTCATGTGCTCTGCGACTTCATCAAGACAGTTCCCTGAGCAGTTGCCAACCACAGCCTCCATCGTAGCGTTATGGTTGGAATCCAAGGTAGGCTCACCGTCCGTCAACATAATGACGTTGTTTGACTGACATTCGTATTCCACCGGTGAAATATAGTTATCTGACCCGTCAACAGTGTCGCTTTCAGGGTTTCGATCGAGGAACGGTGCACCACCGGAAAAATAACGCATGGCGCCAAACAGTGTTTCTGACAAAGGCGTATTGGTATCGGGCGAGAGATCGTCGATCGCAGCCTTGAACTGTTCCCTATTGTCCTTGATATCGCCAACCGGGAGGATAACGTGCCCTCCCTCACCGGACGTCCAGAAACACCCATTATTATTACAAGCTACCTGATCCAAATCAGTATTGAACGCCATAAGCCCAATATTCACGCCGCTCATACTGTCCGCGAGGTTTTTCGCCACCTCCTTAACGATGCTCATACGCGAGCGCTCTTCGGCCACCCGGTGATCGAAATACCAGTTCAGGTATTTTGCAGAGTAGATATCTGCACCGCGATAGTTGCGCCACTTGACTCTCCTCTGGTCGTCGTCCGCCTCACAGTCAGTGGACGAATTATTGATATCGACGTCGCGGAGCTGATTCCAGTTTCGCTGAAAGAAGTAAGCCATCTTATAGTCCAGCAACCATCCGGAACCGGCCAGACGGGGCAACACATCGCTGCAGGTGAGGACAGACTTTCTGATGGAGTGCAACCCCCAACCTGCGTTGTAATAGATGAAATCGTCATCATAACCGCCGCTGTAATTCTCCGAAGAATCGAACTCGGAGGTGGTTTCCACCATCGATGTCATACTTCCGGAATTATCCATGACAAAGAGAATGTTCGGCCTGATTGTTGTTTCACTCGTATTAAAGAAGATCTCGGTATCGTCAGCCGCCACCGTAGAGGCAAGACCCAGGGTCAGAAAAAACGCACCCGCTGCGAATATAAAACGATCAGTTAGCATTCTGACGCTCCTTTTCAACTTTCAGGAAATCAACTGAGGTAGCCATTGCGTCATTTACGCGGATACCGACAAAAGCAGGAGCACCATCGAAACTCTCAATGCGCGCAGCTGATAGCCGTTGCCCCTCGTACGTCACTCGTATATCCCGGGAGGGCAAATAGGATCGTCTATCACACCCCTCGCACAGGCCCGTCACTACTTGAACAACTTCTCCCGCAGAGTTTGTCATCACTGAAACTCCTCCGCTCTCCACGACATTAACGGTCGGTTTCATCTCTGATCTATCGATTAGGCGCTCGGCATAAACTCCAGGGCTTGCAGCGAGAACAATTAGCGCAAGGGTGCGAATCACAAACAGATGAATGGTTTTTGATAAAGTCATAATTCCTCCCGGCAACTCAGCTCACGCCGACCCGCCCAATGTTTTAGTAATACTCAATGCCCTTGAAAACGGTACGCGAAGCACCGCTTCCAGAAATTTCCGAAGAACCACTGAGCTCGTAACGATAGCCTTTCAACAGTGTTGTACTCTCGCTGGCGTCCATCGAACTGCCACTACTGATAATAATTTCACCCAGGTACCGGGCGGTGTATTCAGATGAAACGTCGGAGCCGCCGATGCTGAAAGCGGTGGTGGTACTCATGGAATCCGCCGAAGCCATCGATTGCTGCAGCATACTCAGGTCACCATTCATCAACTGCTGCATCAAAGCGCCCGCCGCACTTTCGGCAGCCTGAAACGCTCGATTCGAATGTTGCGCGTTCGCGGCCATCCGCTCCTGCATCATCGAACTGTTCATACCCGCTACGCCCAGTAGCGTCAGGACCAGCAGAACAATCAGACTCACCACCAGTACTGCCCCGGTCTGATTTCCGGATAACGCTGCCTTTTTATTGAACGCTGTCATTAATACGCCCTCGATTAATCGCGATTCCGAATGTTGATGGTAGATTCGAACGTGCGGCGGATCCGACTATCCACTGGATGGAACACCGATGCACCCGCGGTTCCCGCCGGGGCGACTGTAGCTCCCGGCAAGTCATAGCTCAGCTGATCGGTGCCATCCTGAACACTCTCAGGACTGCTGATCAAAAAGCCCACTTTAACAGCCACAACCCGAGACATATTGAGACCAGCCGTATCTGCCGGCACGTAACGGATGTTGTCGCTGGCTAGGCGCTCTCCAAAGAGAACCTGCATGCTCTCGATACCCTCCACCAGTTCATCAACGGTGAAGGTACCGCCTGCGTTTGTTTCGCGTTGGCGATACAGAGCGAACACGGCATTGCCGCGGGCATCATCGCGGCCAGTGTCCGCGACAAAATACGCTGTCGAACTGAAGCGCATTATGCGAGCAGTGTCATTGTAAGCTTGGCTAAGACGATTTCCCGAATTGACATTGTTGGCATGGGCCCAGGTTCCGCTCTCCGGATTACTTGAGATTCGGAACAGATCAGCATTCTCACAATCGGAGATCAGCACGATATCGTCCTGCTCAAACAGCGCCAATTGACCTGCAACCTGAATGTTTGCATTGGTTGCTGTCATATTGCCGGTGAGGTTAATCGGTACTATTTCCCCTCTCTGGATCGAGATCACATCGCTACCGACAACGGCGTTGCCTTCGATACTCTCACCATCGAACTCTGTGCCATCCGCCCACGTTCCGTTATCTACCTCCCAGCCCCTCAGGGATGTCTGGAAAAAGTCGGCAGTTGGCGGATCATTCGCGATGATGGTCATGGAAATGCTGTTCGGGTCCGCGCACCCTTGAAAGCCGGACATTCTCACGTCACGAGCGATTATTTCAGTTGCAATCCGACCAGCTTCCTGAATACGCGCCAACGAATTGCTCAGCCGAGAGGTCTGACTGGAATCAAGATAAATCGTTGTTACACCAATAATCAGAGTTGCACTGAGAGCGAGAGCTATCAGAAGCTCGATCAACGATAAGCCGGCGGCTCTCATTGGGGATGGTCTGGTCAGGGACATTGTGCTCTGGTCCATCTTCGTTTCCTACAAGCTGAATTCAACGGCGAACTGCTGAAGACTGGTCACACGTGCTTCGCTTTCTTCATCCCAACGCGTTTCCTGCCAACCAACGGTAATCGTAAACAGATTGCCCGCTCCGCGGGTAATGGAACCTTCTCCGTCAGGCAACAGGGCTGTGCCACCAGCACCCTGAATCTCCCGAGTCCATTCCGCGAGGTCTTGATTGACTTGATCAGCGGCCGAGCATCCGGCGGCGTTGGTGACGCACGCTGGCAAAGTGGTAAAGCCACCATCTCCTGAGGTGGCATAACCATCGTAATCACCCGCGATGGCGCGATCCCGGTTGATTCTGATCCGGTCCGACATGTCATAAGCGAGGATGCTGGCTTGAGTACGCAGATAGGCGCTCTGATTATTCTTCAAACCATCCATCATTAAGCCTGCGAGACCGAGCAGCCCAATTGCCAGAATAATCATGGTGACCAGTATTTCGATGAGGGTGATCCCCCTCTCCCTGGTCTCGGGATTACGGACAGGTAACATCGTTGCCACCTCCATGCAGATTAACGGTTCCGCTATTGTTTTCATCGCGTGCGAGGCGGGTTTGACCTGATACCATAACAACCACTCCACGAGCGAACTCATCGTCCCGGCTATCGCACACCACCAGCGAACCATCGACGGCCCCGAGGGCGCCTGGAGAGACCGGCTGCCCACTGCCATCGAACTGAATGAAGGCATTGCCACCAAATCCCGCAATTCGAAAGGTATTTCCACCCGCCAAAGGCTCACCTACCCTGAGTACCCGGTCGCCATCGCCTGCATCTAACGTCTGATCACCGTCCACGTCCAGCATGGCGATCCAACCAGATTCCCATGCGGCCCCGCCAGCACAGCTGGCACCGTCATTGGATGGGCATAAGGTGACACGTGCGTCGGGGCGCTTGGAGGCCTCACTTCTGGCGAAGCTGACAAGACTGGTTATTTCATTTACTTGAGAGGAAATCCTGTTGTTCATGACCATCGTTTGAAAAGACGGGATCGCAAATGTCACCACCACGGCAAGCACTGCTATGGTCAACATCAATTCAATGACGGTAAAGCCGTTGTCTCTTTTTGTAGCAGTCATAACCACCGTTCCAATTCCACCTGAACTAAAGATTAAAAAACTTCAATGCGGGTGAATACGGATCGGCGATGAATGGCGGGAAATTCCTGATGACCGGCAAGGACTGCAGATAAAATGTGGCTTTGATCACATTAGGTTACCTGCAAACGACAAATACACAGGCCGAATGCAGTAGGTGCCGGAACCTAGGAAACCTCAACCACATCAATCCGAAGCTCCTTAGGCATCGAAAACACAATGTTCTCCTCGCGCCCGGGAATCTCTTCGGGCATATCACCACCCAGCTCCTTCAGGCGTGAGATCACATCGTTTACCAGCACTTCCGGTGCCGAGGCGCCGGCGGTGACGCCGACGATCTTCCTACCATCGAGCCAGGCGGGATCAATCTGCGCGGCTTCGTCGATCAGATAGGCGGGGGTGCCCATACGTTCGGCCAGTTCCCGCAGGCGGTTGGAGTTGGAGCTGTTGGGGGAGCCCACCACCAGCATCAGGTCGCAGTCGCCGGCGAGCTGCTTGACCGCGTCCTGGCGGTTCTGGGTGGCGTAGCAGATGTCGTCCTTTCTGGGGCCCTGGATTTCCGGGAACCTGGCACGGAGGGCGTCGATCACTCGTGCGGTGTCGTCCATGGACAGGGTGGTCTGGGTGACGTAAGACAGCTTGGCCGGGTCGTTTACCTGCAGATTGGCGACGTCTTCTTCGTTCTCCACCAGATAGATTTCGCCACCATTACTGTGATCATACTGACCCATGGTGCCCTCCACTTCCGGGTGGCCATGGTGACCGATAAGGATGCACTCGCGACCCTCACGGCTGTAGCGCATCACTTCCATGTGCACTTTGGTGACCAGTGGGCAGGTGGCGTCGAACACTTTCAGCCCGCGACGGGCCGCTTCGTTCTGCACCGCCTGGGATACGCCGTGGGCACTGAAGATCACCAGCGTGTCGTTCGGCACTTCATGCAGTTCGTCCACGAACACCGCACCGCGATTGCGCAGGTTATCCACCACGAATTTGTTGTGCACCACCTCGTGTCGCACGTAAATGGGCGCGCCGAACACATCCAGCGCCCGGTTTACAATTTCGATGGCACGGTCAACGCCGGCACAAAAGCCGCGGGGATTCGCGAGTCGGATCTGCATGTCAGCCTGCTGCTCTGGTTAGTGGGCCGGTCCGACCGGCTCCACGTCAATGATTTCCACTTCGAAGGTCAGTGTACGCCCTGCCAGCGGATGGTTGAAGTCCACTTCCACCTCGTCGCCCTCCACACGGCTGACCACCCCTGGCAGCTCCTGCTGGCGCGCGTCGGCAAAGGAGATCATAACCCCGGGCTCAAGCACCATATCTGCACTGAACTCATGGCGTTTGTAGGTTTGCAGGTTGTTGGGGTTGTGCTGGCCAAAGGCTTTCTCCGGCGGCACTTCAACGGTCTTGTGCTCACCGGCGGTCATACCCAACAGGTACGCCTCGAAGTTCTCTGGCAGATTTTCGTCGCCAATTTCCAGAGTCGCCGGTGCCTTGTCGAACGTGGAATCCACCACTTCGCCGTCCTGGAATTTCAGGGCGAAATTCAGGGTCACGCGGGTGCCCTTGTCTACCGGAAGGTCTTTCATCAGTGTTGGTCACTCCCGTCCGCAACGCCCTCGGCGGGCTTGCGGAACATGTCGAGAATCATCATGCCGGCACCGATGGTGATGGCGGTGTCGGCCAGGTTGAAGGCGGGGAAATGCCAGTCGTTCCAGTAAAAATGCAGAAAATCGACCACATATCCGTGCACCACCCGGTCATACACGTTACCGAGCGCGCCGCCGAGAATGAGTACGATGGCAATCGCCGTCCAGGTTTCATTGCGCTTGAGGGTTTTCAGCCAAATCACCAGAGCCACGCTGACACCGATCGCCAGCACCACAAAGAACCAGCGCTGCCAACCGGCGGCACCGGCCAGGAAACTGAACGCCGCGCCGGTGTTGTGCAGCAGGGTTAGGTTGAAGCTGGGCATCACCGGCACCGGGCTGGCGTAGGTCAGCATGGCGGTGGCCATGGCCTTGGTGCCGAGGTCGAGGGCGATGACCAGCACCGCCAGCCACAACCACTTCATCTTGGAACCGCTGGTTTCGTCCGTCATGACCGCGTCCATCAGGCGAACGAGCGGGCTTCGCCCGTTCCTTCGACGTTGGACACACAGCGGCCACAGAGATCCGCGTGAGCGGCGTGCTGGCCGACATCCTCACGGTGGTGCCAGCAGCGCTCACACTTGGCGTGGGCAGCCGGGGTCACTGTCACCAGCAGCCCCTCGTAAGCCGTGGGCTCGGCATCGCCCGCTTCCGCCACCGGTCTGACCGTGGCCTCGGAGGTGATCAGTACGAACCGCAGCTCGTCACCCAGATGCTTCAGAGCCGCCGCCAGATCGCCCTCACAATACAGCGTGACCTCGGCACTCAGGGAGCCCTTGATCTCGCCGCGCGCCCGCGCCTCTTCCAGGCGCTTGTTGACGGCTTCCTTGACGCTGTAGATCTCGCGCCAGTAGTCCCGACCCAGTTCGGCGTTGTCCGGCAGCGCGGTCAGGCCGTCGTACCAGGTTTCGTAGAACACGGTGTCACCGCGCTCGCCCGGTAGCGCCTGCCAGATCTCGTCGGCGGTAAAGCTGAGGATCGGCGCAATCCAGCGCACCAGCGCCTCGACCACGTGGTACAACGCGGTCTGGCAGGAGCGCCGCGCCAGACTGTCGGCCTGGGTGGTGTACTGGCGATCCTTGATGATGTCCAGGTAGAAGCCGCCCAATGTGGCCTCACAGAAGTTGTACACCTTCTGGTAAATCCGCAGGAAGGCGTAGTTCTGGTAGTCCTCGTTGAGCTCGCTCTGTAACTGCAGGGCGCGGTCCACCATCCAGCGGTCGAGGGCGATCATGTCGTCCGGCGCCACCATGTGCTGATCCGGCTCGAACCCGGTCAGGTTGCTGAGCAGGAAGCGGGCAGTGTTACGAATGCGGCGGTAGCCGTCCGCGGTCTGGCGCAGGATGTCCTTGGACACAGTCATCTCGCCGCTGTAGTCCGTCGCCGATACCCACAACCGCAGAATGTCGGCACCCAGCTCGTTCATCACTTCTTGGGGCGCGATCACGTTGCCCAAGGACTTGGACATCTTGTGGCCCTTGCCATCCACCGTGAAACCGTGGGTCAGCACCTGCTTATAAGGTGCCACGCCGTTCATGGCAATGGAGGTTTTCAGGGAGGACTGAAACCAGCCACGGTGCTGATCGGAGCCTTCCAGGTACATGTCCGCCGGGAACTGGCCCAGTTCAGCGCGCGGGCGCAGCACCGAATCATGGGTGACGCCTGAGTCGAACCACACGTCGAGCGTGTCCGTCACTTTCTCGTAGTGCTCGGCATCGTCCCCAAGCAGGGCGCTGGCGTCCAGGTCGTACCAGGCATCAATGCCACCGGTCTCGATCTCTTTGGCCACGGCCTCGATCAGGTTCTGGGTGTCCGGGTGCAGTTCCTGGGTTTCTTTATGGATAAACAGGGTGATTGGCACCCCCCAAGTGCGCTGGCGGGAGATACACCAGTCCGGGGACTGCTGGAACATGGCTTCAATGCGGTTCTGGCCCCAGGCAGGCACCCAGCGCACACCCTTGATGGCTTCCAGTGCGTTGGCACGCAGATGCTCTTTTTCCATGCTGATGAACCACTGCGGGGTGGCCCGGTATATGAGCGGGGTCTTGGTACGCCAGCAGTGAGGATAGCTGTGGCGGAATTTCTCGGAGAACACCAGCTTGCCCTCCCGCTCCAGCGCGCCGCACACCGGCTCATCGGCCTTGTACACATGCACACCGGCGAATTCGCCGGCAGCACTGGTGTAGGTGCCATCCGCCTGCACCAGATTGATGGTGCCGATGCCGTAGGCCTTGCCCACTTCAAAGTCTTCCATACCGTGGTCTGGTGCGGTATGGACAGCACCGGTACCGGCGTCCGTAGACACATGATCGCCCAGAATCACGGGCACCTGCTTGTCGAACACCGGGTGCTTGAGCACCAGATTCTCGAGCGCAGAACCGGAACAGGTCGCCAGTACTTCAAAGGTGTCAACGGACCAGCGCGCCATGATGCCCTCCACCATGTCGGCGGCGAGGATCATGCGCTCGGGTCCATGACCGGCATTGACCTGAACCAGTGCATAGTCCAGCTCGGCATTCAATGACACCGCCTGGTTGGCGGGGATGGTCCAGGGCGTGGTGGTCCAGATCACCACCGACACGTCGCCCTCGCCCTTGTCGGTGCCAAACGCCGACAGGGCCCTCGCCTGGTCCACCGCAGTGAAGCGCACATCAATCTGAGTCGAGGTCTTGTCCTGATACTCCACTTCCGCTTCGGCCAGGGCAGACTGCCCGACTACACTCCAGTACACCGGCTTGTAACCGCGCACCAGATGCCCCTTGGCGACAATTTTGCCCAGCGCGCGAACGATGCCGGCTTCCACTTTCGGGTCCATGGTCAGGTAGGGTTTGTCCCACTGCCCCATGACGCCGAGGCGGATAAAATCGGCTTTTTGCCCGGCAATCTGCCTGGTGGCGTAATCGCGACAGGCCTGGCGGAAGGTTTTGTAGTCCACCTTGACCCCGGCCTTACCAATTTCCTGCTCCACCTTGTGCTCGATGGGCAGGCCATGACAATCCCAGCCCGGCACATAGGGCGCGTCGTAGCCCATGAAACCGCGGGACTTGACGATCATGTCCTTGAGAATCTTGTTGACCGCGTGACCGATGTGAATGCTGCCATTGGCGTAGGGAGGGCCGTCATGCAGAATGAATTTTTCCCGACCCTCACGCTGCTTGCGCAGATTGCCGTATACATCCAGATCCTGCCAGCGCTTGAGCATGTCCGGCTCGCGCTTGGCCAGGTTACCGCGCATGGGAAACGCGGTATCAGGCAGATTCAGAGTGTGCTTGTAGTCGCTCATGGTCTGTGTGCGTGCTCTTGTCGGTCGGTTGTCATCAGAAAAATAGGGCCGGACTGCGCCGGTAATGCCTGTTATTCGCTGGCGGCGGAGCCATGTTCGGCGATCCACGCCCGGGCGCTGTCAAAATCGCGAGCGATCTGCGCCTTGAGTTCGTCCACGGAGTCGAAACGGACCTCCTCCCGCACGCCGTGGCGGAACACCACCTCCAGGGTCTGGCCATAAAGTGTGCCAGCAAAGTCGAAGAGGTGCACTTCAAGGGAAGGCTGTTTGCCATCCACCGTGGGTCGCACGCCGATGTTGGCGACGCCGTCCCGGATCGAGCCGTCCTGTAATCTCGCGCTGACCACGAAAACCCCCTGCAACGCGGGCATTTGTCGCAGCAGGATGTTCGCCGTCGGGGCGCCGATCTCACGGCCCAGCTGGCGGCCATACACCACCCGACCGCGAATCCGATACGGATGGCCCAGCAGTTTCTCGGCCGCCTCCAGGCCATTGACGTTGAGCAACTCCCGAATCCGGGTGCTGCTCACCCGCTCTCCGGCCACCGAGACGGTGCGGGTATTCTCGACAGAGAATCCGCGGGCAGCCCCGACATCTTGCAACAGGGTAAAGTCGCCGGCCCGGTCACAGCCAAAACGGAAATCATCGCCGACCACCAGGTGGCGCACGGCCAGCCCGTCAATCAGCACATCCTCAATGAACCCCATGCCGGAATAGCTGCGAAAACGCTCGTTAAAGCGCAGGCACAGAACCATATCAATGCCCTCGGACATCAGGGTTTCAAACTTCTGCCGGAACGCCATCAATCGCGGCGGCGCCTCACGGCCCTGGAAGAACTCCCGGGGCTGGGGTTCGAAAATCATCACCACCGAGGGCACGTTCAGTGCCCGGGCCTTTTCCTTGACCTGATCAAGGATGGTTTTGTGGCCGAGATGCACGCCATCAAAATTGCCGATGGTCGCAACACAGCCACGGGCCAGCGGCGACGCCTCTTGCAGGGACAGAATTTTCAGGTTGGTCAGACCCCGGATCAGACGCATGTAATGCGAACCTTCAATTGCCAGCGTTGCGGTCAGCCGATTCCCGATCCCGGTCACCACCGGAAGCCCGGGAATCGCTGGTGAGAAAACGCGCGATTATAACCTACCTGTGGCGGAAATGTCTTACCCGCACGCCGGCCAGGGCCAGCGCAATGAAGTAAACCGCCACACCGGCGACCACCAGGATGCCCATATCGGCTGCCCGCTGCATCCCGGGTGCCGCCAGCCAGTCACTGACCGGGGCGCGAAGGTAAAGCACCACCGCCGCCAGCGCGAGGTTGGCAAATGCCAGTTGCAGCAGGAAACGGGGCCATCCGGGCTGGCTTTTCCAGGCGCCCTCTTTGCGAAGCCCCCACCAGAGCAGCATCCCGTTTAACCAGGCTGACAGCGAGGTGGCCAGCGCCAGCCCTGCGTGGGCGAGCGGCACAATCAACGCCAGGTTCATCGCCATGTTCGCGACCATGGCAATGATGCCGATCTTGACCGGGGTTTTGGTGTCTTCGCGGGCAAAGAATCCCGGCGCCAGCACCTTGATCAGCATGAACGCCAACAGTCCGGCGGAGTAGGCTCGCAAACTCTGGGCCGACATGGCCACGTCACGATCCGTCACCTCGCCATAATGAAACAGCGTGGCAATCAGCGGTTCGGCCAGCAGCGCCAGCGCCACCACCGCCGGCAGACCGATCAGCAATACCGCCCTCACCGCCCAGTCCAGCGTGGCCGCAAACTGGTCCGCCGACGCCGCCGCGTGCTTGCGGGACAGGCTCGGCAGAATTACGGTCGCAATGGCGATGCCGAACACCCCCAGTGGCAGCTCGGAAAGGCGGTCGGAGTAATACAGCCAGGACACACTGCCGGTTTGCAGAAACGAGGCCAGCACCGTATCCAGCAACAGGTTGATCTGACTCACCGACACCCCGAACAACGCCGGCGCCATCAGCTTGAGGATACGGCTGACCCCTTCATGACGATAATCCACCCGCGGCCGCGGTAACAAACCAAGCCGCATCAGGAACGGCAACTGGAAAAACAGCTGCAGGGCGCCGGCGATGAACACCCCCCAGGCCAGCGCCATTACCGGCGTTTCCATTAGCGGAGTAAGAAAGATGGCCGCGCCGATCATCGCCAGATTCAGCAGCACCGGCGTAAAAGCGGGAATGGCGAACCGATCGTAGCTGTTGAGAATGCCGCCGGCGAAAGCGGTCAGGGAGATCAGCAACAGATAAGGAAAGGTGATCCTCAGCATGTCGCTGGCCAACCCGAATTTGTACTCGTCATCCAGGAAGCCCGGCGCGAACACCGCGGTCAGCAGCGGCGCGCCCAGCATCGCCACAATGGTCACCCCCAGCAGCACCAGACCGAGGGAACCGGACACGGCGTTCACCAGACGCCGCACTTCCGCGATGTCCTCTTTTTGCCGATAGGAGGACAACACCGGCACGAAAGCCTGGGAAAAAGCGCCTTCGGCAAACAGACGCCGAAGAAAATTGGGGATCTTGAACGCGACAAAAAAGGCGTCCGCCCCGGCGCCGGCACCAAAATAACGGGCAATCACCATATCGCGAACCAGCCCCAATACCCGGGACAGCATGGTCATGATACCTACCACGCCAGACGAGCGAAGCAGCCCGGGCGCTTTGGGGGGCAGGGGCGGTTGTGACGGATCTTCTGCTTGGGATGACATTCGGGCCCTGACATCGGAAATGGCTGAATCGGATGGCGACTGCCGGGAAGCGCGCGGATATCTCGGTAAATACCTGCGCACTCCGGGACACTGCTGTCTGCCGCGGAGCGAGTTTAGCACAGCCCTTGCGTACCACGGGATGAAATGGGTTTAAGCCTTGACATTTAAACTCATCGGCGGCATAGTTCCGCGTCATTTATTTCGACGCGCTGGTTTTGGCGCGCCCGCGAATTTTCGAATCAATTACAGATTTTCAGGAGTTACACGGTGGCAAATTCCCCGCAAGCCAAGAAGCGCGCACGTCAGAACGAGAAGAACCGCAAGCACAATGCCAGCCTGCGTTCCATGGCGCGTACGTACATGAAAAAGGTTCAGGCCACGATCGAAGCCGGCAACTACGAGGAAGCCCAGGCGGCTTTCCAGAAGTTCCAGCCGATCATGGACGGCATGGTCAACAAGGGCATCTTTGCCAAGAACAAGGTTGCTCGTCACAAGAGTCGCCTGAGCAGCAAGATCAAGGCCCTGAAGAGCGCGTAAGCGGTTTTACTTCAGCGTTGAAAAAACCGGCTTGCGAGCCGGTTTTTTTGTATCTGTCAGCCTGTCAGACGATCACCATATTGTCCCGATGAATCATCTCCTCCCCGGAGACGTACCCCAGCACATCCAGAATACGATCGCTTGACCGACCCGCAATCGCCCGGGCCTCATCGGCGTCGTAGTTAACCAGCCCCCGCGCTATCTCCTTGCCCGCGGCATCCACGCACGACACCATCTCGCCGCGGCGGAACTGACCGGCCACACTCTTGACCCCGACGGGTAACAGGCTACGACCACCCAGGCACAGCACCCGGACCGCACCGTCGTCCAGCGTCAGCTTGCCCCGGGTCTGCAGGTGGCTCGCCAACCATTGTTTACGGGCGGCAATCCGCCCCTGCTCCGGCAACAGCAGGGTGCCGATCACATCACCTGCGCGCAAGCGGGTAATCGCGTGCTCGATACGGCCACCCACGATCACCGTGAAAGCCCCGGACCGGGCCGCGAGCCGTGCGGCGCGCACCTTGGTCTGCATGCCACCACGCCCCAGCGCCCCTGCTCCGCCACCGGCCATGGCATCCAGCTCGTGGTCGCCCGCCTTGCGTTCGGTCACCAGCCGGGCATCCGCGTGCTTGCGCGGATCCTTGTCAAACAGCCCCAGCTGATCGGTCAGAATGATCAACCCATCCGCCTCAATCAGGTTGGCCACCAGCGCCCCGAGCGTGTCGTTATCGCCAAAGCGGATCTCGTCGGTGACTACCGTGTCATTTTCATTGACGATCGGCACCACACCGAAATCCAGCAGCGCCCGCAGCGTGCTGCGGCCGTTGAGGTAGCGTTTGCGGTCAGAGAGGTCGTCGTGGGTCAGCAGAATCTGGGCGGTATGGATGTCGTGACGCTTGAACTGGGCTTCCCAGGTCTGCACCAACCCCATCTGACCAACTGCCGCAGCGGCCTGAAGCTCATGAAGCTGTTGCGGCCGGGTTTTCCAGCCCAGCCGGCTCATCCCTTCAGCCACCGATCCGGAGGACACGATCACCACTTCCACGCCCGCCTCAATCAATTCGACGATCTGGTCCACCCAAAGCCCAAGCGCGGCGACATCCAGACCCTTGCCGTCGTTGGTCAGCAGGGCACTGCCTATTTTCACCACCAGACGGCGGGCCTGGCGTAACTGGGCGCGTTCACTCATGATCGGTCCGGATGCTCTCTGGGCTGTTGTGAGATTATTCGGGGGCGTACACCACTTCGACGTCGTAATCGTCGTCGTCAAAGTCGTCATCATCGTCGTCTTCACGGGCGGCCCGGCGGGCCTGTCGCTCCGCCTCGATGCGGGCGCGCGCCTCTTCGTCCATCTGGCGCCGGCGGGCGGCCTCGCGCTCGGCGAATTCCGGGTTCTGCGCCTCTTCCTCCGCCTGCTCTTCAATCCAGCGCATGACCGCCTGGGTCAGCGGCTTGGTGCCCTCGCCACTCAACGCCGAGATGCGGAACACCGGACCCTTCCAGTCAAGCTCATCAACGATGGCCTGGCAGTGAGCGTCACGGTCTGCTTCCGCTACCATGTCCACCTTGTTCAACACCAGCCAGCGCTCGCGATTGGCCAGCGTTTCGCTGAACTTCTCCAGCTCGTGGGCGATGGCGCGTACGGCCTCGGCCGGAGAGGAGCCGTCGTAAGGCGCCACATCCACCAGGTGCAGCAACAGGCGGGTGCGCACCAGGTGCTTGAGAAAGCGGATACCGAGGCCAGCACCTTCAGCGGCGCCCTCTATAAGCCCGGGAATATCGGCAATCACGAAGCTCTGGTGAGCCTGCACACTGACCACCCCGAGATTGGGCACCAGAGTCGTGAACGGGTAGTCCGCCACCTTGGGCCGGGCGGCTGACACCGAGCGGATAAACGTCGACTTGCCCGCATTGGGCATACCCAGAAGGCCCACGTCCGCCAACACCTTGAGCTCCAGCCGCAGGTTTCGCAACTCGCCCTCGGAACCTTTACTGGTCTGGCGTGGTGCGCGGTTGACCGACGACTTGAAGCGGGTGTTGCCGAGACCGTGAAAACCGCACTGGGCCACTTTGAGACGCTGACCAGCATGGGTCAGATCGCCGAGCACTTCGTGGGTGTCCATATCGACTACCGTCGTGCCCACCGGCACCGGCAGGATGAGATCCTCGCCCTTGTTGCCGGTGCAGTTACGACCGGCGCCCGGCTCACCATTCTGGGCTTTGTGCTTGCGCTGGAACCGATAGTCGATGAGGGTGTTCAGAGCGCTGTCAGCCTCCAGATACACCGAGCCGCCGTCGCCACCATCGCCACCGTCGGGACCGCCTCGGGGCACGTATTTTTCACGCCGGAAACTGAGGCAACCGTGACCGCCCTTGCCGGCTTCCACAATGATGGTGGCTTCGTCTACGAATTTCATGGATCAACCCTTTGCGCCGTGCGCATAAACTAAAAAGCCCCGCAGCCTCTAGGAAGCTTTGCGGGGCTCCGGATGGCTCGGTACCTGATCCTGTCAGGATACCAGCGCCACCCAAGGTTCGACAGAACCGGATCGCCGCTGCTTACGCAGCCGGAACGATACTCACGAACTTACGGCTCTGCGGGCCTTTGACTTCGAACTTCACCTGGCCGTCTGCTTTCGCAAACAGGGTGTGGTCTTTGCCAATGCCAACATTGCTACCAGCGTGAAAACGGGTGCCACGCTGACGAATGATGATGCTGCCTGCGGATACAGACTCACCGCCATAGCGCTTCACACCAAGTCGTTTCGACTCGGAATCGCGACCGTTACGGGTACTACCTGCTGCTTTTTTGTGAGCCATTACAAGCCTCCTTCTCTAGGGGGTGTGTCGAGAGCTTCAGCCCTTGATACCCGTGATCTTGACTTCAGTAAACCACTGACGGTGGCCCTGACGCTTCATGTGATGCTTCCGACGACGGAACTTGATGATCTGGATCTTGTCGTGACGGCCGTGGCTGACCACTTCCGCTGTCACTTTGGCACCATCAACTACCGGCGCGCCTACCTGAACCTTGTCACCATCGGCGATCAGCAGAACGCGGTCAAACTCGACGTTGCCGCCGGTTTCCACTTCCAGCTTCTCCAGCTTCAGAGTTTCGCCTTCCTTTACACGGTGCTGCTTACCACCGCTAACAATAACTGCGTACATTGATGCTCTCCGCGATTGACCCATCCCTGCTCTTATCCACCTGGTTCTAAGGGAAGCGCTTCGGCGACCCTATAGCAGGGAGCGCAGGTTGGGATGAGTTGGGCGCGTGATTGTACGAAAACACGCCCGGCAATACAAGCCAAGTTGACACTGAAAGCGCCAGTACCTAGCATTGCCGCGACCTGCCTCATTTACCGACGAACGCACCAGACGAACTGACTATTAAGGGACTCGCAAGCCGCATGACAGCCCAGCGCATCTACGACACCGTGGCCGACGACTTCAGCCGCGTGAACGACCTGATCATCAAACGGCTGTCCTCCGACGTCCCGATGGTGGAGAAAATAGCCCACTATATTATTGAAAGTGGGGGCAAAAGGCTGAGACCCCTGTTGGTGCTACTGTCCAGCCGCGCCGCCGGTTACCGCCAGGACGAACACCTGAAGCTGGCGGCAGTGATCGAATTCCTGCACACCGCTACCCTACTGCATGACGACGTGGTGGATACCTCCGACATGCGCCGGGGCCGTTCCACCGCCAATGCCCGCTGGGGCAACGCACCCAGCGTTCTGGTAGGTGATTTCCTCTACGCCCGCGCCTTCGAGATGATGGTGGAGCTGCAGAACCTGCGAATCATGGACGTGTTGTCCCACGCCACGGCCGTGATCGCCGAGGGCGAAGTGATGCAGCTGATGAACGTGAAGAATCCGGATCTTGATGAATCCCAGTATATGGAAGTCATCCACAACAAGACCGCCATGCTGTTCGAGGCTTCCTCCCACACCGGCGCCCTGCTCGCCGGAGCTGACAAAACTCAGGAAACCGCGCTGAAAAACTACGGCAAGCATCTGGGGCTGGCGTTCCAGCTGGTGGACGACGTGCTGGATTATCGCGGCGACGCCGAAGCCATGGGCAAGAACGTCGGTGATGACCTGGCGGAAGGCAAAACCACGCTGCCGCTGATCTACGCTATGGAGAAAGGTGTCGAGGAAGAGCGTCAGCTCATCCGCCAGGCCATTCGCAAAGGCGGGCTGGACGACCTGCCGGCCATCCTCGGTATTGTCGAGAGTTCCGGCGCGCTGGAATACACCATGGCCAAGGCGCGAGAGCAGGCCGCCCTCGCAGCGGACTGCCTCGACGCCCTGCCCGACTCTCCTTACCGCGAGTCGCTCAACCTACTCACCGAACTGGCGGTGGCGCGGGTAAGCTGATCCTTCAATCCAGCGCCGCGCGGCCGTGGGGTGCGTCAAAATCGAGGCTCGGCCCAACCGGCACAATCTGGGTGGGATTGATGGTGCGCTGGCTGACATAGTAATGGCGCTTGATCTGCGCTATGTCCACGGTCGCAGCCACGCCGGGCACCTGGTAAAGGTCCCGCACATACGCCGAGAGCGCCGGAAAATCCCCAATGCGCTGCCGGTTGCATTTGAAATGACTGTAATACACCGCGTCAAAGCGGATCAGTGTGGTAAACAGACGCCAGTCGGCTTCGGTCAGTTGCCGCCCCGCCAGGTAACGCTGGCCCGATAGCAGTTCTTCCAACCAGTCCAGCGTCTCGAACAATGCCACGTAGGCCTCTTCGTACTTGTCCTGAGCGGTGGCAAAACCAGCTTTATAGACACCGTTGTTCACGGTGTCGTAAACCCGGGCGTTGATGTCATCAATCTCGTCCTGCAGGGCTTCCGGATAGAAATCGATATCCGTACGAACACCGTCGAGACCGTCAAACGCCGAGTTGAACATGCGGATGATTTCCGCTGATTCATTGCTGGCAATGGTCTGTTTTTCCGTGTCCCACAGGGCTGGCACGGTTACCCGCCCGGAATAATCCGGCGCCGCGCGGGTGTATAGCTGGTGCAGAAACTGGAAATCGTGCAGATGATCACGGTGCTGTTCGTCGCCGGGCCGGAACTCCCAGCCATTCTCGACCATGTCCGGGTGCACCACAGACACCGGAATGTGCTTCTCGAGTCCCTTCAACGCACGAAAAATCAGGGTGCGATGAGCCCAAGGACAGGCCATGGAAACGTACAGGTGATAGCGGCCGGACTCCGCCTTGAACCCGCCCTCGCCATCCGGACCGGGCGATCCGTCCGCCGTGACCCAGTTGCGGAAACGGGCGGCTTCGCGCTCGAACTTGCCGCCGGTTTTGTCCGTGTCGTACCACTGATCATGCCACTTGCCATCCACTAACAGACCCATACCCTTCTCCTCGCTAAAACCGGTCAAATTTGCGAGAAGAATACCGGCCAGCCTGCTAACCTCTCAAACAAGCAATTTCGGCCAACTACCTCAGATAATTCGAACATGCATACAGCCATTACCATCGACGCCCTCAAAGTTCTCGACGCCATCGACCGCAAAGGCAGCTTTGCCGGGGCCGCAGGAGAGTTGTTCCGGGTGCCTTCAGCCATCAGCTATACCGTGCAGAAGCTGGAAGAAGACCTGGACATCGCCATTTTCGACCGCAGTGGTCACCGTGCCACACTGACACCCGCGGGGCGTTACCTCCTTGAAGAAGGCCGCACCTTGCTGGAGGCGGCGGAAAATCTGGCGCACACCACACGGCAGGTCGCCCAGGGCTGGGAAACCCGGTTGCGCATTGGATTCAACTCGCTGTTGCCGGCCGACAGCCTGTTTACTGCCATTGGCGAGTTCTACGCACTCGGCGTTCCGGTGGAGGTGAAACTGGTAGAGGAGGTATTCGCCGGCGCCTGGGATGCCCTGCAAAGCCGGCGAGTGGATCTTGTTGTGGGTGCCGACCAGCTCAGCAAACCCGCCGGGCCATTCACCACCAAGGCCCTGGGCACCATGAACTTTGTCTATGCGGTGGCGCCCGATCACCCGCTGACGTCCGCCACACAGCCATTGAGCGAGGCGGACATCAGCCGGTACCCCGCCGCCGTCGCCGCCGACACGTCGCGCTCCCTGCCACCGGGCAACGCCGGGATCTTCCGCCGGCAACGCACCATTACCGTGGCGAATGTCGACCAGAAAATCGCCCTGCAGCAGGCCGGCCTCGGGGTCGGCTGGCTGCCGCTGCCACGGGTGCGAAAACATCTGACCTCGGGCCAGCTCGTCGCCCTGGATGTGCACGACACGAGACAACCGATCATGCTGCACCTGGCTCGACACGCCGAAGACCAGGGCAAAGCCCTGATGTGGTTCTGGGAGCGGCTGGGGCAGCCGGACGTGTTCAGCCAATGGCTGGAATCCTGAGCCGCTCGGCCAACCTGACTCCCGAGCCGGCAAAATTTGAGGCAAAACAGCCAACGGAATCGGGTCCTACTCGTTTATACTGCCCCAAACTCAACCGCAGAACGGAGTTCATGCATGCGGCAGCTGTCGGAACTGGATGCCTCTTTCCTTTATCTGGAGTCGGAAACGGCACCGATGCACATCGGCGGCATCTATCTGTTTGATGCCCGTGGCAGTGGTCAACCGCTGGCGTTCAGCACGTTCGTGGCTTATTTGCGCAGCCGCCTCCACGTGGTTCCGGTATTCCGGCAACGCCTGAAGGAAATACCCCTTCGCCTTGGCCGCCCTTACTGGATTGACGACCGGGATTTCAGCATTGAACGTCATCTGGCCTACGTGAACCTTGGGGAACACGGCCAATCCCATAGCCTGACAGAGCTGGCATCAAAGATTCTGGAAGAACCGCTGAAACGCGACCGGCCGCTCTGGCATATCACGTTCGTCGACGGTTTTCCCGCCGATGAGGAGGATGATGGTCATCACGGCTTTGCTTTGATTGTGAAGCTTCACCACGCCGCAATCGATGCCTTCAGCGGCGAGGAAATCATGGGCAAGCTACTGGAATACACGCCCGAAGCGCGGCCGATTTCCCAGCCCCGGCCCTGGTTTCCCAAGCCTGAGCCCTCAGAAGAGCGGGTCATACTCCAGACCGGGGCCAACCTGCTGCGCAAGCCGCTGCAAGTGACGTCGCTGGCGGTCAGCGCGGCAGAGGTAACAGCGCGCAGCCTGGTGCAACGTCAGATTCGTAAGCTGCCTCTGCCATTTCCGCTGTTTTCTGCCCCACACTGCCCGTTCAATCGTCAGATCACCGCCAATCGGCAGATCGTGTCCGCGGAAGTGGAATTGTCACGGCTCAAGGCGATCAAAGCGAACCTGGGCACCGTCACCCTGAATGACGTGGTTCTGGGCTTGTGCGCGGAAACCCTGCGGCGCTATCTCGAAAACCACGGCAGCGATGAGGACAAATCGCTGGTGGCGATGACGCCTATATCGGTGCGTTCGAACAGCCTGCGTAAAGCCACCGGCAACCAGATGTCCGCGATGTTGCTGGACCTGGCGACCAGCGAGCCGGATCCGGCCCGACGGATTCGCACGATCCACCGCAACGCCGTCGCCTCGGAGCCCTACCGCGAGGCCATCGCCGCCGATCGACTGACCGAACTGCTGCCATCCACTATGCTGGCACTGTCTGCACGGCTGTATTCGGAGTTGCAAATCGCCCAGCGCTATCAGCCGGCGTTCAACTTGCCGATCACCAACGTGCCGGGCCCCCAGGTGCCGCTCTATCTGCAGGGCGCAAAGCTGGTGCGCCAATACAACTCCGCCCCGCTGTTCGACAGCATGGGATTGGTGATTGTGGCGGTGAGCTATCAAGGGCGCCTGACCATCAACTTCACCCTGTGCCCCGATGTGGTCGCGGACGGTAACTCCCTGAAAACCCTTTTGGAAGAAAGCCTGGGCACCATCGAGTCGGCCGCCTCAGCGTTGCCGGAGACCGAAGAAGAGCATAACGAGGGAGGGCAAAGCCATCAGAGCCTGACCGACGAGGCCCTGACCATGCTGGAGGGTGTACTCAAGAAGACGTTTCGGCGGTTTCGCCACTGACGAAACCGCCCGCGGGTGCCGTTACTCGAACGCCCAGCGCAGGAATGCGCGCTTCTCTTCTTCTGATGCATTCTCCCAGAGCGCTTTTAACTGCTCCAGATTGTCACCCTGTGCGGTCGCGGCGCTGCTATCCGCGGAGTCTCCGGAAACCGGGGTGCGAGACGGTGTAGCCGGAGCCTGTCCGTCCCACAACTCGAAACTGGCCACCTCGGTGCCGGCACTGTTGACGATCGCGCCGGAGAAATCCTTGGTCAATGACTCGGCATCGTTGCGGGACGTTGGCTTGTCGAACTCGAACCGATAGGTTTCCCCTGCCTGAGCGGTGAAAGACGCCACATGAGGCTCGGTCTCTACCACATAAACCTTGGATTCGCCGTTCCTTACCACGCCAGCCTTTGCCCAGATGGTCTTGTAGCTGAACACCACCTGGTTCTTGCCCGGCAGAAGATCGTAATCCAGTGCCAGATCATCCATCAGAAAATTGCCCATGGGGCGGCCATTCACCCGGGTTACGCGGATTTCGCCGGGTGCCTCCAGCACCGCAGAACCTTCTGTCGCGGCTTCGCCCTCCCAGGTCTGCACCCGGGTCATGGAGGAACTGCACCCGGCCAGCACCAGACCTGCGATAAGCAGGGTGACGATGCGCAGTGCCGACAGTCGATGGCGGGCAAGCTTGAAATCCTCGAAAACGCGATAGATACTCATGAAAAGTCCTTGTGGTTTGAATTCGGTTTGTTCGCATTCTGACGAGTGCGTGTTACGAGGGCAAGACGGAAGTCAGGCTTTTGTCAGGGCCCCGGGGCAACACGCGGGGACGGAATGAGACCCATGGCTTACAAACTGTAAATAAATGTTGAATTCGGCCGGGATTGATTTAATTTTAAACAGATCGGCACACACAACACGGAGCCCTCCCTACAAAAAATAAAACCGGGGCGCAGGAGACACTATGGACACTCAACGCCGGATCGGAGAGGACGGGCCCGTACCGTTTCGCAGCAGCCGCTTTTTTTGTGTCGGGAGCAAATGGTATTTCACCACCAGGGAAGGCTTCGACAGCGGGCCGTTTGCGACCCGCGAACGCGCGGAAACAGGGCTGAAACGTTTTCTGCACGTCGTCCGTCTGCTGCCGGAAGAGCAACAACACAAGATTCACTAGGCGCCGGGGCGCTTTACGGCGCCCGGCCGGTCAAAGGATAAGCGGCATGACCCACAGGTCGATGGCGAATAGACACGCCAGTGCCATAAACCCGGCCACCACATCATCCACCATGATCCCCAGTCCGCCCGGAGCCCGCTGGTCAATCCAGCTGATCGGCCAGGGTTTGACCACATCAAACAGCCGGAACAGTGCAAAGGCCGTCAGGATGCCGTAAACATTGTCCGGAATCAGGGCCAGCGCAATCCACATGCCCACGAACTCATCCCAGACGATGCCGCCGTGATCGTGAACCTTGAGATCGTCCGCCGTTTTGCCACACAACCAGATGCCCACCAGAAACGCGACAGTCACCACGGCCCAATAGGCAACAGGAGGCAGCCAGGCGATACAGAACCACAGCGGGATAGCCGCAAGACTGCCCCAGGTGCCGGGGGCACGGGGAGCCGCGCCACTACCGAACCCGAATGCCAGCAGGTGTACCGGATCTTTCAGAAAGCCCGGGGGCAACAGCTCTCCTGCAAATTCCGGCTCCTGAAACTGGTCATCACTGCTCATGTCTTGCTCCCGAAATGATCATATCCAGAACTGCCTGCCGACGTGTCCACACCGGCGACACCTTTTCCGTCTACCACCTTACCAATAATGGTCAGCTGCGTCCGTACCGACGCCGGCAAAGCGTCCCAGGACGCCGGTGAGATCGTGATGCACAATTCGTAGTCATCGCCGCCGTGGAGCGCTAGCTCCAGAGCGCGCTCCGGCCCGCAAAGCCGACATACCGCATCAGACAGTGGTATGGCCGAGGGATCGAGCGTCGCCCCCACACCGGATGCCTCGAGGATATGACCCAGGTCGGCCACCAACCCGTCCGAGACATCAATGGCGGCCGTTGCCGACGCTCTCAACGCCATACCAAGCTCCAGCCTTGGCACCGGCTCATGATAGCGCTGCAGAAGCACTTGCTGATCGGCGGTGGGACGGCTGACACCCAGGTAATCCAGCGCTGCCCCGGCTTCCCCGAGCACTCCGCTGACACATACCAGATCGTCGACACGGGCACCGGATCGCAGCAAGGCCGTGCCGGCGGGAACCTCACCGTGCACCTGCAAGGACAGGGTCAGGGGCCCGCGGGTGGTGTCGCCGCCCGCCAGCGTCAGTCCGAACTGCCGGGCAGCGCGGGCGAGCCCGCCGGAGAAACCCTGAAGCCAGGAGGGGTCGGCCGCCGGAAGTGTCAAGGCAAGGGTAAAGCAGACCGGGCGGGCGCCCATGGCCGCGAGATCACTGGCGGCAACCGCAAGCGCCCGCCAGCCGAGGCGACCGGCATCGTAATCGGCAGGAAAATGAACCCCCTCCACGAGGGTGTCCACGGAAAAAACCAGTTGATGGTCGGGCGTGACGCGCTCAATGGCGCAGTCATCGCCGGGGCCAAGCACCAGGAGATCGGTGTGGCCCTGCCCGCTCAGGGGGCTGAAGTAACGACGTATCAGCTCGAACTCGCCCATGCGTTACCGCGGGCGCGTCTCGGCCAGTCGCAGACGGCGGCTGAGTTTGTCGAGGATGCTGTTGACGAACTTGTGCCCTTCGGTACCGCCGAACTTCTTCGCCATCTCGATACCTTCGTTGATGACCACCTTGTAGGGCACGTCCAGGCGATGCTTGAGCTCGTAGGCACCCAGACGAACGATGGCCAGCTCGACCGGGTCGACCTCGTGCAGCGGTCGGTCGAGGAAGGGCTCCAACAGCCGATCCAGTTCCGCCTGTTCACGATGGACGCCCCGCAACAAGTCGCGGAAGTAGAGGGCATCGACCTTGCTCATGTCGTTATCGACCATGAACTCGGCCTCGATGTCGGACACCGGGCTTTTACTGAAGTGGCGCTGATACAGCCCCTGCATGGCCAGCGCGCGGGCGCGGCGGCGATCGCCGGCCTTCGGTTGCCCGGTCGCGCCCGGTTGGGGAGACGTGTCTTCCGTTGTGCTCATCACTCACCCAGCTTCTTGAACAGGCTGACCATTTCCAGGGCCGTGATGGCGGCTTCCGCGCCCTTGTTGCCGGCCTTGGTGCCGGAGCGCTCAATGGCCTGTTCAATGGAATCGACAGTCAGTACCCCGAAGGTAACCGGCACGTCGGTTTCCAGGCTGACGGCACCGAGACCGCTGGAGGCTTCGCCGGCGACGAATTCGAAATGCGGGGTTCCGCCACGGATGACCGCACCCAGGGCGATGATGGCGTCGTGGTTGCCGGTTTCGGCCACACGCTTGACCGCCAGCGGCATTTCATAGGCGCCGGGCACCCTTACCACGGTGATGTCGTCGTTGGCGATGCCGTGGCGACGCAGAGTATCCAGCGCACCTTCCACCAGGCTCTCAACCACGAAGCCGTTGAACCGGCCAACCACCAGGGCGTAACGGCCGCTGCACCGGGTAAAATCGCCTTCAATTACTTTGATCTCTGCCATGAATGGCTCCTTAACGGGCGGCTCGGCAATGCCGAACCACCGGGTTCATCATTCGGGGGTGTAAGGTACGTACTCTTCCACTTCCAGATCGAAACCGGAAATGGCGGAAAACTTGATGGGCGGGCTCAACAGCCGCATCTTGCCAACGCCGATATCCCGCAGGATCTGGGAGCCCGTGCCCACGGTGAAATACACACCGGAGCTGCCCTTCGCTGCAGACGCCTGCTCCTCGCCGAAGAACTCGTGGATACGGTCCTCCAGGTTGTAGCTGTCTGCGGCGCTGTTAAGCAGCACCACCACACCACGGCCCTCGCTGGCGACTTTTTCCAGGGCATGGTGCAACGGCCAGCTGCGGGAGTCTGCGCGGCGGGCGCCCAGCAGGTCACGCAGGGTGTCGGTGATGTGCACTCGCACCAGCACCGGTTCCTGGGGCTGGATGTCACCCATGACCATGGCCAGATGGGTCGAACCCTGAATGCTGTCGCGGTAGGTGCGCAGGTTGAACACGCCGTACTCGGTGTCCAGATCGTACTGCTCGACACACTCAATGGTGCGCTCGTTCAGGGTGCGGTAATGGATCAGGTCGGCAATGGTGCCGATCTTCAGATCATGCTCCGCGGCGAACTTCTCGAGATCTTCCCGGCGTGCCATGGAGCCATCGTCGTTCATGATCTCGCAGATCACGCCGGCCGGTTCACAGCCGGCAAGCGCCGCCAGGTCACAGGAAGCTTCGGTATGTCCGGCACGGCTCAGCACGCCACCCGGATCGGACATCAGCGGGAAAATGTGGCCCGGCTGCACCAGATCGGAGGCCTTGGCGTTCTTCGCCACCGCCGCCTGCACGGTACGGGCGCGGTCAGCGGCAGAAATGCCGGTAGTGACGCCTTCAGTGGCTTCAATCGACAGGGTGAACTTGGTGCCGAACCCCGAGGCGTTGCGCTGAACCATCAACGGCAGGCCCAGCTGCTCGCAGCGATCACGGGTCATCGGCATGCAGATCAGGCCACGACCGAAACGGGCCATGAAGTTGATGGCTTCCGGCGTGCAATGCTCTGCCGCCATGACCAGGTCACCTTCATTTTCGCGGTCCTCGTCGTCCATCAGAATCACCATCTTGCCCTGACGGATGTCTTCAATAATGTCTTCTATGCTGTTCAGTGCCATAGGTTGTTGCACCCTTGCAGTTCGCGGGCTCCGGCCTTCGGAGCGAACAAACCGTGAATTTGAAAAGTTACCGTGGCGCCAGGATCAGACGCTGATCCTCACCCACCTGACGACGATCCCGCACCGTCCATTGTACTTTATCCGCCATGGTGTCCAGTGGCAGGTGGGCGGTTGGCCGCCCGGTACTGCCCAAAAATATCGGCGCCTGATAAAGCCAGAGCTCGTCAACCAGGCGCTCGTCGATGAAGGTTCCGGCCAGTGTCGGGCCGGCCTCCACCAACAATTCGTTGATGCCCAGGTCACCCAGGGCATCCAGCAGTTCCCGCACGTCAACGCCGTTGTCTTTCCAGGCCACCCCGGTGAGACTGATCCCCAGAGCCGCAAGATCCTGTGCCGGCGCAGTCGCCAATGTCGGTGATGCACAGAACACCTGCACGTTGCCACCCTGCAGGATTCTGGCGCCCGCCGGCGTTCTCGCGTCCCGGTCGGCAATCACTCGCAATGGCTGGCGGGAAGGTTCAGTGGCATCACCGATGTCGCCGAGTTGCTCGCGCCTCACGGTGAGCGAGGGGTCATCGGCCAGCACCGTGCCCACCCCGGTGAGGATGGCGTCGCTGATGGCTCTCAGCCGCTGGACATCCTGACGGGCCTCGGCTCCGGTAATCCACTGGCTCTCACCTGACGCCATTGCCGTGCGACCGTCCAAACTGGCAGCCATTTTCAGCCTGACAAAAGGACGCCCTGAATTCATCCGTTTCATGAAACCGGGATTCAGGCGGATCGCTTCGTCGGCCAGCAACCCCTCGGTTACCTGGATCCCGGCATCCCGCAGCATGTCCAGACCGCGCCCGGACACCGACGGATTGGGGTCCTTGGTGGCCGCGAACACATGGGCAACACCGGCTTCGATGAGAGCTTTCGCACAGGGCGGCGTGCGGCCAAAATGGCTGCACGGCTCCAGAGTCACGTAGGCCGTCGCTCCCCGGGCTGCCGGCCCGGCCTGACTGAGAGCACGGATCTCGGCATGGGCCTCTCCGGCGCGCTCATGCCAGCCCTCACCCAGAATCCGGCCTCCGCGGGCAATGACGCAGCCCACCCTCGGGTTCGGGTGCGTGGAGTAGCGGCCGCGCCACGCCAACTGCACCGCGCGGGCCATGAAGGCAACATCCCGGCTGTCGATCATGCCTTGCCTTTGGAGGAATGGTTGTCCGCCAGAACCTTGGCCACATCCACCGGATCTTCTCCGGAGCTGACCGACAAGCGCTCGATCTCTTCCTTGAACTCGTTAATATCCTGAAAACTGCGGTACACCGACGCAAACCGCACGTAGGCCACCTTGTCCAGCTGGCGCAGTTCGGTCATTACCTCCTCGCCGAGCTGCATGGATTTGACTTCACGTTCCCCCGTGGCTCGCAGCCGGAACCGGATCCGGTTCAATGCCGCATCAATTTCCTCGATGCTGACAGGACGCTTCTCCAGCGCCTTCATGAGGCCCGACCGCAGCTTTTCCTCGTCGAACGGCTGACGGGTACCGTCCTGCTTGACCACCCGGGGCATGACCAGTTCGGCGGACTCAAAGGTGGTAAAGCGCTCACGGCAGGACAGGCACTCGCGACGACGACGCACCTGATCACCCTCGGCCACCAGCCGGGAGTCGATCACCTTGGTATCTGCTTCACCACAGAAGGGACAGTGCATAGTCGGGAGCTCCGGAAAGTAGCCGGGGAAGAGTCACCGGGGTCAGGGTGGCCGGGCAACCTTGTGGATTGCCCGGCCCGATTCCCTGAGTTTAGCCTGCGTAGACCGGGAAGCGAGCGCACAGGGCTTCTACCTGCTCGCGCACACGGGTGTTGACCGCTTCGTCTTCGAGATTGTCGAGGATGTCACAGATCCAGCCCGCCAGATCACGACACTCGGCTTCACCAAACCCACGGGTGGTGATGGCCGGCGTGCCGATCCGCAGACCGGAGGTCACGAACGGTGAGCGCGGGTCGTTGGGAACCGCGTTCTTGTTTACGGTGATGTGGGCACGACCAAGTGCCGCATCGGCGTCTTTACCGGTGATGTCCTGCTTGATCAGGCTGAGCAGGAACAGGTGGTTCTTGGTGCCACCGGACACCACGTCGAAACCACGCTCAACAAACACTTCTGCCATGGCAGCCGCGTTCTTCACCACTTGCTTCTGGTAGGTCTTGAACTCTTCGCTCATGGCCTCCTTGAAGCAGATCGCCTTGGCGGCAATCACGTGCATCAGCGGGCCGCCCTGACCACCCGGGAATACTGCGGAGTTCAGTTTCTTCTGCAGGTCGGCATCGTCGCAGGCCAGAATCAGGCCACCACGGGGACCGCGCAGGGTCTTGTGGGTGGTGGTCGCGATCACGTGAGCGTGGGGAACCGGATCCGGGTAAACGCCGGCGGCGACCAGACCGGCCACGTGGGCCATGTCGACAAACAGATAGGCATCCACTTTGTCTGCAATTGCACGGAAACGGGCAAAATCCAGTTCCTGAGAATACGCCGAGAAGCCGGCAATGATCATCTTGGGCTTGTGCTCAAGGGCCAGGGCCTCGATCTCATCGTAATCGATCAGCCCGGTCTCCGGGTTCAGGCCATACTGAACGGCGTGATAGATCTTGCCGGAGAAGTTGACGCTGGCGCCGTGGGTCAGGTGGCCGCCGTGGGCCAGGCTCATGCCCAGCACGGTGTCGCCCGGCTTGAGCAGCGCCATGAACACGGCGGAGTTGGCCTGGGAACCGGAATGCGGCTGCACGTTGGCGTAAGCCGCACCGAACAGCTGCTTGGCGCGCTCAATGGCCAGATCCTCGGCAATATCCACAAACTCGCAGCCACCGTAGTAGCGCTTGCCGGGGTAGCCTTCGGCGTACTTGTTGGTCAGCACGCTGCCCTGGGCTTCCATCACCCGGGGGCTGGTGTAGTTTTCTGACGCAATCAACTCGATGTGAGCTTCCTGACGCTTTTCTTCCGCCTGCATGGCGTTCCAGAGTTCGTCGTCAAAGCCTGCGATTTTCATATCACGATTAAACATGGATGCGCTGCCCCTGTGTGCGTAGCTGCCCGAAAATTTGGGCCGCTATTCTATCTCACAAATGGGTGAAAAATCATCCTTTATACCCGCATAAGCCCCTCCGCAGAAACCGTCACACCGCAATCGGGGATGCCCCCGGGCGGTTTGCGTCAATTGCTATAGCCTGCCGGTTTCGCTACCTTACGGGGCTTATCTGGCAAATTCCCTTTTTACCTCCGAATCAACAGAGGACATAACCTGTTATGGCCCAGTACGTATACACCATGAACCGCGTGGGCAAAGTGGTTCCGCCCAAGCGTGAAATTCTCAAGGACATTTCCCTGAGCTTCTTTCCGGGCGCCAAAATCGGCGTACTCGGCCTTAACGGTTCTGGTAAATCCACCCTGCTTCGCATTATGGCGGGCGTGGATCAGGATTACATCGGCGAAGCCCGGCCCCAGCCCGGAATCAATGTCGGTTACCTGCCCCAGGAGCCGGAGCTGGACGACACCAAAACCGTGAAAGAAATTGTCGATGAAGCGGTGTCCGGCGTTCACAATGCCCTCGCTGAGCTGGACCAGGTCTACGCCGCCTACGCCGAACCGGATGCGGATTTTGACGCGTTGGCCAAGAAACAGGGTGAGCTGGAAGCCTACATCCAGGCCACCGACGGCCACGACATAGAGCGTAAGATGGAAGTGGCGGCCGACGCCCTGCGCCTGCCGGCCTGGGATCAGAAGGTCAACGTACTGTCCGGCGGTGAGCGTCGCCGTGTAGCCCTTTGCCGCCTGCTGCTGTCCGGACCTGACATGTTGCTGCTGGACGAGCCTACCAACCACCTGGATGCGGAATCCGTGGCCTGGCTCGAGCGCTTTCTCCACGACTACGAAGGCACCGTGGTTGCCATCACCCACGATCGCTACTTCCTCGACAACGTCGCCGGCTGGATCCTGGAACTGGACCGTGGCCATGGCATCCCGTTCGAAGGCAACTACAGCCAATGGCTGGAGAACAAGGAAAAGCGCCTGGAGATGGAGTCCAAGCAGGAAGCCTCTCATCAGAAGGCCATCAAACAGGAACTGGAGTGGGTGCGCAGTAACGCCAAGGGCCGTCAGTCCAAGAGCAAGGCCCGTCTCGCCCGCTTTGAGGAGATGAGCTCCCAGGAATTCCAGAAACGCAACGAAACCAACGAACTGTACATCCCCCCCGGCCCCCGCCTGGGCAACAAGGTGATCGAGGTGGAGGGCATCAGCAAGTCCTTCGGTGATCGCCTGCTCTATGAGGATGTATCCCTGAGCGTACCGCCCGGCGCCATTGTCGGCATCATCGGTGGTAACGGTGCCGGTAAGTCCACCCTGTTCAAGATGATCGCCGGCTTCGACAAGCCCGATTCCGGCAGCATTACCGTGGGCGACACCGTGGAGCTGGCCTACGTCGACCAGATGCGCGACCTGGACGGCAGCAAAACTGTGTGGGAAGAGCTTTCCGACGGCAATGACATCATCAAGGTGGGCAACTACGAGACGCCTTCGCGGGCTTACGTCGGGCGGTTCAATTTCAAAGGCAGCGACCAGCAGAAGCGGGTGGGCGATCTGTCCGGGGGCGAGCGTAACCGCCTGCACCTGGCCAAACTGCTCAAAGAGGGCGGCAACGTCCTGTTGCTGGACGAACCTACCAACGACCTGGACGTGGAAACCCTGCGGGCGTTGGAAGAAGCACTGCTGAATTTCCCCGGCTCCGCACTGGTGATCTCGCACGACCGCTGGTTCCTGGACCGCGTAGCCAGCCACATCCTGGCGTTCGAGGACGACGGCGACGTGGTGTACTTCGAGGGCAACTTCAGCGACTACGACGAAGACTTCAAGAAGCGTAAGGGCGACTCGGCGATGCAGCCCAAGCGCATGAAGTACAAGAAGCTGGCCTGATGGCAAAAACCCGAACCGCCTACGTCTGCACCGAGTGCGGTGCGGACTATTCCAAATGGCAGGGCCAGTGCACCGCCTGCCAGGCCTGGAATACCATTAGCGAAGTTCGCGGCGTCAGCGTCAGCGCCAAGGGTGCTCGGGGCGCCCGCTTTGAGGGCTTTGCCGGCAGTCTGGCGGAGGTCCAGAGCCTGGACGATGTCAGCCTGGCCGAGCAAACCCGCATCAGCACCGGCATGCAGGAATTTGACCGGGTGCTGGGTGGCGGCCTGGTGGAGGGCTCCGCGGTACTGATGGGCGGTCATCCCGGCGCAGGTAAAAGTACGCTGTTACTTCAGGCGGTCTGCCATCTGGCCACCAGCGTGCCGGCACTGTACGTCACCGGCGAGGAATCCCTGCAACAGGTGGCCATGCGCGCCAAACGCCTGGGGCTCCCCACCAAAGACCTGAAAATGCTGTCGGAAACCAGCGTCGAACGGTTGATGCAGGTGGCAGAAGCCGAGAAACCGCGGATTCTGGTGGTGGATAGTATCCAGGTGATGCACGTGGCGGAGATTGAATCGGCCCCGGGCAGCGTATCCCAGGTGCGGGAAAGCGCCGCGTTCCTGACTCGCTTTGCCAAGCAGACCGGCACCATTCTTTTCCTGGTCGGCCACGTCACCAAGGATGGCAGCCTCGCTGGCCCGAAGGTGCTGGAGCACATGATTGATTGCTCTATCCTGCTGGAAGGCTCCAACGACAGCCGCTACCGCACCCTGCGGGGCATCAAGAACCGCTTCGGTGCCGTGAATGAGCTGGGCGTCTTCGCCATGCTGGAACAGGGCCTGAAAGAAGTGAAAAACCCTTCGGCCATCTTCCTGAACCGCGGTGAGGAAGCCGCACCGGGCAGCGTGGTGATGGTAGTCTGGGAAGGCACCCGGCCTATGCTGGTGGAAATCCAGGCGCTGGTGGACATGGCCCAGGGCGGCTACCCCAGGCGCGTCGCTGTCGGCCTGGATCAGAACCGGCTGGCGATGCTGCTGGCGGTGCTGCATCGCCACGGTGGCCTGCATGTGTCGGACCAGGATGTGTTCGTGAACGTGGTGGGCGGTGTGAAGGTCAACGAGACCAGTGCCGATCTGGCGTTGCTGGCGGCCGTAGTCTCTTCCTTCAGGGACCGCGCCCTGCCCCAGGATCTGGTGATTTTCGGCGAAGTGGGTCTGTCCGGCGAGATTCGCCCGGTGCCCAGCGGCCAAGAGCGGATTTACGAAGCCTCCAAGCACGGATTCACCCGCGCGCTGGTGCCGAAGGCCAACGTGCCGCGCAAGCCCGTGGAAGGGATGAAGGTGATTCCGGTGGCCAAGCTCAGTGATGCGCTTTCGGCCTTGGAGGAGCTTTAGGGTTCGGCCCCAGCCTGCTAGTGATGGAGCAAAGGAGAGGTTTGAGCTCCTTTCCAAAAACCGCTACGAGCACATCCATGTGCGCTTCTCTCCGGCCATCCATGGCCTCCGAAATTTTTGGAAAGGAGCCCAAACCTCTCCCTGCAGACTGATGAGATATCCGTTGTCTCGAAAAAAACTCTGCAGAGGACAGTTGAGAGGTCGGATCAGAAATGTAGGTCGGATTAGGCAAAGCCGTAATCCGACAAACGAGGACGGCAAGCGCCTAATCAATCAGATGCGCGAACTCCCGCTCCAGCAACGCCTGATCACCCAGATTCAGTTCCACCAATCGCTTCAGATGCGTCGCGCTTTCCAGATCAATGTATTTGCATTTGAAGCCCAACCGCTCGTGCTCCACGTGCCGCAACTCCACCGCCATCACGATACCGCTCTTATGATCATCAAGGTGGATAATCACCTCACACGGCTGCTTTAACGGCACGTTCCACCGGGCAGGCCGCTTGACCAACAGACCCTTGAGGGAGATATCAAGCACCTCCGTTGCCCACACGCCGTCCTGACAATGAAGCTCGCACGGGGCGTCAAACTCGATTCGGTGGAAGCGGCGTTTTTCGGGGGGCTGAGTGGTCAAGTGGTTACTCCTGTCTACCGGTCTTGGTTTATATGACTATAGACCCGACGCGGGGCATACGGCTAGCGGAGTTTTGGGGTGGCATTCCGGGGAAGACGTCGGACTTCGGCTCGCTTTGCGTGCCTGATGCGACCTACAAATATAACCTGACCTACAGGCCTGACAGGCGTCGAGCGATATCTCCTGGATTCGGAACGAGGCCGTTGTGGGGCCCTTTTCAAAAATTTCGGAGGCCATGGATGGCCGGAGAGAAGCGCACATGGATGTGCTCGTAGCGGTTTTTGAAAAGGGCCCCACAACGGCCTCAACCACAACACTCTCAGGCTAGTGGACAGTAAGACCCCAATTAACAGTGATACTCGGAACTCAGCTCTACCACAGCCTCGATAAAGGCCTTGGCATGCTCAGGATCCACATCCGGAGTAATGCCGTGGCCCAGGTTGAAGATGTGCCCGGAACCGGAACCGAAGCGGCGCAGGATATCCGCCACTTCCTCGCGAATCCGCGCCGGCGGCGCGTACAGCATGGCCGGGTCCATGTTGCCCTGCAGGGCCACCCGGTCGCCGATTCGGGCGCGGGCGTTGCCAATGTCGGTGGTCCAGTCCAGACCCACGGCATCAGCGCCGGAGTCAGCGATGGACTCCAGCCACTGGCCGCCATTCTTGGTGAACAGAATCGCCGGCACCCGGCGACCCTCGTTCTCGCGGATAAGGCCGTCCACAATCTTCTTCATGTAGCCCAGGGAAAACTCCTCGTACGCCCAACTGCTGAGCACACCGCCCCAGGTATCAAAAATCTGCACCGCTTGCGCACCGGCACGAATCTGGCTGTTCAGGTAGTCGATAACGCAGTCCGCCAGGTGGTCCAACAGGCGATGCATCACCTCCGGCTGGCCGTACATCAGCTTCTTGGCTTCACGGAAATCCTTCGACGAGCCACCCTCGATCATGTAGGTCGCCAGCGTCCAGGGGCTGCCGGAGAAGCCGATCAACGGCACGCTGCCATTGAGTGCGCCACGAATCGTGGACACCGCATTCATCACATAATCCAGATCCACCTCGGCCTTGATGGCCGGCAAGGCCTCAACGTCTGCCGCTGAGCGAATGGTGTTTTTGAACTTCGGGCCTTCGCCGGTCTCGAAGTACAGGCCCAGACCCAGGGCGTCGGGGATGGTCAGGATATCCGAGAACAGAATGGCGGCGTCAAGCGGGAACCGCTCCAGAGGCTGCAAGGTGACCTCACAGGCCAGCGGGGTGTTCTTGCAGAGACTGAGAAAATCCCCCGCCTGGGCACGGGTTGCACGATACTCCGGCAAATAGCGGCCAGCCTGACGCATCATCCACACCGGTGTGCGATCAACGGGCTGGCGCATCAGTGCGCGCAGGAATCGGTCATTTTTCAGCTCGGTCATAGGAATTCCAGTCTGCTCTCGGTCTGCGAAGTGAGGGGCAATGATACCCCGTTTACAGCAATAAAAAAGGGCGGCTTACCCTTCGCAAGCCGCCCTTCTGATCGGAATCCGATCGGCCCTCAGATATCCAGGTAGTCCAGAATACCTTCAGCAGCCTGGCGGCCTTCCCAAATAGCGGTTACGACCAGATCGGAACCACGGACCATGTCACCCCCGGCGAAAATCTTGGGGTTGCTGGTCTGAAACGCAAACTCGGACTCTTCCGGCGCGGCCACGCGTCCGGAATCGTCGGTGCTGACGTTCTGCTCGCCAAACCAGTCGGCCGGGCTTGGCCGGAAACCGAAGGCAACCAGTACGGCATCGGCGGGGATCACTTCCTCACTGCCGGGAACCACTTCCGGGCGGCGACGGCCATTCTCGTCCGGATCACCAAGACGGGTCTGAATCACCTTCACGCCTTCCACCCGGTCTTCACCGATGATGGCAATGGGCTGACGGTTGAACATGAACTTGACGCCTTCTTCCTTGGCGTTAGCCACCTCTTTCCGGGAGCCGGGCATATTGGCCTCATCACGACGATAAGCACAGGTCACGCTCTCGGCCTGCTGCCGGATGGAGGTACGGTTGCAGTCCATGGCGGTGTCACCGCCGCCGAGCACCACAACGCGCTTGCCCTTCATGTCGATGAAATCTGCCGCGTCCTGTTCGTACCCGAGGCGGCGATTGACGTTGGAGATCAGGAACGGCAGCGCGTCGTAGACGCCCGGCAGCTCTTCACCCGGGAAACCGCCTTTCATGTAGGTGTAGGTGCCCATACCCATGAACACGGCGTCGTACTCGCTGAGGATGTCTTCCATCATCACATCCTTGCCCACTTCCGTGGACAGGCGGAATTCCACGCCCATTTCCTCGAACACCTGGCGGCGACGGGTCATCACCGATTTTTCCAGCTTGAATTCCGGGATACCGAAGGTCAGCAGGCCGCCGATTTCCGGGTAAATATCAAACACCACCGGCTTTACGCCGTTACGCACCAGAATATCGGCGCACCCGAGCCCGGCAGGACCTGCGCCAATCACCGCCACCTTCTTGTCTGTCCACTTGACGGCGGACATGTCGGGCTTCCAGCCCAGCGCGAACGCGGTGTCGGTGATGTACTTCTCCACCGAGCCGATGGTGACCGCGCCGTAGCCGTCATTCAGGGTGCAGGCACCCTCACACAGGCGATCCTGTGGGCAGACGCGGCCACACACTTCCGGCAACGAGTTGGTCTGGTGGCACAACTCCACCGCCCTCATGATATTGCCTTCCGATACCAGCTTCAGCCAGTTGGGAATGTAATTGTGAACCGGACATTTCCACTCACAGTACGGGTTACCGCATTCCAGACACCGGTGTGCCTGTGGCGCAGCCTGCTCCTGGGTGAACGGATGGTAGATTTCCCCGAATTCCTTTTTGCGCTTCTTTGCGGGTACTTTCTTGGGGTCCACGCGCCCAACTTCGACAAACTGGAAGTCGTTATTCAGTCGTTCTTTCATCATGCTGCTCTCATCAACTCGATTTCGACGGGGTTACGCTGTCTGGCGCACCCCCTTTACCCTGTTCAGTCCGGCGCTTATTCCGGGCGCGCGCGCGTGCTTGCCAGCAGGCTGCGGAGGTTCGCCGCCTTGGGTTTTACCAGCCAGAAACGGCCGATGAAGTCGTCGAAATCTTCAAGAATGTGTTCTGCCCACGGACTGCCGGTTTCCGAGATGTGCTCACGGATCACTCCACGCAGGTGATTGCGGTAGGACTCCATGTCCTCACGTGAGATGCGCTGGATTTCTACCAGTTCGTGGTTGTACTTGTCCACGAAGGTGTTGTCCATATCCAGCACGTAGGCAAAACCGCCGGTCATGCCGGCACCAAAGTTATAGCCGGTCGATCCCAGCACGGTGATCAGACCGCCGGTCATGTATTCGCAGCAATGGTCGCCCGCACCCTCCACCACCGCATGGGCACCGGAGTTACGGACGGCAAAACGCTCGCCCGCGGTACCCGCGGCAAACAGCTTGCCACCGGTCGCGCCGTACAGGCAGGTGTTACCCACAATAGAGGTTTCGTGCGTCTTGAAAGTGCTGCCGCGGGGCGGCTTGACCACCAGCTTGCCGCCGGTCATACCCTTACCCACGTAATCGTTGGCGTCGCCTTCCAGAATCAGGTTGAGGCCACCCACGTTCCACACCCCGAAGCTCTGGCCGGCGGTACCGGTCAGATCCAGCGTGACCGGCGCATCCACCATGCCCTGGTTACCGTGCCGCGCGGCAATTTCACCGGACAGACGGGCACCGATGGAGCGGTCACAGTTGGTGACACGGTAAGACCAGGCGCCACCGGACTTCTCATCCAGTGCACCGGCAATATCCCTGACCATCTGCTCGGCGAGAGCGCCCTCATCAAACGGCTGGTTACGCTCCACCTGACAGGTCTGCGGCTTATCCGCCGGGATGTGGTCGTTGGCCAGCAGGCGGCTCAGATCCAGTTTCTTCTGGCGCTCGGTATCACCCGGCAGGCGCTCCAGCAGGTCAACCCGACCCACCAGCTCTTCCAGGCTGCGCACGCCCAGCTTGGCCATCCATTCACGGGTTTCTTCCGCCACAAAGCGGAAGAAGTTCATGGCCATTTCCACCGTGCCTTTGAAGTGTTCCTCACGGAGGTGTTCGTTCTGGGTAGCCACACCAGTCGCACAGTTGTTCAGGTGACAGATGCGCAGGTACTTACAACCCAGCGCCACCATCGGGGTGGTGCCGAAACCGAAACTTTCCGCGCCCAGAATGGCGCCCTTGACCACGTCCAGACCGGTTTTGATGCCGCCATCCGTCTGCAGGCGGATCTTGCCCCGCAAATCATTGGCGCGCAGTGCCTGCTGGGTTTCGGTCAGGCCCAGTTCCCACGGCGAGCCCGCATAACGGATAGAGGTCAGCGGGCTGGCCGCGGTGCCTCCGTCGTAACCGGAAACGGTGATCAGATCGGCGTAGGCCTTGGCCACACCGGCGGCAATGGTGCCGACACCCGGTTCAGAAACCAGCTTCACCGAGACCAGCGCCTGCGGGTTCACCTGCTTCAGGTCGAATATCAGCTGCGCCAGATCCTCAATTGAGTAGATATCGTGGTGGGGCGGCGGCGAAATCAATGTCACCCCGGGCACGGAGTAACGCAGCCTGGCGATCAGATCGTTTACCTTGCCGCCCGGCAGCTGGCCGCCCTCGCCGGGCTTGGCGCCCTGAGCCACTTTGATCTGCATGACATCGGCACTGCGCAGGTATTCGGCAGTAACGCCGAAGCGGCCGGAAGCCACCTGTTTGATTTTCGAACGCTTCTCGGTGCCGTAACGCGCGGGGTCTTCACCGCCCTCACCCGAGTTGGAACGACCGCCCAGGGTGTTCATCGCCACCGCCAGCGCCTCGTGGGCCTCCGGAGACAGCGCACCCAGGGACATGGCCGCGGAGTCAAAGCGCGGGAAGATATTCTCGACCGGCTCAACCTCGGTGATATCGATGGCCTGAATGTCCTTGCGGAAGCCCAGCAGGTCCCTCAGGGTTGCCACCGGGCGCTCGTTTACCAGCCCTGCGTATTCCTTGTAGTGACCGTATTCACCGCTGATCACCGCTTCCTGCAGCTTGCCAACCACGTCCGGATTGAAGGCGTGATATTCCTGACCGTGGACGTACTTCAGCAGACCACCCTGGGAAATCGGCTTGCGGGGCTTCCAGGCCACGGCCGCCAGCTGCTCCTGGTCCTGCTGGAAGTCAAAGAAACCGGCGCCCTGGATACGGCTAGGCACGCCTTTGAAGCACAGATCGACCACGTCGTCCGCCAGACCGATGGCTTCGAACAACTGGGCGCCCCGGTAGGAGGTAATAGTGGAGATGCCCATCTTCGACAGAATCTTCAGCAGGCCCTTGTTGATGCCCTTGCGGTAGTTGTTCTTGGCCTCGATCGGATCCATCAGCACTTCGCCGGTACGGATCAGATCGTTCAGAACCTGGTAGGCCAGGTATGGATAGACCGCCGTGGCACCGAAACCGAACAGCACCGCGAACTGGTGCGGGTCGCGGGCCCAGCCGGTCTCCACGATGATGTTGGAGTCGCAGCGCAGGCCCTTCGCTACCAGGTGATGGTGGACGGCACCGGTGGCCATCAGGGCGTTGACCGGCAATTCGCCCTCTTTCAGATCCTTGTCTGACAGAATCAGCAGAACTTTGCCGTCGCGGGTTGCCTGCTCGGCCTCGTCGCATACCTGACGGATGGCCTGCTCCAGCCCCATCTCGGCGCGGTAGCCCAGATGAATACGCGCCACCTCAAAACCGGGGCGATCATTATTGGCAATTTTCAGAAACTTGGCTGGCGACAGCACCGGCGTTGTCAGGATGATCCGGTCGGCGTGCTCAGGCGTTTCTTCGAACACGTTCCGCTCGGAACCCAGGCAGGTTTCCAGGGACATCACGATCGCTTCACGTAGTGGATCGATCGCGGGATTGGTTACCTGGGCAAACTTCTGGCGGAAGTAATCCCCCACGTGGCGAACCCGGCTGGACAACACTGCCATGGGTGTATCGTCACCCATGGAGCCGACCGCTTCCTGGGCATTCTCTGCCAGTGGGCGGAGTACCTGATCACGCTCTTCGAAGGACACCATGAACATTTTCTGGTGAACCAGCAGCTCATCGGCATCCATCAGGCGGAATTCAGGCGTGTCCTGATTCAGCGTGGTCTCGACCCGCAGGGCGTTCTCGCGCAACCACTGCTTGTAGGGGTGCGCGTTCTTGAGACGCTCATCAATATCCGGCGTGTGGAGCACTTCCCCGGTCTGGGTATCGACGGCGAGCATCTGGCCCGGGCCAACACGGCCCTTGGCCACAACATCATCGGGCTGATAACCGTAAGTACCAATCTCGGACGCCAGGGTGATGAAGTCGTCCTTGGTGACCACCCAGCGTGCCGGACGCAAGCCGTTACGGTCGAGCATACACACCGCGTAGCGACCGTCGGAGAAGACCAGGCCGGCGGGACCGTCCCACGGCTCCATGTGCATGGAGTTGTACTCGTAGAAGGCGCGCAGCTTGGAGTCCATGGTGTCAACGTTCTGCCACGCAGGCGGAATCATCATCCGCACCGCACGGAACAGATCCACGCCACCGGCTAGCAGCACTTCCAGCATGTTATCCATGCTGGAAGAATCCGAACCGGTCAGGTTAACCAGCGGCTGCAAGGTTTGCAGGTCCGGCAGGTCCGGTGAGCTGAACTTGGCCGCACGGGCGATCGCCCAGTTGCGGTTGCCATCGATGGTGTTGATCTCACCGTTGTGCGCGAGGAACCGGAACGGCTGGGCCAAGGGCCAGCGCGGCATGGTATTGGTGGAAAACCGCTGGTGGAACACGCAAATCGCGGTCTGCAGGTCCGGATCGCCCAGATCCTTATAGAAGTTCGCCAGATCGGCCGGCATCATCAGGCCTTTGTAGGCCAGCGTGCGGTGAGACAGGCTGCAGATATAGAACTCGGCGTCGTCCGCCATATCGCGCTCGGCGTAACGGCGACCGATAAACAGGCTGATGGCGAACTCTTTCTCTGCCTTGCCGGCGGGCGCAACAAAGACCTGCTCGATACGCGGCAGGCAATCCAGCGCCATCGGGCCGAGGCAGCTGTCATCGGTGGGCACTTCACGCCAGCCCAGAATATCCAGACCCTGCTCGGTCAAACGCGCTTCGATGGCAGCACGCCCGGCTTGCGCCTTGGCTTCGTCCTGATTCAGGAACACCTGACCAACAGCGAACAGATCGCCGGGCTCTTTGCCAAAGGCGGTCTTGGCGGCCTTGCGCAGGAAGGCATCAGGACTCTGGATCAGCAGGCCACAACCATCACCGGTCTTTCCGTCTGCAGCAATACCACCACGGTGGGTCATGCAGGTCAGCGACTCGATGGCAGTTTGCAACAACTTGTGGCTGACCTCGCCCTTCATGTGGGCGATCAGTCCGAAACCGCAGTTGTCCCTGAATTCCTCGGGATGATACAAACCTGTCATCATAAGCGTTCTCTCACATAGAAATGCTTTTCAATCAAAGAGTTGTAAACAAATACCGTTAAAGTCACCCTTTGACACTGAAAATGGGGGCTGGATATTCTACACACGTAGAAATACGTACTCAATCCGGAGACTGCTTATTTTAGGGGCAAGAAAATCATTTGGATCACCTAAACCCATTGATTCTCTGGACTTTTACTGATGATAGCCCGGGCTCACTCGCAAACCGCGAATGACGATCAAAACCCGCCAAATGGCCGGATCCAGGGCGAAATGGACTGCAAATCCGCCGGCAGCTCCGCCAGCGCCGACCTGGCAGTGTCAGCATCGGCAAACTCCCCATAGAATACCACGAACCAGTCCCGATCCTGGCGTGTGGAACGGGTATATTGCAAGCCCGCCACCTCGGCATACTGCTCCAGGAAGTCCGTTGCGGACTTTTCCAGGAACCCGGCGAGGAATTGCGCGGTCACACCCTCGCGCCGGCGCACCTCCGTGACGGCGACAAACCGCTCAGGCATGGATGGCGTGAACTCTGAGTCTGCCGTGGAGGCCGGCTCGGGTTCGGATTCAGGCTCGGCTTCTACCTGAGTGCTGGACTCTGCCACCGCATCCTCTTGCATCCCTGACTGAGCCTCAGCATCAACGTCCCCAGCCAATTCCGTGTCGGGCTCAGGCTGCGACTGAGGTTCCGGCCGGGGTTCCGGCAAGGGCTCGGACCTGGCTTCGGGCTGTGTCACTGGCCCGCGCTCCGGGGCGGGAGCGGTTGGCTCCACCGCAGATACCACCGGCGCCGGTTGAGAAGCAGGCTGATCGGGACCTATGGTAATACTTTTACGGATGCGCTCGGGCGCCACCTCCGCAGGCTCGGGGACCAGGGACTCATCGTACTGGTCTGACACGATCCACCAGGACAGGCCGAGCAACACCAGCGCCAGCACAGGCCACCGGAATCCCAGAAGGCTCCGGAACGGGAAGCGCCTGGCGGACGACGCTGCCGGCACCATGCCAAGCCAGACCGCGGGGGTGACGCGCTTGACGCGGCCAAAACTGCCCTGACTGAGCTCGTGGATCTGCCGCAATCGGGCGGCACTGAGAAGATCGGCAGGATCGCCACCGGCACGATGCACGCGAGGCTCGAGATAGCCGCGAACTTCCTCCAGAGTTAACGGGCGCAGATGCACCTGATGCACCCCCGTGGTCGCCTCATCCACGCCCAGCATGGCAATCAGTTCGTGGCTACCACTGAACACCGGGACCGCGGCAGCGCCGCGATCGGCCGCGAGAAACGCTGCCAGAAGTGTTCGCAAACACTCGGGCGGCGCGCGGTCCGCATCATCCACCAGCAACACCATGCGCTGCCCTTTCCGGGCTCGGGCCTCAGACCAACGGAAGAAGCCGTAAATGGCCTCACGGGGATTTTGCGGGGTCTCAAGACTCTTGTGGGCAATGGCCAGCAGGCAGCGGGCCAGCGCCTGACTTGTGGTCAGTGCCGCCGCTGGCAGGCGGTGAAACTCCAGGCGGGACGACTCACTGCGCACCAGTTCCGCCAGAATTCGCGACTTCCCAACGCCCGGTGGCCCGGTCAACAGCAGCGCCATATCCCCGAAACCACTGAGGTGACGGAGCGTTTCCAGGGCATGATGACGCATGGCATCCGGATAAAAAGGCGATTCCATATCCAGCGGATTGGCTCTCAAGCCATACACCTGTTGCAGCCTCGGAAACAGACCGCCATCGTCAAGGCTGTTCAATCCCGCATCGTTCACTGTCAGTCCCTGTCGCCCGTGGTCCAAACCCGATCAACGCCTGATGGCTCAGGCTGACCCGCAGAATTCGTTCAAAGTGGCGGCAAGCGACCCGGGCCGTGCGTCAGCCGTGACAAAAGCGTCACCGAGGGCCCGCATCAGCACCAGCCGCAATGCACCATCCACGTTTTTCTTGTCGACGGACATCAGTTCCATGAAGTCCGCAGGTGTCATTTCCCGGGGCGGCAACGCCGGTAATCCGGCACGAAGTATTAACGCCCGGCACCGCTGGAAATCCGCTTCGGAGATCATGCCCTCTCTGCAAGACAGGTCCGCCGCCATGATCATGCCCGTGCCGACCGCCTCGCCGTGAAGCCAGTTGCCGTAACCGGCATAGGTCTCGATCGCGTGGCCAAAGGTGTGGCCCAGATTGAGGATGGCACGAAGCCCACCCTCACGCTCATCCTGCGCGACGACGTCCGCCTTGCAGGCGCAGGAGCGGAAGATGGCCTCGACCAGAGCCTCCGCTTCGAGCGCCATCAGGCGATCGATGTCACGGTCCAGCCAGGCCAGAAACTCGGTATCGCGGATCAGGCCATACTTGATCACTTCCGCCAGTCCCGCCGACACTTCCCGCGGCGGCAGGGTTTCCAGGGAATCGGTGTCAATCAGCACCACTTCCGGCTGATGGAAGGCACCAATCATATTTTTGCCCAGTGGGTGGTTGATGCCGGTCTTGCCTCCCACCGACGAGTCCACCTGCGACAACAGCGTGGTGGGAATCTGAATAAATGGCACCCCGCGTTGATAACTCGCAGCTGCAAAGCCGGTCATGTCGCCGATCACGCCGCCGCCGAGCGCGACCAGCGTGGTTTTCCGGGTGTGCCGCTTCGCCAGCAAAGCATCAAATATCAGGTTGAGCGTTTGCCAGTCCTTGTACTTCTCGCCGTCGGGCAGGATCACCGTATCCACGCGCTTGCCGGGGAAACACGCCTCTGCCTTTTCGAGGTAGAGCGGCGCGACCGTCTCGTTGGTGACGATCATGACCTGGCTGCCCGCTACGTAGGGTGTCAGATCCCGGGCACCCAGCAGCCCCTCGCCGATAAAAATGGGGTAACTGCGATCGCCCAGATCCACATTGAGCTCTTTGACCGCTCTATGCATGATTTCGCCCTTCCTTTCTCACCTGACGCTTGTGGCGCGGCGTTTTCGGATTCACCCTGTTGACCAGTTGGCGGACCACCAGCCTGGGGCTTTTCCGGTCCGTGTACATAACGATGTCGGCCAGCCCGGTGTACAGCGGGTCGCGCAGTGCGAACAGATGACGCAGGACCGCCTCGGGATCGTCATTCTGGAGCAGGGGCCGATTGCGGTCACGACGGGTGCGCTCGACCTGCTGGTCGATCGAGGTTTTCAGATAAACCACGGTGGCATCACGCTTGAGGAGTTCGTGGTTTTCCGGTCGCATGACCGCACCACCCCCCGTGGCCAGCACGGTGCCGTGCACCTCGGACAGCTCCGCCAGCATCGTCGTTTCCCGCTGCCTGAAGCCTTCCTCACCCTCGACATCAAATATCCACGGGATGTTGGCTCCGCAGCGCTCTTCGATGATCCGGTCAGAATCCAGAAAACGATAGCCGAGCTCCCTGGCCAGCATTCGGCCGATCGTGCTTTTGCCCGCGCCCATGGGGCCAACCAGGACTATTCGTTTTGGCAGTGACATAACTTGAGCTCATAAACATTCTGGCGGGTGAGAATAGCACAGGGCCGCAGAATCGATAAATTTCACCCGTGTCCGGACGAAAAAAAGCCGCCGGTGTGAGGCGGCGGCTTTCGTTACCCGGTGGGCTTAATCGATCAGGTCGCTTTTGATGATCTTCGGAGTGATGAAGATCAGCAGCTCGCTGCGCTCGTCGATTCGCTCGGTGCGCTTGAAAAGACGACCCAGATAGGGGATGTCGCCCAGGAACGGCGTCTTGGTGACGGTGGTGGCGACTTCGGACTGGAAGATACCACCCAGAACGACGGTCTCTCCGTTGCCCACCAACACCTGAGTGGTGACCTCGTTGGTGTTGATGGCCGGAATACCGGCAGTCACTTCACCCCGGGAGTCCTGGTTCACCACAAGATCCATGATGATCTTGTCGTCTGGCGTGATCTGTGGCGTCACTTCCAGCGACAACGCCGCTTCCTTGAACGAAACCGATGTAGCACCACTGGAAGACGCTTCCTGGTACGGAATCTCTTCACCAGACTTGATTTTGGCGGTCTGCCTGTCCGCTGTGACCACGCGGGGTTGGGATACAACTTCCGCCTGACCATCGCTTTCGAAAGCGGACAGCTCCAGGTCAATCAAAAGGTCTGTGCCGATGTACCCGAACGCCACGGATGAGGTGTTGGTGCGGGTCACGCCCAGATCAACATTCAGATCAGAGGGCAGCGTCAGCGGGCCGCCACCGGTGCCGATTCCCGGCAGGCCGCCCTGGGAGCCACCAACCACGATGTTGTCAGTGCCGCCATCGGCGGTTGCACGACCCTGCGCGCCCCAACGAACCCCCAGCTCTTCAGCCACGTTGTTCTGGGCACGCACGATCCGCGCCTCAATCGATACCTGACGTACTGCCACGTCCCAGGTAGTCACCAGTCGACGAATTTCCTCAAGCTTTTCCGTAGTTTCGCGCACGCTGATGGTGTTGGTACGCGCGTCAGACGACACGAATCCGCGGGAAGAAACGAGTTCCTCGTCAGCCTGAATCAGAGCAACGATGTCTGCGGCCTTGGCGTAGTTGACCTGAATGATATCAAGGCGAACCGGGGCCAGTTCCGCGATCTGCTTGGTGGTTTCCAGCTCGAGCTTTTCACGGGCTGCGATCTCGTCTGCAGGCGCTACCAGCAGAACATTGCCGATCTGGCGCTTGTCCAGGCCCTTGGTTTTGAGAATCAGGTCCAGCGCCTGATCCCAGGGAACATTTTGCAGGCGCAGGGTAATGCTACCGCTGACCGTATCGCTGGCAACCAGGTTAAGACCGGTAAAGTCAGCAATCAGCTGCAGCACCGAACGCACCTCAATGTCCTGAAAGTTCAATGACAGCTTATCGCCCGTGTACGGGAACTTCTCCTCGCGGCGCTCTTCCGCCTCCTGCTCAGACAGCTTCTCGACGCTGACGGTGAACTGCGAGCCGGACTGGTACGCGATGTAGTCGTAGTTACCTTCCGGACGAATCTCGACCACGGCATTGCCGTTCTCGATGAAGGTATCAACACGGGTAACCGGCGTGGCGAAATCGGTGACGTCGAGACGGCGGCGGAGATTTTCCGGGACCGAGGTGCCGTCCATGGTCAGGCGGATTTTGCCACCCAGCTCGGACAGATCCACCGGCGTGCTCGAGCTGCCGAGATCAACAATCACCCGACCCTCGCCGTCCTTGCCGCGGCGGAAGTCCACGCCGGCCAGCGCATCGCTGTTGCGCGATGAGGAAGACGATGGAGCAGCAGACGAGGAACCGCCAGAACTGGAGGCCATACTCGTGTCGCTGCCTTCACCACCGATGGTCAACACCAGTGAGTTACCCTGCCGGGCGGTCTCGTAGGGTGCCAGCTCGATCAGATTGAAGATCAGACGGGTGCGGTCTTTGGTTTCCACCACTGTCATGCTCTGAGCATTGCCGGACCCCAATGGGACACTGCGGCTATCCAGACCACTCTGCGTACCCCGCAGGTCAACCGCAATCCGTGCCGGGCGCTCGATGGTGTAACCGGTTGGCTCGGGAGGTTGGCCGTCAAATTGCAACGTCACTTCCAGCTGGTCGCCGGGTAACGATGAAAACGACACGTCTTCCAGCGTGACCGCATTGGCCAGGCCGGATAACAACCCCAGAGCAATCACGCTGACGTATACATTGAGTTTTCTGAACATCGCTAGCCTCGACCCCAAACTTTTTTGTTCATGCATGTTTCTTTCGCTATTCATCATCCCGCTCCTTAGCCTTCTTCATCGAGGGACAGGAAACGAGGACGTTCGACCCATCCACCCCGGCCATTGGGAACGATTTCAATGAGCTCGACACGGGATTCGCCTATGCCGACTATGCGGCCGTAGTTCTGCCCCATGTAATTGCCCGAACGTACCCGGTGTACTCCACCCGCGTTATCGCGAATCAACGCGAAAAGACCTCCCGAGGTGTCTGTCAGGGTTCCCACCATGTTCAGATCCTTCAGGTCGAAGTTTTCCAGCACCTCTCTCGGGCGATCGAGATCCGGCTCAACATCACTGACCGGCTCGTTATCCACCATGGTCAACTGCGCATCAATCGGCGGTTCAAAAGGCGCGCGCCGATCGGCGGCAGAGTAACTGAATGCTTCGTATGCCTTGAACTCCGGCAAGGGTTCAACGTGCCCCCTTGGCTTCGCCCTGGTATCGGCCATGAATTTGTCAAGATCAGAGAAACCACTTCCCTGGGAACAAGCCGTCAGAAGGGATGCCAGACAAATACCCAGCCAGGCTTTTCCCGCATGCTGTCCTGCCATGCTCATTCTCCAGCCCGGTAGCGGTAGGTGCGTGCGAGGACCTGCATATCCAGTCGCTCGCCATCACCGCCAGTTGGTTTAATCGTTAAGTCGTGCAGCGTCACAATCCGCGGCAGGCTCGCCACACTGCTGACGAAGGATGCCAGCTCATGGTAAGAGCCGGAAACGCGGATGTTGATCGGCAACACCGAGTAAAAATCACGACGCTGTTCAGGCTGGAGAGCAACTTCCTGTAGCGCGAGGCCGCTACCGAGCGCTGTGTTGGTTATATCTTCCAACAGACCGGGCACCTCGGTTTCACTGGGCAGCTGTCGGACCAGAGCCCCGAAGGTCTCTTCCATTTCCTCCATCTGCGCCTTGAACACATCAAGGTTGGCAACCTGATAGGCCTTGTCTTCGTATTTCTTGCGAAGCTCCTGTTCGGTGCTTTCAACGCTTTCAAGCTGTGCGTACTGATCTTTGATAAAGAACCAATACCCCCCGCCCAGGATCAGACCGAAAATGATCAGCGCCACGATGGCCTTGATCGGTGCCGGCCAGATACCCGCATTGTTGACATCAAGATCGTTGATGTCGAATTCATTCAGGCTTTTGAGTGAGTCCGCGAGGCTCATTACTTATCCTCCCCTTCGGGCTCTGGAGTTTGCTGCTGGACCGACAGTTTGAATTCGCTGTACCCGGTCCGACGACTGTCGGCGGCGGCAACGTTGGTCAGGTTCGGATCACTGAACCAATCTGACTCCTCGAAGCGCCTCAACAAGGTGGAGACCCGGCCATTCGATTCGGCCATACCGACGATATCCACGCGGTCTCCGGTTTTCTTCAGATCCGAGTAGAACAAGCCATCCGGCAGCGTCCTTACCAGCTCATCGAAGACGCGGACGATGACCGGACGGGTGCCCTGGAGCTCCTGGATCACCTGCATGCGCGCCAACAGTTCATCCCGCTTGCGCTTCAGATCCTCAATTTCCTTGATCTGTTGATCAAGCTGTCGGGTCGCTGTCTCGATGTAGGCGTTGCGGGACTGCTGGTAGGCAATGCGGCTGTCCATGTCGGACTTCCACAGAAACGCCAGGCCAGCCGCCACAATGGCCGCCCCCAGAATCATCACCACGAACTGTTTCTGTTTCTCCGCGCGAAGCTCTTCACGCCAGGGTCTGAGGTTAATCTTTGCCATCAGTCAAAGCTCCTCATCGCCAGGCCACACGCAATCATCAGCGAGGGCGCGTCATTACCGAGTGCCGACGCGTTAACCCGGGATCCGACTGCCATATCGGCAAACGGATTGGCCACCAACGTTGGCGTGCCTGTTTTTTCCTCGACCATTTCCGTCAGCCCCTGAATGGAAGCCGTACCGCCGGCAAGCACCACATAATCCACCGCGTTGTACTGACTCGCTCCGAAGAAAAATTGCAATGCCCGTGCCACTTGTTGCACCACGGCTTCACGGAAGGGAGTGAGCACTTCTGAGTCGTAATCGTCCGGCAGGCCACCCTGCTTTTTGGCCAGACCGGCTTCTTCCAACGACAAACCGTACCGACGCTGGATTTCCTCGGTGAGCTGTTTGCCGCCGAAGATCTGCTCACGGGTGTAGACCGTTTTGCCCTCGGCCAGCACGCTCAGCGTTGTCATGGTCGCGCCGATGTCGACGATGGCCACGACCAGTTCCTCGCCCTGAGATTCGAGCTGGCGCTCGATCAGCGAGTAGGCACGCTCCAGCGCGTAAGCTTCCACGTCCACAATCTTGGTGGTCAGCGACGCAATCTCGAGGGCATCCTCGCGAATATCGACGTTCTCTTTCCGGCACGCGGCCAGCAGAACATCAACCTGATCAGGGTTGGTTTCGGAGGCACCCTGGACTTCGAAATCAATAGCGACTTCGTCAAGCGGGTACGGAATATACTGGTCCGCCTCCAGAGCGATCTGGTCCTCCATCTCGAACTCGTTGAGGCCGCCATCCATCTGGATTACCTTGGTAATGACGGCAGAGCCCGAGACAGCCACGGCGACCTGCTTGACACCGGTACGGGATTTGGAGGCGACGCGTTTGAGAACTTCCCCAACCGCCTCGACATCCGTGATGTTTTTCTCGACGACAGCATTAGCCGGCAACGGCTCTACTGCGTAGCTTTCGACCTTATATCGGTCGCCGGTCTTTGAGAGTTCCAACAGCTTCACCGAGCTGGAGCTGATATCGACACCCAAGACGGCACTGGATTTTTTACCAAACAATCCGAACACGCGCTCACCCTATACCTGGTTACATGCACCGGGTTACGTAACTTATGTGTTTTTTATTTAAGAGAATTTCTTCAATTTTCCGTCTACAATGCGAGTTCTTCATTATTTGAGTGACATTGCAACGGTGAAGCGAATCATCCTTCCTAAAGCAATTTCTCAAATGATAGACCTATATCCAACAGTTGTCAGAAAAAAATGTCTCATTTGTTGCGTACATCCCGCCTGTTTGCCTGGCTTTTTATCACCGGATTAAGTCTCGCGATGATCGTGACTTCCGGTTTCTATCTTTATCTTCGCCCCGGACTTCCGCCAGTGGATCAGCTTCTTGATATCAAGTTGCAGACGCCCCTGAGGGTCTACAGCGCGGATGACAGATTAATAGCAGAATTCGGTGAAAAGAGAAGGGCACCGGTCACAATCGAACAGATCCCTACAATTCAGTTACATGCCTTTCTGGCCGCGGAAGACGCGCGCTTTTACGAGCACTTCGGGGTGGACTTCAAAGGCCTGATGCGGGCTGCCATCGAACTGGTCTCCACGGGAGAGATCCAGTCTGGGGGCAGCACCATCACAATGCAGGTTGCAAAAAATTACTTTTTGTCACGCGACAGAACGTTTATTCGCAAGTTCAACGAGATACTTCTGGCTCTTCAAATAGAACGTGAACTGAGCAAAGAGCGCATCCTCGAGCTCTATCTGAACAAGATCTATCTCGGTAATCGCTCGTACGGCATCGCTGCCGCCGCCCAGGTTTACTACAACAAGCCCATCTCCGAACTGTCACTGGCGCAGATGGCCATGCTTGCCGGCCTGCCCAAGGCACCGTCCGCCTTCAACCCTCTCGCCAATCCTGAGCGCGCGCAGATCCGCCGTAACTGGATTCTCGGGCGCATGCGAGACCTCGGCTACATCACGCCAGACGCGTACGAGCTGGCAGCCAACGCCCCCCTGACCGCGCGCTACAACGCTGCGGACACCGAGGTGGATGCGGATTTTGCCGCAGAAATGGCCAGAACCGAGATGGTCCGCCGGTTTGGCGACAAGGCGTACACCGATGGCTACGAGGTCAGGCTCACTGTCAACAGTACGAAGCAGCAGCAGGCCACGCTGGCCCTCCGCAACGGGTTGGAGGCGTATGACCGCAGGCACGGTTTCCGGGGACCCATCGGTCAGATTGACAGTGCCGAGCTGGAACCGGAGAACCTGGAGCGACTGATTGCCGGCTATCCGCGGGTGGAAGCGCTCATACCCGCCATTGTGACCGCCGTGCGGGACGACGACGGCGAGGTGGATCTGTTTGCCCGAACCCTCGGAAAAACTGTCATGACCTTTGAGTCCATGACCTGGGCTCGCCGCTACAGAACCGAAAACCTGACCGGGGCCAAACCGGAAAAACCCTCTGATGTGGTCAGCCGAGGCGATGTCATCTACGTCAAACCGGCCGCTGACCCGGCACTCGACACCATGGCCGCAGAAGCAGAGTCAGAGAATGGCGGCAGCCCGCAGATCGACACCATCAATATCCGCAAGGTCGGTCTGGCCCAGACGCCGCGCGTGGAGGGCGCCCTGATTTCTCTGAATGCTGCCACCGGGGCCATCGAAGCACTCGCTGGCGGTTACAGCTTCAGCCAGAGCAAGTACAATCGCGCCACCCAAGCGAAGCGACAGCCTGGCTCCACCTTCAAGCCTTTCCTGTACCTGGCCGCACTCGAGAGCGGCATGACGCCGGCCACCATCTATAACGATGCCCCCATCGTGTTTGATGACGAGGAACTGGAAACAGCCTGGCGCCCGCAGAATTCGTCTGGCCAGTTCTATGGCCCGACGCGGCTTCGCAAGGCACTCTACCTGTCACGAAACCTGGTTTCCATCCGGCTACTGCGGGACCTCGGGATCCAGAACACGCTGGATTACCTCGAACAGCTGAAGATCCCCACCGGCGACATGCAAAGAGACCTGTCTCTGTCTCTTGGCAGCGGCCAGCTGACGCCTATGGAACTGGCAAGGGGCTTTGCGGTGATCGCCAACGGCGGGTATGACGTGACGCCCTACCTGATTGCCAGCATCACCGACGTCAACAATGAAGAGATCTACAGCGCGCCGGAAGTGATTCTCTGCGACCGGGACTGTGATGACGCCCGACAGCAGGCGTCAGCCGAAGGCGACGAGGCCAGCGATGACGAGCCTGCAATACGCATTGCCCGCCGCCTTGCCGATGAGCGCTCGGTGTACATTCTGCACTCGATGATGCGGGACGTGATCAAGCTGGGCACGGGGCGCCGCGCGATGGCAATGGGTCGCAGCGACCTGGCCGGAAAAACCGGGACGACCAACGAGCAGGTGGACACCTGGTTTGCCGGCTACAATCACGACGTTGCCACCACCGTATGGGTCGGCTTTGACCAACCTGCTCCGCTGGGACGCCGCGAATTCGGCGCCAGCACGGCACTGCCGGTCTGGATGGACTACATGAAAGTTGCCCTGAACGGCAGCTCCAGCTCGCTGATGCCCCGCCCGAACGGCATCGTCAACGTCCGGATTGATCCGGAAACCGGAAAGCGGGCCCGACCGGGGCAGGATGGTTTGTTTGAACTGTTTCGCGAGGAGGATGCGCCGCCGCCAATGGATCCGCGGGACGAATCCGGAAACGGCGGTAATGGCGATGATGATCTGTCACGCCAGATCTTCTGACCTGACCGAAGCATTCAGGCACAAAAAAACCGGCGGGATCACCGCCGGTTTTTTTATGTGCTCAGCTCACCGGGAACGACTCAGATGATATCGTCCATGGACTTGAGCGGGTAGTGAGCCGGATACGGGTTACGCGCAACACCGGAATCAACCGCTGCACGGGCTACCGCCGCCGGAACCACTCCCAGCAGGCGCACATCCATCGGCTTGGGAATGATGTATTCCTTACCGAATTCAAACGCCTCAACACCATAGGCTTCGCAGATCTCACGGGGTACCGGCTCTTTCGCCAGCTCGCGAATCGCGTTTACCGCAGCCACTTTCATCTCCTCATTGATGCTGGTGGCACGCACGTCCAGAGCACCGCGGAAAATGAACGGGAAGCCCAGCACGTTGTTCACCTGGTTCGGGTAGTCCGAACGACCGGTCGCCATGATCAGGTCATCGCGGGTTGCCAGGGCAACTTCCGGGCTGATCTCGGGATCCGGGTTGGAGCAGGCAAACACAATCGGATTGGGCGCCATCAGCTTCAGCTGATCAGCGGTCAGCAGGTCCGGACCAGAGAGACCCAGGAACACATCGGCACCGGTCATCGCGTCATCCAGCGTGCGCTTGTCGGTGTCGTTGGCAAACATAGCCTTGTACTGGTTCAGATCGTCACGACCCGAGTGGATCACACCCTTGCGGTCAAGCATGAAGATGTTTTCAGAGCGAATACCGCAGCTGATCAGCAGCTTCATACAGGCAATCGCGGCGGCACCGGCACCCAGGCACACCACTTTTGCTTCTTCAATTTTCTTACCCTGAAGCTCCAGAGCGTTGATCATGCCGGCCGCGGTTACAATGGCGGTTCCGTGCTGATCGTCGTGGAAGATGGGCACATTGCATTTTTCGATCAGAGCGCGCTCGATCTCGAAGCACTCAGGTGCCTTAATGTCTTCAAGGTTGATACCACCGAAGGTATCGGCGATACGCTCTACGGTTTCAATAAACGCCTGCGGGCTTTCAGAATTGACTTCGATGTCGAAAACGTCAATCCCAGCAAAGCGCTTGAACAGTACGCCCTTGCCTTCCATTACCGGCTTGCTCGCCAGAGGACCGAGGTTACCCAGACCAAGGATGGCGGAACCGTCAGAGATCACGGCTACCAGGTTGCCCTTGGCAGTGTACTTGTATGCGTTCTCGGGGTCCTTTGCGATCTCGCGGACCGGTTCGGCAACCCCGGGGCTGTACGCCAGGGAAAGGTCGCGGGAGGTCTTGGTCGGCTTGGTGATTTCAACACTCAGCTTACCAGGCCGCGGCTTGGCGTGATATTCAAGGGCTGCTTCTTTCAGATCTTGAGACATTGCCACTGTTCCGTTTGTCACGTTTAAGAGGTAATAAACCCGCCGGGACCTGTCCCAACGGAGCGCGCCATTATGGCGCGAAGGCGTAGATCAGACAAGGCCTGATTGTGCATTTACTGAGCAGTCAATAGGGCCAACTGCGTATACACCGCCACTATTTACGAATGTCCCGGGGGTTCGGGCACAAAAAAAGCGTCCCACAGGACGCTTTTTTCAGAAAGAACCGGATAATCAGTCTTTCTTGCCACCGATGCGGCCACCGAAACGCTTCTGGAAGCGATCGATACGACCACCGGTATCCATAACCTTCTGCTTGCCAGTGTAGAACGGGTGGCACTGGGAGCACACATCCAGCTGCAGATCCTGACCGATGGTGGAACGGGTCTTGATCACGTTACCGCATGAGCAGGTAGCGGTAATCTCTTCGTACTTGGGGTGGATACCTTCTTTCATGGCGAACCTCTGTCGGTCATGCCGCTACCTGATCGCGGGAGCTTCTTACTCCGGGCGCCGGGCACCGCATGTTTGAATCAATGAAGAAGACGGGGCACAATCATGCCCTGCCGGAAACAGACCGCGAATCTTACTTGCAAACGCTACGGCAGGCAAGCCCAAACCTTTGGGGCATTTCCCCCGCACGCCGTACCGGCCGCCTCCACGTCGATATCAAGGATACGCAAATACCGTGACTGCCTCACCGAAACGGACTTCCAGCGGAACCGGGCAACCGCCGGCCACTGTGCGTATTGCCCTGAACCGTCCTTTGCGCCGTCTTTTCGACTACCGCACGCCCGACCATCTGGCGCTCCAGCCAGGCCAGCGAGTGAACATACCGTTTGGCCGGCAATCGGCCATGGGCCTGGTCGTGGAAACCGGCGTAGAGCCGCCCGCAGGAATCGAATTGAAATCGGTGTATTCCACCCCTGAGCCCTGGCCGGCGCTACCGCCGGAAACCTTTCGGCTATTGAGCTGGGCATCAGACTATTATCAGCACCCTTTGGGGGAATGTCTTTTTACTGCACTGCCGCCGGCATTGCGGCGCGGCCGCCCGGCCGCGGAAAAACCGGACACCTGGTGGCGTGCCAGCGGACTCCCTCAAACGCTCTCCGCCAACGCCCATCGTCAAAAGGCACTGCTTACCTGGCTCAGGGAGCGCCCTGCCGGCGCTCCTGTGTCGGCCATTGTCGCCGCCGGCTTCACCCGCGAGCAGATTCGCACACTGCACCAGAAAGCACTGGTAGAGGAGTCTGCCGCCTCAGGCGAAGCGCCGGCTCCGGCACCGCCAACACCGGGGCCGACCCTGTCGCCAGTGCAGCAAGCAGCCGCTGACCAGATTCCCGGGCCAGACGAGGGCTTCAACGCATCGCTTCTGTTCGGCATTACCGGTAGCGGCAAAACCGAGCTCTACCTTCATTACCTGAAGCAACGGCTCGATGACGCCTCGCAGGCGCTGGTGCTGGTGCCGGAAATCAATCTGACGCCGCAAACGGTGGCCCGATTCCAGCGCTATTTCGGCCACCGGATTGTGGTCTGGCATTCGGCCCTGAATGATGGCGAGCGCCTGTCTACGTGGCTGAAAGTCCGTAACGGCGAACCGGTCATTCTGATCGGTACACGGTCCGCCGTGCTACTACCGTTCACGCACCTGAAAACCATTGTCGTTGATGAGGAGCACGACAGCTCCTACAAGCAGGGCGAGGGTTTCCGCTACTCAGGGCGGGATGTGGCCGTATATCGGGGACACCTGAACCAATGCCCGGTGATACTGGGCTCGGCGACTCCCTCCCTGGAGTCCTATCACAACGCCCTGTCCGGAAAATACCGGCTGATCAGGCTCGAGGAACGGGCGGGTAACGCCCGGCCGCCCACCATCAGCCTGCTGGATATCCGCAGCCGTCCGCTCGAGGGCGGCCTGTCCCGCCCTAGCCTGCAAGCCATCGAGAAATGCCTTGCAGCTGGCCAGCAGGCCCTGGTGTTTGTAAACCGGCGTGGCTTCGCTCCGGTGATGATGTGTTTCGATTGCGGGCATATGGTGGAGTGCCCGCGCTGCGACACCCGGCTGACCTACCACCGACGAGACCGGGCCATGCGCTGCCACCATTGCGATTACCAGACCGCCGCCACGGAACACTGCCCCAAATGCCAGAGCGAGGCCTTCAAACCGGTCGGCCAGGGTACCGAACGCACCGAGGACATTCTCGCCTCGCAGTTTCCGGACACGCCGGTGGTGCGGGTGGACCGCGACAGCACCCAGCGCAAAGGAAGCATCCAGGGCATTCTCAAAAAAGTGAACACCGGGGAGCCCTGCATCCTGGTCGGCACCCAGATGCTGGCGAAAGGTCATGATTTTCCCAACGTCACGCTGGTGGTGGTGGTCAACGCCGACGGCGGTCTGTTCAGCATCGATTTCAGGGCCCCCGAACAGCTCATTCAGACCTTGCTGCAGGTCAGCGGTCGCGCGGGTCGTGGCGAAAAACCGGGACACGTCCTGGTCCAGACCTGCCACAGCGACCATCCGATTCTGAAATCCCTCTGCCAGGGCCACTATCTAGCCCTGGCCGATCAATTGCTTGCGGAGCGGGAGAACGGTCTGTTCCCGCCTTTTCGTGCCATGGCAATATTCCGGGCAGAAGCCGACACCATGGCAAAAAGCCTGGCACTGCTGGACACCCTGAAACCGAAAGCCAGCGTAACCGGCATCGATGTCTGGGGGCCGCTGCCGGCGCTGATCGCCCGCCGCGCGGACCGCCACCGGGCACAGTTGGTGCTGTGCTGTGACAACCGCAAACGACTGAACCAGGTACTTGCCCATCTGTGTCAGGGTCTGGATCAGCAAAAACTGCCGAGTGGGCTGAAATGGATGATTGATGTGGATCCGCAGGAAACCGGCTGAGACACGCGTAGGCTTTTTGCTTGCAGCTGCCGTTTCCGCGATAATAGCGAGCTTCGATTCCCGGCGGTCTCCCGCCTGATACCCATTCTTCCGTAAACCGAGTCATCCGACAGCATGAAAGAAACCGTCTCCGATCTGCTCCAGTCTGCACTGGCCACTCTGCAATCCGAGGGCACCCTGCCCGCGGATCAGTCCTACAGCCCGCAGGTTGGTAACACCAAGGACAAGTCCCACGGTGATTACGCCTGCAACATTGCCCTGGTGGCCGCGAAGGCGGCGGGCTGCCCGCCGCGGCAACTGGCAGAGGCGTTGGTGGCAAGGATTCCACAAAGCTCGGCCGTGGAAAAAGTGGAAATTGCCGGTCCCGGTTTCATCAATTTTTTCATGAGCACCGCCAGCGCCTTTGGCGTGGTGAATACTGTTCTGGACGAAGCCCATCAGTTCGGCCGCAACCGCACAGGCCAGGGCGAGAAAGTTCAGGTGGAATTCGTGTCCGCAAACCCGACCGGCCCCCTGCACGTTGGTCATGGCCGTGGGGCCGCCATCGGCGATTGCCTTTGCCGGCTGCTGGAAGCCAACGGCTATAAAGTGACCCGGGAGTTCTACTACAACGACGCCGGAGCCCAGATCAACAACCTGGCCCTGTCGGTACAGTCCCGGGTGAAAGGACTGACACCGGAAGACGACAGCTGGCCGGCCGATGGCTACCGCGGTGACTACATTGTGGACGTGGCCAACGCTTATCTGGCCGGCGAGACCATCACCGCAGACGACCGCCAGGTGACCGGTAAAGCCGATCCCGACGATATGGACGCCATCCGTGAATTCGCCGTGGCCTATCTGCGCCGTGAGCAGGATCTCGATCTGAAGGCCTTCGGCGTAGAATTTGACGTCTACTTTCTGGAATCCTCCCTCTACCAGGACGGCAAGGTCGAAGCGACCGTCAACCGCCTGCAGGAAAACGGCTACACCTACGAACACGACGGCGCCCTTTGGCTGAAAACCACCGAGTTCGGTGACGACAAGGACCGTGTCATGCGCAAGAAAGACGGTGGCTACACCTATTTCCTGCCGGACGTGGCCTATCACCTGGACAAGTGGCAGCGTGGATTTACCACGGTGATCAACGAGCAGGGCGCGGACCACCATTCCACCGTCACCCGCGTGCGGGCCGGCCTTCAGGCGCTCGACGCCGGCATTCCCGGAGGCTGGCCGGATTACGTATTGCACCAGATGGTCATGGTGACCCGCTCCGGACAGGAAGTAAAAATCTCCAAGCGTGCCGGCAGCTACGTGACCGTTCGTGATCTGATTGACGAAGTGGGCCGTGACGCCACGCGCTTTTTCCTGGCAGCACGGCGCGTCGACTCCCAGTTGACCTTCGATATTGATCTGGCCCGCTCCCAGACCAATGAAAATCCGGTGTACTACATCCAATATGCGCACGCCCGTATTTGCAGCGTGCTGCGCAAACTGGCTGAGGAAGGCGTAAACCGCGGCCTGAATGAATGCGTCGGCGATCTGTCCTTACTGACACTGGACGAAGAAAAAGAACTGGCCAACCAGCTGGCAAAATATCCTGAGCTGATTGCCAATTCCGCTGCCCAGCGTGAGCCGCACCACCTGACCCATTACCTGCGGGAGCTGGCGGGACAATTCCATACGTACTACAACGCCCACAAGGTGTTGATTGAAGATACCGCTCTGCGCGACGCTCGCATCAGCCTCTATCTGGCTGTGCGCCAGGTGATCGCGAACGGTCTGGACCTTCTTGGCGTTAGCGCGCCGGAAGAAATGTAACTCGGGAATTATCGACACATGTCACTGAAGTGGGTTCTGTCACTCGCAGCCGTTGGCGGCTTTATCGGCTTCATCGCCTACCTCAATTCGCTGCCAGCCCCGGACCCTGTGCCGCGGGAAACCACCAGGCAGACACCGGCGGCAACGCCGCCTCCTGAGCGGGAAACCGCCTCCGGCAAAGAAGAAAAGCAACGCTATCGGTTCTACGAGCTGCTGCCGGAATCCGAGGTGGTTCCTCCGAAAGTAGAGGAGTATACGCCCGGGCCGGCATCCCAGGATTTTACCTATCTGATTCAGTCAGGCTCTTTCCGCAGCCAACAGGACGCTGAGCGCCAGCGCGCGCAGATCGCGTTCCAGGGACTGCGGGCCAACGTTCAGCGCATCGATCTCGACAGCGGCAGTACCTGGTATCGGGTCAACGTGGGCCCCTTCACCTCCCGCAGCCAGATGAACTCCGCCATCGACAAGCTGGTCTCCATCAATATCGAACCTCTAGTGCGGAAAATTCCCAAAGAGGGCTGAACGCCAGCCCTTGAAAACACACCGCCAGCCTCCATAACTGCTGAATACCGTTTTTCATCAGGCAACTGGAGCCCACATGACTACCATTCTCTCCGTCAGGCGCGACGACGAAGTCGCCATGGCTGGCGATGGCCAGGTTTCCCTTGGCAACACCGTTATGAAAGGCAACGCCCGCAAGGTTCGCCGGCTCTACAACGGCAAGGTCCTGGCGGGCTTTGCCGGCGGCACCGCCGACGCGTTTACGCTGTTTGAACGGTTCGAGGCCCAACTGGAGAAACACCAGGGCAACCTGACCCGGGCGGCAGTGGAACTGGCCAAGGACTGGCGAACAGACCGCGCACTGCGCAAGCTCGAAGCATTGCTGGCGGTGGCGGACAAGACAGCCTCGCTGATCATTACCGGCAACGGCGACGTCATCGAGCCGGAACAGGGCCTGATTGCCATTGGTTCTGGCGGGCCATTCGCCCAGGCCTCCGCCCGCGCCCTGCTTGAAAATACCGACCTGAAAGCCAGTGAGATTGTGGAGAAAGGCCTGGATATCGCGGCCGACATCTGCATCTACACCAACCACAATCGCACCCTGGAAGTGCTTTCCGCCAACGACTGATCCGGAGCCACCATGTCTGCAATGACTCCCCGTGAAATTGTTCACGAGCTCAACAAACACATCGTCGGCCAGGAAGAGGCCAAGCGCGCGGTTGCCATTGCCTTGCGTAACCGATGGCGCCGCATGCAGCTGGATGCCGATCTGCGTGAAGAGATTACCCCGAAAAACATCCTGATGATCGGCCCCACCGGCGTGGGTAAGACCGAAATTGCGCGACGGCTCGCCAAACTCGCCGATGCGCCATTCCTGAAAGTGGAGGCCACCAAGTTCACCGAAGTGGGCTACGTGGGCCGGGACGTGGAATCCATCATCCGTGACCTTGCTGACATGGCGGTCAAGATGCTCCGCGAAACCGAGAAAAAACGCCACGAACACCGCGCTCTCGATGCTGCGGAAGAGCGCATTCTGGATGCCCTGCTGCCCCCCGCCCGGGACTTCAAGGAAGACAGCCAGCGCACCGACGGCGAATCGTCCACCCGCCAGTTGTTCCGCAAGAAGCTGCGGGAAGGTGAGTTGGATGACAAAGAAATCGAAATTGATCTGCGCAGCGGCGGCGCCGGTGTCGAGATCATGGCGCCTCCAGGCATGGAAGAGATGACCAACCAGCTGCAAAGCATGTTTTCCAGTATGTCCGCCGACAAACGGAAAACCCGCAAGATGAAAGTGGCGGACGCGCTGAAGCAGGTCAAGGACGAAGAAGCTGCCAAACTGGTGAATGAAGAGGAAATCAAACAGCGCGCGGTGCAGTCCGTCGAGCAGAACGGCATTGTGTTCATCGATGAGATCGACAAAGTTGCCAAGCGCTCCGAGAGCACCTCCTCTGACGTCTCCCGTGAAGGGGTTCAAAGGGACCTGCTGCCATTGATTGAAGGCAGCACCGTCAGCACCAAGTACGGCGCGGTGCGCACAGATCACATTCTGTTCATTGCATCCGGCGCCTTCCACCTTTCGAAGCCATCGGACCTGATTCCGGAGCTTCAGGGGCGACTGCCCATCCGGGTAGAATTGCAGGCGCTGACACCGAATGACTTCAAACGCATCCTGACTGAGCCGGACGCCTCACTGGTGCAGCAGTATGAAGCGCTCATGGGCACCGAAGGCGTCAAACTGACGTTTGCGGACGACGCCATTACACGCATTGCGGAAGTAGCGTGCAAGGTCAATGAGACCACGGAGAACATCGGCGCCCGCCGGTTGCACACGGTGCTTGAGCGGCTGCTGGAAAGCCTGTCTTATGACGCGGGTGATCAGGTTACAGACGGTTTCGAAGTGACTGCGGCGTACGTGGATGAGAAACTCGGCGAACTGGCAGAAGACGAGGACCTGAGCCGCTACATCCTTTAACGCAGATATCGGTGTGCGGCTGAACGGGTCGGGTTGCGCAGCGCGAGCCCGACCTTCAGCGGCTCACTGCGCCTTGGAAAACAGGTGGCTGACGTTTCCCAGTCCACTGACCAACTTGCCCTTCTGGGCCCGCTTCTTGCGGCCCTTGGCCACATACAGCGGCAACATCTCACCGTACAGACTGGTGCTGATGGTGCGCTGCTCATCTTCCAGCCGGTCCCGGCGCAATTTGATGCCGTATCGGGCCAGCCTGGGTTCCAGCTCATCCGCCCGCTGGAGCAGATCGCGACGGGTCATCTGATAGGCGTGCTCACACACCATGCGGCGGGACTGGAAACTGAACACGTTTGAGAAAAACAGCTTGGCGTCGTCCCGGGTAGGCTCGAACAGGAGGATATCCTTATCCGGGTAATCCCGTTTGTACTGAGCAATACCCGACTGCATGCGAGAATACACCATGGTGCGGAACATCTGGGACAGCAGGTTGGGCATACCGGAGCGGGTCAGCTCCCCTGGCTTCATGGTGCCGGCGCGCACTGCTGCGCTGGCGTCAATGGGTACCTGGGGGTTGACGGCAAACACCAGATCGGCCCCATCCTCAAACGCGACTGACGCATGCAACCCTTTGCGCAGGGTTCCGTCCACGTAATAACGGCCGTCAATGTTGACCGGCACATACAGCCCCGGCGAGGCCGTGCTGGCCTGGATCGCGCGGGAAATGGGCACGTGATCGAAGCCGGGGGCACCAAAACAGACCGCTTCGGTGCTTTCCACGTCGGCTGCGACAATGTAGAGACTGCGTTTCAGTTGCCGGAAGTCGTTCGTCCGGCCCAGCATGGTGAAGGCTCGCTCCAGGTACTCGTGCAGACCCTCGTTATCAAACAAACCGGCAGGCGCCGCCTGAGCGAGAATGGTCATCGCTTCCAGCAGGCTCTGATCGTAGGGGTTTTTCACAAACCGGCGGAGGGCGGTGGTCACCAGTCCCGGCACCGCCAGCAGCCGGCTGCCGAGTTCGCGAAAAGCCGGCCGATAGAAGACTTCCGGGTGAAAGGGGTGAACTTCCGCCTCATTGCGCACAAAAATACGGCAGAGCTGGGCGGTGGTCATCTGGTTGGCCAGGTTAGCGGCCACGAAGGACCCGCCATTCACCCCGACGTAGACGTCGATGTTATTGAAGTCCAACCCGTCGAGAGCCTCGTCCAGCGCCCGCAGGGCCCCAATCTCGTAAATCCCTCCCAACGGGCCACCACCACCCAGGGCCAGGCCGATACGGGGTTTGGATTTGATATCCGTGGTCGCTGACGTCATACAACATTCCCGGTCGGGTTCTTGTTCGATAAAAGCCTAGACGGCTGAGTTTCCAAGGTAACAGCGGTTTTTAGAGTCCACACCCTATAAAGTGGCCCAAAAGGCCAACTCTTCAGGATGCGGCCTGCTCCGCGATGACGGCACTGGTGGATTTGCCCGGGCGCAGATAACGGCCGAATCCGGCATTGCGCAAGGCCAGGTCCACGCAGCTCTTGATAACATGGGGCGAATCCAGCAGCAATACATCTTCCAACAGCTGGCAGGCCCACTCGCGGGTCACACTGCGGATCACCGATTTGACCTTGGGCAGGCTGGCCGCGTTCATGGACAGAGAATCATACCCCATGGCCATCAGCAGCAGGGCACCGCCGGGATCACCGGCCAGCTCGCCGCAGATACCCACCGGCTTGCCCACTGAATGGGCATCCTGGGCCACACGCACCAGCGCTTGCAGTACAGCCGGGTGATAGGAGTGATAGAGCTGGGCCACGCGGGGATTATTGCGATCCACCGCCAACAGATACTGGGTCAGATCGTTGGAGCCAACCGACAGGAAGTCCACCCGGTCCGCCAGCTCACGGATCTGATAAACCGCGGCGGGAATCTCCACCATCACGCCCACTTTGGGCATGTGAATGTCGTAACCTTCTTCCCGCACCTCGTGATACACCCGGTAGATCAGGTGCAGGGACTCTTCCACCTCGGAGATGTTGCTGATCATGGGCAGCATGATCTGCAGATTGTTCAGCCCTTCGCTGGCCTTGAGCATCGCCCGCACCTGAACGAGGAAGATCTCCGGGTGGTCCAGGGTTACCCGGATACCCCGCCAGCCAAGGAACGGGTTTTCTTCTTCGATCGGGAAGTAAGTCAGCGCCTTGTCACCACCGATGTCGAGAGTGCGCATGGTGACCGGGCTGGGCGCAAAGGCCTCCAACTGTTCGCGGTAGTACTCCCGCTGCTCCTGCTCGGATGGAAAACGGTCCTTGATCATGAACGGCACTTCAGTGCGATAAAGCCCGATACCCTCGGCGCCGTGATTCAGGGAGCGCACCACATCGGTCATCAGGCCGGTATTGACCAGCAATGACACCCGATGCCCATCGGTGGTCTCACAGGGCTTGTCCCGCAGGACTTCCAGCCCTTTGACCAGTTCATCCTCTTCGTTGCAGATTTCCTGGTAATAAACCCGCAGTTCCTCGGACGGAGAGGCAAAGATCTGCCCTTCGAACCCATCGACAATCAGGTCGCGACCGTCGAGCTGATTGACCGGAATGTCCACCAGCCCCATGACCGTGGGCACACCCATGGCGCGGGCCAGAATCGCCACGTGAGAGTTGCTGGAACCCTTCACCGATACCAACCCGACCAGCTGGCCCTTGGGCACCTCTCCCAGCATCGCCGGTGTCAGCTCCTCACTGACCAGAACGGTCTGCTCCGGATAAACCAGGTCTTTCTGTTCGCCTTCCTGCAGGTGCGACAGCAACCGTCGACCGAGGTCGCGGATATCCACCGCTCGCTCCTGCAAATAGTGATCGTCCATCATCTCGAAATGGCGAACGTATTGCTGCACCACCTGCTTCAGCGCGCCCTGTGCCCAGTAACCCTCACGAATCTTGTTGGCGACCTCGCCGGGCATGGCATCGTCACCCAGCATCCGCAGATATACATCAAACAATGCCTGCTCTTCCGGGCGCAACTGGGAGGCCAGGCGAGCGGCTACCCGCTCGATGTCCTCTCTCACCGCAGTAACCGCACCACCGAATAACTCCAGCTCGAGGTCAATATCGTCGGTCGGTTTTTCCGGCACCACATCCAGATCGGCGCCGGGATACACCACCACCCCCTTGCCGATGGCCACGCCGGGGGCACCGGGAACACCGTTGAAACTGACGTCCCTGGCTTCCTCCCCGGTCAGGGACAGGCCGCTGATTGCGCCCGTGGCCTCGCTGTGGGCAATCACCCCTGCCAGCTGCGCCGATACGGTAACCAGAAAGGCTTCCTCGCCTTCATCGAAACACCGTGAGCTTTCACGCTGCTGCACCACCAGCACACCGAGTACGCGGCGATGGTGAATGATGGGAACGCCCAGGAAAGAGCGGAAACGCTCCTCACCGGTTTCCGGGAAGTAACGATAGCGGGGGTGAGACGGGGCATCCTCAAGATTGATCGGCTCCTCCCGGGAGCCCACCAGACCCACCAGACCCTCGGAATGAGCCAGACTGACCTGCCCCACCGCCTTGCTGTAGAGTCCCTCGGTCGCCATCAGAATATAGCGATTGGTTGCCGGATCCAGCAGGTAGACTGAACAGACCTCGGTGCTCATGGCTTTCTGCACACGGGATACAATGATCTCCAGCGCTTCCTGCAGATCGCGGGCGCTGTTCACCTCTTGTACCAGATTTCGCAGTATGCTCAGCATGGCGGTTTCAGCCCGTCATTTCTGTGGATCCTATGAGCGCCGGATCTGCTCGCTCCGATGCCACTGCTCCATGTTATAGAACAGCCTCGGCGCCAGCTCTCTGAGCGCACGTCTGTAAACTTCGCGTTTGAATGAGACCACCTGCCCGAGGGGGTACCAGTAACTCACCCACTGCCAGCCGTCAAATTCCGGCGAATCGGTGCCGTCTACGCGCACCTGCGCATCCGGCGATAACATCCTCAGCAGGAACCATTTCTGTTTCTGTCCCACACAGACGGGATGCGAATTCTGTCGCACCATCCGCCGCGGGAGGCGATAACGCAACCAGCCCCGCGTGCAGCTGATGATCTCGACATCTGCCGCAGCCAGGCCGATCTCTTCCCCCAGTTCCCGATACAATGCATCTTCCGGCGATTCGTTGTGCTTGATACCGCCCTGCGGGAACTGCCAGGAGTCTTGCCCTATTCGCCTTGCCCAGAGAACCTCGCCCCTGTGGTTGGCCAGAATGATTCCGACGTTGGGTCTGAAACCGTCTGAGTCGATCACGGCACAGTCCTTTTGAAAGTCGGTTGACCGGCGCAAAAATTCACCGGTCGGAATTGTCCAAGTTGCTATCATTCTTACAGAATCCCAAGGGTTCGGCAAACGAAGCCGTCACCGATGTGTCGTGATAGACTGACGCCTTTCCTGCAACCCCTGTCATGACCGGAGGTAACACCCTTGACGCTCGCAATCTTTGACCTCGACAACACCCTGCTCGCCGGAGACAGCGACCATGCCTGGGGCGAATTTCTGGTGGAAGAGGGCATTGTGGATGCCGAGGAATACCGCAAGGCGAACGATCGCTTCTATCAGGAATACCTCAACGGCGAACTGGACATCCTGCACTACCTCGGCTTTGCCCTGCAGCCTCTGGCAAAGCACGCCATGGAAGACCTGCTGGCCTGGCGCGAGCGCTTCATGGACAAAAAAGTACGCCCCATGTTGCAGGACAAGGCCTTCCAGCTGCTGGACAAGCACCGCGATCAGGGCCACACCCTGATGATCATTACCGCCACCAACCGCTTCGTCACCGAACCGATCGCTGAGCTGCTGGGCATCACACATCTGATCGCCACCGATCCGGAACTGATCAATGGCCGTTACACCGGCCAGGTCGCGGGGGTTCCCAGCTTTCAGGACGGCAAAGTCAGCCGCCTGAACGACTGGCTGGCCTTGCAGAATGAGACGCTGGAGGGCGCCTGGTTTTACAGCGACTCCCTCAATGACGTGCCCTTGCTGAAAAAAGTCGACAACCCGGTGGCGGTTGATCCGGATCCGACACTGGAGAAGCTGGCTCTGGAGAAAGGCTGGAAAGTGATGTCTCTGCGGGATTGACCACTTTACCCGCTGAAGGACCTCCGCCAAGCGTTAACGGGAGTCTAGAAAAACCCCGTTAACGAACGGACAAAGCAGGATTTGATGTAATCCGTCTCCGGAATGCCCGGAATCACCGGATGATCCGGCGCTTGATGGCCCTGCTCCAGCAACTGAACGAAGCGGTCAATCTTGCGACCACTGCCGCGGATGATGTCGATCAGCTTGTCCTGGGACAGATGCATCGAGCAGGACGCGGAAATCAACAGCCCGTCCCGCTCCAGCAGCCGCAGTCCGAGCTGGTTCAGCCGCGCGTAGGCCTGCTCACCGGCTTTCTGGTCACGGCGGCGGGGAATCAGTGCCGGCGGGTCCAGCACCACGATATCGAATTTCTCCTTCTCCTCCGCCAGCGCCTTCAGAGCATCAAACGCATCCCCCTCCAGGGTTTCCACGTTCTCCAGCCCGTTCAGCCGGGCGTTGTGGTGCACCGAATCGATAGCCGTAGCGGAACTGTCCACGCAGGTAACCTGGCTGGCACCGGCACAGGCCGCCTGAATACCCCAGCCGCCAACATAACTGAACACATCCAGCACCCGCTTGCCGGGCGCATAAGCCTGCAAGCGCTGACGATTCATGCGGTGATCATAGAACCAACCGGTTTTCTGGCCGCCTTCCAGCGGCACCTCAAACCGCACACCGTTCTCTTCCACCTTCAGCAGACTGGTCTCCGCACCGTGAGCCTGCTCAACATAAGTGTCCAGCCCCTCTACCTTGCGCATCTTGCCATCGTTTTTGAGGATGATAGCCGCAGGATGGACCAGGCGCTGCACCGCGCGAATGATCGCCTCCTTCATCAACTCCATCCCGGCAGTAGAAATCTGCACCACCACCGTGTCGTCAAACCGATCGATCACCAGCCCGGACAGCCCGTCACTGTCACCGAACACCCAGCGGTAAAAGGGCTTATCAAACAACCGCTCCCGCAACGTCAGCGCCGTCTCCATGCGCTGGGTCAGGCGTTGAGGCGTCATACCGTGACTGGCGTCCCGACTGATTAGCCGGCCGCAAATCAGTGCATGGGGGTTCACGAACACGGTCCCCATGGGCTTATCGTTAGACGCCCGCAACTCCGCCTGCACCCCGGCTTCAAAGCCCGTTAACGGTGAGCGCTGGATGTCTACTTCATTACTGTAAACCCAAAGGTGGCCGGCTTTGAGCCTGCGCTCAGCGCCTTTGCGGAGATAAAGAACCGGGAAATTCATAAGGCCTACCTAATGGATTGCGAAACGGGGAGGGATTATACACAAGCACTGGAAACCAACGCTGCAGCCGGCCGACTCAGACCCTGCGCGAACCCTAACTTTCGGCGGCTACGTGCTCAGCATAAGCAGCAGGGTCCATCAGCCCATCCAGCTCGCCCTTGTCCGCCAGGCGCACCTTGAACAGCCAGCCATCGCCGTATGGATCGTCATTCACCTTCTCCGGCTCATCTTCCAGCGCTTCATTCACCTCAATGACCTCACCGGTAACCGGGCTGAACACATCCGACGCCGACTTGACGGATTCCGCCACACCGGCCTCCTCGCCACCGTTCACCGTTGTGCCCACGTCCGGCACGCCCACGTAAACTACATCCCCCAACTGCTCCTGGGCGAAATCGGTAATGCCCACGGTGGCGATGCCATCGTCGGCCACGCGAACCCACTGGTGGGTTTCGATGTATTTCAGGTCTGCGGGTACATCACTCATGATCGGATTCCCTGTTGGTTTTTGGCGCAGTTTAACCGAAGACGCTAACGCCAGCGAACCCCCCGAGCCAGGTTCATGAACGAATTCAGGTAATCCACGTCCCGATCCCGTTCACGAAGGCCCAAAAAGATCTGCTTGGAAATACCCGCCTGCCCAAGCCGGACCGGCGCTATCGGCATTCTCTCGCCATACTCCTCCACCAGCCAGCGCGGCAGCGCCGCCACTCCCCGACCCGCCGCGACCATCTGCAGCATGATGTCCGTGGTTTCGATGGTTTTATGCCGGGTCGGGCTGGCATGGGCGGGCAGCAGGAAATGCGTGTAGATATCCAGGCGCTCCACCTCCACCGGGTAGGTAATCAGGGTTTCATTCGCCAGATCCGCCGGTTCCGCCCAGGCTTTCGATGCAAGGTCATGACCACTGGCGACCACCAGCACCTGCTCGTAATCGAACACCGGCTCGAACACCAGCCCGGGCCGGTGCAGGGGGTCCGGAGTGACCAGAACATCGATGTCGTCCCCGAACAGCGCTCCGATGCCACCAAACTGGAACCGCTGCTTCACGTCCACGTCCACCGTGGGCCACTCTTCTAAATACGGCCCCACCACTTTCAACAGCCATTGGTAACACGGGTGGCACTCCATGCCGATACGCAGGGTGCCGCGCTGCCCGCGGGCAAACTGACCAACCAGCATTTCCGCGTGTTCAAACTGCGGCAATAGCCGGGTTGCCAGCGACAGTAAGTACTGACCCGCCTGGGTCAACCGCAGCTGCCGCCCCTCCCTCTGCCACACCGGTGTCCCGAGCTGCAGCTCCAGTTTCTTGACAGCATGGCTCAGCGCAGACTGGGTCAGATGCAACGCTTCGGCCGCCGCCGTCAGCGAACCCTGACGCTCAACTTCCCGCAGAATTTCCAGATGACTCCGCTCGATCATAGCTCGTGGCAACCTCGCCAAAAGGTGAATTAAATTCATGGATTGGTGAAATATTACCATTATTATTCATCTATCCCGATGCGTAATCTTGGTGGCCTCTCAAGTCACCCCAAGATTCCGGACGAGGACACCATCATGATTACGACTCACAACCTGGGCTTTCCGCGCATCGGCGCACGACGGGAGCTCAAGTTTGCCCAGGAGGCTTTCTGGAAAGGCGAAGTCAGTGCCGAGGAACTCAACATCACCGCCCGCGACCTGCGACGTCGCCACTGGCAACAGCAATCATCGCTGGCGCTTGCCCCGCTGGGTGATTTCTCGCTTTACGACCAGGTGCTGGACATGAGCATGACCCTCGGCCACCTACCGGCCCGGGCCCGGGACACCAACGGCAGCGAACTGGACCGCTATTTTCGTGTCGCACGGGGTCGGTCTGCCAACGACAATGCCTGCCGCGCCATTCATGCCGGGGAAATGACCAAGTGGTTTGACACCAACTACCACTACATCGTGCCCGAGTTCGACCGCGATACCCGCTTCCAGCTGAATCCCCAGCGCCTACTGGCGCAACTGGCGGAGGCCAGGGCCCAGGGTGTGACGGCAAAGCCGGTGATCATCGGCCCGGTCACCTATCTCTGGTTGGGTAAAAGCAAGGACGACAGTGACCGGCTGGCGCTGCTGGATGACCTGCTGCCGGTGTACGCTGAGCTGCTGAACCGGCTCGCCGACCAGGGGGTGGACTGGGTGCAGATTGACGAGCCCGCTCTGGTCACCGAGATGGACGGCGCCTGGCGGCATGCTTTCCATCTCGCCTACCACCAACTCAAAGCGTGCCCGGTCAGACTGTTGCTCACCACCTACTTCGGCGAACTGCGGGAAAACCTGCAACTGGCCTGTGAGCTCCCGGTGGCGGGGTTACACATAGACGCCATCAGTGCCGCGAGCGAAGTCAGCCAGGTCGCCGACTGGCTCCCGGCCCACAAGGCACTGTCGCTGGGCGTCATCAACGGGCGCAATGTCTGGAAAACGGACCTTCAGGCAACGCTGGATTGGCTCGAACCGCTTCATCAGCGTCTAGGCCAGCGGCTGTGGCTGGCCCCATCGTGCTCACTGCTGCATGTGCCGGTCGATCTGGCTTCGGAAACAACCATGGACCCGGACATTCGTTCCTGGCTGGCATTCGCCGTTCAAAAACTCGACGAACTGCACATTCTCGCCAGGGCACTGGAGCAAGGGCGCGAAGCTGTCGTTCAGCCGCTGGCGCAGAATGCATTGGCCATCGCCGGCCGCCGGCAATCCCCGCGCGTTCATAACCCGGAGGTCACCGGGGCGATCGCAGCGATCACGCCCGACCTTGGGGCCCGAACGAGCCGTTATGCACAGCGTCTGGAAACGCAGAAGCAGCATCTGAATCTGCCCGCCTTTCCAACCACAACCATTGGCTCGTTCCCGCAAACCCGGGAGATTCGCCACACCCGACGTCAATATCGCATGGGCGAACTCAGCGAGCGCGAATACACCGCTCGTATCCGCGAGGAAATCGCTCACTGCGTGCGGGAGCAGGAGGCGCTCGGGCTGGACGTTCTGGTACACGGCGAGGCCGAACGTAACGACATGGTGGAATACTTCGGCGAGCAGCTGGACGGCTTCACCTTCAGCCAGTTTGGCTGGGTTCAATCCTACGGTTCCCGCTGCGTGAAGCCGCCGATCCTGTTCGGCGACATCCAGCGGCCCAAAGCGATGACCGTGGCGTGGACCGAATACGCCCAGTCACTGACCAACCAACCCATGAAGGGCATGCTTACCGGCCCGGTGACCATCCTCAACTGGTCCTTCGTAAGGGACGACCAGCCCAGAAAAGACACCTGCCTGCAGCTGGCCCTGGCCATACGGGAGGAGGTTCTGGATCTGGAGCGCGCCGGCGTGCGCATCATCCAGATCGACGAAGCGGCCCTGCGCGAAGGGCTGCCCCTGCGACAATCAGACTGGCAAGGCTATCTGGACTGGGCCATCGAAGCGTTCCGCATCAGCGCCAACGGCGTCAACGACGGCACCCAGATTCACACCCACATGTGCTATTCGGAGTTCAACGACATTATAGAAGCTATCGCCCGCATGGACGCGGATGTGATTACCATCGAAACCTCACGCTCGGACATGGAACTGCTGGACGCGTTTAAGGGATTCGATTACCCCAACGATATCGGTCCCGGGGTATACGACATTCACTCGCCAAACCTTCCGGAACAGCGACACATGGTCTCGCTGATGGAAAAAGCGGCACAGCGGATACCGGCAGAGCGTTTATGGGTGAACCCCGATTGCGGGCTGAAAACCCGCAACTGGGAGGAAGTGATCCCGGCGTTGCGGGCGATGGTCGAGGCCGCCCGTCGCTTGCGGGTAAATTGACAGCTTCTTCGAACGAGATGCACCGGCTACGGGTCAGTAGCCGGTGCTGTTGCTGTCGAGATCGAACTCGAAATCCGCAGCCCGCCGGACTTCGGTGCGGAATTCACCAGAGGCCTCCAGCTCGAACCAGCGGTAGCCCGGAGGCAATTCCTCCACAGCAAACTTGCGAGAACCGGAGGTAAACTGAATGCAGGTCGAAGGTGTGGCCAACAGCCGCACGCCCTTGCGGTGGAGGTCATGCTCCTGGTGAATGTGGCCCCACAACACGATTCTTACCTGCGGGAATCGATCCACCACGCCCCAGAAGGCGTCGCGGTTGCGTAACCCGATCTGCTCCATCCAGTCAGAACCGATGTCCACCGGGTGATGGTGCAGTGCCACCAGCGTGGGCAATGCTGGGTTCTGCGACAATGTATCCTCCAGAAACGCCAGCTCGGAGTCTGCCAGCTCGCCGAACACCTTTCCCGGCACCGAGGAGTCCAGCAGGATGAACTGCCAGCCACCCTGGACAATGTGCCGTCGATTGGCCTGCTGCTCACTGGCAACCTGCTCCAGGACGCCTCTGGCATCATGATTCCCGGCAATCCAGCCCGCACCACACGGAAACACCCGCAATTTTTCACCAAACACCCGGTACGCCTCCGCAGAGCCGTCCTGGGCAAGGTCACCGGTGGCGAGCACCAGGTCCGGCTGCCCATGCTGCGCGAGCACCTGCTCAATCACAGCGTCGAGACTGTCCCGTGTATTCACACCAAGCAATGCGCCGGCCGGATCGGCCATCAGATGGGGATCTGTTAACTGCAGTACCCGGAGAGGGCGGGGGTTATCCTTTTCGTTCATGGCACTCTTTTTCGTTGCTGGGCAGAACACTTAGCTTGGTACACGTATACGCTGAGAGTAATCCGTTTTCTCAAGGCCAAACAGAACAGCAATCACATTCTGCCCATTTTCACGCGACATAGCGCACAATTTGACAACCATGGCACAGCCACCGAAGTTGGCTATGCCTTCTTAGTCCACGCCTTCACCGGCAGACCACAGGGCATGCTCCATGGGCAGGTGCCCGAAACGCAGGCAGTAATCCAGCCAGTCCGCCAGAAACCCGTTCACCTGCACTTTCTCGTCCGGGTGATGCATGAAGCGATTGGGGTAATCGTTGACCGCGGCAATCTGACGATCCCGATAGCAGCTGATCACTTCGGCCATGGAGGCATCATGATACACCCGCACCGTCAGTTGGGGGTTATTGAGCCAACGGCCAGCGTTATGGATCTGCTCGAGCAGCAGCGTCTCGGTAAACCGGGCTGTTTGCAGCACCTTGATCCGCACACGCCCGAGATACTGGGATTCCCGGTGCAGCTCGAACTCGGACACCGGTTCGCCACCGGATTCCAGTTGCCGCAACTGGCGCAGACGCACGTAGTTGCCGTCACACAGGGCGCCGAGCTGCCGCAGATCCGGCACATAACGTTTCGGCTTCATGGTCCATTCGCCCATCAGGCCCACCCTTCCCGCAAGCGGGGACGATTCAACTGAAGCCACTGCAACGCAATTATCGCCGCCGCGTTGTTGATGCGGCCATCGGCGATCATGGCAATGGCCTCGTCGGCGGAGACCACGTGGGCACGGATGTCCTCGTGCTCATGCTCCACTCCGAACAGACCGCCGGCCGATTCGGTGCTGATGCGACCGCAGTAGAGATGAATCAGTTCGGTGGTGCCCCCTGGCGAGACCAGGTAGTTGCAGATTTTCTCAAGAGAGCTGAATGTCAGGCCAGCTTCTTCCTGCCCTTCCCGCTGCGCGACGTCTTCCGGGGTTTCGCCCGCTTCGTTCATGCCGGCGACCAGTTCCAGCAACCAGGGCGATTGGCCCCGATCCATGGCGCCGAGGCGGAATTGTTCCAGCAGCACGACTTCGTCCCGCTCCGGGTCATAGGGTAGTACGCAGGTGGCGTCACCGCGGATAAACAGCTCGCGGGTGAAGACGGGCATGTCGCGGCCATCAAAACGCGGATGGGTCAGCCACAGCTTGTCCATGCGGAAGAAGCCCTGGAAGACGGTTTCGCGTTTTTCGACCTTGACGTCGCTGGCTTTGAACTGGAACGGCTGGATCATCGTTTATCCGGTTGCGAATTCGATTTTGAACGATAGCCGGAACTGCTGCAGTGGTGCAAGCTTTGGCCCCCGGTTCAAGACACCCAACCATCAGGCCAGGTGCCACCAGACTCAAAGTCAGATCTTGTCGTACAGCTTACTCCCGGATTCAACAAACTCCCGCGATTTCGCCTGCATGCCGGCATCCACCGCCGACACCTCATCGAGACCATGCTCCTTTGCATACTCCCGAACCTCCTGTGAAATCTGCATGGAGCAGAACTTCGGTCCACACATGGAACAGAAGTGGGCCACCTTGGCGGATTCCTTGGGTAGAGTTTCGTCGTGGTAGGCCCGGGCGGTGTCCGGATCGAGGCCGAGGTTGAACTGGTCTTCCCAGCGAAACTCGAAGCGGGCCTTGGAGAGTGCGTTGTCGCGAATCTGGGCCCCCGGGTGTCCCTTGGCGAGATCGGCGGCATGGGCCGCGATCTTGTAGGTGATGATGCCGGTTTTGACGTCGTCCTTGTTGGGCAGGCCCAGGTGCTCTTTCGGGGTGACGTAACAGAGCATGGCGCAGCCGTACCAGCCAATCATCGCAGCACCGATGCCGGAGGTGATGTGGTCGTAGCCTGGTGCGATGTCGGTGATCAGGGGGCCGAGGGTGTAGAACGGGGCTTCGTCACAGCATTCCAGCTGCTTATCCATGTTCTCCTTGATCAGCTGCATGGGCACGTGGCCCGGGCCCTCGATCATGCATTGCACGTCGTGCTTCCAGGCGATTTTGGTCAGTTCGCCGAGGGTTTCCAGTTCGCCGAACTGGGCCGCATCGTTGGCATCGGCAATGGAGCCGGGACGCAAACCGTCACCAAGACTGAACGAGACGTCGTAGGCTTTCATGATTTCGCAGATGTCTTCGAAGTGCTCGTAAAGGAAGCTTTCCTTGTGGTGCGCCAGGCACCATTTGGCCATGATCGAACCACCGCGGGAGACGATGCCGGTGGTGCGTTTGGCAGTCATCGGTACGTGGTGCAGGCGCACGCCAGCGTGAATGGTGAAATAGTCCACGCCCTGCTCCGCCTGTTCAACCAGCGTGTCGCGGAAGATTTCCCAGGTCAGGTCTTCGGCCACGCCCCCGACTTTCTCCAAAGCCTGGTAAATGGGTACGGTACCGATCGGCACCGGCGAATTGCGGATGATCCACTCACGGGTTTCGTGGATGTTCTTGCCGGTGGAGAGGTCCATGATCGTGTCGGAGCCCCAGCGGGTACCCCAGGTCAGTTTCTCGACCTCTTCCTCGATGGAGGAGCTGACCGCGGAGTTACCGATGTTGCCATTGATCTTCACCAGGAAGTTGCGACCAATGATCATCGGCTCGGTTTCCGGGTGGTTGATGTTGGCGGGGATAATGGCACGGCCGCGAGCCACTTCGTCCCGGACAAATTCCGGCGTGATATCCTGCGGCAGGGAGGCGCCAAAAGACTGCCCCGGGTGCTGGTCCTGCAGGAGGCCCTGTTCTCTCGCCTCATGAAGCTTCATGTTTTCACGAATGGCGATGAATTCCATCTCGGGGGTGATGATGCCCTTGCGGGCGTAATGCATCTGGCTGACGTTTTGTCCGGACTTGGCCCGCAGCGGTTTACGCTCGTCCATAAAGCGCAGAGGGTCCAGCAGGGGGTCTTTCATGCGCCGGCGGGTGAATTCGGAAGTGTAGCCCTCCAGCTGCTCCACATCGCCCCGCTCCGCGATCCATGCCGCGCGGATGGGTTGCAGGCCTTTACGCAGGTCGATGGTGGCTTCGGGGTCGGTGTATGGCCCGGAGGTGTCGTAAACTCTGACCGGTGGGTTCTTTTCTCCACCCATTTCCGTGGGTGTGTCCTGCACGGTAATTTCCCGCATAGGCACCCGCAAGTCCGGTCGGCTACCCTGCACGTAAATTTTACGAGAGTTGGGCAGCGGCTGGATAGCGGCGGAGTCGACGCGGGCGGAATCGCTCAGGTATGAGGGTAAAGAGGAAGATGTATCGGTCATCATGCGCTCCCGGAACGGGGTGGGTGGTATCGGGTCGCGTATGACGGAGCACGGAAGATTCCACGTGCTTCACTGCTGTCTGGTCTTAATTCCTACGCCGGTATTATCCGGATCAGGTCGCGGGTTTTGCGATGCAATCTCAGCCGGCCGGAGAACGTTCCGGCCAGCACCCCGTCAAGACGCGATGTACTTATGCATAACACTCTAAATGAGTGACATTTGCAAGTGTAGAGATGCGCGCAATTATTGTCCATAATGACCGGCCAGACTCGTCCACTGTTGCTCGCGGGCGCTGTCATAACGCTGCAACGATGCGCTCCGGAGTGGAGCGACGCGCTAACGAACCAGGAGACACAATGAAGAAACGATTCCTTTCCGGGATGATCGGACTGCTCGCGGCCAATCCGGTACTCGCCATGAATCTGATCGAGACCTACGAGAAAGCGCTGTCTTACGACTCCGGAATTGCAGCAGCACGGGCCAGTTTCGAGGCGCAGGAAGCCGCTACCGATGTGAGCCGCGCCAACCTGCTGCCGCAAGTCAATGCGTTCGGTGAAGCCAACTACACCGACACGGAGTCGTCCTATCAGAACGCCGATTTCACCACACTGGCTTATGGCGTGCGACTGAGCCAGCCGCTGTTCCGAGCCGACGCATGGTACAGCTTCGACGCCAGCAAATTCCAGAGCGAGGCTGCGCGGGCGCAGTACAACCTGGCACAGCAGCAGCTGATTCTCGACGTAGCGAGCGCTTACTTCAACGTACTGAGGGCGGCCGACACCCTGACCACCGCCCGCGCCACTGAAGCCGCTATCCAGCGCCAATATGAACAGGCTCAGGAACGCTTCGACGTCGGCCTGATCGCGATCACCGAGGTGTATGAAGCCCGCGCCAGCTACGATGACAGCAAGAGCCAGCGCATCGCCGCCGAGAGTGACCTGGACATCGCCCGCGAGCAACTGGCGCGGCTGACCGGTGAGTACACAGAAGAGCTCGATAACCTGCGGGAAAATTTCCCGCTTGGCCGCCCCGAACCCATGGATCCGTCCCAATGGGAAGCCACGGCACTGGAGCAGAACTGGACCATTCAGGCCGCCGCGTTCGATCTGAACACCAGTGAAGCCAATTTGAAAGTTGCCAAAGCCGGCCACTACCCCACGCTGGACCTCAATGCCTCCTACGGCAAAAGCGAGATTGATGGCCTCGATAATGGCACGTTACTTGTGCAGCGGCGCTCTTCGGAGGGCACCACCACCGAGGCGGTGATCGGGGTCACCCTGAACGTACCCTTGTACATGGGCGGTGGCACCCAGGCCGGCGTGCGTCAACAGCGGTCCCTGGTCACGGTTGCCGAGCAGAGCCTGGAAACCACCCGCAGGGACGTTCGGGTCAATACCCGCAGCCTGTTCCGCACGGTGAACACCAACATTGAGACAACATCAGCACTGGAGCAAACCATCATTTCCCGCCGCAGCGCCCTGGATGCGACCCGGGCCGGGTACGAAGTGGGCACCCGTAACATCGTGGAAGTGCTGGATGCCGAGCGTGCGTACTATGTGGCGCTGCGGGATTACGCAAACTCCCGTTACGACTATGTGATCAACACCCTGAGCCTGAAACAGGCGGCCGGCACACTGAGCCCGCAGGATCTGATTGATCTGAATAACTGGCTCAGCGCTTCTGCACCGGGCATCGAAGCCCTTGCCAATGACGAGGAAACCCTCGAGGGTCCGGTCGGTAACTGATCCGACCTCCCCGAGCCCTGCGACAGTAAGAGCTGTCGCAGGGCTTACACCCGCCTGAGAATACCGTCGACCACCTTTTCCAGCGCTCCGCGATTGGCATCCACCACGGCCAATGCGTTATCGCCCGATTGTCGGGCCACTGCCGGATCTTTCAATAATTCGCTGACACACCCCACCAAGGCGTCCGATGTAGGCGTCAGGTATAAACCGTGCCCGGCGTCCAGGCGATGGTAGATCGTCTCAAAATTGAAAATGTGCGGGCCCGACAACACGGGCAGGCCCCAGGCGGCCGGCTCCAGCGGGTTGTGGCCACCCCGTTCGATCAGTGAACCGCCAACAAACGCAACATCGGATGCACCATAGAGCATCAGCAACTCGCCCATGGTGTCACCCAGGTACACCTGGATGTCCGTCGCCAGCGTGGTCTCTGCCAGTGACCGGCGCGCCAGCCTCAGGCCGAGTTTTTCAGTCAACGCTGCCACATCGTCAAAACGCTCCGGATGCCGTGGCACAATCACCAGCAAGGCGTCGGGAAAGTCGGATAACACGCACCGGTGCGCCTCCAGAATCTGCTTATCCTCACCTTCGTGGGTGCTGGCGGCAATCCACACCGGCCGCCCGTTGCCCAGTTGCGCCCGCAGTGTTGCCGATTCGCTCCTCAAGGCTTCGGTGATATCTACATCGAACTTGATGCTGCCCGTCACCGAGACTGATTCCGGCTGCGCCCCGATCCTCAGAAACCGGCCAGCGTCTTCATCCGCCTGAGCGGCGATCCAGCAAAGGCTGCGCAGCAGTGGCCGGACCAGGGAGGCGACACGCTCGTAACCTTTCGCCGAACGCTCGGATAACCTCGCATTGATCAGGAAAATGGGCACGTCGTGGCGGCTGGTGTTGGCAATCATGTTGGGCCACAGTTCGGTTTCCATAATCACCAGGGCCCGAGGCTGTACTCGGCTGGCGAACCGGCGCACAGCGCCAGGGGTATCGTAGGGGGAATACGCATAATGGACCTGATCTCCGAACATGGCTCTGGCCCGGGCCGAGCCTGTCGCGGTCATGGCGGTCATCAGGATCGGAATATCGGGGCGGCGGCGAAGCAGTGCCTTCACCAGAGGGGCAGCGGCAATGGTTTCCCCAACCGACACAGCATGCACCCAGATCACCGGCTCCGTCGAAGGCTCAACAAAGCCCAGCCGTTCCTGCCAGCGGTTCCAGGCGCCCGGGTTGCGCCGGCCGATCCACCACAAACGCAACAGTACAAACGGCAACGCAACGCGAAAGAACAGTGAATACAGAAAATGAAGCATGGAGTCTCCGGGCCGGCAATTGGAGGGCATTCTACCGAAACACGTTCACGTTCGCCCACATTGCCACTTTAGTCGAGCGGAAACACCCTGCTAAACTCCGGTTCTGATTCCGATTTACAGACGAGACAACCCCAGCGTGAGCAAGCGCCCCTCTAGAAAACGCGACACCCGATACACTCAGTACCGTCATCCCCGTTGGTGGCCGACCTGGATGGGTATTGGCCTGATGTGGCTAATGTCCCGACTGCCCCTGCGCTGGCAATGGAGGCTGGGCAAGTTGATCGGAGAACTGGCCTACCGGCTGATTCCACGCCGTCGACATATTACCGAGGTCAACATCCGCCTGTGCTTCCCCGCGCTGTCTCCGGAGGAACAGCAGCAACTGGTACGCAAGACCTTCCGCTCCAACGGTATCGGCATAATGGAAATCGGCCTGGCGTGGTTTCGCGACCCCAGAAGCTTTTTACCGGTGACCACCGTGCACGGTCTGGAGCACGTGGACGAAGCCCTTGCAAAAGGAAACGGCATTCTGCTGCTGGGCGGGCATTACAGCACCCTGGATCTGGGCGGCAGCCTGGTGACCGAGTTCATCGAGGCCGATGTCATGCAACGGGATCACAACAACCCCCTGATGAACGCCGTCATGACCCGCGCGCGGGAGCGTCGCTACGGCGTAGCACTGGACAGTAGAAACCTGCGGGGCCTGCTAAAGCAGCTCAGGAGGAACCGGGTGGTGTGGTACGCCACGGATCAGGATTACGGGCGCAAGGGCATCGTGTTCGCTCCGTTTTTCGGCGTACCCGCCGGCTCCATCACCGCTACGTCACGCATTGCCGAGCGCAGTGGCTGTGCCGTGGTGCCGTTCAGCCATTTCCGTCGCGAGCACGAACCCGGGTACGACATCTACTTCCATCCCCCGCTGGAAAGCTTCCCGTCGGGAGACGACCTGGCCGACGCCACGCTGGTAAACCGGAGCATCGAGCAGGAAGTGCGCCGCTTTCCGGACCAATACCTGTGGATGCACCGGCGCTTCAAGACCCGTCCATCCAGCGACGACCCGGACCTGTACCGCAAGGACGCACATTGAATGCCTTCTGACGCCCCCGCAATCTGGCTGCTGACCGACAACAAGCCCGGGCACCGCAACCAGCTCAAAGGACTGGGCAACCGCCTGCGGGTGCACGCTGGCGCTACCGTGCACTGGATCGATGCCCCGGCGAAGAAGGTTCCGCTGTGGCGGGCTTTGACCGGACTGGCCCCGGCCATGGACGCCGCCCTGCCCGCTCCGGACCTGATCCTTGCCGCCGGCTCCTCTACCCATCGGCTTCTCCTCGCCCTGCGCCGCAAGGCCCGAGCAAAAACCGTGGTGCTGATGAAGCCCGCCTTTCCGCTGGGATGGATTGACGCGGCCATCGTGCCGGAACACGATCGGGTGCCAGCCGGCAAGCGCGTGCTGGTCACCCAGGGCAGCATCAACAGCATCACCCCGCTGGCCCGGATTACCGACAAGCCCGAGGCCCTGATCCTGGTGGGCGGTCCGTCACCCCATTTTGACTGGGACGACAACGTGGTGTTTGAGCAGATCACCCACCTGATCCGCACCTATCCGTCCTGGCGCTGGACCATCTCCGGCTCACGACGCACACCGGACACTCTGGCCAGCAGACTTGAGGAGCTGGCGGGCATCAAGATCACGGTTGTTGATCCCCAACGGACCCACGCCGACTGGCTTTCCCACCAGCTGGCCGCCTCACGGGCCATCTGGGTCACACCCGACAGCCTGTCTATGGTCAGCGAGGCCGCCACCTCCGGGGTGTCGGCAGGCCTGCTGCAGCTGACCCCACAACAGGACAGCCGCGTCGCCCATGGCGTTGATCTGCTGGTGGAGCGTGGCCATGTGGCACGCTGGAGCGATCATGCCACCGTCATGGGCGACACCGTGCACGACAGCCCGCATCGCCTGTGGGAGGCCGATCGCGCTGCCCGATGGCTGATCCGGACATTTCTGAAACGAGGCGCGGCATGAGAGTGGTTCAGATTCTGCCAGCCTTGCACAGTGGCGGCGTGGAACGGGGCACCGTGGAGTTTGCCGCCGAACTGGTCCGCCGCGGCCACGAATCCATCGTCATCTCTAACGGCGGCCCATTGGTGCGCCAGTTGGAGGTGCAGGGATCCACCCATATCGAGCGCCCCGTTCATCGTAAGTCGCCGGCTTCATTCGGCCAGATCCGTCCGATGCTGCGTCTGTTGCAGCAGCTCCGCCCGGATGTGGTTCATGTGCGCTCACGCATGCCGGCCTGGATCACCCGGCTGGCGTTACGGGGCATACCCGCGAACGAGCGCCCGGTGGTGGTGTCGACCTTCCATGGCATGTACTCGGTGAATGCCTATAGCGCTATCATGGCCCGGGCGGATCACATCATCGCGGTCTCCGACTGCGTGCGGCAGTACGTGCTTCGCCATTTCAGAGTGGCCGACAGCAAACTCACCGTCATCCAGCGCGGCGTTGATGTGGACGGCTTTCGCAACCAGACCCTCAGCGCCGACTGGTCTGCCGCGCTGGAGCGCGACTACCCTCAGCTTGCCGGCAAACGCCTGATCATGATGCCGGGCCGGATTTCCCGCTGGAAAGGTCAGCTTCTTTTCCTGGAAGCCATGGCCGAGATCGTACGCCAGAATCCGGACTGCCACGGCATCGTTGTGGGCGGCGTGGAGCCGGGCAAAGACCGCTTCATGGAAGAGTTGCTGGCCCGGCGTTCAGAGCTGGGGCTGGATGACCATGTGACGTTTCTGGGCCAACGCCGTGACATGGCAGAGCTGTACCTGGCGTCGGATCTGGTGTGTCACATGTCGACCAAAGCGGAACCCTTTGGCCGCACCGTAACCGAAGCGCTGGCGTCCGGTATCCCGGTAGTGGCCTTCGATCGCGGCGGCGCCGCCGAAACCCTGCGGGCCTGTTTTCCTGAGGGCCTGGTGGAGCCGGATAACACCCAACGATTTGCCGCAGCCGCATTAACGCTGCTGAGCCACCCCACGCCGCCTATCCGGGTGCCGGAACGGTTTCATCTGAAAGCCCAGACCGAAGCCACACTGGCGATCTATCAGCGCCTGATCGCCGGGCGCGAGGCCTGAGGGTGGACACCGGGCTCACCATTGCCATGATCCTTGCCACTCCCGGCACCGGCTGGGGCGGCATGGAAAAGCACGCCGCAGAGCTGGCCGCGGCTCTGGCTGCACGGGGGCATCGCATACACGTGCTGGCCCACCCGGCCTATCTGTCGCAGTTCGGTGCTGCTGTTACGGTACACCCTCTGCCGCTGCATCTGGGCCGGCGCAACCCCTGGCTCCGGTTCCGGATTCAACGGACGCTGCGCTCGATCCGGCCGGACATTACCCACGCACAGGGCAACAAGGCGGCCAGTTTGCTGAGTCGCACCCAGAAATTTGCCGGGGTCACCCTCGGCACCGTACACGGCACCAAAACCTCCCACAGGGCCTTTGCCGGGCTGGACGGTGTTATCGCCGTCAGCGCTGACATTCTGGCCGCTTTGCCTCATCGGAATAAACGCCTGATCCACAATGGCCTCATCCCGGCGACCACAAACCACGGAACAACCGGCACCACCATACCGATTCCCGACGACCGACCGGTTCTGCTTGCCGCCGGCCGACTCGAGCCGGTCAAACAGTTCGACCGATTGATTCAGGCGTGGATCGATGCGCGTGTTGCCGGCACGCTGGTGATCCTTGGAGAAGGCAGTCAACGAGGACGGCTCACCGCCCTGATCAGAAAGCTTGAGGTGGAGGACCGGGTTCTGCTGCCGGGTTTCGAGACCAATACCGGAGCATGGCTGAAGGCCGCGTCAGCCTGCGTGATCAGCTCAAAACGGGAGGGGTTCCCCTACATTCTGGTGGAATCCCTGCGCGCCCGGTGTCCGGTGCTGGCCACACCGGTGAGCGGTGTGCGGGAATTCCTGCCGCTGGATTGCATCGCCAACTCGGACAGCACCGCCGACCTCAGCCGCCTGATAAGCCAACACGCCCACTCGCTGCACGCGCTGCACGCGCTGGCAAACCATCAGACAGCGGCGTTTGAGCGCGCCGCCCACACCCTTTCTCAAGAGGCTATGGTGACGGCGACAGCACAGTTCTATCACCAGCTTATTGCTGACGCGTCTCCGGCGGGGTCTTCTCCTGCGCCGCGATGACGGCCTTGGCCACGACCCGATGACCCTCGGCGCTCAGGTGAGTACCGTCCGCCATCAGGCACTCGGACCGGCTCGCCCAGAGCTGATCGTAGGCATCTGCCACAACCGCATTGCAGTGTTGTTTCGCAAGATCCCGTAGCGCCTGGTTGTATGCCCGGATTCGAGGGTTGCGCGGCTCGTCCAGATTCGGCGGCGTTGCCACCAGCACAAACCGGGTCTGCGGGGCCGATCCGACTACCTGACTTACATTGGCGAGGTACTCCGCCAACGGCACCTGCTCCACCGCACCGAGGCGCTGCAGAAGATGCAGTCGTCGCCCGAGTTTCTTGATCTTCTTCACCAGCTTGCGCGCGATCTTGCGAAACGGGTTATCCGGGTAGTACAACACGTAAGGCGCGCCGCGAAATACCTGCCAGGAGTCCACCAGACCGTACTGGATAAAGCCCACCTGATAATCGCCCGGCGGAAACGCCTGGGCGTAGCGCAGCAGCTCCCGGGTCGTGCTCATGGTATGACCGCAATTGACCAGACTCTGCCCGAGATGCAACGCCACCAGCTCCGGCCACACCGGCTCGTGGTAGCCTTTAAGCCCCTCGGTGTTACAGTCACCGTAAGCGATACAACGTGTTGTCATGGTACGATTCCGTTTCCATTACTCAGGGATGGATCTTCTTTCAGACATAAAAGGTTCTGTGACCACCCATGATTGACCTTGGCACCTGCCAGCCGTTCGCCTCAGGCTATAACCGACACTGCTTTCGCCACCCGGACGATCCGTCATTGTGTCTGAAAGTACTGCGCCCTGAAAACATCGAGGCGCGCTATCAGCGCCAGCCGTGGGCCAAGAAACTGTTGGGCAGACGCCGCATTGATGACAACGCCCAGGAACTGAAAGCCCACCGGCAAAGGGCCATCCGCCGCTTGCTCTCTCGCGGCGAAGCCGAGATGGTCTGGCAGCATCTGCCCCGTTTTTACGGGGCTGAACTCACCTCCCTCGGCAGCGCCAATGTCAGCGAACTGCTGCTGGATGACCAGGGCAAGCCCGCACAGACCCTGGAGCACTACCTGCGCCATCGGGGCTTTGACCAGCCCATGCGCGAAGCCGTTGGTCGCTTTTGTGAATGGCTGCAAACCACAGGCATTCTTACCCGCAACCTGCTGCCTCACAATCTGGTGGTGACAGCCCTCTCCGGGCAACCCGAACTGTTCCTGGTAGATGGCCTTGGCGCGCCAACCATTCCCCAGACCCTGGCCAGGGTTCCTGGCTGGAACCGTCATTACATCGCCAGAAAGCTCGCTCGATTTGAGCTGAGGCTGGCCTGGGAGCAGAGCGATCAGATGGTGTCCTGGGAACGATTTCAACGCTTAAAATAAAACCTGGTGATTACCCATGATATCATCTCGTCCAGCTTTCTTGCTTGACTGTCAGGTACGACAAACCGGAGTGCGTATATGATTTGCCCAGCCTCACAGCCGGCAGCCACTCCCCGATTTCTTCACCCTTTGTCGTGCCAGAGTTGACGATGCCAGCGTAGACCGACGTGCGTCGGCTAAAGTACGCCTCCTGAATACCGGCGAGGCGCCCATGATGACAGTCAGCATCATTAACACGATCACCAGCCGCTGAAGCGGTACATTGTTCAATTTGAGGATCAAGACGGCAGAGCATGAGCAAATTCAAGTATTACCTGATCGCAGGTTTGTTGCGGACTGTCAGCTTTCTGCCATTAGGGGCCGCTCAATTCATCGGCAAGTGGTCAGGGCTGCTGGCATGGAAGCTCGGCGGCAAACCGCGGAAGATTACCGACACCAATTTGAAAATCTGCCTGCCCGAACTCACAAACGAGGAACGCCGGGAGCTGTCCCGAAATTCTCTGGCTCACACCGGCATGACAGCTTTGGAGATCCCGCTGATGTGGGAATGGCCGGTCGAGAAATGCCTGGGGCTTATCAAGGAAACAGAGGGCCTGGAACTGGTGGATGAGGCTCTGGCGACCGGCAAAGGATTGATCCTGCTAGCGCCCCACCTGGGCAATTGGGAGCTTGCCGGTCTGTTTTTCTCGTCCCGCTACAAAATGGCGGCACTCTACAGCCCGCCGCATATCAAGGAATTCGAGGACTATATGATCCGGGTTCGCGGCCGACTTGGCTCTGAACTGGTGCGCGGAGACCGTAAAGGTCTGATGCGCCTGATGGGCATTTTGAAGGAAGGTGGCGTCGCCGGTATCCTCCCGGATCAATCCCCCCGCGGCAAAACCAACGCCTATGCGCCCTTTTTTGACATGGAGGTCATGACCATGACACTCGTGGGCAAGCTGGTTCAGAAAACCGGGGCCAGCGTACTGGTGACTTACGCCGAACGCCTGCCCAACGGGAAAGGCTTCAAGGTTCTGGTCACTGAAGCCGAACCTGGCATGGGTGCCGACGACACCGTCGCCGGAGCCACCGCCCTGAATCAATCCGTGGAGAAGGTGGTACGCATGGCACCTGAGCAGTACCAGTGGGAGTACAAACGGATGCGGCACCGGCCGCCGGGGAATCCGAATCCTTATAAGCCCGGGCAGATTTGTCAGTAATCAGCTATTAGCTCCTGGTGGTCAGAACTTTGCGATAGAGTTCAGCATAGCGGCCAGCAATTTCTTCAGGACTGAAGTTTTTAAGACCCTCAAGCGCTTCAGTCGCCAAGCCTTCGGCCAAACCTGGCTCGTCGAGCACCTGCTGAATCGCCACCGCCAAGGCTTGTGCGTCACCAGCAGTAACAAGAAGGCCGTTTTCGCGATCTTTGATCAAGTCAGGAATGCCCCCGGCATTGGCGCCAATCACTGGCACCCGATGCTGCATTGCCTCCAGTATGGTTGACCCCAAACCTTCTGAAAGCGACGGAAAAACGAAAACATCGAGTGCAGCCAGCCAGTCTCCCACATCGTCCCGGTGCCCCAGAAAGCGGATATTGGGCAGTCCCTCTGCCAGCTTTTGGAGCCAGTCTTCATCTGGCCCCTCACCGAGAAACACAAACTGGAGATCGGGAGACGAATCACGCAAACGTCGAGCTGCTTCAATGGTGACCTGATATCCCTTGTGCTTCAGCAATCGCCCGACCTGCCCTACCAGCCGTTTGCCCGAGTACTGGCTTCGCAGCCCTGACACGCGCTCAGGTTCTGCAGGAAATGCGGAAAAACTCGACGGTATAATGACCGTATTGGCGGTGGCCAAGCGCTGTCTGACTACCCTCTCGATAGCAGAGCTCAGGCAAACCACCGCACTCGCCCTGCCATAGGCACTGGTCGTCAGCCGCCCGCTGCCAATCCGATTATCAACACGCCTCGTGATGATGTAGGGCGTTCTCCGAACCAGGGATTCAATCCAACCCCAGTAGACTGCCTTGCCATCATGACAATGGATCAGGTCCCAGCCTCCCGCGCTGTGTCCCAGGACAAAGTGAGAACACTCCCGGAATACGACGTTCGGGGCACCGTCCAGCTCGCTGAAAAGACGACTTCCCGGCCGCGCTATCAACGTTTGACGAATACTCTGGCCAGCCAGCTCCCGGATCAGGTTAACCGTCTGTCGTTCTCCACCGGAGAAGCCCCCGGCCAGATTTACATGGCAAATGTGCATACCAACTCGGCCCAGTCGATGTTTTAATGGCGGCAGTGTAAGAGATCGACCTTAAAAAGGACATAACACCGTGAAGCTACTCGTAATCAGCTCCTATGTAGACACCTGGAATTCGGTTCGCCCGGAAGCCGAAATGCTTATCGGGCTCGTGAAGCTTGGTGTCGAAGTTGAGCTGATGACACAGCCGGATTCGGAGTACCGCCCTCGCTTTGAAGCAAACGGTATCAAGGTGCATGGTTTCCACCCCAGAAAGAAAATCGAACCTGAAGCCATCCGGCGAATACGGGCGATTTTGAAAGAAGGCAAGTTTGACGCAGTTTACTGTTTTAACAACAAAGCCATCGCCAACACCAACCTTGCGGCCATCGGCCTGCCAGTCAAAGTGGTGACCTACCGGGGCCAGACCGGAAATATCAGCCGCTGGGATCCCAGCGGCTACCTGACTCACTTAAGCCCAAGAGTGGATCGAATTGTCTGTGTGTCTAAAGCAACCCGCGACGACCTTCAAAAGCACGTTTGGGGCAATAAGAACAAAGTGTGCACGGTCTATAAAGGCCACGATCTCGACTGGTACCGGAATACCCCGGTAGACCTCAAACAATTTGGCGTGCCGAATGGCGCCTTCGTGGTTGGGTCGGTGGCCAATATCCGCCCCAGAAAAGGACTGCCAATTCTGCTAAAAGCCACGCACCTACTCCCGCCGGACAGCAACGTCCATTTACTCCTGGTGGGCAGAGGGATGGATAATCCAGAGGTCCAGGCGTTAATCCAGGCAAGCCCGATGGCAGACAGAATCCACCTGACAGGATTCCGGACAGACGCACCGGCCATCATCGCCTCCTGTAAGGTGTCTGTGCTGGCCTCAACCAAACGAGAGGGGCTTCCCAAAACGGTAATTGAAGCCATGGCCTATGGCGTTGCACCCATCGTCAGTGATACCGGAGGGAGTGCGGAGCTCATTGAAGATGGCGTTTCCGGTATACGCGTAACACCCGGTAGCGCAGAAGACATTGCAGCAGGCATTCAACGGCTGCATGAATCTCCGGAACTATGCGAAAGCATGGGCCAAAGCGCCCAACAAAGAATCACTTCGCACTTTCATGTTCAGCAGTCGTCTGAAGCCCTGTTGAGGGTGCTGAACGATACCGTCAACGGCGAGTTTTAATCCAGAGCGCTGCGTATTTGTTGAAGGCATAAATGGCGGTGGTGACGGCCAGCAAAAATCCATGCCCGCCGTCCAGAAACCCTCTCTGAAGCAGATATTTCCTGACAAACGCACCAACGCTGTGGGTACAGGCAGAGAAAAGCGACGCTTTTTTGCCACGGCGGGCCCGGCCCTCAGCCCAATCCTCCGCATAGCGGACGGATTTCGCCATGTAGTCCGGGAAATTAGTGGCCGTGTAGTGCAACAAATCCCCACCTAGCGTTTCCACACTGGCGCCCGGGCAGTGCACCTTTTCATGGACCAGAGCATCGTCATACCCGAAGTCGTCGCGACGGTACAACCGCACCACTTTATCGGGATACCAGCCGGAGTGCCGGATGAAACGGCCAAAAAACCACGACAACCGCTTGACCTGAAAAACCTGCTTCGCCCGCCCCTGCTCGATGGCATGCTGAATGGAGGAAGCCAGTTCCGGGGTGACCACTTCATCGGTATCAATCCAGAGCAACCACTCGCCCTGCGCGTGGCTTTGGGCCCTCTGACGCTGCGGACCAAAGCCTGGCCAGTCGTCAGACTGGAAAATGCGCGCCCCGAACTGCTCCGCGACGGCCAGCGTCTCGTCCGTGGAGCCGGAATCCAGAATCACAATCTCGTCGGCGAACGCCAGGCTTTTCAAGCACTTGGCGAAATAAGGACCGGCGTTTTTGGTAATCAGTACCGCGCTGAGTTTCACCGACAGGCCTCCAGGACCCGCTGCACGGAAATACCCGTCAGACAGTTGTAATGGCCAAAACGGCAGGTCCGCTCAAAGCAGGGGCTGCACTCCACCGGATGCCGGACAATCGTCGCCTTATCCGTCAGCGGCGGTGTGAAATCGGGGCTGGTGGAACCGTAGATGGCAACCACATCAGCACCAGAAGCGGCGGCCACATGCATCAGGCCGGAGTCGTGACTGACCACTTTGCGGCAATGGCTGAACAGGTCCACGGTATCTTCCAGGCGGGTTTTACCGCAAAGGTTGAACACGCCTTCCTGACCATTGGCAATCTGCTCACCCGGCGTCACATCCTTTGGGCCGCCCATAATCCAGACCTGAAAGCCCTGCTGCACCAGTTTTTCAGCGAGCTCCCGGTGGCTTTCAAGAGGCCACTGCTTTGCCGGCCCGAACTCCGCACCGGGGCAGATGGCAATGGCAGGGCGTTCCGTATCCAGGTCAAGGTTGCCCATAACATCTGTCAGGTTCGCCTTTTCGATCGTCAACGACGGTTGTGGCGCATCAAACTGATAGGTTTCATAATCGGCCTTGCTGGCCCCGAGCCCCATGTAACGCCACACGGTTCTGTCGGTGATGGTCGCGCCGTCGCGAGTCGGGTGCCTGCGCCGGGCATCGGTCAGCAGAATCGAACGCCCTTCCCCACTGAAACCAACCCGCTCGGGAATACCTGCAAAGAAAGGAATCAAGGCAGATTTGAGCGAACGGGGCAGAACAATGGCTTTGTCATACCCTTTCAGCGTGCGGGCCAGTCGCCACTGGGCTTTCAGGGCCAGTTCGCCACTCTTCCAGGGTGCTGCGATGCCTTGGTTGACCTCTGGCATACGGGCGATGATCGGAAGCGACCATCCCGGGGCCAGCACGTCGATTTCTGCGTGCGGGTCTTGCCGCTTGAGGGACATGAACAGCGCCTGAGCCATAACCATGTCGCCAACCCAGGACGGGCCAACCACCAGGTATTTCATCGATCCAGCCAGGCCAGGTATCCCGCAACTCCACCAGCAACGTCCGTGAACGAATCGGTGTAACCCGCATCACGCAAGGCGCTGACGTCCGCCTGGGTGAAGCTCTGATAGCGGCCTTTCAGTTCGTCCGGGAAAGGGATGAACTCCACCTTACCCTTACCGTGGTACTGGATGACCGCCTCGGCCACCTCCAGGAACGACTGGGCACGGCCGGTGCCCAGATTGAAAATGCCGGACTGATCCGGATTATCAAAGAACCACAGGTTTACCTTGCACACGTCGTCTACGTATACGAAGTCACGCTGTTGCCCACCGTCGGAATAGCCATCCCAACCCCGGAACAGCTTGGGATTCTGGCCCGCTTTGATCTGTTCGTGCAGGTGATAGGCCACGGACGCCATCTTGCCCTTGTGCTGCTCCCTGGGGCCGTAAACGTTGAAGTAACGGAAGCCGACGATCTGGCTGCGGGCAGACGGCAGAATCTTGCGCACGTACTGGTCAAACTGCCACTTGGAATAACCGTACACGTTCAGCGGTCGTTCGCACTCACGCCCTTCCCGGAACTCATCACTGGCCCCGTAAACCGCCGCACTGGAGGCGTACAGAAAGGGCACTTTTTGGTCCAGACACCAGTGCAGTAACATCTTGGAGTAGGTGTAGTTGTTCTCCATCATGAACTTGCCATTCCACTCGGTAGTGTCGGAACACGCCCCCTCGTGGAAAATGGCCCGGATACCCACCGGCAGGTCATTCGCCCTGACCCGCGCCAGAAACTCGCCTTTGTCCATGTAATCGGTGATATCGAGTTCCGCCAGATTACGGAAACAGGTGCCGTCCGTCAGATCATCGACAACGAGAATGTCCGTCTCGCCACGCTGATTCAGCGCGTGGACAATGTTCGCTCCGATGAAACCGGCACCGCCAGTGACGACAATCATGGTAAGACTCCTGAGAACTCCGTACGGGCGGGCCTGACAACGACCCGGAATGTACCTGTCATCTTAACCTCTTTTGCCCATCGCTAAAACCGCCACAACCATTCGCCTCAGCGGCGAAAACCACTGTGAACGTTGCATTAACAGCTGGTTAGTACGAAAAAAAGCATATGGGACGCCTCTGGCCAGCATGGTACACTTTACGCTTTCAGCCGGTGCCGGAAGACACCGGCGCGACCAGATGACAGCTCACACCGGAGGCTCCCATGTCCCAGCCAAGCAGTTACCTCGCCACCCTGGAACGGCACCGCAAGACCTTTGCCATTCTGGAGCAACATCAGGAAGCGGCGGAACAACTGCTCGAGCTCACCAGGCAGTGCCTTAAAAGCAGCGGCAAGGTCATCTTTCTGGGCAACGGCGGGAGCGCAGCAGACTCCCAGCATCTGGCGGCCGAATTCATGGTGCGTTACAAGAAAGAGCGCGGCCCACTGGCCTCCATCGCGCTGACCACCGACACCTCGATTCTGACCGCCCACCCCAACGACTACGAGTTTGAAACCGTGTTCGAGCGCCAGGTTCTGGGGTTAGGCAAGCCCGAAGATCTGGTGATCGGCCTGACCACCTCCGGCCAGAGCGAGAACATCAACCGGGCCCTGAAATCCGCCAACGACCTGGGTGCCGCCACCGTTGCCCTGACTGGCAGAGATGGCGGCAAGGTAAAAGATATCGCCAAACTCTCCATCATCATCAACAGCGACGAAACCGCCCGCATTCAGGAAGCCCATATGTTCATCGGCCACTGGCTGTGTGAAGCGATGGATGAGGTGGTACTGTCCGGAGGCCTTGACTGATGCTCGACCTCGCCCGGCTGGACCAGCTTCAGAACGCCTCTGTGCTGGTGATTGGCGATGTCATGCTTGACCGCTATTTCATTGGTGACACCAACCGCATTTCACCGGAAGCACCGGTGCCGGTGGTGCGTGTTGCCCACACAGAAGACCGGGCAGGCGGTGCCGCCAACGTCGCCAGAAACATTGCCCACCTTGACGGCCAGGCCGCCATTCTCGGCATTATCGGCAACGATGCAGACGGGCGCTTGCTGAAAGACCTTCTGGTGAAGGAAAAGGTCCATTCCGAGCTTCTGGAACTGGACGACGCCCGCACCATCTCCAAAACGCGGATTATCTCCCGCCATCAACAGATGGTCCGGCTCGACGTGGAAGACACCTTCCCCGTCGCCCAGGCCGAAAGCGTCAAGCAGCGTTACAGCGAACTGGTTGAGCAATACAATACCGTCATCATCAGTGACTACGCCAAAGGCACCCTCGCCTGTGTTGGCGACCTGATTCAGGCTGCGCGAAGCGCTGGCAAGCAGGTACTGGTAGACCCGAAAAGCAAAGATTTCTCCCTGTACCGCGGCGCCACAGTCATCACCCCGAACCTGACTGAGTTCAAGGCGGCCGGCGGGGATGCCTCGTCCGACGAAGCGATGCTGGCTTCCGCCCGCGCCATGCTGACTGAAGCGGGCATCGACACCATGCTGCTGACCCGCAGTGAGCAAGGCATGAGCCTGATCACCCAGACTGAGCACCACCATTTCCCGGCGGAAGTTCTGGAAGTGAGTGATGTGACCGGCGCCGGCGATACCGTCATTGCCACTCTGGGCACCTTGATGAGCGCCGGGTTCGAGCTGAAAGATGCCGCCTGGCTGTCCAATCTGGCGGCTGGCATTGTGGTCGCCAAACTGGGCGCTGCCACCGTTTCCCCGGAAGAGCTGGCTGCCCGCGCAAGCCACCAGTGGTCGGCCAAGACCAGCGGCTACCACCCGAGCGTCGAGCAGAGCCTGCTGCACATCGACTACGCCCGCCAGCAGGGCGAGCGCATTGTCTTTACCAACGGCTGCTTCGACATCCTGCACGCCGGCCATGTGCGCTACCTGGCGCAGGCCAGGGCACTCGGTGACCGGCTGGTTGTCGGGCTGAACGCCGATGCCTCCGTGCGTCGCCTGAAAGGCGCAGAACGGCCCGTAAACTCGCTGGAAGACCGGATGGAAGTGCTATCCGCCCTGGCCTGCGTGGACTGGGTCATCCCCTTCGGCGATAACCCTGAGGAAAACGACACCCCCGAACAACTGATCAAGCGGGTGACGCCGCAGGTATTGGCCAAAGGTGGCGACTACTCAGTTGAGACCATCGTCGGCGCGGACTTTGTTCAGGGGAACGGCGGTGAGGTGGCCATCCTGCCCACGGTTGAAGGCCGTTCCACCACCGGGCTGATCAAGAAAGTACGAGGCTGATTTGTCTGCGCCCCGCTCCATCTGCCTGCTGCGCCTGTCGGCCATCGGCGACACCTGCAACGCGGCTGCCGTGGTTCACGCCATCCGGCAACATGACCCGGAAACCGAAATCACCTGGGTGATCGGCAAAGCTGAAGCCGCACTGATGGCTGGCATGGACGGCGTCAATCTCGTTGTGTTTGACAAGAAACAGGGCATGGCAGCGTACCGCAACCTTCGGCGCCAGCTCCAGGGCAAACGATTTGACGCCCTTCTACTGATGCAGGTCGCCCTGAGAGCCAATCTCGCCAGCTTGTGCGTTTCCGCCAAACGACGAATTGGCTTCAACAAGGCCAAGAGCAAGGAACTGCACAGCCTGTTCATCAATGAACGGATAGAGCCGACGGACAAAGTCCATGTGCTGGACAACTTCCGACAGTTCCAGAAATCGCTTGGGATTCCTCTCGGGGAGCCTGACTGGAACATTCCGGTCAATGCAGAAGACCGGAATTGGGCCAAGGCCCAGCTCGACCCCGGCACCCGCAAACACCTGATCATCACCCCCGCCGCCTCCAACGTCGAGCGGAACTGGATGCCCGAGCGCTACGCTGCTGTGGCTGACCACGCCGCCAGCCAGGGTTTTACCGTGTACCTTTGTGGCGGCCCGGGAGACCTTGACAAGGAATTGGCTGCCAGTATTCAGGCACAGGCCCAACGCCCCATACGCGATCTGGTTGGCCAGTCTAGCCTGAAGCAACTGTTCGCCCTGATTGGCGAGGCCAGTCTCGTACTGGCACCAGACACCGGCCCGGCCCACATGGCCGTTGCCGCCGGCACGCCGGTTATCGGCCTATACGCCCACAGCAACCCGAAACGCACCGGCCCCTACCGGTGGCAGGAATATGTGGTAGACGCCTACACCCCTGCCCTGAAACAGGTGCGCGGCGAAACCCTGGAGCAAAGCCGCTGGGGCCAGAGGCTCAAGGGCGAGGAGTTGATGAAAAGCATCACGACGGAAGACGTTATCGACATGCTGAACCGCTGCATTCAGGAACAGAACCTATGACCCGCAAAGCTGTATTTCTGGACCGGGACGGAGTGATCAACGAGGATCACGGCTACGTGTATCGCAAAGAAGATTTCGAGTTTGTAGACGGTATCTTCGAAGCCTGCCAGCGCTTTCAGCACCAGGGTTACCTGCTGATTGTGGTCACCAACCAGTCCGGCATTGCCCGTGGCATGTACACCGAAGCACAATTCCAGGAGGTGACAGACTGGATGGTGGAGCGCTTCAGGGAGCAGGGCGTGACCATCACCAAGGTTTATCATTGCCCGCACCATCCGGACTTTGGGCCTGCAGATGAGCGAAATTGCGATTGCAGAAAGCCGAAACCGGGAATGATATTGAGGGGGATTGAGGAGTTTGAGCTTGTACCGAAACTTTGCCTGATGGTTGGTGACAAAGTCTCTGACATGACCGCTGCCGAATCAGCAGACTTAGGCACTGGCATTCTACTCAACAACCAAGTGCAGAAGTTGAGCGAGGGCAACCGTTACTGCCGCATAAAGAACCTCAAGCAACTACTCACACTTCCTGAAGGCTCCATTAATTGCCCTGAAGAATATTGAACCGTTTTCGAGGCTAGTGTAATGAAAAAATTGATTGTCGATCTCGACGGGACCATCACGAAGGGCGACACGTCCGATTACCGGAACGTGTCACCGAATCTGGACGTAATCGATAAGCTTCGTTTTTATAAAGAACTCGGTTACGAGGTGATTATTCAGACAGCTCGAAATATGAGAACGTTCGAAGGGAACGTCGGGAAGATCAACATACATACGCTACCGATCGTGACAGAATGGCTGGATCGTCACGATGTACCTTATGACGAAATTCATGTAGGCAAGCCTTGGTGCGGTTTCGAAGGGTTCTACGTCGACGACCGCGCAATACGTCCATCAGAATTTACCCGATTGACCCCGGATGAAGTCGAGGCGCTCATCGAACAGGAAAAGCACTGATGTTCCTGATAATGTCCGCGGCCTATATAACCCAAGAGCTTCGATCAGAGTTCGGAGCACTACCTCCCAGCTTCCTGCCTCTTGGCAACCGCCGACTGTTTCAACATCAGGTGCGCCTTGCACCAGACAACACGTCCGTGTTTCTTACCGTCCCTGAATCGTTTGAGATTTCGTGCTTTGATCGGACGTGGCTTGATCAGAATGAGATCACTGTCATCCCGCTCCCCGACGGACTCAGCCTTGGGGCGTCTTTGGTTGCAGCGCTGAACCTGATCGAACAAGGACTTGAGACACCTTTGCACGTGCTTTTCGGTGACACTCTGGTTGATCCACTGCCTCACGGGGATGATCTGGTTGCAGTGGCCAATGTTGAAGACAACTACGACTGGGCCATCGTAACGGAAAATGGCGACAATTGGCTCACCAGCAGCCCAAACACCCTTGCTCAGCAAGAGCATGAGGTTGTCACCGGATACTTCAAGTTCAGCAGCCCGCGACAATTGATCAGATGCATTACCCAGTCCAACTGGCATTTTCTGGAGGGCTTGAGCAGATATCGAAAAACCGTTGGCCTCAGTACCAGCAAAGTACCAAACTGGCTGGATTTCGGGCACGCCAATACTTATTACCGATCAAAATCAGCACACACCACCCAGAGGGTGTTTAACCACCTCAGCATAACGCCTGACTGGATCGAAAAGTCTGGCAACCATGGTGACAAGATTGAAGCAGAGGCAAACTGGTTTGAGAGCCTGCCCCCGATGGTTCGCCGCTTCACGCCCCAGTATCTTGGCCGACCAGAAAACACTGAAAGCGGAGCCTACCGGCTTGAGTACCTCCACCATACCGCACTCAACGAGCTTTTTGTCTTTGCGGATGTCCCTGCGCTTTTGTGGAAGAAAATCTTTAAAGAATGCCTGAATTTCCTGACTACCTGCGCAGCACATCCAAAACCTGAAAAGCATTCTTCCTCATCTGACCTGAACAAACTTTTTACAGTCAAAACAGAAACCAGGCTGCAAGCCTTTTGTGAGGACCGAGGCTTTTCCGCCGAGAGCCTGCTTACATACTATGCTCCAGGCGCGAGCGGACGAGAACGGCGCTTATCCATCAATGATCTCGTTCGAGGCAGCCAGGCAAACCTTCCCAAGGATGACGCTCGGGCTACTCTGTTCCACGGCGACTTTTGCTTCAGCAATATCCTTTACGAGTTCAGAACCAATCGAATCAAAGTCATTGACCCCAGAGGAATGACCCCTGATGGAACAATCAGTGCTTATGGCGACATTCGCTATGACTTGGCCAAACTCAGCCACTCTGTTTTGGGAATGTATGACTGGATAATTGCGGGCTATCACAACACCAGCCTGAGCGGTGATAACATTTCGATCACACTGCCGGAATCAGCGAAGCACCACGACGTCCAACAGCTTTTTCTGGGAATGCTGGAATCACAGTTTTCAGTAACACCCTCCGAACTATATGCCATGCAGGTTCACCTGTTTTTATCCATGCTGCCATTGCATTCGGATGACCCGCATCGACAGAATGCCATACTCGCCAATGCCTTCCGGCTCTACGACTTGATGGAGAGACACTCGCAATGATTGTAATTCCAATGGCGGGCCTCAGCTCGCGATTTTTCAGGGCCGGTTACGAAAAACCTAAATACATGCTCGAAGCCCACGGGAAAACCCTGTTCGATCATTCTGTTCTGAGCTTCAAAAAATATTTCAACTCTGAGGCATTCCTCTTCGTAATACGCGACGTTCACGACACAGAGCGTTTCGTCAGTGATAGGGCTAAAGCCCTGGGTATCAAGAATTACCAAATCATTACTCTTAGTGAAGAAACTCGCGGACAAGCTGAAACGGTTTATCTCGCGCTAAAACAGTCCGGAAATATCGATCAGCCCCTGACGATCTTCAATATCGATACATTTCGGCCCAACTTTACGTTTCCAGCTGAGAGTCGAAAAGGAAGCGGGTATTTAGAGGTGTTCCAAGGCCCGGGAGACCACTGGTCTTTTGTTGAACCTGACCCATCAGGGAGTGGACGGGTGCAGAGAACAACAGAAAAGGTCCGCATTTCTGACCTTTGCAGCACCGGACTGTATCACTATACAAGCTGTCAGGAGTTTATCGGCGCTTTTGAGCTATACAGCCAAATGCCCAAAAGCCAGTGGGCCAAGGGAGAGCTATATATCGCGCCGCTGTACAATCTGATGATCAAACGAGGAAATAATATTTATTACCACCTGATTAACAGGGATGATGTCATTTTCTGCGGCACGCCCTCCGAGTATCAGGAATTTACGGCGTCCGGATCGATTACCAAAACATGATTAACCACAAAGATATTACCGTTGTCGTGCAAGGACCGGTCCAAACCTTCCAGGATAGGCCCCAGGAATCAGGGATCACTCAAAAGTGTATCGAATCCGTTCGCACGCATCTCCCGGGAAGCCGCATTATCCTCTCTACCTGGCCATCGCAAGACCTGAGTGGACTGGACTATGACGAGCTGGTGATTTCAGACGACCCAGGTCCCAACGTAAGATTTCTAAAATCGAACGGCAATCCTCAGTATTTCAATAATAATCGCCAGATTGTTTCAACCCGTGAAGGACTAAAAAAGGTAACCACTCGCTATGCGATAAAGCTTCGCAGCGACAATTTCCTTACCGGCAACTTCTTCACCGAACTTCAGCAAAGGTATCCAGAGCGGAGTAGAACTCATCGTTTTCTGCACGAACGGGTTGTTGTCGCTAACGTCTTCACACGGCAATACGCGAAGGGCTTCCGCGTACCCTTTCATCTATCCGACTTTTTCTACTTTGGACTGACAGAAGACCTTTTAGCGCTTTGGGACTTAGAACTTTTCCCTGATGCAACGGACCCCGAAATTGACAGAGAAAATGTGCTATTCCAGGGGTTCGCGACTGATTGTACCCAAGCCTTCTGGGTTCGAGCTCTTCAGAAATTTGACTCATCAATCCACATTAACGGCCTCTTGGACAACACTCCGGAAAACCTTGAAACATCCGAAAAGTGTTTCGCCAACAACCTGGTAATAGCTTCCCCTGCTGAGCTCGGCTTAGGACTTTGCCAGAAGTTTCTCGGGACCGCCCGAATCTCGCGAACCAAAGGGCAATGCGCCCAGTGGCAGCACTGGGAGTGGCAAGAGATTTACCGCCGCTACTGTGACCCGGATTTCCCCAAAGCTCCCGCATCAGTGAGGGCAAATCTGTTTCTGAAACGCTTGGTTCATGTGCATCCTGTCAAGCTGGAGACCATGTTCAAGCTCTACAAAACCACACGCAACAGTGAGTCAGGCAGCACCAAATGATCGAAGCACAGCACAGCCTGGTCTCTGCTCTGAAGTATTTACTGCTTATACTCATTGGCACCTTCCCTGCATTGAGCGTTATCGTTGATGGTTACGGAAGTGCCCTCTGGTATCTTTTAGGGCTAGCCGGCATCGTCTCATTTGCGACCAGCGCCGACGCTCGCAAGAGGCTTTGTTTTGAGCCAAAGGCCCTGCTATTCATTGCCACACCTTTTCTCTTCTTCCTGTGGTCGATCATTATTTACTGGCTCGTTGATCCGAGCGATTTCGCGAAATCCCGTGTAGAGCGACACGCCCTGCTATTGATCAGCGTTCCTGTCATCGCGCTCCTGTTCCATGCACGGTTCCGCGCAAAGGATCTTTTACTGAGTTTTTCCCTGAGCGGCCTGGTGTTTCTGGCGTATTGGTTTGTACACGATGGCGAGGGCAGGTTAGACGGACTGGTTCACGCCATCCATTTTGGTAACATCGCCCTCATTACTTTGATACTCTGCATTGGAGGGTTTTTCACCCAGAGCAAGCGTCACTGGTATGTGATAGCCGCGATTGGAGTTGTTGGCGCACTGATAGCCTTTATGGAGGCCGGATCCCGGGGCGGCCTTGTTGCTCTGTTTTTGGCACTCCTCGTCATTGGATTGTGGTTCAGCGTTTCCCGGAACCAAATCCGTTACTTTGTCGTTATGCTCGCTCTCGTCGCGTCTGTTGCCATCGTCTCGGTCAAATTTATTGACCCGATCTCCGAACGATATGCGCTAACGCTGAGCGAGCTTAATCAATTCTCAGAAGGCCAGATGTATACCTCTATGGGAATGCGCTTGCTCATGTGGGATGCAGCATTGAACGTTGTCACCGATGCTCCGGTCATTGGCTCGGGCTTCTCTGGATACCGGACAGAAATCCTTAGTCAGATATCCGAAGGGCAACTGAAACCGCTCATGTCAGATTACTCTTCCGAGCCCCACAACCAATATCTGTATCAGCTTTCTTCCCACGGCCTGATTGGTCTGTTCCTTCTGCTACTGATGCTGACGATCCCTTTGTTCTACCTGGCCACACCTCACCCTGGCGGCCATCGAAACCACCACATCATGTCTGTGACGCTGGCTGTCATCTTTCTATCGTTCATCTTCTTTGGGCTGACAATCACGCTGTTTGATCAGAGGAGAATCCTTCAGAACTTCGGGCTGTATTATGCCGTCGCAGCCTGGTTCATCTGTAACAACTACAGGAAGAGTCTACATTGAGAGCTGTCATCGCTATCAGACAAATCCAAAGACACACGGGTGCTGTCCGAAACGTTATTGAACACTGCCAGTATCTCAGGGCGCTGGGCTATTCAATTACGATTATGGCCGAACGCCATAACCGGGAAATCCTTAATGAATGTGGAGCGGACTTTATTCAAATCATGCGATGGCCCATCAAAGGTACCTATCGCCGCGTCTGGTTTGATAACCGCGTACAACGCTGGCTGAAAGCACACCCTTATGACCTCTTTTTCAGTCATGGTGACAGCCATAGCAACGACATCCTGGTGATGCACAACTGTGTCAGGTTGCATGAAGAAAAGTGCGGTACGCCTGAGCTTGATGTAGCCGCATTCCACGACTCCGTGATCTCGGCTGGAGATTACCGGGTACTCATCACCAACTCCAAACTGATGGCCGATGATTTCCATCAACGATATTCAGTGCCCCAAGACAAACTGCATGTTTTTTATCAGGGTGTTGATACCAGCCTGTTCAATATGTTGAACAAAGAAACACTCCGGCGTAAAGCTCGCCGAGAACTGCAGATCGCTGAAACCTCCGCGGTTGTTGGGCTGATCACGTCCGGAGACTTTACCAAGAGAAACGTCCACTTCTTTCTCGAAGTTGCTGGATTTCTTGCATCAAACACATCCTTTCAGATCGACTTCCTTGTCGTGGGGAAATCCAACAGCACTCGTTTTGCCGACCAGATATCCGCACACGGCTTGCAGTCCCGGATTCGATTTATCGACCCGGTACCGAATGTTCACCAACTGTTTCATGCCCTGGATTTGCACATATTCCCCGCCTTACTGGAAGAATATGGTCGCGTTGTTCTGGAGGGGCTGGCCTGTGGAGTACCTACGATCGCAAGTGACAACGTCGGTGTGGCTGAGCTAATGCAGGAACACGCGGTGCCAGAAGTAATAAGTGGATACAACCTGGAGGAATGGGGGAACGCTGCGCAAAGCTTGCTGACAGACCCCGACGCCGGTCAGAGAGCCAGTCAGGCGGCAGCATGTCTCGCTCAAAAGTATTCAATGGTGAATCAAAAACACGCTATGCAGGATCTCGTGAGTTCTCTCATCAAACGTTAGTGGAGACGTTGTACCCCTCAAGGAAAAACTGCCATTGACGTTCCACTTCTTCACCATAGGCCTTATTCAGGGAACGCTTCAACCGATCTACAGTATTGCTTTTCCAGGAGATGCGATAAGAGGTTTGGGAGCGCAGCTCACCTTTGTCAAAATCTATCAGGTGTATTGAGGTCTCTCCGATCAGGATATTGAAGCAGTTCAAATCCGCGTGGTACACACCCCCATCATGGAATTGGCGAACCACTTGCCCGATTTCTCGCCAACGGTTTTCATTGAGGGCCAGAGCAACGTCCCCTAACGGGCAAACACCTTTAAGGCGTTCGACGATAATGGTCGAGGAGTAAAGCAACCCTCTACGTTGGTACATAACCGCCACAGGCTTGGGTACGGGCAACCCCATAATGCGGAGCTGTCTTAACAGACGGAACTCTGCGAACGATCGAACGCGCGCCTCTCCTGCGTACAGGTAGCGATCACGTTCCAGCTTTCCGACCAGCCCCCCCCGAAGATACTGGCGAAGGACCCAATGCTCCGGGCTACGCTCAACAAACCACGCACTCCCACGCCCCCCCGAAGAAACCGGCACCGCGCGCTCACCCCAAAAATCAGGATCAAACCAGCCCGGGTCAAACTGCGCTGCCCACTCAGGCATCACCAGCGCCTTGACGCCATCTCGCTCGATGCGCACTTCGGTATCTGAGCCCACTACCAATCCTCTCAGAGAGTGATTAATCACCAATTCTATTAAAAAAGCCGCCCCACTGGAAACATGAGCGGCTCTTTCTCTGAACTAACGCTCTTTACTGGTTAGCGAACTTCCGTCAACCACTCCTGATGCTCGCCCAGTTTACCCTTCACTGCATCAAAATACATCGCCTGCAGCTTCTCGGTCAGCGGGCCCCGCTTGCCGGCGCCAATCAAGCGGCCATCCAGCTCACGAATCGGCAGCACTTCGGCGGCGGTGCCGGTGAAGAAGGCCTCGTCCGCGATGTACACTTCGTCACGGGTGATGCGGCGCTCTTTCACCGGAATGTTCAGCTCGCGGGCAAAATCAAGAATGGTGGCGCGGGTGATGCCCTCGAGGCAGGAGGTCAACTCCGGCGTATGCAGCACGCCGTCACGCAGAATGAAAACGTTTTCACCCGACCCTTCAGCCACATAGCCTTCGTTGTCGAGCATCAAGGCTTCTTCACAGCCGCTGGCGATAGCTTCGTTCAGGGCCAGCATGGAGTTGATGTAGTTGCCGTTAGCTTTCGCCTTACACATGGTGATGTTGACGTGATGACGAGTATAGGAAGAGGTGCGCACCTTGATGCCCATTTCCTTGGCTTCCGGCGACATGTACGACGGCCAGCTCCAGGCCGCGACCATTACATGCACCTGTAGGTTGTCGGCACGCAGACCCATGCCTTCGGAACCCAAGAACACCATGGGGCGCAGGTACGCCTCGTCCAGGTTGTTTTCGCGAACGGCCGCGCACTGGGCATCATTCAGCTGTTCTTTGGTGAACGGCATTTTCATATTCAGGATATGAGCAGAACGGAACAGACGGTCAGTGTGCTCTTTCAGGCGAAAAATCGCCGGGCCATTGGCGGTGCTGTAGGCACGCACGCCCTCAAAACAACCCAGGCCGTAATGCAGGGTGTGGGTCAGCACGTGGGTTTTGGCTTCACGCCAGGGAACCATTCCACCATCCAGCCAGATCAGGCCATCGCGATCAGCCATCGACATTGTTTCTGCTCCATACAAACTTTTTCAGGAAGACGGCATTCTAGCAGGAATTTTCTGAAGAACATAAATGTCCGGCGCTACGCCAGCATCACCTTTTCCCACATGCCCCGGATGTATTCCCGCTCGTCGGGAAAGGCATTCCCTTCCACCTGGCTGTTGAGATTCTGCAAGGCCCGGCGGTGAATGGTCGAGCGCAGTGTAATGTACACTTCACGCAGTTTCTCCGCATCCTCGACAGCGATCACCCCTGCGCGGCCAAGCTCTTCCAGCTGCCGTATGTTATCCGACCATTGTGTCAGCTCAGGATGTTCACCGCTTTGGGCCAGCATCAGATACTGCACCATGAATTCGATATCGATGATGCCGCCCTGGTCGTGCTTGATGTGGAACGTAGTGGCCTGGCTGGACTCCGCGGTACCCAGGCTGGTGCGCATTTTCTCTCGCATGTTCACCACATCCGCGCGCAGGGCCTCACGATCCCGCATCTGACACAACAGTTCGTGACGCAGGGCCTCGAATTCGGCGAGGGTACCCGTACAACCGGCAACCCCCCGGGCGCGGGCCAGCGCCTGGTGTTCCCAGGTCCAGGCATCGTTGCGCTGATATTTCTCAAAGGCCTGTAGCGTGCTGACCAACAGCCCCGAACTGCCCGATGGCCGCAGCCGCATATCCACTTCATAAAGCTGGCCCGACGGCGTCTGGGTGCTGAGGATATGCACTATGCGCTGACCAAGGCGGGTGTAAAACACGGCGTTATCGATAGGCCGGTCGCCGTCGGTGGCCTGCTCCGGATCCGCGTTGTGCACGAACACCAGATCCAAGTCTGAGGTATAACCCAGCTCGATACCGCCCAGCTTGCCATAGCCAATAATGGCGAAATCGGTATCACAGGCTGAGCCATCGGCACGACGGGGGTAGCCGTGGCGACTGACCAGGTTGGCAAAGGCGACATCCACCACGTGGTCCAGCACCACTTCGGCAATCCAGGTCAGGTAGTCACTCACCTTCATCAGTGGCAGGGTGCCTTTCAGCTCCGAGGCGGCCACTCGCAGAATGTGGGCCTTCTTGAAGTGCCGCAAAGATTCCATCTGCTCCTCAAGATCTTCGAACGGAATGCGCAGCATCTGCTGGCGCAGATCGTCCTGGAGCTCCTCTTTGGCGGGCGGATGATACAGACTTTCCGCATTCAGCAGCTCATCCAACAGCAACGGCGTTTCCGCCAGCTGCCTTGCGATCCAGGGGCTCTCGCTGCACAGCTTGACTAACTGGGTCCGTGCACCGGGGTTTTCGAGCAACAGAACCATGTAAGCGGTTCGCCTGAGAATGGCCTCCACCAGTTGCAACACCCGCCCCAAGGTTTCGGAGGGCGCATCCACCTGGGTCAGGGCCTGCAGCAGCACCGGCATGAATTGATTCAGACGTTTACGGCCTTGAGTCTGCATGACCTGAACGGTCCGGCTCTCTCGCAGATCGTTCAGCAACGCCAGACTGTCTTTGGCAGCCTCATATCCATGCTCTTGCAACCATTGACGGGCCGCATCGTCCTCCATTTCCGACAGCCACAACTCATGCCAACCCTCATCAAGCGAGGCCGAGTCGTCTTCCTCTTCCTCAGTCGCGATGATGTCGGAGAAATGACCGGCGACCCGCTCCCGATGGACGTCCAGTACCTGCAGGCAGTCGCTCCAATTGTCGAACCCCATGATCAGCGCTATGCGAGCCTGGCTCAGCGTGTCTTCTGGTAAAAGCTGAGTCTGTTTGTCCTCCATACCCTGCAGAGCGTGCTCAAGATTGCGGAGGAACACGTAGGCCTCACGCAACTCCTTAACCACTGTTGATGGCAACAGTTCAAGCTTCTCCAGTTCCTTCAGAACGCTCAATAGCTCCCGCTGCTGCAATTCCCGGTCACGCCCACCGCGGATGAGCTGAAACGCCTGCACCACAAACTCGATTTCCCGAATGCCGCCTCTGCCCAGTTTGATGTTGTTCTCAAGGCCTTTACGCCGGACCTCCCGACTGATCATCCCCTTCATGTTGCGCAAAGATTCGAACGCGCTGAAATCCACGTATTTTCGGTAAACAAAGGGGCGAAGGCTGTCCATCAGCACCTGGCCCGCCTGCTCGCCACCCGCGACCACCCGAGCCTTGACCATGGCGTAACGCTCCCAGTCACGCCCCTGGTCCTGATAGTAGGTTTCCAATGCAGAAAAGCTGAGGGCCAACGCGCCACTCTGGCCATAGGGGCGCAAACGCATATCCACCCGGAACACAAAACCGTCAGCAGTGATCTGGTCCAACGCCTGAATCAGCCGTTGTCCGAGGCGAATGAAAAACTGCTGATTATCGATAGAACGACGCCCACCCCGGGTTTCGCCCTTGCCGGGAAACGCAAAAATGAGGTCGATGTCGGAGGACACATTCAGTTCACGTCCGCCGAGCTTACCCATCCCCAGCACGACCATGGACTGAGGGCACTCCCTCCCGGTGGCCGGGTCGGTTCCCCACGGTGTGCCGGATTGTTCGCAGGTATCCTGGTACAGCCAATCCAGGGCGCCCTGGATACAAGTGTCCGCAAACGCGCTCGTGGCGGCGATGGTTTCATGCATGTCGGCCCACCGCAGGAGGTCGCGCCAGATGATGCGAAACTGGCTTTCCCGGCGAAACTGGCGCAAAGCCCTGTGCAGCGAGTGTTCGTCTTCAACCTCGCTCAGATACTCCTGCCAGCGCTGTTGCAGATAGCCCGGCTCCGTTGTCTCGCGCAGGGAGCGCGAGGCCACCAGCGCCTCAACCTGCTCCGGATGCCGCTCCAGGGTGTGTTTCAGGAACACGCTTCGGGCCATGGCGTTGGCCACATCGGTCTCAGCCAGACCCGCATCCGGTGTCATCCAGCCCTGGGGGCCGTCCTCAAACACTGAAGACCAACCAGCCGACACATCCTCGGCAAGCACTTTCGGAAGACCGCTCCATGGCTCGGACATAATGCAAACCCCTGTATCTCTGTTATATTTCCCGTACTGTATAACGAACCGTTACCCGACTGAACAGCTCAGGCCCTTAATGCTCAGAAACCGTCGTCCACTCAACCCGGAACATCAGCTTGCCCATCTACCGATGTCGGGCATCATCCGCTCACGAATCAAGAGGCTGTTCATTATTCTTGGCGGACTGATGGCTTTCCAGGTGCTGGTACTCTGGTGGGCAGAAAGCCTCAGCCTGTTCGAGGCTTTCTGGCTTACCATGACCACGCTGGTCACCGTGGGCTATGGCGATTTTTCGCCGCAAACCACCGTTGGTCGCATCAGTACCATTGTGGTGATGTTTATCAGTGCAATCACCCTGCTCACACTGATAGTCAGTGATTTTATTGAATACCGGTTTTACCGCCGGGAACGTATCGTAACCGGACGATGGGTATACAAAATGAAAGACCATATTGTCATCATCAACACCCCCCAACACGGCGGGGAACAGTACTTCGCGCGTTTCGCGTCGCAAGTGAGGGCAGTGCCGGGGTACGAGACCACTCCAATTATTATTCTGACCCGGATGTTCCCCACCGGACTGCCGCCGGAGCTGGCCGATGTGGGGCTGGTTCATTTCCACGGCTCCGGGGGCGACCCCGACGCCCTGAAAGCCGTTCATGCTGGCAGCGCACGGCACATTGTTGTGCTGGCGTCCGACGAATCCGACCCCACGTCGGACAGCCTGACGTTCGACATAGCCCACCGACTCACCGAATCCAACCTTGGTCATCACACGACGGTGGAGTGCGTGAGCGACCGCAATCGGGACCGTTTCAGGGCCGTGGGCGTGCGCACGATTATTCGGCCGGTCAGAACCTACCCGGAGATCATGGTACGTGCCGTTGTCGCGCCGGGCTCCGAGAAAGTTCTGGAGGACATGTTCAACTATCAGAACGACCACCCCCATCGCTATGATCTGAAACTCGATGATCTGGACTGGGCGGACATCGTCAGTGCCCTGATCCGCCATGGTATCGGTACCGCACTGGCCTATATCGATAACGATGGGGAAGTGGTGTGCCATCCGAGCACCAATGAGGAGATCAAGGGCAAGGGCCTGATCGTGCTGGTCAAGTCCCACGAAACTCCGACGGTTGAAGTGGTGGACGAAGCCCTGACTCGCTACCGGGCTTTCCTCGAAAAATGGAAAACTGCCGACGCCAAGGCCGAAGGTGCAGCCCCTTAAACTGTCGCCGATGCCAGCGCGAGCTGAAGCTGACCAAGCGCCTCCCGATTGGCCATTTCGGGCATCGGCTCGCTGACCAGCAGGCCCTCAGACACCCGACTGAACTGCTCGCCGGCACCTCGCTGTGCCGCCAGCTGACCGATTGCCGCCAGGGCATCAGGCGCCACTTTCAGCGCCTCACCCTTGAGCCAGGCCACGCTCAGACCATGGAGGAATTCGGTCACCGAGAGACCGGTGGCGCCCTCTTCCCGCAGTGCCTCGGGTTCGTGCAAGCCCGCGAGAAAGTACCCCTGCTCGGCCTTGCTCACCAGATTCAGGAACACCGGCACCTGGGTCGCCAGGGCCTTTGCCCAGCTCACCAGTTGTGAGGCATCGCCGGCCTTCAGTTCAAACTCGATTTCATGCAGAGGGCGCTTGTTGTCGCCAGCGATGATGCAGCCGGCATCCACCGCCACCTCGATCACCGTGCCACCCTCTTCTATCATCACCACCTGGCGCTGGAAATTGGTTTCAAACACCGGTGTCAACGCGGCAAGATTGATGCCCTGCCCCACAGGCGTGTCGGACAACACCCCGAGGTTCAGATCTGTTCCCATCAGCGGCCACTCCCACTCCTTTCGACGATGGGCGCCGTCCACAAATTCACCCTGGGTTTTCAGGGTCTGAATGCAGCGGTCACCGGCCTGCCGGACCCGTAACGCCACTTTCTGCCGGTTCAGATCGCCATCCGGGGTGTCGTAGTAACGATTGACCAGGGTCTTGCAGGCCCCCTCAGAAGCAGCGGGCTGCTCCAGCAACCAGGTCAGGGCCAGACGCTGATGCGCCTCGGACAGGCTGAGTTTGATTTCCAGTTCTTCGGCCACAAGAGCCCTCTCGGTTCAGATTGGATTTTTTGCAGCATACATAAAAAAGCCGGCGACCCGAAGGTCGCCGGCTTTCCCGGTTTACTCTCTGATTAGCTGGTTAGCGGATCAGAAGTAGTAAACAGCACCCAGCGCCAACTGTGTGGTGTCTTCATCAGTAGCACCGTCGTCGTCGTTACGCAGGTAGCCTTCAGTGTATACGTACAGATTATCCGACACATTGTGCAGAGCCTGGAGAGTCAGCACGTCCGCCTCCTCGTCGCCTTTATCCTGCTCTGACATTTCGTAAGAAGCTGCGAACTGGTTAGCACCCAGTGTGTAGAATGCGTATACCTGAGCGTTTTTCTGACCTTCTGTACCAGGTAAAAGGCCGTCGTCCTTGGCGCCACGCATGCTGTAGAGAGCGCCAACCGTCAGGTTGTCAAGAATATCAGCCGAAACATTTACACCATAAGTGTTCTCGCTGCTGGCAGTGTCGCCGTCGTTAGAATCCATTGCCACGGCAAGGGTGACCATATCTACAGAATACTTGGCACCCAACTGGTAAGGGTATGCCTTTTAACCGTAGTCAGGATCACCATCGCCTTGAATGGCAAATGCGCCGTGCAGGGTCAGGCCACCAAACGACGGAGATACGTATTGGATCAGATCACCCTCACCAGTGGTGTAATCCAACTCAGTGTTGTACTCAGCCACTTCATAAAACTCGATCAAGCCGCCGATCAGCTGCTCATACTGGGAGTCGTCTGATCCGACCCACACTTGGCCAAAGCTGTCACCCTTAATACCGATGTAGGCTTCGTCGAGCTCGTTCAGGCCGCCGCTGTCGTCGTTGCGGGTAACGTTTCCGGAGCTGTCAATTTCGGCAGTATTGTTCTTGTTACCTGCTTTATTGTCTGCGCTGATGCCTTCCAGTTCTAACTTCAAGAATGCAGTAATGCCCGGGGCAACTTCATGTTCATGCTTCACGCCAAGGGTAGAACCATTATCGAAGTGATTGATCTCCGAACCACCATTTTCAAAGTCGGTGTGAGTAATGGCGTACTGGATATTGCCGTATAAGGTCGGCAGATTGCTTTCTTGCGCCAGCGCTGCGCCAGAGAAAGTTGCCGCTGCAATAGCAGATGCGATGAGCGTTTTCTTCATGTTGCGTCTTCCTTTATTGAGTTAACTCAGGTTTTAGCGACGGGTTCAGATCCCGTTCTTGAGACTTTCACCAGGCAGGCTGGTCAGAGCCTTATTTTGTGCAGCTTCCATGTCAGTTTGATGACACGCAGCTAACATTTTTTCAGTTTTTGTTCGCCCCGAAAAACTTCGGATCGTTACAGCTCAATAGCTTACCCTGATAAGTTAAAGCGCTGCATGATGAACCTGCTTTAATACAACCATTTTAGTTTTGCAAATTTTTAACGACCGCTTTTTAGCTTTTTTGGTGCGTATTTACGGCATCGATATTCTTGTTTGGTCTTTCCTTTGTATCCCGCCAACCCTTCAAGTCCGGGGCCAGAATATTAAATAATCTTTTTAATCAGACAATTAAAAATCGAACCCCTGAAAACCGGAGGTATAACCCGCCTGATTTCGCACTCTGGCCGCACCATTCAGGTTCGCCATCATCGGCCGCGCGCAATTATGGTGCGGAATGAGATGCATTTCAGGAACTGCCTCCCACCTACAGCATAAAAGTGACTGGCCCGTCATTAACCAACGCCACTTTCATGTCTGCTCCGAACTGCCCACGCTCGATACGAGCGCCGGGCAAGAGGCTGCCAGCCACCTCCAGAAACTGAAGAAACAGAGTATCGGCAAGCTCGGGGGGTGCCGCTGAAGAAAAACCGGGCCGGGTACCGGAGCCGGTATCAGCCGCAAGGGTAAACTGGGGAACCACAAGAAGTGCGCCACTGATGTCCAGCAGGCTTCGATTCATCCGTCCCTGGTCATCGGAGAAAACGCGGTAATTGACGATCTTTCTGGCCAGCGCCTCAACCTGTTCAGGGCCGTCACCACGCTCCATACCCAGCAGCAGCAAAAGCCCCTGAGGTATGTCAGCAATGATTTGCCCGTCTACGGAAACACTGGCACTGGATACACGCTGGATAAGCCCTTTCATCTAACTCCCTGTGGAAGGACCATTAACAAGTTGCAAGAGTGTATCCATGGGGTTACAGGACCGCAACCCCCGAAGGTGCAATTCAGGCTAACGTCCCATTCACGTCGGCGGCCACTTCATCCACGCCGCGGATGAGCGCGTCAATGATGGCCGGCTCCGACGCCGAATGGCCCGCGTCACGGATAATTCTCAGGTCGGCTCCTGGCCAGGCTGCCGTCAGCGCAAGGGCGTTATCCAGCGGGCACACCATGTCATAGCGCCCATGCACAATGACGCCAGGAATACCGGCGAGTCTGCCGGCGTCACGCACGATCTGATCAGGCTCAAGGAACGCCTGATTCATGAAGTAGTGGCACTCGATCCGCGCCAATGCAATGGCAACGTGGGGATGGCCGAAATGCTCAACCACGCGCGGATTCGGATGCAGAGTGGCACAACGGCCCTCCCAGATTGACCAGGCCTTGGCCGCCTGAATCTGCTCAAGCTCGTTGCTGCTGGTCAACCGTCTGTAGTAAGCAGACACCAGATCGCCGCGTTCGTCTTCGGGAATGGGCGCGAGGAAATCCTCCCAGTAATCCGGGAAAATCCGGCTGGCACCCTCCTGGTAGAACCAGTGTATGTCTCTCGGGCGGCACAGAAAGATTCCCCGCAACACCAAACCAAGAACCCGCTCGGGAAACGCCTGGGCGTACACCAGACTGAGCGTGGAACCCCAGCTGCCGCCGAACAGCAGCCAGCGCTCGATACCCAGAAAGGTGCGAACCGCTTCCATATCCGATACCAGCCGGTCGGTGCTGTTGCCTCCCAGTTCGGCGAGGGGGGTTGATCGTCCAGCTCCGCGCTAGTCCATCAAAATAATGCGGTAGCGCTCCGCATCGAAGAAGCGGCGATGATAATCCTCACACCCGCCACCGGGCCCGCCATGCACTACCAGCACCGGCATGCCTTGTGGATTACCGCTTTCTTCGACGTACAATTCATGCGGCGGATCCACCGCAATTCGGTGCTGGGCGTTGGGCTTGATGTCTGGGTACAGCGTGAGCATCGGGGGCTCCGGGACGAAGGTATACCCGGAGTGTAGCTGAAGTTAAAAAAAAGGGCGGGCCATTTCTGGCCCGCCCTTTTTTTCGCCGAACGCTGCTTACTTCTTGTTCGCGCGCTTGCGCTCGTTCTCGGTCAGCAGTTTCTTGCGCAAACGGACCGACTTCGGCGTGACTTCTACCAGCTCATCGTCGTCGATAAATTCCAGCGCCTGCTCGAGGGTGAACTTGATCGGCGGTACCAGAGCAATCACCTCGTCCTTACCGGACGCACGCATGTTGTCCAGCTTCTTGCCCTTGGTGGGGTTCACCACCAGATCGTTATCACGGCTGTGGATACCGCACAGCTGGCCCTCGTAGATTTCCTGGCCCGGATCAAGGAACAGCTTGCCGCGGCTCTGCAGGGTCTCCAGAGAGTAAGTCAAAGCAGTGCCGGTCGCCATGGACACCAGTACGCCGTTCTGGCGATTGGTCACGTCACCACCCTTGATCGGACCGTAATGGCTGAACGTGGACGTCAGAATGCCGGAACCGGAGGTCATGGTCAGGAACGAGTTCCGGAAACCGATCAGGCCACGAGCCGGGATGGTGTACTCCAGACGCATACGACCCTTGCCATCCGGAATCATGTTGGTCATGTCACCCTTACGAAGCCCCATCTGCTCCATCAGAGCACCCTGATGCTGCTCTTCGATGTCAACGATCACGTTTTCGTAAGGCTCCTGCTTGACACCGTCGATCTCACGAATGACCACTTCCGGCCGTCCGACGGCCAGCTCGAAATTCTCGCGGCGCATGTTCTCGATCAGAACCGACAGGTGCAGCTCACCGCGGCCAGACACCTTGAACTTGTCCGCGGAGTCGCCTTCTTCCACACGCAGCGCCACGTTGTGCAGCAATTCTTTCTCCAGGCGCTCCTTGATGTTGCGGCTGGTGACGAACTTGCCTTCCTTGCCGCAGAAGGGCGAATCATTGACCTGGAACGTCATGGATACTGTTGGCTCGTCCACCGTCAGCGGAGGCAGGGCCTCAACACTGCTCTGATCACAGAGGGTGTCAGAGATGTACAGCTCATCCAGACCGCTGACACAGACGATATCGCCGGCCTGAGCCTCTTCCACTTCAACGCGCTGCAGACCCGAGTGCCCCATGATCTTGAGAATCCGGCCCTGGCGCTTCTTGCCGTCAGCGCCAATCGCGGTTACCGGGGAGTTGGTCTTGATCTTGCCACGCGTAATACGGCCGATGCCGATCACGCCCAGGAAGCTGTTGTAGTCCAACTGGGAAATCTGCATCTGGAACGGGCCATCCAGATTGACGGCAGGCGCCGGAACGTGGTCAACGATGGCCTGGAATACCGCGTCCATGTTGTCGTCCAGCTTTTCGTGATCCATGCCGGCAATACCGTTCAGGGCGCTGGCGTACACGATCGGAAAATCGAGCTGTTCGTCGGTGGCACCGAGGTTGTCGAACAGATCAAACACCTGATCAACGACCCAGTCCGGACGAGCGCCCGGGCGGTCAATCTTGTTGACCACAACAATCGGGTGAAGGCCGGCATCGAACGCTTTCTGCGTCACGAAGCGGGTTTGCGGCATCGGGCCATCGATGGAGTCGACCACCAGCAGTACGCAGTCGACCATGCTCATGACCCGCTCCACCTCGCCACCGAAATCGGCGTGGCCCGGGGTGTCTACGATGTTGATGTCGTAGCCATTCCATTTCAGTGCGGTGTTCTTGGCCAGGATGGTAATGCCACGTTCTTTTTCCTGGTCGTTGGAATCCATCACCCGCTCACTTTCGAGCTCTTTACGATCCAGTGTGCCCGACTGACGGAGCAACTGGTCAACCAGGGTGGTTTTACCGTGGTCAACGTGGGCGATAATGGCGATATTACGAAGTTTTTCAATCACAAAAATAATCCTGCGGCATGTACGGAGCTTCCCTGCAAAGTATTTCCCGATTTGGCATCCGAAAAGCAGCAGGGTATAAATGAAGCGGCGCGCAGTATATCGAAAACTCGATGTCGTTAATATGAAGAAAAACGCCTATTCGCTCAATTCGACCTGCGCACTAATTTGGGTCATGCTCACGCCTGGCGCACCAACATGACGCACCAATGAAGTGCAGAGGGACGGCAGCAGCGAACCTATGCGCGCCAAAAAAGGCCGAACTCCTTGCAGTTGCGCTGTTCTGGCGCACATGACTCAAATTGGCAAGGCAATTGCTTGACCTGAGACAGCCGATTTTGAAGGTAAGACGCCGCCGCTTTTGGTAAGCTGCCCCGACCTCAATAACAGATCGGAAGTCAGCGTCGCTGAACGATCCGGCATAACGAACATGAAATCACCCGCGCAGCGGGTAACACGATGGAGCATGCACATGTCCAAGACAGTTGATTTGATCAAAGAACACGAAGTCAAATGGGTTGACCTGCGTTTCACCGACAGCCGCGGTAAAGAGCAGCACGTGACCCTGCCCGCCAGCGAAGTGAACGACGACTTCTTCACGGATGGCAAGATGTTCGACGGCTCCTCCATTGCCGGCTGGAAAGGCATCAACGAATCCGACATGATCCTGATGCCGGACGACAGTACATCTGTTCTTGATCCGTTCACCGAAGAAACCACGCTGAACATCACCTGCGACATCGTTGAACCTTCAACCATGCAGGGTTATGAGCGTGACCCGCGCTCCGTTGCACGTCGTGCCGAAGAGTATCTGAAGTCCACCGGCATTGCCGATGGCGCGCTGTTTGGTCCCGAGCCCGAGTTCTTTGTCTTCGATTCAGCCAAGTGGAAGACCGATATGCAGGGCTCCATGTACGAGCTCTACTCTGAAGAAGCGGCGTGGGTTTCCGGCGAAGATTTCGATCGCAACAACATCGGTCACCGCCCGGGCGTCAAAGGCGGCTACTTCCCGGTTCCGCCGGTCGACAGCCTGCATGACCTGCGTGGCGCCATGTGTGCAGCCATGGAATCCATGGGCCTGGACATCGAGGTTCATCACCACGAGGTCGGTACTGCTGGCCAGTGTGAAATCGGCGTTGGCGCCAACACCCTGACCAAGAAGGCTGACGAAGTTCAGATCCTCAAGTACTGCGTACATAACGTCGCTCACGCTTACGGCAAAACAGCGACGTTCATGCCCAAGCCGGTGGTTGGTGACAACGGTTCCGGCATGCACGTTCACATGTCCCTGAGCAAAGACGGCAAAAACCTGTTTGCCGGCGACAGCTACGCGGGCCTGAGCGAATCTGCCCTGTACTACATCGGCGGTGTGATCAAGCACGCCAAGGCTATCAACGCCTTCACCAACAGCTCCACCAACTCCTACAAGCGTCTGGTTCCGGGCTTCGAAGCTCCGGTTATGCTGGCCTACTCTGCCCGCAACCGCTCCGCTTCGATCCGTATCCCGTACGTGAACAGCCCGAAGGCGCGTCGTATCGAAGTTCGCTTCCCTGACCCGTCAGCCAACCCGTACCTGGCATTCGCCGCGCTGATGATGGCCGGCCTCGACGGCATTCAGAACAAGATCCACCCTGGCGATGCTATGGACAAGGATCTGTACGACCTGCCGAAGGAAGAAGCTCTGAACATTCCGAAGGTTGCAGAAACCCTGGCGGAAGCTCTGGACTGCCTGGAAGCCGACCACGAGTTCCTGACCCGCGGTGGCGTGTTCACCGAAGACATGATCGGCGGCTACATCGATCTGAAGCGTGGCGAAGTTGAGCGCATCAACATGACCACTCACCCGGTCGAGTTCGAGCTGTACTACTCCTGCTAACAGCGGCTGCTGTCGACAGGTAAGGAATGACTCTCGGGTCATTCCGCGAAAAAGCCCCGCTCCGGCGGGGCTTTTTTTGTGAGCTACGACACAGTCACTGCGGCCCTTAACGATATGTAACTCTTTGAACCCGAGAGACCGTTGAAAACCCATCGCCGGCGACTGATAATCGAATCAAACCCCAATAACAGGTTAGTGGCATGAACATACGGCTTGGAATCTTTGTTGGCATTTTTCTCATCGGTGCCGCCCCGGCCCTCGCGGAGGTCTACCGCAACGTCGATGCCCAAGGCAACGTCACCTTCTCTGATGAGCCGTCAGACGGAGCAGAGGAGGTCAAGGTCAAGCCTGTCACCACCGTCACGCTGCCAAAGCCGGCAGATGTTCAGGAGCCTGAGAGGCTGAAGCGGCAGGTGCAAGAGGAAGGTGCCGCCTACGACAGCGTGCGCATTATTGCCCCCAATGACGACGAGGCATTCCACAGTGGCAGTGGGGATGTGGCCTTCCGGGTGGCCAGTGAGCCTGCGCTGAAAAGAGGCCATCGCTATGAGGTAACGCTCGATGGCCAGCCCGTCGGCCAGACGGCTTCCGACACCGTCACGGTTCGCAATGTATTTCGCGGCACCCACAACGCCGGCGTCAACATCATCGACGAGAAGGGTGTTCAGGTAAAATCCGGCGAATCCATCCGCTTTACTATTCATCGTCCCTCCGTCAATAACTGACCCACCAAAGTCTGTGCGCACCAGTATAGTGCGCGCGCACCATAAAAAAGCCATACTCTGATCACGAACGGGGCGCTCTTTCCGCTACCCTCTGGCAGCCTTTGCCAAAACGCACTACGTAATTGCGTCCGCACAGGCTGTCCGGGCCACGTGCCCGTTAAGCGGGCACGCAAACTGAACCGAATTCGGAAACTGGTTCAGTTTTTGCAGAACTGCGTTGCAAGACCGGGAAGTACGCAGCAATGCCAATCGATCGAGACAGCAGCATGGCACTCTTACAAACCAAAGCCTCCGGCTACAAGAACATTCTGGATAGCCTGACCACCGCCGTTCTGGTGATCGAGGATGGCCTGCGTATCCAGTACCTGAACCCGGCCGCCGAGAGCCTGTTCGAAACCAGCAACACCCGTAGCCAGGGCCTGCCCATCCGGGACATTCTGGTGGACTCCGAAGACGCACTGACCACACTGCACGCCGCGGCCGAGAACGGGCACTCCTACACCCGGCGGGAGGCGGAATTCGTGCTCACCAGCGGCACGCGACTCACTGTGGACTATTCGGTATCACCGGTCAGCCTCGACCCCAACGAATTGCTGATTGAGATTCAGCCCCGGGATCGGCTGCTCCGTATCAGCCGTGAGGAAGACATTATTTCGCAACAGGAAACCACCCGCATCCTGGTGCGTGGTATGGCCCATGAGATCAAGAACCCGCTGGGCGGCATCCGCGGTGCCGCCCAGTTGCTCGACCGGGAGCTGGATGACGAAGGCCAGCGGGAGTACACCCAGGTCATCATCGACGAGGCGGACCGCCTGCGCTCTCTGGTAGACCGCATGCTCGGCCCCAACAAAGCGCTGAAGCTGGCGCCCACCAACGCTCACGAAGTGCTGGAGCGGGTCAAAACCCTGCTGGAAGCCGAAAGCCGCGGGCGGCTCCAGTTCCGCCGGGACTACGACCCCAGCCTGCCGGAGTTCTATGGTGACAAGGAGCAACTGATTCAGGCGTTCCTGAACATTGCCCGAAACGCCATGGAAGCGGCGTTTGAAAACCAGGCCGAACAGAGCGGTGACGAGCCGCCCACCATTACCTTCCGCACTCGCGCCCTGCGGCAATTTACCATTGGCCACAAGCGTCATCGCCTGGTCTGCCGGATTGACGTGATCGATAACGGCCCCGGCATTCCGCCGGAGCTGTTGCAAAATATTTTCTACCCGATGATCAGCGGCCGTGCCAGCGGCACCGGTCTGGGCCTTTCGATTACCCAGAGCATCATCGGGCAACACCACGGGCTGGTTGAGTGCAAGAGCGAGCCCGGCAAAACCGACTTCATCATCTTCCTGCCCCTGGAGGACAACTAATGAGCCAACCGGCAAACGTCTGGATCATAGACGACGATCGCAGTATTCGCTGGGTGCTGGAGCGCGCCCTTAACCAGGCCGGTATGCAACCCCGGGTTTTCGACAGTGGCGAGAGCATCATGATGCGGCTGGAGCACGAGCAGCCCGACGCCATCATCAGCGACATCCGCATGCCCGGTGTGGATGGCATTACCCTGCTCTCCCAGATCGTTGAGGTCCACCCTGACCTGCCGGTCATCATCATGACCGCCCACTCCGATCTGGAGAGTGCAGTAACCAGTTACCAGACAGGCGCCTTTGAATACCTGCCCAAGCCCTTTGACGTCGATGACGCCGTGGCGCTTGTGAAGCGGGCTGTGGCCCACAGCCATGAGCGCCGGGCCACGTCAGAGCCCCAGGCAGAGAGCTCACAACGTAACACCGAGATCATCGGCGAGGCACCCGCCATGCAGGAGGTGTTCAGGGCCATTGGCCGCCTGTCGCTTTCCAACATCACCGTACTGATTAACGGCGAAAGTGGCACCGGTAAGGAACTGGTGGCCCAGGCCCTGCACAACCACAGCCCCCGTGCCAGCCGCCCGTTTATCGCGCTGAACATGGCAGCCATTCCCAAGGACCTGATCGAGTCCGAGCTGTTCGGCCATGAGAAAGGCGCGTTTACCGGCGCGGCTGCCGCCAGGCAGGGACGTTTCGAGCAGTCCAATGGCGGCACCCTGTTCCTGGACGAAATTGGCGATATGCCCGCCGACACCCAGACCCGGCTGTTGCGGGTACTGGCGGATGGCGAGTTCTACCGGGTTGGCGGCACCACCCCCATCAAGGTGGATGTACGCATTATTGCAGCAACACACCAGGACCTGGAGAAACTGGTCCAGGCCGGCACCTTCCGGGAAGACCTGTTCCACCGTCTGAACGTGATCCGGGTACACCTGCCAAAACTGGCGGAACGGCGCGAAGACATCCCACGGCTGATGGAGCACTTCCTCAAGCGCGCAGCCCGGGAACTGGCCGTGGAAACAAAACTGCTACGCCCGGAAGCGGAAGAATACCTCACCACCCTGCCCTGGCCCGGCAATGTCCGCCAGCTGGAAAACACCTGCCGCTGGCTGACGGTGATGGCCAGTGGCCGCGAAGTCCACATCGACGACCTGCCGCCGGAGCTGATGCAGCAGGCGGAAGCACCGGCCACCGGCCAGACCTGGCAGGAAGGCCTGCGTAACTGGGCGGAACAGGAATTAAAGCGGGGGCGGAAGGGAATTCTGGACACCGCCGTGCCGGAATTCGAGCGCATCATGATTGAGACCGCCCTGAAGCATACCGGCGGTCGCCGACGGGATGCCTCTATTTTGCTGGGCTGGGGGAGGAATACGTTAACGCGGAAGATCAATGAGTTGGGAATGGACCATCCGGAGGGGGAGGAAGACTGAAAATCGTCTCGAAACCTGTGGCTTGAGGCTATGATCGGGTGCAGATCTGAACCAGACCTGCCTCGATGCCAAAAAAAATCAGCTTTGCCATTGATTCGATGCCCAGCGAACTTTTGATGGAAGCCACTGTATTGGCAACGGTCTTCTTCTCGATGACCAGTGCCTGAGCAATTTCATCATGACTGAACCCCCTGACCAGCATTGAGAGAACTTCGAACTGCCGCCGGGTAAGGTTCTGCAACTTCGATGACTCCGGGCGACGATCCTTAAACGACGAGCCCATGACCAGGTCGTACTCGACAAACACTTCGCCTTCAGCCACTCGCTGGACGGCTTTGATCAGGGTGTCTGTGTCGCAGGACTTGGTGATGTAACCCATCGCACCCACCTGAAGCGCCCGCATCACCACCTGCACTTCGTTGTACATACTGAAAAAGAGTATTCTGGCGCTCGCCTGCTCCTCCAATATCCGGGCCGCCGCCTCTATACCGCTGATCCCTGGCAGCCCAACGTCCATGACGATCAGGTCCGGCCTGGAGTTGCGTGCGCATTCAACGGCCTCTTCACCGGAAGCCGCTTCCATGACCTCACACGGATCCAGGGCCATTGAAAGCAGGCTGGCGTATCCCTGCCGAACGACTGCGTGATCATCAGTAATAAGAATTTTCATGTCGGTCACGGTTACTATTGCTGAGAGCCTGGTCCGCAGATTACCACAGCCCCCTGCGGAACGGAGCCAGAACCATCACGCAAAAACGCTCCGGATGACAGCCAACCGGAGCGAACCAGGAAGAAAAATGCCGGGAAAAGGAAGTAAAACCCGGCCAAGCAAATATGACTAACCGGGAGTCATATCAGAACTTCACTGTTGCACCCGCTACAACTGTTCTCTCTGCACCTGGACGAATACCGTCCTGCACATCCGAAATGTACAGCTTGTCAGACAGATTCCGGCCCTGAACCCACAGGGTCGCGTCCGTGTTTATCGGCAGCTTGTAGCTTCCGCGCGCTGAGAACAGGGTGCGGCTGGGTACTTTGCCGGCTTCGCCGTCTGCCGTCAGTTCCCTTGTGTTCTCAATGTCACTGTAGAAAGATCCGAAATGACTGACAGTAGCACTCAGATGCCATCCTGAAAGGTGGTCCGCACCAATCGTAAAGCTGCCAGCACGGGTCGGAACTTCCGGTACCCGGTTGCCATCCAGTGGGCCGGTGGTAAAACGCGAATCCGTGTAGTTCAGGGCGGCTTCCGCAAACAGGTTATAATCTGCGACATAGAATGCCGAGGAGTCGATCCGGGCACCAACATCCACGCCGGTGACTTCAGAATCCGCCGAATTGACGAACAGTGCGTCACCGAATGCATCCACGTCGTCCCTGATCAGGGTGTCCTTGATACGATTGTGGAACACGGCGGCATCCAGGCTGACACCTTTGATAGCGGTAGTGCGCAAGCCGAGCTGGCTGTTAACGCCAGTCTCGGGCGTCAGCGGAAAGTCATCAGAACGAGCAGAAGCAGGCGCATAACCGCGGTGGATGCCGGCGTACACCTCCGAGTTCGCAAGCCCCGAGTACAGCAGACTCACACCGGGCAGGAACAGACTGTTAGAATCTTTTTCCCTGACACCCTCATCGCTGCTGCCCGGGCGGAATACGGTGTCCTTGTACTGGTTGAAGTTTTCATAGCGCAAGCCGGGCGTGACAGTCCAGTCGCCCCAGCTCATGCTGTTCTGGACATAACCGGAAATGGCTTCAGCATCATATTCGATAAGACGCCCATCACGTGTGTAACCATCTTCACCAGAGACAGCGAACAGACGGCCGCGACTGCCCTCGTCGAGCTTCTCGCCCGGAAGGCCGACCGGGCGGCGGTCTTCGAAGTTGTGGTTCTCGTACCGAACACCCGTCTGAATGCGGTGGTCCAGGCCAAGCGCCTCAATGTTTGCCCATTCAAGCCGGCTTTCAACGCCGAGGTTTTCATAACGGCGGTCGCGGCCTTCCATAACACCACCGTCGGCCGGGGCCGTGCCACGTGTCTGGAAACGGGGGCGATCCAGATCCGTGAAAAAGACCTTGCTCGAAACGCTGACGTCGTCTGTTACCTGCAGGTTATGGGTAAGATCATACTTCAGGTAATTGACCGAGATGTTGTTGTCTTCCCGACCTTCATTGAACCGGCTTTTGTTTCGCGGAGCTTCGCGATATTCCTGCAGCGACAGGTTGTTCTCATCATAGCCATCGCTTCGCTCCCGGAGGTAAGTCACAGAGGCCGCGAGCTGGTTACGCTCATTCACCTGCCATTCCAGCCCGGTATAAAAGTCATCGTATTGATGCTCTTCCACATCGAAGGTGCCATCGGCCTGCTTGCCGGTATAGGAAAACACCATGCCCACGTCGCCTTCGGTGCGGCGATGGTGAATGTGCTGCTGAATGGTGTCCTGGCTGCCAGCACCTACTTCAATCACGGTTTCGGGCACCAGCGTGGGCTGGAGGTTCTGGAAATTGATGATGCCGTGATTATTCAGTGGGCCATGTACGATCTGGCCGGCGCCCTTGTAGACTTCGGCACGTTCGATTCGCTCCAGAGGGGGCGTGTAGTGGGCCCCTGAGTCTAGATAGGCACTGTTGTTGATCGGCGTGCCATCTTCCAGCAGCAGCACCTTGCGCGACCGCCTTGATGGTGCGCCCCGGACACCGATACCCGAGCGGCGGCCCAGAGCATCATCGTCGATAGTCTTTACGCCGGGCACAAAATCCAGTGCGTCGTGCAGGGTATAAGGCTTGTAAATATCGATCTGTTCCCGAGTCAGCAGGCTGGCAGCGCCCGGCATCCCCTCGACCGACGTGGGAACAAGGCTACGGACGTCCAGCGCCGGCAGATAGACCATGTCGTCTGTTTGCTGAGCGATAACCGTTCCCGGCAAGGCAGCCAACAGGCTCAATCGCACAGCACGGGTGATCGGTTTCATCAGAATCATCATTGTTTTCCTCTCAACACATATTGTTGTTGGTGTTGAGACAACTTAGAGAGGGCGGGCGCCGGGTTGAACTGAACGATGGGCTCTGTAGAGGACTACTTTCGGTCGGGAATTTTTCCCGTTCCGTGAGCAATTAGCCTAGCGTTGCAGTGAGAATGCAACGGGAAGCGTCATTGTGAGTGCGTCTTTATCAATATGCGCAGGGATTTCGGGCAAAGGCATGGCACGGGACAGCATCGCCCTCACTTCATCATCCAGGGGAGCAAAGCCGCTACCCTGCGCAATTCGAACGCCACTCACCTGCCCCGTTTCACCAACCGTGAAGGTGACGGTTACCACCCCCTCCCGGCGCATCCGGCGGGCAACATCCGGATAACGCTTGTACCGGTTCAGGTGGTTCAATAATGTCTGCATGTAGTGCGTCTCGTCCGCCACTACCCCCCCGGAATCCGATTGCCGGGCAGGGGTGGATTCGGAAGCATGGGTGTCGACAGGTTCGGCTGACTCTGCCCTCGCGACCGCAGCAGGGACTGTCTCCGCAGCGGGTTCTGGACGTGGCTCCGGTTCGGACTCCGGCTGGGGCTCCGGTTCCGGCTCTGGCCGGGGTTCCGTTTCTGGACCTGATTCTGCTTCCCTGGCGGGCTCAGGTTTTGGTTCTGGTACCGGCTTGGGCTCGGGTACCGGGTCTGGTTCAGGTGCGGACTCAGGAGCGGGTTCTGGCTCACGCTCGGCAACAGGCTCCGGCTCTGCGGCTTCCGGTTCGGCACCCTGCACCGGAACATCCGCTGCCGCCAGCATCACACTGATGCCACCCTCGCCTTCCTCTTGCGCTATCTCCATGTCTTTACTCTGATATAGCGCATTCTCCAGTGCGCTGAACGCCCAGGCATGGAGCATAAGTGCGCAGAGCCCGCCAATCAGAAAGTAGCGCCCCCTGAGCATCACATGCCTGTCCGCCGGGTGGAGAGATGAACCGAGTCGAGCCCCGCTTCCGATGCCCATGCCAATACGGGGCGCCAATCAGCGGCAGTCAGCGACTGGTCAATCCTGATCGTCAGGGCGTAATCGGACGCCCCTCCACCCTGGCGGCCCAGCTGTTCGGCGAACATCTCGCTCAACCGGCCCTCCTGCACTGGCCCGTCGTTGAGATACATCCGGTTATCTTCGGTAAGCAGCAGCACAAACCTTGTGCGCACCTCTGCTTGAGACGACGCCACTTCCGGCGGCATCAACGGCAGCCCGTTTGAGGCCCGTATCTGGCCCGCAAGCATGAAAAAAATCAGCATCAGAAATACCACGTTGATCAGCGGTATCAGGTGATCGTCTCCGGTATTGGCAGGCGGGCTGTGGCGCTTGATTTTCATGGCAGTGGCCGCGTGTTTACCGATACGCTTCGGGCCCCGAGCGTCTCAACCCTTTCCAAGAGCGTCACTACCTGCTGTATGGAAGTCGCGTCAGACGGCGTCAGAGTGACATCCCTGTCTCTGGGTGCCAGCAGTTCATGGAGTCGATCGTCCTCAAGGTTGGAGAAGGGTTCATTCGCCAGGAAAACCGTTCCGTCCCCGCGCACCCCCAGCATCAGTGGCGGCTCGTCTGATGCCTCGCCCCGGTTACCAGAAGCGACCATGAGATCCAGGCTTTGCCACTGGATAAACGAAGACGTCAGCATGAAAAACAGCAGCAGGATAAACACCACGTCGATCAGGGGGGTGAGCCCGATGAGTTTTTTCGATGACCTGGCGGGACGATCAAGCTGCATGGTCCCGTCGCTCGCCACCGGCCGCAGGTTCATGTTCGGTCGACTTCTCACCGGTCCGCGCAGCGCCTGCCTGCGTGGCCATCAAGGGCCCGGTAAATACGGCGGTGAGAGCGTCTTCCATCCGCTCAACGATACGTTCGCTCTTGCGCTCAAGGAAGCTGTGCAACATAACCACCGGAATCGCCACCACCAGGCCTGCAGCCGTGGTGAGTAGGGCCTGCCAGATGCCTCCTGACAGTACCGAGGGGTCCACCTGGTTGCCCGCCGCTTCCATTTGCTGGAACGCGAGGATCATCCCCATCACCGTTCCCAACAGACCGAGCAATGGGCTCAGGGTAGCGATCACTTCAAGCGGCTTCAGGTAACTTTTCAGCGATGCGACCTGCTGCGAAGCCTGGCGCGACACTTCTTCGCGGACCAACGGCCCATCACCATGCCGGATCACCGCTTCCATGGCTTTGACCACCATCGACGGTACCGGCTGCCTGCTACTCAGCAGCCTGGCCCGCGCGCCCTCAACGTCGCCTGTTCGCCACAGTTCCAGGCTTTCCGCTACCCTCCCGCCAGTACGCCAAGTTGCCAGGAACAACTGCAGCAGCTTGGCTACGATCAGGCTGACCGCCACACAGGAGAATACCAACAGGATCGCCACCACGGGCCCACCAACACCGAGCAGGTCGGCCATTTCCTGCGATAGAAAGCCTCTCTCGATCAACGGATTCAGCCATTCGGACATCATAAAACCTATAGGGTTATGGTGATTTTTCCCAGACTAAAGCCTGTCACGAGCAGAGAGCGCCCTGAATGCCCCTTTCGTCGGCGCAAGCAGAACTTTGGTCTTAGTACTGAAAGACGGTAGGTGTCCCGGATTCACGGCTGCTAACGTAAGGTTGTCTTGCACCGGAGATTTGGCCGATGAAACGTCTGACCATTCTTTTCGCACTATGCCTCACTATGGCACTTCCTGCGCACGCCGGAGGCGACCTGACCCGGCAGACACCCAACGTGGTAGAAGTAAACCTGGGCTCTGAAACTGGTGAAATGGTGTTCCAGCCATCGAAGCTCGAGTTCGAGACGGGCAAGCTCTACAGACTGGTTCTGATCAACAACAGCCCGCACCCCCATTACTTTTCATCAGTGGGTCTTGCGCGGTCCGTGTTCACCAGAAAAGCCCAGACCTATGCACCCAACGGCGACCGGACAGCTGAAATCAAGGGGCAGATACAGGAGATAGAAGTATTTCCCGGGCACAGGGCAGAATGGTGGTTCGTGCCAGTCCAGACGGGCGAATTCAATGACCTTGTTTGCTCGGTCAGCGGGCACGAAGAGGCAGGCATGACCGGGAGTATCAAGATCTACTGATGCCGCTCCCGGGCTGGTGCCCTGGCACAGCAGCGGCTCTGCTTACCGCTCACGCCAGTAGATCACCCGGTCGTGGCCGCGGTAGACGCCGAAAGTGGCCAGGGCGGAGGGCGCGTCCAGGGCGCCATCTTCATTAACGTCATCCTGTAACCACTCTTCCACAGCCCATGTCAGGGTGTCCGTGCCCTGGGAACCCTCCGGCTGCAGGCTTAGCAGGCCCGCCTCACCACCACTGAATGTTCCGGAGTCCGCCGCTAGTGTGTGATGCTCCGCTGGGCTGGTGATGTCATCGGTGGTCCAGGGGGTACAGCTGTCTGCCGTATTGACCACAAACCGCGACCCGTTCCAGTACTCCAGCCGGAAGGCCATCAACAGCTCCGGGATGTTCTCGGGGCCATACACGTTGTCCATGGTCAACCGCCCATATCGCACATCAAAATCAGCGGCGGGCGTAAACTCATAGGGCGCATTTTCACCGGTGACGCCATCCGCATCTGTTATATCCGTGACGATGTACTCAAGATCGGGTTCAATGGGGGCTACACGGGCTTCCGGCAATTTATTGTAGCGAACGGTGTCTGCCGTGGAGTAACTGAACTGCAGCAGCCCCGGCTCAACCTCGGTCAGCGAGCCGGGACCGGCGTTTGCGGTAACCGACAACGGATCGTCTTCAATGTTCAGTGCCGTGGTATCCGCCATTGGAGTTGTGCGGGCGACATCTGAAGCCGAAAGCCGCCGGAAACCGGGCTCGGTGTAGTTCAGGGTTCGGGTTCCCTGCACAGACAACGGCTCTATCTCGAGGATTGGCGCCAGGGACCACCCGATATCCTGCCCGGTGTAGCTGAAGGGCGCCGCCACCGAGCACTCTGCAGCCAGCTCACCCGGGTCGACCGTTACCGCGAATCGATCGGGGTAAAAGCGACCTGTCGGAGCACTGATACCCTGGGGCACCGTCTGCCCTTGATACCCGCCCGCAACCGGTGTTGCCTGAAACTCGAAAACACCTACTTCAGAAATCCTGGCACTCACTGTTTCCGTGGCATCCGCCGACCGGGTATGGGAGTAGCTCGTTGGCGTAATGACGCCATCTACGCCCCCCGCGGGAGTATTTACGGCCGAAGACAGCGGAACATCCAGCAAGCGAAAGTTGGGCGTCACCGGATTACCCACGCAGAAATCACTGTCACCATCGCTTTGCCAGCCCACTGCGGTGATGGCAAGGTCAAAATCCTCACCTGCGCGGGCATACAGCGGACAGGAGGCATCCCCGGCCGCACATTCACCGTCAGTGCGAACGCACAGCCCCGCCGGCACGCTGACAAACTGATCCGAGCCAGGCATCACCAGCCCCTCATCCTCAGTGGCTGCGGGCCCCAGGTAGCGCCCATCCAGCTGCATTCGCCCGGCATCCGGGTAGCGCACGTCCATCTCCGCGATGCCCCCTGGCCCGAAGTCCAGATTGATGGTGGTTGGTGCGCCGGAGTCACCACTCACATCCTCGCCATCAACGGACAGCGCACGGCTGACGGGCCGGTTGTTTTCGTCCGGATCGATATAGGTAGACCAGAGCTGAACCGGCCGCTCCACGTTCTCGAACGCCGGCACGCAGGCCTGGGTTGCATCATCCCGCCGTACTGCCCTTACTTCCACAGGCCCTGAAGACTTGTGGGATGTCAGGTCCGGCACATCAAACGCGAGCCCGGAATCGAAAAACTCGAGCACACAATTGGCAGCCGAAAGACCCCCACCACCAGCCTGACAAAGCGTGACCGCTTGAGGGCGGGTTGATGGCTGGGAACCGATAACATCCAGGGTAATTTCCCCGGCAACGGTATTCTGCAGTGTTGCTTCACCAAACCCGCCATTGATACTGACCACATTGCCGCCCTGCCAGCCATCTGAAGGCGCAAGCGTGGCCTGGACAGGGTCGGTAAATAGCTGATCACAATCTTCGTTGGCGCAGGCGCGGATGGTGACTGTTTCCGGCTGGCAGGTCAGCGCCACGCCATCATGAAGGATTTCGAAGTGGTCTACCTGTTCACCAACGGGGTCGGTCACCGAGATAACGATGTCGTCCTGACCGAACGTCTGCGACCCTCCGCATCCGAGAATAAACCAACAATTTCGGTACAACGATTCGAACCGTACAAGGTAATCACCCGGTTCATCAAAGGTGACGGAGCGGGTGACCGGAGAACGGTCGCACAACGAATCGGTACTGGTTGATGACTGGACCAGGGCACCGTCAATCAACCAGCGGTCGGTCCAGCGCTGAAACTGGAAAAAACCCGGTGCAGGGCAGTCCTCGCCCCTTACACTCAACGACACGGTTTCGCCGACTTCCACGGCGACCGGCCCAACACTGTCACCATTGGCAGAGAGATCAACGGGCCCCTCGCACAGTCCGGCGAGCAGGCCTTGTTCAACGCCGCTGTAATCTGTGACGAGACTGCTATTATTGCCGGTGCTTATGCCTCCGCCGGCGGCCAATCCGCCGGTAATGTCTGCGCCATTGCCAACACCTATGGCTCCGGTGGCATAAAGCAACCCATTAATCTCGGCGTTATTGCCCACAGCCAGACTGCCATTGGTCACAAGCAGGAGCTGTTCAGGACCACCATCGGCATTGAGTTCGACGTTGTTGCCGAAGCTTTGAGATCCGTTGACAAAGATCCTGACCCGGGCACCCTCCGCCACGTTCAACTCGTACCCGTTCCCAAGATTCGCGGTGCCGTAATAGTAATCACCGGACGACAGTGTCGTGCCGGACGCCGGCCACGGATTATTCGCCCAGGGAATCCCGCTCAGATCCAGGGTATCGCCGGAGGCTTGCAGGTTGCTGTTAATACCATTCGTCGTGCTGAACACATCTGTGCATTGGGCGGCCCAAGCCGGAAACGATGCTACGAATAACGTCGCCAGCAATACCAACTGGGTGCAAAAGCAACGAATCGGTCTCATCGCACCCTGACCTCCACGATTCTCTCTGCGGCATCGGCGCCGGTGCCACAGACGCCTCGACTGTTGAGCGTGTACAGGGTGTCACCGCCGCTGCCGGAGACGTCGGAGGCATCTTCCTCGGTGCAGGTCAATTGCGCGCTGCAGCTGCTGAGAGCCTCTTCGGTGAAACTCAGGGTCCAGGCTGACGGACAGGCGCGACCCTCATAAAGCACGTCCGCTACCGCCACCTGAGCACCACTTTCCGCCGCGAAAAACGCCCGCTGGGACTGGATCTGCAAACTGAGGGCCTCGCCCGAACCTTGCTGGACCTGGGCCATGCCGAAGACCACCAGTGCCAGCACGGTGATCACAAAGATGGCGATGGGCAGACCAGCACCCCGCTGTTTCAGGAACACATCATCACGGCACATTGCGAATCTGTACCTCCTGAACTGTGGTGGTGGTTTCTTCACTGCCGGTGTCGTAATCCCGCAGGGTCAGGGTGAATTCAACCACCGCCGCCCGCAGCAACGAGGGCGGCGTAACGCGAAAATCCACCGGGCCGGCAAGGTTTGCCGAAATGACCTCGCGACGCCCCGAGGTCGGCGGTGCCGATTGGGTTTCATCGCGGCCATAACCGGTGTGACGGTACAGGTAACGCCCGCTCTGGCAGACACTGACCGGATCGCCGATCGCAAACAGGCGGCGCTCCGGTGACTGCCGGTTGAATCGGTGCGGTGCCGAGAGCGTCAGGGTCTCCCCCGCCACTGCATCCAGCGGCGTTGAAACGGGCCCGGGGTTGTTGTCGCCATACAACGCCGCCGCTCCGTCGCCGTACCCGAAGATCACAACCCGGCTGCCGGCAGGCGGGGGATCACTGAACGGCACAATATCGATCTGATCAAAGTCCGGCCCTCGGGTGCGCCGCACGTAGTTCGTCGCCGCCCGCAGTGGCAACCACTCGATACACTGCCCGCTCACCCTGACCGACAATGGAAACGCTTCCCGCAAGGAGCGGGACAACTGCTCACCGATCACCACCGCTTGCAATGCCCGCTGCTGGCGGGCGCTGAGATCAAGAGCCCCACGAGTGGAGAGGCTGACGAACTGCACAGAGACAGTGGCGACGATGGCCAGCAGTACGATCACCATGATCAGTTCCACCAGCGTAAATCCCCGGGCGGCACGCATCAGAAATTCACCCGGTAGAGAGTAAAAACAAACACACTGCCGGCGGGGTCCAGAACGGTGATATCAACCCGTTTGGCATCATTCTCTGGCAACCCCACCTCGCCACCAGCACAGACAACATCGACGGATACCCGAAAACCGCCATACGCTGCGTTGTCCAGATCGGAACCGTCGGCCTTGCGGGGTACTTCGTTGTTGATGGCGTCGTAGTCGTCCACATCGTCATACTCGGCCCGATCGGACTCCTCTGTATTGATCAAGCATCCCATCGACCGTGGTGTGCCGCCCGTGGGTGTACTGTCATCATACCGACGCGACTGGATCTCATCCGCATACAGCTGGGAGAGAGACACAGCGCGGGTCTGGTTCAGAGGATCTGCGCTGCGCCCTGCCAGAAGTGAGAATGCACCGAGAACGCCGGCAATGGCCACGCTGATGATCACAATGGTCATCACCAACTCCACCAGGGTGGCTCCGCGGACGCTTTTTCGCCTCATAAGCAGGGGCCCCGATAGACTGCGCCCAGCGAGCTCAGGCAGGTTGAGAAACTGCTCTGGCCACCAAACACAAACTCCGTGTCTGCACCGGATTGCGGTGCGCCGTCAGGCGCGAAGTTGATGGTCAATGGCAGAGCGCCACCGACCGAAAGACTGGTGCCCTCGCGGGGCAACTCGAAAATGCGGGCAGCGGGGGTGCCAGCGCCGACAACAAACCGGAATTCACCGGCGGCCTGCTCTACACGGAGCGACCCACCCGGGTTGCCCGCCAGCGCTGCTTGCTGGGCAAGCAACGTGGCGGCGGCAAGTTGCTGGGTGGCCAACAACGGAGAGAACGCAGAGCGACTGGCGAACAGGCCTACTCCGAGAACGGAAACGACTCCGATCAGGATTATGACCATCACCAGTTCAACAAGGGTAAACCCCGATGACCTCGGGGCGATCTTATTTGTCATGCCCCTCTCCAGGATTCCCTTCAACCCGGGGAATGTAAAGCGGGTTAGCGAGAACGTAAACCAATGATTGTTGAAATCAAAAATCGGTTTTTAGGATTACGTTTCTCTAATCCGGGCTAAGCCATCGATGACCCGAGCCGTGATCCACCGATCAACATTCGCCCTCAACTTTATCTGTCGTGACGGTGAGAGTGGCCGCCGTATCGGCGTCTGCAGCAGTGTATGTCGCCACACAATCACCAACGGTTATTGTCCCCGCGGCTTCGTCGTAGGCCAGGCCATCACCGTCAAATTGCGCTGCATCATCGAGAGCGTCAAGAGCTGGGTAACCGAAAACAGTATCGACCGCTCCGCCATCCAACGTGACAGAACCGGTGGCGTCATCGGACACACCGGATGCAAGAGCAGCAGACCTGACAATACCGATGGCAGACCTCGCTGAACCCACGGCTCCGTCAAAAACTGCGGCTCTTGCACTTCCACCCAAATCCGCAAACCGCGGCAACGCAAACGCCGCCAGAATGCCCAGAATTACAATCACCATGACCAGTTCAATCAGGGTAAAACCTTTCTCTTTTCGTGATGCTATTGCGGTCATCGCATTCATGGTATTACTCCATTGTCTCTTGGTTCAGTGGTTTTAAAGCTTGATCAGTTAATGGTTGTGGCAATTTCGCCGGTGTTCGCATCGTAGGTGATGGTGCTCTCCTGCTCGTCCGGCTGGTAGGTAAAGATGCAGTCTCCACTGCTCACCGTGATGTCGTAGTCAGGGTTCGTCCCGTTCACCGTCGGTGCATTGGACTGCAGCACACCCAGCCATACCTCTTCGCAGGTGGTGACCGTCATTACCGGTGTGCTGGCGTCGGAGGCAACAGAGACAGGCCAGCCGTCTTCGCTGACATCAACATTGTCATTGCCGAAGCCTTCAACGTCGGTCTGCGCCGTGGTGAATCCGTTGGAAACCCATTGGGTTTTGGCCAGTGCCACGCCCGCAGCCAGAGCGCCTGCCGTGGCCCGGATGGTCGACTGATGCGCCTGCTCCGATAGCTGTGCAAATCGCGGCAACGCAAAGGCCGCCAGAATAGCCAGGATGGCAATCACCACCACCAGTTCAATCAGAGTAAATCCTGCCTGTTTCTGCTTACGCATGTCCTGTTCCATTGTTTCGTCCTCTTGCCTGATCTTTGAAGTTTTCGTCAGTGTTCCGCGTCCTGCCGTTGCACTGATCCATGTTGTAACGCCACCGGCTCCAGTTTGAGGCCGGTCAGTCGCTCTTCCTGCTCCTGCTGTCCGTTGTTATTGCGGTCTGCAAAATCCGTTGTCACTTCCCAGGCAAGAGGTTGGTCAACGCGCGATGACCGCCCTGCCAGGGTTATCGGCCGCGCCGGCTGATAGATTAGCCAACCTCTGTGCCTGTTTTCAGTGGTCTTTTCTGTGCTGTTTTGAAAGCACCAGTAACCCGGTGCAGGCAGCGCCAGCCCGCATGGGCCGAGGTAACGACTCCAGGATTGCTCCATCAGCTCAACGGGATTCAGCCCCACCTGGTTTTCCAGTCGTTGGTCCCGCGCCAGCATCACCTCCGCGCCCCTGACCACCAGCGCTGATCGCATCTGGCTCAGCATCATGTTGGCGGACATCTGCTCCGCCCGAAATGCCTCACGATCCACCACACCCAACAGGTACCACCACAGCAAAAACAACACAGTCAATGCCACCAGCATCCGCAACCGGCGGCCGTTGCGCTGGACGTTGGCGTCCGAGAGCCGCGCCGTTGGCATCTAGCTCCGCCCCATGGCCGCCGCACCCAGGTCCCAGATTGGCAGGAACACACCGAGCGCCAGTATCAGGACCAGTATGCCCATGGCCACGATCAGAATGGGCTCGATGGACTCCGCCAGCCGTTTCAGACCGTAGTCCACGTCCTCGTCATAAAAGTCGGCGACATTGTTGAGCATGTCATCCACCGACCCGGTTTCTTCCCCCACGGCAATCATCTGCAGGATCAGCGGGGTAAACATGCCGCTCTGCCGCGCCGTGCGCAGCAGGCTTTCTCCCCGCTCAATCCCGGCTCGCATGTCCTTGATGTGCACCGAGATCCAGGCGTTATCCGTGGCATCAGCCACAACCGTAAGTGCGTGGGTAACGGGCATGCCCGCCGACAGCATACTGGCAAAGTTCCGGGCAAACCGGCTCAGGGTGATCAGCTCCAGTAACGGGCCAATAATGGGAACCCGCAGTTTGTAACGATCCCAGGTAATCCGCCCCTGCTCGGTTTGTTTCCATTGGCGGATCAGTAATGCCGCCGCTGCGGTGCCGAACAACAACACATACCAGTAACCGAGGAGAAAATTGGACGTGCCCACCAGGACCTGGGTGAGGAACGGCAAATCCGCGCCCAGTTTGTCGAATACCGAGGCGAACTTGGGAATTACCAGGAAGTTCACCACCATCAGGGCCGCCAGCAATGCCACCACCACGAACGTCGGGTAGCGCATGGCCTGCTTGAGTCGACGCTTGGTATCTCGCTCCAGCTCCAGGATGTCTGACAAACGCCTGAAGGCATCGTCCAGCATGCCGGTGTTCTCACCCACATGAATCATCGCAATGAACAAATCAGAGAACACCCTCGGGTGCGCCTGCATGGCGGTGGCCATGGTGGTGCCACCCTCAAGCCGCGAGGTCACGTCTTCCAGCACCTCTGCCAGCACCGGTGAGCGGCTGGTTTCCGCCAGCCCGCGCATGGTACGGATCAGGGGGATACCGGCCTTGGTCAGGGCATACATCTGGCGGCAGAACACAATCAACTCATCCAGGGTGACTTTCCTGCGAAACAGCGGCACGCTGTCAAGACGATCCGCGAGGGAGGTGGACACCGGCTGCTCACGAATCGCGAGCGGTGTGATGCCACGGCGCATCAATTCCGAGGCCGCAGCGTCGGCACTGGGTGCCGCCAGCATGCCCTGCTGCACCGCGCCCCGGCTGTCCTTTCCCCGATAACTGAATTGCATCAGGACGTCTCTCCCCCGGCCGATGCAGGCTGCGGCTCAAGATCCGCCTCCAGCGACACGTCGCTCTCGGATGTGGCAGCCACCCGGGCTACTTCATCCAGCGTGGTCACCCCCTGTAATGCGTAATCCAGGGCGCACAGCCCCAGCGGGCGATAGAACTCACTCTGGCGCGCCGCGCGGGTGAAGCCCGACACGTCCTGACGACGAAGAGCATCCAGCATTGCCTCGTTCATCTCCAGCATTTCGTAGACACCCAGTCGACGCTTGTAGCCGGTGTTGCTGCACTGATAACAGCCGCGGCCATGAACAAACCCGACCTCCAGATCGAGCGGGTCGAGGTTGAAGCCCGCCAGCCACGCCTGCTGCTGGCCAGTGAGCTCATGGGGTTCCCGGCAATTGTCGCAGACCCGCCGAATCAGTCGCTGGGCCACAACGCCGAGCAGCGAGCTGGCCACCAGAAACGGCTCCGCCCCCATGTCGATCAGCCGCATGGCGCTGCTGATGGAATCGTTGGTGTGCAGTGTGGACAGCACCAGGTGCCCGGTCATGGCGGCCCGCAGACCGATCTCGACGGTCTCACGGTCACGCATCTCACCCACCAGAATAACATCGGGGTCCTGCCGCAGGGCCGACCGCAGCACATTGGCAAATTCCAGCCCGATCTTGGGGTTGACCTGAACCTGGGTAATCCGCGGCAAGCGGTATTCCACCGGATCTTCGGCGGTAATGATCTTGACCTCGGGCTTGTTGAGTTCCGTCAGCGCACCGTAAAGCGTGGTGGTTTTACCGCTGCCGGTGGGCCCCGTAACAAGGATCATGCCGTGGGGTTTTCTGATCATGCGGCGGAACCGCAGCAACATGTCTTCCGGCATGCCGGTGCCGTCAAGGTTGAGTATGCCCTGACTCTGATCCAGCAAACGCATGACCACCGATTCACCGTACTGCACCGGCATGGTAGACACCCGCACGTCGATGCTGCGGCCTTTGACTCGCACGTTGAAGCGCCCATCCTGGGGCATGCGCTTTTCGGAGATGTTCAGGCCGGCCATCAGTTTCAGGCGCAGAACCAGCGCGGAATTTACCCGCTTCTCTTTCATGACCTGCTCTTGCAGCACTCCGTCCACCCGCTGGCGGATGCGCACCACGGTTTCGTCCGGCTCAATGTGGATGTCGGAGCTGCGGGCCTGAACGGCGTCCTCAAACAGGGTTTGCAACAGTTTGACCACCGGTGCTTCGGCACTTTCGGATTCCGCCGACAGATTCGCCAGATCAAAGGCATCGTCGCCCAGCTCATCTTCCAGCTCTTCCGCCAGCGAGGCGATTTCATCGGTACGGCGGTACACCAGATCCAGCGTACTGAGCAGTTCGCTTTCACGCACCACCGCCTGTTTGATGGGCTGCTTCAGCACCCGCACCAGTTCGTCGTAGGCGAAGATATCGAGGGGGTCGGCCATGCCGACTAAAAGTTCGTCGCCTTGCTGGGCCAGCACGATGCTGCGAAACCGTCGCGCCATGGCCTCAGGCAGCTTTTTCACCAGTTCGTTGTTGAACTGGAAATGCCGCAGCTGGACGAATGGCACATCGAGTTGCCGCGACAGGAAATTCAGCAGGTTGTCTTCGTCCACATAACCGAGATCGATCAGGGTACGGCCGAGCTTACGCCCGGTGTCTTTCTGCTCCCGCAGGGCGGTCATCAACTGCTGCTCGGTGATGACGTCATTCTGGACCAGCAGGTCACCGATTCGGATCTTCTTCTTTGGTTCAGTCATCACTTACCCTGCCCGCAAAGACTGTAAACGCTGGCGTACGTAATCCGCCAGGGAGGGGGGAAGTCCCGGCAGCTCGGACGCCTGCCGGAAAGCCCGCCGCGCCGCTTCACGCTGGCCGCCGGACTCCAGAGCAATGGCCAGCCCTGCCCACCAGGGTGCCTGACTGTCATCCCAGGCAATCAGCTCCGCCCATCGACTCGCGGCGTCGTCATGGCGACCGCCCTGATGCAGAAGCGTGGCCAGGGTCACATGGTATTCGGTGTGTTCTGCCACTCCCGGCACCCGGTACAGCAGCATCGATAGCGCCGCCTCTAGCGCACCGCTCTCCAGCAGCGCGCGGGCGCGCAGCAGCCTCAGTGGTGCCGATGTTTGCGCGATTGGCTCCGGCAGCAAATCCAACGCCTGCTGGTACTGGCCCTCCACCAACAGGCGTTTGGCCACAACGTGGCGGCTCAATGGCGCGTCCTGCACCGCCGTGAGATCTTCCAGCACCTGCCGGGCTTCCGCCCATCGGCCGGCCCGCAGCATCCGCTCAAGCTCGCGACTGGTTCGCCGATCCTTCACCTCCGGCGTTTCCCGCACCTGTTTGACGTCAGCTGCGGCCTGAAACCCGTCGTCTGAGCCGCTCACCCGCACCGTTGACGGGCGCTGGGCATCCGCCGGCACGTCGGCGGCCACGGATGCGGCGGCCGGCTCAGGGTCCGCTTCACGCTCAGTTTTCGGGTCAGCATCAGGCACCGGTTGCGGCGCCTGAGCAGCGACACGCTGCGGCTCAGGTGGGCGGCTGTGCTCCATGGGAGCCGGCTCGGGCAATCGGGGCGTCACGACCACCGGCTCCGACGGCTTATCCTCGGCAACCGGCTGTGGCACTGACTCGGGTTCGGGTTCCGCTTCCGTCGCCACCGGAGACGGGACAACCACCGGCGTCGCTGTGCTCTCGACCACCGGGGACGGCCTCGAAATCAGCCACCACCCGGCGCTCAGCAGCAACAGCGCCAGCACAGCAAGGATCAGCCACCGAGCGCGTCGTCCAGCGGCAGGCGCTGCCGCGGCCTGCCCGGTGTACGCCGCCGGCGCAGGCTGGCGGCCCTGGCGCTGCTCTGCCGCCCGCAGGGCATCATTCAACAGGCTCATAGCCACCTCGCGATGACGCCGGGTTTGCGGGCGCTTTCGGTATCACGAATGGCCATCAACACGTGGTTGCGTTTGACCAGGCGCTCACCTCGACCCCAGGCCGCCAGCAGCGACTTGTGAGCCAGAATGTTGACCAGCCGCGGAATGCCGCCGGAGGATCGGGTCATCACCCGCAGTGCCGCCGGCGCAAACAGATCGCCGCCGTTGTAACCGGCCTGGGCGAGGCGATGGCGCAGATACTGGGCGACTGAGGCGCGATCCAGCGGCGCCAGACGGTGCGCAAAGGTGATGCGCTGGCGCAGCTGGCGCAGCTGGCGCAGGCTGTCGCGGTTCAGCAACAGGTCCAGCTCCGGCTGGCCGAACAGTACCACCTGCAGCAGGCGCACGCTTTCGGTCTCCAGGTTGGTCAGCAGGCGCAGGGCTTCAATGGTCTGCTCCGGCATGGCCTGGGCTTCATCGATGACCAGTACCACCTGGCGCTGCTCCATGGCCAGGGCAATCAGCCGCTCATTCAGCGCCTTGAGCACCTGATGGGTGTTGCCACAGCGGGCCACGTCTACCCCCAGCTCCTCGGCGACCGCCTCGTAAAGCGTTTCCGGAGTCAGATGGGGGTTGGGAATGTAGGCGGTGTAGGCCTCGTGCTCCAGCTCATTGAGCAGTAAGCGGCACAGCAAGGTTTTGCCAGTGCCGACTTCACCGGTAATCTTGATGAAACCCTCGCGCTGGCGCAGGGCGACCAGCAGCAGCTCGAGCGCATCACGATGGCTCGGCGCCCGAAGGAAGTATCGGGTGTTGGGCGTCAATGCGAACGGTGCTTCCTGCAATCCGAAATGGGCTTCGTACATCTAGGGCCTGGTATTTTCCGGAGCAGGTTTGACGGATTCCGCCGATTGCAGCAACTCTTTGAGCACGTTCATGCGTTCACGACTGGCGGCAATATCGGCATTCATCTGATCGGCGCCCACCACCACGGGCCGCAGCAGAATAACCAGCTCGCTCTTGCGGGACTGGAAACGGCGTTGCTTGAACAGCTCACCCAGCAACGGGATCTCACTGAAGAAGGGTACCGCGGCATTGTTGTCTTCGCTGGAATTCTGGATCAGCCCGCCAATCACCACGATTTGGCCACTTTCCGCGCGGATCACGCTGTCCGTCTCCCGCACCGTGCTGCGCGCAAGCGGTAGCGTGACATCGCGGTCGCCCACGGTGATGACCTTCTCCTGATCATTGACTTCACTGACGGACGGATGCACATGCAGAGTGATCGCACCGTCTTCGGCGATCTGCGGCGTGACGTCCAGGGAAATGCCGGAGAAGAACGGCGTCAGCTCCACGGACGTGGACGTCCTGTCGGTGGCGGTGACGGCGGAATTGTTGTCATCGAAATCGATATCGGTGACGAAGAACTCATCGGTACCGACCTTGATCACCGCTTTCTGATTATTGACCGTTGAAATGCGGGGGCTGGAAAGAATCTGCACGTTGCCCTGCTCGCCCAGCAGCTGGATCAGGCCGGTAAAGTCGCCAGCCCGCACGCTGGCGGAGAAGAGACCGCCAATGTCGGACGTCTGGATCGCCTGGCCGGCCAGGGCCTGGGCGGTGAAATCCTCCGGCAGGCCATCCGAAGCGGTAATCCGCGATGCGCTCTGGACATCCGCCCAGTTAATGCCCTGCTGGTAGCCCTCATTCAGGATAATTTCCAGAATCTTGGCCTCCAGCACCACCTGGCGCTGCATGATCAGCTGGGTACGGCGCAGATACTCCTCCACCTGATCCAGGGTTGTGCCATCAGCCCTGACCATCACCAACCCGGCACCGGGATTGGTGATCACCTGTCGACCGTCACCACCGCCCACGATCATCGACAGCGCCTGGTTCAGGTCTTGCCAGAAATCCGATTCGGTTTCCGTGGAAATCCGCGTGCCGACGAGGTTGGAGGTGCTGCGGGTGTCACTGTCGTCGAAATCACGGTTGCTGCCTGCCCCGGTGGAATTGTTCCTCGAGCTGCTGACCTGACCGGAACTGACGCGTGTTTCCGATCCCCCGCTGCGTTTGAAATGCAGGTAATCGATGGGAAAAATCCGCGTGCGCGCGCTGTTCGCGTCGACACGGAACAGGCGGCCATTGCGCTGAATGTTCAGGCCGTACAGATCGCCGGCAATGGCCATTACCTCGGGCACGGTCACATCGCTCAACCGCAGATCAACGGTGGCAGAAACATCGGGGTGAACCACCACGTTGTAGCGACTGCCTTCTACCAGAGCCTGGAAGAACGTGCGGGCATCGAGGCCGCCGGCATTCACATCAAAACGTTCCTCGCTGTCGGACCCCGACGCCAGTGGTGGTAACAACGCAGCGCTGACATCGGCCGGCACGGAATCCGCGGACCCCGGCGCGCTATCCTCAATCGACGCATCCGCAGAGCCATCGGCCTCCGCCAGCGCTCGATCGATTTCCTCAGCAGCGTCGGTCGAGGTCGCTGCACCGGTTCGCATCAGCGGATTGTTGCTGCACGCGGCCAGCAATATCGCCAGCAGCAGAGTCAGAAAGGTTCTGTTTACAGTCATAGCAGCCCGTTTGTCAGTCATTGCGTCCCCCGCACCTGCGGGAGTGCCTCAAGTCGTATTACGCGCATACGCCCCTGATCGAGGATTTCAACCCGGTCAGGGTAGATCCGTTGCAGACGAACGCCGTCGAAGCGCTGCCCTTCCCGTCGGGGCTCGCCATTGATCACCGCCGTACGCCGGTGTTTCCCGATCATGATGGAGGCCAGGCTGAATGTTTGCTGTGTCGCCACGTCCGCCGGAGCCGTGCGGAAATCGGGTGGGCGCGTCGGGTCCTGCAACGCCATCGCCGGTGGGTGACCCAGCGCCAGCAGGAACGCCGCTATGGCGGACGTGCACCAGACACAACGGGTTCGCCTCAGAGGTGGCGTCATATCACACCCCCAGCCAGGCTTGCTCAAGGCTCAGCGTCCGCACACGAATGCGCGCCTCACCCGCAGGGTAGGACTCGGCGTCGAAGTCCAGCTGCACCCAGCCCAGTCGCTCGTCCATCGCTTCCAACCGTTCCAGATAATCCAGCACGTCCAGGTAAGGACCACGCAGAGTGATTTCGACATCGTGCGCAAACAGCAGTGGTTGCCCTTCCTGCCGGGCACCACCTTGTGCTCCGGAGTCGGACGGCGTCGCCTCTTCGCCCTCGCTGTTGGCGTAAACCGGCACCGGCGTCTTCAACGCCACCCCCAGGAGCTCCAGCTCGTCCTGGGCAACCAGCATGGTTCTCAGCAAAGACACCATGCTGCGGGGAGAGATAAACTGGTTGGTGGTGTCCGCGATGTCTGCATCCAGTCGATCCAGACGCTGCGTGCGGCTGTCCAGCAGCCGCTGAAGCTCCCGGGAAGGATCGTTTTCCAGTTGTGTCATCAGCGTGTTCTGCTGCTCCTGCAAACGCTGCTGGCTGACCAGGAGTGTCTCGATCTGACCGTTCATACGTTCATTGTTGGTGAGCACCGGCGCGACTGCAAGCTCCCATCCCACCAGAAGGATCAGCACCAGAGCGGTCAACAGCAACAACGCGCGCTCCCTGACAGGGCGCTCATTGAAACGGCTGGACACCGAATTCCAGTATTTCGTCATGGGCGAACTCATTGTGCACCTCCCGGGGCGGGATCGGTTGCTACCCGAAACCGGATCCAGCGCCCTTCGTCCTCCCGCTGCAACGAGAAACTGCCGAACGTGCGGCCGATGAAGGAGGGCTCGTTACCCAGATTCTCCAGAAACACCGGTACGCTGGATGCCTGTTGCGTGCCACCCGACAGGGTAATGCGCCCAGGCTCCGCCTCAAGGATAAACCCCGTCAGCCAGACGCCTTCCGGCACCTGGCGCGCCAATGCCGCCATCTGCGCGGAAAAGCCGGCGCTGTCATCCCTTACCAGATTTTCCACCCGCGCCAGCAGCCGTTGTCGCCGGACGATCGTGTTGTTGATCCTCTCAAGAGCCGATTCAAGCCCGGGATCGGGGCGACGGGCGCTGACCTGCGCTGACAATTGCTCGACCGCCGACTGCAATTGCTGATTCTGCTGTTGCAGACGGTCTTGCCGGGCCGCCAACTCACTACCCTGGTAACGGACGAAAGCGCTACTGATGGCGACCAACAACACCGCCAGCAACATCAGGGCAAGTGCGCTGGTCGCCTGCAGCCGTTCACGGCTGGGCCGCAGTTCTTCAGTGTACAGGTTGATCGCCTGCGCGCCCTCAGGCGCGCCCAGGCCGGCGCTCCAGGCGGGCAGGCAGCGGCTGTCGAGCGGGCCCGGCAGATCGAACGGCGCCCAGTCAACGGTGTCCACACCGCCGGCCACGTAGGATGCCAGCATGGACGACAGCGGCAATACGCTGTCTCGTGCGACCAGGCGGATGACCTGCGGGGGCACCTGCCCCAACTGGCTCTCGTAGTAATCCAGCGAGCGCTGCACTTCCAGCGCCAGGGATTGCACCGCGGTTTCCTGGGTGGACGCATTCCTCAGGTCGTCAGACATGACATCGAGTTTGCGCGACAGGTAAAGCTCAGCGCCTTTGGCGATGACCATCTGGCCATAGGCATCCCGCAGGTGCACCAGTGCAACGCCGCGCCCCTGAGGGTCCAGTCGCGCGACCAGATTGCGCAACGCCAGCTCGGCCACGTCAACAGCCACCAGCTCCAGCCCACTGGATCGCACCAGCCCGATTTGCTCGGTCACCAGGGATTTGCGTGCGGCCACCACGTTCACCAGCTCGCCACGGCCGCGGGCGGCATCGGATGGAAACGGGAACACATCAGACACAGCGTCGGTGGGGCTGAAGTCCAGAAAATCTTTCAGCTTCCACTTGAGGGCATCCCCCAGCTCGGCGTCGTCAATACCTTCAGGGCGCTCAAGCTGAAAGACCTGGTACTTGTCCAGCGGCAGCACCAGTGTGGTACGGACCCCCGCCCAGCCCTGCTCGCTTACCAGCGCGGACAACGCGGCTTCACGCTTTGCCGGCAGGCACTCCACGAACCCGACCCGCTGATTCACCATGCCGGGCGACATCGCCCAGGCGATGCCATCCGGACGCACTTCCAGGCACAGGGTTTGTCGCTTTTGACGTTGCCGGAGGATTGTTGTGATCAGACTTCGAGCCACTCGCCAGCCTCAGTGCTTGTCATGATGGGTATTTTTTATACTGAATTACATGATAGATGAGAAAGTGAACGTAACTCTACGTCTTTCCGTCAATTTCACGTCTTTTTGCAAGCTCGTAACAGAAAAAGCCCCCGATAAACGGAGGCCTTCCACGACACGTCTGAATTGAAGACAGAAAAATCTCAGAACGGGATGTCGTCGTCAAAATCATCCACCGGTTCCGGCATGCTGCCCTGGGACGGCTGGTTATACCCACCGGATTGCTGCTGCGGCGGCTGGTTACCCTGACTGGCCGGCGGCGCATTGTAGCTGGACTGCTGAGGACGGCCGGCAGGCGCACCCTGTGACATCCCACCGCCATCACCGCCGCGGCTGTCGAGCATCTGCATCTGGCCGTTGATATCCACCACCACTTCGGTGGTGTAGACGTCCTGGCCCTCCTTGTTCTGCCATTTACGGGTCTGCAGCTTGCCCTCAATGTAGACCTTGGAGCCCTTGCGCAGGTATTGACCGGCCACTTCGGCGATCTTGCCGAACATCACCACCCGGTGCCATTCGGTTTTCGGCACCATCTGACCGGTTTGCCTGTCCTTGTAACTCTCGTCGGTTGCAAGGTTAAGATTCACCACCGCATTGCCGTTGGGGGTATAACGGGTATCGGGGTCCTGTCCCAGGTTACCGATAAGAATGACCTTGTTTACGCCTCGTGCCATGATCTGCTCCTGACTCTGTTTTCAGGGACAACCCGTCGTCCGTGCGGGCTTCCAAATTTCAAGAACCGTTACCCTGCCGGACAAATGGAAAGTCCGCAAGTAACCCTTTATCAAAACGCTGACGATCCACCTTCAGATAGGCCGTACCGGCGTCTTCAAGAATCACCACATCCTGAACACCGGGCAGCGCCATCAGGGCGTCATCAATACTATCAAACTGGCTTTGCGCCACTTCTTTCAACTGTACCACGAAACTGGTGGTGTGACCCGGCGCCGGCATGGTCAGGGCGACCAGTAACCACAACACCAGAACACCAACCATCAGCCACAAGACGCCGCTGACACCCGCCGCCTCCATCAGCAACCCGCCGACGGCGCCCCCCACGAACGCGCCCATGAACTGGGACGTGGAATACACCCCCATGGCGGTTCCTTTGCTGGCCGCTGGCGCCTCCTTGCTGATCAATGATGGCAATGACGCCTCCAGCAGGTTGAACGCCATGAAAAACAGGAACAACACCCCCCAGGCCGCCACCAGGCTGCCCGACACCTCGGCCAGCCCGGCCGTGGACAGAGTGAGCAGTACAATGGCACCGCAAAGCACCGGCTTCATCTTGCGCAGCTTCTCACCCAGGATGATGAACGGCACCATCGCGAAAAACGAGGTCACCATCACCGTCAGGTAGAACCACCAATGGTCGGACGACGCCAACCCGAGCTGGTTCTGAAGCAGCAAAGGGAAGACCAGGAATATCGCCGTCAATGCCAGGTGTAACGCAAAAATCCCGAAATCCAGACGCAGCAACCGACGATCCGCCAGCACCCTCGTCAGCATCTCCCGCGCCGGGTGAGTATCGGCGCTGACCTTATGCTGGTGGGGCGTGGGCACCAACCGCCAGACGATGAACATGGCGACAACCGCCAGCAGGGCCGTCAGATAGAAGAGCCCGGACAAGCCGAAGGCCGAGCCGATCAACGGCCCCAGCACCAGCGACACGGAGAACGACAACCCGATGGAGATACCCACTGTGGCCATGGCCTTGGTGCGCTCTTCTTCCCGGGTCAGGTCGCTCAGCAACGCCATCAGCACGCTGGCGATGGCGCCGGCGCCCTGAAGAATCCGTCCGGCGATTACAACGTATATGGAATCGGTCGAGGCGGCCACGAGACTGCCAGCGGCAAACAGAACCAGGCCGAAATAAATCATGCGCTTGCGGCCGACCCGATCAGACAGCAGGCCGAAAGGAATCTGCAGCAGCGCCTGACTCAGACCATAGGCACCGATGGCAAAACCGATCAGAGCAGGCGTCGCGCCCTGCAAGTCATCACCCAGCAGGACAAATACCGGCATCACCATGAACAGGCCAAGCATCCGAACGGCGTACACCGATGCCAGCGCTGCGACTGATCGCCTTTCCAGTGGATTCATGGGGGAGCTAATCCTCAAAACGGTTTCTGGCGGGACATCGCCTTTCCGGAGACCGCGCATTGTATCAGAACCACGCAGGTCACGGCACCGTGGCTTGACCTGTCATTACTTACCGTCACGGCTTTCGCCGGGCGGCGGATAACACGGTATAATCCCTGTTTTTCTTCGAGCGAGGTGTTATGGATCATATCCAGATCAAAGGTGCGCGTACCCACAATCTGAAGAACATTGACCTGGATATGCCGAGGGACAAGCTGATTGTAATTACCGGCCTGTCCGGCTCAGGGAAGTCATCCCTGGCTTTTGACACCCTGTACGCGGAGGGACAGCGCCGCTACGTGGAATCGCTCTCCACTTACGCCCGACAGTTTCTTTCGATGATGGAAAAGCCCGATGTGGATCACATCGAGGGGCTCTCACCGGCCATTTCCATTGAACAGAAATCCACCTCCCACAACCCGCGTTCCACCGTCGGCACCATCACCGAAATCTACGACTACCTGCGCCTGTTGTTCGCCCGCGCTGGCGAGCCCCGCTGCCCTGATCACCACCAGCCACTGGAAGCGCAAACCGTCAGCCAGATGGTTGATCAGGTGCTGGCCATGCCGGAAGACAGCAAGCTGATGATTCTGGCGCCGGTGATCCGGGACCGCAAAGGTGAGCACCTGCAGGTTGTCGAGACCATGCGCAGCCAGGGCTTTATCCGTTTGCGTATCGACGGCACGGTGTATGACATCGATGACGTGCCGGCACTGGACAAGAAGCGCAAACACCAGATCGACGTGGTGGTGGATCGCTTCAAGGTCAAACCGGGGCTGGAACAGCGCCTGGCGGAGAGCTTCGAGACTGCGCTTGAACTGGCCGACGGCATCGCCCTGGTTGCCCCGATGACCGGGGAGGGTGAGGAACACACCTACTCCGCACGGTATGCCTGCACCCAGTGCGGCTATTCCCTGAGCGAACTCGAGCCGCGCCTGTTTTCCTTCAACAATCCGGCCGGCGCCTGCCCGACCTGCGATGGCCTGGGCGTTAAACAGTTTTTTGACCCGGAGAAAATCGTCCAGCACCCGGAGGCCAATCTGGCCGCCGGCGCCATCAAAGGGTGGGACCGCCGGGCGGTGTATTATTTCCAGATGCTGACCAGTGTTGCCGAGCACTATGGCGTCGACATGGAAACCCCCTGGGTCGATCTTCCGGACAGCTTCAAACAGACCCTGCTGTACGGCTCCGGCTCCGACGACATTCCCTTCCGCTATGTGAATTCCCGCGGCCACATCATGGAGAAGGCGCATCCGTTTGAGGGCATTCTGCCCAACCTGGAACGCCGTTACCGTGAAACCGATTCCCAGAGCATACGGGAAGAGCTGGCACGGAATCTGAGCACCCAGCCCTGCAAGGACTGCCACGGCTCGAGACTGCGCCGCAGTGCCCGACACGTGTTCATTGAAGAGAACAACATCTCCGATGTCACTCATCTGCCGGTGGGCGAGGCGCACAGTTATTTCGAGACCCTCGCCCTGCCCGGCCGCAAGGGCGAAATCGCCGAGAAGATCCTGAAAGAGGTGCGGCAACGTTTGCAGTTCCTGGTCAATGTGGGACTGGAATACCTGACCCTTGAACGCAGTGCCGACACGCTGTCCGGGGGCGAGGCCCAGCGAATCCGCCTGGCGAGCCAGATCGGGGCCGGTCTGGTGGGCGTGATGTACATCCTTGACGAACCCTCCATCGGCCTCCACCAGCGTGACAACGACCGCCTGCTGGCCACCCTCACCCACCTCCGGGACCTGGGCAACACGGTGATCGTGGTCGAACACGACGAAGACGCCATTCGCGCCGCCGACCATGTCATTGATATCGGCCCCGGTGCCGGCGTTCATGGCGGCCAGATCATTGCACAGGGCACGCCGGAGCAGATCATCAGCAACCCCGACTCCCTGACCGGACAATACCTGAACGGCACCAAAGAAATTGCCATTCCGGGTGAGCGCAACAGCGGCAACGGCAAGCAACTGGTACTGACCGGCGCCAGCGGCAACAACCTGCAGAATGTTACCCTGACCATTCCACTGGGCGTGATGACTTGCGTGACGGGCGTATCCGGGTCGGGCAAGTCCACCCTGATCAACGGCACCCTGTACCCCGTTGCCGCGGCGAAACTCAACAAGGCAACGAGCCTGAACCACGCACCCTATGACAGCCTCAAGGGACTCGACCATCTGGACAAGGTCATCGACATCGACCAGAGCCCCATCGGTCGCACCCCGCGGTCCAATCCGGCTACCTACACCGGGCTGTTTACGCCCATTCGGGAACTCTTCGCCGGTACCCAGGAAGCCCGCTCCCGCGGCTATAAGCCCGGACGCTTCAGCTTTAACGTCAAAGGCGGACGCTGCGAAGCTTGTCAGGGCGACGGCGTGATCAAGGTCGAAATGCATTTCCTTCCCGACGTGTACGTCCCCTGCGACGTCTGCAAGGGTAAACGCTACAACCGGGAAACGCTGGAGGTTCGCTACAAGGGCAAGAACATCCACGAAGTTCTCGAGATGACGGTTGAGGAAGGCCGGGAATTCTTTGACCCGGTACCGTTCATCGCCCGCAAGTTGCAGACACTGATCGACGTGGGGCTGTCCTACATACGCCTGGGGCAGAGTGCGGTTACGCTGTCCGGGGGCGAGGCCCAGCGCGTCAAGCTGGCGAAAGAGCTGTCCAAGCGTGACACCGGGAAGACACTCTACATTCTCGATGAGCCCACCACCGGGCTTCACTTCTATGATATTCAGCAGCTGCTCAACGTGCTTCAACGGCTACGCGACCACGGCAACACCATCGTAGTGATCGAGCACAATCTGGACGTGATCAAGACCGCCGACTGGATCATTGACCTCGGCCCTGAAGGCGGATCCGGTGGCGGCCAGATCATTGCCGAAGGCACACCTGAACACGTCACCGGAAGCGCAGCCTCCCACACCGGACACTACCTCAAACCCATGCTGGAAAAATAAGCAGGCATAAAAAAAGCCGGAGGTTTCCCTCCGGCTTTTTTGTGACGGCAGCGAAGAACTTATTCTTCGCCTTCGTCCACTTCTTCCGCTTCGATATCCAGCGGACGGCCAACCAGCTCAACGAATGCCATCGGGGCATTGTCGCCAGCACGGAAGCCGCACTTCAGAATACGAAGGTAACCACCCGGACGCTCGTTGTAACGGGGGCCCAGCTCATTGAACAGCTTGGCTACCGCCGCATCGCTACGCAGGCGTGAAAACGCCAGACGACGATTCGCGACCGAATCATTCTTAGAAAGCGTGATCAAAGGCTCGGCTACACGACGAAGCTCTTTAGCTTTCGGCAGCGTTGTCTTGATCAGCTCGTGTTCAACCAGTGACGCAGTCATGTTACGGAACATGGCCTTGCGATGCGCACTGGTCCTGCTGAACTTACGACCACTCTTACGATGACGCATTGCTCTTATTCCTTACCTTAAACCAATCGGCGATTAACCGCCCAGAACCCGGTCATCACCACGGAGGCTTGCCGGCGGCCAGTTATCAAGACGCATGCCCAGTGACAGACCACGGGACGCAAGAACGTCCTTGATCTCGGTCAGCGACTTTTTACCAAGGTTAGGCGTCTTCAGCAGCTCAACTTCTGTGCGCTGGATCAGATCGCCGATGTAGTAGATGTTCTCAGCCTTCAAGCAGTTAGCTGAACGCACTGTCAGTTCCAGATCATCGACCGGACGCAGCAGGATAGGATCAATTTCTTCCTCTTCCTCAACGCGCTCCGGCTCTTTCTCGTGATCGAAATCAACAAACACCGCCAGTTGCTGCTGGAGAATGGTCGCGGCCCGGCGAATCGCTTCTTCCGGATCGATGGTGCCATTGGTCTCCAGATCAATAACCAGCTTGTCCAGGTCGGTGCGCTGCTCTACCCGTGCACTTTCCACGGCGTAGGCGACACGACGAACCGGACTGAAGGTTGCGTCCAGCTGCAGGCGTCCGATAGCGCGAGTTTCGTCCTCGTCCAGACCCCGCTGATCAGCAGGCTCATAGCCGCGACCACGGGCAACCTTGAGACGCATGTTCACTTCACCGTTTTCACTCAGGTGACAGATCACATGATCCGGGTTGGTGATCTCGACATCATGATCCAGCTTGATATCTCCGGCTGTGACGACGCCCGGACCTTTCTTGCTGAGGGTAACCTCAGCTTCGTCCCGACCGCCCATCTTGACCGCCACGCCCTTGAGATTCAGAAGAATCTCAATGACGTCTTCCTGGACACCCTCGATTGCGCTGTACTCGTGCAGAACACCGTCAATCTGTGCTTCAGTGATCGCACAGCCCGGCATTGAGGACAAGAGTATACGACGCAGTGCGCTACCCAGGGTGTGGCCGAAACCTCTTTCCAGAGGCTCCAGGGTCACCTTGGCGCGCGTGGCGTTTGATTCCTTCACGTCAATGGTACGAGGTGTCAATAACTCATGTACTGAACGCTGCATAGACGCCCCTATCTGCTCTCGTTGCTAACTGGGCTTTACTTCGAGTAAAGCTCGACGATGAGGTTCTCGTTGATGTCGGCCGGCAGTTCAGTACGCTCGGGCACTGACTTGTAAACGCCTGACATCTTGCTGGCGTCGACCTCTACCCAGCTCACCGGTGCGCGGCCTGAAGACAGATCCAGCGCGCCTTTAACGCGGAGCTGGTTTTTTGCCTTTTCACGCACGCTCACAACGTCACCGGGCTTGACCTGGTAGGAAGCAATGTTCACCACCTTGTCATTCACCAGGATCGCTTTGTGAGAAACGAGCTGACGGGATTCAGCACGGGTAGAACCAAAACCCATGCGGTATACAACGTTGTCGAGACGCGCTTCAAGCAGTTGCAGCAGGTTTTCACCGGTTGCACCTTTGATGCGGGCCGCCTCTTTGTAGTAATTACGGAACTGCTTTTCCAGCACACCGTAAATACGACGAACTTTCTGCTTTTCACGAAGCTGTACGCCGTACTCGGACAGACGACCGCGACGCGCGCCGTGCATACCTGGCGGAGTCTCGATGTTGCACTTCGAATCGAGCGCGCGAACACCGCTCTTCAGAAAAAGATCTGTCCCTTCACGACGAGACAGCTTGCACTTCGGGCCTATATAACGAGCCATAATTCACTGTCTCCTGTGTTAGACGCGGCGCTTTTTGGGCGGACGACAGCCGTTATGGGGAATCGGCGTCACATCAGTGATGTTGGTGATCTTGTACCCGCAGCCATTCAGCGCGCGTACAGCGGATTCACGTCCGGGCCCAGGACCCTTAACCTCTACGTCCAGGTTTTTAAGGCCGTATTCAGCAGCCGCATTACCGGCTCTTTCAGCTGCTACCTGCGCAGCAAAAGGTGTACTCTTGCGTGACCCACGGAAACCGGAACCACCAGAGGTAGCCCAGGACAGGACGTTGCCCTGACGGTCAGAAATGGTCACGATAGTGTTGTTGAAGGACGCGTGAATGTGCGCGACGCCATCAACAACCGTCTTTTTCACCTTTTTACGGGTACGTGTACCTGGCTTTGCCATGTTTGCCTACCTGTTACTTACGAATAGGTTTGCGAGGACCTTTACGGGTGCGTGCGTTGGTCTTGGTGCGCTGGCCACGGACCGGAAGGCCATGACGATGACGCAGACCACGGTGACATCCGAGATCCTTCAAACGCTTGATGTTCATCTGTACTTCACGACGCAAATCGCCTTCGACAGACACCTTGCCCACTTCGCTACGAAGTGCTTCAAGTTGCTCGTCGCTCAGGTCCTTGACCTTGACGTCCGGCTTGACGCCGGTTGCATCGCAAAGCTTTTGAGCTGTTGTCTTGCCAACACCAAAGATGTAGGTCAGCGAGATAACAGCATGTTTGTGATCGGGTATATTGACACCGGCTATACGTGCCATCCAAATTACTCCGCGTTCAAAGCTTTGCTGTGTGAATTTTCCGCCACTATAAAAGGGCGCGAAATAATAGCGCTTGACCCCGTGCGAGGTCAAGCGCCATTAATCGTACCCTCTACAATGTCAGAGCTGAATCCGTAAGGATTAACCCTGACGCTGCTTGTGACGAGGCTCCGAGCAAATGACTCGTACTGAGCCATTGCGACGAATTACTTTGCAGTTACGGCAAATTTTCTTTACCGAAGCGCGTACTTTCATTGTCGACTCCAGTTTTCAAGGGGAACGGGATTAACCGTTCCGACCATAGCTCTTGAGATTGGACTTCTTCATCAGCGATTCATACTGATGCGACATCAGGTGTGACTGCACCTGCGCCATGAAATCCATCACCACGACTACAACAATCAGCAGAGACGTACCGCCCAGATAGAACGGAACATTCCCGGCCACCATCAGGAACTGAGGAAACAGGGAAACTGCTGCAATGTACATTGCACCGAACAACGTCAATCGGGTCAGTACGCCATCAATATACTTGGCGGTCTGATCACCTGGACGGATGCCCGGAATAAACGCTCCAGAGCGCTTGAGGTTATCCGCAACTTCTTTCGGGTTGTACATCAGCGCTGTGTAGAAGAAGCAGAAAAACACCACTGCTGCCGCAAACAGAATAATGTACAGGGGCTGACTGGGCGCCAACGCCTGGGACACATCGCTGAGCCATTCCATACCTTCGCCTTGCCCGAACCATTGTCCCAGCGAGGCCGGGAACAACAGAATGGACGATGCGAAGATCGGCGGAATGACGCCGGCCATGTTGACCTTCAGTGGCAGGTGACTGGACTGCTGGGCAAACACCCGACGGCCCTGCTGACGCTTGGCGTAATTGATGGTCAGCCTGCGCTGGCCACGCTCCATGAAGACCACGAAGCCCACCACAGCAATTGCCAGAACACCAATCCCCAGAACCACGAGCAAACTCATCTCGCCGTTCCGCGCCTGCTCCAGTGTCTGGCCGATGGCCCCGGGCAGTCCGGCAACGATCCCGGCAAAAATCAGCAGGGAAATACCGTTACCAACACCACGCTCGGTGATCTGCTCACCCAGCCACATCATGAACACGGCACCACTCACGAAAGACACAACTGCCACGAAGTGGAAGCTGAAGCTGTCGTTGAAGGTGACGCCTTGCGAAGCCAACCCGACAGAAATACCAAAGCCCTGAACCAGGGCCAGGACAACCGTACCGTACCGCGTGTACTGACTGATCTTGCGACGGCCAGCCTCACCCTCTTTCTTCAACTGCTCAAGATGCGGACTGACCGCTGTCATGAGCTGCATGATGATGGAGGCAGAGATGTACGGCATGATACCGAGTGCGAAGATACTCATGCGCTCAAGCGCACCACCGGAGAACATGTTGAACAGACTCAGGATCGTGCCCTGATTCTGATCAAACAATGCTGCCAGGCGGTCTGGGTTGATACCCGGCACCGGAATGTGGGCACCGATTCGGTACACCAGCAATGCCAGGAAGACGAACCAGAGCCGCGAACGCAGCTCTGCCAGTCCTTTACCCCCGCCCGCAGGCAATGATGCTGTCTTGGCCATTTAGTCCTCGACTCGCCTTAGTCTTCGACTTTTCCACCCGCGGCAGTAATTGCCTCGCGTGCGCCTTTGGTCACTCGCAACCCCTTGACGGTCACTGCACGGCTCAGTTCGCCGGACAGGATCACCTTGGCTTCGCGAATTTCATCCCGAACGATGTCGGCTTTCTTGAGGGCGTCGAGATCGACCACGTCGCCTTCAACTTTTGCCAGTTCGTTCAGACGGATCTCAGCAACGTAACGCTGCTGACGCGACGTGAAACCAAACTTGGGCAGACGACGGGCCAGCGGCTGCTGACCGCCCTCGAAACCGGGAGCTACACTGCCGCCGGAACGGGCTTTCAGACCCTTGTGACCGCGACCACCGGTTTTGCCGAGACCGCTACCGATACCACGACCTACGCGCCTTGCGGCCGGACGTGAACCGGGCTCTGGACTAAGTTCGTTCAGACGCATCTTAGTTCTCCTCAACCCGAACCAGGTAATCTACCCGGTTGATCATGCCGCGAATGGACGGTGTGTCCTCTACTTCCACGGTGTGACCGATTTTACGGAGACCCAGGCCCTTGACGCACAGTTTGTGCTTGGGCTGACAGCCGATTGGGCTGCGGGTCAGTGTTACTTTGATCGTTTTTGCGTTCGCCATGACTTCAACCCAGAATCTCTTCCACGGTTTTACCGCGCTTGGCTGCAATATCCTCAGGCGCTTGTGTCGCCTGGAGACCCTTGATGGTGGAACGTACCACGTTCACCGGGTTGGTAGACCCGTAACACTTGGACAGTACGTTCTGAACACCGGCAACTTCCAGTACTGCACGCATCGCACCGCCGGCGATGATACCAGTACCTTCAGAGGCTGGCTGCATGTAGACCTTGGAGCCGCCATGCTGAGCCTTGACCGGGTATTGCAGAGTCGTACCGTCAAGCGGAACCTCTACCATGTTCTTGCGCGCAGCTTCCATGGCCTTCTGGATCGCCACCGGCACTTCACGTGCCTTGCCACGACCAAAACCAACGCGACCTTTACCATCACCCACTACGGTCAGTGCGGTGAAGGCGAAAATACGGCCACCCTTAACAACTTTAGCGACGCGATTGACCTGAACCAGCTTCTCCTGGAGCTCAGGCGCCTTCTGTTCGTTAACGCTCATCTTCTCCACCTCTTAGAATTGCAAGCCAGCTTCACGGGCGGCGTCGGCCAGAGCCTGTACGCGACCGTGATAACGGTAACCGGAGCGGTCAAAAGCAACGCTCTCTACACCTGCCGCCTTGGCGCGCTCAGCAATCAGCTGACCGACCTTCTTGGCAGCGTCCACGTTACCGGTTGCACCCTGGCGCAGTTCCTTATCCAACGTGGAGGCAGTGGCAATCACTTTGCTGCCATCTGCAGTCGTAACCTGGGCGTACATGTGACGCGGTGTGCGATGAACACACAGGCGATTGGTACCCAGCTCACGGATCTTCATGCGCACTTTGCGTGCGCGACGCAATCTTTCGTTATTCGCGCTCATAGTCCCGCCTTATTTCTTCTTGGCTTCTTTGCGTCTGACCTGCTCATCCGCATAACGAACACCTTTGCCTTTGTAAGGCTCTGGCGGACGGAATGCGCGGATTTCCGCAGCGACCTGGCCAACCTGTTGCTTGTCGATTCCGCGAATCACAACTTCCGTATTGGACGGAGTTTCAGCGGTAATCCCCTCGGGCAGCTCATACTCGACCGGGTGAGAAAAACCCAGTGTCAGGTTGAGCTTCTTACCTTGCGCCTGAGCACGGTAACCTACGCCCGTCAGGGCGAGCTTGCGCTCCCAACCTGTCGAGACACCGGCAACCATGTTGTTGACCAGTGCACGGGTAGTACCAGCAAGAGCGCGGGACTGTTTGGCACCATCGCGGGCCGCAAAGCGAAGAACACCTTCTTCCTGCTTTACTTCAACCGCCTGGTGAATGGTGATTTGAAGCGCTCCCTTGGAGCCCTTCACATTAATTTCCTGTCCGTTCAGCTTGACCTCAACACCGGAAGGCAGCACGACAGGATTATTGGCAACCCTGGACATGTGATTCTCCTAGAATACGGTGCAGATGACTTCGCCACCCACGCCAGCAGCACGTGCGGCGCGGTCTGTCATAACGCCCTTGGACGTTGAGACAATCGCGACTCCCAGACCACCGGATACTTTCGGCAGTTCCCCAGCGCCTTTGTACTGGCGCAGACTCGGACGGCTGACCCGCTTGATCTCTTCGATAACCGGCTTACCGCCGAAATACTTCAGAGTAATCGTCAGCTCGGGCTTCGCGTCAGCTGAAACGGAAAAATCTGCAACGTAACCTTCGTCCTTAAGGACCTGGGCCACGGAGATTTTCATCTTTGAAGACGGCATGGCCACATCGGCCTTTTGTGCCATCTGTGCATTACGAATACGCGTAAACATATCCGCAAGCGTATCTTGCATACTCATTGGTATGAGGCTCCTGATCTTTTTAGTTGTGCAGCGGCGCGCCGCACCGCTTACCAACGGGCACCTGACCGAAGTCAGGATGCCTGTCTTACCAGCTTGCCTTGGTCAGACCCGGTACGTCACCACGCATGCCGTATTCACGGAGTTTGATCCGTGAAAGTTCGAACTTGCGCAGAACGCCGTGGGGACGACCAGTCACCTGGCAACGATTACGAAGACGCGAAGGAGAAGCATCGCGAGGAAGCTGTTGCAGCTTCATCTGTGCGTCCCAACGCTCTTCATCGCTGGTATTCGGGTTCTTGATAATCGCCTTGAGCTCAGCACGCTTCGCTGCAAATTTCGCAACGGTTTGCTCGCGCTTCAGCTCACGGTTCTTCATGGAAACCTTAGCCATTACACTCGTTCCTTATTTCTTGAACGGAAAGCCGAAGGCTTTCAACAGTTCGCGACCTTCGTCGTCGGTACCGGCAGTGGTGGTAATGGTGATGTCCAGACCACGGATCTTGTCGACCTTGTCGTACTCAATCTCCGGAAAAATGATCTGCTCACGCACACCCATGCTGTAGTTACCACGACCGTCGAACGACTTGGGATTCAGACCGCGGAAGTCACGAACGCGGGGAACCGCGATGTGAACCAGACGATCAAAGAAGTCCCACATACGCTCGCCGCGCAGAGTAACCTTACAGCCGATAGGCCAACCTTCACGGATCTTGAAACCCGCAACGGATTTACGAGCCTTGGTGACAACCACTTTCTGACCCGCCAGGCGCTCAAGATCCGCCACTGCGTTTTCAATCAGCTTTTTGTCACCAACCGCTTCGCCGACACCCATGTTCAGGGTGATCTTTTCGATACGCGGCACCTGCATGACGTTCTTGTAGCCGAACTCCTTCTGCAGGGCGGGTACCACTTCCTTACTGTACTGCTCTTTCATATTAAGCATCGTAACCACCACCGCTTACTGGTTATCGACAGCTTCTTTCGTGGACTTAAAGATCCGCGTCTTGGCGCCGTCTTCCTTGGTCAGGAAGCCTACGCGATCGGCTTTGCCGGTCTGCGGATTAAAAATAGCCACGTTGGAAGCCTGGATAGGTGCTTCTTTCTCGACGATGCCACCTGGGGTGCCCAGCATCGGGTTCGGCTTGGTGTGCTTCTTCATCATGTTGATGCCAGAAACAATCACTCGGCCATCGTCCTGAACTTTCAGAACTTTACCACGTTTGCCTTTGTCTTTCCCCGTGGTGACGATTACTTCGTCATCTCGTTTGATCTTTTTCATAACCGGCCTCTGGTCCTTAAAGTACTTCGGGTGCCAGTGAGATAATCTTCATGAACTTCTCGTTACGCAGTTCACGGGTAACCGGTCCGAAGATACGGGTACCAATGGGAGCGTCCTGATTGTTCAGAAGTACCGCCGCGTTACCGTCAAAACGGATCAGCGACCCGTCCGGACGACGCACACCCTTGCGGGTACGTACTACAACAGCCTTCAGGACCTGGCCTTTCTTCACCTTGCCGCGGGGGATGGCTTCCTTGACGGTCACCTTGATGATATCCCCAACGCTTGCATAACGCCGGTGTGAACCGCCCAGGACCTTGATGCACATCACCTGACGCGCACCGCTGTTATCCGCGACTTCAAGCATTGTTTGAGTCTGAATCATGGTTGTTCTCCGGGCGAATTACACCTTGGATGCACGTTCGGTAACTTCCACCAGGGCCCAGCTCTTGGTCTTCGAGACCGGACGGGTTTCCTGGATTGTTACGGTGTCACCGATGTTGCACTGGTTGCTCTCATCGTGAGCATGAATCTTGGTTGAGCGCTTCATGTACTTACCGTACAGAGGGTGCTTCACCTGGCGCTCAACCAGGACAACGATGGATTTCTCCATCTTGTTGCTCACGACCTTGCCGCTCAGAGTTCTGGCAGTTTGGGTAGCTTCGGTCATGTCACTGTCCTGCCTTTTCATTCAATACTGTTTTCACGCGAGCGATGTCGCGCTTCACATTGCCGAGAAGGTGAGACTGATTCAGCTGACCTGTCGCCTTGCGCATGCGCAGGTTGAACTGCTCCTTCAGGAGATCGATCAACTCGCCATTCAGCTCCTCGACGGATTTTTCACGCAGCTCTGTTGCATTCATCACATCACCGTCCTCGTAACAAAGGTGGTCTGTACAGGCAGCTTGGCTGCAGCGAGAGTGAAAGCTTCGCGTGCCACATCTTCGGCAACACCTTCCATCTCGTAGAGCATACGGCCAGGCTGAATTTCAGCCACCCAGTACTCGACAGAACCTTTACCTTTACCCATTCGTACTTCGAGCGGCTTACCAGTGATCGGCTTGTCCGGGAAAACCCGGATCCAGATCTTACCGCCCCGCTTGATGCGGCGAGTCATGGTACGACGCGCTGCCTCAATCTGGCGCGCAGTTATACGCCCACGGCTGGTCGCCTTCAATCCGTATTCACCGAAGCTCACCTTGTTAGCGCGGTGAGCCAGACCGGTGTTACGGCCTTTCATTACCTTGCGAAATTTGGTGCGTTTTGGTTGCAGCATAAGAGTGCCCCTTTACTTAGAACCTTTCTTCCCAGAGGCTTTCTTGTCAGCACGGACCTGCTCCATACCACCAAGAATCTCACCTTTGAAGATCCATACCTTGACGCCGATAACGCCGTAAGTGGTATGCGCTTCGTAGGTTGCGTAATCAATATCTGCACGCAGAGTGTGCAGAGGTACACGACCTTCGCGATACCACTCGGAACGCGCGATTTCAGCACCCCCGAGACGTCCGCCTACCTGAATCTTGATACCCTTGGCGCCTTGACGCATGGCGTTCTGTACCGCGCGCTTCATGGCACGACGGAACATCACACGACGCTCCAGCTGGCCGGCAACGTTTTGCGCTACCAGGCGGGCATCCAGGTCCGGCTTGCGGACTTCTTCGATGTTGATGTGCACAGGCACACCCATCATGTCGCTGACTTCACGACGCAGACGGTCAACATCTTCACCCTTCTTACCGATAACGATACCGGGACGGGCTGTATGGATCGTGATACGGGCGTTCTGAGCAGGGCGCTCGATCACAATCTTGCTGACAGACGCCTTAACCAGACGCTTGTCGAGAAATTCGCGAACCTGAATGTCATTCAGCAGGTTCTTTGCGTATTCCTTTTTATCGGCATACCAGACTGAGTTGTGCTCTTTAATCACACCCAGGCGCATGCCGGTTGGATTTACTTTATGACCCATCTGAGCATCTCCTACTTGTCGGCGACCTTGACGGTGATATGGCAGGTGCGCTTGAAAATCCGGTCAGCGCGCCCCTTGGCTCGAGCTTTGATTCGCTTGAGCGTCGGGCCTTCATCCACCATGACGGTGGAAACCCGCAGATCATCTACGTCCAGGCCTTCGTTGTGCTCAGCATTGGCAATGGCGGATTCAAGAGCTTTCTTGATCACAACCGCTGCCTTTTTAGGGCTGAAAGTCAGAATATTCAGGGCATCCTCAACAGCTTTGCCGCGTACTTGGTCAGCGACAAGACGCGCTTTCTGAGCTGAGAGGCGAGCGCCCTTGTACTTAGCCGCTACTTCCATTTCTATTCCCCTCACAATCAGCGTTTAGCTTTCTTGTCGGCCGCATGACCACGATAAGTACGCGTTGCCGCGAACTCACCCAGTTTATGCCCGACCATATCTTCGGTGACATAAACCGGCACGTGCTGCTTGCCGTTGTGGACTGCAATGGTCAAGCCTACGAACTCCGGGAAGATCGTTGAACGACGGGACCAGGTCTTGATCGGACGCTTGTCGTTCGCTTCCAGAGCTGCCTCGACCTTCTTCAACAGATGCAGGTCTATAAAAGGACCTTTCTTTAAAGAACGTGGCACAGCAATTACCTCTATGTAGTCGTTTACTTGGCTGAACGACGACGTACTATCATCTTGTCAGTACGCTTGTTCTTACGAGTCTTATGCCCTTTGGTCGGAACACCCCACGGAGTAACCGGGTGACGCCCGCCAGAGGTACGCCCTTCACCACCACCATGTGGGTGGTCAACTGGGTTCATAGCAACACCACGTACTGTTGGACGTTTACCGCGCCAACGTGATGCACCCGCTTTACCAAGCTGCTTGAGGCTGTGCTCGCTGTTGGATACTTCACCCAACGTCGCGCGGCAGTCCACAAGCACCTTTCGCATTTCACCTGAGCGCAGGCGGATGGTGGCATATGCACCTTCACGCGCTACCAGCTGTACGGATGCGCCCGCGGAGCGAGCCAGCTGAGCACCTTTGCCAGGCTTGAGTTCGACGCAGTGGATCACAGAACCGACCGGAATGTTCCGGAGCGGCAACGTGGAACCCACCTTGATCGGCGCGTCGATACCGGAGCGCACAGGGTCTCCGATCTGCATACCTTTGGGAGCGATGATGTAACGACGCTCGCCATCGGCATACTTCAGGAGCGCGATGTGCGCAGAGCGGTTAGGATCGTATTCCAGGCGCTCAATAGTCGCCGGGATACCATCTTTGGTCCGCTTGAAATCGATAACACGGTAGTGCTGCTTGTGGCCACCACCAATGTGACGAGTAGTAATGCGGCCCACATTGTTACGGCCACCAGACTTACTCTTTGTTTCTACCAACGGCTCGTATGGGCGCCCTTTGTGCAGATCCGGGTTGTAAAGCTTTACAACGTGACGGCGTCCGGCAGATGTTGGCTTGGTTTTGACGATCGGCATTTTACGACCCCTTTACCTTATTCCACATCCAGAAAATCAATGTCCTGACCTTCCGCAAGCTTCACATAAGCCTTACGGATGTCAGTACGCTTGCCGAAGCCGCGAACGGTACGCTTGAGCTTACCCTTACGGTTCAGAACCTGAACACCTTCGACGGTGACGTTGAACAGTTGCTCAACGGCTTTCTTGATCTCGGGCTTGGTGGCGTCCGGGGCAACCCGGAAGACTACCTGGCCGTGCTCGGCCACCAGAGAAGCTTTTTCAGATACGTGCGGTCCCAGAAGAACCTTGTAAATGCGTTCCTGATTCATCCCAGCATCTCCTCGATCTTCTTCAGAGCGGGAACAGTCACCACGACCTTCTCGTAGGCTACCAGGCTCACCGGATCCAGACCGGCAACGTCACGCACATCAACGTGCGGAATGTTGCGGGAGGCCAGATGCAGGTTCTGCTCAACACTGTCAGACAGAATCAGCGCGTTATTAACGCCCAGATCCTTCAGCTTGGCAGTAAAAGCCTTGGTCTTGGGTGTGTCGACGTTGATATCGTCAACCACAACCAGACGCTCCTGGCGAACCAGCTCGGAAAAAATGGAGCGCATCGCTGCGCGGTACATTTTACGGTTGACCTTCTGCTCGAAATCACGGGGCTTCGCAGCAAAAGTCACACCACCGGAGCGCCAGATCGGGCTACGGATGGTACCGGCACGGGCACGACCGGTGCCCTTCTGACGCCACGGCTTCTTACCACCGCCACTGACTTCTGAACGCGTCTTCTGAGCCTTGGTGCCCTGACGGCCAGCTGCCATGTAAGCAGTAACCACCTGGTGAACCAGCGACTCGTTAAAATCTTTGGCAAACGCGGCATCGGAAACAGAAATTCCTTTACCGCTACCTGTAATAGTCAATTCCATCGAACCGCTCCTCAGGCTTTAACTGCAGGCTTGATGACAACGTTACCGCCGGTCGCGCCGGGGACGGCACCACTTACCAGCAGAAGGTTGCGCTCGGCGTCGACACGGACAATCTTCAGGTTCTGCACAGTGACCTGCGCATTACCCATCTGGCCCGCCATCTTCTTGCCCTTGAACACCTTACCCGGAGTCTGGTTCTGACCGATGGAACCCGGAGCACGATGCGACAGTGAGTTACCGTGAGTGGCGTCCTGCATGGAGAAGTTCCAGCGCTTAACACCGCCCTGGAAACCCTTACCCTTGGACTGACCAGTGGCATCTACAATCTGACCGTCTTCGAAGACTGAAGCAGTGATCTCGCCGCCGGCTACCAGGTCTTCACCTTCGCCGTCAGCCAGACGGAATTCCCACATACCACGTCCGGCTTCAACACCGGCTTTGGCATAGTGGCCCGCTTCGCTCTTGGTCACACGAGAGGAACGACGAGCACCGACGGTTACCTGAACCGCGCGATAGCCATCGCTTTCAAGAGATTTAAGTTGGGTAATGCGGTTGGGCTCAACCTCGATTACCGTCACGGGCAGCGCCTGCCCATCTTCCGTAAAAATACGGGTCATACCGGCCTTACGACCGACAACACCAATTGCCATGTTTCACCTCTTAAGTGTACGGGGCTCTCACCCTCTATGGCCTTATGACAGTTACACAGATTAATACCGGGCGGTATTAACCGAGGCTGATCTGAACGTCTACACCTGCTGCCAGGTCCAACTTCATCAAAGCATCTACTGTCTTTTCCGTCGGCTCAACAATGTCGAGCAAACGCTTATGAGTACGAATTTCATACTGGTCACGCGCGTCTTTGTTGACGTGCGGGGAGACCAGAATGGTGTACTTTTCCTTCCGCGTCGGCAGAGGGATAGGCCCACGAACTTGAGCGCCGGTCCGCTTGGCGGTATCGACGATCTCCTGCGTGGACTGGTCGATCAGACGATAATCAAACGCCTTCAACCGGATTCGAATTTTTTGGCTTTGCATGATGCACCCAAACTCCACTCGTAGCAGCTACTTGACTAGCCGACCTTCAAAAAAAGGAGCCGCATTGTATGCATAATACCCAACCGTGTCAACTGCCATGCAGATTGACCCGGTCGGGCAACATATGCGGCTTTAACAGAAAAAGGGGCTGAAGTTTCAGCCCCTTTTTCCTGGACCAATCGAGCGACTTACTCGATGATCTTGGAGACCACGCCTGCACCAACGGTACGGCCACCTTCGCGAATCGCGAAGCGCAGACCATCTTCCATGGCGATCGGAGCGATCAGGGTAACACTCATCTTGACGTTGTCACCCGGCATTACCATTTCCACACCTTCCGGCAGTTCGCAAGAACCGGTTACGTCGGTGGTACGGAAGTAGAACTGCGGACGGTAGCCCTTGAAGAACGGAGTATGACGGCCGCCTTCTTCTTTGGACAGTACGTACACTTCACACTCGAACTTGGTGTGCGGCTTGATGGAGCCCGGTACACACAGAACCTGACCACGCTCAACGTCGTCACGCTTGGTACCACGCAGCAGAACACCCACATTCTCACCGGCACGGCCTTCGTCCAGCAGCTTGCGGAACATCTCAACACCGGTACAAGTGGTCTTCACGGTATCCTTGATACCAACGATTTCCACTTCGTCACCAACCTTGACGATGCCACGCTCAACACGACCGGTCACAACCGTACCACGACCCGAGATGGAGAATACGTCCTCGATCGGCATCAGGAACGGCTGATCGATGGCACGCTCCGGCTCCGGGATGTAGTCGTCCAGGGCTTCTACCAACTTCTTCACTGCGGTAGTACCCATTTCGTTGTCGTCTTTGCCTTCCAGCGCCATCAGCGCAGAACCGGTGATGATCGGAGTGTCGTCACCCGGGAAGTCGTACTGGCTCAGCAGATCACGAACTTCCATCTCAACCAGCTCCAGCAGCTCTTCATCGTCTACCATGTCCGCTTTGTTCAGGAACACAACGATGAAAGGAACGCCAACCTGACGGGACAGCAGGATGTGCTCACGAGTCTGCGGCATGGGGCCGTCAGCTGCGGAACACACCAGAATCGCGCCGTCCATCTGCGCCGCACCAGTGATCATGTTCTTCACATAGTCAGCGTGGCCCGGGCAGTCTACGTGGGCGTAGTGGCGAGTCGGTGAATCGTACTCAACGTGAGAGGTCGCGATGGTGATACCACGCGCACGCTCTTCCGGTGCGTTATCGATCTGGTCGAACGCACGGCTCTCGCCGGTGCCCCATACTTCGTGACATACACGGGTCAGGGCTGCGGTCAGAGTGGTTTTACCATGGTCTACGTGACCGATGGTGCCCACGTTCAAGTGCGGCTTACTACGCTCAAATTTTGATTTAGACACGGTTACACCTCTTCCTGTTTCTTAAGTCCTGGGGATCAACCCTTTTTAATGATCGCTTCGGCAATGTTCGAGGGAGCTTCCATATAACGGGAGAACTCCATCGCATAAGACGCACGACCCTGAGTTGCTGAACGCAGGTCGGTGGCGTAACCGAACATTTCCGACAACGGAACTTCTGCACGGATGACTTTGCCCGCAGGGCCTTCATCCATTCCCTGAATCAGGCCACGGCGACGGTTCAAATCACCGACGACGTCACCCATGTAATCCTCAGGGCTAACGACTTCAACCCTCATGATCGGCTCGAGAAGCGCAGGATTGGCTTCCAGAGCACCTTTCTTCATCGCCATGGAACCGGCGATTTTGAAAGCCATCTCGTTGGAGTCAACATCGTGATACGAGCCGTCGTACAGGGTTGCCTTGATGCGCAGCAGCGGATAGCCGGCCAGACAGCCGTTCTGCATCTGCTCGGAAATACCCTGCTGAACCGCCGGGATGTATTCCTTCGGAACCACACCACCGACAATCTCGTTCACAAAGATAAAGTTTTCGCCATCTTCGTCATCCAACGGCAGCGGCTCAAGCTTGATCTTGACGTGACCGTACTGACCACGACCGCCAGACTGGCGAACAAACTTGCCTTCCACGTCAATCGGCTTGCGGATGCACTCGCGGTAAGCAACCTGCGGCTTACCGATGTTAGCCTCAACCTTGAACTCGCGACGCATACGATCAACGATGATGTCCAGGTGAAGCTCACCCATACCGGAGATGATGGTCTGGCCGGATTCTTCGTCGGTGCGAACACGGAACGACGGGTCTTCCTGAGCCAGCTTGCCGAGGGCAACGCCCATCTTTTCCTGGTCCGCCTTTGACTTCGGCTCTACCGCAACAGAGATAACCGGCTCCGGGAATTCCATGCGCTCGAGAATGATCTTGTGGTTCTCATCACACAGGGTGTCACCGGTGGTCACGCTCTTGAGGCCGATCGCTGCAGCGATGTCACCGGCAAGCACTTCCTTGATTTCCTGGCGGTCCTTGGAGTGCATTTGCACCATCCGGCCGACACGCTCTTTCTTGCCCTTGACCGAGTTATACACCGCACTGCCGGACTCGAGCTTACCCGAGTAGACCCGGAAGAAGGTCAGCGTACCAACGAATGGGTCAGTTGCAATCTTGAACGCCAATGCCGCAAACGGGGCATCGTCGTCAGCCTGACGGGTCTCTTCAGTGCCGTCTTCGTCAATCTCACCACGAATGGCCTTGACTTCGTCCGGCGCCGGCAGGAATTCGACAACCGAATCCAGAACCGCCTGCACACCTTTGTTCTTGAATGCAGAGCCACAGGTAGCCACAACGATTTCGTTGGCGAGGGTGCGCATACGCAGCCCTTTCTTGATGTCGTCGTTGGACAGCTCACCCTCGTCGAGGTAGCGCTCCATCAACTCTTCATTGGCCTCGGCAGCCGCTTCCATCATCTGCTCACGGTACATGGCGACTTCATCAGCCATTTCCGCGGGCACGTCTTTTTCATCGTAGGTTGCACCGGAATCGGCTTCGTTCCAGTAGATCGCCTTGTTACGAATCAGGTCGATGATGCCGGCAAAGTTCTCTTCAGCGCCGATCGGCAACTGAATCGGAACGGCGTTCGCACCCAGACGGTTCTTGATCTGGTCAACAACCCGCAGGAAGTTTGCACCGGCACGGTCCATCTTGTTGACGAACACCATGCGGGGAACTTCGTACTTGTTGGCCTGACGCCATACCGTCTCGGACTGCGGCTCAACACCGGAGGAACCACAGAACACCACAACTGCGCCGTCGAGAACACGCAGTGAACGCTCTACTTCGATGGTGAAGTCAACGTGCCCCGGGGTGTCGATGATGTTGATCCGGTGTTCCGGATACTGCTTGTCCATGCCCTGCCAGAAACAGGTCGTCGCAGCAGAGGTAATGGTAATACCACGCTCCTGCTCCTGCTCCATCCAGTCCATGGTAGCTGCACCATCATGAACCTCACCGATCTTGTGCGAGATACCTGTGTAAAACAGCACCCGCTCGGTGGTTGTGGTTTTGCCCGCATCAACGTGCGCACAAATACCAATGTTTCTGTAACGCTTGATAGGAGTCTTGCGTGCCACTGTATAAACCTCGGCTGATTAGAAACGGAAGTGAGAGAACGCCTTGTTGGCTTCTGCCATGCGGTGTACGTCTTCACGCTTCTTAACAGCGGAGCCTTTGCTGTCAGCGGCGTCAAGAATCTCACCTGCCAGACGCTGAGCCATGGACTTCTCACCGCGCTTCCGTGAATATTCTACGAGCCAGCGCATCGCCAGCGCGTTCTGACGGGAAGGCCGTACTTCTACAGGTACCTGGTAAGTAGCACCACCCACACGACGGGATTTAACCTCGACCATCGGCTGGATGTTCTCCAGGGCCTTCTCGAACATGTCGATCGGCTCTTCCTTCGATTTCTCGGCAACGATGTCCAGGGCGCCGTAAACAATGCGCTCTGCAACTGACTTCTTGCCGCTTTCCATCACGTGGTTGATGAACTTGGCAAGACGTGCACTGCCGAATTTAGGATCCGGGATAATTTCCCGCTTTGCTGCAACTCTTCTTCTAGGCATCGATAAGCCCTTATCTAATTAAAGGTCTTCAGGAACCCCTGAGATAGCATCAGCTACTCAGCCTTACTCTTACCGTTCTGACAAGCAACGATAAAAGATACCCGCTCGGGACATCAGGACTTGGGTCGTTTTGCACCGTACTTGGAGCGGCCCTGCTTACGGTTCTGTACACCCTGGGTGTCCAGTGTTCCGCGAACAGTGTGATAGCGCACACCCGGAAGGTCTTTTACTCGACCGCCACGGATCAGCACAACACTGTGCTCCTGAAGGTTGTGACCTTCACCACCAATGTATGAGGAAACCTCGAAGCCGTTGGTCAGACGAACACGGCACACTTTACGCAGTGCTGAGTTCGGCTTCTTCGGCGTTGTAGTGTATACACGAGTGCACACACCACGGCGCTGAGGACAAGCCTGGAGAGCAGGAACATCGCTCTTGGCTACCTTGCGCTTACGAGGCTTACGCACCAACTGATTAATCGTTGCCATGTAAGCAAACTCCAAAAAACCATATCAATGAAACTTGCCCCCAGAAGCTGGGGGCAAAATTTAAGGGACGCAAGTTTAAGCCTGCGCCCCTGCACAGTCAAGATGACTGATCTCTTTTTGACCACCCGCGGCATAGGTAACTACCGGCGGGTGGTGCTCACCCAACTCAGCTTTCGCGGTTGAGTTCGGCGCTCAGAGCTTCTTCCACATCGGCTGCAGTCACGCCCTGCTCTTCCAGATCACGCTTGCGGCGACGCGCGCTGTGATAAGCCAGACCGGTACCCGCAGGAATCAGTCGACCAACCACAACGTTTTCTTTCAGGCCCCGCAGGTAATCGCGCTTGCCAGTAACGGCACCTTCGGTGAGTACCCGGGTGGTTTCCTGGAACGATGCCGCCGAAATGAACGACTCGGTTGCCAGGGACGCCTTGGTAATACCCAACAACAGGCGCTCGAACCGTGCCGGCTCCTTGTCTGCGGTGTTGGCCTTCTCGTTTTCTTCCAGAACCTGGGTAATCTCTACCTGGTCACCGGACAGCAGCGTGGTATCACCCGGATCGCTGATTTCCACTTTACGCAGCATCTGACGAACGATAACTTCGATGTGTTTATCGTTGATGACAACGCCCTGCAGACGGTAAACGTCCTGGATTTCGTTGGTGATGTACTTGGCCAGCTCGACCACGCCCAGCAGACGCAGAATGTCGTGCGGGTTGGACGGACCGTCGGAAATCACCTCACCCTTCTCAACCGTTTCGCCTTCGAACACGTTCATCTGGCGATGCTTCGGGATCAGAACCTCATAGGCGTCCGCATCTTTCGGTGTAATCACCAGACGCTTCTTGCCTTTGGTTTCCTTACCGAAGGAGACCGTGCCGCTGATCTCCGCCAGGATGGACGACTCTTTCGGACGACGCGCCTCGAACAGGTCGGCAACACGGGGCAGACCACCGGTGATGTCGCGGGTCTTCGAGCTTTCCTGCGGAATACGCGCAACCACATCACCCAGCTCGACGTTTGCACCGTTTGCCATGGTGACCAGGGCGTTAGCCGGCAGGAAGAAGATCGCTGTGCCGCCAGCAGGCAGCTCGACATCGTCGCCCTTCGCGTCCAACAGCTGAATGGCAGGACGGATGTCCTTGCCGGCCGCCGGCCGCTCTTTGGAGTCGATCACTTCCATCGTGGACAGGCCGGTCAGCTCGTCAGTCTGGGTGCGGACGGTGATGCCCTGATCCATGTTGACGAACTTCGCGGTACCACTGGCTTCGGCGATGATCGGGTGCGTGTGGGGATCCCACTTGGCAACCACGACACCCGCTTCCACCGCGTCACCGTGCTTGACGGACAGCACCGCACCGTATGGCAGCTTGTACCACTCGCGCTCACGACCCTGATCATCGGCAACAGCCAGTGCAGAGGAGCGGGAGATGACCACCAGGGAACCGTCGGTCTTCTCGATGGACTTCAGGTTGTGCAGGCGGACAGTACCACCGTGCTTGACCTGAATGTTGTCCACCGCAGAGGCCCGGCTGGCAGCACCACCAATGTGGAAGGTACGCATGGTGAGCTGGGTACCCGGCTCGCCGATGGACTGGGCCGCGATAACCCCGACGGCCTCACCCACGTTGACTCGGTGGCCACGGGCCAGATCCCGGCCGTAACACTTGGAACAGATGCCGTGGCGGGTCTCACAGGTGATCGCGGAGCGCACCCAGACTTCATCGACACCGGCACGCTCCAGTGTTTCGACCGTCTTCTCGTCGAGCAACGTGCCGGACTCAACAACGGCGTTGTCTTTGTCGGTCGGGGTAAAGGCGGCACGCGCCGTTACACGACCCAGCACGCGATCGCCCAGCGGCACAACCACGTCGCCGCCTTCGATGTGCGGCGTCATCAGCAGGCCTTCGTCGGTACCACAGTCTTCCTCGGTCACGACCAGATCCTGGGACACGTCAACCAAACGACGGGTCAGGTAACCGGAGTTCGCGGTCTTCAGTGCGGTATCCGCCAGACCTTTACGAGCACCGTGGGTGGAGATGAAGTACTGGAGTACGTTCAGACCCTCACGGAAGTTCGCAGTAATCGGCGTTTCAATGATGGAGCCATCCGGCTTGGCCATCAGGCCACGCATACCGGCGAGCTGACGAATCTGGGCCGCGGAACCCCGGGCGCCGGAATCAGCCATCATGTACACGGAGTTGAACGACTCCTGCATCTCGTATTCGCCGTCCTCACCCTTGACCGGCTTGCCATCAGGACCAATCACCTGCTCTTTTGACAGGCGCTCCATCATGGCTTTGGAGACCTTGTCGTTGGCACGGGACCAGATGTCGATAACCTTGTTGTACTTCTCGCCCTGGGTCAGCAGACCGGACGCGTACTGGGTTTCGATATCCTTCACTTCGTCCGAGGCGGCATCCACCAGCTCGTACTTCTCCGGCGGAATCTCGAAATCGTTGAAACCGATAGAGATGCCGGAAACCGTGGCGTAGTGGTAACCCATGTACATCAACTGATCCGCAAAGATCACCGTGTCTTTCAGACCGGCATCACGGTAGCAGGTGTTGATCAGGTTGGAGATCGCCTTCTTGACCATGGGCTTGTTGACCAGATCAAACGACAGACCGTCCGGCACGATATCAAACAGCAGCGCGCGGCCAACCGTGGTGTCGACAATCTTGTAGGCCTCGGTGCGCTCGCCACTCTCGTGAATGGCCACTTCCTTCACACGCACCTTGACGATGGCCTGAAGATCCACCTTGCCGGCGCCATAGGCACGATGCGCCTCTTTGACGTCCGCAAACACCATGCCTTCACCGAGGGCGCTCTTGCGCTCACGGGTCATGTAGTACAGACCCAGAACCACATCCTGGGACGGCACGATGATTGGCTCGCCGTTGGCGGGCGACAGCACGTTGTTGGTGGACATCATCAACGCACGGGCTTCGAGCTGGGCTTCCAGGGTCAGCGGCACGTGAACCGCCATCTGGTCACCGTCGAAGTCGGCGTTGTAGGCCGCACACACCAGCGGGTGCAGCTGGATGGCCTTGCCTTCGATCAGTACCGGCTCAAACGCCTGGATACCGAGGCGGTGCAGCGTCGGCGCCCGGTTCAGCATGATCGGGTGCTCACGAATGACCTCGTCCAGGATATCCCAGACCACGCCTTCCTCGCGCTCGACCATCTTCTTGGCGGCCTTGATGGTGGTCGCCAGACCGCGATGCTCCAGCTTGGAGAAGATAAACGGCTTGAACAGCTCCAGTGCCATCTTCTTGGGCAGACCGCACTGGTGCAGGCGCAGGTAGGGCCCGACCACGATCACCGAACGACCGGAGTAATCCACTCGTTTACCGAGCAGGTTCTGACGGAAACGACCCTGCTTACCCTTGATCATGTCAGCCAGGGACTTCAGCGGGCGCTTGTTGGTGCCGGTGATGGCACGACCGCGACGGCCGTTGTCCAGCAACGCATCCACAGCTTCCTGCAGCATGCGCTTCTCGTTGCGCACGATGATGTCCGGGGCATTCAGCTCCAGCAGGCGCTTGAGACGGTTGTTGCGGTTGATTACCCGACGGTACAGATCGTTCAGATCGGACGTGGCAAAGCGGCCACCGTCGAGCGGGACCAGCGGACGCAGATCTGGCGGCAGAACCGGCAGTACGGTCATCACCATGTCACCCGGCTTATTGCCGGAGTACAGGAAAGCCTCAAGAATCTTCAGGCGCTTGCTGAATTTCTTGATCTTGGTTTCCGAATTGGTCTGCGGAATTTCTTCACGCAGCGAATCCACTTCCGCCTGCAGATCGATACCTTCGAGAAGCTCTTTGACCGCCTCGGCACCCATGCGGGCATCGAACTCGTCACCGAACTCTTCCAGGGCTTCGTAGTACTGCTCGTCGTTCAGCAACTGACCCTTCTCGAGCGTGGTCATGCCCGGATCGATCACAATGAACGATTCAAAATAAAGCACCCGCTCGATGTCGCGCAGCGTCATGTCCAGCATCAGACCGATACGGGACGGCAACGACTTGAGGAACCAGATGTGTGCCACCGGGCTCGCCAGTTCAATGTGGCCCATGCGCTCACGGCGCACGCTGGCCAGTGCGACTTCGACACCGCACTTTTCACAGATCACACCGCGGTGCTTCAAGCGCTTGTACTTGCCGCACAGGCACTCGTAGTCCTTGATCGGGCCAAAAATCTTGGCGCAGAACAGACCGTCACGCTCAGGCTTGAAGGTACGGTAGTTGATAGTCTCAGGCTTTTTGACTTCGCCAAAAGACCATGACCGAATCATGTCGGGAGATGCCAGCCCGATACGGATGGCATCAAATTCCTTGCTTTGATTCTGGCTCTTGAGAAGATTCAGCAAATCTTTCATCAGTAAAAGCTCCGGATGGCGTTATTCTCGGGCGGGCGCCCGTAGGGCGACCCGCTCACGCTGCCAAAAACAATTCGGCTCAGTCGGATTCCAGCTCGATGTCGATACCCAGCGAGCGGATTTCCTTGACAAGAACGTTGAAGGATTCGGGCATGCCCGGCTCCATGCGATGATCGCCATCGACAATGTTCTTGTACATCTTGGTCCGACCGTTTACATCATCAGACTTGACGGTAAGCATTTCCTGCAGCGTATACGCCGCACCGTAGGCTTCCAGAGCCCACACTTCCATCTCACCGAAGCGCTGACCACCGAACTGCGCCTTACCACCCAGCGGCTGCTGGGTAACCAGGCTGTACGAACCGGTGGAACGAGCGTGCATCTTGTCGTCGATCAGGTGGTTCAGCTTGAGAATGTACATATAGCCAACGGTGACCGGACGATCAAATGCATCGCCGGTGCGGCCATCGTACAACTTGGTCTGACCCGTGGTGTTCAGGCCAGCCAGCTCGAGCATGCGCTTCACCTCGGCTTCCTTGGCACCGTCGAATACCGGCGTTGCCATGGGTACGCCGGAGCGAAGATTGCCAGCCAGATCCAGGATTTCCTTGTCGGTAAACGAGTCCAGATCCACCTTGGTGACTTCATCAGAGTGGTTGTAGATCTCGTCCAGCAGCTTGCGCAAGTCAGCGACCTTGCGCTGCTCGTCCAGCATCTGGCTGATCCGCTCACCGAGGCCCTTGGCTGCAGCACCCAGATGGGTCTCCAGTACCTGACCCACGTTCATCCGCGACGGAACACCCAGCGGGTTCAGCACGATGTCCACGGTAGTACCGTTGTCGTCGTAAGGCATATCCTCGATCGGCATGACCGCCGAGATAACACCCTTGTTACCATGACGACCGGCCATCTTGTCACCCGGCTGGATACGACGCTTGATCGCGAGGTAAACCTTGACGATCTTGAGAACGCCCGGAGCCAAGTCATCGCCCTGCTGAAGCTTGCCTTTCTTGTCATCAAAGCGCGCTTCGTGCTCTTTCTTGCGATCTTCAAGACCCTGCTCGGATTTCTCAAGCAGCTCGTTCAGGCCTTCTTCCTTCATGCGAAGCTTGAACCAGTCAGCCTTCGGCAGCTCAGCCAGGTAGCCCTCATCCAGCTTGGCACCTTTCTTCAGTCCCGGACCGCTGATCACTTCCTGCCCGTTCAGGGCATTGGTCAGACGCTCATAGGTGGCACCTTCAACGATACGGTACTCGTCTTTCAGGTCCTTACGGTACTGATCCAGCTGCTCTTTCTCGATGGCCTGGGCACGCTGATCCTTCTCGATGCCGTCACGGGTAAAGACTTGTACGTCAATGACCGTTCCGCGGGTGCCGGTCGGCACGCGGGAGGATGTGTCTTTCACATCCGACGCTTTTTCACCGAAGATCGCGCGCAGCAGCTTCTCTTCCGGTGTCAGCTGGGTTTCGCCCTTGGGCGTTACCTTGCCCACCAGAATGTCGCCGGGGCCCACTTCCGCACCGATGTAGACAATACCGGACTCATCCAGCTTGGACAGCGCACTCTCACCAACGTTCGGAATATCTGCGGTGATTTCTTCGCTGCCGAGCTTGGTGTCCCGAGCCACACAGGTCAGTTCCTGAATGTGGATGGTGGTCAGGCGATCTTCCTGGACCACTTTCTCGGAGATGAGGATGGAGTCCTCGAAGTTGTAACCGTTCCACGGCATGAAGGCGATACGCATGTTCTGGCCAAGGGCCAGCTCACCGAGATCCACCGACGGACCGTCAGCCAGAACGTCACCACGGGCGACCGTATCACCCTGGCGCACAATTGAACGCTGGTTGATACAGGTGTTCTGGTTCGAGCGGGTGTACTTGGTGAGGTTGTAGATATCCACACCAGCATCACCGGCCTCGGTTTCCGCGTCATTAACACGCACAACCACCCGGGCCGCGTCGACACTTTCAATCACACCACCACGACGGGCAGTCACACAGACGCCGGAGTCCTGGGCCACGGTACGCTCAACACCGGTACCGACCAACGGCACCTGTGAACGCAGGGTGGGCACCGCCTGACGCTGCATGTTCGAACCCATCAGGGCGCGGTTGGCGTCGTCGTGCTCAAGGAACGGAATCAGTGATGCCGCAACCGACACAACCTGACGCGGCGACACGTCCATGAAGTTGACGTTTTCCGGCGGCGTCACCGTGAACTCGTTCTGATGGCGAACCGTGACCAGCTCGTCGGTCAGTCGCTTGTTATCGTCCATGGCCGCGCTGGCCTGGGCGATAATGTAATTGCTTTCCTCAATCGCCGACAGGTAGACCACGTCGTCAGTGACCAGACCGTCGATCACCTTCCGGTACGGGCTCTCAAGAAAACCGTAGGAGTTGGAACGGGCGTAGGTCGCCAGCGAGTTGATCAGACCGATGTTCGGGCCTTCCGGCGTCTCGATCGGGCACACACGGCCGTAGTGGGTCGGGTGTACGTCACGGACTTCGAAGCCGGCACGCTCACGGGTCAGACCGCCAGGCCCAAGGGCCGAAATACGGCGCTTGTGAGTGACCTCGGACAGCGGGTTGTTCTGGTCCATGAACTGGGACAGCTGGCTGGAACCGAAGAATTCCTTCACCGCCGCCGCAACCGGCTTGGCGTTGATCAGATCCTGCGGCATCAGGCCTTCGCTCTCGGCCAGGCTCAGACGCTCACGAACAGCACGCTCAACCCGCACCAGGCCAACACGGAACTGGTTTTCTGCCATCTCGCCCACACAGCGGACACGACGGTTACCCAGGTTATCGATGTCGTCGACCTGACCCTGACCATTGCGGATATCGATCAGCGTTTTAAGCACGTCGATGATGTCGTCATGGGTCAGCGTGCCTTCGCCGGTGCTTTCTTCGCGGCGCAGACGGCGGTTCAGCTTCATGCGGCCGACCGCAGACAGATCGTAACGCTCCTCCGAGAAGAACAGGTTGTTGAACAGGTTCTCCGCGGACTCTTTCGTTGGCGGCTCACCCGGGCGCATCATGCGATAGATTTCCACCAGCGCCTCCAGCGGCGTGCGGGTGGGGTCAATGCGCAGGGTGTCGGACATGAACGGACCGCAGTCCAGATCGTTGGTGTACAGAGTCTCGATCTCGGTCACACCGGAATCCAGGATCTTGGTGACGATCTCTTCCGTCAGCTCACTGTTGGCCTCGACCAGCACTTCCCCGGACTTGGTGTCGATCATGTCCCGGGCCAAAACGCGGCCGTACAGGTATTCGGTCGGCACTTCCAGTTCATTGATTTTGGCTTTTTCGAGCTGCTTGATGTGACGGGCAGTGATCCGGCGGCCTTCTTCAACGATCAGGTTGCCTTTGCCGTCCTTGATATCGAATGTTGCGATATCACCACGCAGCCGGCTGGGAACCAGTTCCAGCTTGCACACTTCGGCGCCAACCGCGAACTTACTGGTCTCAAAGAACATCTCCAGCATCTGCTCGGAGGTGTATCCCAGCGCGCGCAGAAGAATGGACGCCGGCAGCTTGCGGCGACGGTCGATACGAACGAACACGCTGTCCTTCGGATCGAACTCGAAATCCAGCCAGGAGCCACGGTAAGGAATCACCCGAGCCGAATACAGCAGCTTGCCGGATGAGTGGGTCTTGCCCTTGTCGTGATCGAAGAACACACCAGGTGAACGGTGGAGCTGGGAGACGATTACTCGCTCGGTACCGTTAATAACAAAGGTACCGTTCTCCGTCATCAGGGGCATTTCGCCCATGTAGACTTCCTGCTCTTTGATGTCCTTGATCGCCTTGTTGGACGATTCCTTATCGTAAATGATAAGGCGGACTTTAACGCGCAGCGGTGCTGCGTAGGTTACGCCCCTAAGCTGGCATTCCTTGACATCAAATACCGGCTCACCGATACGGTAACTCACGTATTCGAGCGCGGCGTTGCCAGAGTAACTGACAATCGGGAATACGGATTTGAATGCTGCGTGAAGACCGGTTTCCCGGCGATCTTCAGGTGCGGCTTCCATTTGGAGGAAGTCCCGGAACGAATCCAGCTGAATAGACAGCAAATAGGGGACGTCCATCACGGAAGGCAATTTACTAAAATCTTTGCGAATCCGCTTTTTCTCAGTGTAGGAGTAAGTCATCTGCATTCCCCAGCTTTAGACCTGATACCTGGTATCAAGAAGCAACCATTGTTCTGCTTCGGGGCCGAATTGCTCGGCATACTGCGCCGTCTTGAACAAGACTCTGGCTGTAGGTTATAAAAACTGACATCAACCTGTAATTGCACACCAGACTCTATAGCATATACAACAGAAAAAGGCCGGTGGCATAAAGCCACCAGCCTATCCGTGCTTAGCGCACGGTTTCGATCAACAGCCGACTCTTACTTAAGCTCAACAGAAGCGCCTGCTTCCTCAAGCTTCTTCTTGGCTTCTTCAGCGTCAGCTTTGCTCGCAGCTTCCTTGATGGTAGAAGGAGCACCATCAACCATTTCTTTAGCTTCTTTCAGACCCAGGCCAGTCAGTTCACGAACGGCCTTGATAACGTTTACTTTCTTCTCACCAGGACCGGTAAGAACAACGTCGAATTCGGTCTGCTCTTCAGCAGCTTCACCGGCAGCAGCTGCTGCAGGGGCAGCGGCAACGGCGGCAGCCGCAGATACGCCGAACTTCTCTTCCATTGCTTCAACCAGCGCAACAACGTCCATTACGCTCATTTCTGCAATTGCGTTCAAAATGTCTTCGTTAGACAGAGCCATGACTTTCTCCCAAAAATATAAAAAATGGTGTTCAACAGAATCAAGCAGCTTCTTGCTTCTGGTCGCGAACTGCCGCTACAGCACGAGTCACTTTCGAAGGAACTTCGTTCAGTGTACGTGCCAGCTTGGTGATCGGTGCCTGTGTTACGGCTGCCAGCATGGTCAACGCTTCGTGACGCGTTGGCAGCTTGGCAAGGCGATCAATCTGGTCTGCACCCATCAGCTCACCGCCGACGGCCAGGCCTTTGATCTCGAATGCCTCTTTCTCTTTGGCAAAATCCTTCAGCAGGCGCGCGGCCGCTCCCGGATCTTCCATTGAGAATGCCAGAATGGTCGGGCCAACCAGAGCTTCATCAATGCACTCGAACTCGGTACCACGAATCGCGATCTTTGCCAGGTTGTTACGAACAACCTTCAGACGCACGTTTTCGGCACGAGCCTTGGCACGAAGAGCCGTCATGTCACCAGAGGTGACACCACGGTAGTCAGCCAGAACCACAGACAGAGCACCACCGGCAGTCTCGTTGACTTCAGCGACGATCGCTTTCTTGTCTTCGAGTCTAATTGCCACTGGATTTCTCCTCGATTTCGCCGGGGGTATTCCCGGCAAACCCATCATTGCCCTTGCGGGCGCCTTAACGGTGTTTGGGTTCAGAGAGAACGTCTTCACACCGTCTGCGCAGGCGTTGCTTTAACCCTTTCGGCCAGTTGACCTCGGGGGCCTGCGGTCTTTGACAGCCTTGGCTTCCGCCCAGACTACAAAGTAACTACCGCTCAGAGGATCAGATGTTCAGACCGCTCTGATCGATAGTCAGGCCAGGACCCATCGTTGACGAAACGGTGATCTTCTTGAGATACACGCCTTTCGCCGATGACGGCTTGGCCTTTTTCAGATCTGCCACGAGCGCTTCAAGGTTTTCCTTGATGTTCTCGGCAGAGAATTCAACATTACCCAGCGGCGCATGGATGATGCCGTTCTTGTCAGTACGGTACCGAACCTGACCCGCCTTGGCGTTCTTGACCGCGGTCTCAACGTCCGGGGTCACAGTGCCGACTTTCGGGTTGGGCATCAGGCCGCGGGGACCGAGGATCTGGCCCAGCTGACCGACAACACGCATGGCATCCGGCGTGGCAATGACCACGTCAAAATCCATATTGCCTTTTTTAACTTCGTCAGCCAGGTCGTCCATACCGACGATGTCAGCACCGGCAGCAGTCGCTTTCTCGGCGTTGGCGCCCTGGGTGAATACCGCCACACGCACGGTCTTGCCAGTGCCGTGGGGAAGTACGGTGCTGCTACGAACAACCTGGTCGGATTTACGTGCATCCACGCCCAGGTTGACGGCAACGTCTACGGATTCTTTGAACTTGACGCTCTGACCCAGCTCGACCAGCAGGGCAACCGCCTCGTCTACAGAGTAGGCGCGGGTGGCATCAACTTTTTCACGGATAAGCTTCTGACGCTTGCTCAGCTTTGCCATCTTACAGGCCCTCCACATTCAGGCCCATACTGCGGGCTGTTCCTGCAATGGTACGAACCGCTGCATCCATATCGGCTGCAGTCAGATCCGGCTCTTTGGTTTTGGCAATCTCTTCGAGCTGCTCACGGGTCACGGTACCGACTTTCTCGGTATTCGGACGACCGGAACCGCTCTTGATGCCAGCTGCCTTCTTCAGCAGAACCGGTGCAGGCGGAGTCTTGGTAATAAAGGTAAAGCTGCGGTCACTGTAGACCGTGATGACCGTAGGAATCGGCAGCCCCGGTTCCATGTCCTGGGTCTGGGCGTTGAACGCCTTGCAGAACTCCATGATGTTTACGCCGCGCTGACCCAGTGCAGGACCAACGGGGGGGCTCGGGTTGGCCTTGCCGGCAGCAACCTGAAGCTTGATGTACGCTTCGATCTTCTTTGCCATGATAAATCTCCTGTGGGTTCAAACGCCTTTCGGCTCCCCGGTTTTTACAACTGCCAAAAGCAGACACAAAAAGCCCGCGTCGCCTAAGCGCGCGAGCTCTCAGCTCTCAGTTTGCGACCTAGTCTTTCTCAACCTGTCCAAACTCCAGCTCTACCGGAGTTGAACGACCGAAGATCAGAACCGCAACCTTGACCCGACTCTTGTCGTAGTCGACCTCTTCTACCACGCCGTTGAAGTCCGCAAACGGGCCTTCAACCACACGAACCACTTCGCCCGGCTCGAACAACGTCTTGGGCTTGGGCTTGTCCGCACCACTCTCAACGCGACGCAGAATGGCCTCGGCCTCACGCTCGGTGATCGGCGCAGGCTTATCTTTGGTGCCGCCAATGAAACCAAGCACTCTGGGGGTGTTCTTCACCAGGTGCCAGGTCGCGTCATCCAGGTCCATTTGAACAAGCACATAACCGGGATAGAACTTGCGCTCGCTCTTACGCTTTTTGCCATCACGCATTTCGACAACTTCTTCGGTCGGAACCAGAATCTCACCGAAGCTGTCTTCCATGCCCTCAAGAGCAATACGCTCTTTCAGAGTGCGCATTACGTGCTTTTCGAAGCCAGAATACGCATGAACGACGTACCAGCGCTTAGCCATTGCCCACTCCTGTTAACCGATAAATCCGGCGACCAGCCAGCTGATCAGCGAATCCATTCCCCACAACAACAGCGCCACAACCAATACAAACACCACCACAATAACGGTGGTCTGAATCAGCTCGGGCCTGGTGGGCCATACGACCTTCCGGATCTCGACACGCGCTTCCTTGAGGAGCGCCGCAAAGCGACGGCCACGGTCAGTCTGCAGCGCAACAAAAGCCGCCACCAACGCAAGAGCCACGAGAGCCAGAACACGATACAGCAGTGACTCGGCATTAAAATACTGATTTCCCACCACACCGATGGCAATCAGAACGAAAACAACCAGCCACTTCACAGTATCGAAACGGCTGGTCGACTGAACGGCTTTTGACTCCATAGGAATCAGCTTATGTATCCGGATGTTAAAAAATGGCAGGCCAGGAGGGAATCGAACCCCCAACCTGCGGTTTTGGAGACCGCTGCTCTGCCAATTGAGCTACTGGCCTGCACCGAAACAACTCAGCGCAACACAAAGAGTAACCCGAAGGTTACTCGATGATCTTGGAGACCACGCCGGCACCAACGGTACGGCCACCTTCGCGAATCGCGAAGCGCAGGCCATCTTCCATGGCGATTGGAGCGATCAGGGTAACACTCATCTTGACGTTGTCACCCGGCATTACCATTTCCACACCTTCCGGCAGTTCGCAAGAACCGGTTACGTCGGTGGTACGGAAGTAGAACTGCGGACGGTAGCCCTTGAAGAACGGAGTATGACGGCCGCCTTCTTCTTTGGACAGTACGTACACTTCACACTCGAACTTGGTGTGCGGCTTGATGGAGCCCGGTACACACAGAACCTGACCACGCTCAACGTCGTCACGCTTGGTACCACGCAGCAGAACACCCACATTCTCACCGGCACGGCCTTCGTCCAGCAGCTTGCGGAACATCTCAACACCGGTACAAGTGGTCTTCACGGTATCCTTGATACCAACGATTTCCACTTCGTCACCAACCTTGACGATGCCACGCTCAACACGACCGGTCACAACCGTACCACGACCCGAGATGGAGAATACGTCCTCGATCGGCATCAGGAACGGCTGATCGATGGCACGCTCCGGCTCCGGGATGTAGTCGTCCAGGGCTTCTACCAACTTCTTCACTGCGGTAGTACCCATTTCGTTGTCGTCTTTGCCTTCCAGCGCCATCAGCGCAGAACCGGTGATGATCGGAGTGTCGTCACCCGGGAAGTCGTACTGGCTCAGCAGATCACGAACTTCCATCTCAACCAGCTCCAGCAGCTCTTCATCGTCTACCATGTCCGCTTTGTTCAGGAACACAACGATGAAAGGAACGCCAACCTGACGGGACAGCAGGATGTGCTCACGAGTCTGCGGCATGGGGCCGTCAGCTGCGGAACACACCAGAATCGCGCCGTCCATCTGCGCCGCACCAGTGATCATGTTCTTCACATAGTCAGCGTGGCCCGGGCAGTCTACGTGGGCGTAGTGGCGAGTCGGTGAATCGTACTCAACGTGAGAGGTCGCGATGGTGATACCACGCGCACGCTCTTCCGGTGCGTTATCGATCTGGTCGAACGCACGGCTCTCGCCGGTGCCCCATACTTCGTGACATACACGGGTCAGGGCTGCGGTCAGAGTGGTTTTACCATGGTCTACGTGACCGATGGTGCCCACGTTCAAGTGCGGCTTACTACGTTCAAACTTAGACTTAGACATTCGACCAATCTCCCTAATCAACCTGGATCGTAACGTTGACCGGACAAATAGTGGAGCTCATGACCGGAATTGAACCGGTGACCTCATCCTTACCAAGGATGTGCTCTACCGACTGAGCTACATGAGCATTTCAAAAACCAAATTGGAGCGGGCAGCGGGAATCGAACCCGCGTCATCAGCTTGGAAGGCTGAGGTAATAGCCACTATACGATGCCCGCGAGCAATTAGTGGTGGAGGGGGCAGGATTCGAACCTGCGAAGGCGATGCCGTCAGATTTACAGTCTGATCCCTTTGGCCACTCGGGAACCCCTCCGAGTCGGACCCGCTTACGCGAATCCGGCAAAACTTAAGTGGAGCTGGCGGACGGAATCGAACCCCCGACCTGCTGATTACAAGTCAGCTGCTCTACCAACTGAGCTACGCCAGCTCACATTCGCCTCGTCAGCGAGGGCGGTATACTACGGATTTTTATCTGGCGTTGCAACACCTTCACAGCGCCCGATTTCGACTAATTCGAAATTCCTCTGATAATCCGATTCTGCCGCCCGGACCGCCTCAGGACCCTGAAGTGGACCGGCTTCAAAAACGAGGGCGTAGCTTATCTGATTTCGGGGGAAGATGGCCAGTATTGCATTGAGATTCTGACGCTTTTTTTCTTCCAGCACGGAAATTGCCGAGGTTCTGGACTCGAACAGGCCCAGGGAGATGGCGAAACGGTTCTCGCCTTCGGTGACCAGATAGGAATCAATGCCCCGGCGCTGGATCGCGCGGAACTCCGCCCGGGCCTGCTCCGGCGGCTGGGGCGGGATCAACACCCAGTGCAGTGGCGCCAGCTCCCGCTCCTGACGTTCAACGACAGGGTCGCCGCCGTCAAGACCCAGCGCCTGACCCGCTGCGCGTGCGTCTTCCTCGCTGTCAAACCAGCCAATTCGCGCGCAGTACGGGTCAGGTGCCGGCGGCGCGGCCAACTCCACCAGCTCCGTCGATGCGGTGGCGTCCTCCGATCCGGCGACCTCTTCAGGCTCGCTGACCGTTTTCAGTGTCGATACCCGCGGCAGGGTTCCCTCGCCGAGGGAGACCGGCGGGGACCCGGCCGGAACCGGCGATGTCGCGAAATACCATACGCCAGCGTTGACCAGCACCAACAGGAAAGCAAACCACTTCATGAGGCCGCCTGCTCCTCAGCATCAATGGCAGCAAGCCCCGCGAGAACCAGATCCCCGGCCAGATCGGCCTGCAAGCCCGCGGCCTGAATACCGGCCGCATCGCCGCCGGTGACCAGAATGGTGTTGATGCCGCTGGTGTGGCAGTCCCGGTGAATCCGCGAAGCCATAGCCTGCCACAGCCAGAACAATCCGTGATGAACACACTCGGTGGTGGACGCACCGGGATCGCCAGCGCTGACCTCATGGTCCTCGAAGCCGATTCTGGCGGCGTCGTTCTTCAGGCTGCGCAGCATCATGCCGCGACCTGGCAGGATATAGCCGCCCAGATGGCGGCCGCTGTCGTCGACGTAATCAACGGTGACCGCACTGCCGGCGTCGATGACAGCGAAACCGCCGGCCAGGTCTTTCCAGGCACCGTACATGCCATGCCAACGGTCGGCCCCCATTCGCTCCGGAGTGGCGTAAGCATTAACCAGCCCGCCACGCTCGGCCTCAGCCCAGTAGAACTGTGGCGGCACCGCAATATGACGGGCGAGCAGGCGCGACAACTCAATGCGCTTTTGCTCTGACACCACCGTGGATACGGCAACACCGCTGATTGAGGAATCCAGGCCGGCAAGATCATTGAACAGTGCCGGGCCAAACGCACCGACACCCTGGCGCACGATCACGTCATCGTTGCGCAACTGCCATTTCACCCGGGTATTCCCGGCATCCACCAGCAACCTCATGAGACAACCCGCAGGCTGATCTCGCCAGCACGCACCGGCACCACCGCCTGATCAGTCTGCAGCAGGTAATTGCCGGACTCATCGATGCCCCGCCCCAGACCGGAAAGGTCGCCCTGACTTGCCGACAACCACTGATCGGCAAAGATATCCCGCGCCTGCCAGCGCGCGCGGAACGCCCCGAAGCCCTCCGCGGCAAACTGATCGGCCGCGGAAATCAAAGAAGCGATGAGACGGGACGAGAGGTCGTTGCGGGACCAGCACCCCTCTGGCGCGGCAATCGAAAGGCTGTCCCATGCCTGATCCACCGCACCCGCCTGCCGCATGTGCACGTTGAGGCCGATGCCGGCGACAACCTGAACAACCCCTTCCTCCAGCTCGCCTTGCAACTCCACGAGTATGCCCGCGATCTTGCCGCGCCCAAGAAACAGATCATTAGGCCACTTGAGCCCCACCTGTTTTGCCCCGGCAGCCTCCAGCGCCTCGGCGACGGCTACCCCGAGCACCAGGCTCAGGCCATCCAGCATGGAAAAGCCACCACGGAAGGTAAGACCGAGGCTCAGATAGAGATTCTCGCCCCTCGGACTCTGCCAGACACGCCCCCGACGTCCGCGGCCCGCCGTCTGGAAATCTGCAATACAGACCGGAATGATGGCCGAGCCGGAGCCCGGACGAAGCCGGACGATTTCGGCGTTGGTGGAATCCACCTCATCAAGAACATCCAGCTGTATTCGGCGCTGTATCGACTCAGGCATCGCTTTAAGGATGGCTTCACGATCGAGCAGATCCACAGGGGTGGTAAGCCGGTAGCCCTTTCCCCGAATGGTGTCGATATCATAGCCCTCCTCGACCGCCCGCCTGACCTGCTTCCAGATCGCGGTGCGACTGATACCGAGACTGGCGGCAAGGGATTCCCCGGAATGCACTTTGCCATCCGCCAATAGACCTATCAGAGCTCGGGATTTCATGGGATAACGCCTGAATGTTGAAAGAACCAGAGCGGGATTAAACAACAGGAGAACAGAAAAGACAAAGCGGGGCAGCCACGAATCGGACCACCCCGCCCACCTTGCGGGCCTGACGGCAGGCTCAGGGGATCGGGGTCGCCGTCAGGTTGGCCTTGATATCGAAATTCTGCATCTTGACGCCATAAACCACTGTCTGCGCGCCGCCAATCGGGTGCACCAGGTCGATGTTGTTGATGGACAACTCCTTGAACCGGCTCTGCGCACGAACGGCAAAGCCCAGTGGCCGGTTTTCCAGGTCGGCGTCCGAGGGTGCCGATTCGTAACGGTATCCGGCCGCGGCGGAGGCATCCATGATTTTCTCATCGCCCCGGGCGCCGGACACTCCGAGAGAATCGGGGCCATCCGTCTTTTTAACGACTCTGGTCTGGTACACATCCACCGACAGATCGGTACGAATCCCGAACGTGTTGTCGTCCACCCCGTCATTATCGAAGTCGCCGCCATCACTGGTGTAGATGTCATTCAGCACCAGCCGGGTTCCGGTTCCGTTGAGCGGCCGCCCGTCACTGCCCAGCTGGCGATTGGTTTCCCAGGCAAAGGAATTTTTCCGGTTTTCATCGGCGGCGCGGGCAAGGAGCTGCTTCAGTTTGATGGTCACCCCTTCCTCACCACGGCGCTCCCAGATACCACCGGATGCGGCGCAGGCAGTAGCAGTTGCCCCGGTACCACCGGCGCAGACGTCACCGGCACCTCCGGACATGATCGTCATGCTGCTCCCCGTCTCATACTTCTGGACAACGAAGCGGCCGAAGCTTGCCCCGGAGATCTTGTCCCCCAGCCGGAGGTTACCCACATCCATCGTGCTCCAGCTTTCCGCCGTGACCATGGCCAATCCCTCTTCCGTCACATCCACGGTCATATCCCGGATATGGGCGTCAAAACTCAGGTCCGTCAGCCACACCCCCTGCTGCGGCATTTCGCCCGCGCCCTCATCATAGGGGCCGGCAATCAGCGCGGCGCGACCGTTACGGATCCGGATATCGGAATTGATGGTAATACCATCGCCGCTGGCGCCTCCGGCCCCGAGAGTGACATGGCCATCCAGGGTAAAGTCATACGCCGGGTAAAACCCCAGTGCCAGCAACAGCTCAGTACCACCCTGCAGTGGCGCATCGTCGTCACCGACCCGGAGCCCGTTGATCCGGTACCCCGCCTCAATGCCCTCAAATCCAATACGCAGGCCATCAAAAAAGCGCGCGCCGTTCCGCACCTCATCTTTGGTGACATTGATCGTCACGTCACCCCGGCCCCAGGATTGCAGACCACTGAAGATCACCCGGTTCCCATCTTCGGTATAACTGAGATCCGCGAGACGCAAACTCCATTCGGTCGCCAGGCGCAGGCCTTGCTCACCGGCGTCAGGGTGGCCACCACCCTGCAGGTAGATGGCGTTGGTGTAGTTGCGCCCGTTGAACACCTGGTCCTCCAGAAGGAAACTCACATTGACAGCACCCAGGCTGCGCCCGCTGGCACCCAACTCCACAGCGCCGATATTGAACTCCCCGTCGGCCGACCCCAGCGTGAGGCCAAGCGCAGACCGGCCGTGCCAATCGTCGGTAACGTCCAGACGAAGATCCTCGATCCGGTAGTGTCCGGTGATATCCCGCAGCGCCAGTGCGTTGCCGTCATCCACATACAGGAAATACGCGCTGTTGATGGTGGCCTCATGATCGATCCGCAAGCCCTGCCCCTGGCGCCCGCCACCGCGGAGTGAGGTGCGGCTGCTGAGATCGAATGCGCCACTGAGACCGCCGTAGCTCGGCAGCTCCGCACCGGTGGTGACATCCCGGCTGTTTCCGTGGTTGAGCGGATTGTTGCTGTAGCGAATCGCGCCCACGGCAAAGGAACCGGTCACTCGGGGCGCATCCAGCTCGAGCGTGCTGCCAACCACATCCAAAGTGACCCCCAACGCCTCGACATCGAGGGTGATGTCATCCAGAAACACTTCGTTGCCGTTGGTGCGGTACCCGAGGCGGCCACCGGTCATGGTATAAGCGGAATCAAAGGTGTAGCCGGCACCACCGAGAGCGCCTCCGGGGCGGATGGTCAGACTGCCCGCCAGTGTGTGATCGAAGAACAGACCGCCCATGCTGAGGCCCGGCGCACCGGCCAGGCGAATATCACCAAACTCGATTCTCCGGTCCTCCACCAGATAATCCAGATTCAGTGCGGCATCGTCGCGGATGTCGACCTTGACCAGATGAAAGGCCTGGCCGTCCGGATCGGTTGCCGAACCCTCCCGGAACCCCTCCAGATGAATACCTTCGCCGTCGTCAAAATAGGACAAGCGGTCAGCGGTCATCTGCAGATCCATTTCCAGGGTAATACCGCTCTGGCCGCTGATATCAGACAAGGCGTTATCATCCAGGCGCTGCATATCGGCTACGACAGGCCCGGCCTGCAGCATTACCCACCCAGCCAGCGCCAAGCCTCCGGTGATCGTGTTGCGGTAAGTCATTTCGATCTCCTACGGATGGCTTTCGGGAAACACGAGCAAATTGCCTTCCATGATCACGTCGCCCCGCATTTGCACCGAAAAGATGTCGGTTTGCTGAAACCCCGGATCGGTGGGGCGAGGCGTACTGCTGGCCGCGATCTTGAAGCGGACATCGTTGAAACGGACCACGTCCGGGAGGCCCAGCTCCAGGACATCCCGATCAAACAGCTCGCCATCACCTCCGAAACCGGAATTGATGGACCGGACCCGCAGTGTCAGCCCCTCGAAGGCAAAATTTCCGCGGATGTCGTCCAGTACCATCCAGCCTCCGTTTTCTCTAAGCTGGTAGGCGAACCGGGCGCCGCATTTTTTGGTGGTCTCCTCGCAGCGACCGAAATAGCTGTTGTCCACGGGGCCGCCCAGTTCGTTAATGCTGATGTCACCGGACAGGTAGATACCCCCCTGGCCCGACACAGCCGCCAGACTCTGGTCGTCCAGACGGGTCATCTCGGCGCTGGCCGCAGACGCGAGGACAACACCACAGGCAGCTGCGATAAACTGAGAAAGCATCGTGGCAATCATGGCGCCAGGTCCCTCGTCCGAATTTCCAGGTGCTGTATCAACATGCCCTCCACCCGCGCTGAGCCGAAATCCCGCTCGCCGACACTGAAGTTGCCGATGAACAGATTGCTGCGGTATTCGGAATTGGTGTAGTAATCCTCGTAGAAATCCCAGGCTTCAGGATTACTGCTAGCCCGCTGCCCGTCAGCTCCGATCTCTCCGAACCCCGGCCGACGGATTGACGCCACCTCAATGACGAAATTACCGGTACCGTCGACATCAAAGAACACCGGCTGGAGTTCGTTACCGATGGCCAGTTCCAGAACAAAATCCCGCAGCAGAATACGGGAACCACACTCACTGCCATCCAACTCGCAGGCATTGATCGACACTTCCGGCGAGTAGAAATTGAGCCTGAACTGGCCGACCATCTGGCGCCTTTCGTTGTCACCCCACAGTCGCAGATAGCTGCCGTCAATCACGGCGCTGGCGGCGTGGATATTGATATTTGCAGAGCGGTCGTCGCCAACGGCAAGGTTCATTTGCAGGCCAATGTCCGGGCGCTCACCCACGAAATCGTCGGTTTTTGGCCGGCTGGCACAGGTGCCTGATCCGGCCACCGCGCTGGAGCTCAGGCAGTCATAACCCTGGCCCGGGCTCATCAACGCCGGAGCCGCGAATTCGAGAACGGCCTTGTCCGCCACGCCGATGGCATTACCGTCCACCACATCGATGCGGTAGGGGTTGATCAGCCGACCAAGGTTCACTGGACTGAGATTCTGACCGTAGTCGCTACCACTGCCAGAGATATAGAGATGATTGACCGTAATATCCACGTCGCGGCCATCGGTGCTCTTGATGCCACCGATCCGGAAGATCCGCGCCTGCTCTCCATTAGGCCCCGGCTGATCCGTGCCGTGGGAGAACTTGAAATCCTCCAGCACGACACCAATGCCCGCCCCCTCAATACCGGACAGCTCAGCCTCGCTCAGATCCTGGAGCTCCGCTCGGGCAAGGGATGAAAACATCAGCGCCAACACGAGGGTCGCGGCCAACGGACCTGAGCCGATGACTGTCCTCACTGCCTTGAGGGCGGCCATCAGAACAGCCCCTTGCCACGGTCGATGTACTCGGTGCGGTAACGGGCCGTGCCGTTCAGCGCCTCCGCGAGATTGACCTCGACGGCGCCGTTGGGGATATTGAAGAACGCACCGGAGGTCGCGCGGATAAAATCCTCCGGTGTCGCGCGGGTGTTCTTCACATCGGTCAGCCATTCCAGATCTTTGGTCTGAAACGAAATGAACGCACCCTCTTTCGGAGCAACAATCCGCCGCCCCCCGCTGCCGTCGCTCTCCAGCTCACCCACCGGGAAGCTGTTGTACTGGTCCAGAGAGAAACAGGCTTCGATACCCAGCACCTCGCAATCCCTGGCAACCACCACCACATCGCAGGAACCGAAAAGGAACCCGGAGCAATTGGTGGTGTACAGCTCGGAACTGAGAGTGGGCGAAATGAAATCGATGATCCCCGCAACGGCGCCGTTGACATCTTCCAGAACGAACGAATCTCCGTTGGGCACGCCCACGAATTCCGCTCTGATCGGATCAAGCTCCCCGGCGTTCGGTGCATCGGGGCCCTGGACCAGTTGCGCCTTGGTGATCAGCGGACTGCCACCGGCCAATACAGGCGTCAACAGCTGGACCAGCTGGTCAAAGAAACCACCGGTGCTGTTTTCCGCTTCCCGTAACCCCTGACCGGTATCGATAATGTCGATATTCACGTTGCCGGTAAGGCTCTGAATACTGCCCGACAGCACGCCCATGGCTTCACCAAACCCGAGCCGGACACCCACCACCTCGTTGCTGGCCTCGTCAAAAGCGAACTCAAAGAATGGGTCGATGATCTGGAAGGGTACGATTTCCCCTTCACCGTAGGGACTACCATCAGGCTTGACTTGACGGGCAGCCTTGGGGTTTTTATCGAAGTACGCCTGGTTATTGATGTAGCCAAGGGCAAAGTCTTCGATCAACACATCCGAAGAACCGGTTCGCTCGCCTTCACGCTCGTAACGACCGAGCTCGAGCACATCAACATTAGTCTGAACGTCGATCTCCATACCCAGGTTGATGCGGGTGTACGACGTTGTATTGGAGGGGTCGGGATGATAATCCCGATCAACGGAAAGAAAAGCCTGACCGGTCACTTCGGACATGGCTTCGTCCGAAATGGGGCGCAATTCGGCACCGACCCCCGAGGCCAGTAACGACAGGAGCACAAACGACGACATTTTCTGACTCATAGCCACATCTCACGACGGCCGCGTTGTTGATCTTGTGCGGCGGATTAAAAGATGACTGATGAGCGTCTCTGAGACTGGCTCTTGTAGTGTTTTGGCCAGTTTGTGTACAGAAGTTTATCTTTGTTTACACAATGTCACTGTGCGCGGCGTCATAGAATGACAACGTTCGGTGCATTTTTTTCAGGCAATAAAAAACCCCAGCATCGAGGATGCTGGGGTTAGGGTATTAAGAGCCTGACGATGACCTACTCTCACATGGGCGAACCACACTACCATCGGCGCTGGTCTGTTTCACTTCTGAGTTCGGGATGGGATCAGGTGGTTCCAGACCGCTA